>Ga0268299_1000252_pt1 | contig 202406 bp, 196 predicted proteins | sample NOBtaG_FD_193484 | JGI IMG/M metagenome (GOLD analysis project Ga0268299, IMG submission 193484) | Activated sludge microbial communities from bioreactor in Nijmegen, Gelderland, Netherland - NOB reactor | ecosystem: Engineered > Bioreactor > Aerobic > Activated sludge | place: Netherlands... | reverse complement strand
ACACTCTGACGTCGTCGCTTGCGCCTCGGATATTGGTCGCGCCGGTATAGGCCGCGCCCTGGATCACCTTCCCGGTGATGCCGATGGAGAACATGCGGTCCATGAAGGCGTAGGCATAGGAGAGGGCGGCCTGCCGCACTTCCAGTCCGTTCATGGCGAACTGCCCATTCACGGTCAGGTTGGTGCCGTTATTTGTAAACCCGACCGGACCGCGGAGAAATCCGCCTGCTGTCGCGACATCGGAGACGTTGAATCCCAGCGCATGTTCTCCGAAGTTCCCCTTCACATAGAGTCCGCCGGACGCAGCGGCGGTGAGATTGGTGCCCGGCCTGTTCATGCGGTCGATTTGCTGCTGGAGGCGCGCGATGTTGCCTGCGGAGGTGTCATTCAAATTCAGGTTGTTGATGTCCTTCAGCGTATCGAAGACGTCGCCCCGATCGATGACCTGGCCGCTGCCTTGAATACGCATGTCGAATTTCTTGCTCATCGCCATGCCGGCCGGGTTCCAGTAGGTGGCAAGCGAGTCTGTCGTCGTCGCAACGCCTGCCCCGCCCATACCCATTTGGCGTGAGCCTACGAACACGAACTCGACCGCTGCGGCTTGAATCGGGAACAGGAGCACGAGCATCCAGACGGCAACTCGGAAGGGTGGAATCCAGTGTAACGTCATACGAATCAGTTCACTCCAAACAGAATGGGGACGATAGCGCAGTCTACGAAAAGATGTGCAGACCGTCAAGCAGTCGTTGTCCGAGCACAGTGTGTAGCAGGATGGTGAACAGTCAGCCGCCGGCGTTCGCAACATCCGTGAAGCGTATCTCGTGAGGCTCAAGAATCGAGCGGTCAAGAACGATGGTTCACCAACGACCGGTTCTGTGGACGGTCTTTGGGCAGCTCCTGCGGGTGACTGTCGAACCGACAGGGCACAGGAGTAAATGGCAGCGTCTTGCGCAACGATCGAGTGTATCTGCGGTCTGTCAGGATGAGATGATCATGCCGTCCTGCATGGAGATGATGCGGTCGGCCTGGGCGGACAGTTTGTCGTTATGGGTGACGATGACGAATGTGGTGCCACGTGAACGGTTCAACTGCCGGAGCAGGGTGAACAGGGCGTCGCCCGTATGACTGTCGAGATTACCGGTCGGTTCATCGGCCAGGACTAAGTCTGGTTGCTGCATGAGCGCCCGCGCGACGGAGACCCGTTGTTGTTCCCCGCCCGACAGTTCTCCGGGTTTGTGGTGCAAGCGATCGCCCAGACCAACCTCCCCAAGTAGTTTTGTCGCTTCGCCGATGACGTCGGTCATCTCTCGCTTTTGAATCATGGCCGGCAGGCAGGCATTCTCGAGCGCCGTGAATTCCGGCAGCAGGTGGTGGAACTGGAATACGAATCCCACTCGCCGGTTGCGGAACTCCGCTTGTTGTTGTTCCGTAAGCTGGAAGAGATTCTGGCCTTCAAAGGACACGGTGCCCTTGGTCGGCCGGTCCAACGTGCCGAGAATTTGCAGGAGCGTGCTCTTGCCCGCGCCGGAGGCGCCGATGATGGCGATGAGCTCACCGCGCGCGATATGTAGGTTGATGTCGTTCAGCACCACCAGTTCGCGCCCGCCCATCGGAAATGTTTTATACAGCCCGACAACGTCGATCATGCGTCAACTGCCATGTGGGAGGTTCAAGGCTCGACGATCCCCCGGTACGGCTGCTCGTTTATTCATAACGCAGCGCCGCGGCCGGGTCGAGTTTTGCCGCCTGAAGCGACGGATACAGCGTGGCGGCGAAGCTGATGAGAATCGCAGACCCGGCCACCAGCAACACATCCGATCCCAGCACATGCACCGGGATCTTGGAGATGTAGTAGACGGTCGGATCGAAGGTCCAGAAGGTCTGGATCAGCCAGAGGAACGCGTACCCGAGCGGCACCCCGATGGCCGCGCCCGAACAGCCGATGATCAGGCCATTGAGCATAAAAATACGCATGATGCCCTTACGGGTGGCGCCCATGGCTTTGAGAATCGCAATTTCGCGTTGTTTTTCGGTCACAATCATGGTGAGGGTGCTGACGATATTGAAAGAGGCCACGATGGTGATCAACACCAGCAGCAGGAACATCATCGTCTTCTCGAGCTTCAGCGCCGAGAACAGATTGCGGTTCATCTGCATCCAGTCGCGCGCCCAGAAGGCGAAGCCAAGATGCTGCTCGATGGCGCGGGCCACGTCGCTCGCGCGGAACACGTCGGCGACTTTGACTTCGATGCCGGTGACGGTGGGACCCATGTTGAAAAACTTTTGTGCTTCTCCCAGCTCGATATAGGCGAGGGAGGAATCGTATTCATACATGCCCGATTGGAACATGCCGACGACGACGAATTGGCGAATCTTTGGTGTCATGCTGGCGCCGGTAATCGGCCCCACCGGCGAAACCACGTTCAGCGTGTCGCCGGGGAAGACGCCGAGGCGCATCGAGAGTTCTTTCCCTAGAATGATGCCGGGTCGCATGGCCGTATCCGGGCCGTTCGGTTCCCGTTCCTTTTCGGGAATGACGACCTTGACCGCATGCGATAGGTCATCCAGATTGCCGTTGATCAGATTGTGTGCCAGTTCGGTGACGGTGCCTTCCCGCGCCGGATCAATCCCGCGGAGGATGATGCCCTGCACGCCGGATGGAGAGGTGAGCAGCACCTGGCGAAAGATGAACGGGGTGGCGGCGAGCACCTCCGGGAGGGCCGAGACTTTCTTCACGTGGTCTTCATAGTCCGTCATGGACTCTTTCATGCGGTCGTTCACGAGAATGTGTGCCGTGGTGCCGAGAATTTTCGCCTGCACGTCCTCCTTGAAGCCGGTCATGATGCCGACGGTTCCGATCAATGCCGCGACGCCGAGCGTAATGCCGACGATGGAGACGATGGTATTGAACGAGATGGTGCGATTGCGCCGCTTTGCGCGCAGATACCGGAGGCCGATATAGATTTCGTAGGGCAGCGCCATGTCTTACTTTTCAGGCCTTAGTTGCGGGAAGAGCACGACGTCCCGGATGGAAGCCTGATTGGTGAAGAGCATGACCAGACGATCGATGCCGATGCCTTCTCCGGCCGTGGGGGGCATGCCGTATTCGAGGGCGCGCAGGAAATCTTCGTCCACCCGGTGGGCCTCTTCGTCGCCGGCCGCATGTTGTGCCGCTTGTGCTTCGAAACGGTCCCGTTGATCGAGTGGATCATTCAACTCTGAAAAGGCGTTGGCCAGTTCGCGTCCCGCGATATACAGCTCGAACCGGTCGGTCAATGAAGGATCGGAATCCTTTCGTCGCGCGAGGGGAGAGATTTCGATCGGGTAGTCGGTGATGAAGGTCGGCTGTTGCAGTTTCGGCTCGACCGTTTCCTCGAAGATGTCATTCAGAATATTCACGAGGGAGGCGTTTGGATCCACCTCGACCCCGAGCCGTTTGGCGGCGGCGAGTGCTTCGTCGCGATTTGTCAGCACGGAAGACGCCAGGTTGTTGACCTCCAGAATCGCCTGGTGGTACGACCAGCGGCGCCAGGGCGCCCCCAGATGGATCTGTGTGCCCTGATACTCGATCGTCGTGGTGCCGAAGATCTCCTGTGCCAACTTGCTGAAGAGTTCCTCGGTCAGGACGATCAGGTCGTGGTAGTCGGCATAGGCGACGTAGAACTCCAGCATGGTGAATTCAGGGTTGTGGATCGTCGAGATGCCTTCGTTCCGAAAGTTGCGGTTGATTTCGAAGACACGGGGAAAGCCGCCCACGATCAGGCGTTTAAGATAGAGTTCCGGCGCGATCCGCAAGTAGAGCTCGGCCCCTAAGGCGTTGTGGTGGGTGACGAAGGGTTTGGCCGCGGCGCCGCCGGGAATCGGATGCATCATCGGGGTTTCCACTTCCAGGAAGCCACGCTCGATGAGAAACGCACGGATGCCTGAGACGATCCGGCTCCGCAGCGCGAAAATCTGATGCACTTGGGGATTGGCAATAAGATCGACATAGCGCTGACGGTATCGGGTCTCGACATCGGTGAGACCATGCCATTTTTCCGGCAGCGGACGCAGCGCCTTACTCAAAAACGTCAGCGTCTTGGCTTCGACCGTGAATTCATTTGTTTTGGTCCGAAAGAGGGTGCCGGACACGCCGATCCAATCGCCGAGGTCCAGCCCTTCCGAAATCTGGTGGGTCTGGTCGCCCAACGTATCTTTTTTGAGATAGACTTGCAGGCGGTCCGATCCGTCTTGCAGCACGGCAAAGGCGGCCTTGCCGAATCGGCGCAGTCCGACAATTCGGCCGGCGATCGTGCAGCCGATCTGTTCCTGCTCCAGGGTTTCCTTGGTCTTCTCGCCGTGCAGGCGTACGAGTTGGCCGGCCCGGTCTTTGATCTCGAAGCGTGTGCCATAGGGCGCCACGCCGAGCTGGCGGAGCTGATCGAGTTTCTTGATGCGTTGCTGACGCTGATCGTTCAATTCATCCATCGGTAGGTCTCTCGTTCTTCGTATCTCGTCTCTCGTGGTTCGCGTACGACGCTTCACGAACGACGTTTCACGTTAAAGGTCGTCGTCTTTCATGGCGGCCGACTCAGGTACCTTTCCGCCGGTCATTCTTCTTTGAAGATAGGCTTCGATGAATCCATCGAGTTCGCCGTCCATGACGGCGGAGACCTGGCCGACTTCATGTCCTGTACGATGGTCCTTCACCATCTGGTACGGCTGGAATACGTAGGAGCGGATTTGACTGCCCCAGGCGATATCCTTTTTCTCACCGACGATGGCGTTGAACTCGGCTTCTTTCTTGCGCTGCTCCAGTTCGAACAATCGGGCGCGTAATATCTTCATGGCGCCGTTGCGGTTCTGGAGTTGCGACCGCTCGTTTTGACACTGCACGACGATGCCCGTCGGGATGTGGGTAATACGAATGGCCGTTTCCACTTTGTTCACGTTTTGTCCGCCGGCGCCACCGGCACGGAACGTATCGATCCGGAGGTCCTTGTCTTCGATCACGACCTGCACGTCATCGTCGAGCTCGGGATACACAAACACGGACGCAAAGGAGGTATGCCGCCGTTTGTTTGCGTCAAACGGAGAGATCCGTACCAGACGATGCACGCCGGCCTCGGCCTTTAGATACCCATAGGCGTAGGGGCCGTTCACGGACAATGTGGCGCTTTTGACCCCGGCCTCTTCGCCGGCCTGCAAATCCAGAGTGTCGACTTTAAATCCTTTTTGTTCGGCCCATCGCACATACATGCGGAGCAGCATTTGCGCCCAATCTTGCGATTCGGTGCCGCCTGCGCCGGGGTGGATGGAAAAGATCGCGTTGTTGGCGTCCAGTTCACCCGAGAGCAACAATTCAATGCGAAACTGGGCGACGGATTTTTCAAACGGCTCGAGCTCGGCCGTCAGCTCCTGTTCCAGCCCGGCGTCACCCGATTCCAGGGCCAGTTCCAGCAGCGCTTCGATGTCGCTTTGCCGCCGTTCAGTCTCCCGCCAGCGGGAGAGTTCACGATCCAAGGCAGCCTTACGGCGATTGACCTTGGCGGCGGCCTGCGTATCTTTCCAGAAGTCGGGCTGGGAGGTTTTGAGTTCGATGTCGTTGAGTTCAGCGGTCATCCGAGCCAGGTCAAAGATGCCCCCGTAGTTGAGCCAACTGTTCACCGAGAGTACGCACACGGGTCCGGACATCATCCAACATGGCACGTTCCTTTCGTTCTTACGCAGGTCTTCCGGCCGGTTCTCCACCGGCGGGTTCCGTGTCGGGCGAGAAGTAGCCGGTCAGGCACAGCAGCGCGATGAGTATAGCACAGGCATAGGCAAAGAGATCACCGTATTGGGAGTAAAAGGTCTGTTGATGGGTGACGGGAATGGTGCCTCGCAGCGCCTCCTGCGTGAAGATCGGCGATTGCTGCAAGACTCGGCCATAGGGATCAATGAATCCGGAGATGCCCGTATTTGCCGCACGCGCGAACGCAACATGATTTTCCACGGCGCGGAAGACGACCATGCCGAAATGCTGATAGGGCGCCGAGGATGGGCCGAACCAGGCGTCATTCGTCACCGTGACCATGAAATCCGCTCCATTGGCCGCAAACTGCCGTACGAGATCGGGGAAGATGACTTCGTAACAAATGACGACGCCGAATTTCAGATGAAAATCGGGGTTCGTCGCGGCTGCGGCCAGCGGGGGAGATTTCTCGTGAGGCTTGAACATCAGCAGCGTCGAGCCCGGGCCGGCCTCGAAGTCGCCGATTCCTTCCACGAGCTTGTCGAGAAAGAACAGCAGGGAGTTGTGAAGAGGAATGTATTCGCCGAACGGCACGAGGTGCTGTTTATCGTACCGGCCGAGAATGTGACCCTCCGTTGAGAGGAGGTACGCGCTGTTGAGAAGGAATGGGCGGCCGTCTGGGTGGCGCCGCAAGGCCGGGCTGCCGAACAGCAGCGGTGCCCCGGCTCGCCGCACCATATCGCCGACCAGCTCTCGGTATTGCGGTTCCATTTCATAGACGAAGGGGGTGGCAGCCTCTGGCCAGACGATGAGGTCCAGATTGTCTCCGAGGTCGGTCGTCAGACGGTCGAAACGGCTCATGGTTTCATGCCGGAATGCGACATCCCATTTCTGAGCCTGTTCGACATTCGGTTGAACGACGCCCACGGACAATGTCCGGGGCTGCACATGTTGGGCGGCGGACAGGAGGGTGGTGCCGTAAAACAACGCCACCCCGAATCCGGCGCCGGCGGCGACCGATGAGGGCCAGGGGAAGGAACGGATCTGAAAACCACGGTAGGCCTTGAAGCTCCAGATGAGCGTTTCCGCAAGCGCGGCATTCACCAGCACCAGGAGAAACGAGACTCCATAGACCCCGAAGTGGTCGGCGAACTGGATGATGGGCAGCCACTGGTATTGAGAATAGCCGAACAAGGCCCAGGGCAATCCCGAGAGGAAGTACGTACGGACCAGCTCCAGGGCGACCCAGAGAAAGGGCGCCGGCAGAAATCCCAGGGTTGGAAATGCCGTCCTGATCCATGACAGGGCCCCGGCATAGACGGCCAGATACAGTCCAAGGTAGACGGTCAGTAACAGCATGACCAGTGTGGCAATGGGCAAGGGAACCTTGCCGTACACGTTCATGGCGGTGATGACCCAGGACATGGCCCCCGTAAAGGCGACCGTACCAGCGAGCCAACCGACACGAAACGCCCGCCGCGGCGCCGCATATTCGACGGCCATATGCAACGGAACCAAGGCGAACCAGGCCACGATGCCGAGGTCGAACGCCGGAAATGACAGGGGGTAGAGAAACCCGCTCGCGCAGGCAAGCAGAATGAGGCGTGCGCGGGAGATGGTCATTGCCGGTAACTTAACGAAAGCATTGTGGAGATTCAACAGGCCTCTTCCGGAGGGTGAATTCGATTGCGGGAGAGGGCATGCGCCCAACCGGTGAGATCAGTGGCCGGGTCGTCCGCCAGGGGCGGCGAATCGGCCCGGTAATCCCGGATCTGTCGGCCTTTGTGGTTGCGGGGTGGCCATCGATCGAGGGGAAAGCGGGAGCAGCGGCGCGGGCGTCAGCCGATTCGGTGGTGTGGGGGTTCCGAATGGAGTAATCGCAGCCGGCGATGCCTCTGACAAGGTATTCAGGCCGGGGGATGACAATCCTGGTCTCAGGGTGGTGGGTTGCGTGTTCCCATGAGTATCCGAGTAAATGGCGTCGTTTCCGCCCAGGGGAGACAAAAGCCCCTGGGTACCATCCGGCTGCCGGACCGGAGATGATTGCGCGGCTGCGTGGGGGCATGGGCCCAGAAGCCAACTACCATTCAAGAACACGACAAGACCTAGGATGAGCATGGTGTCTGTTTCCCGATCGCGAGTGAAGTGGGCCGACGAGTTCCACGAAGATTATATCAAACGCGATAACGCTGTTTCGATGACGACTCCGGAGATCTCCGCCGAATGACGATGTCCGGGAACCAGCACCGGTGCTCACCTTTTCCCATATTGACCGAGTTTTTCTCGAAGCGTAGACTCATTCCATCACGTCAGTACCACCCTTTCTGCAGGTGGTCGCATGGTCTTCCGTGGCGAACATGCCCGCCGCTGTGACCAAGCCAGTCTTGGCCGAAGCCGGTCCTGTGGCCGGTACCCTCACTCATCGCTTCAGCGACCGTCGACTCATTCCTTGGGCATTCTGAGTCCGAAGACATCTGTAAGTGTGCGCGGTAGCACGATTAACAAAGGAGGTCTGTTTATGCAGGCTGGACTCGAGGTTCGTGAACTGTAGAGAGCGGCGTGTCGATGTCCTGTCTCCACGCCGCGCGTCGAACTTGGCTGAGGCAGGAAGGAGGGTACCATGGGACGAAAATATGATCACGTCGATGTGATGGCAGCTGTCGGATTAGTTGCCACTCTGTTCGGAGGGTATCTTCTCGTGACGGCCGCCGATGGCTTCTGGCAGGCCCCGATCGCTCCCCACATACCCAGTACCGTCGTTGGGACGGACCCGGCTGCCGGTATGCAGTATCTTCAACCGGCGTTGGGGCAGGCGATCGTGCAGGACCTGCTGCTCGATCGGGAGGCCGATATTACGCTGTCCGTCTCCACCATGGAGCTAAACCGAGCGGTGGCTGAATCGCAAGCCATGGCGACATCCATACTGAGCCCGCTCGTCGTTGCGGAATTACGTGCCTATGGGCAGGAGGCCGATCATTTTGCACGGATGCAATATGTGATGGGAAAATCCGTGGTGAACCAGACCAGGCGAGGGATTCTCAGTGGGGTCCTTTCTGCGGAACAGTTTGGCGAGGAGTTCAATCGGAACCTGATCCGCACGGCTGAGTCGACGGGACAGCGGATGCACGACGAATTCGTCGAGACCAGGCAGGCAACGCTTGGTCGGTCGATCGTGGATGCCATTCTGGAGGAGGACCGGATGACCGCGGCGGCGCAGGAACGCGTCGGTCGGGCCGTGGTCCAGGTGACGCAGGCACAGGAAGGATATGCCGAAGCCAAGGCCGAACGGCAGATCCAGCTGGCGAGCGCGGCGGTTGCGGCAGTACGCACCGATGCGCTGATGGAACGGTTGGCACGGCTGGAGGAACTGTCGAAAGAGCGTACGATGGTGGCGCATCACCGGAATGCGAGCGCGGATGTCTCGCGCGGGTTGCTCATTCTAGCTTGCGTGGGGCTGATTGCCTTGTTTGCTGGCGGGTTGGCGTTCAGCAGCCGCAAGAGTGAGGTCGAAGGTATCCCGCTTTGGAAGCTCGACACACTGCTGCACCTGCACCGTTCTGGACGATAAGGAGTTCCCCTGGGAATCGCGAGGTGATTCTCAGCGGGGCCGAGGAGGGTGACCATGTCGTGGGAAAACTGGGCTGTGGCGATCGGGCTCGGTGCACTTCTGATGATGTTCTTTGTGCTGATGGAAATGTTCTTTGCCGGCCCACGCCACCCATTGGATCACTCGCAGCGCAAGTAATTGATGGCTGAGGGACAGGGGGCGCAGCGCTTAGTTCAGGCAGGACCACAGTCCGGGGAGCATGACTTTGGCCATGGCCCTGAGTTCGGATTCAGATTGAGGCGGGATCCCCGAGAGGGCGATACCGAAGTCATGCCCCCTCGACCAGCGGACTGTGGCTCTGCGGACCAGCATGGGGGTGTCCGGCGTCGGCTGGATCACAATCACCACTAACTCCATTCCTACCGTGACCGCCTCTTTGCCTCTGATTCGTCCCCCGGCGTGGGTGAAGTCCTCCGTGACGCCGATGGTCTGAAACGTACCATTAGAATAGTAGATGGGGTATTGGACGTGGATGCGTTTGGAACCACGTTCACGATGGGCGGTGTTCATTTCGAGTCGGTTCCTTTCGCGCGTACGTCCCTAGTTGCGGTGCTTGTTTCCAGGACTCGTGCGACAAGATGGCGTGCAGGCTGCTCATACCACATCAGCGCGGCGGCCATGAGGCCACCCAACAGATCATTCAGGAGGTCGGCGGGTGATGCTTCGCGGCTGGGAACCGTTGCCTGCGCAACTTCAGTCCAGAGTCCAAACACGATCGTCGACAAGACACCAACCGGAACTGCATAGGGCACCGGCCATCCTCGTCGGCGCAATCCCCACATGACCAGCCATGCGAGCAGGCCGTAGGCCGGGATATGCGCCTCGTCGCGCCAATTCCCCGGTACGATTTCCATGAGGGTGCCGGTCAGGCCCTCGCCAGGTGACGCGACGGCGAGTCCCCCTAATAACCCCATGTAGCTGATGACGATGGCGCCGACGAACAACATGTGAAGGATCGTCTCCGGTAACGGCTTGCAACCAGCGCAGAGTACCGTGTAGCGCGGAAGAACGACCATCGGTCCTTCGGCCGAAGGGCTACTGCTTTGGGGGGGGGCGGAGCGCGCGAAGGCGCGGAAGCGATGCGGATGGACCGAAGCGGGGCTGCCGGGGTGATCAGGGTCTCTTGTCAGGCGTTTGGTGGTGCCAGTGGTTGGGTGCAGCCGCATCGGCCTGATACGCCTGCCCGAATCCAAGCACCAGATGGGCGTCTCGCATGTGCAGCTCCCACAAGGCAAAATCGCCGAACCCGAACATCATCTTCGACTGGGGGAACTTGGTCAGATACTGTAATTTGATCGACTCATACGATTCGTGGTCGACGGGAAGGATGCGTGCCGTTCCTTGCAGATTGAGGCGTTGAAGGGCTAGAGGGTTTTTGCCTGGTTCGTGCGGTTCCGCCATGAACAGGCTGACACGGGAATCTTCCAAGAGGTGTTGGGTATGCAGCGCCAGGCGGCTCAGATGGAGGTAGGCGCAAGACCAATCCGCTCCCAGCAGATACGGCACATGCGAGCCGAACGGGTGTCCGTTTCGAAGGGTCAGTAACACGCCGGTGCGCACCCGTGCGATCAGGTGTTCGTACGCGGCGTGAATCTCGTCGCTCGGTTTCGAGTCCTGTATTGGCATTGAGGTGCCTCCACTTGCTGCATTGTAACGGGCTACCGACAATTGTCCAGCATCTGACGAAGTTGAGGCAGGTGGAATGTCGGAGTCCGGCGCAATGCGCTCGTTGCCTGGCGCAGTACGGCAGGCTAAGATGGGGCAGCAATCGAACCGTCGACTGACGATGAGGGGAAGGGAGAGGCAGACGATGAGACATTTGCACTGGGGCTTGGCGTTGGTAGGAATCTGCATATCGATCGGGCTGACCGGCTGCGGGGGGAAACAGGCGGAGATCAAGGAAGACCGGCTGACCGTTGGACGGGTACAAGGCGAAGTGAAGGTCGGCATGTCGGCCGCCCAAGTGGCCGAACTGCTGGGATCGCCGAACATCGTCACTACGGACGACAAACGCCGTGAGGTGTGGATCTATGACAAGGTGTCGACCGACCGGGTGGACACCGCGAGTTCCACCTATGCCGGATTGATCATTTTGGGCGCGAACTCCAGCAATCGGTCCAGTTCGCAGCGGCAACGGACCCTGACGATCATCATCAAGTATGACGAAGACAAGAAGGTTCGCGACTTTGCCTACAACTCGACGCAATTCTAAGGCGACCGGTCGCGTGGCGCCACGCGGCGTAGCAGCCGTTCTGATCACCCTGGTGTTGCCGTTTGTGACGACTGGTTGCGCCCAACCGACGCAGCCCGCGGAGTTTTTTCAACTCACGCCGGAAAGTAGTGCGAATCGCGCCATGCAAACGCGCCTGTTCGAGACCGCCAGCGATCGTGAATTACTGTCGGCCTCCGCCGCCGCGCTCCAGGATCTCGGATTTCAGATCGAAGAAAGCGTGGGGGAGGTCGGGTTCTTGCGGGCAGTGAAGGAGCGGAGCGCCCGTGAATACGGACAGTATCGCGATCGGTTCTTCGTCTGGTTGCTGACGCTCGGCCATGTGCTTATCCCGATCGACCTGCATCAGAAAGTCGCGGCGACCATCGTCGCCAGACCAGTCACCGACGATCACTCACGTCATGAAGTGCGAATTATCTTCTATCGGGTGGTGTGGAAAGGGGACGGACAGGCGGATCGTAATTACATCCCGCCGGGTGAGCAAAAAATGGAGATGATTCGCGATCAGGAGATCTATCAGCAGTTTTTTGCGAAGCTCTCCAAGGCGGTCTTCCTGGAGCCGCATACGATTTAAGCAGGAGGATACATGAACTGGATGTGGGGGATCAAGGCGATAGTGTTCGTGGCGGGGACCGTCCTGCTGCACGGCTGTGTCGCGCCGGAGCCGCGCCAGGAACTTTTTGCGCCGACCGATGCGCAGATGAAAATCCGGAGTGCGCAGACGCGTTCGTTCGAGGTCAAGGAGCAGGTTGTTGCCATGCGCGGGGTGATCGCGGCGCTGCAGGATCTCGGCTTCATCATCGAACGGGCCAATGAGCCGCTCGGGCTTGTGACGGCAGCTCGCTTCGCTGAGCCCAATTACTATGATGTGCTCGGCGTCACGGTGACGGTGCGCACGCAGGAAGCCGGGAAAACCATGATCCGGGCCAATGCGATCTACAACAGCAAGCCCATCGACGATCCCAAGGTCTATCAGAACTTTTTCGCGGCAGTGGAGCGATCATTGTTTCTGGTGAAGGACTAACCGGTGCGTCCCCTGTGGGGCTCTGAAGGGATAGCCGCCTGGTCAGGTGAGTTCCGTCGCCCTGTCGCGACAGCCAGTCTGCTGTTGTCGCTCTTGGCGACACTGGGGTGTTCGCCTTATGAGTGGCGGCATGAAAACCAATGGGAGTCGCGGGATCAGATCTGGCTGTCTGAGGCCAGTCAGGTCAAGGTGCGAGCCGCACAAAGCCGGATCTTCGACACGACCGATCGTCTCAAGACCATCCAGGCGGTCGTCTCCACGTGTCAGGATCTGGGGTTTGCGGTAGAGGTGCTCGATGACACGCTGGGCATCGTCTCCGCCAAAAAGTTTGACGACTACGAACCATCCGATCTTCATGACGCGTCCTACCACTTGTACCGAGACGATGGCCTCTTGATCTTAACCAGGCAGTTCCGAAGCTGGGGGCCGTTTTATCATCGCAGCAATCTGGTGCGCCTGACCGTGACCGTCAGACCACGCGGCACGACGCAGTTGGTCGTGCGGGCCAGCGCCCAGTATTACCTGAAGGCCGTCGAGTCGCCTGAGCCATACCAACAGTTTTTTCGGACCCTCGAGCAGGCGATGTTTGTGCAGGCCAACATGCTGCCGTAAGCAGGTGATCCTTCGCGAGCCCTAGGGATGGTTGGTAGCGGGCTAGCGGCCGAGTTGTCCGGCGACGGTCTTTTGCGTTCCGTTGCTCTTTACGGATGTCAAAACCGGATCGAGATTGAAGGCCACACTGATCCGAGGTGTCGCTCCATAGTACGTGTTCACGGCATGAAAGAGCCAACCGGGAAACAGCAGGCACTGGCCGGCAGTCGGAGTATAGGAGATGCTGGTGCCGGCATCATGTAATTCCGTCATGCTGTATTGCAGATAGGGCGCCAGCATACGCGGCAGGCAGCCCCGGGGATCGTAGATCTGTAATTCGCCGCCCTTCTCCTGTTGCGGGCAAATCTCCCCCACATCGACGTAATACACCCCCGCCCAGAAACTACCCGGATGTGAATGGGCCGCATTGGCGCCGCCGTGTCGTTGCACGTTGGCCCAGACTTCGACCACATCCCAGTCCGGGCGGCAGCCACCATGGCTGCAGCGTTCGGATAGGGTGGTTACCTGTTTCGCCACTTCCATCACGGGGGCAAACAACGAGCGTAACGGCTCACCTGCCCATTCGAGCATCGACAGATCATGCGGCGAGGACCACCCGATGACCTCCGTATCCCGATGGGTTGGGACGGAGGCTTCACGCTGCAAAATCAATTCGGATAGCGTGGCGTTGATACGTTCGTGGTCAGCAGGAGTGAAGACCAGCAGAGGCGTGGAAAAGAGCGGCGTGATCTGAATCTCGATCTCGGTCGGCATGGAGAATGTCCCATACTGATCTGCGACCGTCGATGCGCCGCACGGTAGCTTCCCACGCAAACGAAAGTCAACCTAGGGGTTTCCCTAGGTAAGACGTCGCGTAAGATGGCGGAACGATATGGCTCCTCTGCATGCATGACGGGCGTCATCACCTTGCCCAGGTTGTGTGGTCATGACGACAGCCTGCTTGACAGTCTTTCCCGGTAGGCCTAGCCTGAGGCGGTGAGTGGCGGGGGTGGTCAGTTGTGTGGGAAGAATATTGTTACGGCTTAACGGTCGGATGTGGGCACAAGGAATAGGAACGAACAATGAAAAATGTCGAGATGAGCGTCGAGGGAACTCTGTTGACTATCAAGGTGGATTTGTCGAAGGAGTTCGGGCCATCGGCGTCAGGGAAGACGACTATTATTGCGTCTACCGAAGGCAATGTGACGATTCCTGGGCGAGAGGAGAAGATCGGGCTGAACGTCTATCGCAAAAAATCAGCGTGACGAGAGTGGGCCGCGAAGCGCTCTTTCTGCCACGGACTTCGTCATTCCTCGCATCAAGATCTACTATCACGCTGGATTCTTGTCGTTAAAAGGAGGACAATAGCACCTATAGCGGCGGAACGGTCGTACTAAAACCTCTCAGGTTTCGTTGGACGCCATGCTGATGTCCACGCCGGTTCCCACGCAGCCCACCCCCGCGATCCTCATCGTTGACGACGATCCCGACATCACCCTCGTTTTGCAGGATCTTCTCGAACATGCCGGATACCACGTTCATGTTGCTGGTACCGGTTCGGCGGCCCTCGCCAAGATCAGGACGGAACCGGTCTCGGCGGTGCTTCTGGATCTGATGCTTCCCGACATGGATGGGCTTTCTGTGTTGACGCTGCTGAAGGAGTTTGATCCGGTGCTGCCGGTGATCATGTTGACGGCATTTGTGGAGGTGGCGAAGAAACACGCGTCGCTCACCGAAGGAGCGTTCGGATACCTCACCAAACCCTATGACGGCGAGGAGGTCAAGGCGCTGATCAAACGGGCTGTCGGAGCCAAACATCTGTCCCTGGAAGCCGCCTCGACCCGGCTGGCCTTAACCGCCAGCGAAGAACGATTTCGAGAGGTCGTCCAAACCGCCCCCGATGCCATCGTGTTGGCCGATGGAGAGGGCTCCATCCTGTCATGGAACAGTGCCGCGGAACGTTTGTTCGGGTATTCAGCCGATGAGGTGCTGGGGCAGTCGCTCACCAGCATCATGCCGGAACGATACCGTGCCGACCACGAGCGTGCGCTGACGAGAGTGCGCACGACCGGGGATCTGCGCCTGAAAGGCACCGTCGTCATCATGCACGGCTTGCACAAGGACGGACGGGAATTCCCCATCGAGATGTCGCTGAGTAGCTGGATGTCCGGCGAGCAACGAGTGCATTGCGGCATCGTGCGCGACATCACTGCTCGAAAGGAAGCGGAGGCGCGGCTGCTTCAGCAGCAGATCGAGCAACAGGTGCTCTTGGACTTAATCCCTGCCATGGTCTGGTACAAGGATTCGCACAATCGTATTCTACGCGCGAATCGCCGTGCTGCCGAGTCGTTGCGCAAGACTGTGGCGGAGATTGAAGGCCATGCTACCGATGAGTTTTATCCGGAAGAAGCTGAGCGGTATCATCAGGACGATTTGGAAGTGATTGTGTCCGGTCGCCCGAAACTTGGCATCGTCGAGCCGTACCGGACGGGTTCGGGTGAAAAGCGCTGGGTCCAGACCGACAAGGTGCCGTATCTCGATACGCGAGGCACGGTGATGGGTGTCTTAGTGTTTGCGCAGGACATTACCGAGCGGAAGGCGCAGGAGGCGGCCTCTCAGGAGCGAGAGCACTTGCTGCGCCTCGTGATGGAATCGGCGATGAATAGTCTCTTGGTAGCCGATGGGGAGGGCAAGATGACGATGGCGAACAGGTGCGCGGAACAGCAATTCGGCTACGAGGCGGGCGAACTCGCCGGACTACCCCTCACGCAGGTATTCTCCGGCCCGCTGTGCGATACTACCGATATGACGGCGACCGGGGTAAGCCATAACGTGGGTAGGCGCAAAGACGGTCTCGAATTTCCCACCAGAGTGCAGGTGCGGCGGCTGGAGACGCCGACGGGTCTGCATGTCGTCCTGGCAATCTCTCCCGCAGAAGAACCCGCATGAATCTTCGCTTTGCGTTTATCGTCCTTGTCCTCTGTTTCATCGGCATCCTGCTTGCCCTTGGTGTTCGGACGGCTATTCTCTGGGTGCGAGTGCACTTTCCTCAGCGCGCCAACACCATCCTTGCGGGCGCCTCCTTAGGTGCGGCGGCGGCGGTGGGGCTGTTGGTTGCCGAAGTCATCGAGCAGCCGCAGTTCCGACCGCATGATCTTCTCACCCTACAGCAAGCGGTGGTGGGGAAAACCATCCCGGTGGATCGCGGCGCCGGCAGTATGGTGTGCGTGGTGGATGTGCACGAACACCTTGGCGTGCTGGAAGTCGAAGTCGAACGGGGCCAGCTTAGAGCGAAGGTGGAGAGTAATAGCGCCAAGGGCCCGGCCTTCTGTCCGATCGGGGCAGAAGTGCGCATCGATCTCGCCGGGCTTCATCGTGTATCGGTGACGCGTCGACAGACGCAGGTGAGCGGTTCATAAGGGTATGGGGCGCTCTTGACTCACCGGTGCAGGGAGGCCTATCGTACGCGGGTGGGGGGAGTTAACGCCCCCGGGGGAATATGTACAAAAAGGGGATCGAGTGCTGAGGATGGTGTGCATGCCCGGCTTGCTCCGGGAAGCCTGAAGTCCTCCCGAGGTCTCCGCCGTATCTACCTCTCCTCGGTAGGTGCGTCCTCCTCCCACCCAAATCGTCCCGGGGGAAAGGAACGTTCGTTCGATTCTTCCACCTGAATGGTCAGTCCGCCAGTTCCCATCCGCTGACCCGACGAGAATCCCCTCAAGGCTTGACTCTCCTGGTTGTTCCCTGTAAACGACGAAGAGGATACGTATCGCATCTGCGGGTTGCGCCCCGTCGTCCGTTGTGAATTCCTTGCTTGAGAGGTTGAATGGCCAACAAGACATCACGCCCACGTGTCGCCCCCTCCACACCGACAGCGTCCTCTGATTCGAGCGAGCCAGCCGCGATCATGCCACGCAAGAAGACTCAGGCCGGAGCACCGTCCTCTCCCGCAGTCACCGCCGTGGAGATGGGCGCGCGGCAGCGGGAGATTTCCGTCTCCGAATTCTTCACGAAGAACCGGCATTTGCTCGGATTCGACAATCCTCGCAAGGCGCTGCTGACCTGCGTCAAGGAAGCGGTCGACAATTCGTTGGATGCCTGTGAAGAAGCCGGAATTCTGCCCGACGTGACCGTGAAACTCGAAATCGTGACCACCGGTCAGACACCCGTTGCGCCGAGCCAGGCGACCCGATTTCGCATCACCGTCACCGACAATGGGCCGGGCATTGTCCGCCAGCAGATTCCTCGTGTGTTCGCCAAATTGTTGTATGGCTCGAAGTTTCATCGCATGCGAATGAGCCGTGGCCAGCAGGGCATCGGTATTTCCGCCGCCGGCATGTATGGGCAGCTGACGACCGGGAAACCCGTCAAGGTCATTTCCCGCACGGGCGCGCGCGCGGCCGCGCACTATTTCGAAGTACAGATCGACACTAAAAAGAACGAGCCGCTGGTGCATGAGAATAAACAGATCGAATGGCATCAGCCGCAGGGGACCGAGGTGACGCTGGAGGTCGAAGGGCGGTATCAGAAGGGGCGTGCGTCGGTCGATGAATGGCTGGAGCAAACATCGATTGCGAACCCCCACGTGCGACTGACCTACCGGACTCCGGAGGGTGAGACAAAAGAGTATCCGCGTTCCTATCACGAGCTCCCTCCGTCGCCCAAGGAAATTAAACCGCATCCCTACGGCATTGAATTCGGTGCCTTGCTGAAGATGCTGCAGGACACGAAGAGCCAGACGGTCGCCGGGTTTTTGGCCGCCGACTTTTGCCGGGTGTCGCCGGCGCTGGCCGAAGAGATGTGCAAATCCGCCAAACTCTCGCCCAATACCAAGCCACGCGACGTGAAACACCAGGCCGCCGAGATCTTGTATAAATCCATCCAGGTCACGAAAATCATGGCGCCCCCGACGAACTGTATTTCACCGATCGGGGAGAAGGCGATCCTCTCCGGGTTGTACAAGCAGATCAAGGGTGAGTTTTACACCGCGGTCAGTCGTCCGCCGGCCGTCTATCGCGGCTATCCGTTCATCATCGAAGCGGGGCTGGCCTTCGGTAAAGGTCCGGAGGAGGCGACGAAGCCTCAGCAGGCCAGTGTGCCGCTCGCAGAAGGTGAGGACCAAGGGTATGACACAGAGCTGGCACGGGTGTTCCGGTATGCGAACCGAGTGCCGTTGCTGTATCAACAATCCGCTTGCTCGACGTTTAAGGCCGTTCTCAGCACGACCTGGCGGAACTACGGGGTCACTCAATCGCGAGGCGCTTTGCCGGCCGGGCCAATGGTGATTTTCGTGCACATGGCGTCCGTCTGGGTTCCGTTCACCAGCGAGTCGAAGGAAGCCATCGCGGACTATGATGAAATTCAGAAGGAAATCACGCTGGCGCTGCGCGAAGCAGGACGTCGATTGGGTATTTTTCTGCGGAGACGTGAGCGGGCGGCGAGCGAATTCCGACGGCGTAATATCTTCGATCTGTATATCGAAGAGGTCGTTGCGGCCTGCAATCGGTTGAAAGGCGGACATCTTCCGACCGAGAAGCTGAAAGAGCAGCTGCATAAGATTGCGAGTTCACGAACGGGGGGTGTCAAGACCGACGAAGCGCTGGGGAAGACGGGCGCCGGGCCGGAAGGATTGCCGCACTCGATCATTGTCACGGCCGAAGGGATCGAAGGTGAGACCGAGATTGCACAGCAGGCTCCTGTGTCGGAGGCCGAGACTCCGGTGGCGATGCCTGCCGACTCCACTCCGACACGGAAAGCGCCCAGAGGGGGACAACGAGTCGTCCAGCCGTCGCCTGCAATTGTGAAGCGCAAGGGGGGGGCGAAGGCCAAAGGCACGGGCGGGCAACAGGAGATGTTCGCAGCAGAACCGGTTCAGGCGAAGAAGGCCGTGCCTCGGAGAACATCGACTCGAAGGACGCCGTCCGGCGCAGCGAAGCCCACCCGCACAAGGATATAGGACAGCTTATGGCACAGGCGAAAGCAAAGAAAAACGGAGTCGTGGCGAAGAAGCTCGTCGGCATGGCCGATGTGGTGATTGCGGCCGCGCAGCGAGCGAAAGACCCGACCTTCGAGATTCCGATGCGTGCACTGTCGAACGTGTCGTTCAACCCCAGGAAGGGATTGATCGAGATGGGCGATAAGAAACAAGCGCGCTCGTTTTTTAACGTCGGGATGGCGAAGAAGTTCATGCAGACCATGCTGGTGGCCGATGCGCTGGCGGAGCTGCAGCAGGCCGATCTGACCACGTCGCTCAGGGAAATTTACTACCGGACGAAGCATACGATTCAGGACTCCCATGAGAACACGTTCGACACACAGGACGAGTCCGACCCGATCATCGAGGATCTCGAGGTGTCCCTGGTGGCCCTGCGCGAGGAACTTCATGTGCGGGCGGAAAACAGCGGGAGCATCGTGGGGCCGGTTGTGTTCGGCGATGACGGCGACCGCGTGGACTGCGCCAAGTTGGGCAAGGGCGGCTATTCCGTGCCCTCGATCGTCGAGCCGGAGTATCTCGAAATCCGTCGGTGCACGGCCGATTTTCTCCTGTTGGTTGAAAAAGGGACCCAGTGGAACCGGCTGTCGGAAGATAAGTTCTGGCGGCGATATAACTGCGTGCTCTTGACCGGGAACGGGCAACCGCCGCGCGGCGTCAGGAGGCTGGCGCGTCGCCTGCACGAAGAGTACAAACTGCCGGTCTACGTGCTGGTAGACAACGACCCCTGGGGGTACTATATCTATTCCGTGGTGAAGCAAGGATCGATCAATCTCGCCTTCGAGAGCCAACGTATGGCCATTCCGAAAGCGAAATTCATCGGGTTATCCAGCGCGGACCCGGAGCGGTACGAGTTGCCGCGCAATGTGGGCATCAAACTGAACGAAAAGGACATCACCCGCGCCAAGGAGCTGTTGAACTATCAATGGTTCCAGAAGCCGGCGTGGCAGCAGGAAATCAAGCGGATGCTCACCAGCGGCCTGAAATACGAACTCGACGCGTTGGCGAACAAGGACTTTCAGTATTTGACCAAGAAGTATCTGCCGCGCAAACTGAAGGAGAAGGACTGGTTGGATTAGCCGGCGGGTTCCGGTGCCTTTACACCGACTCTCGCGTCGGATAACCATTTCGACCTGTCCTGATTACTATATGACTATGCTGATGCTGGCCTTTCGGTCGTCGTTAAAGGAGCGCGTGCACGTGTTACTCGAACAGTGTGATGTCCGCGCATACACGGAATTGCCCGAGACCATCGGGGCGGGACAGACGGGACCCGCGGAGGGCGTCTCCTTCTATCCGGGCGTCAACAACGTGATTATGGTCGCCGTGGACGATGCGCATGCCGACCGGGTCGAACAAGCCGTCAAGGCCTGGCGCGACGAAGTGGTTCAACGTCCAGGTGGACAGAAGCCCTCCATTGCCGTCTTTAGCTGGCCCTGCCGGCAGCTGGTCTAGCAGTCATCCGCAGAATGCGCAAACAGGGCGTCCACAGAACCGGTCGTGCGTGAATCGTCGCTCGTGACCTCCAGGCTGCGGGTTCAGACGGGATACGCTTCACGATTCGCGGAGGTCCAGAACGCCGCTGGCGCACGTTTTCTCCGTCCTGCTCGTCGAAGAATCGGGGTGTTTATGAATCGGTTCAGTAGATTGTTTCCTGGCCGGGTTCCCGCCGAGAGCGGTCTCATCGTCTTGATTGTGGCGATGCTGGCGGCCCCGTTTCCCGTGACGGCTCAGACACCGCCGACATCCTCCTCTCAACAGTCGCAGCCTGGGCAGGCGCCTCAAATGCCCGGAACTCTGCCGCTGCTGCAAAACCCGTTTGCGCAACAGTCGACGATCACCTCCACCGCCTCGGGGGCGAGTGCACCCCAAAGCAACACGATTCCTTCCAGCCAAGGCAAGTCGTTCGGGACCATCGGGAAAGGGTTGCCGGGTATGACCGGCGGGCCGGCGCTGACTGCCCCCATGGGATCGCAGGACCCCTCATCCCGCTACATGCGCCCCACCGTGATTCCGCCGCTGTTTTGCGATCCGGCAATCAATATTCCCTGCTGACAGCCAAGAGGACAAAATCGGGTGGGTCTGGGGGAATCTCCTGGTGAGCAGATCAGGAGTTCCGCCTGAAGCCTGCTCGTGGCTCGATGCGGATACTACCTGTGGGGGTCATGGCGCCCTGCGGGTTGTCGGCGTCGAGCCATACGTTGAAACGGACGGTGCCGGGTTTGGCGAAGCAGAGACTGGCATACTGTTGTGGGGCGATCGTGACCGTGTCCTGCACCACGCCGAATCGAGAGAAGCCTTTCCCGCATTCGAGAAGCGCCGGGGTGCCCTCTTCGAGCAGGCGCAGGCGAACTGGCTCGGAATTCAAATTTTGCCACCGTATCTCATCGCCGATCTGCACGATGAGTTGGCGCGGAGCGATGTCCATTCGAATATTGACGTACCGGACTGCCCCAGTGAGCTTGGTGCTGGTGGTGGTCCCGCAGCCGCTGGTCGCGAAGAGAAGCAGACAGAAAACAATCATGGAGCGCATGCGCGATCTTACTGAAACTTCCCGGGCTGGCGCTACTAGGATTGTTACGGGGTCGCGTACAGGTCGGAATATCCGTCAACCGGATGCACGACCGGTCGGTGTCCCGAGTTACGATAGCTCTATGTTTCAGCGAGCAGTGCATGGCTCTGACCGACAAGGGAGTTCGTCAATGCTTATCCCGCAGCGGTTTCGGCGGAACGCCCGACGAGATTTGTCTGGTCATGACGTGAGATCGGGTGCAGTCGCGTTCCGTTCGCGAGAGGCTGAGCTCGGCAATTCTAATCGTCGCGGAATAGAAGGGCGATCTGAATATGGGTGTAGCAGTTACTGCAGGATGCGCCACAAGGCCGTCTCATCGTCCGTCGTTCGTGAAAGGTCGTTCGTCGCTCGCGACTGCTCGCTTCCTGATCCTCAAGAAATTCGCTTCACGATTCACGCGTCACGGATGTTGAGCACGCGGCTGGCGGACTTTTTCCGCATCCTGCTATGCGACGGTCATCGAGAACTGTCGGGGGGTTCCGTTGCGCGACTCGGCCAAGGAGTGATCCGGTGCACGGTCTGCGACCCGAGATGCACAGGGCTTGATTTCAGGCGTGATTCTTCCTATTCTGGCGCCCTCTGATAAGGAGGTGGGCTCATGGATAAGCAGGGGCTGCGAGGGATTCGTGCGGTGGTTGCCGCCACATTCGTGTCGTGTGTGATGGCATCGGTCGGCCTGGCCGTGCCGGTGCAGGCCGAGATGGTCGGATCCTCGAATGGGGCACCGAACAGTCAGGCGCCGGCAAGCCGCACCCCGATGCTCCAACAGACACCGGCTCCGGAGGAGCCATCATTGCCGTTGCTCCTGGCCGAGGGGTCCAATTCCTGTGAGATCGTCTCGTGCGGAATGGGGATTAAACAAACCTGCCAGATTACCTGTCCTGCCGATAAGACACCGAAGTGCAGTTGTGACTGCGAGCGGAGTATCGGCCCGATGTGTATGGACTACAAGGCGAACTGTCGCTGCGAATAGCGGGAGGCAGGCCGGTCAGTCGTTGTCCGGTGCGGAAAATTCCGATCCACCCACCGTCAGGCTCGGCCCTGGTATGCGGTATTCTTCTCCCGCCCAGGCCCCCAAATCGATCAACTGACAGCGTTCGGAACAGAATGGACGCCAGGGGTTCCCCTGCCAGGGGGTTGATTCCCCGCACTCCGGGCAACGGCTCTGAGAGGGATGAGAAGGGGACATGGGCTGCACCTTCAGGCAAGCGGCGGTGCCGGTTACCTTACCACTCTGGTGCCGAACGCCGCAAATAACTCGCCGGTCAGGTAGGCCGTCTGTTCCCCGTCACGCCAGTGTTTTCGGCGCATAAAGTCGTTGAGAACTCGACCGTCCGGTGAGCGGTGGAGATGCGGTTGTGCCACGTTCATTCGATACCGTTCGATAGCCCCGGACACCCGGCTGATAAATACGATCGTGCCGTCCTGCTCGAGCTTCTCCACGATCCCCACATGCGTCAGCGGGTCGTTGACGAGGCCATCTCCGTTGAAGTCCCAGGTATTGTCGAAGAACACCAGATCGCCGGCCTGCACGGTCGGCCCCCGATGGAGACGGCCATGTTTCAGGACATGACTGTAAATGAGACCGACGCCGTTGGATGGCCCTTCGGCGGCGCTGCCTTCATAGAGGTCGATGCCATGTGCGAGATAGATGGCGCGTGCGACGCCGGCGCAATCGTAGTTGATGCGCCGTCCCTGGCTCTCGATCGTCGTGGCGCCCACCAGGTTCACGGCGGTTCTGACGATGGCCTGCTGACGCGCATCAGCGTTCGTCGTACGGCAGCAATCAGGCAATGGTGTCACGGCCCGGCGGGGTCCCTGCGATGAGGGGGCTGCGCAGGCGCTCAATACGGCGACCAGAATCAGGGTGAACAGTGTGCGAAAAAGTACCGGCATACTGCCTTAAGTATAGCTGGTCTGTCACGCGCTCGATCCTGACAAGGTGCGGTCCGGTTGGGTAGCCATTCTCGCGGGCACTCCGAAGGCCCTCTTGATCTGCCCGTTACGCTTCGGCAGCGGCGAATACCTGACCGATCAAGGCCTGGGCGTCTTCCTGAATCAGCCGGAGGTGGGCCTGCCCCTTGAAGCTCTCGGCGTACAGTTTGTAGACATCCTCGGTGCCGCTCGGGCGTGCGGCAAACCATCCGTTGGCGGTGGTGACTTTGAGTCCGCCGATGGACGCGTTGTTGCCCGGTGCTTCCGTCAGCATGGAGGCGATCGCCTCGCCCGCGAGCTCACGGCTGTGCACCTGTTGCGGTGAAAGCCTTTGCAGAGCAGATTTTTGTGCCCTCGTTGCCGGAGCATCGATTCGCTCGTAGAGCGGTTCACCCAGCGATGCCGTCAATTCTTTGTAGAGAGCAGCCGGGTCCCTCCCGGTGACCGCCAGCATCTCCGCTGCCAGGAGGTCCATGATGATACCGTCCTTGTCGGTGACCCACGTGGTACCGTCGAGACGCAGGAAGGCGGCGCCGGCACTTTCTTCCCCCCCGAACCCCAATGACCCCTCGCTGAGCCCCGGAACGAACCATTTGAAGCCGACCGGTACCTCGACTAATCGGCGATTGAGCGACTGGGCTACCCGGTCGATGATGCTGCTGCTGACCACCGTCTTGCCGATGCCTGCGCCGGATTGCCAACCGGGGCGATGGGTGAAGAGGTACGCAATCGCGGCAGCGAGGTAGTGGTTGGGATTCATCAGTCCGGCGCCGGGGGTGACGATACCGTGTCGATCCGTATCGGTATCGTTGCCGAAGGCGAGATCGAACCGGTCCTTCAGCGTGATCAGTGACGCCATCGCATAAGGCGACGAACAGTCCATGCGGATCTTGCCGTCCCAATCCAGCGTCATGAAGCGGAAGGTGGGATCGACGCGTTCATTGACGATCTGCAGGTCCAGTCCGTAGCGTTCGGCGAGGGGACGCCAGTAGGCCACGGCTGCGCCGCCAAGCGGGTCGACACCAAGGCGCAGCTTGGCCGCCTTGATCCGGTCGAGATCGACGACCTGTGCCAGGTCGGACACATAGGCATCGACGAAGTCATGGCGTGAAGTGCCGGCGGCCTTCAACGCCTGTTCGTAGGGCAACCGTTTGACCCCGTGCAACTTGGCCGCCAGGAGTTCGTTGGCCCGATGTTCGATCACCTTCGTCACGTCGGTGTCGGCGGGGCCGCCGTGCGGCGGATTGTATTTGAAGCCACCGTCCTCAGGCGGATTATGCGATGGTGTGACAATGATTCCATCGGCTCTGCCTTCGGTTCGCCCACGATTGGCGGTGAGGATGGCATGGGAAATCACCGGGGTTGGGGTGTAGCCATCCTGTTGATCCAATCGAACGCAGACTCCGTTTGCCGCCAGGACTTCCAGGGCGCTTCGTTGGGCCGGAGCGGAGAGGGCATGGGTGTCCTTGCCGATGTAGAGAGGACCGGTCGTGCCCATCTTGGCGCGGTACTCGCAAATGGCTTGCGTGATTGCGAGGATGTGCGCCTCATTAAATGTGCGCTTGAGCGAGGACCCGCGATGCCCGCTTGTGCCGAAACTCACCCGCTGCTGTGGATCGGAGGGATCCGGTATTTCTTGATAATAGGCCTGTTCAAGTCTGTCCAGGGCGACGAGTTGTTCTGGTTGTGCCGGTTGACCGGCGCGTGGATGGTGAGCCATGGATTCCTCAGGAGACGATGATGATGGATGATGAATACCAGGATCGGTCCGGCTCAGTATATACGGCTCGATCTCGAATGTCAGGCGAGTGCTTGGTTGCACGGTCCTCCGCCCGAGTGTTAAGATCCGCTCACGTTATGGAGAGAGGTTGCCTATGCCCAATATCACCTTGCTGCATTCTCCGACCTGCGGAGCCTGTCCTTCGGCCAAGCGCCTGTGGAAGGAGCTGAGGGTAAAGTATAGCTTTAGCTATCGCGAAGTCGACATCACGACGCCGGACGGTCAAGAGCTGGCCAATCGCCATTCGGTCCGCGCGGTGCCCGCGACGATTATCGATGGCCGGCTGACCTTCGTCGGTGTGCCTCCCCGTCAAAGTGCCGAAAAGGCGCTTCAATTGAAGATGAAACCGCAGGGCGCGTGAGATCGGAGCCGTATGACCGTTCCAGATGACGATGATTTCGAATTGCCTATCCTTCCCATGATCGACAAGGGGCCACCTCCTGAATGCGGCACCTGCGGCGATCCCATGAAATTTATCGACGGCGATTGGGCCTGCGTCGATTGCAACGGCGAACTCCTCGGACCGGAGACCGGGTAACCGCTTCGTCCTGCCTCGCCCGTATCGCATGATGTGGAACACCGGAGACATCAGATGCAAGGGTTCCGCTCCGCTTCACGCTACGCGTCCTACGAGTGACGGCCTTCATGCTCCGCCTCGAGACCGGCCCGTTTCATCCCACGCTCGAATCCCGACTCGTTGACGATCTTCGTGCTCTGAAATCGCAGCAACCGCAGGCCGCCGTAGCGCTCATCGTGCCGTCGGACCAGTTGCGGTTGGCGCTAAAGCGGCTATTGATCAAGCGGCATGGGCTGGCCCTCCTCAACGTTCATATCCTCTCGTTTCATCAACTCGCGTTGCAGTTGGATGGTGAGCGGCGAATCCGCGCCGGGCGGGAGGGCGGGGCGCGGCAGATCGAGCTGGTGACGGATGTGTTTTTCGAACATCTCCTCAAGCATCTCGCTCAACGCCGTATTCCGCATACGGAGGCCCTGCGCCTGGAAAGTCTCCCGCCCGGGGCCTGGCCTGCTCTTTGGGCCTGTCTACGTGACCTCAAGGATGCCACCGTGGATTCCACCCTGGCCTTGCGCGCGGTAGCGGAAGGTCAGTTTGCGCCGGATGATGACCAAAAGCTCAAGGGATTATTTACTTTGTACGCGGCGATTCGGGAGGCCGCTTCCGCACTGGGCGTAGGGTCGCCCGATGATCTGGCTGCACTCGTCACGGAGTATGTACCGGGGTCTCCCTTCCTACGTGGACTCAGCGGATTGTGGTACTACGGGTTCTACGATCTGACGCAGACCCAGTTGACGCTCCTGGAAGCCCTGGCGAGCACATGCCCCGTGGCGGTCTATTTCCCACTGGACGCGGCGCCAGGGTATGCCTTCTCACAACAGTTTCTGGAACGGCACCTCTATCCCATGGCCGGTACCGCGCCACTGTCGTCCACCCCATCGTCACAACCAGGCCCATCCGATCGAGTCAGAGCAAAGGTATCGGTTGAGGTATACAACACCGTGGGCGCGGAGGATGAACTGACACTGATTTGCAAACAGATCCTGACCTTAATCGAGTCCAATGGCTATCGCTTCGAAGACATCGGCGTGGTGGGTCGGACCCTCGCCCCCTATCAGTCCGCGCTCGCGAGAATCTTCGACCAGCACCGGATTCCGTTTGTGTCGAGTGCCGCCTTGCCGCTCTTGCAGGAGCCGGTGGTCAAAACCCTCGTTCGCCTGGCTGAACTCACGTCGAATGAGTTGCATCGACCGGCTGTGATGGATGTGTTGACCTCTCCGTGGAATCGTCGTCTCGCACAGGATGCCGGCGGCACTCCGCCCCGGCCTGATCTGTGGCGGCGGGCGGTGCATGCGCTGGGCATCACGCGGGGTGATGCGGAATGGCGACGGCTGGGGGCCTTATTGGAACTGGAATCCTGGCCCGATGAACGGTTATCCGACTCTCGTGCTGAGCCGCATGCACTCCCCATTGATAAGGCCCAACTCCGGCTGCTCTGGACCTGCCTCTCGCCGTTGCTTGACGATCTGAAGGGGTTGCCCGACTCAGGCGGGTATCGGGCGTTGACGGACGCGTTTTGCGCCTTGGTGGACAACCATCTCATCGTGAACCTGACCCAGAATCGTTTCACCGACGCGACGGCGCAAGCGGAGCAGGCGCGGGATGTGACGGAGGCCTTACGCGCCGCACTGGAGCAGATGCAGATGCTGGATCGTCTGGAGCTGACCGTCAGCTGGGCTGAATGGGCCGACACGTTCTTAGAGGTCTTGGGACGATCAAGTTGTGCCATCACACCCTCTGCGCATCAGGGCGTACAGGTGTTGGATGCCATGGCGGCGAGGGGGATCGGGTTTCGCGCGCTCTTCGTGATCGGTATGAATGAACAGGTATTCCCGCGGGTGATTCAGGAAGACGGTTTCCTCCGTGACCGGCATCGCCTCATATTGAGTGAAACGTTGGGCTATAAGATCGACCAGAAGCTGCAGGGGTACGAGGAGGAAGCGCTGCTGTTCGAATTGCTCTCGGCTTCCGCGTCGGAGCGGTTGTCTCTGTCGTATCAGCGCGCGGATGTCGACGGACGTCCGTTAGCACCGTCCGGGTATGTGGATGCGATTGGCCCAGCATCACAGACGACGCTCTCGGATTCGCTTGCGGCCGTGCCCCGTCGATGGTCGGATCGTGTCGAGCTGCCGCTATTTGCGCCGTCGCTGTTGACGAGGGAAGAGCTGACCGTCAGTGCGGTGCTGAGAGGCCGGAATGTGTCGGCGCTGCTGGACATGGTCGGGCGAGACGGGGTGGTATTCTCGCATGGAGTTGCCGCGCAGGGCGTGCTTGAACAGAGTCATGCGTTGTTAACCGGCTACGACGGCATGCTGCAGGACCAGGCCACCCATTGGCAGCGGGTCTGTGAACGAGGATTCTCCCCGACGTCCCTGGAAAGCTATGCTTGTTGTCCCTTTCAATATTTTGCCGCACAGGTCTTGAAACTGGAGCCCGTTTGGCTGGACACCTCACTGGAACTGCCGTCGCCCGCCATGGGGCAACTCTGCCATGAAGCCTTGCGGCGCTGCTACGAGATCCTGATTGAACAGGGGTGGGCGGCGACGGTGCAGTCGACATCCGCGAACGCGACAGCGGTGACGCAGGCCGTCGAGCAGTCCTGTGCCGTCTACGCGAAGACCCACGGCATCGGGTACTTTCTCACTTGGCAGATGGCACAGGAGCGGGTGCGACAGGTCGTCGCATCGGTGCTGGCCTTTGACTGCGGAGTCGGGGCCTCAGGGTTTGTCCCGGTCGCCTGTGAAGTCGACGCATCAGGAATCCTTCCCGATGGGACCGAAGGGGCGACTGTGCCGATTCGTGGTCGATTCGACCGCATCGATCGCCATCCGACATCTCGTGCGTTCAGGGTGATCGACTATAAATACCGCGCCCAGGACCGGGTGGATGCGAAGGATCGCAACCTGCTCCAGGCTGCCGTGCGTGCTCAGCGTCTGCAACCGGCCCTCTATGCCTTGATGACCCCCGCGGCGGCAGCTGCTGATGCGGGACATACCTTTCCAGAACAGGTCGATTTTCTGTATCTGCTGCCGCAAGGCGAACCAGTGGTCGAACGGGCCTCGTTTGAGGCGTCTGCCTGGCAGGGGGCATCCGGTCCATTGTTGAGTCGGGCGACGCAGACCTTGCTGGACGGCATCAGGAACGGCCGGCATTTTATTGTGCCGGATGCGACCCATTGCAGCCATTGTGCCTTTTCCACCCTCTGTCGTCGGACCCACCAACCGACTTGGTGGCGAGCCTATCGTGCGGCTCCCGCGAAAGTGCTCCGGGAGATACGCTCGCAGAAGGTGACGCGTGACTGAACCCGCACAAATCCCTGACCAGGCCCAGCGGGAAGCCGCCGCCACCACCTTCGATCGTAACGTGGTGGTGATTGCCGGTGCGGGGACCGGCAAAACCACCTTGCTGGTCAACCGGCTGCTGTATCTCCTTATGCGGCGCGCGGATCCGCTGGATCTCTCTCGCATCGTCGCCTTGACCTTCACCAACAAAGCCGCGACCGAAATGAAGCTCAGGTTACGTGAACGGTTGCGCGGACTGTTGCAGGCTGAAGGGCGGGAGGATTCGCCTCCGGTAAGCGGCACGGTCTCGATACACGACCTGCGGTTCCGGTACGGCTGGACCACCGACGAGATCCTCGCCCGAGCCAGGGCGGCATGGCAGGATCTCGAACGGGCGCAGATCGGCACGTTGCACAGCTTTGCCGCCCATCTGCTGCGCCTGTACCCGATTGAGGCGGGAGTGACGCCGACCTTCCAAACGGATGAAGACGGCTCACGCTTCGAAGAGCATTTCGCCGATGAGTGGGATGCGTGGCTGAATCGGGAACTGGGGGAAGCGGGCCGGGATCACGACCGCTGGCGGCGAGTGCTGACGTCATGGAGTCTCGAGGACATCCGGGAGCTGGCCTACAGCCTGCACAGCGACCTCATTGACCTCGATGGATTACGCCAGCAGATAGGCGAGCATCGATTGGGGGATGGGTTGCGGGCATGGTTTCTTGCTCGTCAAGAAGAGGCAGATCGGCTGCTGGCTCAATACGACAGCCCGAAACGGCGCAAGGTGGAACTGATGCTGGCGGCCATGAGCGCGCTATTCGGACAGCTGTTGTGTGCAGGGCTTGAGGGCGCCAAGAGCTTCTCCGATGCATCGCGTGAGTTACTGGCGAAGGAACTTGGAAAGGCGCCGAACGGCTGGGCAGCACAAGATTTCGCGGCAGTCGAAGCGTTACAGCGGATCGCCAAACGGCTCCTCAAGGTCGAGCATGAGGGGCTGTCGCATCTGCTGGAGGTCCTGACTCCGTTCGTGGAGTCCGTGCGGCGGTCGTTTGTGGATTCCGGCTGGCTCACGTTCGACGGTCTGGTCGGGAAGGCCCGCACGCTGCTTCGGGACCATCCGGCGATCCGGGAACAATTGAAGGGGGAGTATCGTGCGGTGCTGGTCGATGAGTTTCAAGACACCGATCCTGTGCAGTATGAGATTGTCCTCTATCTGGCCGAGCGCCTGGGCGGTCAATCGGCATCCTGGCGGGATACCGAATTGGAGGCAGGGAAGTTATTTATCGTCGGTGATCCCAAACAGTCGATCTATGCGTTTCGCCGGGCCGATATTGAGGCCTTCGATCACGTGGTGGACAGGCTGGAGCGCAACGGCGCGTTGCGCTGTGAATTGGCGACGAATTTCCGCAGCCACGCGCAGGTGTTAGAGGTGGTCAACGGCGTGTTCAACAATCTGTTGGTCGCGGAACCTTCGGTGCAGCCGCCGAATGTGCCGCTCACCGTGCAGCCGAATCGATCGAGTGAGATGCGTGATCCAGGGGTGGAGCTTCGGCTGGTCCTGTCGGAAGACGTCGACGATGTGGATTCTTCCGCGGCCACACGCATGGAGGCGGACCAGATCGGGCGTACACTCTCCCGCTTGTTGCATGGATCCGAGGCAGACGCTGGTGCGACCGGATCGGATGCTCGGTTGCGGCCCGGGCATGTGGCGCTCCTGTTTCGAAAACTCACCCAGTCTGAGCCGTATTTGGAAGCTCTTCGGCGGTATGACGTTCGATACGTCATCGACGGGGAGAAACACTTCTATCGTCGTCAGGAAGTGATCGACCTGGTCAACCTGCTGTGTTGCATCGAAAATCCTCACGACCGCATTGCGCTGGTCGGCGTGTTGCGGTCGTCGCTGGGAGGAATTCCCGATGCCGTGCTGGTGCAATTGGAGGAGTTGGAGGCGCTGGATTACCGCATGACCGGCCGGCTTGCCGGCTGGAAGAGTCCGCATGCCGAACCGCTTCGACGCTTGTACGGTGTCCTGGCCACATTGTATGAGCGGGCGCGGCGTTGTCCGCTCCCCGAAGCCGTGGACGGTATCTTTCAGCAACTCCCGCTCGTGGAATTGGCTGCCGCGTCCCTGCATGGGGAACAGGCTGTGGCTAATGTGTTCAAGGTACGGCAGATGGCTACGGATCTGGCAGATCGCCCCACGCTGACCTTGAACGGATTCGTCGAGTTGATGCGGGCACGGCTCAAAGAGGAACCTGATGAGGCGGAGAGCGCCCTGTCCGAGGATACGGTGGACGCCGTCCGGGTGTTGACGATACACAAGGCCAAAGGGCTTGAGTTTCCGCTGGTGATTCTCGCCGGATTGCACCATGGAGACGGGGCGGGACGGGGCCGGTCGGGGCCACTCATTTGGCACGACTGGTCGACCGGTGTGCAGGGGCTCGATTTCGGTGACTGTTGTTCGGTCGGTGCCGTACTCGTGGCCGAGAAGGCGCGCGCTCGCGAAGAGGCCGAGCGTCGCAGGTTGTTGTATGTGGGTATGACCCGCGCCAGGGAATCGTTGTTGTTGTCCGGAGCCTTGCCGAAACGCCGGGTGCGGGGCGCTTTACTGGAGTTATTGGAGGAGGCAGCCGGGGCTGACTTGAACGGAGATGCGCCTATGGAAATCCCACTGGCCGGCGTGGGATTGCGACACACAATCCTCAAGGGGAGCGGCCACGTGCCCGCGAGGGAACGCACCAGGTCGGTGATCCTGCAGGAAGAGGTGGTCGACACAGATGTCGCGCGTCGATGGGAACAGCGAGAGCACATCTGGCATCTCTACCGATCGACATCCCTGCTGGTGGCGCCGTCGGACTTCGTGCGCAAGCCCTTGCCGCTCTCCACGGGAGAACCGGCAGCGGGGGGGCAACGCTTTGCCGGGAATGTCTTCGGGACCCTGGTCCACCGTGTGCTTCAGCATTGGGACTTTTCCGGAGACGTGGAATCCCAACTGGCGGCCGTGACGGTGCCATCCCTCGCGCGTGACGCACAGGATGGGCGGGATCAGCAAGCCTTGTTGGATGAAATCCGCCAGCTCCTGCGTAAGTTTGCTGGATCTGATCCCTATGCCCGTCTGCGCCGGGCGACGGTGATCGGGCGGGAGGTGCCGTTTCTGATGCCATGGAACGATGGCGGGCAAATCCTGGAGGGGGTCATCGATGTACTCTATCACCTCGACGGGCAGCTCTGGATTGCAGATTATAAGACAGATATGATTCCGCGCGATCAGGTGGAGACGCGGGCTGAGGCCTATCGGGAACAGGCCAGATTGTATCGAGAGGCGGTCGCCCGCTCCCTGAGAGAGCCGGTTGCAGGATTTGAATTCCTATTCCTCCGGCACGGAGTCGCGATCACAGTGTAACGAAGGGAGGGGCCATGCGGCGCATGTTCTGGGCGACGGTGGCGGTCGTGGCAGTCATCGGGTGTGTGGGACCACGCAAACCGGAGGTGCGACCGCTTCACGCACCGGCCGGCACGACTGCGGCAGTCAGTCAGCAATTGGAGCAGGGGAATCGGTTATTGGCGCAGGAGGACTGGGTCGGGGCCCGGCAGGTCTATCTCGACACGATCCAGGCCGACCCCACATTGGCGGAAGCCCATTACAATCTGGCCTTAGTCTTGGATAAAGTGGGCGAGAGGGCCGAAGCCAGGAAACACTATGTCGCCGCGGCAAATCTGGCTCCCGGGAACAAGGTGATCTGGGATGCTCCGCCACTGCGGAAATATGAGAGCGAGCTCGGATTGAGCAAGAAGTCCTGGATGGACGCCAACCCGAAGTAGCGCCAGCTGCGGGCCATGCCGGTCGCTGGCTAGAGCGGGGCGGCGGAGCCGGAATCGGTTCGAAGCGGTCGCTTCCGTTGAGTGGCGATGGCGAGGATCACCGCGCCTGCGACGATCATCGGAATGCTCAACATCTGTCCCATCGAGATCGAGCCGACGAGAAAGCCGATCTGTGCGTCCGGCTCCCGAAACAACTCCACGACAATCCGGCTGAGCCCGTACCCCATCAGGAACGCCCCAAACACGGTCCCCGAGGGGGGAAGTCGACGGGTAATCAGCCACAACACCGTAAACAGCAACAATCCTTCCAGGAAGGCTTCGTAGAGTTGCGAGGGATGCCGGCAGACCATGCCGCCCGCAGGGAAGACCATGCACCAGTCCACGTCCGTAGGACGGCCGTACAGTTCCCCGTTGATAAAGTTGCCGATTCGCCCCAGTCCAAGGCCGACCGGGGTCACACCGGCGGCAAGGTCGGCGATGGTCAGGACCGTCATCCCCTGGCGTTTGGCGAACAAGATCAACGCGATGATCGTGCCGATCAATCCACCGTGAAATGACATGCCGCCCTCCCAGACCGCGAAGATTTTCAGCGGATTCTCTAAGTAATAGGAGAGATTGTAGAAGAGGACATAGCCCAAGCGCCCACCGGCAAAGACGCCGACCGCTGCATAGACGATCATGTCGTAGACTTGATCTTTGTCGAGCGGCAGTCGTTGCGTTTTCGCCCGTGCCACGATGATGAAATAGGCCATCGTGAGTCCGATCAGATACATCAGGCCGTACCAGCGGAACTGGAGCGGGCCTAGGCGAAGAAATACGGGGTTGATATCGGGATAGGGAATGGCGTGTAACCAGGGCAGCATAGAAGGACTCCACATCGTTTCGCGATCTTATGTGAGCGCGATCGGCATTGCAAGGCAAGTCGCGAAGCCTTGCTGAGCAAGGCTTGAGGCGGGGCCAGGAGTTTCCCTTACGATGACCTGTCGCTTTTCTGAAACGGTTGTCTCCTGCGATTGTCCACAAAACAGCACCGTTTATGAGAAGTGGCTCATGTGAGGTCCCGAATCTGCCGCAATGTCCCGAAAGTCCCGGCCGTCCGCCCGTGGCATAGTTGATGCTCTCTTCACTACTAGCTTTCGCCGCAATCAGTGAACCGTCAACCTTGTTGTTCAAAAGGGAGGAAGTCACGATGTCTACCAAGGGGCGTGAAGCAGCGAAGATGGCAGCGATCATCGGTGGGGGAGCGGTGATAGGAGCGGCGTTGGGCTTGTTGTTGGCTCCGAAGACCGGGGCGGAGATGCGACGTGACGTCGCCCGCTATGCCAAGCGTGCCCAGCTCCAGGCGACGCGCTTCGGTCGATCGGTGAAGACCGGAGTCTCATCCGTAGTGGAACGCAGCCGAGCGTTGGTGAAGAAAGACGATCACAAGGAGGCAGCGTAAACAGCCGGTCAGAAGGCTCGACGGCGGGTCTGTGCTTCCGGCGGGTACCGGTGTTGCGCCAGATGTGGATGTGTGTCGATCGTGGCGATCAGAGGTGAACACGGTTGCAACGGCCTGTCTCGCGAGGGACAGGCCGTTTGCCTATCATCGGTTGTGCCTTCGAGCGACTTGACCCTCCGGAACCCCGGTGTTAGATTTCGCCGCGTCGCATTGCTCTGCGGGAGTGGTGGAATCGGCAGACACCCAGGACTTAAAATCCTGTGTCATACCAATGGCGTGCGGGTTCAAGTCCCGCCTCCCGCACCACAATGCCGGGTACGCGAATGTCCCGGGCCTGAGCATCTCTGCCCTTGTTCGCCGTCCATACTCTGTCGGGAAGGAGGTTTCCCGGTGTCAGAGCCCCCGCACTGATTGTCTGGGCTTCATGTAGTTCTGATCTTCGGTGCCCAAATCCTCATGGCAAATGCGCGAATCGGCAGAGGCCTTGACCTTGTCGATGATCCCGCGTGACCGAAGTGCCTCCTTGAGGGTATCCGGGGTAGGGTAGCTTTCCATAATCACGGCTGGGCACACGACAAGGGTCCGCTCGACGGTTTGATTCAGAATGACCTTGAACTTGGTGTCGGCCAATGGATCTCTCCGCGGCACCACCGCTTCCACGGCATAGGGAGGTTGAAATTCCGTCTCCAGGAATTCCTTGATGACTTGGACCTTTCGTCGCGCGTACTCGTCTGTCACGATGATGATTCCTTTCCGGCTCAGTTTCCATCACAGGTCGATCTTGCTCGGTCAGACCCTCGTGTGATGCTGGAACGATCTTAAGAGATGCGCGGTGCAAAATCCAAGACTACGGCGGACTGTTGTTCAGGCCGATGCTCCGGATCGGTCCCGGCGTTCCCTGGACCTCAGAACGTCAGAGCCGCCAGAGACGTACCTATCTGCTCCTCAAATGCCCCTCGCTCGCAGGCCGAAGCCTTTGTGGCGGTCTGATATACTTGCCATAGTTAATCATGGCGCTGTAGCCGAATGGATGCCCGGGGGAGACACGAGCATGGTACCACGCACCGCAGCGGTGTCTGTGCAGCAGGATGAATCTTCAGGAGGCAGCAAACCGATCAGTCCTGCATCTGAACGGTCGTATTCGAGTCAAGTCGCGTCCTCAGAGCAGCACGACGCCATGCGTTGTCCTATCAAGAAGTGCCACGGGCTGCTGACAGCCGCTGGGCGAGACTACAATGTCCGGCTTGGGCTCGAAACCTGGGCATGCAACGCTTGCGGGCACCTGGGCTTTCGCTCGCGTGAGGGGGTGATCCCCCTGTTCCGTGGAGGCTATGAGTTCAAGTTCAGTTACGGGCCGTCCACGCATACGATCACGGTGGTACTAAGTTCTGCGGCCGTGAACTTGTGGGGCACGCACGGCGTCAACGACGAGCATCTGGCGAAGTTGGCGGCAGAGTGGACGTTGTTATGCGGGAATACCAACATGCCGGTCAATCTTGGCCTTCCCTCTGAAGAATTCGCCGACTTCTATTTGTACTCCTGCGGGAATTAGCGGCTCTGTATTCTCGCCTTGACCCTAGCCGCATTATTCATGACCGCTTCTGCTCCAATCGCGGACTCGCCTGGCGACTGAGCAATTGCGCGACGAACCGTCATGAATAATGCGGGCTAGGAGTGTCGCCCTCCTCCTTCGTCAGCGGTGCCTCCTCGCGTGTCTCAGCGATCCGTCCTGGTTCCCATACCCGCCCCTTCACCACTTCCCTAACCAGTTCCGACATCCTGCGTAATAGGAGGCGATCGCAATGGCCAGGACGAAGAGCACCTGCATGACGTGCTGCACGAGCACGCTGGGGTCGATGGTGCGTGTGACGAAAAGAATGCCGGAGGCGACCAGGGTGACGACGAAGGTGGTGCGCTTCGGGCAGAGACTGCCGTCGCGTTTGCTCTGCATGGCCAGTACGATCCAGACACAGGCCCAGCCGATGGCGCCTACGACCAGCGCAGCGGCCAAGTCCGTCAGGCCGACCATCAGGCTACTGAGGCCCAATTCCATTTTGGGACGCCGCGGCAGTTCGATGCGGATGCGATAAAGCTCACCGACCGACAGTGCCAACCAGATCAGGATGATGCCGAGCACAAAACTTCCTCGGCCCATTTCGTCCGAAAACAGACGCTTGCGAGGGGTGACGTTGCCGGCTGATTTCAGAGGGAAACCCTGAAAGTGCGGGGTAAAGTCGTAGCCACATTCGCAATACTGTGCGGCCTCGGGATTAGCCAGCAGACAGCGCGGACATTCCAGCGGGGTGGGTTTGCTCATGTTGCCACGACACTCATGTTAGAATTGCGCGCGGGCTTGGCCCGGAATTATGGCTTTTGAGGAGGACCCTATGTCTGTTTCGACGCGCCCGTTATGTTTTGCCTCTGCCGGCGCGCTGTTCGCCGCGACGTCCGTCGCCGCCGGCGCCTTTGGGGCGCATGCGCTGAAGTCGATTCTCGATCCGTCCATGTTGGCCGTCTACGAGACGGCTGCACGGTACCAAATGTACCATGCTCTGGGTCTCTTTGTCGTAGCCTGGCTCTGGCGTGAAACAGCCCATCCCTTGGCGATCAAGGCCGGTTGGTTGCTGTGCAGCGGTATTGTCTTGTTCAGCGGAAGCTTGTATCTCGTCGCGCTGGCCGGAATCAAATGGATGGGAGCTTTGACCCCGCTGGGCGGGATTTCATTTGTCGGCGGATGGACCTGCGTGGCTCTCGTCGCCTGGCGAGCGGGTCGCACTCAGTGATGCTGACGACGTGGTGACAGCGTCGCCTTGCCCCCTCCCTCGTTGAAGCAGGTCGCGGTACGTTTTCCAGTGATTGATCCCCACCCACCTGCCGTATTGACGAAGGTCCCTTCCAACCGTTGTCCCTCCGCCGAAAAGAGCAGGCTGTCTTCCTGCACTCCGGCGCGGGTTTCCCATCGAAGATAGACGCTGTCGCCGAGGACCGTGATCTCGGCAGGACTATTCGAGGACACCGCTCCCGGAGGTGCAAAGATCACGGATGTCTTTTCTTCGCGATGATTCTGATGATTGTGAATGGACCATTGCCAGGTGCCGCAGAGGCGCGTGAGACCTCGTTGCTGACGGACCTGATCTTTCCAATTGTAGATGCGAAACCATTCTCGATGGGCTGTATCACTCGCCCACGCGTGAATGTGGGCGGCAAGTCCGTTGAGCTGAGCAACCCGTTCCTCCGTCGGTGTCTCCCGGCTCAATCCCAGCAACTGTCTCAGTGATGATTCCAGGGGGGTGCCTTCTGTGAGCCAGGTCAATTGAGCCTCGACCTGACCCTGCACCGCCTGGCGCTGTTCTGCCGTGGTGGAATTGAGGTCCTTGGCGGCCTGCGCCAATTGCCAGGCGGCGAGGGCTCGAACCAGTTCGTTGGCCGCTTGGGTAAGATCGCCGATCAGTAATTCCCGGCTCATGGTCGGCGTCAGCCCCTTGGCTCCAACCGTCATGGCGGCATCCTGCAATCCCAACTGTGGCCCGATGGCCGTCTTGAAGAGGGCGAGCGTGTCCCCCTGTGCGGGCAGCGCCGCCAGTTGGGTGGCATTGGCTTTCGCGACTTCGTGGAACGCCGGAAGCCGGTCGATCAGCGACGGAGCGGGCGTGGGCGGCGTCGGCACTTCGGCTCGACCGGCAACCGGGACCGTCAACAGGCTGAGCAGCGCGCAGCCAAGGAACAGGGGACGAATAGCGTGATTCGGCATGAATGAGGCTGCTTTCTCCATTGTGCGACGCGAGTGGGGGTGATGGCTATCAGGCTCCCTGGAACGAGGCTTTGAGGAACGCGACCGTGGCTTCCCAGGCTTGCGTGGTGGCCTCGGCGTTGTAGCCTCCCTGTCTGGTCTCATCGCAGAAGGCATGGCCGGTTCCGGGGTAGGTCCTGACCTCAATGCGTTTCCCTTGGGTTGCGGCAGTGCGGAGCAGAGCCACGTCCTGTTGGGTCGCCCAGGTATCGTCTTCGGCCTGATGGTAGAGCAGCGGGCTCATCATGTTGGTCAGTTGGTCTGGCGCCGTGACCTTCCCGTAGTAGGCGACCGCAGCTCGCAGTCGCTTACGCTGGCAGGCAAACTGGATGGCCAGGGACGCGCCCAGGCCGAATCCGACGACGCCGTGAAGGTTTCGTTTGGTACGTTCGGTGGTATTCAGATATTCGCAACAGGAGTTGATGTCTTGCAGCAGGAGCTTGTCGTTGCATTTTGCCGCGAGGGCTTCGGCCACCTCTGCGTTGGCGGTGACCATGCCGCCGAGCCGACCATACAACTTTGGGATGATGACGCAATAACCTTCACAGGCTAAGCGGGCCCCCAGCGTCGTAATCTGAGCATTCATGCCCCACCAGTCATGCAACAAGACGATGCCGGGGTACAACACTTTATCCTGCGGCCAGAACTGGACGCATTCGACGTGGACGTCTTTGCTGATGCGTGTGCGGACGTAGGGATCGACCATTGCATCTGTCGGCGTCGGGATCGCCATGCCGCTCGGGAAGCGAGCCGTACCGGTTCCGATCTGATCCAGCGAAAATGGGGCCGTCTGCGTCGTCATGGGTGGTAGGGTCCTTTCTCCGGTAATCTCTGTGTCCGACGGTGGTCGTGCGGTACTATAGGGAGCGGATTTGGGCAATGTCAATCGAGGCGATGCGTCGGTAAGGGCGCTGTATTGACCGGCGATGGCGCGGTCGGTAGAGTGCGCGACAACCATGTCTCACGAACGTCGTCCGCCACTCGGTATCGGATTGATCGGGCTGGGCCATCACGGCAGCCGCTACGCCAAGCACCTCGTTCAGGATGTGCGTGACGCGCGTCTCGTCGCTGTCTGCCGCCGTCGCGCAGAAGAGGGGAGTGGTCTGGCCTTCGCTCCCGCCGTGCCCTGTTACGCTGACTATCATGACGTGATAGCGGATCCCCTTGTGGAGGCCGTGGTGGTCGTGACTCCCCCTGCGCTCAATCGTGACATTTGCCTTGCGGTCGCCGAGGCGAAGAAAGCCTTGCTGGTGGAAAAGCCCCTCGCGACGACCGCGGACGAGGCGCGCTTGATTGCCAAGGCGGCACAATCCGGCGGACAAATCATGATGGCGGCACAGACTCTTCGCTTCGATGCCGCCGTGAACATGTTGCGGCAGCGGCAGGCTCAGATCGGCGCGCTGCAGTATCTCAGTGTGGCCAGTCGAATGGAGCCGCACGGCATGAGGGAGGCGAGCCGAGGGTTCGGCGGACGCGGATGTTTGCTCGAAACCGGCATCCATTTGTTGGATTTGCTGCGTGTGGTCACGAAAGACGAGGTTGAGACTGTCGCCTGCGAGATGGATGTCGTCCCCCCCTATGGTGCGGAGCGGCGCATTCTCGGCCGATTGACCACAGAACATGGGGTGGTGTGTCTCTTGGATGTCTCGCGCGTGACGTCGGGACGGGTAGGGCGTATGGAACTGATCGGTGCCGAGGGGCAGTTGTCGGCGGACTGGTGCGGGCAGCGGGTGAGTCAGGTTTCGGCCAGGCCTGGCGCAGGAGACTGGCCGACCACAGCGGAACCGACCGTGCTGAGCGCCCTACGGGCGTTCGTGCGGTCCGTCCTCGACGGCTCACCGCCTCCGGTGTCGATCGAAGACGGTAAGCGCGCAGTCGAGATCGCCGAAGCCTGTTATGCGTCGGCCCGGCGCGGTGGCCAGGCTGTGCGGGTTGAGTACCGGTGAGCTAGGTTTCCGCCACGATGTGGGTATCGGTCTCTTCCACGCCTTCGATGGAATGAATACGCGTAATCACGACGTCGGATAATGCCCGTTCATCCGCCACATTGATAAAGACGAAAATATCCGGTTGCCCGAAGCAGGCGTGAATTTGTTCCACGCCGGCAATGCTCTTGAGTGCGGCGAGCACCGACTTGCCCTTGCCTGCCTTGACCTTGATGAGAATGTACGCTTTGGTTGCCATGCTGCCTCCTTGGGGTAGAGATCGTGAACCATGTGAGTGCCTCGCGTGACGCGCGTTGCTGTGAGAAGCGGTCAGTCCGTTTTCGCTCCGGGCATCTCCCGACGGCGTTGGGCATAGACCTGCTGGAACGTTGTCCCTTGCGCGGAAAATGCGATACTGCTTTGGCGGTAGAGTTCCGCAAGAATGTCAAAGTCCTGCTTGCCGATATTGAATTCACGGAACCCCTCGCTGAGAGCATTCGAGTTCCAGGCGCTGTCCTGCTGGCCGGCCGCGATCACGGCTTCGAAGGTGTCTGCCGACCAACCACTCACACGAAAGGCGGCCTCGACCGCTTCTGCGCGGGTCCCGAGTGCGGCGTGATGGGCGTCCGTAAAAAACTGCCGGAGTGCTGGCTGATCGCTCTTGAGGAAGGCGGATTGGAATTGAATCACCGCTTTAATGATGCGATTGGCCTGAGGGGTTCCTTCCGGCGGAAGAACGCCGGCGTCTTCGAATGTTGCGAGCATGGCCATGACTGAGCCGATATAGACCGACGAGGTTCGGCCCGACTGGGCGACGCGCTGCGAGGGAAGGGCCGAATCGCCTGCTACGGTTTGACTCCTGACTCCTGCAGGAAGGAGCAGGCCGAGGATGAGTAATGCGAAGGGAAGAGACAGGCGGAGCCATCCATCCTGACCCTGGCGTGACCGCAGTTCCCTCGGTGCCACTCTTTCCCGGGATGTCCGGGAGACGCACCGATGGTCACGTGGAGCCAGCATGTCGGCATTATACAGAAGCGGCGCAAGGCACGCTACCGCGCGACAACGTGGATTGGATTGCCCGGTTTAGCCGATTGAATTCGGTGCGGGTGACTGCCTATAATCGCGCCACTGGAGCCGATTTCCGGACGATTCGATCCAGGCGGCCACTCGACGCGAACGACGGTGGTGTGGAGGAATTGTGCTGGCCAATGTGTTGAGTGCCGCGATTGTGGGCGTTGATGCGCATCTGGTGGATGTCGAGGTGGACATTTCCGCTGGCCTCCCGCAGTTTTCCATCGTCGGACTTCCCGACGCCACGGTCCGCGAAAGTCGTGATCGCGTACGTGCTGCCCTCAAAAACAGCGGCTTTCACTTTCCCGTCAAAAAAGTCACGGTCAACCTGGCTCCCGCCAATATTAAGAAAGAGGGCGCGGGGCTTGATCTGGCGATCGCCCTGGGCATCCTGGTGGCTGAGGACATGATTCCGCCCGAGGCGGTGAAGGAACATGTGTTTGTGGGGGAGTTGTCGCTGGACGGTCGGGTGAAACCTGTGCCGGGAGCGTTGTCGATCGGTGTGGTGTGTCGGCAGCGATATCGCATGCTCGTGTCGGCCGACAATGCTGAAGAAGCAGCGTTGGCTGAGGGGACAGCAGTCTTCCCGGTTCATACGCTGCCCCAGGCCGTGGAGTTCCTTCGTGGGGCTCAGAGCATCGCTCGGCAGTCTTCCTCACCGGAGCATCCGGCGCGATCTGCGCAGGCTGAGGAGGAAGACTTTGCGGATGTGAAGGGGCAGGCGCATGCCAAACGTGCACTGGAGGTGGCGGCCGCCGGTGGCCATAACCTCCTCATGATGGGGCCGCCTGGCTCGGGAAAGACCATGTTGGCGCGGCGGCTGCCCGGGATTCTCCCGTTGTTGGGGCAGGACGAAGCGTTGGAAACCAGCCGCATTCATAGTGTCGTGGGGCAACTGACTCCGGATCAGCCGTTGCTTCGGCGCAGACCCTTTCGTGCTCCTCACCACAGCATTTCCGAAGCCGGCCTCATCGGCGGCGGGACGCTCCCGCGTCCCGGCGAGGTGTCCCTGGCGCACAATGGGGTGCTGTTTCTGGACGAGGCCGGGGAATTCGGTCGCGCCACGCTCGACGGCTTGAGGCAGCCCCTTGAGGACGGCCATGTGACGGTGACTCGCGCGAGCGGCTCCCTGCGGTTTCCGGCTCGTTTCATGCTTGTGGCGGCCATGAATCCTTGCCCCTGCGGGTATTATGGTGATCGCACCAGAGACTGTGTCTGCAGTGTGACCCAGGTGCGACGGTATCGAGGGCGACTGTCCGGTCCGCTCTTGGATCGCCTGGATCTTCAGATCGAAGTCCCGGCGGTTCCGATTCGCGCCCTCGGAGATGACGGTGTCTCGACTGACTCATCGGAGACCATCCGCGCGAGAGTGATCGCAGCCCGGGCTCGGCAAGCGGAGCGCTACCGGCGAGACGGGATTTACACCAATGCGCAATTGAAACCGCGCCACCTGAAGCAGTATTGTGCGTTAGACCCGCAGGGGCGGGAGTTGCTGGAGCAGGCCATGGCGCGGTTGGGCTTTTCGGCTCGGGCGCACGGGCGCATCCTGCGGGTGGCTCGGACTATTGCCGACTTGGCCGAGTCTGATACTATCGGTCCGGCGCACCTGGCGGAAGCCATCCAATATCGCAGTTTCGATCGTCGAGTGGAGTTGTGAAGGAATCGCCCATCATCCATACCGCTCGTGTATTCGCCTGGTGGTTCGTCGTAGGTGCTACCATGGCACTGGCGGTGATTCTGCTGCAGGGGGGTATTCGTGAGGCGATGCAGGCACAGGGGTCGGTGTGGGAACTCAAGTTGGTGGAATTTTTGACGACGATTCTCGGTGGGGGCTTGCTCGGCGGGTGCATCGCATTGATCCTGGATCGTATCAAGAAGTCGTGACCGGCATTTTCGGATGCCCTAGAAGATAAGGAGTCGTGAGTATGGATATTGAAGTCGGGTCGAATCTCTATCGGAACTCCAACGGCATCATCGATATCGAGGGGGTGCCGCAATTTGAAGTGGCGATTAAGGAACCCTCCCGAGCATTGCTGGTCAACTTTGCCCTGTTCGACGAGGTGGGACGGATGATGGCCAAGGTCGTCGACAGTAATCTCACCTTCAACGAGCGTCGTGCCTATCAGCTGGCCAAGAGTCCCACCAGCGTGTCGTTAAAACATGAAGAATCGGGCACGGTCGTGTTCGCCCTGGAGTTGAAAGACAGCAACCGCGTAGTGTTCAGCCGAGGGTCATTCCACACCATCAAGGGCCATCGTCTCGACGTCTCACAGACTGAATGGCGCATCGATAAAAAACGCTTCAGCGGGAAAGAGACCGACACCAAGGGGGGGGCGGTCTTCTTAGGATAACCGCCCCTTTGGTCTGTACGGCTCACTATTGGGTTGTCTGCGGGGAGACCGTGGCCACGATCACAATCTGGCCATCCTTCAAATCCACCACCGCCGTATCCCCTTCTCGCAGTTCCCCCTTGATCAGTTGCCGAGCCATGGGTGTTTCGATCTCCTGCTGGATGAGTCGCTTCAACGGCCTCGCGCCGTAGACCGGATCATACCCGCGACGCCCAAGGTTCTGGAGCGCGTCCGGGGTCACCGTCAACGTCATCCGTCGCTCGGTCAGTCTGGCCCGCAGCCGTTCCAGCTGGATTTCCACGATTTTCGTCAGGTGTTCGTGCCCGAGCGCATGGAACACGACGATTTCATCCACGCGATTCAGAAACTCCGGCCGGAAGTGCGCGCGCAGCTCGCCCGTTACTTGTGCCTTCATGGTTTCATACGACGCTCCGGCTTGTTGCGCTTCCAGAATATGTTGGCTGCCGATGTTCGAGGTCATGATCAGGACCGTATTTTTAAAGTCCACGGTTCTTCCCTGTGAATCGGTCAGACGTCCATCATCCAGCACCTGCAAGAGAATGTTGAAGACGTCATGGTGCGCCTTCTCGATTTCATCGAACAGGATTACGGAGAACGGATGCCGCCGTACGGCCTCGGTCAGTTGGCCTCCTTCTTCGTAGCCCACGTATCCCGGAGGGGCGCCGATGAGTCGGGCGACCGTATGCTTCTCCATGTATTCGGACATGTCGATTCGAATGAGATTCGACTCGTCATCGAACAGCGTGACGGATAGCGCGCGCGCCAGCTCGGTTTTGCCGACCCCGGTGGGGCCGAGGAAGAGAAAGGAACCGATCGGTCGATTCGGATCCTTGATGCCGGAGCGAGCCCTGACCACGGCATCGGCTACCGCCGTGACCGCCTGCTCCTGGCCCACGACGCGTGTGTGCAACAGCTCGTCAAGTTTCAGCAGCTTTTCCATCTCGCCTTCGACGAGTCGCGTGACGGGAATACCTGTCCATCGGCTGACCACCGCCGCAATGTCCTCCTCGTCCACCTCTTCTTTTAGCAAACGGGTCTCGTTCTGCTTCTTGCCGAGAGATTGCTGCTCAAGTTCCAGCTCGCGTTCCAGACGCGGCAGTTCGCCATATCGTAACTCGGCCACCTTGTTGAGGTCGTAGGCCCGCTCGGATCGATCGATCTGTTGTTTCACGTCTTCGATCTGTTGACGGATCTTGCGAAGCTTGCCGACCGAGTTCTTCTCAGATTCCCACCTCGTCTTCAGCGCCTGGAGGTCTCGGTTTTTTTCCGTGAGTTCCTTTTCGATGGACTGCAGCCGTGTTTTGCTCCCCGGATCGGTTTCCTTCTTGAGCGCCTCACGTTCGATTTCCAACTGGAGCACCTTCCGCGACACTTCGTCGAGTTCGGCGGGGAGACTATCGATCTCCGTCCGGAGACGGGCGGCGGACTCGTCGACCAGGTCGATCGCCTTGTCCGGCAAAAACCGGTCGCCGATATAGCGGTTAGAGAGCCTCGCCGCCGCAACCAGCGCGGCGTCCTTGATGCGCACTCCGTGGTGCACCTCGTACCGTTCCTTCAGGCCGCGCAGGATCGAGATGGTGTCTTCGACGCTCGGTTGATCGACGAGGACGGTTTGGAACCGTCGCTCCAGGGCGGCATCCTTCTCGATGTGTTTACGGTATTCATCGAGGGTGGTGGCGCCGATCAAATGCATTTCACCCCTGGCCAACATCGGCTTGAGAAGGTTGGCTGCATCCATCGCTCCTTCTGCGGCGCCGGCCCCCACGACCGTATGGAGCTCGTCGATGAACAGGAGGACCTGCCCCTGCGCTGCCTGGATTTCCTTGAGAACGGCTTTCAGGCGCTCCTCGAATTCGCCGCGGAATTTGGCACCTGCCACCAAGGCGCCCATATCCAGTACCACTACGCGCTTCTGTTTGAGACCCTCCGGCACATCGCCCTTGACGATGCGTTGCGCCAACCCTTCGACAATGGCGGTCTTGCCGACGCCGGGTTCGCCGATGAGCACCGGATTGTTTTTCGTGCGTCGGGACAGAATCTGAATGGTACGGCGGATCTCCTCGTCGCGTCCGATCACCGGATCCAGCTTGCCTTGCCCCGCCAGTTTGGTGAGATCGCGACCATATTTTTCGAGTGCCTGATAGGTGCCTTCCGGATCTTGACTGGTGACGCGCTGGTTTCCTCTGACCTGCTGGAGCGCCGTGAGGAGGCGCTCGCGTGTCAGATTGAGCCGACGGAACACGCTTCCTTCTTCCACCATTGCCAAGACAATGTGCTCCACGCTGACGAAGTCGTCGCGCAACTCCTTCATGTGGTCTTCAGCTTTCGTCAGGAGAGAGCCCAGCCGAGGGGTTAGATGGATCTGGCCGGGAGCCGCGCCCGGCCCCTGCACCTGAGGGACCTTGGATAACGCCTGTTCCGCCGCTTGCCGGACGGCGGCCGGCGACACTCCGCTCTGCTCAAACAGGGCGCCGGCAATCCCGTGATCCTGTTCCAAGAGCGCCATCAGGAGGTGTTCGACATCGATCCCCTGATGCCCCCGGCGCATCGCAAGGGCCGAGGCATTCTGCAGGGCCTCTTGTAGCTTGACCGTCATCCGATTCATATCCATACGGCGCACTCCTGGGTGGGTGTGTCTATCTATTGGAAGAACATAATCACACCGGGAGGCAAGTCAATAGCGGCAGGCCGGTTGGCCTGACCGATCCGGGTGTGTCAACCAGACGAGGGCACGGGCGACCGACTTGACCTATCGGGGGAATCCGGCTTATTGTCCGCGTCCATAAGAGCCGCGTGGCCCTGTGTGCATTCCGTCCCCAACCTGTAACTGCACGATGCCTGACCGATGTTGACTGTCGTGACCTCTACGCTGCATCTCTACCGGGACGCATTCCACGCCACTGTTCGTTCCCTCATCCGTGGGTGGTTGGTGATGCTCTCCGTCGTTGTCTTCACCATGCTGATGCTCTTGGCGCATCAAATCGCCCGTCCGCTCGGAATGCTCGGCGGATTCCTTCTCGGCGCCGTGAATGCCTTGTTGATCGGCGCCACATTGAGCCTGATCGAGCAGGCTATCAAGGGTATGAGAACGATCACCTTCAACGACGTGCTGGAAAGCATGGGACATTACTTCTGGGATGTCATCAGTGTGGGGTTTGTCCTCTGGATTCCGACCATGCTGCTGGATACGAGCCTTCGCGCCAATCCGGACAGCCAGTTTCTGGTGACCGCCTGTCTATTGCTCGTGTTCATCTTGCTGAATCCCGCCCCCGAAGTCATCTACCTCACCAGGCACGATTCACCGCTCGATGTCCTCAAGCGAAGTTATGATTTTGTGATCGATAATTGGATTGAGTGGTTTTTGCCGATGGCGTTGGTGTTGGCGCCTCTGGGACTATCACTCTTTTTTAAACTATCGAGTCAGCTCGGGAGGGGCGCTGGGCTTGATTTCATTCAACTGGTTTTTGTCCCGTTTGCCGTGCTGAGCGCCTGGTTGACTGATCTCGGGATTGCCCCGAGCCTCACCGGGCTGGTCGCGCTGCTGTTAACCCCACCTCTGATGGTGTCCATGCTTCTGTTTCGCGGCCATCTATTCGCGGCCCTGTCTTCAACCTCCAGGCGGCAACGATTGTATCAATCGCAATTCTCCGACTCTGCCCGCTAAGAGAGCTGGCGACGTCCGTCGATCCCCCGGTGCATTGCACGATATGGAGAACTTGTTGAGGGGCGGCATGATCTGGTGTATGGCTAAGCCTACACTGTTGCTAATGAAACCCTGGCCCCGACGACCGACGGGGAGGATGCCCCAACGTGCGCCTTTCGATTTTTTGGCGGCTGATTCTGACGTACCTGGTGATCATTGTCGTCATGACCGGCGTGAACGTCTATGCATTGTTACAGATCAGAACGTTGGCCGGGCTGAACACGGAGGTTGCCTCCCATCATCATCCGGAAATAGACTCTGCAAAACGGTTGCTGGCATCAGTTTATGAACAGGTTCAGAGCGAGAAAAAATATGTAGCGGTCCCTGCATCGACATTTTTGGAGCACTTCGACGGGGAGAGCAAAGAGTTTCAGGTGCTCTTACAGGGTTTGCTCGCCAGAGAGGCCTCCGAGCCGGAAACACGTCTGTTGAAAGAGGTCGAACGGCTGCAGCAGGGACACTTGGCTCTCTTTCAGGCCCAACTCGCAGAGCCGGAAGGACAATCGGCTGTGCTGGACTCCCAGTATGATGCGCGCCGCGATATGTTTGCGGGACAGATCACAGCGATGCTTCAGCAATATATCAGTCTGCATGAAGCGCGCATAGCCGTTGGGGTGAACGCCTCACATGCCAGCGCGGCACAAGCAGAGTCAGTCACCCGCAATCTGGTGCTGGTGGCCCTGTTGTTTGGTCTCGGGATGGCCGCGGTAGCGAGTTATAACATTCTTCGTCCATTGCGCCGCCTGCAAGCCACGATCCAGGAAATGGGACAGGGGAACTTTCGCGCCGGCTTGGACGGACAGGCTCCGCGAGAATTGCGAGAGTTGGGTGACACCGTGAAATGGATGGGAACGAGGCTTCAGCAGTTAGACGACATTAAGAGCGAGTTTCTTGCGCACGTCTCGCACGAGCTGCGGACCCCGATGGCGTCGATTCAGGAAGGAACGCATCTCCTGCTTGACGAGATTCCCGGCCCATTGACCCAGGATCAACGAACGACCCTTCGAATTATGTCCGATAGTAGTCGACGGTTGATGAACCTCATTTCGAGTATTCTGGATCTCTCCAAAATGGATGCCGGCATGATGGAATACCGTTTCGTGCCGACCGACCTTTGCCGAGTGGCCGATATTTCCGTGAATAAAATCCGCTTGCTCGCTGATGCGAAGCAGGTTCAGCTGGTGGTGGAAGCGCCGGTCGAACGCCATTGGGTGAGGGCCGACAGCACTCGCATCGAACAAGTGCTCGACAATCTACTCTCAAATGCGTTGAAGTATAGCTCCGAGGGGGCGATGGTGAAGTTGCAGATGACCCCGCGACGCGAAGCGGGAGTGCTTTGTGTCGATGTATCGGATTCGGGCCCCGGCATACCGGCGGAGGAAGTGCCGCATATTTTTGAGCGGTTTTACCAGGGCCGTACAAAGACCAGGCATGCGTCCGTGGGAAGCGGCTTGGGGCTGGCGCTTGCAAGGAAAGTCGTGGAGGCCCACGGCGGACGTATATGGGTGGAAAGCGAAGTCGGAAAAGGAACAACCGTGCGATTTAATTTGTGCCTGACGAAACCAGGGATGTTGCTCTAGTGCGGCGCTTGGGCAATACGGGGCTGCTGCTCTTACTCGGCATCCTGTCGGCCTGCAGTTCCGTTCCGCCCCCTCCTCTTTACAGTCCGTATTTCTCAGGGGAGGGGATTGATGGAAAGCTCTCGCAGGCTCTAATACGTAAGGAGCCTCAACTGGCCTCCAAATGTGCTAGTAAAAATACCTGTGATCATGTATTCTTCACCCGCGCGTTGACGTCTCTGTATGAAAGCCGAGAGTCGGCCATTCACTATTTTGAAAAAGTGATTGCTGTTTCGCCGAAGAGTCAATTGGCTGTTTCGAGTCGGCTTTGGTTACAGTTGCTTCAAGCCGGAGAACTACCTCCCGATTCGTCATGGTTGCGGTCGGTGGTGAATGGACCGGCCATCGCTCAGACGCAGGGGGTGCTGTCTCAGACCATTGAACGGACCGTTCGCGACCTGCTTGACCGTGAGCTCACCATTCAACAGTTGCGCACGTTACAGGACAGTGAATCACAATCGCTGGAGATGATGCAACGCGAGTTGCAGGATCAGGAGCGGAAAGCAGAGTTGTTCAATTCCCGGCGAGAATCTCATCGTATGTCGGTCGACCCGAACATGGTTCAGAACCTCCAGCGGCAGGTCAGTGATCGCGATCGGAAAATAGAAGAGCTTTCCAGTCAGTTAGAGGCGCTGAAGCGTATTGATCAGGAAATGCGAGGAAAAACCCGCCCGATCAAACCGCCGTCCAACCTGTTTTCTCCTCAACAGTCGGAGCAGCTCAAACCCTAAGGACCCTTATGGAACATGAACGCATTCTCGTTGTGGATGATGACGAAGGTCTCCTGCACTTACTGAGGATGCGTCTTTCGGCACTGGGATTTGCTGTGACGCCCTGCACCAATGGGCGGGAGGCACTCGCCGCGGCGCGCCAGGAGACGTTCGATATCGCCGTAACCGACTTACGGCTGAGAGGGGAAGACGGATTGGAGTTGGCAGAAGCACTTCTCCGTCTTCAACCTGGATTACCCGTCATCATTCTGACCGCTCATGGCAGCATACCCAATGCGGTAGAAGCCATGCAGCGGGGCGCCTTCGGATATTTGACCAAACCCTTCGATGATAAGGAATTAAAGACAACTCTCGATAAAGCCTTGATCCAGTTGCGAATGACCCGTGAGATTCAGCGGCTCAAGTCTTTGGTGAAAGAACTCTACGGCCTCGAGAACGTCATTGCCAGGAGTCCCGCCATGCAGCGACTGTTTCAGCAGGTCGCTCAGATCGCCGACTCGGATGCGACCATTCTTCTCACCGGCGAAACGGGGACGGGGAAAGAGGTGCTCGCGCGAGTGCTTCACGCCAATAGTCGCCGGGCAAAGGGGCCGTTCGTGGCTCTGAACTGTGCCGCTGTCAGCGAAGGCCTGTTTGAAAGCGAATTGTTCGGGCACATTCGGGGGGCATTCACGAGTGCGTCGACTGCAAAACAAGGCCTCTTTCAGAGTGCGAATGGGGGCACACTCTTTCTCGACGAGGTGGCAGAAATGTCACTGCCGATGCAGGTCAAGCTGCTTCGGGCGGTCCAGGAACGCGAGGTGCGCGAGGTGGGAGCAGGGTACGCGACGAAAGTCGATGTACGCATTATTACGGCCACCAACAAGGATCTTTCGGAATGCGTCAAGGCAGGAATGTTCCGGCACGATCTTTATTATCGAATCTCAGTTGTTCCTTTGGCTATCCCACCCTTGCGAGAACGAAAGGATGACATTCCAGTGCTTGCGCAGCATTTCCTCACGCAGAGCGCGAGACGGTCCAATAAGGATGTGCGTGGGTTTACCGCTTCGGCGATGCATCGGCTCATGGTGTATCCTTGGCCAGGCAATGTGCGAGAGCTAGAGAACGTAATCGAAAAGGCAGTAGTGATGTCTCGGCAGGATATGGTTCTCCCGGAATTGCTCCCGTCGGTCTGTGGGACGGCGGACATTGGCCTCAAACCATTAACCGAAGCCAAAGAAGAATTTGAACGCTCATACCTGCGTAATGTGTTGCAGATGACCGGCGGAAATATTTCTCGCGCCGCCCAGTTTGCGGGGAGATATCGAGCTGATTTTTACAAAATGCTGAAGAAGTACGGCTTACATCCATCCATGCTGAAAGAGCGTATCGACTATGAATCAGGTGGGATTGAAAACGCAGAGGAGGAAGTGAAAGACGCTTAGCGTTGTATAGGAGAATCTGTCTGAGGACGCGGGTTGACGAGACGTGCCAGTCGCCTGGTTGCGGAACCTCGAATTTTTGTGATTCGGACCCCAAAATCCCTCCCGCTGACCCACTGCACAACGGCCTCTTCGATCTCCAAAGGTATTATGTCCTCCGGGTGCTCCATTCGTAGCGTCAGTCTCATCCCCAATTTGATGTGATGATCACCTTGCATGCGCCAGCCGCCAGCCGAGATATCTCGGACGATACCCTTTCCCAGAAAATCCTCGGAAAGGTAGTAACTGGAACTGCAAAGCATGACTCGCTGATACGTGCGTAGCGTAAAATGCTTTGACATAAGCGGCACTCCTACAGAGACCATCGTGGTTGTCAGGCCTTCCTGGGCTGTTATTTATCCGAGGACCCAATGAGAACCACACTCTCGCTCCACTGCGACGACGGACTTCGACCAGACTGCTGATTGATAAATTGTGTCAGACGGCTCTGTTCTTGCTGTGACGTGCGGATGAATTCAACTCCGAGCTTGCAACCATCCACCCATCTGATTGCGGCAAGGGCCACATTCAGCGGCGTTGCATGATCAGGGAGAAACAGCCTCAGCTGAAGATATTCGCCCGCGATCATTGTTTTTGAGCTTTCGAGCAGACAACCGGGGAGAGACAGATCCACCATGCGTCCTTCCCCGACAACATTTTCACCAGCAAACATCACCGAGCAATCCACCAACACTCGTTGACTATAGCGAGTCTTCATGGTGCGTTCTCCTTGCTGTGTCGCGCTGGGCTTCCGAATTCAATGCTACTGATGAATGAAACTATATGCCAAGGTGCAGGTTGGGCCTAGTCCCCAGAATTGGTAACACTTTTGGAGGGGCGGTGCCGACGGCGGGATAGGAGGCCACTGAGATTAGGCCCTGATGCGACTATCGAAGAAAAGGGGGGAATATGGAGCTGGCGAGAGGAATCGAACCCCCAACCGGCGGTTTACAAAGCAGTCCTGAGCCTCTTTCACCCCACCACTCCACAGCATCAGAACCACTGGAATCGCCTGATCCACCATTGGGTTAGGCGATAGTGCCATGTTGCGTGGAGTTGCTGTTCGAAACGCTAAAAAGGGCCGTTACGGTTACAATTTTGGTTACACATTTTCGAGGTGAGGTCGAACGTGGGCGGGAACGAAAAAGAACCGACGCAGCAATCGAGGCTGTCCCGCTCGGCCGGTGATGCCCGTGCGCGGGGTGGCGCAAGCCACCCGCGCAGGGGAGCCGCGCCAGCGGCCTCTCCTAAACTTGACAGGAGGACATTTCTCGGCGACCACACATGGCCTCACATCACACTACCTCCTGCAGGGAATGTCTGGTCCATCACGATTCATGATTTTGGAAAACAATGGGTCGAAATGTCTTGGGGAAGGTTAGACCCGATTCAAGGCAAGAAAGGAGAGAAAGGCGCATCGCGGAATAGAAAGATGAACGAGGCTCGGGCACGAGGCCGGGCCAAGAGCACCATTCGGAAGAAATGCCTGACCATCGGAGCCGACCATCTCGTGACCTTGACCTATCGAGCAAATGTAGAGGATCGAGACCGCGTGTTGCACGATCTAGGGCGGCTACGGCGGGCGCTTTCGCGATCGGGCTGCTCTATGCCCTATGTGGCGGTCCTGGAACGGCAACAGCGTGGGGCGCTGCATCCTCATCTCGCAGTGAAGGGGTTTCAGGATGTGCGGCTCTTGCGGCGCTGTTGGTACAGGATCGTCGGGAACGGCCAGGGGCAAGTCAATGTCCGAGGACCTCGTCCTGGCTGTTCTCCCGTGAAGCTTGCGCGTTATCTGTCGAAGTACATCAGCAAGGATTTCGACAACATGCCGCGTGACTTTGAGGAACACCGGTATTTTTGTTCGTTGGGCGTGAAGGTGCCAACGCAAAAGCATGAGTTTGTGCTCGACCGAACGGCAAAAGACGTTGAAAGAAGAATGTATACCCTCATACGACAAGAGGCATTGCGTCGCGTCGGCGTGTGCTGCCGTCTTACGGAGTGGATAGGTGGGTCGGGCACCTATGGATGGATTGCGGGTTTTGAGGATGCCTCCATACGATGGGATAACGGAAACGCTGAACGGGTGCCAATTACTCCAAGCTCATGACGCACCGCGCCGGCGCTTGCCGAAGTGCGGGCGCTCCTATGGATCTGGGGGGTGTCGAAGACTCCCCCCAGAGCGGTCCGTCGCTTACCTGGTCGCCTCGGTCACGGTGGTTGGCTGGAAGTCAGGGCCAGACTCTCGACCAAAGAACTGTCTCCACAGATCGTCTGCACACGCATCCCCCAAGGTTTGCAGGGCGGCTTTTAGAGCCGTGCCCTTGTCATCCCCGGTAATTTCATCACGATTCAATGTGGGAGTAAGGGTTTGATCTTTCGCATACGTGCAAGTTCCTTCCCAAACTATCTTCTGATCGTGAAGACGAACAAGTCGAGCTCGTCCTGTGTATGAAGGGCGGTAAGTACTATGGTCAGATGACAATCCGCCGTATAACACTGGTTCAATACTCCACTTCTGTGTCTTAAAATCAATCACATATCCTTCATTAAATTGTTCTTGTAGTCTGCGTGCGCTGTCGCTACTCATCAACTGTGCGGCTGGAAGAGCCGTCAACTGCAGCTCTCGTTGCCACGCCCTAAGGAAACGATTCTCGATTTGAGTGACCGGATCCATGAGTTGAGAGGCCGAGATAAACTTAGCTCCAGTCTCTCTAGCCTCGTCAAGTTGTAGTCCTCCCTCTATGGCGCCGCCAATTCCACCAAGCAGAATTCCCAAGGCTATACCACGGCCAGTTTGCCCACCTATCCAAATAGTAAATTTTTCTGGATCGTAATGAGCAATATGGATTTTAGTTTTGCCCGACAGATCGTTCACTGCTTCAGATGGCGCAGGTATCCGAGTCGTGCCGCAACCTGCTAAGAACACAATAGTCAGGGCAACTAGTATCCGAGAGAGTCGCATTCGGAACATCGTTCTATGGCCTTTCGCAAAGGTGTTGTGTTTACTTGTATTTCACGGCGATGCCGCTCACTGATGTGCATGTGAAGCTGTAGACGTTGTAGATCGGAATGAAGCCATACAAGCTGCTGGAGACGGTCACGTTGATCAATGCATCACCACCTTTTTGACTGAGTGCTTCGTCCACAGCTTTTGAAAAGCTGGAATCACCGAATGGAATAACGGCAAGGATGAAGTGCCGACAGCCAGATCCTTCCACTGGTCCAAGTTCCTCAAAACTCACACCCGACTTAAGTCTGTCTGCATTATTGGCCGAAGGTTTCGTGACAATGCCTAAGTTTCCGACCGACGTACAGCCGCTCATCAATGCGCCCCCAAAAGCAAGAAGTGCGCACAATCTGAACAAACGTTTCATAGGGCCTCCGGTGAGAATCAATGTTCTTGATGTCTTCATAACCCCTCTGCTAGACGGGTCAGTTTCCAAAGTGGACGGCAAGTCCACCCACGACATGACTGACGTTGAAGGTATATCGCTCATCCTGGGTGGCACCGGTAGAGCTTGTGAAGCCGAAGGTTTGGGTGGCGTGCGTAAATTTATACTCCGCAAACAAGGAGACGCGTTTGGCAAGGAAGACGTGCATGCCGGCGACGGCTTGAAGTGCTAGATCATAGTCTGATTTTCCGTTGGAGCCGAACGACGATTTTTGAACGCCTGGCCCTCCCCCGAGATATGGATAGAGCCGACCCTGAGGAAACTCAGCTGATACATATATCGGCAGACGGAGTAAGAGGTTGGTCGCGACGATAGTGGCATTCACATCCATGTTGCTACTCCGGCTAGCCGTCGCGACAACGGGAATCCCATTGAGTGTGCCATTTGCTTGGAACCGCCCAGCCTTTACGTCTGGCTGATAATTAGTGACATCCACCTCCAGCCCGAAATCCAGGCCGGTTGACCGTCGTAGCCCAGGAAACCAGACACCGACTTTTCCTCCCAAGGATTTTGAGCTGCCGAAGTCTTGATCCAAGACTGTAAGATTCATTCCGGAATTATTGACTTTCGCATCGGTTTTCGATGGCAACGTCATCCCGCCGAACAGTGCGATATAAGGATCGACTTGAGGTGTGAGACCGTTGTCTTCTGCGCAGGCAATAGGTACTGACCATGCCAGCGTGAGAACCAACACACTTCCACTCAGAAACCGCATGGTGAACATAACGAGTCCTCCTCCGAAGCTGGGGAGAGACTACTTCGAGCCGCATCAAGGCAACTAGTAGTCGAAGGGGGGAAGGCACTCTGCTATCGAGGAAGAACTTGAGTATGTAGGGCTTATCCGACGCGCGTGGATCTGCCCCCTCCTCACCGGACAGCGCCGTGGTTAATGAGGCTTACAAAAGTTTATGAATTGACTTTGATATAGCGCTTCGCTATAAACAAATTAATATAACGGAGGGCTATAAATGAGTCCTAAACCTAAAAACACGCCGCATCGAGTCCTATTGTCGTTGCCCACCGATCTCTATGAAACGATATCGCGCGTATCCGCTGCGATGGAAAAACCACGTGCCGAAATTATCCGCGATCTGCTAAGTGAGCAGCAGCCGATCCTCGAACACATGGCCACGATGTTGGAACAAGCAAAAGCGGGTAAGCTCGATCAGGCTATGAAGGGATGGAAGAAAATGACCGGTGAGGCGTTAAAAGGCCTTGGAGTAATCATGAATCCGCCTGAGCTTAAGAAACCCAAACTAAAATCCTAGCGGTGATTAGCTCCAGTGTGAAAACAATCAGTTCTAAACGAAAGGGGGTGATGGAAATGTCAGAGGAAGTATTCAAACGGCTGTATTCGGTCAGAGAGGCGGCTCGATACCTCGGTATCAGCCAGTGGGCAGTTCGTCATCTCAACTGGTCCAGCAAACTGCCCTGTGTGCGGCAAGGACGGCGCGTCCTGTTCGATATTTTCGATATGGACCGCTTCATCGAAAACAATAAGCGGGAGGGGCATCATGGGGATGATTTACCGACGCAAGAAACGCGATCCGACGACAGGGACTTTGGCCGAACAGGGCCCATACTGGATGAAGTATTACGTTGAGGGCAGACCTATCCAAGAAAGCACAAGGACCAGTGATAAGGACCGAGCAAAACGAATTCTGAAAATTAAGGAAGGGGAGATAGCTGCAGGGCTATATCGTGGGCCCAATATCGACAGAATAAGCTATGAAGACTTGGCTGCCCTCGTAAGACAAGATTACGAATTGAACAAACGTAAGACTGGAAGGCGGGTCAACGAGTACCAGAACCATTTAGAGCCATACTTTCGAAAGATGCGGGTGTCTGCCATTACCACCGAGCGAATCAAAGGCTATATCGTCAAACGTCAAGGGGAGGGCGCAGCAAACGGCACCATCAACCGGGAAACAGGATTTCTGAAGCGAATGTTTCGAATGGGCTTTCAACAAACACCTCAACTGGTCGCTCGGGTTCCCCATATTCCCCAGCTCAAAGAATACAACATTCGATCAGGATTCTTCGAGCACGAGGATTTCCTCGCCCTTCGAGGCGCCTTGCCTGATTATGCCCAGGTTGCTGCGACTCTTGCCTACTACAGCGGGATGCGAATGGGGGAGGTCTGTTCGCTGCAATGGCGGCAAATCAATTGGACGGAGGGAAAGCTATTTTTGCAGGCACAGGATACCAAAACCAATACGCCCAGGGTTCTGTATCTAACGGGCGATCTTTACCGGGTGCTTTTGGCTTGGAAGACACGCTGCGACCTCAAATGGCCTGGTTGTCCCTGGATCTGCCATCGTGGAGGAATTCGCCTACAGAGTTTGAAGCATTCTTGGCGGAAGGCGTGCGAGAGGGTCGGCCTCGGGGGGATGGTGAAAGATGAGAAGAAGAAGCATTTGGTATGGGTAGGTAGAATCCCACATGACTTCCGACGTACTGCTGTACGGAACATGGTGCGAGCCGGAGTGCCAGAAAAGGTGGCCATGTCCATTTCCGGCCATAAGACTCGAAGCGTGTTTGACCGGTACAACATTGTGAATGAGCGGGACCTCGAACAGGCAGCGCGTTCACTCTCTGCGTACTTTGAGCGTCAGACGGTTACACTTACGGTTACACTCGCAGAATTGCGAGGGGAGAGTAGTGGCTCTGTAAGCCGCCAACCGGTTGATTCGTCAGTTGAATTTATGGAGCTGGCGAGAGGAATCGAACCCCCAACCGGCGGTTTACAAAACCGCTGCTCTGCCAATTGAGCTACGCCAGCCCGCGTGACTTATCGAGAGATGCCGGATACTTCAGGAAGATTGTGAACGTGGAACCCTACATCGCTTGTGCGGAGCTGTCAAGATGCGAGGAGGTTCCTTGTACCCACTTGGGTTTGTCCCGGGCGGTCTCGACCTGATCCATATTTCCCCGGTGGCCCACTTTTGCTTGAATAAAGTCTCAATTCCCAATAAGCTGAATTTGAGAGATCCTATGTCGCTGCCCTGTTGCAGAGTGATTGGTATGCCAAGGGAGCGATTGAACTAGCCTCCCAGTTCGATGTTCAGAGAGGAGCCAGTTGTATGAGTCAATCACACATCCTCGTGATCGATGATGACCCTGCGGTGCGCCAGCTGTTGGCGGAGACGCTGACGGGTGAGGGCCATCAAGTCACGGTCATGTCGAGTGGGCTGGAAGGGGTAGAAGCAGTCAAGGACCAGCCGGTGCACGTGGTCTTGACCGATCTGCAAATGCCAGGGATTGACGGACTGGAAACCATCGATCGTATTTCGAAAATTGATTCCAAAATTATTGCGATCGTGATGACCGGATACGGCACGATTGATTACGCCGTGCGTGCGATGAAAGCCGGAGCGTTTGATTTCATAACCAAACCGTTCGAGCCCGATACGGTGGCGGTCGTCGTGCGCAAGGCATTGGATGTATATAGGCTCAAACAGGAAAACCACCTGCTGCGGAAAGCCGTGCGGGATCAATATCGCCTCGAGCACCTGGTGGGGAATAGTGCGCCGATGCGAATGGTATTGGATTTTGTGGAAAAGGTGGCGGATAGCGACAGCACCGTACTCATTGAAGGTGAGAGCGGCACGGGCAAGGAATTGATCGCGCGTATGTTGCACTTCAACAGTATGCGTCGGGAGCGTCCGCTGGTCCCCGTCAACTGCGGTGCGATTCCCGAAACGTTGCTCGAATCAGAATTATTCGGCCATGAAAAGGGAGCCTTCACAGGTGCCGCACATACTCGTCTCGGACGGTTTGAGTTGGCGCATGGCGGAACCATCTTCTTAGATGAAGTGGGTGAGATGAGTCTTCCCTTGCAGGTGAAATTGCTGCGAGTCTTGCAGGAACGCTGCTTCGAGCGTGTCGGGGGCACGAGGACCATTAATGTCGATGTCCGCATCATTGCGGCCACCAACCAGGATCTTGCTTTGGCCGTCCAAGAACGCCGTTTTCGGCAAGACCTGTACTATCGCTTGCATGTGATTCCCATCCATATTCCCCCGTTAAGGGAGCGTCGCAGCGACATTCCGCTGCTGGTCACCCATTTCATTGCCCAATTTAATCAGTTGCGGAGAACGGAAATTCTCGGGATGGAACACGACGCACTGGCGCGGATGACGGAAGAAGAATGGCCTGGCAACATCCGCGAGCTTGAAAATATGGTGGAACGCCTGTGCGTGTTGAAGAAGCGGGGAATGATCACACTGGCCGACCTGCCTGAGCGGTCAGTGAAAACTGCCGGCGGAAAGTCTGTCGAGTCACCGGAGCAGTTTATTCGCTTTTCCGAAGATGGCATCAATCTGACGAAAGAACTCGAACACTACGAAAATCGGCTGATCGGCGAAGCCTTACGGAAGGCAAACGGCATTACCAGTCGAGCGGCGCAGTTGCTTCAAGTGAATAGAACCACCCTGGTGGAGAAACTCAAGCGGAAGGGATTCGACCCGAAAAGCCACGGCTACCCAATTCAAAACTAGAGAGCGCATTGGTGTGGTTTTCTTCGCACGTCATTTTTTTGACCCGATTGGCCTTCGGCCTGTCGGGGTTTTTGACAACTCCTTGCAGTACCGTTCCCCCATCTTGTTAAATCTTCACATCGCACCTTGATTTCCATCATTCCGGTAGGGGCACAGGACTTGCTGCTTTTCCCCCTGTGCATTTCCTATCGACGAAACTCCCACCTACTCAGGTCCGTGCCGCCCTGGCATTGCTCATTACTCTGCTGTTCTACCTAGGTGGAACTCCCCCCACTACACGCGCCGGCATGTCGACGATGCATCAGGAGCTGCCGGCCATGATGCCGGAGCCCTCAGAATTGGTTCGAGGTGTGCTGCCCGATGCGGGCCCTCGCTTTGAACGTCTGACTGAACTCCCGGAATGGGCTCAGTTCGAGCGGGGAGTCACCATGTTTAAGCATGGGCAGTTTGTGGAGGCTCGAGAACATTTCAGCAACATGCTCCGCGAGCATGGGGATAGTCGTCTGAAATCCGCGATCCAGGCATTTCTGGCGGAAAGTACGTTGAACAGCACCGATCGGGAAGTGCGGCCGTTGGAAATCATCGATCAGTACAAGACACTGATGCGAGAGGAGCCGCAGGCGACTAATGCAAAGCGTGCAGCCTGGCGGATCGGCGATATCTACCGTCGCGAAGGATGGTATCAGGAAGCGCAAATTGCCTATCAGCATGCCCTCAGTCTGGCGGAGCGGGATTCGTATGATGCCAATCGCGCCATGTTGGGCCTGGGTTATGTCTCGCGGGGGTTTAAAAATTGGAAAGACAGCGTGCAAACCTTTGATCATGTCTTGAGGCGCACTGTTGATCCGACTCTGTTGGTGTCCGCCTCCCTTGGGCAAGCGCACAGCCTGTATCGCCTTGGCCGGATTAAGGACGCGGATGCGCTCTTCGACAGCATCAACAGCCGATGGCCAGCTGCTCTCCGAAGAGATCCCGTCGCGCTACTCCGGTACGCCGACACGGCCGGCGAGGCCCAACGAGGCCCCGTCGTTCGGGAACACCTACTCCATTTCTACAATCTGTACCCCTCGCGTCCTGAGACGCCCTTTGTCTTGACGCATCTGGCGGATAGTTACAAAGACGCCGGGCGATGGATCGACTCCAGCATCTTTTACGCGGCACTGTTGAGCCAATATCCGAACGCACCCACCGCGCCGACGGCTCGTCTCCGTTTTGCCGATGTGCAGGAACATCTCGAGCCTGAAGGCGAAGAGCTGAAGCTTCGGCATACGATCGCCGCACATCTGGCGAACATTCCCTTGAAACCTGGGGAAATGATGAGTCCGCGACAAGTCTTCGAGGAGAGCGCCAAGGACCATGAAGATTCGACAGTCGGCAGCGAAGCCCTCTTCCACCTCGGGGAAGCATTCGAGCGGGCAGGCAAACGGGAAGATGCGTTGCGCGCCTACGAGCAGGTCGTGAAACGCACGGGGAAGTTCGAGAACGATCCCTGGCCGGAGAAAAGCGGAGCGCAGGTCGTCAGATTTCTTCGACCTCGTCTCGAAGCGGCGCTGCAAGCGGGCGATGATTTTGAGCTGATCAACCTGTTCCACCGTCATGGCCCCTTTGCCGACCGCCTGTATGCCGGTACCGAATTGTTGCTCAAGATCGCAGAGGCGCATCGCCGTCTGGGATTTCCGGTTGAATCGGCACGGCTTTTTCAGGCGCTCATCAGAGATCCGAAAGCCGAGGTCTTTCATGACACGGCTTTGATGGGGCTGGGCTATAGCTATTTGGAGCAGAAAGATATGCGTGCGGCGCGGGCCGTGTTCGAACGGTACCGACTCCAATTTCCTACGGGGCGATCCGCAACGGAGGCCTTGCGGGGAATTCTCTCTTCGTTTGAGGGAGAAGGGAATATCGGGGCGCTGCTCAAGCTCGGGAGACAGTGGCTCGCTCACAATCCTCGCCATCCCGATCGAGCGCTCGTGCAATTGAAACTGGCCGGCGTGTTGGCGCAAGCCAAACACGATGAGGAGGCAGCCGCACACTACGGCAGTGTCGTAAAGGCAGGTCTGGAACTCTCCGCCTTGGACATCCTGCGACATGCCGACGTGTTGGCTCGCTTGCATCGATCCGAGACGGCTCTGGCCACGTACAAGCAAGCGGTGATCGCCGGGTTGGCACCCGACCAGGAGGCCTGGGCGCAAGTCCAGATGGTCCAACTTGCTCGAGAGACAAAACGCGAAGACTTTGCAAGGAACGGTCTTCGCGCGCTCAGCGTTAACCAGGACAGTCTGGTTCGTCGCCTGGCGGCAGTGTTGGAAACCGACGTGCCCGAGCCGAAGCCTGTGCCGGGAGGCAAAAAACGATGATGCGTCAAGATGCAGAGAGTTCCAACAATGATCTTCTGACGCGCGCGTTTCGAGACTTCGATCAGGCCGCCACGGTCTTGCAGCAGTCCTACGACGCATTGACGACCCGGCTCCAGCAGATGGATCTGGAATTGGCGCAAACCAATGCCAGCCTCCGTGAACATCTTCGGGAAACCGAGGACATGCGTGCGCATCTCACGGCAGTGCTGGAATCGTTGGATACCGGCGTGATCGTGGCTGATTCGCACGATGTGGTGACGCGCTGTAACCACTCCACGGAACAGTTGTTGGGCGTCTGTCAATCCCAGTTGAAAGGCCGTCTGGCGACCGAAGTGCTGGCGGACATCCGGAAGAATCACGACGAGTACCCGCTGGTGTTGCCCACCGGCGTCACGATTGCCCTGACGCAAACCGATCTGACCGATGAAATCGGGAATTTGACCGGCAAGTTGGTCTTGATTCACGACGTCACACGCATTCGCCGGCTGGAAGATCGACTTCAACGGCGCAATCGGTTGGAAGCCATGGGGCAAATGGTCGGCAGCATCGCCCACGAAATTCGGAATCCGTTGGGAAGCGTGGAGCTCTTTGCCTCCATGTTGAGAAAAGATCTTCGGGATCAGCCGCAATTACGGGCCTACGCAGAACACATTTCGCTGGCGGTTCAATCCATGGATCGCCTGCTGTCCAACCTGCTGGTCTACACCAGGCCGGATTGTTCGAAGCTACGCTGGCAGGACACCGAAGAGCTACTGCGGGAGGTCCTGACCCTAGCCAGTCATGCCATGTCGCAGTCCGCGATCTCCGTATGCTGCCAAGTGGATCCGTTGATTCCGCAACTCTGGTGTGATGGCTCGAAGATGAAGCAGGTCGTGCTGAATCTGGTCTTGAATGCCGTCCAGGCGATGCCGGAGGGTGGAGTCCTGACCCTCGCAGCCGCCCTGCTACCTGGACATCTGCAAGAGAAGCCGCATGCGCAACTCACCGTCACCGATACGGGAATCGGCATCCCGCCGGAAGTCCAATCCCGGGTGTTCGATCCGTTCTTTACGACCAAAGACGACGGGACAGGTTTGGGGCTTGCCATCGTACACGCGTTGGTGGAGGCCCACCATGGACGGATCGATGTCATGAGCAGCCCGGGGCGTGGCACCTCGTTCGTCATCACCTTGCCGCAGGAATGTTCCCAACCACCAGCATCGCCGTTCGCGGCGGCAGCCTGGGCGAGGCAGGCGGGAATTCACGATGACAGTCTGACCGTAGCCAAAGAGGAGATGTCCGAATGAGCGTGCAACAGACTTTGCAGGGACCGGCGCCTGGCTCGGAGGAGACCCGAACCGTGTTGATCGTCGACGACGAACCGTCGATGCGCACGGCCTTGTCGGAGACCGTCCGTCGATTAGGGTACCACGTGCGAGGGGCGATCGATGGGGCGGACGCCATCGAACAGGTCGAGCGACTGAAACCCTGGCTTGTAGTGACTGATTTGAAAATGCCGCGCCTCACCGGGCTTGAGCTTGTAAAGGCGATCAAGCAGAAAGCGCCCCAGACGTTCATCATTCTGATGACGGCCTACGGTACGGTGGAGACCGCCGTTGAAGCGATGAAATGCGGTGCGAACGATTATATTCTCAAACCCTTTTCGACCGATCTGCTGGAGCGAGTGATTCTGAACCTGCAAGCCACCACCGTGTCGGAGGAGCAGGAGTCGACGATGCCGGCCGAAGCCCGCGCGATCTTGACGCAAGACGCCGGGATGATTCGTCTGCTCACCACGCTGGAAGGTGTCGCGGCGAGCCAGGCCACCGTGCTGATCAGCGGGGAGAGCGGGACAGGCAAAGAACTATTGGCACGTTATATCCATGCCCGAAGCCCCCGCGCGCATCGTCCCTTCGTCGCACTCAATTGCGCCGCCCTTCCGGACAGTCTTCTGGAGAGCGAACTGTTCGGTCATGAGCGCGGAGCCTTTACGGGCGCGCTTCAGAAAAAACTGGGCAAATTTGAAATGGCGCATACCGGCACCTTGTTTCTCGACGAAATCAGTGAAATGAATTTGGGGTTGCAGGCCAAACTGCTGCGAGTCCTGCAGGAACGGGAGGTGGACCGCATCGGCGGGCGTGAACCGGTGCCGGTGAACATCCGCGTGCTTGCCACGACGAATCGTTCGCTCTATCACGAAGTAACGCAAGGGCGATTCCGCGAGGATCTGTTCTATCGGCTGAACGTATTCCCGATTACGGTGCCCCCGCTTCGTGAGCGACCGGGGGACATTCCTCTGCTGGCAAGGCATTTTCTGCGGTCCTCGGCCCAACGCAACGGCCTGATGGCGCCGACGCTGTCCGAGCGGGCGATTGCCGACCTGCAGCAGCGCCTCTGGAAGGGGAACGTCCGTGAGCTTGAAAACGTCATGGAGCGCGCCATTTTAGTGGCGGTAGGCGGGGCGGTTGACGTCGATCACCTCATGCCAGGCGACGGAGTCATGCCCGCGCGGGATGTGGAAACGGTTGAGGCTCTGGTCGCTCCTTCGGCTCATGGTTCGCTGTGGGAAATGGAGCGGGATCTCATCTTCAAGACCCTGGCGCGGGTGAAAGAGAATCGCACACATGCCGCGAAGGAATTGGGCATCAGTATTCGCACGTTACGTAATAAATTACGGGAATATCGCGACATGGGTTATCAGGTGGAGGCGGAGAAATCGTAAGTGCTCGCGAGGCGGCACTAGGCAAATCTTTCCCTCCGCTGTCATTTCTGCCGAGTGCCTGGTGAAGGGCCGAGTGGGCTGAACATGCAGAGCCAGCGGCATTTCCTACAGGTGTGACGCGGTATATAGATTGCACACTGCTGGGCAGAATTTTCTGAGGAGTGCAGACCATGACCATTTTCGATAGGACCATGCAGTTGCTGGAGCGGTCGTTGGATCTACGCGGAGCCCGCCAACAGGTGATTGCCGCCAACATCGCCAACGAAGAAACGCCGAAGTATCGCGCCACGGACTTGAATTTCGGCAAGGCATTGGCGAATGCACAGCAGGGCAAACTGCCGATCACACTGGTCTCGACGCACCAGCACCATATCGGCCCCAAGGGTGATGGATTCCAACGGGTGACGGGTCGCTTGGAGGAAGTTCCGGCCGGCGATCTGCCCCTGGATGCCAATTCGGTCAACATCGAACTGGAAATGGCCAAAATGTCGGACAACGCCCAGCAATACAACACGGCGGCAACCATCATCAGCATGCGCCTTCGGCAGCTTTTGAGTGCGATACGTGAAGGACGGTAGGCAGAGATCGTCGTCAGGCAATGTGCCAGCATGGGCTGAAGAAGGAAGAGGTGCGATATGGATTTAACGGATAGTCTCGCAGTTTCGGTGTCCGCCCTCGATGCACACCGGCATCGCTTGAATGTCATTGCCAGCAACCTTGCGAATGCACAATCCACCAAAACGAGTACCGGCGGCCCCTATCGGCGCCGCGACGTGGTCTTTGAGGCCGCGCCGGTCTCCTCCGCATTTCAGCGCGCGTTTAAACAGGTCTCAACGGGGCCCGGCAAGCATGCGCTGGACGGCGTGAAGGTCGCGCGGGTGATCGAGGACCACAAGCCGGGGCAGAAGGTGTACGACCCTCGTCATCCGGATGCCGACAAGAAGGGGTTCGTCACGATGCCCAATGTCAATGTCATGGAAGAGATGGTGAATATGATCGGCGCGTCCAGGGCCTATGAAGCGAACGTGCAGGCCGTCAATGCGTCTCGTACCATGTGGAATCGCGCCTTGGAGATCGGGAGATAATCATGACTGACTTGCGGATCGCAGGAGCGAATCAGCCTCACCCGATCGAAATCCCCGAGATCAAGGAATCCGGACAAGCGGGGGGTGCGAATTTTGTCGATTCGCTGCAAGAGGCGATCGGGCACATCAACGATGCGCAAACAGGGGCTAGTCAGGCTGTCGACGCGCTGGTCACCGGCCAGAACACCAACATTCATCAGGCAATGGTGGCTCTGCAACAGGCCGATGCCTCGTTTCAGCTCATGATGCAGGTCCGGAACAAGTTGGTGACGGCGTATGAAGAAATTCAACGGATGCAGATCTGACGGGCGGCGTAACGGCCACGTAGCGCACGCTCGGTAAGGCGGCTCTGCCCCACGCCGGCCGGTCGTTCTGCGCGCTTGAAGGGTAAGGATAAAGGACTCCGTCGCGTATGTTCTCAAAATTCAGCCACTTCACCATCAATCAGCGCCTCATTATCCTGCTCGCTCTTGCCGGCTCCATCGCCGGACTCGTGGCGGTGACGCTCTGGACACAGCAGCCGGATATGCAGGTGCTTTACGCCAACCTGGCGGTCGATGATGCCGCGGGGATCATCGATAAATTGAAAGACGCGAAGGTGCCCTATGAGACCACCAACGGCGGGACCACCATCCTGGTGCCGAATGCGCAGGTGCACGACCTGAGGCTCGAAATGGCCGGGCAGGGCCTGCCGCACGGTGGGGGAGTCGGATATGAGATCTTCGATCGAACCACCATGGGGATGTCGGATTTTGTGCAGAAGTTGAATTATCGCAGGGCCTTGCAGGGGGAGTTGGCCAGGACCATTACGCAAATGCCGGAGGTCGAGCGGGCGCGGGTGCATCTGGCTATTCCGGAGCGGCGCCTGTTTGCCACCGAGCAGGATCGGGCGCGCGCCTCAGTGGTCGTGTCGCTGCGGGCCAATCAGATGCTCTCGAAGGCGCAGATCCAGGGGGTGGTGCATCTGGTATCGAGCAGTGTCGAGGGCCTGCAGGCCCGAGATGTGACGGTGGTGGACGGGCACGGCAATCTCTTGTCGAACACCTCCAGCGACGAGACGGCCGGTTTGTCCGGAACGCAGATGGAGTTTCAACGGACGCTGGAAAAAGATATCGAGACCCGCATTCAAACCATGTTGGAGCGAATCGTCGGGGTGAACAAGGCGGTCGTACGTGTCTCCAGCGTGCTCGATTTCAGGAAAGTCGAGACCACCGAGGAGCGATACGATCCTAACGGTCAAGTGGTGCGGAGCGAACAGCGCGGCCAGGAGAAGTCGAATGGTGTGAACGGCGCCACCGGTGGAGTGCCCGGTGTCGAGTCGAACGTGCCGGGCGGCGCGGAGACGGAGGCCGGACAAACCAGTTCAAACAGCAATCAAACGAAGAACGAGACCGTAAACTATGAAATCAGCCGTACGGTTTCACGCATCGTGGAGCCGACCGGGACCATCAAGAAACTCTCCGTCGCGGTATTAGTGGACGGGATCTACGAGGGCGGCGGCAAGCCTGGTGAAGCGGGTGCCGACCAACAGCCGAAGAAGTACGTGCCTCGCTCCGAGGAAGAAATGAAGCGGATCGAAGAGATCGTCAAGAAGGCCATGGGCTACTCGACGGAGCGGCAGGATCAAGTCGAAGTGGTGAATGTGCAGTTCGGTCTTGGGATCGAAGAGCCGGCCGGCGCAGCGGTTGAAGCAACCGCCGATTCGACGAGAGCCTGGATGCCCTATGTCCGTTACGCGGTCGGCGGGGTGCTTTTCTTCCTGATCCTCTTCATGGTGGTTCGTCCGTTGATGGCGATGCTGGTGGCCTCGGCACCGGCTCCCGCCGAGAGCGACACGCCGGCGCTCCCGGCATCCGTGGGCCAAGTCGAAGCGGCCATCAGCGGCAAGCAACCGGCGCAGATCCTCGATATGGCGAAGAACAACCCCGCCAACACGGCAGTGGTCGTCAAGCAATGGCTCAAGAGTAACGCCTAACGGACGCGTCCATGAATAAAGAACTTTCGGGTGCGCAAAAAGCCGCGATCCTCCTCCGTGCCATCGGAGAAGAGGCCGCCGCGCAGGTCATGAAAACGCTGGATCCGAAAGACATTCGCAAACTGGGCTTGTTTATGAAGGAGACGGCGAATATCACCAAGCAGGAAGAAGACAGCGTGATCGCCGAATTCGAGCAGGCCAGCGCCAGCGGCGAGGTCCAGTTTGAAGGCCGTGAATTCATGGAGGCCATTCTGAAAAAGGCCTTGGGTCCTGAGAAGGCCGCCCGCATGATCGAATCCTTGAACACCAAGACGTACCCAGGCATCGATGCCTTGAAATGGGTCGATTCTCGTACTGTGGCCCAGATCCTGAAGATCGAGCATCCTCAAACCATTGCCGTCTGTCTGGCGCAAATGGAAGCTGAACAAGCCAGCGCCGTCCTCGCGTTGCTCCCGACCCATCTGCACGCGGATGTATCGCTGCGACTGGCCACCATGCAGGAGGTGCAACCGGAGGTGCTTTCCGAACTCAGCGACAGCCTGCAGGAGATTTTGTCGGCGTCCATGGGGATGTCGAGCATGTCGGTGGGTGGGGCCGAGTTGATGGCCGATATTCTCACCCGCGTCGATAAGAATACGGAAGGCGCCATCATGGCGAAGATTACCGAAAAGGATCAGGCTTTGGCGGATAGTATCCGTGCATTGATGTTCGTCTTCGACGACCTGGTGGGGTTGGACTCGCGCGCGATGCAGGAACTGATGAAAGAAATCAGCAAGGAGGACCTGCCGATCGCCCTTCGCGGCGCCACTCCCGAGATCAAGGAGAAGTTCCTCAAAAACATGTCCAGCCGGGCGGCGGAGATGCTGAAGGAGGACATGGAAACACGCGGGCCGGTCAAGGTGTCCGACGTCGAGAAGTCCCAACAGAATATTCTCAAGGTCTGTCGCAAGCTGGAAGAAGAAGGCCGGATCGTCATCGGAGGTGGCGGAAGCGAGGAGATGCTCTAAATGGGCGGCGCGGCCTTGGGATCGGGGATGCCGGCGGCGTCTCCCGTCGAAGCAGAGAAAGAGTTGTCGCCGAGGGCCGTGTTGATTGTCGACGATGAGCCCTCGATTTGTCTCTTGTTGGCTGAGATGCTGCAGGCTACGGGCCACCCGATTCTCACGGCTGGATCCGTCGCGGACGCGATGGGCCATGTCCGGACCCGCACCGTCGCGGTCGTGATCGTCGATGTCCAGCTGGGCGGGGCAGACGGCATTGCCTTCTTGCAGCAGGCGTTGGATGTCGACAACCGCCTGATGGGTATCGTGATGACGGGTCACGGGAACATCGAGCTCGCGGTTCGAGCGATGAAGTCCGGCGCCGCAGACTTTCTGACGAAACCCTTTCAAGCGGAGCTGGTGCGGGTCGCCGTTGCCAGACTTCTAGAGCTGTACCGACTCCGGCAGGAAAATACCGTGCTGACCCGTACGTTGATCCGTTCGGGGAACATTCAGCTCCGCACGATCCCGCTGGCGGATTTCAGCCGTGGGAATCGTCCGTTCGGAGTCGACGACCATAGCGAGTTCGAACGAGGGTTGGCGGAAGGAGAGAAGCGGGCGATCGAGCGGGTTGCGGCGGAACGGCAGCGCGAGCAGGCCATCGTGGCGTCGCTCGCTGCCAAATTTGAAGAGGTCTGGAAGAGCCTCCATGATACCGTCGAAGAAGAAGTCGCCTCCCTCTCCTTCATGATTGCTCAAAAAGTGCTTCGTGAAATCGTCTCAGAACGGCGCGACCTGATTGTCACCCAGGTGAAGGCGGCATTGGGACATCTTCATGAAAGCGGGCTCGTGCGTGTCCGTGTCCATCCCTCGGACGTGCCGGCCCTGGAGTCGGCGCGCGCCGGGTTGAGCCAAACCCCTCACGGAATGGTGACACTGAAATTCGAGACCGACCCGGCAATTAGTCCCGGCGGGTGCCAGGTACAGGCCCAAAGCCTGTTGATCGATGCGACGCTGGATACACAACTGTTGCGGCTCGGTGAAGCGTTGAGAGGACGGGATGCCGGTGAAGCTTAGCGAACGGCTGGAACACATTGAACCCTTGTCGGTGACGGGGCGGGTGGCTCAGGCGGTCGGCATTGTCATCGAAGCTTCGGGGCCGTTCACCTCCGTCGGAGAGGTTTGCGAAATCACCAGGGAAGGCGGCCATGGAGCGGTGATGGCCGAAGTCGTGGGATTTCGAGAGGATCGTGTGCTGCTGATGCCCTTGGGGGAAATGCAGGGCATTGGCCCGGGAAGTCGTGTGGTGATGAAAGGCCATGTCGCTTCCGTCCCGGTGGGCCCGCAGATGCTGGGGCGGATCTTCGACGGGCTCGGGCATCCCCTGGATGATCAACCGGTGATACGCAGCGACGTGCGCGTTCCTCTCTATGCCTCGCCCTTGAATCCGCTGCACCGGGCACGCATCACCCAACCTGTCGATTTGGGAATCAGAGCGATCAATGCTCTCTTGACTTGCGGGCAAGGGCAGAAGATCGGAGTCTTTGCAGGATCAGGGGTGGGCAAAAGCGTGCTGCTGGGCATGATCAGCCGGTATACGCAAGCCGACGTGCGGGTCATCGCGCTGATCGGTGAACGAGGACGCGAGGTCAAAGAGTTTCTGGAGCGTGATTTGACTCCGGAAGCCAGAGCCCGGTCTATCGTCGTCGTCGCCACGTCGGATCAGCCGCCGCTCGTCCGTATTCGAGGGGCCTTGGTCGCCACCGCCATCGCCGAATATTTTCGTGATTGCGGCAAACACGTGCTGCTGATGATGGATTCACTCTCTCGATTGGCCTATAGCCAGAGAGAAGTCGGGCTGGCCATCGGGGAACCGCCGACGACCAAAGGCTACACGCCTTCCGTCTTTGCGGTCCTGCCGAAGCTGTTGGAGCGGGTGGGGCCGGCACAGAGCGGCGGCAGCATTACAGGACTGTACACCGTGCTGGTCGACGGAGACGATCTCAACGACCCCGTGGCGGATGCCGTGCGCTCCATTCTTGACGGACATATCGTGCTCTCGCGCGAACTGGCGGCTCGCAACCATTTCCCCGCGATCGATATTCTTCAGAGCACCAGCCGGGTGATGCGGGATATCGTCACGCCGGCTCACTATGCCGCTGCGCGGTTGGTGCTGGAACGGACTGCGCTCTATCGGCGGTCGGAGGACTTGATCACGCTGGGGGCGTATAAACCGGGGACCAGCAAGGAACTCGACAAGGCGGTGTCGGCTCATGACGGGATCACGGGCTTCCTGCGACAGGACACCAAGCAGGCAGTCGGCTTGTCGCAATCCATCGATGCACTACTCGGTCTCGCGGGATCCATTCAATGAACGTGACCGTGCTTCGCCAGTATGCGGTGCAACTTGAGGAAGTGGCCAAGTTGGAGTTGGCCGAATTGGGCCGGGCGCTGCAACAGACGATGGATCATATGTCTCTGCTGGATGCCAGGGCCGGCGCAGACGCCGAACGCTATCTCGCGACGGTGACACAAGGCACCACCGTCGATCAGGTATATGGCCACCTTGATGCCATGGAGCAGGCCGTCGATGCACGGAAGCGTTTGGAACAGACCGTCGTGGTTCAACAGACGCAGATGGAACAGAAGAGAGGTGAACTCCTGGAGGCGATGCAATACCGGAAGAAGTTGGATTTGCTGGACGCTCGTGCGGCGGTGGAATTACGCCGTCGCCGTGACCGGCAGGATCAACAATTGCTCGACGAACGTGCCTGGCGCAAAGGTCCATTGCAAAAGGGAGAGCGGGTATGAGGGCGATCGAAGGAACCAGGACCGGCGGGCTCTCCGTTCGCATCGCGATGGGTGTGCTCCTCCTCGTGGCTCCGTTCGGCGGGGGACTCAGCCCGGCATCGGCGGAGGACGGCAAATCGGTTCCTGCCGTGCCGAAGGAAGCCGCGAAGTCGGAGGCGCCAAAGGCCGACGCCGGAAGAGCCGAGACGGTCAAGAAAGAGGTTCAGGGGCCGGCGCTCAACGCTCCTCGCGAGATGTTCGAGTTGCTGGAACAGCGGAAGCGAATGCTGGACAAGCGGGAAGCAACCCTTCGCGGTTCAGAGACCCATTTGTTGGAACTCAAGGCCGAACTGGAGCAGATCGTCACGCGGCATGAGCAGGCGGTGGAAGCCGAGAAAAAGCGTCGGCAAGCCGCTCAGGCCAAGGGCGGCACCGAGCCCGAGAAAGCCAAGCCCTCGGCCAAAGCCGCGCCGGCCGTCAATCTGAATCAAGCGCAGTTGGCGAAGATCTATGAAACGATGCCCCCGGAAGAAGCAGCGGCGCGGCTTGAGCGTATGTCTGAACGGAAAGCTCTCGAGGTGTTACGCCTCCTCAAGGGAAAATCGGCCGGAGCCATTCTCGCCGAGGTGAAACCCGATCGCGCCGCCCGCCTCACCGAACAACTGCTCACGAGCCCATAACATCCGGTCCATCCCATCTGCTCCGGCAAGTTTTGCCTGGTCCACCTGCAGAAACTTCCTGTTCCTCATCGGTTCATTCCCGTGTCGGCATCAAAATCCTCCGCCAGACGCGAGTTTTGCGCGATACTCCATGGCACGGCCTTTGTAATAACGCTTCATGACGACGAAAAGACTTCATCGTGAGAGGACTGTCTATGGCCACGGATATGCGAACGCTCTTCGGAGGACTCCCAACTCCCTCTCAAACGTCCGTGTCGGATGCGCGGGATCGTCAACAGGCCGCCAGGAGTTCCAGCCCAACTCACAGTTTTGAGTCGATGTTGGGGAGGGCGGACGAGCGTCAGACGATTCAAAGACGGGGGGCATCATCGCCCACGTCTGAATTCACGATCAAGGATCAGTCGCACACACCGAGTCGTCCCAAACAGGAACCTGCGACACAGCAGTCGGAACGGCGCTCGGATGGGAGGCCTCAGGAACAGGTGAACCGTCCAAAGGAAGCGGCCGGAGGACGTGAGGACCAACCAGCACAGGAAGAGGGGTCGGACGGCCATCGCGATTCTCAGGATCAGCCTGAGGAGTACGGTACGCCGGTACAGGAGGCTATGGTGGTGGCGATGAATGCTCCCATGCTGTCGACTCCGCTGCCGGCTGTTCCTGGAAGTGACGAGCCAGAATCGGCTGCCAATACGGCCGAGGAGTTGACGAACAAGAATACGGCGGCCATCGAAGCTGCATCCGCCGTCATCGGCGACTCTTCCCCTGCGACACGACTGTCGCTCCCGGTGGATGGACGGGCGACTGGTATAGGCGATTCGATCACGGCGAGTGATCTCCCTGCGGAGACCCAGGTGAGCAGCGCACAGCCGAAGGCGGGGAACGTGCCATCCGAACTCCAGGCCACTACTCCGGAAAAGGGCCAACCCCTCGCAGCGGACGCAGCAGCGACCAAGATTGAGGATTTCCTGGTCATGGAAAAAGCCGAACCGGAACAGATGAAACAAGCAATGGCCGCCGTGGCGCTCATGAAACAGGATGGACAGGTTCAGGCACCAGTCGCATTCAACCATACCGAGGGGTCAGCCGTCGTGGAGGCGATGGCTCAGGGCTCCGCGACGAGTGGGGCAGAGGGAAGTGTCGCCGCAGAACAGCACCTTGCGGAGGACTCCGGAAGATTTTCTGATTCAACAGGCGAATCACATCGCCCGGCTCCGGATGTCCCTACGGCGGGCGAAGGACTCAATCGTCCGCTCTTTCTCGATCGGATGAACGGGCTGGGGCAGCCGGCGGGCGCAGCGATCGACGACGCGTCCCGCGGCCAGGACGGCGCCCACTCGACAGGCGTCTTGCGGGCGTCGGATGCCGATCGACTGGGGGAGTTTGGAGGAGCCACACCGTTCAGCCAGACTGTGACGCTGGATTTGGACCCATTGGATATGGGGCCGTTGCGTGTTCGAGTCATGATGAATGATCAGACGGTCCATGCGCATATCAGGACCGAGCATGGGGAATTGGGGCAGGGGTTGCTGCAACAGGGACAATCGCTCGAATCATCGCTGCGCACGACCGGCCTGGAAATGGGCATGTTGCGGGTGACCGTGGATCTGCAGCAGGGACGGGGGGAGAATGCCTGGATGTTTCAACAGCAGCCGCAGTCCCAGAATCGTTCATCCTCTCCGAACATGTCGAATGCGGCGGCCCGAGAAGAGGAGCGTGGAGTCAGGGGAGAGCGTGGGGTCGAATCAATCGAACGTGTGAGTATTTTTGCCTGATTTGGGAGGACCTATGGATATCAGCAAGGTGATTACACAGACGGCTCCTGCGGACGCGTCCACTCCGACGACCGATGGGCCCAAGCCACTCGGGAAAGACGATTTCCTGAAGTTGCTCGTGACGCAGCTACAACATCAAGACCCCCTGAAGCCACTGGAGAATGAGGCGTTCATCGCCCAGACCGCCCAATTCTCCCAGTTGGAGCAAATGGCCAAAATGGTGACGCTCATGGAGAAGAGCGTGGCGCTCCAAGAGGCGGCTCAGAATAAGGCCGATCAGGCCGATACGACTGCGGTGGCATAAACGAGCGCAGACAGGTTCGTGAATGCGTGGCGCATTTGCACGCGGGACGGTAACAAGGAGGACAGGCACATGGGTATTCTGACATCGATGTTCACCGCGGTAACCGGCTTGAGTTCCTACGGTAACGCCATGGGCGTCATCGGCAACAATATCGCCAACGTCGGGACGGCGGGATTTAAGTCGAGCCGGGCCACCTTTTCCGATCTGATCTCGTCGAGCCTCGGGGCGGGAGCCGGCGGCAATCAAATCGGCCTCGGTGTGTTTCTCAACGATGTGCAGACAAATTTCTCGCAGGGATCGATGACCACCACCGGGAATACCTTCGATCTGGCGATCGACGGGAACGGCTTTTATCAAGTGCGCAATCCATCGGGTTCGATTTTCTATACGAGAGCCGGGCAATTTAAGGTCGACAGCCTTGGGCAGGTGGTCGATGCGAGCGGGGCGCTGCTTCAAGGCTACCAGGCCGATACGGCAGGCAATATCACCAGCACGGTCGGAGGGATCACCCTGACGTCGAGTGCCGTCGCTCCGCTGGCGACGACCAGCGCGGAGATCCTCGGAAACCTGAATGCCAATGCCACCGCGCCGACGGCGGCCTTCAGCGTGACCGATACCACGTCGTACAACTTCTCCACGGGCATGACCTTCTACGACTCGCTGGGCAATTCGCACCAGATGCAGTTGTACTTCCGGAAAACCGCCGCGAATGCCTGGGGCGTCTATTCTCAGATCGACGGCGGCGCGGCCACCGCACAAACGAACATGACGTTCAACGCGAGCGGTGCCGTGACCGCCGGCGGGACGCAGACCCTCACCGCCACCTTGACGAACGGAGCCACCACGCCACAAACCATTACGGTGGACGTGTCGTCGTTGACGCAATTCGGATCGGCGTCCGGAGTGGAGAGCCAGACACAGGATGGTTATACTTCCGGGACGCTCGATCGAATCAGCGTCGATAAGGAAGGTCGGGTGATGGCGCAATTCACGAACGGACAAACTCGCGCCCTGGCGCAAGTCGTGTTGAGCCGGTTTACCAATCCGGATGGATTGGCGAATGTCGGTGACAATCACTTTCTGGAGACGCTAGAGTCAGGAGCTGCTCTGGCCGGTGCCCCGACGTTGAACGGTCTGGGGCGAGTGCTTTCCGGCACGGTCGAGCAGTCCAACGTCGATCTCGGGAAGGAGTTTGTCGATATGATCATCACGCAGCGGGCGTTTCAAGCGAATTCCCGTGCGATCACGACCAGCGATGAAATGTTGCAGGAGCTCGTGAATCTCAAACGATAACGTATAAGTCGTTCGGCGCGGGCTACGAGAGCCCGCGCCGGATGCCGGCTCGGCAATTTCTGCCTAGGTACTCTCCGCAGGTCACTCGGTCACCTCATCAGCCGCTCGTCAACAAACTGTCGGTGCCCCTCCTCTCTCTGTCACCGGCGTGACGACCGCGCGCGGCCACTGAGTGTGGCCCGTCCATGGCTACGGTCTGCATACCCAACTCCTTGTGTTATCACACAATCTTTCGTGACGAGAGAGTCGTCATGAACGGTCACGACGCGCCGGTCGTGGCATATGCATTGCACAACCGACCAACACCGGCAATCACCGTCCGCAGGAGGTCTGTATGTCAGAAGCAGCAGAAGAAAAGGCGCCCGCAGCACCGGCAGGCATTCCCATGAAGATGGTGATCATCATCGTCGCCGGGGTGTTAGTCCTGGCGTTGGGCGGCGCGTTCGCGATGTTTAAGATGATGGGCGGGTCCTCTGCTGAAAAGCCGCAGGCCGAGGGTGGAGCGGACAAGGCCGCCGCGCATGGTGCTGCAGAGGAGAAAAGCGGGGAGCATGGGGCCACCGCGGATGCCAGCGCCATTGCCGATCTTGATCCCTTTATCGTGAACCTCGCGGACTCGCCGGAAATTCGTTATCTCAAGGTCACGCTGAAGGTGGAGGCAGACGGGGCAGGAACCGTCGAACAGATCAAGGCACGCACACCGCAGATTCGTGACGCCATTCTCGTGTTGTTGACCAGTCTGGACTCGGCCACCGCCCGTTCGCCGCAGGGGAAACACAAGCTGCGCGAAGATATTACCGAGCGGATCAACGGCCTGCTGCCGAAGAAATCGGTCAAGTCGACCTACTTCACGGAATTTGTCATCCAGTAGTTCATCGGGCTTCGTCGAGGATCGCATGGACAAGATACTCTCTCAGGAAGAAATCGACGCCTTGATGGGCGGAGTCATGTCCGGCGAGGTCGAGACAGCCCCGAAAGAGGAAGAAGACCCAGGGGGTATCAAGCCGTATAGCCTCACCAGCCAGGAGCGGATCATTCGCGGGCGCATGCCCACGATGGAAATGATCAATGACCGCTTCACGCGCCAGCAGTCCATCTCTTGGACCAGCCTCCTGCGGGAGAAAATCGAATTCAGCGTGCTGGGCACCCAGATCATCAAATTCGGCGACTTCATCCAGAAGGTTCCGGTCCCGTCCTCATTCAATCTGTTCGCGATGGAGCCGTTGCGCGGGAACGGACTCTACATCATGGACGCCATGCTGGTGTACCTGATCGTCGACTTTTTTTTCGGCGGCAAGGTTCAAACTCATGTGAAGCCGGAAGGACGCGAGTTTACGCCCATTCAGCTCCGCTTGATCAAGAAGCTCGTCCAGCAGGCGCTGGCCGATCTCGAGAAGGCGTGGCAGGCGGTGATGCCCGTCAAGATCGGGTACTTGCGATCGGAGAGCAATCCACAGTTTGCCATGGTCGTGACCACGTCGGAAATCGTCGTGGTCGTGACGCTGCAGGTTCACCTCGGCGACATTACGCGTGAAATGTTCATCGCGTATCCGTACTCCATGCTGGAGCCGATCAAAGAAAAACTATACTCCGGACTCTTCGCCGACAACGTGGAGCAGGACAGCAGTTGGGGCAGTCGCTTTAAAGATTCGCTGCAGGAGTGTGACGTGGCGGTTGCGGTGCAGCTCGGCACCGCTCAGATCAGTGTACAGGATCTGATGAACTTCGGTCCCGGCGATGTCCTGATGCTCGATCAACATCCCGGGGATCCCATGCTGTGTTTGGTCGAGGGTGATCCGAAGTTTCACGGGCAGCCGGGGGTGTACAAAGGCAATCACGCGTGCCGCGTCACCAAAGTGTTGGGGTAGGGCGGAGCGGATCCAAAGGAGATGATGGCATGGGCAACGGTGACGGTACGGTACAGACAGACTCTTCGAACGGCGACGTGAGCCCGCAACCGACCTCTTTCCCTCCGGTGGATAACCAGGGTGCGGTGCCGGCCAATAAGAATATCGAATTCGTTCTGGACATCCCGCTTCAAGTCACGGTGCAGATCGGCGCCACCCGAATGTTAATCCGCGAATTGCTGCAGCTCGGGCAAGGCTCAGTCATCGAGCTCAACAAACTGGCGGGCGAACCGATGGAAGTGCTGGTCAACAACAAACTGGTCGCTCGCGGCGAAGTAGTCGTCGTCAACGAAAAGTTCGGTATTCGACTGACGGATGTCGTCAGTCCGAATCAGCGTATTCAGCAATTGGGCTGAGCTGCGGGCAGAGCTTGGCATTCCGCCGTTCGCGCGGCAGAGGGAAGACACGCGTCCATGGACATGTGGGAAAGTGTCGTACGCATGGTGTCGGCGCTCGGGATCGTGCTGGCGCTCATCCTGGGCCTCCTGGCTGTGGCCAGGTCGGCGGTCGGACGCCGGTTGCTTCCGGTAGGCGGCGCGCCGATCGTGCAAGTACTGGGAAGCGGTCCGCTCGGGTCTCGCAAGCACGTGACGGTGGTGGCAGTCGCGGGGGAAGTCTTCATTCTCGGTACCACGCCGACCGATCTGGTGCCCCTAGGGAAGGTGACCGATCCGGAACAGGTGAGACGTTTGATGGCGAATGCCGCGTATGGGGCTGCCTCGCTTCGCGACGACCAGGCGAGCGGCAAGGAGGCATCGCGTGCACACTAACGTCAAAGGCGGGCGCCCACATGCCGAACGATCCTTCCTCGGACGCTGGAAACCGCTTCCCATGCTCCTGCTCGTGATCGTCTGCCTGGTGAGCGCCTCCGTCGCCCACGCGGAAGGTCCCACGTTGACGCTCGACCTCGGTGGAGGCGGCACGAAGCAAACTGCCGTCGTGCTCCAAATCCTCGCGGTCCTCACTGTCCTCTCGTTGGCGCCCGCCCTGTTCATCATGGTGACGTCGTTCACTCGCATGGTGATTGTGCTCTCGTTCCTACGCCAGGCCCTGGGCACCCAGCAGGTGCCGCCCAACCAGGTGTTGATCAGCCTGGCCTTGTTTCTGACGATGTTTGTCATGGCTCCGGTGGGCCAGACGGTCTACAAGGATGCACTCCAGCCTTTGCTCGCGGAACAAATCGGGTACGACGACGCATGGAATCGGGGGATTCAACCGATTCGCGCCTTCATGTTGAAGCAAATGCGGGACAAGGATCTGGAACTCTTTTTGGAATTGTCGCATGCGCCGAAACCGGAACAGATCGAACAAGTGCCGACCCACGTGATCATCCCGGCTTTCGTGCTGAGTGAGTTGCGGATTTCGTTTCAGATCGGTTTTCTGCTCTACATTCCGTTTCTGATCGTCGATATGGTCGTCGCCAGCGTGCTGATGTCCATGGGTATGATGCTGCTGCCGCCGGTCATGATTTCGCTTCCGTTCAAACTCATTCTCTTTGTCTTGGCCGACGGCTGGTATCTGGTCGTCGGATCCATGGTCCGAAGCTTCCAATAGGACAACCCACGATGACGATCGAAAACGTGACGGAAATCGGACGACAGGCGATTGAAACCACCATGCTGGTCTCTGCGCCCATCCTGGGCCTCAGCCTGATCGTCGGGCTCATCGTCAGCACGTTTCAAGCCATGACACAGATCAATGAAGCCACCTTGACGTTTGTCCCGAAAGTCTTAGCGGTGTTCGCCGCGACGCTCCTGTTTCTGCCGTGGATGCTGGGCGTCTTGATCAGCTTTATGACCCATATCATCACCAGTATTCCGACCCTGATTCACTGAGACAGAGCCCCAGCATGAATGCCGCACAGACTCTGCATCTGGCACTGCCCCAGTTTCAGGCCTTTTCCATCCTGCTGGTGCGGATTGCCGGCATCATCAGCGTCTTCCCTATTCTGAACACCCGCACGATCCCCATGCCGGTGAAAGCCGGTCTTGTCACGATGCTGGGACTTGTCCTGGCGCCGATCATCCAGTTGCCGAACATGCCTGCAGATCCGGTTCTGGCGGTCGCGGGTATCGGCAGTGAATTCTTAATCGGATTGACGATCGGGCTGGCGGTCCGCTTGTTGTTTTCCGGATTTCAAGTCGCCGGCGACATGATCGGCACTCAAATGGGGTTTAGTGCGATTCAGATGATCGACCCCATGAGCCATCAAAATGCGCCGATCATCGCGCAGTTCCAGCTCACGCTCGGCTCATTGGTGTTTCTGTCGATCAATGCGCACCTCTTGGTCGTTCATGCGATCGGGATGAGTTACGAGTTCGTTCCCCCGTTCGGCGCGAAGCTGTCCGACAGCATCGCGATGGACATCATCCAGCTGGCGCAGAACATGTTGCGCGTGGCCCTGAAGATGTCCGCCCCCGTGTTCGCGACGCTTGTGATCGTCAATACGGTGTTGGCCGTCATGGGACGAGCCGTGCCGCAGATGAACGTGTTCGTGCAGAGCTTTCCGATCACGATCGGGGCAGGGCTGCTGGCGATGAGTCTGGCGATTCCGTTTACACTCGCCTTGTTCGAAAAAGAATTCGAGATGCTGGTGGAGACGATTCTCGGGCTCCTGAAAGCGTTGGGTCATGGCTGAGAGCGCGCAAAACCGCACAGAACAGGCGACACCGAAACGCAAATCCGAGGCGAGAGCGAAAGGTCAAATCGCGCTCAGTCGCGATGCCGCCATGGCGGTCTCGCTCTTGGGCAGTTTCGGCGGATTGTACTGGATGACGCCGGCGATACTGAACGGGCTGCGAACCAGCCTGCAGGCGTGGCTCTCCCGTTCGATGGAGGAAGCGACGCATCAGACGCTCAGTCTCGATCATCTCCATGTGATGCTGCGTCAGATCGGTGTGGAGGTGTTTGTCATGCTGGGCCCGGTCGTAGCCGGTATCGCCGTGGTGGGGGTGGGCGCCAATCTCATGCAGACGGGCTTTGTCTGGAAACAGGACGGATTCAGTCTGGACTGGTCGCGCATCAGTCCTCTGGGAGGGTTCTCCCGCTTGTTTTCGCTCCGATCCCTCGTCGAACTGATCAAATCCTGGCTCAAGATACTGGCCATCGGCGGGGTCGGCTACCTCACCATCAAGCAGGACATGCTGGAGTTCCTCTCGCTGACGCAATTCGGTATGGAGTCTCTTCTGCCGACGGTCGGGTGGGCGACCATGAAAGCCGCGCTCACCATGAGCGGCGCCGAGTTGGTGATCGGTGCCGCGGACTACGGGTATCAACGGTTTCAATGGGAACGTGACCTTCGGATGTCGCGTGACGAAATCAAGGAAGAAAGTCGCGCTGCGGAAGGAGACCCCGCGGTCAAGTCGAAGATCCGCACCACCCAACGGGAAATGTCCCGCAAGCGCATGATGGCGGCCGTACCCACCGCCGACGTGATCATCACCAACCCGACCCATTTGGCGGTGGCGCTGAAATACGACGCGAAGGCCAATGGCGCGCCGGTCGTGGTGGCCAAGGGAGCGGGATTCATCGCCGAGAAAATTCGGGAAATCGGTCGTCAACACGGCGTCATGATCGTGGAAAACAAACTGGTTGCGCGCACTCTGTACAAACTGGTCGAGGTGGGCCGTGAGGTTCCTGAGGATCTGTACCGCGCGGTGGCGGAGATCCTGGCCTTTGTGTATCGCGTTCGTGGGAAGCTGCCGCCCGCATAATTCCGTGTGGTAGGAGTCGCAATGGCATCGGACAATACCTCGATTCCCAGTACGTCGCTGGTCAAACACCCGGATATTCTCATGTCGGTGGGCGTGGTCGGCATTTTGATGGTGATGCTGGTCCCGCTCCCCCGGTTTTTTCTGGACCTCCTGCTGAGCTTCAACATCACACTCTCGATCATCATTCTGTTGGTCGGGATGCAGGTGCGCCGTCCGTTGGAATTTTCGGTCTTCCCGTCGATTCTGCTCATGGTCACCTTGCTCCGGCTGGCGTTGAACATCGCCTCGACGCGATTGATCCTACTGCATGGCAATGAAGGCGCTGCGGCAGCGGGTGAAGTCATCCGCGCGTTCGGCAATTTCGTCGTCGGGGGGAACTACACCGTCGGCCTGGTGGTGTTCACGATCCTGGTGATCATCAATTTCGTCGTCATTACCAAGGGTGCGGGGCGCGTGGCGGAAGTCGCCGCGCGGTTTACCTTGGACGCCATGCCCGGCAAACAAATGGCCATCGATGCCGATTTGAATGCCGGCCTGATCAACGACAAAGAGGCGCGCCAGCGACGGAAGGACATCGCCCAAGAGGCGGATTTCTATGGAGCGATGGACGGTTCGAGCAAGTTCGTGCGGGGAGATGCCGTCGCGGCGGTCGTCATCACGCTGGTGAATATTCTCGGCGGCTTGACGATCGGCGTACTTCAGCAGGGGATGACCCTTTCCGCCGCCGCGCAAACGTACACGCTGCTGACGGTCGGTGAGGGCCTGGTGGCGCAGGTGCCGGCACTCATCGTCTCGACCGCCGCCGGTATCGTGATTACTCGCGCCGCCTCAGAAGTGAATCTCGGGTTTGAGGTCACCAGGCAGGTGCTGATTTCGCCGAAAGCCATCGGCACCGCCTCCGGCATTCTCCTGGCCATGGGCCTGGTGCCAGGCTTACCGCATTTGGCGTTCTTAGCCCTCGGCAGTCTGACCGGCTGGATGGCGTTTCAACTGAACGAGCAACAGAAAGCCGCCGCCGCATTGCCTGAACAGGCTGCGCCACAGGCGAAGGCCGAGGAGGCGGCGACGCAAGTGGTGCCGTTGGACCTCATGGAAGTGCAGGTAGGGTATGGTCTCATCGGACTCGTCGACGGGGGACAAGGCGGGGCGCTGCTCGATCGCATCAAGGGGCTGCGGCGACAATTCGCCGAACAGATGGGGTTCGTCCTGCCGCCGATTCATATTCGCGACAATTTGCAACTACGGCCGAATGAGTATGCGGCGCTCCTGAAAGGTGTCGAATTGGCCAAGTCCGAAGTCATGCCTGCGCACGTGCTGGCCATCGACCCTGGGACGGCTCAACGGGGCATCATTCATGGCTTGTCGACCAAGGAGCCGGCCTTCGGCCTTCCGGCACTCTGGGTGCCGGAGCAACAGCGGGAACAGGCGCAAATGGCCGGGTATACCGTCGTGGATCCCGGGTCCGCCATCGCCACGCATCTCTCCGAGCTCATCAAGCGGCATGCACATGAACTGCTGGGTCGGCAGGAAGTGCAGGGTCTGCTCGATCAACTGGGAAAAAACCACCCCAAACTGGTGGAGGAAGTGATTCCCAACCTGATTCCCTTGGGAAGCCTGGTCCGCGTGTTGTCGCATCTGCTGCGCGAAGGCGTGCCGATTCGCGACCTGCGGACGATTCTTGAAACGATTGCCGATCATGCAGCGACCACGAAGGATCCCGACATTCTCACGGAAGTGGTGCGCCAGGCACTCGGTCGGACCATTACCAAACAATATCTCGCGCCTGACGGCTCGCTGCCGATCATCGGACTCGATCCGCGCTTGGATCGCACTCTTGCCGATCAGGCGAATGCGGCCGGCCAGGGAAACCAATGGGCTCCTGATCCGCTGGTGGCACAGAAACTGCTGGCTGCCTTGAAACAAGCGGCCGAGCGAATGGTAGGCCGAGGCCATCAGCCGGTGATTCTCTGTTCACCTTCGCTGAGACGACATCTTAGGAAGCTCACGGATCGGATATTGCACTCGGTTCCCATCCTGGGACTGAACGAGGTGGACAGTGTGACACGATTGCAGGCGATGGAAACGGTTCGTCTCGATCTCGAAGTCGGTGATACGAGGAGCTTGGCATGAAGGTACGGACCTTTCACGTGGCGTCGATGCATGAAGCCATTCGCTCCATCAAGGAGACGCTCGGGCCGGATGCCGTCATTTTGTCTACGAAGCGGGTGCGGTCATGGGACAACGGCTTCGGTTTGTTGGGCCGCTCCGTGCTGGAAGTCATGGCGGCGATTGAGGACGACGCGGCCGTTCCCGCAGCAGCGCCCATGCTTGATGACGTCGAGCACGACGGTTCCGGAACGGTATCGGCGCCGGCGGTGTCGGCGGAGGAATCTCGTTTCCGACAAGCCCTCCAGGGCGCAATGGAACACAAGTCTGAGAAGGCGACGTTCAATCATCATCCGCCGCTCGCGTCTCCACGTCAGGCGCAGACTTCAGGAACTGTGACGCCTGCAACGGCGCAAGGCACCGCAGTGCAGTCCTTCCAACGAGTCTATGAAGAGTTGCTCGCCCAGGGGGTTGAGCATGCCACGGCCGAGGCTTGTCTGCGCGAGCTCCGGGAAACGCTGGTGGAGCAGGGAGCGTCGCAGCGCCACTCCTCCGTGCAGTTGTTGCGCACGGTGTTGCTCGACCGAGTGACCACGGCGGGACCGCTACTGAGTACGGCCGGTGAACAGAAAATCGCGTTGTTCGTCGGCCCGAGCGGCGTCGGGAAAACGTCGACGATCGCCAAATTGGCGACACACTTCGGCATCGTCGAGCAGCGGAGTGTGGCCTTGATTACGATGGACACCTATCGCCCCGCCGCGGTGGAACATCTGCGACTGTATGCCGAGGTGTTGGGCGTGGAGTTGGCGGTGACGGCATCCTGCGAGGACGCCCAGGCGGCAATCGAACGGGCTCGGGAAGCTGAGCTGATCCTGATCGATACGGCGGGATTTAATCCCTATGAACCGATCGCCGCGCAACGTTGGCGGGGCCTGCTGAACCGTGGACTTCCGCTGGAAGTGCATTTGGTGCTGGCCGCCGGCACTCGGGTGCCCGACCTGGTGGTCAGCACCAGTCAATGTGTGGATGTCCCATCGCTGCGACTGCTGTTCACTAAGCTGGACGAAACTACCGGCTACGGTGGAATTTTCGAGACGACACATCGCACCGGTATTCCTCTGTCGTACTGGGGAACCGGGCAACGGGTTCCGGATGACCTAGTGCAGGCGCAGGTGGCTCGATTGGGAGACCTCCTGTTGGGCGGACAGGTGCGGACTCCAGGCGGTGGCACCAAGACTGCATGGGATTCGCAGGCATCATCGACGGTCGTGCCGGGGAATAAGACGTTCTCGCGGTAGTCAGGGGTCGAATAAAAGGGGAGAGACGATGGCGATGCAACCGGGAATTCTGGATCCGCAACTGAGAGCCGGCGACGAGACGGTCGCTCCCTCCCGAACACAGGTGATCACGGTCACCAGCGGCAAAGGCGGGGTGGGAAAAACCAATGTGGTGGCCAACACCGCGATCGCGTTGGCACAAACCGGAAAGAAAGTCCTGGTGCTTGATGCCGACCTCGGATTGGGGAACGTCGACATCCTGCTCGGACTCACGCCGAAATATACCCTGGAGCATGTGCTGGCCAAGACCTGCAGGCTCGAAGACATCGCGCTGACCGGCCCCCATGGCATTACCGTGCTGCCCGCAAGCACGGGGATCGCGCAATTGACCGTTCTCACGGAAGTTCAACAGCTCATCCTCCAGGAAGAGTTGGAGCGTATGGCCTCGGCGATGGATGTCCTGTTGATCGATACCGGCGCAGGGATCTCCTCCACCGTCACGTATTTCGCCGCGGCGGCCCAATCAATCATCGTGGTGGTCTCTCCCGAGCCGACCTCTCTCACCGACGCCTATGCGCTGATGAAAGTGTTGCTGCGGCAATACCGCGAACGCCGATTCCACATCCTGGTGAACATGGTGAAGTCGCCACGGGATGCGGCCCGCATCTACCGGAAGTTGGAAGTGGCGGTGAGCCGCTTTCTTCACATTTCGCTGGACTACCTGGGCGCGATTCCACAAGACGACTATGTGCCGATGGCGGTCACTCAGCAGCGGGCCGTCCTCGATCTGTTTCCCCACGCTCCGGCCAGCCGCGCGTTTCGAGATTTGACGGACGCGGTGGCGCAATTGACGCCGCCGGCTCTTCCCAAGGGAACCGTCCAGTTCCTGTGGCAACAACTCTTGCGGACGCACTGAGCGAAAGGATTGTCGCGCATGACGCAGGCTCGCAAAACCCTTCCAGTCGGAAACGCTCACCGCCGAATCATTGCGGAAGCGGATCGTGAACGGGTCATTCAGGAGTTTACCCACGTCGTCAAAGCCATGGCCCACCGATTGGCGTTTCGCCTACCGGCGTATATGGACGCGGAAGACTTGATGTCCGTCGGCATCATGGGGCTCATGGATGCGATGGACAAGTACGATCCGACTCGCGAGGCCAAATTTAAAACGTATGCGGAATTTCGGATCCGGGGCGCCATGCTCGACGAAATCCGCTCCATGGATTGGATTCCACGCTCCGTCCATGAACGCATCACCTTGTTACAGAAAACCTATTCCGAACTCCTGCACCGACTCGGTCGTCCACCGACGGATCAGGAAGTCGGCCGGGAGCTGAAGATGTCGGAAGAGGAGCTGGACGAGTTCCTGACCCGCTCACGGGGCGCGGTGGTCATCAGCCTCGACGACTTAGGGGTGCAAGATGCCGACGGGCACAAAATCATCAGCATGCTGACGGATTCCAATCAACCGGATCCGTTGTCCCTGCTGGTCAGCGAGCGGGCTCGTCATGTGCTCGAAACCGCGATCCAAGATCTTCCTGAAAAGGAACGGCTCGTCTTGTCGCTCTACTACTTTGAGGAACTGACCATGAAAGAGATCGGGCAGGCGCTCAAGGTGACTGAGTCGCGAGTTTGTCAGATTCATTCCAAGGCCATTCTCCATCTCAAGGCCAGGCTTGAACCGGTCGATGTGTAGCCTCCCGCTGTAAACGCTGGTTTACGTTCCTGTCCGTCGCCGGCTTTACCGACAGGGTCGTGCAGCGGCATTCCTACAGTTTCCCCGAGACTCCTCCGATATCGTCTAGACCTTGTAGCGCATCAGCCATCAATCCTGGATGCCTGCGTCTATGAACGCGTCCCCATCTACCTCCACCGACAGCCGCAACGCCAACGGATCGAGGCCTGTCCAAGGAACGGAGTCCCTCAGCCATGCAGGTTCGAACGATGCCGCCAGGTTCGGCGTCGTGGCCTGTGTCCTGTTTATGGCGGGCGGGTTGTACTGGACCGCGTCGGTAGGGCTCCTCACCCTTTCGGCATTGACCGCGTATCCACTCATGGTCATGCTGGGAGTGGTCGTGTCCGTCATGATTTTCGGGGCGGCCAACTGGACCGCACGCAACCACGGGACTGATTCCGCTACGGATACGGCGGCGCCGATCTCGTTGGTCGGCGCGGCGTACACGTACGACGCGGTGACGGGGTTGCCGATGCATCGCTTGTTTCTCGCCCTCTTAAGCCAGGCCCTGATCCGGGCTCAGAAGGAAGAAGGGCAGGCAGCCGTTCTGGTGATTGAGCTTGAGCACTTCACCCCTGAAACCGACGCCTATGCGATGCTCAACAGGAATTTGATGTACCGTGTGCAGGCCGCACGCGTGAAGAGCGCGGTGAAGACGACCGACGTGGTCGCGAGACTTGCGGACGCGCGGTTTGCGGTTCTGTTGGAGCATGTGACGGGGTCGGAGGAGGTCCTGGCGATTGCGAAGAAGATGCAGTGCACGATCGCCCATCCGGTCACCCTCGATCGCCATGAGCTACTCCTCAGCAGCCGCATCGGCATCGCTCTCTCCAGTCGTGATGGACACGATGCCCATGGGTTGGTCGATGCCGCCCTGCACGCCATGGAACGCACGCATGGAGCCGGCGACAGTCTCAGCGGGGTTGCCGGTACGCCTGAGACGCCGACCTCCGATTCGACTTCCACGATTGCCGCCTGACGTGCCGCGTCGTTCTCCGCATTTGTAGGCAGGACTTTCCTAGTCACCGGCAAAGAGTTCCCCATCGCTTCATTCCTTGACGGCCTCCGCTGGGCTCACGCACGCGCCTCATCTGCGTCCGTCGCTGCCGTTCCACGCACATCTACCGGCAATCGTTCACATTTTCTTTCGGATCGCGATCGCACACCTGTTGCGAACATCGCCTGAGAGAAATGGCATGTGCATTGCTATCTCTCCCGGTGGAGCATCAGGAAGGAACGACAAAAACACATGAATCGAGCCGTCTATCCCATTCTTTCCGGCGCAGTTGCTCAAGAAAAGCAACTCCAGGTATTCGCCAACAATTTGGCGAACGTCAATACGGCCGGTTTCAAACAGGATCAACAAGGGTTCCGCGGCCTCTTTGCCCGCGCGAGCTCGAGTGGAATGGGCGGTTCCGCACCGGGGATCGTGTCGACAATCTCCACACGTCCTGCCGGTCCGAGCGAACGGGTGTTTGCGGAGGCGCATGGTGTGCGCACTACGTTTGAGCCGGGCCGCATCCGTATCACCGGAAATCCGCTCGATGTCGCCATTCAGACCGACGGGTTTTTTGAGGTCAAAACTCCCGACGGGGCCGGGTATACCCGCAACGGCATCTTCTCTCTCGATAGCAAGCGCCGATTGGTGACGAACCTCGGACAGCCTGTGATGGGCACGAAAGGGGAGATCACGGTTCCACCGGGGAACATCCAGATCAATACCGAAGGCGCGATTCAGGTCGACGGGAACACCATCGGCACCATCAAGGTGGTCGAATTTCCGGAATCGGACATGCCGCAGAAGTACGCGGAAGGTCTGTTCGCCGGGGGCAAACCGACCACCGTCGCGAAGCCACGGCTTCAACCGGGGCACATCGAAGAATCCAACGTCAATTCATTGACCGAGATGGTCAAGATGATTCAGGGCATGCGGAGTTATGAGTCGGCGCAGAAGCTGATTCAAACACTCGATCGTATGACGGAGACGGCGATTCAGGATCTGGGTCGGGTGTAAGAGGAGGAGTGCTATGATTCGCGCAATGTGGACAGCAGCGACGGGCATGACGGCTCAGCAGCTCAACGTCGACACCATCGCCAACAACCTTGCGAACGTCAACACCAACGCGTTCAAGCGCAGCCGTGCGGAATTCGGCGACCTGCTGTATCAAATCCAACGGTTGCCCGGCACCAACGCGTCCAATGTCGGTGTGTTTCCCGTCGGTGTGCAGGTGGGCGGCGGCGTGCGTCCCATCACCGTGGCCAAAGAGTGGATGCAGGGCAACATGCGGCAGACGAGTAACGATCTCGATCTGGCCATCGACGGCGCCGGCTTTTTCCAGGTTGCCAGACCGGATGGAACGATCATGTATACGCGCAACGGCTCGTTCAAGCGCGATAACGTCGGCAACCTCGTGACCGGCGACGGCGACCAACTCACTCCCGTCATCACGATTCCCTCCGGCGCGCTGAAGATCGACATCGGTCAGGACGGCACCGTCTCCGTGCTGCTTCCCGGTGTGACTCAAGCTTCACAGGTGGGTCAGATTCAGCTTGTGCGGTTCGACAATCCCTCCGGCCTGGTGGCGATGGGCAGCAATCTGTTCCTGGACAGCTTTGCCTCCGGCCCGGCGCAGCAGGGAACCGGCGGATTCTCGACCGGTTTCGGCACCTTGCAGCAGGGATTCCTGGAAAGTTCGAACGTCAACCTGGCGGAAGAAATGGTCAACATGATCATCGCTCAACGGAGTTACGAAATTAACTCGAAGACGATCCAGGCATCCGATGAAATGATGCAGATCGCCAACAATCTACGCCGGTAATCGGCGCCGCACCTTCAACGAAGGGTGATATCCGTGAATCGAGTCGGCCTCATCACAGTTGTGACGCTCAGTCTCGCGATCGGCATGGTCCTGCCTGTATCGGCAGGAGAGCGGACTCCGGTCCGGCCGTTATTTCGCGTACACGAAGCGTTGGTCCACAGCGCGCAGGCACAGCCGCACGCGCGCGGAAAACGTCTGATCTATCCGGAGCAGCTGCGAGGCGTCATTCACGATTTCGTGAAGCGGGAACTCGCAGGCCGGGCCGCCGATTGTCAGGTGATGCTGGGGGAGCCGCAAGAGCCGATAGTGGTGCCGGCAGGGACCCTCGACTTGCAGGTCGGCGGCGGTCGGTCGGACGAACCGCTCGGCCGGCGCGTGTTTCAGATTCATCTGGCGGTGAACGGACGCTTCATCAAGACCGTCGATGCCACCGCCGATGTGGCCGCCCTGGTCGATGTGGTGGTCCCGGTGCGTGCCATCAAGGTCGATGAGGAGATTGCGGTCGACGACGTCACCATCGAGCGGATTGTGCTGTTCGACTTGAAGCAACCCTTTGCGACCAATCCGGCCGACGTCATCGGGAAAGCCGCCATTCGCCCGTTGCCGCCGCAGAATGCGATCAGGCTCACCTCGGTCCGTCGCCCCTTTGCCGTTCGCAAAGGCGACCGGGTCACGATTGAAGCGCGCCAGGGAGGGCTGTCGATCCAAACCGTCGGTGTGACCAAGTCGCACGGTGAGGTAGGGCAAACCATTACCGTCTCGAATGTCGATTCCGGGAAGGATTTGCGGGCGACGGTCGTCGCTCCGGGGGTGGTCCGTGTCAGCTTTTAACCTATGCTGCGCCGAGTCCCGCCGGGTCGGCTGGCTGCTGTGCGGCCTGACGCTCTGCGTCGTCACCGGCTGTTCGAGTTCGCCGGCCGCGAAGCCGAGCAAAACCGAAGTGGCGAAACTGCCGCCGCCGAAGACGACGGGGTCGCTGTGGCAGGAGGAAAACGGTCGCGCGTACCTCTATGAAGACCTGCGGGCGATGCGGGCGGGCGACATCATCACGATTTTGATCTCTGAAAAACACAAGGGGTCGAAGAGCGCAGACACGAGCGCGGAGAAGGACTCCACGATTTCCAACGGCTTCGGCGGGACCGGCATGGGGTACCTCGGTCTTCCTGGAATCCGGTTGGGCGGAGAGGCCAAACGTGGATTCGGCATCGACGCGAGCGCAAAGAATAAATTCGGCGGGAAAGGGGCGACCAACCGCGAGGATACGTTGACCGGAACGATTTCCGCCACTGTGACTGAAGTCCTCCCGAACGGCGACCTCCGGATCGAGGGACGTCGCGAGGTCACCGTCAACTCGGAGCGGCAGATCATGACGATCGGCGGCATTGTCCGACGAGTCGACGTGAACACCAAAAATACCGTGCAATCCAGCGCGATCGCCGATGCCAAGATTGAATACTCCGGGCTCGGGGTTGTCGACGATGTCCAACGGCCGGGCTGGTTGGTGAGAATACTGGACTGGGTGTATCCGTTCTGATCGCAGGATCAGGGCAAGAGTGTGAAGCGGGACAGGAGCCATCATGTCGATGCCACGTAAACAGCAACGGGCGATGATCATGCAAAGTTTTCGTCTGATGATGTCCAGCGGCGTGCTGCGGACGCCGGCCGTGGATCCGGAGCAATTGACGCGCTCCTGGATGCCCCCTCAGCCGAAAGCCGCTCCCGCCGCCGCGCCACGGGCACCGATCAACGCGTGGTTTCGTCGAACCGCGGTCGGGATACTTGCCTTTTTGACGGTCTCGCTCTTCAGCGTGTCGATGGCCCACGCGGTGCGCGTGAAGGATGTGGCCACCATCGAAGGCGTGCGGGAAAACCAATTGATCGGGTATGGCTTGGTCGTCGGCCTCGACCGCACCGGCGATCAGGTCATCGGCGGACAGTTTACCATTCAAGCCATGATGTCCATGTTGAATAAGATGGGCATCAACCTGGTGATCGACCCCATCCAATTGCTGACGCGCAACATTGCATCGGTGATGGTCACGGCCAAGTTGCCGCCGTTTGTGAAGCCCGGGATGACGCTCGACGCCGTGGTCTCCTCGATGGCGAATGCGAAGAGTCTGCAAGGCGGGACCTTGCTTTCGACCCCGTTGAAAGCGCCGAACCAGCAAGTCTTTGCCGTGGCGCAAGGGCCCGTCTCCATCGGCGGGTTTCTGGGAGGCACCGGAGGAGCGGGCGGGGCGACGGTCACGAAAAATCATCAGGCGGCCGGTGTGGTTCCCGCCGGCGCCATCGTGGAGAAGGAAGTCACCGTGGATATCGACACCTGGGACACCGTGTCCGTATTACTGCGGCACCCGGACTTCACCACAGCCATTCGTACGGCGGAAGCGATCGACGGGACCTTCGGCAAGGGCACGGCAGTGCCGGTGAATGCAGGCCTGGTCAAGACCACGCTGCCCTCATCGTTTCACGGTCGGGTGGTGGAATACATCGCCACGATGGAAGGTCTGGATGTCAGCGTCGACGTCGCCGCGAAAGTAGTGGTGAACGAACGCACCGGCACCGTCGTCCTCGGCGAGCACGTGCGGCTTTCTACCTGCGCGATTTCGCATGGGAACCTCACGATCTCTGTGAAGAACACCCTGAACGTGTCGCAGCCTCCGGCTCCGGTGATCGGTTCGACTCAGGGGCAGACCACCGTCACGCCAGACGTCCAGACCGAGGTTGCCGAACAGGAGTCGCGTCTCATCGTCGTGGATCAGACGGTCACCCTTGGGGAAGTCGTGCGGGCACTGAATGCCGTCGGGGTAACACCCCGGGATCTTGTCGCGATCTTGTCGGCCCTCCGGGCTGCCGGTGCTCTTCAAGCGAATCTTGAGATTGTGTAAGAGATGATCCTATAACGCTATGGAAATACGAGATTTTTTGGCCGGACAAATGGATCTGGCGAAGATGTCCGCCACGCAACCGGCCGGGCTGGAGCATACGGAGGGTCAGGGCCGGATTACACAGACATCCCCCTCGGCTCTACATAAAGCCGGGCAGGAATTCGAAGCCTATTTTATCTCGTATCTCATTAAAAACATGCGAGAAACTGTGCCGAAAGGGCTTCTGGATCGGAAGGGAGAGCAGGTCTGGTACTCCTTCTACGACCAGGAAATTGCCAAATTGGCCACGCAGGCAGGAGGAATCGGTATTACGGCCTTTGTGGATGCCTACGTGGAAAAAAACCGCTGATTCGTCTGTTTGTCCTAAAGTTCCCTGCCTTCCCCGCCGATAGAGTACTCGACTAGGGGAAAGCCTTTCGGAACACCCTGGCAAGGGGAGGACAAGCAGTTATGGAGATCTCAAACAACGGCCGGGCGGCGGATCTCGCAAAAATTCTATTGGGCGTTCAGGAAACGGATCGGACGCACGATAAGAAGACCGCATCTCAGCAGACGCAGTCACAAGACCGCGTCCAGATTTCCGAGCGTGCCAAAGAACTCCAGCGCCTGAGGGCGGCAGCTGAACAGCCGGATACTGAACGTGATGCCAGAGTCGGCCAGATTCAGCAGTCGGTCGAAGGGGGTACGTACACCGTCGACGGAAAGAAGGTTGCAGATTCCATGATCCGTCACGTCTTGACGGACGCGGTGCTGTAGTCGACCACACCGGCGATCGGCCCCTTCGCTCGTATGTCCTCGTAGGCCGGAACCCCATCGTCGAGGAGGAGGCAAGGTGTCGACCGTGTCACATGTTCTCTCTACCGAGTCCGACGCGCTCATGCAGCGCATGCTCGAGCGGATCCTTGCCTTCCAGTCATTGTTGCGTGAAGAGCAGGAGGCGATTCGCTGCCTGTCGTTCGGCCAGTTCACCTCTGTCACGATGCGAAAAGCACAATTATTAGATGAGATCCGTGATCTGGAGCAGGAACGTCGGACCAGACCGGTTTCAGCGACGACCGTTGCCGGCCTTTCCGATCGGAATCGGCGTGAGCAGGAGTTGGTGGCCGCGATCGGCGAAACGGATCGATTAAATCGGTTCAACGCGACTCTCATCGGGCAGTCGCTCGACTTCTTGCACGGAGCGCTCAAGCGGTGGCAACACTCCCCGGAGTCGGCCGCCCTCTATTCGTCGTCCGGCGCAGCCGTCGCGACAGGCGCCGGCCTCGTGAGAGCCAAAGGATAACGAGTGATCGTATGTCAGGACTAAACGGCTTATTCAGTGTGGGCTCCAATGCACTGGCCAGTTTCCAGCGCGCCATGTCCGTCACGGGGCAGAACATCGCCAACGTCAGCACCCCCGGCTATTCACGCCAGGAAGCTGTGCTTACCCAAACCCTGCCCGAGAACGGCCGCCCGGGCCAGATCGGAACCGGCGTTCAGGTTGCGGAAATCCGCCGCTCCGTCGACAGCTTTGTGGAACAGCAGTTGCTGGGTTCCAGCGAACGGATCGGGCAATTCGGTGCATCCCAGAAGGCACTCTCGCAAATCCAGATCCTGTTCAACGATTCGAACGACCAGGGTATTGCGGCAGGGCTGAACGATTTCTTTAAGGCCTTGCAGGATGTGGCGACCAATCCGGCGGACCTGACCGCGCGCACCGTGCTCCTGACGAAGGCCGATGGACTGACCAAACTATTGAACCAGGCGTCTTCCCAACTGTCGGCTCAACGTCTGTCGCTCGATGGCCAGGTTGAGAGCGGGATTACCGACATCAATGCGCTGGCCGGCAAGATTGCCGATTTGAACGCCCAGATCAAGCTGACCGAAGTGAGCGGGCAACAGGCAAACGACCTTCGAGACCAGCGCGGCCGGTTCTTGAACGACTTAGCCGGTCTGATCGATATTTCGTCGATCGAAGATGGAAGCGGGCAGGTGACGGTGTTTGTCGGGATCGGACAGATCCTGGTGACCGATCACACGGCGTACCAGCTCACCGGCGTTCCCGACGTGACCAACGGTGGGTTGCTCGACGTGCGGTACGACGGCGGAACCGGTCCCAACACGGATATTACGTCCTCGATCAGCGGAGGCCGTCTGAAGGGACTGCTCGATGCGCGGGATACCACCGCCGCAGGGTTGCAGAGCTCCTTGGACACGCTCACGTCGCAACTTGTGTCGCAAGTCAACACGCAACACCGTCTGGGCTACGGGCTGGATGGCTCCACCACGCAGGATTTTTTTACGGCCTCGGGAACCACCGCCGGCACGATCAGCATGGCGCTCACCGATCGGCAAAAAATCGCCGCGTCCTCGACCGCCGCAGGCGTGCCGGGGAACAATGTGAATGCGTTGGCCATGGCTGATCTCCAGACCACTGCCGTGGCTGGGTTGGGCAACACGACGTTTCAGAGCTATTACAGCGCGATGGCGGGGAGTTTCGGTGCGACGCTGCAGGGCGCGACGCGCGACCTGCAGGGACAGGAAATCTTGAACGACCAATTGTTGGCACATCGAGCGGAAATTTCCGGTGTGTCCATGGATGAAGAGCTCATTAATTTGTTGAAGTATCAGCGGGCGTTTCAAGCCGCCTCGCGGCTCATCACCACCAGTGATGAGATGTTGCAGACGATCATATCGTTAAAACGTTAATCGTGTCGGGACGGGACAGGGAGTCGTTACTATGAGAGTCGCCGATCAACAGATGTTTAATACCCTCCTCGGCAATCTCCAACGATCCCGCCTGCAGATGCTGACCTCGCAGGAGCAGATCTCCAGCCAGAAGCGAGTGAACAGGCCGGAGGACGATCCGAGTTCCTATGGTCAGATCGTGCTCGACAAGTCGGCCCTCTCGCAAACCGCTCAATGGCTGCGCAACATCGATTTCGGCACCTCTCGTGTGAATGCGGCCGATCAGGCGTTGGGGCAGGTGCAGAACCTCATCACTCGGGTACGTGAACTGACCATTCAGGCGAGCAGCGACACGACCTCGGCGGAAGGGCGTCAAAGCATCGCCAAGGAAGTGCGCCAATTGCAGCGGCAATTGGTCCAACTCGGGAATACTGAAGTGGCCGGACAGGCGGTGTTCGGCGGTACCAAAACTGATGTCAGCCCGTTTGTGATCGCCAGCGGAGATACGGTGACCTATCAGGGCAATGCGGAGAGCCAATCGATCGCGGTGGGAGAAAATCAAACCGTGCAGATTCTGGTCCCGGGAAGCAGTATTTTCACCGGTGCGACGACAAACATCTTCGACTCGATCCGGGATTTGCTGACCGCGATGGAAAGTAACGATCGCTCGGGCATCCAGGCGGGGATCGGCGATCTTGACCTGGCCACGGCGCAGATCAGCGACGTGCAAGGAACCGTCGGGGCCCTGGCCAACCGTCTGCAGGTCACCCATGACGCGCTGGATACGGCAACCCTGACGATTTCCAAGGCTATCTCCGATAATCAGGATGCCGATCTTGCCACGGCGATCAGCCAGTTGAGCCTTCAGCAGGTTGCCGTGCGGGCCGCCAGCCAGTCATTCAGCAAGATTTTTGACGCCTCATTACTCAACTATCTACCCTAACCAGCGCTCAAGTTCATCCTCACCGGAACCGATATACCCAATGTACCCGTATCCACACGCCAAGGAAGGCTTGTATGCTGGTCTTAACACGACGTCGGGGCGAAGGCGTCACCATCGGACCCGATGTCCGCATCGTGGTGCTCGGCATCAAAGGCGGGCAAGTGCGGCTCGGCATCGAAGCACCGCCCAATGTGCAGGTGCATCGCGATGAAGTGCATGCGCGGATCCAGGATGAAAATCGCATCGCGGCGGGGCCGGGAGTGATTCCGCTTGAAGCCTTCCGCCAATTGTCCAATAAAACCGGCCGCCGGGGAGGCTGAAAACCATTTATGAAGTGTCAGTCGGCCAGGTTCGGGACCTTTGACGTCAAGGATGAGACTCTGCTGGTGTTTCCCTCCGGGATCCTGGGATTCCCGGACTGGACCAAATACGTCATGCTGGATCATGACACGGATGCGCCGTTCAAATGGCTGCAGTGTGTCGAAGAACCGCAACTGGCGTTCGTCATTCTGGATCCGGCGTACTTCAAGCCGGACTATCAGATTACGATTGCAACAGATGCCTTAATCGAGATTCAAAAGAAGGATGACGACGAGCTCTCGGTGGTGACGATCCTCACGATCCCCTCCGACGATCCCACCGCCGTCACCGCCAATCTGCGCGGTCCGTTGGTCATGAATCACCGCACCAGGCTTTGCAAACAACTGGTGCTCTCTGAAGATCTCCCCACACGGTACCCCCTGTTCACACCGTCTGTTTCTACTCATGCAACTGCAGTAGCGGTGTAAGTTTCCGCTCGCCACGCTCCCAACATCCTTTCATCGAGTGCCGTCTCCGGTCCAGGATGGCTGGGTGCGGCTATCGTATAACTGGTCTCGCACGGATGCTGTTTGAGAGGTCGGAGGACTTACGCTGAGGGCGGAGGTGCGAGTTGACGTGACAAGACCGACACCAGTTCCTGAACCCTGCGGTCCAATTGCACAAGGAGGGAAGGGGCATCCGTCAAGCTCGCGAGACGACCGTTCGCTTCCAGCTGGCCAGCCAGCAGGACGACCTCCGGTGCGCAGAGATTAGCGGCGGTGCCCTTGAGGCTGTGTGCCGCCCGTTCAAGGGCGGATGCATCGGCTTGGCCGATGGCCGTTTCAATGTCTTTCATCAAGAGGCCGTGGCGGTCGAGGAACAGTCGGATCAGTTGTTCGAAGAGTTCGGCATCTCCGCCGATATTAGCCAACATCGCCCCTGCATCAAACACAAGTGCATCGGTTTTGGTCGTTTCGCGCCGTGGCACCGGCGCGGGAGCGTCCGTCGGGGACGGCAATGGAGCCCAACGCTGTAGAATCAGCCCCAGATTGTCCGTCTTGACCGGCTTGGTCAGGTAGTCGTCCATGCCCGCGGCCTTGCATCGCTCGCGGTCGCCCGGCATGGCATTGGCCGTCAATGCAATGATCGGAATGTGTGCACGTGTTCGAGGATGATCCGGACGTTGCTCCTGCGCGCGGATCTGCCTGGTGGCCTCGTATCCGTCCATCGTCGGCATCTGACAATCCATCACGATCGCGGCATACGATTCCCGTTCAAACGCCGTGACCGCTTCCTGGCCGTTGGAAACGACATCCGGTTGGTAGCCGAGTCGATCGAGCATGCGGACGGCCAGTTTCTGATTGACGACGTTGTCTTCAGCAACCAGGATTCTCGGTCGTTGAGACTGTTCCGCCAATGTGTGCCTGGTAATGAGGGGAGGCGCGGCGGTCTGGCTCGTGCCGGTGCCGGCTCCGGCGGTTCCGGGGCCGTGCTGGATCCCGAATACAACGCGAAGACACCCCTGCAGTTGGTCATGACGAACCGGCTTCGTGAGGTACGCGGAGAAGCCGGCGCGGCGGGCCCGTTCCGCATGGCCGGGCTGAATCAATGAGGTCAGGATGACCAATCGCACCCCAGCGCCATGCGGGTGGGCCTTGATCTCCTGGGCCAATTGAAGTCCGTCCTTGCCCGGCATCAGCATGTCGAGGATGGCCGCATCGTAGGGCTCTCCCTTGGCCGCAGCCTGGGTCAGCATCTCCAGCGCCTCCGCCGCATCGCGGGCCTGACCGTCCTGCATGCCCCATCCTGAAATGAGGTGGTGCAGAATCGTGCGATTGGACTCGTTGTCGTCGACAATGAGCACACGCTGCCCGCTCAATTCGGCGGATCGCACGATGGCCGGAGTACAGACGGGTTGCTTCTGGAAGACGGCCGTGCACCAAAAGGTCGTCCCTTCACCGGGGCGGCTCCGCAAGCCGACCTGGCCTCCCATCAGTTCCACGAGCTGTTTGGAAATTGCGAGTCCAAGGCCCGTTCCGCCGTACTTACGGGTGGTGGAACTGTCGGCTTGTGCAAAGGCCTGGAAGAGTCGACCTTGCACCTCTTCACTGATGCCGATACCGGAGTCGGTGACCTCAAACTTGATCGTCACGCCGGCCGGGCTATCCTGCTCCAGGAAGGCTTGTACCGTGACTTCACCCTGCTCGGTGAACTTCACCGCGTTCCCCACGAAATTCGTCAGCACCTGCCTTAATCGGCCGGGGTCGCCGCGTAGTGCATTGGGGACGGAGGCATGGACCAGTCCGGTGATCTCAAGCCCCTTGCGCTGAGCCCGTTCAGCGAATTGTGATAAGACGTCTTCCACCGTGGTGCGTAACTGAAAGTCGAGGCTTTCAAGTTCCAGCTTACCGGCTTCGATTTTGCTGCACTCGAGGACGTCGTTGATCAGCGACAACTGCGCTTCGCCGCATTGCTGGATTGTGTGCGTGAACGAGCGCTGTTCTTCCGTCAAGGAGGTGTCGAGCAACAAGCTGGCCATGCCGATGACGCCGTTCATCGGCGTGCGCAACTCATGCGTGATCATGGCCAGGAAGGACGACTTGGCTTGCGCCGCCGCCTGCGCCTGCTGGAGCGCCTGGTCCAATTGACGGTTGCTTTCACGCAGATGATCCGCCGTGGCGTTCAAGGTTCGATGGGTGGCATGCACTTCGGTGAGGTCGATGCCGTACGCGCGCACGAGTTGGCTGCTGGGCACCGGGCACAGGGTCCAACTGTAGCAGGCCTCGCCTCTGACCACGTCTTGCGAACGCAGCGTTCGTCCCTCGAGCAGGCACGTCGCGACCAGTGCAGGGAGATTATCCGGTAGAATGTCCGGTCTGCCGCTGAGGTCATACCCGAATCGGCAGAGCACCTCCACCATGGCCGGATTCACATAGAGGAGGTTGCCGTGCCGATCGATTTCGACGATCGGATAGGGGCTTTCCTCAGCCACGGTCGCCAGCCGGTCACGATCCGTTTCCAACTCGCATTCGCGGGTGACATCCCGCAGCGTCAGCAGCGCAGCGACGCCCGGGATACCCGACATGCGTAATTGCTCCCATTCGATCAGGGCATAGGTAGGAGACTCGGCGTCCTCGCTTTCCGTCGTCTCTTCCAACGCTAAGCCGGCCTCTTCCGCGACTTTCCACACGCCGGACGACCGCAACGAGTCGTTCAATTTGACGGGCTGACCCAACAGATCGGACAGGGAGACGTGCAGGCATTCTCCGGCTGTTCGATGAAACAGGCGGGTGGCGGCTCGGTTGGCGAAGGCGATGCGGGAGTCCGCCGTGAGGAGACACATGCCCAGGGGTACGGCGTCCCACAGGAGAGAGAGTGCTTCGATGGGTAGGTCCTGACCTCCCGGCGGTTCCGCATGAGGAAACGGCGAATGTGTTCGGGGGCTCATAGGGACGCTCCACCCACCGCAAGGTCAAGGTATTGCGGCAGGTCTATGTGTTCGGTGCCGGGATCCAGCGCCCGAAGGATGGATCGAGCGGGCTGGTCGGCCGGCTGATTCTGTAGGTCGATATCCACCGGCTGCTGCTGACGTTCTCCATCCGCGCCTTTGATGATGCGCACACGCGGTCGCAAGCGATCTTCATGGTTCAGGCCGATCACCACGGCGCATTCGTTGGTATTGAGTTTGATGAGACTCCCGAGAGGATAGACGCCCAGCACTTTGATGGCGACCTCAACCAAGTTCTTGTCGTATCGCCCTTTCGCACCCAGCACGAATAGCTGGCGAATGGCATCATGAGGCAGCAGGGGCGGTCGGCCATATCTGGTCGTGACCAGGTCGTCATAGGCGTCTGCCAAGGCCATCAGTTGGGCCAAGGATGATACCGCGCCGGCCTTCACTAGTTTGGGAAACCCGGTGCCATCTTGATATTCGTGATGCTCCGCGATGATCTTCGTCACCGTCTCCGGCACCCGGTCGCCCTGCGACAGGACGGAGGCCGCAAGTTGCGGATGTTGCCGCATGAGCACCTGTTCCTGCTCGGTCAAGGCGGTGGTTTTTCGATAGAGGTTCCGGGGGAGGCGGACGAATCCGATGTCGTGGAGCAGCGCGCTGAGGCCGAGCGCTTCCATGTCCGGTTCCGTGCATCCGTTTTCCACGGCCAGAATCAGCGTCAGGACGCAGACATCCATGCCATGATTGGCCAGGGTGCCGTCGAAGCGGCGCATCTTATCCAGGCAGAACTGAATCATCATCGCTTCGGGTTGTTCGATGATCTGTGTGAGGAGTTCGCGCACCACCGGCTTCAATGCTGCGATTTTCGGCGGCTGACCGGCCTCAATGTCGCGAAAGACCCGATCGACGGCTTCCATCGCCTGCCGGTAGACAGCGGCAGAAGCCGCCGCCGGAGAAGCCTGTCCGTCGGTTGGAAGCGTGGCGGTCTCTGCCGGGGCTGGTGCGGGTTCGGCTTCAATGGATGGAGGCTCCAACGTCGGGGCGGGCGCGGCGCCGACGTCCAGCCCCCGCTTCGTGTCGATGGTGACGATCTGAATGCCGTGCCGTTTGAGCTGCACGATATCGTCGGGATTGGACACCAGCCATTTGTGGAGAAGAAACGGCGTCCGATACCAAGGTTGGTCCAAGCCGGCGATGAACATGCCGACAGTCAACTGATCGATGGGAATGCGTTTGATCGAATCCATAGTCGGTACAGTTCAATCCCCTTAAGAACCGCTGCAAAGGTACCCGCTGACGATGCGTGAGGTTGCCGCAGAATACATATCGGTTGATGCAGGGAGCTCCTTTACAGGAAAGCCAGCAGAAGGGTCCTGCCTCGGTTCAGGTTTTGAGGAATATGACCGATACAGGGGATCGGGGCGCATCTGTGCCCTGCATTACGGGTGGGGGGGGACCTGATGAGCGACCTGGCGGTGCATCGTCATCCCGCGTCATTTCTTGAAGTCGGGCTCTCGCTTCAGCTGAGTTTGGCCGGGGAAGAGCACGGCGCGCAGTACGGCTCTACGATCCTCGGCTGGAAGCACCGCAGTTGGATCATCTGTGAATGGCCGTTTCATTTCGGGCAACCGATTGCCTGTGCGGCCGGCACCACCTGTCTTCTGCGGTACATCTATGCCGGACGAATCCTCGGCTATCGCACCGAGGTGTTGCACGTCCAGCTGCAGCCTGTTCCTATTCTTCTCTTGGCGTTTCCCTCGCGCATAGACGCCGTCTTGTTGCGTAAGCAGGGACGCGTGTCGGCACAGGAGCCTGTTGTCCTGTTACACGTCGCCGCCGGCAGCGACGACCGCCCATCCGCACACCAACCCCGTATCGGCGGGCTGTTGACGGACCTGAGCGCATCCGGATGCGCCGTCCGCCTGCAGCGGCCGATGCAGGACTTTTTCCTGGGAATGGTGTTGCGGGCAGAATTTGAAATCGTCGGGACCGGACACGTCAACAATCTGACGGCCCTCGTGCGAAACGTGTCAATGCAAGGGGACGGCACGCACCTCGGCCTGGAATTCCGGTTCGACGGCAAGGAAACGATCGAGTACCGCGGGTGGGGCGGGTCGGTCAAAAAGGCCCTCGAATCCTTCGTGCTCCAGAAACACTCCGTCGAATCGGCCTAGACTGCAGCGGCTGCCGCCGACTGGGAATTTTTTGCCCGGTCATGCAGGTCATTTGTTCCTCATCCTCTGAAACTCCTCCGTTTTCCCTCACACAGCTGCAGCTCTCAAGTGGCATGCATCTTGATTAGTTCCCCAATGCCACCCTTCGTCTTGTGACGAGGCCGTGCCTGATTCGACCGAGAGGGGACGACGACCATGACGATTCATGCCCAGAAGGCCAAGCTTAATCCGCGATGGTGCCTCGCGCAGGACACCATCGACCGTCAGGATATCGACCGATTAATCGACTGGCTCAAGACCTATCCGAGGCTCACCAAGGGCGCGGTCACCCTGGATTTCGAACGACATTGGTCCGAGTGGCTCGGGCGTCCGCACTCCGTCAATTGTAATTCCGGGTCCTCCGCCAACTTGCTCATGTATTACGCCTTGCTCCTTTCTGGCAAGTTGCGCAATACGAATGTCATCGTCCCCAGCGTCGGATGGGTCACGTCTATCGCCCCGGCCATTCAGTTCGGCTTTACGCCCTATATGTGTGAGGCGGACCCGGACACGTTCGGGCTTGACCTGAACCATCTTGAAGATCTCCTGAAGCGCCACCAGGCGCAGACCGTTCTGCTCGTGCAGGTCCTGGGCGTGCCGCATCGCATGCGCGAACTGCAGACGCTGAAGGATCGGTATGGCTTTTATCTCCTGGAAGACGCCTGTGCAGCCATCGGGGCTGAATACGAAGGGAAGAAGGTGGGAACCTTCGGCGACATGGCCAGCTTTTCCTTCTACTTCGGCCACCAGATGTCCACGATTGAAGGCGGCATGGTGTCCTGCAGCGACCGGCAGTTGGCCGATCTTCTGCTTATGCTGCGCAGCCACGGGTGGAGCAAGGATCTGCCCACCGCACGCCATGAGGAATTGGTGGAACAGTATCAGATCGACGACTTTCATTCGCCCTTCGTGTTTTACGAGCCAGGATTCAACCTGCGCTCGACCGACCTCAATGCGTTCATCGGTATTGAACAGGTGCGGAAGCTCGATTGGATGACCGGACGGCGACAGGCCAACCATGAGCGCTATCTGCAGCAATTGGGTGGCCGATTCTACACGCAGCGTCCGCCGCGTGACAGCAAGGTGGCGAGTATTTCCTTCGGATTGCTGGCCGATTCCCCGGATCAACGGAAGCGCATCGTCAGCGCCCTGGTCACGGAAGGGGTGGAAACGAGAATTTTTTCGGCGGGCAATTTGGGGCTGCATCCCTTCTGGATGAACCGGTACGGCAAAACCAGTTTCCCCGTGGCGGATCGAGTCCATCACTGCGGATTCTTCCTGCCCAATCACGCCTCAATGACCGAGGAGGATGTGTTGCACATTTCCAGACTTGTGATGGAGGCCGCGTGAGCAGGACCAAGCCCGGCAATGGCCTGTCCATCCCGCAGTCGATTCACCCAGGGACAGATCCTACTTTCACGCAGAGGGAGCTCGCTCGATCATGACGACAGGTTCAACACGGGTCCTCATCACCGGAGGCGCCGGGTATCTCGGCTCGGTTTTGACTAGACGATTGCTCGACCGGGGTTACGCCGTCACCGTGCTCGACAATTTCATGTACCGGCAGAACAGTTTGATGGACTGTTGTGCCGACGAATCCTTTCGAATTGTGCGGGGAGACTGCCGGGACGAACGCATAGTTACGGATCTTCTCAGGGACGCGGACATTATCATTCCATTAGCCGCTCTGGTAGGCGCGCCGCTCTGCGACAGAGACCGGATCGGTGCGTACACAGTCAACTTTGAAGCCGTCCAACTACTCTGCAAATTGTCGTCGCCGGCGCAACGGATCATCTTCCCCGTGACGAACAGCGGGTATGGCATCGGCCAACCAGGAGTGCCCTGCACGGAGGAGTCGCCGCTTCGCCCCATCAGTCTGTACGGCGAGACCAAGGTGAAGGCGGAGAAGGTCGTGCTGGATCGCGGCAACGCCGTCACGCTGCGCCTGGCGACGGTATTCGGGGTATCGCCGCGGATGCGCATGGACCTGCTCGTGAACGATTTCGTCTGGCGGGCCGTGCACGACCGCGCGGTCGTCGTATTTGAAGGCCACTGCAAGCGGAACTACATCCATATCCGGGATGTGGTGCGGACGTTTCTGCACGCGATCGACCACTTCGAGCAGATGAAAGATCGCCCGTACAACGTCGGGCTTGATGATGCGAATCTCTCCAAGCTCGAACTCTGCCGTGAAATTCAACGATTGATTCCGAGCTTCGTGTCCTTCGAGGCGCCGATCGGAGAAGACCCGGACAAACGCGACTACATCGTCTCGAATCAGCGCCTGTTGGAATCCGGTTTTCGGCCGGACTGGTCGCTCGAACGGGGCATCCGTGAGCTGATCAAGTGTTACACGATCGTCAAGCCAGGACAGTACGCCAATGTGTAGTGCCGGCATAAACGGAGAGGGGAGGCGCCGATGATTATCAGCCGAACGCCGTTTCGAATCTCCTTCTTCGGCGGCGGCACCGACTATCCCGTCTGGTTCCGTGAACATGGCGGGGCGGTGCTGGCCACCACCATCGATAAGTATTGTTACATCAGCTGCCGCCAACTGCCGCCGTTCTTCGAACATCGCACGCGCATCGCCTACTCGCGGATCGAACTGGTGAAGGACAACGCCGAGATCGAGCACCCGGCCGTTCGCGGGGTGCTCAAGTACCTCAATATCAATGAAGGTCTGGAAATTCACCATGACGGGGACCTGCCCGCGCGAACAGGATTGGGATCCAGCTCTTCCTTCACCGTCGGGCTGCTCCATACCCTCTATGCGTTGCAACACATCATGCCCAGCAAGGCTCAGTTGGCTCAAGCGGCGATTCATGTCGAACAGGATGTGCTCGGGGAATCCGTAGGCTGCCAGGATCAAGTCCTCGCGGCCCACGGCGGCCTCTGCAAAGCGACATTTTTCCCCAACGGAGACATCGGCTACACCCCGATCATCATGCGGCCGGATCGTCTGGCCTCGTTTCAGAGTCATCTGCAACTCTATTTCACGGGATTCTCCCGAATCGCGTCCGAAGTAGCCCGCGAACAAATCGATCGCACCAAGCACCGGCAACGGGAACTCAGCACGATGTTACAGATGGTCGAGGAGGGGATTGCGATCCTGACCGGTGATCGCGACCTGGCCGACTTCGGCACCATGCTCCATGAGGCCTGGATGCTCAAACGCCGCCTGACCTCGCGTATCACCACGCCGGCCATTGATGAGATCTACGCGGCGGCCCGGCAGGCGGGAGCGCTGGGAGGCAAGTTGCTTGGGGCCGGCGGCGGCGGGTTTATGCTGTTGTTTGCTCGCCCCGAAGACCACGAACGCATTCGGATGGCTCTTCCTGGCTTATTACAGGTTCCCTTCAGGTTCGAAAGTCTTGGCACGCACATCGTGTTTTATGAGGAAGATCAACTGATGTTGGACGATGTCTGGGCACAGAGTTCGGCGCAGACGGCTTCCCTGCTTAAGAGCGCGCTCATCGGAAAGGCGGCATGACCAAGAGCCACACGGCAGACTGTGATGTGATCATTCTGTGTGGCGGCCTCGGCACCAGGCTGAAGTCCGTCCTGTCCGATCGTCCGAAACCGATGGCCGACATTCACGGGCGGCCGTTTCTGTCGTTGCTTCTCGAACACTGGCGCAGGCACGGAGCGCACCGGTTCATTTTCTGCACCGGATACATGGGCGACTCTATCGAAGGCTGGGTCCGCTCGGCCGGTGACTCCTATGAAGCTGTGTTTGTGCGGGATCCCTATCCTCTCGGTACCGGAGGCGCCATGGCACAAGCATTCCGGGTGACGCGCAGCGAGCAGGTGTTCGTCGTCAACGGCGATTCGTTCTGCGAAGTCGATCCTGCACCGTTACTTCACTTTCATCTGATGAAACGTGCCCAGGGGACTCTGGTCCTCGCTCGTCCGGATGCCCGCACCGATGCCGGAGACGTGGAGCTGGGGCCCGACGATCGTGTGCTGTCGATGGTGGAGAAACCCGAGCACGGCCCGAGAGGCTACGTGAACGCGGGCGTCTACGTGTTCGAACGGTCAGTTAATGCACTATTTCCAGCGACCCCGGCCTGGTCGCTGGAGCGGGAGTTCATTCCGCGGTTGGTTTCAGGGCCACTCTACGGATTTGTGACGGCCAGTCCGCTGTTCGATATCGGTACCCCGGAACGGTTGGCGGCCTATGCAGACAGAATGGGCGCAGGTTGAACGTTCCTGACACGTAAGGAGGAGATCGATGAAAACGGCACCACTCGCATCCGCATCACACAACAACGCGTCGGACATGGAAGAGCGGCTGCGACGCAAGGCGCAATGGGTGCGCTCAACGGTTCTGGAAATGGCCGTCAAGGCGCACAGCGGCCATATCAGCACGGCCTATTCACAAACTGAACTGTTAGTGGCGTTGTACTACGGAGGGCTCCTGCGCTTCGATGCTCGAAATCCGAAGTGGAACGGGCGCGACCGGTTCATTCTCAGCAAGGGGCAGGGAGGAATCGGCCTCTATCCGATTCTGGCGGATCTCGGATATTTCCCCCTCTCTGAGCTGGAGAACTTCGCCGGCGTCGGGAATCTGCTCGGTGTCCACGCCGAATGGAACATTCCCGGAATCGAAGTCATCACCGGCTCCCTAGGTCATGGTCTTCCGATCGCGACCGGCATGGCAGAAGCGGCCTTGATGAATCGGGACGAACACCTGATCGTCTGTTTCCTGGGAGATGCCGAGCTGTTCGAGGGATCCAATTGGGAGGCCGCGATTTATGCCGGCCATCGCGGCTATCGCAATCTCGTCTGCATCGTCGATCGTAACGGACAGGGCGTGCTCGGTCCCACGGATCCGACGGATCGACGCTTGGCCGCCGACAATCCGCGCCTGAATCCGATCGATAAGAAATTCAAGGCGTTCGGATTCGAGACACGCGAGATCGACGGCCATTCCTTCGCCGAGATCTTCGAGGCACTCCGCGATATGCGATCAGCGAAACGAAAGAAACCGCTCATGATTATCGCCAACACCCGCAAGGGGCATGGCGCATCGCTCATGGAGGGGAAGCGCTTGTGGCATTACCGCGTCCCGGAAGGGGCGGATCTGGAATTGACACGGCGCGACATCAACGAGATGTGACCTCGTGGTCATTCGAACGCACACGACGCGAGACGTGTCCAGCTCCGTCGATTGCTGAAAGGAAGTGTACATGGGATCGACCAAATTCATTCTCGGCATGCGAGACCAGTTCTTCAACGAGTTGTACAAGTTGTTCCAGGAAGACCCTCATGCGGTTTTTATTACGGCGGACAACGGCGCTCCGACGCTCGATCAGTTCGCCCGCGATTTTCCCGATCGGTTCTTCAACGTCGGGATCGCTGAGCAACAATTGATCGGCATGGCGTGCGGCATGGCCTTCGAAGGGAAGAAAGTCTACGTCTACGCCATCGCCCCGTTCGTGAGTCTCCGCTGTTACGAACAGGTGAAATTGGATGTGTGCGCCATGAATCTCCCGATTGTTTTGATCGGCGTCGGAGCCGGATATGCCTACGACATCATGGGGCCGAGCCATCATACGGTGGAAGACGTCTCCATCATGCGCGCGTTGCCCAACCTGAAGATCTACAGCATGGCGGATGGGAGCAGCGCAGGCGAATTGGCGGCCCAGGTACATCGCGACCGATCGCCGCAATATATCAGATTCGATCGCGCGGGCTTACCGGAGGTGTACGCCGAGCGGAACATCGAGATCGGGGAGGGGCTGACTCAGCTGCGATCCGGCAACGATCTGTGCATCATCACGTCGGGCGTCATGGTGCATCAAGCCCTGACGGCAGCCGATCTGCTCCATCAGAGCGCGGGATTGAAGGTGGGTGTGATCGATGTGTTCCGGCTCAAACCGCTCAACGGCGACGCGCTCAAGCAACATCTGCGCAATGTGGCGCGAGTCGTGACCCTGGAGGAGCATCTGTTGGCCGGCGGCCTGGGAAGTCTGGTTGCCGAATGGATGATCGATGAAGACCTGCGTATGCCGACGATGAGAATCGGCCAGGACGATCGGTTTGTATTCGATTACGGCGGCCGCAAGGCGATCTGGGAAAAGTATGGCCTGGATGTTGGGGCGGTGGTCGCGAGGATCGCCGGCTGGATGCGTGGGGAGTCCGGAAAGGCGGTTCCAGTGCCTCGGCAGGAGGCACATGGAGTTCCGCAGGGGACGGCCTACTAAATGGGAGCCGTCCTGATGCCGCAAGCAGGACTGGACGTACTTCTGGTCAACCCCGGGAGTCGGACCCAGATCTATCAGGCCTTGGGAAGCACCCTGAGCGCGATTGAGCCTCCCGTCTGGGGCGGGCTCATCGCCACTTTCCTGCGTCGACGTAGGATTGCAGTGGATGTGCTCGATGCCAATGCCGAAGACCTGCTTCCCGGGGATGTGGCTGCGCGGGTGAAGGAACGATCACCTCGACTCGTCGTGGTGCTGGTCTACGGCCACAATCCTTCTGCGTCCACGCAGGTCATGCCGTCGGCCGGAGCCATTTGTCGATCCATCAAGGAGCAGGGCCTTTCGAGTAAGGTCCTGCTGGTGGGCGGCCATGTGGCGGCGCTCCCGGAACGCACCTTGCGCGAGGAGGCCGCCGATTTTGTCTGTGACGGGGAAGGGCTCCATACCATCACGGACTTGGTGGCAGCCTTGAAGGAAGACTCCAGCGATTGGAACCGCGTCAGGGGTGTCTATTACTGGAACGACGGAACGATCCGCAAGTCTACTCCTGCACCCAACATCGAGCGGTTGGATGAGGAGATGCCCGGACTGGCCTGGGACCTTCTCCCCATGGACCGCTATCGCGCTCACAACTGGCACTGTTTCGGCTTTCTCGACCGACGCAGCCCCTATGCATCGCTGTACACCACCTTGGGCTGTCCGTACCACTGTTCGTATTGTTGTATTCAAGCGCCGTTCAAGAGCGGAGAGGCGGCGTTAGGGTACCAGAAGGAAGTGAACAGCTATCGCTTCTGGTCTCCTCAGACGATCGCGGCGGACATCGATCGACTGGTGCTGCAGTACGGGGTCAGGAATATCAAATTTGCCGATGAGATGTTCGTGCTCAATCGACGGCATGTCATGGAACTGTGCCGGTTGCTGATCGAGCGCCGGTATGACCTGAACATCTGGGCCTATGCGCGCGTGGATTCGGTGAAGGACGGCATGGAGGAGACGCTGGTCCGCGCCGGCGTGCGTTGGCTCTGCTTCGGCATCGAGTCGGGAAGCGCGAAAGTCCGCAACGACGTGCTCAAGACGTTTGAGCAAGACCAAATCGCGCGGACCATCAAGCGAGTTCGCGAAGCCGGCATCAGCGTCATCGCGAACTACATCTTCGGCCTTCCCGAAGACGACCATGACACGATGCAAGCGACGCTCGATCTGGCGATCGATCTGAACTGCGAGTTTGCCAACTTCTACTGCACCATGGCTTATCCGGGTTCGGCGCTCTACCGCCGAGCCGTGGAGGAAGGGTGGCCGCTGCCGGATTCCTGGACCGCGTATTCGCAACATGCCGTTGATTCGCTTCCGCTTCCGACCAGGCATGTGTCTGCGCATGAAGTGCTGGCGTTTCGGGATAAAGCGTTTCATACCTATTTCGACCGACAAGCCTATCACGACATGCTCACCGTCAGATTTGGACCGGACACGGCCCGCCACGTGAAAGACATGGCCGCCAAAAAGCTGGACCGGCTTGGTCTCGCGACGGGGGCAGTCGGTCGGACAATCTCAAAGGGGATTTAGGAATCAGGAGGTCACGCATGGCGTGAGCGAGCGTCGGAGATTTCAGATGGTGTCACGCCGGCTAGGCTGAGCCGGCACTTCAGTGAGCGTTGCAGCGTGCCCTGACAGTCAAGCGGGATCATACGGCATGAGACACGGCAAGGAGACCCCTGCATGAAGGTCCTACTGATTCCTCCCACATACCGATACACGACGCAGTACCCTTCATTCCTGGCGGCGTCTGATTTCTCCTGCGGATTTGCCTATATCGCCGCGGCGTTGAAAGCCGCCGGACATCGGGTGTTCGGCTGCAATCCCAACAACGCGCCGGGCTATGACTCCGCATTCGACATGATCCATGACAAGATTGCGCGGGCGATCGCTGAAACCAAACCCGATCTGATCGGCGTGGGGGGCATTTGCACGGACTATCCTTTTCTGCAGGACGCGGTGAGCATTATCCGGCATTACGCGCCCACCGTTCCTCTGCTCATGGGTGGCTCCATCATCACGTACGACCAGGAGTTTATCCATTCCGCCCTCAAGCCGGATTATTCGCTGGCGGGCGAAGCCGACGAGACGGTGGTCATGCTCCTGCATGCGCTCGAGGGGCGGGGCGACCTCAACGCCATTCCCAATCTGTGTTATCGGAAAAACGGTGGTCTGGTCTTCACCGAGAAAAATTTGAAGTTCGGAGGCGATCTCAATGCGCAACCGTTTCCAGACTACTCGATATTCGACATCGAAAAAATGCTGGAGTCTTCCTGGGGGGCCAGACCGTTGTTTCGCTACAGCCGCAGCACTCCCAGGCTTATGCCGATCGTGACGGCGAGAGAATGTCCATTCGCCTGTACCTTCTGCCTGCATGGGCATGGCGGGCGGGCCAAGTACCGGGCCAGAACCACGGAAAATGTCATGGAGGAAATCAAGCACCTCTATGAATCGTATTCGTTCAATATTCTTATGATCCTCGACGAGCTATTCGCCGTGAACAAGCAGAAACTGGATGAGTTCTGCCGCACCTTGATTCAATACCGGGAGCGGTATGGATGGGACTTTGACTGGCAGTTTCAGACCCATGCGAATGCCAGACTCAATCGAGAGGCCTTGCAGTTGGCGAAGCAGGCGGGATGTACCTACTTCAGTTACGGTATGGAGAGCGCGAGTCAGCGGGTGCTCAAAAGTATGAAGAAGGGGACCCAGCCCGAGCAATATGCCGAGGCGATCGAACTCGCGGATCAGGTGGAGATTGGGTTCGGCGGAAATTTTATTTTCGGCGACCCGGCAGAAACTCCGGAAACGATCTCCGAAACGCTCACCTTCTACCGGAAGTATTGCGCCGACATTCATTGCTATCTGGCGGCAATACAGCCCTATCCCGGCAGTACCTTGTATGTGACATGCCGAGAAAAGGGCCTGATTCCCGATCAGGAGACCTTTTACAAAACGATCGATCAAAAGCTGTTCAACATGACCGCCATGACCGACGCACAATGGGCAGGGTACGTACGGGCCATCCTTGCATTCGAAGCGTTGCCGCTCTGTCGAACGGTGGATGTCAGTCGGATCGTCATTCGTGCGATCAGCAATCCCATGACACTTGACGGCACCCGGCAGTTCTGGGAGCTGTTTGCCGAGTGCCCGCATTGCTCGCGGAGTTTTTCTTATGTGGAGTTGACCGAGCCGAAACGCGTGCCGGTACAAGGGCTGCAGGTTGTGGCAGGGTGTGCGCGGTGCTCTAAGCGCGTCCGTTTGAATGTACCGGTCACGAAAGAACAGGGCGTGATGGTCCCGGTGGAGAGTGAAGCCGCGGCGACCGGGACGCCGGCGGCATTGCAGGCTCCGGATCTTGGTGTGAAGGGATCGGGCGAAGCCGAGATCCGCCGCAATGTTGAAGCCGAAGTGCGTGCGTTCATGGAACGCGTGGTGGCCCTCTGTGAGCAAGGTGATTACCACAAGGCGGTCACGTATTACGAGAGCGGTCGGCCACAGCTGCTTCCGGATCCCGCACTCGTCGAATTCGATCAGATGGTGGGGCGGTTACGCCAAAAATTGGCGGCCTGAGTTCAGGGGAGAGGCGGGCAGTTGATGGCACAGCCAAGAATTTTGCTGGTGCAACTCGAGTTTGCGACATGGGCACAGGCGAAAGCCTGGTCCTACGTGGGCAATTTTTCCGTCGAGGAGGGACTTCGGGCCAATGGGTGCGAGTGCGTGACACTCCCGGCACTGGCTCATGTCCCGGATACGTCTCCGGAGTCTTGGCTCTATCACGCCAAGTCCCTGCTCACCGGTCAGCGGTTCGATCAAGTGTGGGTCTGGCTCGTCCACAATCGGTATTCTGAGGACTTTTTGGAATGGGTGGCCGGGTTGGCTCCTGTCAGGGTCGGCGTCCTCATGGAGTCGCTGCGCTACAGCGAAGAGGAGTGTCGCCGCTGGCCGCATCTTGGGGAGAGGCTGGGTTGCGTCGAGGGCCAGGCACGGTACATGACGCATATGCTGGCGGCTGACGAGCGGGATGCCAACGCCTTCAACGAAGAGGGCCGTCTCCGAGCCGCCTTCTGGCTTCAGGCCGTACCCGCCCGTTTTATCACGCCGGCCAGCGAGCCGCCGCTTCACGCCGAAGCGGCGTTTTACGGGGAACTCTATGGGGACAGGAGTGCATGGTTGGAACATCCGCGTATGAAAGGCCGGTTGATCCACCCTCCCTCGGCTGAGACCGGAACCGAATTCCCTGCAAAGTTCGATCTGTTGCATCGACGCATCGCCGACCGGCTGCGGCAGGGGTGGCGGCCCGATCCGGCCGCGTTGACCGAGTATGTCGGCCAGTGTCGCCGATTGCGGGAAAATATTTTTAGCAATTGGTTGGACAGTCTGAAACGCTGGACCGCGATCGTCAATCTGCCGAGTTTGTTTCAGTCGTATGCCGGGCGTGTGATGGAGGCGATGGCGGCGGGACGGCCGGCGATTTCCTGGGAGATACAAGGTCGGCCGAAGACCCAACAGCTGTTCCGGGATGGGCAGGAGATTCTGTTGTATCCCAAGGACCAACCGGCCTTGCTGGCAGACCATCTCGCTCGAGTGGCGGGCGACTCCGACTACGCGCAAGAACTCGCCGGTGCGGCGCGCGCGGAGCTGCTCCGGGCGCACACGGCGGAACACCGGGCTCGGCAATTGCTGTCATGGATTCAGTCGGGGCAGGAGCCACATTTCCAGCGCGAAGACCCGACCACGGCAAAACCTGTGAATTTCGCGGCGGAAGCGGGACCGCACGTGCGGGAACGCAGGTCCGGTACGATCGAAGCGCCTACAGCGCCTCAGACCACGGTGTATGTGCTGACGGTGGACGATCCGGCATTTCACTCATGCCTGGATGCGCTGCGCAAGCAAGACGGGCCAGCATTCAGGCTGGACATCATCCGGAACGTCAGCCCCTTCAGCGCAGCCGCCCAGAAAATGATCGTGGACTGCGACACCGAGTTTTTCATCCAGGTCGATGAAGACATGATTCTCCATCGCGAGGCCGTCTCAACGATGCAGAGCCTCATGCGGCGGGCGCCTGCCGATGTGGGGATGATTTGTTTTCATCTCTACGACGAGGATCGTGATCGTCCGATCCAAGGCATCAAGATCTATCGCACCGCAGCCATGAAGCCGCTGCTCTTTCGGGACGTGAAGGCCAGTGAGATGAATCTACTCGAACAAATGGCCGAGCGCGGGGTCCGGTGGGTCCTCCATCCGGATGTCGTTGGCCAGCACGGAACGGTGTATACGCCGGAGACGATCTATCGCCGGTATAAGACCATGTATGAGAAGGACATCCGGGAATGGAATACCCTGACGTCCGACATTCGGCACAAGGCGGAGCAGTTTCGGGCGACAGGGGATCTTCTTGCGCTGTTTGCATTGCTGGGTGCCGTCCACGGCATCATCGAAGGGCCGCGATCGGTCGATCGTGAAAAAGATGCGCGAGCGTATGCTCTGAAGGAACTGGACGTCTTCTCCCGTCTATTCCGGGAGGCCCCGCCGGCGAGCCAGCTCTATGATGCACAGCGTGGCAACGTTCCCGTGGCTCATTCTCCATTGGCGCCTCATGAGGTGCCTTGGGCGGCGGAGGCGACGATCGAGAGAATACCTGAGCCTCCCACGTTCCAAGCTTACGCCGCTGCAGCGCAGCCGCAGAGGGAGAATGCCGCGCGAATCCTGATTGTGACGCCTTATTTTTGGCCGTCCGTCGGCGGTGTGGAAAAAGTGGCTGAAAGCGTGGCTGTCGGCCTCCAGTCCAGAGGACATGCCGTCGAAGTGGCGACCTATACGCTTGCGGGGCGCAAGGCCGCATCTCATCGGGGCATTCCCATCATCGACCTTCCCTTTCCTGCCGACTGTGACACCACCAGTCCTTATCCCATGTTGGAAGTGAAGCGGCTTATTGAGTCGAAGCGGTACGGGGTCTGTATTCTGCTGGGCGCCCCGCTGCACTTGATGTTTTATGCCCCTCTTGCGATTTCCGAGGAATGTCCCACCCGCTTCATTCTTCAACCCACCATGAACAAAGAGATTGACGACTCACTGCAGACAAGCGAGCAAGGGCGCACCATGTTGGCGCGACTGGGAAAGCGAGTGAACGTAGTCGTCACGTTCGGCGGTAACGCATACGACGAACAGTTCTTCCGGGAACGTCAGATTCCAACCTGTGTCATTCCGAACGGTACCCCGGCGCTCACGCCTCGCGACGATTTCAGGCAGCGCTACGGCATCGCCCGGGAGACATTTCTGGTGATCCATCTGGCGAATCTCTATCGGGTCAAGAATCATCCGGACTTGCTCGACGCGTTGAAGAATCTCCCGCAAGGGTGTCAACTGATTTTGATTGGGAACGAAACCCATGAGCGCGAGTACGTCGAGACTGTAAAGGCTTGTATCGCGGCGAGACCGGATGTCCGGTTGCTTTCAGGATTGGATACCGCGGATGTGGCCTCGGCGTTGGCTGCGGCCGATCTCGTCGTGCTGGCCTCGCATGCGGAGGTCTCTCCGCTTTGCCTGCTGGAGGCAATGAGTCTCGGCCGACCTTGGCTCGCGACACCGGAGTGCGGAACCGCGATCGAGCACGGGGGCGGGCTGGTGCTCCCTCTATCCCAGTTCGCTTCGGCCGTCCGTGTGCTTAAACACGAACCTGAGTTGTGCGCGGAACTCGGCCGCCTTGGCCGGGAGCATTGGTCGCAGTCACACGACTGGACGACCGTGCTGACGGCCTGGGAAGCAGTGGTGGAAGGGCGGCCGGTCTCCCATTCCTTTGCCACACCCATCTCTATTGCCGAACGCCGGGACGCAATTCGCGAACGATTCCGCCGGCTGTCGGCACCACAAGAAACGGTTAGCGGCTTGCCGTCATATCGGCGGGACGGCGAAACGAAAGGGGTTGCGATGGAAGAGGTGAAGCATGCACCGATCGGCTCGGCCGCTCGCCAAGACTCACCGGATTCCGCACCGACGCCTCAAGAACAGAAACAGCAAGATCAGTTTTACATCGACATGTTCGTCAACAGCCGTGGGTGGTCGTCCCCGGATCCAAATCCTGACGAGGCGGCGCGTTGGAGCAAGATCGCCGGATTCTTGGAATATCTGCTCCGGCGCGTACGGCAGGCGGACCCGGATCGGCACCTACGAATACTGGATGTCGGGTGCGGGCGCGGTTGGCTGACGAATCTGGCGACGGCCTATGGCACCTGTGAAGGGATTGAACCGGTGGCCGGCGTGATCGAACACGCGCGACGGCTGTTTCCACACCTGCGATTTGAAGCGGGCACCGCTCAGACTGTGCTCAGCCGACCGGATTTCGCGCCCTACGATGTTGTCCTCTGCTCTGAAGTCATCGAACATGTTCCTTATGGCCGGAAAGATGCCTTTGTGGCCGAGTTGGCGAGGCTACTGAAACCGGATGGATATGTCATTCTGACGACACCGCGCGGAGAGATCTGGGAACAGTGGAAGACGATCGCACATCCCTCTCAGCCCGTCGAGGATTGGGTTACGGAAGCGCAACTGCGCGACATCTTCACGTCGCAAGGATTTTGCGAACTCGGCCTCGAACGGGTACATTGCGAACTTCCCTCGCTCCGGTATATTCCGGCCCCGACACCGGCGGATTTTAATAAGCTCGAGCTGGTCCCCGTCTACCAGATCTGGGCCTGCCAGCGTCGCGGTGCCGCTCCCGCTCCCTTTTTTACACGCCCGCCCATGGTGTCGGTCATTGTGCCCACGTACAATCGACCGGACCGCCTGCAGGTCGCCCTCTCCAGCATTCTGGCTCAGACCTACCGTGATTTTGAGATCATCGTCGTCAACGACGGCGCGATGGATGTCGAGGCGGTCGTAACAGCGCTTAATGCAGAGGGTCGTATCACCACAATCCGTCACGATCGCAACCGCGGACTTGCGGCGGCCCGCAATACGGGCATCCGGGCGGCGAAAGGCACCTATATCGCTTATCTGGACGACGACGATACCTATCTGCCGGATCATCTGGACACCCTGGTTAAGGGCCTTCAGGACGGCGAACACAAGGTCGCCTACACGGATGCTTGGCGTATCCATGAAGTGCGGCAGGGCGACCGGTACGTGGAGACCGGGCGGGATCTGCCCTATTCGCATGACTTCAATTGTGTCGATCTCCTGCTCTTCAACTATTTGCCGGTATTGTGCTTAATGCACGACCGACGGTGTCTCGATCAGGTCGGGTATTTCGATGAATCACTCTTCGCGCACGAAGACTGGGATCTCTGGATTCGGATGGCGACGCTGTATCCGTTTCTCCATCTCAAGAAAACCACCGCGGCATTCACCTGGCGCCGTGATGGTTCGACGATGACCAGCAGCACCGGCGACACCTACCGACGCACGACCGAGATCATTTACAGAAAATATCGTCCGTATGCTGAGCGGATTGCCGGCATCTTGGAAGCGCAGCAGAAGAAATTGGCCGGTATGCAGGCTGACGCGAAGGCAAAGACGTTCGAGTGTTCGATCATCATTCCGGTGTGGAACAATCTGGCGCTCACCAGGCAGTGTGTGACGGCCCTGGCCGAGGTCACGCACGGCATCACCTACGAAGTGATCCTGGTCGACAACCACTCCACGGACGAAACTCCCGCGTTTCTCGCCGGGCTGGGCGGCGACGTCACTGTCCTCACCAACAACGAGAATCTCGGATTTGCCAAGGCCTGCAACCAGGGAGCTCAGGCGGCCAAAGGCGAGTACCTCGTGTTCCTGAATAACGACACCATCCCACAGGCAGGGTGGCTCAGCGCCCTCGTCGAGGAAGTGAACACACATTCCGACGTGGCGGTGGTGGGAAGTAAACTGCTGTATGAAGACCGCACGATTCAGCATGCAGGCGTCGCGTTTTCGCGCGAGTTTCTCATGCCATACCATATGTATCCGGGCGTGCCGGAGAACGCGCACTGCGTCACCCGCCGCCGCGAACTTCAATGCGTGACGGCCGCCTGCATGCTCGTCCGTCGGCAGGTGTTCGCACAGGTCGGGGGATTCGACGAGGGTTACAAAAACGGATTCGAAGACGTCGATCTGTGCCTCAAGATCGGTGAAACGCAGTGGAAGATTGTGTATCAACCTCAGAGCACGCTCATTCATCTTGAAAGCCGAACACCAGGTCGCAAAACACATGAAGAAGAGAATACACGCCGCTTCCGGGAGCGCTGGGGCCAATCGTGGTGGCTGACGGACGAAGATCGGCTGCACTTCGAAGACGGCTATTCCGTGCATACCTACCTTAAAGAGGCTGAACTCCGGTACACGCTCTACCGCATCACCGATCCGGCCGTTCGAGCGGAACGGGCGCTGGTTGCTGATCTGCAGCGGGCAACGGCTCTCAAGGAGAAAGAAAAGGTGGTCGCGCTGCTCAGTCGCACCGACCAATGGCCGGCCGATGCATGGATTCTTCGTTGGGGAGCCTTACTCTGCGAGAGTATCGGTCATCCCGGTCTGGCGCTTCCGTTCTGGCGACGTGTGCTGCCGCTGAAAAACGATCCGCAGGCCCGATTGGCCTTGGCGAAGCAGGCGTTGGGAACAGGCGCTATCGACGAGGCGAATACTCATGTGACGGCACTGCTACAGGCTGAACCGTTGCATGGGGATGGGTGGTTCCTGCGCGGTATCCTCGCCATGCAGCTCAATGCCTATCACGATGCGGAGCAGGCGTTTGAGCAGGCGAAAGCGTCGGGCGCGAATCTCCGCAAGGCTACGCTCGGTTTGGTCATGGCGGCGATGGGCGGCAATCGGGCGGAAGCCGCCTGGTCCCACGTGTCGGGTCTCTGCGCCGAATATCCAGATGATGAAGAGTGCATGCACTGGATGCTCAAATGCGGGACGGCGCTTCAAAGCTGGGATGCCCTTGCGTCGCGACTGGCGTCGTTTATCGCCCGCAATCCCGGCAACCTCGCAATGCGATTTGCCCTCGCCGGAGTCCTGTTGAGGGCAGGCCGCCGAGCGGATGCGCAGCGGGAATACGATTGCCTGCGGGCTCTGGCGCCGGACATGGAAGGACTGGACGAATTGAAGCAACAACTCGCAGTACCTCAGCTGGCATCGGATCATGCGGCGTGAGTGCAGGGGGGAGCCACGGCGTCTGGTGATTCAATTGGCCAGACTAGGCGATGTCGTGCAAACGCTGCCTGCACTGGACGCCCTCCGGCAGGCCCATCCCCATCAGGGATTGGACCTCCTCTGTCCCGAGCCCCTAACGGCAGTGGCGGCCGGAAGCGGCCTCTGCGATCGAGTCCTTCCGTGGGATGGGGCCAGGTGGCATGCCTGGGCGAGCCGCTGGGCAGACAACCCTGTGCGCACATTACACGAGGCGGAGGGCTGCATCGAATCACTCGGCCCATTGTCCTATGAGCGGGTCTATTCTTTGAACCAACATGCTCGGTGCTGCGTGCTTGCCCAATTGTGTGCCGAGCCGATCCGGCGTGTATCGGACACCGAAGCCTGGGAGGCACAGCTGCGCCCATGGGCGCAGCATCTCCGGTGGGTCGCCAAAGAGCGGGGGGCGAATCGCGTGCATCTGGCTGACGCCTGGTGCGGCATGTGCGGAGTGCTGCCGCGAGGGCAGGCGCCGTTGTGTGTGCCACCGGCTGCCGAACTTCCAGACGACCTGGCCGGGATCGGCGAGCGCCGGGGACTGTGGGTTGCACTGGCCGTTGGAGCAGGAGAGGCAGATCGATGTATCGCCCCGGCCGTATGGAACCAATGGATTCGTGAGTTCCTGGCACAGACACAGAACGGACATGTCGTGCTGATCGGAAGCAGAGCGGAAGGCGAACGCGCGCAGGCGATCCTCGACTCACTTCCCACGTTACTTCATGGCTGTGTATGGGATGCGACCGGTCGGACGACCCTGGCTCAGTTGATGTGCCTGCTTCAGAAATGCCAGTGGATCATCGGCGCCGATACCGGTCCGCTTCATCTGGGCACGCTGGTGGGCACGCGTGCCATCGGATGGTACTTTTCCCGAGCCCGGGTACACGAAACCGGTCCCTATGGCGAAGGGCACTGGGTGTTTCAGCATGCCACGCAGACACAACCTCACAGTTGGCCGATCATGGAGAGCATCGCGCTGATGCGCGACGAGCAGCGTCAGAGCCTGGCCGATTGGACGCTTTGGAGGAGTCGTATGGATCGATGGGGCGCGTTTTTTGATGACGGCTCAGAGACGGCAGCCGTTGAGAGCTCGCGTGCCGACATTTGGCGGGCGTGTGCACCAGTTCTTTGCGAATCGATGGCAGCATGAATATCTTTCAGGACAACCTCAGCCGCCTGGCTCCGGGCCAGCAGGATCTCGCGACAGCGGTCACGTCCGCTGCCGGTGGGGTGCTGACGATCGAACCTTCGAAAACCGGGTCTCCTTCAGCGCGTCGATCCGGTCGGTGGATTCATAGTGCGTACGACCCACTTCGTGAAGCTCAGACCTGGGCTGATACCCACGCAGCGGCCTGTCAATCGGGAGAAACGATTGTCGTGGCGGGGGTAGGGCTGCTCTATCATGTCGAGCTGCTTCGAAAGATGTTGCCGCCCGAGGCGGCTCTCGCTGTCCTGATTCCAAACCTCGACGAATTTCACGATGCTCTCGCAGCACGCTCATTCGAGGCCTGGAGTGAATCTATTCTCTGGCTGTCAGGATCGCCGACCGAGGTTGCCGAGCGTCTGACCAAGACCGGCCGCCCGATACGCTGCCTGTCCTATACGCCGGCCACACAGTGGGATGCAGAGTTCCATCGCGCCCTCGAAGAAGCGTTGCGACGGGTAATTTCCCGGCGCGCCGGTGGCCAGCTGACGATCGCCCTCGTAGGACCGATTTACGGAGGATCCCTTCCGATCGCGCGGTATGTGAAACGGGCATTGGAAACCCTCGGGCACACGGTGCAGTGGATCGATCACAGCGTGCATGCCGCCAGTTACGAGGTCATGGGCTCACTGAAAGACGGGCGGAATCGGCAAGTCATGCAGGGCCGCATGGCCGATCTCCTCAGCCAATGGACCCTCGCGTCGCTTGCCGAATCACCACCCGACCTTGTCCTGTCGCTGGCCCAGGCTCCGTTGACTTTGCCGATGTTGGAGCATCTGCGGAAGAAGAAGTTTCTTGCCGCGATGTGGTTCGTGGAGAACTACCGCCACCTGACCTATTGGCAACAGATGGCGCCAGGGTATGAGTACTGGTTCGTCATTCAGAAAGAGTCCTGCTTCGAAGCCTTGCGACAAGCGGGGGCACGGCACGTGAGCTATTTGCCGATGGCGGCGGATCCTGAGGTGCATTGCCCCATGACCCTCTCAGGGGACGACCGCCGAATGTTCGGGGCGGACCTCTCCTTCGTCGGCGCCGGATATGCGAACCGGCGACGCCTCTTGCCTGCCTTACTGCGCCATCCCTGGTCGTTTAAGTTGTGGGGCAATGAGTGGGAGGGTGCGGAGAATCTGCGATCCGTGATCCAGTTGAACGGAGCCAGGATCGATACCGCGACCTGCATGAAGGTCTTTAATGCGACGACGATCAATCTCAACCTCCATTCGACGACCGGTGAAGGGCTCGATCCCCAGGCGGATTTCGTGAACCCCCGCACCTTTGAACTTGCGGCCTGCGGTGCGTTTCAGTTGGTCGACCATCGGTCATATTTACCTGAGTGTTTCACTGACCGGGAAATTCTGTCATTCCGGGATTTCGGCGACGTCCCGGCGCTCGTGCGCAAGTGGCTCGGAGACCAGGCCGCTCGGCAGGCCATGGCGCATGCCGCGCGGGAGCGCGTGCTCGCCGCTCATACCTATGTGCATCGCATGCAGGACCTGCTGGGGCAGATCGGCTTGTCGCAGCCTGATCGAGTCGGAGCCATCTTGCGGGGGGAACGGCAGCAAGAGTTCCTGCTCGCCCGTTGTAACGATGATCAGCCGCTGCAGGCCCTGCTGAAGGACTGTCCTTCCGGACAACGGATCGAATTAAAAGACGTCGCCGCCTGCATCCGTAGCAAAGGTCCCATCTCCGCCCTCAAACGGGAGGAACTCATGGTCCTGATGCTGGATGAGTATCGAAGTGAGACACGTGATTTAGCATGACCCGACAGGTCCTACTGATCAACATCACCCGGATGGGCGATCTCGTCCAAATGGGCACGTTGCTGCAGCGATTGCAACACGAGTGGCCAGGTGCCGCGGTGGATTTGGTCGTGGATGACCGCTTCGCTCCAGTCGCGAAGTTGCTGCCGCACCTCAGGCATGTCATCAGCTATGACTTCCATCGGTTAGTGGACGACAGCCGGGCGCAAACCACGGACGTCGTCACCCTGTATCGAGAGATGACACGCTGGGCAGCCCCCCTGGTGGAGGCAGGATACGATCGGGCCGTGAATTTGACCTTCAACCGGCGAAGTGGGTTGCTGACCTCATATGTCGGTGCCAAAGATATCCGAGGAATTGCGGCACCGAAACAGGGGGATGTGACCATACACAATCCCTGGATGGCGTATTTGACGGATGTCCATACACAACGGCGATTCAATCAGTTCAACCTGGTGGACATCTATGCATTAGGGGGAAGCGAGATCGGCCCGTTTGCGCCCTTGTCGTTGACCATTCCTTCGGATGTTGCGCAATGGGGGAGAGAGTTCCTCGAAACTCAGACCGAGCAAGACATTCCCTGGATGGCGGTGCAAGTCGGCGCGAGTGATCCCATGAAAGCCTGGCGGCCTGAACTCTTCGGCCGGACCCTGGCTTCGCTCAGCCGTCAAGCCAAGATCGGCTATGTGTTCATCGGCACCGAGGAGGAGCGCAAGGCGATTCGGGTCGCTCAGTCCATGTATCGTCAGGCAGGCGGAACGGGTCCGCTCTGTGATGCAGTGGGACGCACCACGTTGCCGCAACTCGCTGCAATCTTAGCGCGCTGTCGCGCACTCCTGACCAACGACACGGGCCCCATGCACCTTGCCGTCGGCGTGGGCACACCGGTTATCGATCTCTCGGTCGGACATGTAGACTTTCGGGAGACCGGACCCTATGGACCGGGACACTGGATCGTACAGCCGGATTTTTCCTGCGCTCCCTGCGGGTTCGATCAGGTGTGTTTCCATCACGCATGCAAGGACCGGCTGGATCCCGATCAGATCGCCGGGCTCTGTCTACATGTCGTTGCCGGAGCGGCATTCCCGCGCTCGACGACGGGCGTCAGGATCTACCGGTCTTGCGCGGATGAGGACGGGCTGGGCAACGTCGAGCTCGTCGCAGGGCAGGAAGATCCGACGGTCAGCTGGTATGGCCGGTTTTGGCGGCGCTATTGGTACGAGGAATTTACGGGTCGGCTCAGTCTGATCCCCGCTGTGACCACCCCGCCGCCGGACTTCTCTGAGGCCCGCCACATGTTGGAGCATCTCACCCCTCTTGCCGCGACACTAGTCGCAACGGCAGAGGAGTTGGCTCGTCTGACAGCGCGGCGTCCATTGCCCGTTCGAGCCTTGCAAGAGGCTCAGGCGCGAGAGGGGAAGGCGCGTCAACAAGTCGTGGCCTTGAGCATGCAGATGCCGGCAACGGCTTCTCTGGCTGTGGCTCTGGTACGGGATACCCACAACGATGAGGGGAGTGAGTTGGCCGAGATGGCGCACGCACGTCTGGCCACGTATCGACGATGGCGATCTCGCTTGCAGATCGTCGCCTCGCATCTTCGCTCCATGCGCACCCCATTGAGCACCGCACATCCGGAAGCGCGGCGGGCGCTTCCCATGGCACGATCGGCATAGTTCATCACCACGACGTGAAGGTCACGTATTCCAAAGGAGTCGCACCATGCAGATTACACTTGATGGTCAACAATGGCAGGTACCGGACGACAGCTCGCTGTTAACGGTGTTGGCATTCGTGAGCGACAAGGCGCACGAGCAGCACCGCATTGTGACATCGTTGTCGATCGGCGGACATACCATCAGCGATCGGGATCTTGATCAAACCTTGCTGAATCAACGCGCCCAGGAAGCGGGCGCAGTGGTGGCCGTGTCTCAATCGCTCCATACCATCATCGCCGACGCCAAACAGGCTATCGAAAGATTTGCCGCTCAATTGCGTGCCGATGGACAGGGGTTGCTCGCGCCGTTGCGCTCCGGCGCCGCGCAAGTCCGGTGTATCGACGCCTGGCTCGGGCGATTGGCCGACTATACCGAGATGTTGGAAGCCGGGCAGGCCCAGGGTGTCTCTGGGCTGTCGTCAGGGCCGTTGCTGCCGTGGATTGAAGAATTGCTGGGCGCGCGAACGGGAGCCGACTCGATTCGTGTCGCGGACTTGCTGGAATATGAATTGTTGCCCCGGCTCACCGAGGACGGTCTCGCCGCTTAGTATCCGTTGTTGTCCGATACAACACAGCAGCGGGGAATGTCCCCTGTTGCAGACGGTTGCTCCGGACCCTCACGCACTTAAGTCTTCCTCGTCGATTGCCGATAAGGGGCACAGCAATACGGTAACAAGGCCAGGGAGGATGTGGCCACATCTTCACGACACCCGGTTACCACCTCGTCGGCACGGACGCTGGCGATCCCGAGAGTAGTGCGGAAGCTTCAGGAGGAAGTACGTCATGGCATTAGTAGTCAATACCAACGTTGCGTCACTGGCAGCCCAGCGGAACCTTTCGGTCAACCAAGCTCAATTGGGTCGTTCGGTCGAACGGTTGTCGTCAGGTTTGCGTATCACCCGTGCAGCGGACGATGCTGCCGGATTGGGCGTGTCTGAAACGTTGCGGGCGCAAATACGTAGTATCAATCAGGCCAATCGGAACGCCGGAGACGGCATCAGTTTGACGCAGGTTGCGGACGGCGCGGCAGCGACGATCGGCAGCTTGTTGTCTCGTATGCGTGAATTGGCGACTCAGTCGGCCAGCGGAACGTTGGGAACGACCGAGCGCTCGTACCTGGACCAGGAATTTGTGGCGTTGCGATCGGAAATCGACCGAATTTCGACGACCACGGAATATAACGGTCAGCCGCTTCTGAGTGGAAGCAGCAACACGTTTGAAGTCTTCATCGGCTTCAAAAGTGGATCCGGCAATTCGCTGAATGTGGTGTTGGATGACCTCGATGTGGCGGCGACCGGGTTGACCGGAGCAAGCGTGTCGACGGCGGCAGCTGCGCAGTCGATGCTGGCCAAGATCGACAGCGCGATCAGCGCCGTGGCTACCGCCCGCGCGAATTACGGGTCTATTCAGAGCCGGTTTGAAGTCGCGATCCAGAATTTGACGGTCACGGCTGAGAACTTCACGGCGGCAGAATCCCGAATCCGGGATGCGGACATTGCCCAAGAGACATCTGTGTTCACGAAGAACCAGATCCTCACTCAATCCGGCATCGCGATTTTGGCACAAGCCAATTCGCTGCCACAGCAAGCGTTGGCGCTGCTGCGAGGATAAGGCATCACCCGTCGGATAGCCCTCCCGTGAGGGGGGGCTATCCACGGACTGATCCTAGGAGGGTAACATGCTCCCAGAGGTTTCGAACTATAAAGACCTCTCCGCCGCCGCCATCCATGCGAGTCAGAACGGGCCACAGCCCTCTGCAGAAAAGAAGGCTGAGGTACGCACGCCTGAACCTGAACCGGAGCCTGCGAAGGCCGAGGGGAAAGCAAAGGACCTGGAACAGGCCCTGTCACGGGTCCGTGAGGTGTTCCAAAAGGCGGATTCCAGATTGGAGTTTACGGTTGATCCAGATTTGGATCGGGTGGTGGTCAAGGTCATGGACGGGGATTCCGGTACCGTGATCCGCCAGATTCCGCAACAGGAAGTGATTGATCTGGCGAAGAGGCTGGAGACGCCCACCGGGCTCCTTTTGCACCACAAGGTGTAGCCTGCTTCGCGACATGAAAGGGATGTCATGGCGATCAGTTTCGGCGGGTTAGGCAATGGCGTGGACTTTGGCCAGGTTGTCACTGAGCTGGCTAAAGTCCAACGCTTGCCCATCGACGCCCTCACGGCGAAGAAGAAAGACCTGCAGACCAAACTGACGGATTACGGGACTCTCGGCAACAAGCTCCTCGCGCTGCAAAGTGCAGCCAACGCACTCCGGCTTTCAAGTAGTTTTGATCGCAGCACGACCACAGTCAGCGACGACACGGTGTTGACGGCGCAAGCCGGCGCAGGCGCGGCGACCGGTAGCTACAGCATTCAAGTGTCACAGTTGGCAAAAGCCAATCAGATTACCAACAAAGCCGCCAAGGCCGTGGCCGGCACCACCAGCGCCATTGTATCCGGCGGCACGGGAACATTTACATTTAAGGTCGGCAGCGGGAGTAATCAGACCGTCACCCTCGCCGATGGCGCCACCCTCGATGACCTGCGTTTCGCCATCAACGATCTTGGAGCCGGCGTGACCGCCTCCGTCATCAACACAGGAACGACCGCAAGCCCGGCCTATCGTTTGACATTGACGGCTACTGCGTCCGGCGCAGCCAACACGGTTTCGGTCGTCACGGATACCACCAGCCTGGATTTCACCAACACCAGCGGCACCGGCGGCAGCGATACGCTACAGGCGGGACAGAATGCCATCGTGGTGATCGGAGACCCGAGCGAGACGACGATTTCCATCGAGCGCGAGTCCAACGTCATCAGCGACGCGATTCCGGATGTCACCCTCACCTTGAAATCCAAGACCGTCACGACGCCGACGCCCGAGCCGGTCACGGTCAACATCACTACCGACCCCAACAGTGTGAAGACCAATATCAAGACGTTAGCGACTGCCTACAACGATGTGGTGAAGTTCGTCAATGAGCGCACGACCTATGACATCACCACCAAAACCGGCGGGATATTTTTTAATGAAGCGACCGCCAAAAGCGTGTTGAGCCAACTGCGTACCGCCATCTCAGGTGAGGTGCCTGAACTGTCCACTTATAAGACCTTAGGCGCAGTCGGTTTTAAGACGGAGCGCGACGGGACGATCACGATCGATGATGCAAAGCTGGATACCGCCCTCGCAAGCAACTACTCCGCGACCAAAGCCCTGTTCATCACACAAACGACGTCGAGTGGAGTGGCCGATCGTATGGTCAAGGCCGTCGATTTCCTGGACAGTGTCGACACTGGTTCGTTTACCATTCGAAAAAACTCCATCACCAGCCAGATCAGCAGATTGACCGCGGAGATCGGCCGGAAAGAAGATCTTGCCGCACAGTACGAGGAGCGGCTTCGCATTCAATTCGCATCGCTGGACGGGCTCCTGCAAAAGCTCCAAGGACAATCTACTGCGCTTCAGGCGCTGCAATAACTCATAGGATCAACATGATCGCTGCTGCTGCAAATGCCTACCAACAGACGCAAGTCTTGACCGCCAATCGGGTGCAACTGATCGTGTTGCTTTACGACTCGGCCATCCACTCCATGGAACTCGCCCGGGAGGCGATTCTCACCAACAACTACAAGGATAAAGCCAGGTTTCTCGACCGCAGCATGGCGATTGTCGGGGAATTGTCCAGTGTCCTTGATTTCGAACGAGGCGGGGAGATCGCCGTCTCATTGCACCGCTTGTACGACTATATGGTGCAGCAATGCATCCAGGCGAATCTGCGACACAACGGCAAACACCTGGATGGGCCCATTCGATGCCTGACCACGTTGCGGGAAGGTTGGCAGGTCGTAGCTCGGCAGGAATCGGTGACTCATGTCGGTGGCTAGCTCCGCTCAGACAACTCCTCGTGACGACGTCCACACCATTGAACTGTTGACCACGCAAGCACTTGAGGCCGCCCAGTGCGGTGATTGGGATCGCGTGGATGCCTGTTACGACGCGAGAGCCAGAGGGTTGGCTTCCTGCAAGATCGATCGCGCATGCGCTCAGCGAATTCTGGCGGTGGATGACCGGGTTCGGGAGGCGATTCTGGTCGCGCAAGCCGGCCTCTCCAGTCTGCTGGCCGATGCGGCTCAGGCACGACGACACTTGCGCCGACTTCGCGAATCTCATGGACAACATGAGCCTGAGCATGGAACCTTACACCATGAAGCGTGAAGCCGCCATGATCAGAAATCACGAGCACTCGCTCACGGCCCCTGGCCGGAAGACGGCATGACTCCCCACCGGAACCGACTATGCCGAACATTCAGTCCATGCTGAACAATGAGGAACGCCGGGAATGGTTGCGCATCGAAGATCGTCTGTTGCTCGAGTACCGGCGCATCGATGAGACGGCGGACGCGATGAACGCGTATCTGCCGCCCGTCACCGAAGACACGATCGCCACCGCGGTATCAAAGCCGACGATCGACTTGCTGGTACGGGGAGGGGAAACGTTTGCCGGGTCTCCGCTACTGCCGTGGGTGTCCAAAATCGATTGGATGTTGGAGACTATTCTGAAATCATTGGTGAAGAGTCATCCGGGGAGTGTGGCGATCGCCAGACTGAGCGATGTCGACATCAGCGCCGGCGGTTTGGGATTTAATACGCCGCGGCGGTTCGAAGCGGACGATGTGCTGGTGATCAAATGCATTCTCCCGCCTTTCAGCATGATCGAAACCACCGCGCGTATCATTCGAGTTACTTCCCTCAACACAGACCCCGCCCAATTCCACGTTGCCACCCAGTTCATCGAATTGGGGGCAGACGAACAGGAACTCATCATCCGACACATTCTTCAAGTTCAGGCAGAACGACTGCGGGCGAGGAAAGCCGCGCACTGATTCCGGTCGCGGAACGTCCTCAGGAAGGAATGGGACTGTGCGTGGCCTGTTCAGGTTCTGGGACAGGCTGTGCGGGTGTCTCGACGCGGCGTGCCATCGCAGCGAGCAACGCGTCGGCCGCTTGATTGAGGGCAAGTGACGCCGGTGCCGTCGGCTCGCATTCGACGACCGGCAAAAAACTCCTGACCGCGCGCGTGACGGCCGGATCATCCGGAATCTCTCCCAGCGTCGTCAGGTCGCCCCCGACATATTCCTGCAGCAATTTCTTTAAGTGCAACACGTTCACGCGGGACTTGCCTGACACCCGATTGACGATCAAGTGCGGTTGGAATCCTTGCAGGGTGCGGCTGGCCACCTCGCTGGCATTGGGATCCGTCTCGCCGACTGCCTGAATCACTTCATCGATGCTTGAAAAATCCCGTTCGGAGAGGGTTTCGCTGACGGCATCGCGAGACAGAAACGCCGACAGCACACGACGAATTGCCGCAAGCTTGATGAAGCGGTACAGGTCAAGAACTGAGGTGGGGTCGGGAGTCGCAACCGTCACGTAATGGTCGGCCATGAGAAAAAAATCGAGGGCATGGTAACTGGTGCCGGCACCGATATCGACCACGATCACATCAGCCTGTAACTGAGCGAAGTGGCGAATCAGCCGCTTTTTCTTGGCGTAGGGGAGGTTGGCCGTGGCCAGCGTGTCTCCGGTACCCGGCAACAACTGCAAGAAGGGATGTGCCGAGATGGGTTGGAGCACCTCGTCCAGTCGCTGCACCCGTCGGTCGATGAAATCGGTGAGCGTCCGAGGCGGGTTCAACATGCCGAACAAGATATGCGCGTCGGCGCCCCCGACATCCAGGTCGGCGAGGACGACCCGCTTGCCCCGTTTCGCCATCAACATGGATAAATTGGCGGCGATAATGCTTTTCCCGACACCGCCTTTGCCGGAGCCGATCGATACAATCGTTGCCATTCGGATTGGTCTCTCACCGTTGTATGTGTGCAGCGGCTCGTTTTTCGGTCTGCGGGAATCAAAACATTAGCCCCGATGCTTTACTCCGCTGCGTTGGCTTTTACAAAGTACAGGAAATCAAACTCGTTCGCACGTTTTTCTTCAGATTTCGGAAGTTATAGCCGATACCGAAGATGATCTTTGAAAAAGGATGGAGGCGCTATGTTGAAAATTGAAGAATCCGCCGATGGAGCGACGCTGACGATTATACCGGTTGGACGCTTTGACGCGAGGCTACGTCGTACGTTCCTCGAAGCCTATACAATGCGGCCTGTCCCGTCGAGCCATTACGTGGTTGATTTTGCTCAAACGGAGTATATCGATAGCACAGGACTTGGCATGTTGTTGAAATTGCGCGAGTTTGCCGGCGGCGGAAAAGCCCGTGTCCATATCGTGAAATGCTCCCCTCAAATTAAAAGCATTCTCTCTATCGCAAATTTTCAATCGTTGGTGACCATCCCATGAAAATCCTTGTGGCAGACGATACGGTTGTGAATAGACAGATATTGCAGGTCTTACTGTCCAAGGACGGCCACAGCGTGGTGTTGGCTGAGAACGGGAAACAAGCTGTCGCCCAGTTTGAAAAGGAACAGCCGGAATTGGTCATTATGGACTTGATGATGCCGGAGATGGACGGCAAAGAAGCAACTTCACTGATCAAGCAGCGAACCGGCGCACGCTTCGTGCCGGTTATATTCTTGACGGCCGTGACCGATGAAAAAGGTCTGACAGAATGTCTTGCCTCCGGGGGGGACGACGTACTCACAAAACCGTATAGTCTGCCTCTCCTACGGGCGAAGCTCTTAGCCTGGTCACGCGTGCAGGAACTCCACGCGCGAGTTACTGAACAGAAACAGGAGCTTGAATCGTACCGAGACCGTTCGTTCTGTGAAATTGAGGTGGCCAATGAGGTTCGCACAAGGATCCTGGCGACGCCCTGCATGGAACGAATGGGTATCAACTACCATGTGGCGCCTGCGGCCATTCTTGGCGGCGATCTTGTATTAGCCGGGACGACTCCGACCGGTATTCTCCATGTCCTCGTGGGCGACTTCACAGGCCATGGCTTGTCCTCCGCAATCGGCGCATTACCGTTGGCCGACGTGTTTTATCGAATGACCGATCGGGGACACGCGCTAGAGGATATTTTGCGGGAGATCAACCGCAAGCTGAACCACACGATGCCGGTCGGAATCTTCTGTGCAGCCAGCGCAATCGAAATCGATCCGGTCCGGTGCCGGGCATCGGTGTGGAACGGCGGACTTCCACCGGTCTTGGTCATCAACCCGAGTACGGGGGTTCGGTTGCAATGGGGATCGCAGCATCCTCCCCTAGGAGTGCTGCATGCTCAAGAGTTCATGCCGAATCTAGAAACGTATGACATACAGCCGGGCGACCGAATGATTCTGTATACGGATGGCGTGATCGAAGCACGCAGCCCATCGGGGGAGCTGTTCGGCGAACCTCGGGTCCGTGAGGCTGTCACCCAAGGGGCGGCGTCGCATACCTTCGAAACACTCGTGGCCGCGCTCTCTGCCTTCGCGAATGGAGGCGTCCAAGAAGACGATATTACGATAGCCGATGTGCCTTGCGATATCGTCCTCGAACGATCCGCAGTACGGGTTACTCCGTCCTCACGGGAGCGTTCGTGGCAGCTTCCTTGGCACATCGAAGTCCGATTGGGGCCTGACGCGATACGGACGGAAGATCCGCTACCGGACTTGATGCAGCTGGTGAGCCTGTTACCCGGTCATGCTCGACATCGCGAGCGCCTCTTTACCGTGTTGACGGAGCTCGTCTCGAATGCAATCGACCATGGCGTACTGGGACTACCATCGAATTTAAAAACTTCACCCGATGGATTTGACGCCTATTACCAGGAACGCGACCGACGCCTGGCCGCATTGCAAGAGGGCTATGTGCAGATCTCCTTTACCCATACGCCATCTGCGAACGGGGCCAGATTGGTCGTGCGCATCGAAGACAGTGGGGAGGGATTCGATGCAAGTCATCCCGCTGCACCGTTATCCACGAATGATTCGATGTTCGGTCGAGGGCTCGCGCTCGTCCGCGCACTGTGTCAAAAGGTGACATTCCATGGCTGTGGAAATAGTGTGGAGGCAATCTATAGCTGGGATTGATGACTATTCAAAAATAAGCGGGGGCTTAAGTTTGAAGAGTATTCCTCCGATACTTCACTTGCCGTGTGCTGACAAACTGCTAGGAAGAGGTAGTGACTGTGGCCCTGCCCACGAACGCTGCTTCATTATAAGAAAAAGGAGACACAGTTATGCTGAAAGCCATGCGACGATTTATCCATGAAGAAGACGGTGCGGCGGCCATTGAATACGCGTTGATCGCATCTGCGATTGCTGTGGTCATCGCCACGGCAGCGTTTACACTCGGCGGCAATATTCGGAACATGTTCAACCGGTTGGCCAATCTAGTTCGCTGAGCGCCATGATGAATTCGAATCGTGAGCCGAGGCAGCGGTGGACATAACGTTGTTCGTGCTGACGGTGGTGATCATCGGAGCCGCCATCGATGTAACAACGGGCCTGATTCCGAATTGGCTGACAGTCGCAGGAGCCGTCGGTGGAATAAGCTTGCATTCGGCATCCGGTGGCATGAGTGGATTTGTCGGCAGTATTACCGGCTTGTGTGTTGGGATGGCCCTGTTACTTGGGTTTTATGCATGCGGTGGAATGGGGGCTGGCGATGTGAAACTCATGGGCGCTGTCGGAAGTTGCTTGGGGCCGCTCGGGGTGATTCATGCGGCTCTTGCAACCGGTATTCTCGGGGGAATGTATGCTCTGGCCGTGGGTTGCAGGCATTGGGGCATGCTCGCTACCTTTCGCTATATCGTCACCGGGTGCCGTACGATCGTTTTGACCGGCGGCATGTTCCCCGGTGCGATATCGGCAGCGTCCTCCCGGCTATTGTTGCGATATGGCATCGCGATTGCCCTTGGAACGACACTCAGCCTGTGGTGGCGTGAACCGTGACGCGACTCTCGCTTTCGATGTGGGGGTGTCATGAGATATGTCAGCATTAAAGAACAAAGGGCTAACACATGACGCCTCGACAACGGGCATTGGCTGTGGTGGGTATCGGAGGGATCGTGGGGGTAATCAGCAGCCTGTTCGCATATACGTATGTTCAGCAATTGGTGAGTGAGACGCGCGCTGAAATGTCCATCGGAAACCGAAAGACCACCGTCGCTGTGGCCTCGCGCCAACTGCCATGGGGTTCAGTGCTCTCCGGCGATGCCATCCGCATGGTGCCGTTTCCATCCGAGAGCCTACCGGAGGGATACTTCTCAGCCAGCGAAGAACTGATCGGACGTGTAGTGTTGGCACCGTTGGCGCCACAGGAGCCGATTCTCGCTTCCAAACTGGCACACACCGACGTCACCACCGGCGGTATTGCGGCCATCACCCATCCAGAGAAACGCGCTCTCGCTATCAAAGTCGATGATGTCACGGCAGTCGGAGGAGTCCTTAAATCAGGCGACCACGTGGACGTGCTGACCACCATGTCTCGAGCGCTAAACGGCGGCGAGTCAGTCACCAAGCTGGTGTTGGCCGACATTACGGTGTTGTCGACCGGGTTGGATTCGTCGTCCACCAAAGAAGATGAGTCGGTCCTCTCCGGCCAGAAAATCTCGCGGCAGCCGCCGACCGTCGTCACGCTGGAGGTAACCCCCAACCAGGCGGAGACGCTCTCCTTTGCAGCCATGGAAGGCAAAGTGCATCTTGCGCTCAGGAATCCGCGCAGCGCGACGACCGTCACGACACCGGGTGTCACCCTGGCGTCGCTCTTCGGGACTCAGCGGTCAGACCTACAGAGGCTATCTGAGACGACGGCGAGGCAGCGAAACGTGATCCGTGACAAGCCCTCAGATCGAAGCATCCGCGCGACCGAGAAGGCATCGGCGCACGCGTCAAGCGTTGAGTCCGCGGCAGATGCCTCGACAACCGTGGGCGCGCTGCCTCGTCTCCAGCCCTATGTGCATAGTCTGGCACCGGTGGCGACTGGTGTGGAAGAGAGAGCCGTGCTTGCACCTCCTGACAGCACCGGCCTGCCGAGGCTGGATGAAACCCAGCCTGACACGCATCCGGCAACCGCCGACCGGGGAAGCAACACGATCGCTGCGACACCGGTTCAGGATAATTCCATTGTCGAAACAGCGATCCACCCGCCGTCTGTGTCGGTGGAAGTGATCCGGGGCATTTCACGGACGGAAGTGAAGTTTTAGCTGCTGGATAGACAGAGAAAGGCATGTGTTTGAGACCATGGTCGGCGTGCAGCATCAACAGGTGAGGTGGTGGGAGCTGATTCTCTGGGGCGCGATCGCTGTAATCGTGGCGCAGCCTTCCCTCGCCGCTGAGTGGGAGACACGACCTGTCGAACGGGTGACCGTCACGATCGGAAAATCGATACTCCTCGAAACGCCAACAACCCTCGCCCGAATATCTGTGGCCGATCCACGAGTGGCCGATGCGCTCGTGCTGAGCCCTCGGCAGTTGTACCTGATGGGGAAAACCGCCGGGGTGACGAATCTCACATTATGGAATACGGCCGGCGAGGTCTTTGCCGTCTATGACGTTGCCGTGGCTCCGGATGTCTCTCGTTTGCAGGAACATCTCCACGCCCTCTTTCCTGACGAGAAGGCCCTTCGGGTCGTGACGACTCAAGAGCATGTCGCCTTGAGCGGCAGCATGACCAGTTCAGCAGCTCTGACACAAGTCCTCGCGGTGGCCGAAACCTATGCGCCGGGCAAGGTGCTGAATCTCCTGCAGATCGGTGGCAGCCATCAAGTCATGCTGGAAGTCCGTGTCGCGGAAATGGACCGGACGATGTTGCGGAGGATCGGCGTCAATCTCTCCTATGTGAACGGATCCGGCAGTCAATTCGGCGCATCGGTCCTCAAGCGGTTGGCGTCCCCACTTCCTTCCGGCGACGCCTCATCCGTCCTCTCGCCGCTCGGTGCTGTGCCGCCATTCGGATTCGGACTGGGGCAAGCCGTGAACGCCCTGTTCCGCTTTCAGAGCGGGTCGGCCAATTGGACCGGTTTCATCGACGCTTTGAAGGAAGACAATCTGGTGAAGGTGTTGGCTGAACCGACGTTGATCGCCCTAAGCGGGCAGGATGCGCAGTTTCTCGCTGGAGGAGAGTTTCCGATTCCTGTGCCACAGGCGTTCGGCGTCACGACGATTCAATTCCAGAAATTCGGCATCCAGCTCAATTTTCGGCCGGTGGTGTTGAGCGCGCGCCAGATCGCCGTCACTGTGACACCGGAAGTCTCGGAGTTGGATTTCGCAAACGGACTCTCGATACAAGGCTTTGTCGTGCCTTCGATTACGACGCGGCGCGCCTCAACCATGGTGGAATTGGAGGACGGCCAGAGTTTCGCCATTGCAGGTCTGCTTAGGGAAAGTGTTCGGGAAACAGTCTCGAAATATCCGGTTCTCGGCGACATTCCGATCCTCGGCACGTTGTTCCGCAGTGCGCAATATCAGAAGAATGAAACGGAGCTGGTGATCATCGTCACGCCGCATTTTGTCAGACCGATGACGGAAGCGCAGATTACGCTGCCTACCGACGGTTATCTGGATCCGGACGATCTCGATTTTTATCTAAGAGGTCGTCTTCCGATCCGCAAGGACGGTGTGTCGGAAGTTCGTGGCGCGGAAGTGCCAGCCGGGCGTGAAGAAAACGCGCGGGCGGCCACCGGCCTCATGATTCCCTGAGCATCGATCGCGCAGGAGCCCCCTGGAGAACATGATGGCACGGGAAGGAGCGACGACGATGAGACTCGAAGCGATGTGGGCTACCGTGTCCGTGACGGCCCTGTTGATGACCGGTTGCACAAGTCCGCCGCCGACGCAGGGGAAATACGGTCAATCGCTGGCGGCCATGAAGGCAGCGCAGATCGGAACGTCAGACAGTCGGCAGAGTGATCTTGCAGGATTGGATGGGCGTGCGGCGCAAATGATCGTGCATGGCTATCTCAGAACGTACGATCGTTCACAAGACGGTGGAATGGTTTCTACGCCGCAGCCGCCTTCGGAGATGAAAGCGGCGATCGGGGCTGCAATGCCTCCGGCGCCGGACGACGTACATCCGTAGGCGAACCGCATGACACGTAAGTCCTTTGATCTCAGAGAGGTCGAAAATGCCCGTCATTGTTTAAGGTGGACCGGAGACGTCGTCAGGAATGTTCATGAGGATGCAGGAGTGTCTCTACGCCGCCATGTGTCGAGCACTATGCATCGCGCCAACCGCCAGTTCTCAAATCGGTGGCCTCCAATGCCAGGGCGGATGAACCAGCGAGGCGCCGCTGCCGTCGAGTTTGCCCTCTTACTTCCCGTCTTGATCATCTTGTTGTTCGGAATGATCGAGTTCGGTATTGCCTTGTCCCGGCAACAGGTGCTTGCCACGGCGAGTCGGGAAGGGGCGCGTCTCGGCATTCGACAGTCCGTACCAAGGCCGACCGCGGCCGACATTCAAGCGTTGGCACGCAGGGTGTTTACCCAGGCAGGAGCGACCGGCGTGACGCCCATGATTGCCGTCACTGGCGCTGGTGGCCCCAGCGGGACCGATCTGGTCGTGACGGTGTCGGCACCCTATCAGTTTTATGTGATGGCGAATGTCATTCCCGCACTCAGAGGAACTGTGACGCTTCGTTCGCGTACGGTGATGAGACATGAGTAAATCACCGGCAGTAAATGCATTGCCCCGGTCATTGTGGCGGACCGACCGCGGGGCTGTAGCTGTGGTGATCGCCATGGCTATGACGGTGTTGCTCCTGGTGGGAGCAATCGTCGTGGATATCGGTGCAGCACTCTTGGCCCGGCATCATGCTCAGACGGTCGCGGATTCCGCAGCATTGGCCGGTGCGCGCCAACTCGGCGGTGTCTATGAACGTACGTCGAATACGATCGCGACTCAGATGCTCTCAGCCGTCGACCGAACGCGTGTGTTGAGGGCGGCGGCTCAAGTAGCGGACCGGAACCGGATCAATCTGGCGACGCTGACGCTTGCGGAGTTGCGAATCGGGTCCTGGAACCCAGCATCTCAAAGCCTCGCGGCTACCAATATCGGCGCAGATGCCTTGCTGGTCCGCGCTTCCGGCCAGACCTCGACGTTCCTGGCCGGTCTCCTAGGTATTCGACGGCTAGACATCGTCGCGACGGCCACCGCTGCCCTCACGCCGCTCGGAGAGGTTCCTCCCGGCGGGTTGCCGGCTCCTGTCGGAATTGCGTCAGGATTCCTCGCGCAAGGCCCGATTGATGGCAAACGGGTGGTGTTCTATCAAGCCGGCAGCGCGGGACCCTGTACTGGCTGGACGACGTTTACTCAAGGGCCGTCCACCGTTGCGGGTCTTCAGACGGTGTTGTCCGGATTAACGGCAGGGAGCTTGAGCAGCCCGACGGCTACGGCCAATCGATCGCAATTCCAGTTCGTCCGCGGCAACCTTGGCACCATTTTTCCGCAGATCAAAGCCTTATACGATGCCAAGAAAAATACAGCGACTGGACAGTGGATCGCAGTCGTCCCGATCTACGAACGCCGTGCCTGTCAGGCCCCGTCCGGTTCGCTTCGTGTCGCCGGATTTGCGACCGCCGTCATCATGCTGGTCTCGACACCGAGCGGGCCGGTCCTTGAAGGCGTGCTGCGGAGCGGGAGTGTGTCCATAGGGCGGGGCGGCGGCCCAGATTATGGAACCAAGGGGAGTTATCCCGGCTTAGTGTCGTGATGGTTCTGAATTCATGATCGGTCGTGTGTCGATCTCGACAGCGCTGACGGAGGCAGATATCCATGACAGGTAATACGAACCTGATATGTCCAGCCGCAGAGTCGTCCGGATCCCGTCGGACGATGGTCTGCGTGTTGGGCGCGCACAGCGGTGTCGGTGTCAGCACCGTCTCCGCAAATTTGGCGTTATGTGCACAACGGTGCAGTCTCAATCGAGAAGCAGCCCTGCTCGATTTCAATCTGTATGAGGGGGACTTGCATCTTCTTCTCGAGCTTGAGCCGGTACACCCTTGGCGAGAGTTGATGCGCGATTCCTTTGCGCTGGATCCGACGCTGTTTATGAGTGTTCTGGTCAAGCACGAGACGGGGCTTCATCTACTGGCTTCTGATTACGACGGATTACGAGACAATTCCGTGCCTCCAGACAAGATCGGGCGTCTGTGCATGCTCGCGCAGACGTTGTTTCAGATGGTGATAGTTGACTGCGGTACAGTCCTCAATTCTGCCGTGAACATGGCGTTGACCTCTGCCACGACTATTCTGCTCGTGACGACGCTTGAGGTACCGGCGATGCGCCGCGCCATACGCATGGTGGAATCGCTGAATGCGCTCGGGCACAGCCGTGAGCGCGTGAGGCTTGTCCTGAATCGGTCGCGGCGAGAAGATCAGGGCCTGCTGGCTGAAGCGGAGGCTCTACTCGGGCAGCCGTTTGTTTTGTCTATTCCGGATGTACCAGAGGACGCGCGCGAAGCTGTCGAGAGCGGTCGCGTGTTGTGTGCCGGAACGAACGGCGGGGCTGTTGTCCGGGCGTATGAACGATTGGCGGCTCTCATGATGGATACCAAGCATGCGCCCGCGTCTCAGTCTCCTTCTTGGCGGGCGCGCTGGATTCAGCGGTTGTGGAGCGATGCGGCATAGGTCGGCGTACGATGCAACTCCGGAATATCGTTGTGAACAAAGACGGAGGATCAGATGAAGTCGACGGATAGTACGCCGGATTCGGCGTTCACGGGTCGGAATGCGATCAAACAGCGCATTCAAGAACGGCTGTTGGCGCGCTTGGATTTTTCGGCGATGAGCCTCCTCGAGCCCATCATGCTTCGAGCGCAACTGGCCATGCTGGTCATGCAGATTCTGGAAGAAGACGGCACCGCGTTCAGTGATGGCGACCGGGAAGAGGTGATCAACGACGTTATGGACGAGATTCTCGGCCTAGGTCCTCTAGAGCCGTTGTTGCAGGACGAGGAGGTGAGCGACATCCTCGTGAACACTGCATCACACATCTATGTGGAACGCGCCGGAAAGCTTTCACTCAACCCGAAGCGCTTTCGAGACAATCGGCACCTCCGGGACGTCATCGATAAAATCGTCGCACGTGTGGGGCGACGTATCGATGAATCCTCGCCAATGGTCGATGCCAGATTGGAGGACGGGTCTCGAGTAAATGCCATTATTCCTCCGCTAGCGCTCGATGGTCCGGTTGTGTCCATCAGGAAGTTTTGTCGAGAACGGCTGCAGCTGGAGCACTTAGTGGCACGTGGAGCCTTGACCTCAGAAATCGGCGAAATGCTCAAGGCGATGGTCTACGGGCGGTTGAATATTCTCATCGCCGGCGGTACCGGTTGCGGCAAAACAACGATGCTGAATCTTCTGTCAGGATTTATTCCGGCAGATGAGCGGATCATCACGATCGAGGATGCCGCCGAACTACAGTTGCGTCAGGACCACGTGGTGCGCTTAGAAACCAGACCCTCCAATGTGGAAGGAAAGGGGGAGATCACTCAGCGGGATCTGGTCCGTAACAGCTTGCGAATGCGGCCCGACCGTATTGTCCTGGGAGAAGTACGCGGTCCGGAAGCCTTGGATATGCTGCAAGCCATGAATACCGGTCATGACGGATCGCTGGCTACGATTCACGCCAATAGCGCCAGAGACGCCGTCACGCGCATCGAAACCATGGTGGCGATGGCCGGCCTCAATTTGCCCATCCATATGCTGCGGCACTACGTCGCTTCTGCTCTGGACGTCATCGTGCACTTGAGCCGGCTCTCGGACGGAACTCGAAAGCTTATGAGTGTGCAGGAGGTTGTGGGTATGGAACAGGACGTGATTGTCCTGCAGGAAATTTTTCGCTTCGAGCAGACAGGGCTAGACGAATCCAGGCGCGTGAAGGGACGGTTTCTCGCTGTCGGCGTGCGTCCGCATTTCATGGCGCGCTTGGATGCTCTCGGTATTGCGGTGCCGCCGGATTTGTTCGACCCGAATCGTATTCAGGAGGTTTGAGAGAACATCCGCATGAGCATAGCGACGTTGATCGTTGGTTTGGCATTGTCGTTAGGCCTTGTTGCCGGCGCGGGGTTGTACTTGTGGCTGCCGTCTGGAACGAACCCAGCGCTGTCCGCGAAGCGAGACAGCTCGTGCGCAGAGCACGGCATGAGAGCTGCGCCGAATATCACGCGTGTGCACCGCTATAGTGCCATACCATGGGTCGATAGCGCCCTGTCGTGGTTGCCTGGGATCGCACGATGGGAGCAGTGGCGTCAGCAAGCAGGCATAGCTCTGCCTCTGGATTGGCTCCTACTCAGCGTAATCGGGCCGACCGGCTTCCTGCTTCTGTTGATGGCGGCGGGTGGACTCAAGCCGGTGATCGGAGGTAGCGTTGTGGCTCTTCTGTGGGGAGGCGTTCGCGCTGTTCTGGCGAAGCGCGCCACTCGAAGGCTGCACGACTTTCAACGCCAGCTACCCGAGGCACTGGATATGATGGGACGATCGTTGCGGGCCGGCCATTCCCTTCTGGCCGGAATGAAAATGGTGTCGGATGAATTCCCCGCACCGGTGGGTCCCGAGTTCGGACGGGTTGTGGAAGAGACGACATTCGGGGTGCCGCTGGGCGATGCACTGAGCCATTTGACGGATCGTTTTGATTCAGCAGTTCTCAGATTTTTCGTTACCTCCGTGATGATCCAACGAGAATCGGGGGGAAATCTGGCTGAAGTTATCGCGTCGATCAGTCAGATGGCGCGAAAGCGTTTCGAGTTGGCCTCCAGGGTGCAGGCGGTGTCCGCAGAAGGGCGGCTCTCAGCGATGGTTCTCTTCGCCTTGCCGCTCGCTCTCGCCGGTATCCTCTACGTGATCAATCCAGAATATATTATGATTTTATTTCAGGATCCGCTCGGCCAAACGATGGTCAGCGTGGCAGGAATGCTGATGATATGCGGAGCTGCGATCACCAAACGCATGGTGACCGTTCGCATTTAAGGAGTGTTCTGATGGATGCGTGGTGGGCACTGGCCGGAGGCCTATTGCTCGCGAGTCTGCTCACGGTCGGCGGGGGTACGCTATTGGCCGCAGACCAGTTGCGGATGAGTCGTTGGCGCCGACGAATCGTGAGGCCCGCAGGAAAGGACTCCGCAACGGGCATAGACCGATGGAGACAACGGGGTGTTCGGCTACTGACAACCTTGGGGCGACGAGCGACGTCGACCCCCGCCGAAGGTGAATCTGCGGCCCCGCGATTCCTTGCGGCCGGTTTGCGGAACAGAAATACGCCGCTACTGTTCTATGGCACAAAGATGCTAGGTTCGATCGGGTGTCCGCTTGTCTTATTTTTCCTGCTGCAGCTACTGACGGCTCATCCGTGGTGGAGCAATGTAATCATGGCCGTTGTCGGTTGCTTTGCAGGATGGTATGGCCCGGATGTGTGGCTTCGATACCGTACCGCATTTCGGCAAAAACGAATCGTGGAGGGGTTTCCATCTGCCCTTGACCTACTCGTGGTCTGTGTCGAAGCTGGACTTAGTCTCGATGTGGCCCTCAATCGGGTGGCTCGCGAGATGGCCAGAATGCATCGGGAGTTGAGTCAAGAGCTGGAAGCATTATGCGTAGAGCTGCGAAGCGGACGATCGAGGCAAGACGCGTTTCGTCGCGCCGCGCAACGCATGCAAGTGGAAGACGTTCACGGTTTCATGGCGGTCGTCATTCAGACGGAACGATTCGGCACCAGTATCGGCCAGGCTTTGCGGATTCATGCGGATGGGTTACGGACTCGACAGGACCTGCGATCCACAGAAATCGCGGCCCAATTGCCTGTCAAACTGCTCTTTCCGCTCATTTTCTTCATTTTTCCGGGACTCTTCGTCATCCTCCTAGGGCCGGCGGTGATTCGAGGCCTTCGTCTTCTCAGCGATGCGGTCGCTCCCTGATACGGCCAAACCGTCCCGCCGAATTCTCCGCCGTCGTACCGCCTCAAGTCTATCCGTCCGTCGCCGATAACGGTTGCGATGAATAGTCGTCGTCAATCGTCGCGGTATCTTGCCATAGCTCTTATTGCTGTGGCGTGCGGGTGCACAGGGCAAGCGCCTTCTCAGTGGAGCGATCATTATCCGACTGCCGTACGGATCGGTGCAAGGACCGAGTCGTCGAAATTGGAGAGCGGGTTGTCGCCTGTGCCCTCGCCCCTGACAGCCGATGAATACGAGCATCTTGCAGATCGCTCTGTGGCCAGGAAGAATTTGACCGTTGCGATGGCGCAGTACGAGAAAGCGTTGCGGCTGGATCCGGGGCGCGCACGGATTCGAGAGAAACGCGGCACGCTGTTTCTGGAGAGGGGATTGGCCGAGGATGCTCTTCTGGAATTCAGGGCCATGGCCGAGCAAAATCCGCTTTATGCCGCGGCGTTCGACGGGGAGGGACGGGCGTTGGTAAGTCTTGGCCGTTTAGAAGATGCCGAGAAAGCGTTTCGCCGCGCCCTCACTCTGAATCCGCAAGATTGGCGCGCTTATGCGTGGCTCGGCATTGTCGCCTATGTTCAGGAACGGTATCCCGATGCCCTTGTCGCATTTCAAAGCGCCTGTTCCATCAAGCCGGGGCATTCCGGCCTGATCAACAATCTCAACCTAACGTACGTCGCATTGGGGCGATACGATGACGCGATTGCCAGCTTTCGCCTGAGTGACGTGCATGCGCAGGATCATCCACGCCTCATCCGGAATCTCATTGATGCTCTGACAATGGCCGGACAATACGATGCGGCGGAGCAGGTCCGCCGGCACTGAGCCCATGCTGTTCCGACGATAGCTCAGGACAGCGAGAACACTCGTTTCAGAAAGTAACATTTCCACAAAAACCTGTTCACCGCTCCTGGATGGCCCGCGAGTCAGTCGCCGCGCGTTCCCATTCGATCCATCGACAAATCATTAAAGTTTACGACGGCGCACACCGATACCATATCCGTTATGAACGATGCTATCGCGACTACGACCAGAATAGGCCTCGAGAGTGTGTCGCCTTCGGAAAGCGAGATTCTCACCGTTTCGGAAGTCGCGCGGTTCCTCCGCGTACCGAAATCCACGGTGTACAAGCTCGCGCGTTTGGGAGACCTGCCGGCTTCGAAAATCGGGAAGCATTGGCGGTTTCTCCGACGCGACATTCACGAATGGATGCACGGCCGAACCCAGCACAACTGATCTCCCCTCGGAGAGAGACGGTCCGGCCTGCGGAAGTCGATCCCGAACACCGGTCCGGCCCTGGCGGATCGATCTATGACGACTCACGGTCTACACGAGGTCATCGATGGCTGAGAGCAATGCCGTAAGAAAAACGGACGCGCCTGCGCCGAAGCTTATTCCCGATACGTTTAAACAGCTGCGGGACCTGATCTACGAGAAGACGGGCATCTATTTTCAGGACAATAAGACCTATCTGCTCGAAAGCCGGCTGTTACCTCGCTTGAAAGCCTGTCGCTGTCAGACCTTCGAAAGTTATCTCAACTTTCTACGATTCGACGCGTATCGTGACCGTGAAGTCACCGAGCTCTATACCGTAATCACGACCAATGAGACGTACTTCTTCCGCGACGAAGCGCAATTGGATAGTTTCATGAAGGTCATGATCCCGGAAGTGATGAAAACCAACGCGGGGACCAAACAGATTCGTATCTGGAGCGCCGCCTGCTCGACGGGGGATGAGCCCTATACGCTGGCCCTGCTGCTCAAAGATTACCCGCCCCTGTCCGGATGGACGATCGATATCCTGGCCACGGACATCAGTGAGAACGTGTTGAACGTGGCTCGAAGCGCGACCTATGGTTCCCATTCCCTCCGCAAGGTTCCGCCGGCCATGCTGGCGCGGTACTTCACCGGAAAAAAGGAAGAGCAGACGCTGGTACCGCAGGTGAAGGACATGGTGCGGTTCATGAACGTGAACCTCTACGATCGTCCACGACTCAAGCTCATCCGCGGCATCGACATCATCTTCTGTCGCAACTGCCTCATCTACTTCGACGAGAAAGCCAAGGCACAGATCGTGTCGGACCTTCGGGATGCATTACGCTCGAAGGGATATCTGATGATCGGGTTTTCGGAAACGCTCCACGACACCGCCGGGCTGTTCAAAACCATTCACGCAGGCCGATCAGTGATTCACGAGAAACAGTAAGGAGGATACCGCATGCCAGCCGATCCAAATATGAAAATTCTTGTCGTCGATGACATGTCCACGATGCGACGCATCGTCAAGAACATCCTAAAACAACTGGGATTCAATAACCTGGAAGAAGCCGAAAACGGCCAGGAAGCGTTGACGAAGTTGAAAGCCGACACCTATGGGTTCGTCGTGTCCGACTGGAACATGCCCGTGATGATGGGTATCGACATGCTCCGGGCCATTCGCGCCGACGAGAAATTGAAAAAGATCCCCGTGCTGATGGTCACCGCCGAGGCGCAGAAGGAAAATCTCATGGAGGCCGTTCAGGCCGGTGTGAGCAACTACGTCGTCAAGCCGTTCACCGCAGAGACGATGCAAGACAAAATCAACAAGATCTTCAAGTAATCGGCTCTTAACCGGTGAGGACGACGATGGCACAACCACGCGTGACTCCGAAAGCGCAAGAAGCGGTGGATGAGGACGATCAGGAGGAGAAAGCCCCCGACACAAAACTCTACGAAGAACTTGGAGAGCTGGCACGATTCATCGATACCACGATGAAGACGCTCTCCGAATTCAGCGCTCCGGTCAATGCATCGACGCAACAGCTGCCGCAAGCGCAGAGTCACCTGCTGAATCTAAAAGCCCAGACCGAGCAGGGAACACACAGGGTCATGCTTGAAGTGGAGGCCATCCAGGACAACCATGCCCAGATCAGCACGATGCTGAAAGACATGACGCAGACGCTCCAGCAGGCGAAGGCGTCCCCCGCGCTCGTACAACAGATGGCGACATTGGGACAGATGCTCGGACAGGACGACAAACGATTGCTCGACATCATGACGGCCCTGTCGTTCCAGGACTTGGTGGCGCAGAGCGTCAACAAACTCGTCACGATTCTGGATGAAGTCGAACACAAGCTGCTTCAGCTCGTGGTGGTCTTCGGTCCTTATCAAAAGCAGGCTGCGAAGCCGGATCAGGGAAAAGCCAGTGAGATGTTGAAGCAACTGGAAGCGACCAAGAATACCTCTATGGACCAGGATCTCGCCGACGAAATCCTGAAGCAATTCGGTTTTAGCTGAGGTGGGCTATGAGCGATGAAATGCAGGAAATACTCAACGATTTTCTGACCGAATCGAACGAGATGCTGAAAGTGCTTGACCAGCGTTTTGTTGCGCTGGAATCCGATCCTACCAACACCGACCTGCTCAATGAGATCTTTCGTGCGATGCATAGCATGAAGGGATCGGCTGGATTCCTGGGTTTCAATCATTTGGTCGATGTCGCGCATCGCGGGGAAAATATTCTGAACAAACTTCGGCAGGCCGAAATGGCGGTCAGCCCGGCGATCATCAGCGTCATTCTCGAAACGGTCGACATCATCAAGGCCATCATGGCCGACATCAAAGACTCCGGAACGGACAGCCACGTACCGACCGACGCCATCTCCGCAAAGCTTGATGACATTTTGAACGGAAGCGCCACAGCCGACACGTCGGCCTCACAGGCTCCGGCCGCGGCCATGCCCAACGTGGACACCGTGGCGACTGCGACGCCTGAAGCCGCTCCTGCTCCCCCTCCGCAGACCATCGGCGAGATCCTGGTCAATGACGGGCTGGCGTCGAAAGAGCAGGTGTTTGATGCGCTAACGGCCCAACAGCACCAAGCCGAACCCAAGACGCCGCTAGGCGAGATCTTGCTTCAGGCGAAGGCGATCACCGAACGTGCGCTGGATCAAGCCCTGCATAAACAGGACAAACAGCCGAAGCCGGTGGAAGAGGACGCGACCATTCGGGTGGAAACCAAACGGTTGGACGGTGTGATGAATCTCGTCGGTGAGCTGGTACTAGGGCGCAACCGCCTCATCAAGATCGGCACCCAGTTGGAACAGCAACATGAATCCGACCCACAGGTCCGCGTCCTCAGTGAAACGCTCGCACAACTCAATCTGGTGACGACCGACTTGCAGCTGGCCGTCATGAAGACGCGCATGCTGCCTATTAAGAAGGTGTTCGCCAAGCTACCTCGCATGGTGCGTGATCTGTCTCAGAAGTTGAATAAACAGGTCCGCCTCGAAATGCGCGGAGAGGAAACCGAACTCGACAAGTCCGTCGCAGACGAAATCGGCGATCCCCTGGTGCACCTTGTCCGCAATGCCATCGACCACGGTATCGAAACGCCGGCGGAGCGGCAGGCGAAGGGGAAGACGGGGGAGGGGCTGTTGACGATCGCTGCGAGTCAAGAGGGCAACAGTATCGTCATTCGCATCAACGACGACGGGCGGGGCATTCAAGTCGAAAAGATCAAAGCGAAGGCCCTGAGCAAAGGTCTGGTCAGCGAGGCCGAACTTGCGACCATGGAACATCGTGAAATGCTGAATCTCATTTTTTTGCCGGGATTCAGCACGGCCGAACAGGTCACGGATGTGTCGGGGCGCGGCGTCGGCATGGATGTCGTGCGGACCAACATCCGGAAGATCAACGGCAGCGTGGACTTGGAGTCGGAACCCGGCAAGGGTAGTCAGATCATCATCAAGCTGCCGCTGACGATCGCGATCATCCAGGCTCTCATGGTGGAAGTCGAGCGCTCGATTTTCGCGATTCCGTTGAGCACGGTGATCGAAGCCGTCCGCATCTCCCGCAGCGATATCAAGACGATCAACGGCCGGGAAGTATTGCACCTACGCGACCGCGTCCTGCCGCTCATCCGCTTGGCGCAGGAGTTCGATATCCCCACGGATGCCGACCGGGAGCGATTCTACGTCGTGGTGGCCGCGCTGGGAGATCGCCGTATCGGCGTGGTCGTGGATGAATTGCGGTCCCAGGAAGAAGTGGTCATCAAGTCCATTTGGGATTACCTGGAGACCGTCAAGGGCGTCTCCGGGGCCACCATCACCGGTGAGGGCAAAGTGGTGCTGATTCTGGATACCTCGGAATTGGTGCAGAACGCGCAGGCCTGGCATAACCCGGGCATCGCAGCCTGAAGACTCAATCGTGCAGGGGCTCGTCACACACAGGGAACGATCGGCGGAGTTCTAGGGGCATAGACGAAGAGCGACGCGCGAGATCGGAGGAAGTATGTCCACACTGATCAACGAAATCGATGCCCGGACCAGGCTGGCCGGCGCCAACCAAATGGAGCTGTTGCTCTTCAAGCTGGGTACGAACGAAATCTTCGGGATCAACGTCTTCAAGGTGCGCGAGGTGATGAAACTCCCGGAACTGACTCAAATTCCGGAGGCCGACAGTCGCATCGTCGGCATGGCCAATATCCGCGGCATCATGGTGCCGGTCGTCGGGCTCAGACGCAGCCTCGGTCTCGGATCCGAGAATGACGTACAGTCAGAAGGCGGGGCGGGGTCGAATCCGTATCTCATCGTCTCCGAGTACAACGGCAGCCTGCAAGGCTTTCTGGTTGCGGGCGTCGATCGAATCATCCGCTTCTCTTGGTCGGCCATTAAAACCCCGCCGGCCATCGTCAGGGAAAACAACAAGGGGGCCGTGACCGCAGTGACGATGCTGGAAGACGGTCGCATGGTCTTGATCCTCGACGTGGAAAAAGTCCTGAACGATATCTGTCCACGTACGGACGACGATGTCTTCGCCAGCATGACGATTGCACCGGAATTACGATCGAAGTGTGTCCTATTCGTCGATGATTCGTCCGTGGCCCGGATGCAGATTCGCAAAGCCCTGGACCGTCTCTCCATGTCGTATGTCATCGCCACCACCGGTATAGAAGCCTGGCACAAGCTGCAGGCCTTGGCGGATCAGGCCACGGCTGAAGGAAAAGAACGGGTCGATCAGATTCATTGCATCCTCAGTGATATCGAGATGCCGGAGATGGACGGATTCACCTTGACCAAGCACATCCGTACCGACCCGAGGCTGGCCCATTTGCCGGTGATGCTCCACTCATCCCTGACCGGGGCTTGCAATATGGAGAAGGGACGGACCGTCGGCGCGACGGACTATATCACGAAGTTTGACGCGAAAATGCTGAGCGAGAAATTGGCCCTGCACATTCAGGATGTGAACCATCAGGTGAAGAAAGCGGCCTTAGTATAGGCCTCGGATTCACTCGGCGCAGCGTCAGTTGATTCAAGCTTTGGTGCAAGACCGCCGATGTATCGGTAGAGACCCTATGGCACTCCCACAAACACAGTCTCAGAGCCCCGCGAACCCGGTTCGCGTTCTGGTCGTCGACGATTCCGCCTTCATGCGGAAAAGCCTGACGACGATGTTGGAAGAGGGGAAGCAGATTCAGGTGGTGGGAGTCGCGCGCAACGGCGAGGAAGCCGTCCAGCAGGTTCAGCAATTGAAGCCGGACGTCGTCACGATGGATGTGGAAATGCCTGGGATGACGGGGCTGCAGGCGCTCCAGCAAATCATGACGAAGAACCCTGTCCCGGTGATTATGGTGAGTTCCGTCACGGTCGAAGGCGCACAGGAGACGTTGCAGGCATTGGAGTGGGGCGCGGTCGATTTTATCCCCAAACAACTCGACGGCGTGGTCTCGAAAATCACAGAGATTCAAAAAATACTGGTTCCCAAAGTCCTCGCCGCCAGATATGCGGGCGGCAAACTGAAACGACTGAACGTCACAGGAGCGCCGAAGGTCGCAGTGCCTGCAGCCAAGGCGCTGAGCAGCCGATCAGTCTCCGTGACTCGCGGTACCAAATTGATTGCCATCGGCTGTTCCACGGGTGGACCCCAGGCCTTGTTTGAGATTGTGCCGACCATCCCCGCCGACTGCCCGGCCGGAATTGTCATCGTGCAACACATGCCCAGTTCCTTCACGAAACCGTTCGCCGAACGCCTAAACAATCTCTGCGCACTAGAGGTGCGGGAGGCGGTCGACGGCGATGAAGTGAAGCCGGGACGGGTGTTGGTGGCGCCGGGCGGGATGCAGTTCCGGATCGTGAAGAAAACCATCACGACCTCGGTGGTCAAATTGTCGCCCAACTACGAAAAACACCCGCATGCGCCGTCCGTCGACATCATGTTGCAATCCGTGGCGTCGTTATTCGGTGAACGAAGCATCGGCGTGATTCTGACCGGCATGGGCCATGACGGACTGGAGGGCATGAAGGCCATCAAGGCCGCAGGAGGTCGAACCGTGGCTCAGGACGAAGCGTCGAGTGTCGTGTACGGCATGCCGAAGGCCGTCGTGGAGGCAGGCTGTGCGGAAAAAGTGGTGTCGCTGGCAAAGGTTGTCGGCGAAATCATGAACATGGTGTGAGAGGAATCGTTAAGCCAACCGTTCACGCATGGAGAGATAGGAGAAGACGTTATGGGGAGCATGATGAAGCACATGTCGATCGGGCCGAAGTTCATTGTATCCATCTCGTTGGTGGCGTTGGTCGTCATCTCACTCGGACTGCTCGTCCTGTATCAGCAGGAAGAATCGAAGATGGCTACCATGCTCACCGGACGCGCCAACGTCGTGGCGACGCAGATCGTGATCAGCCGAGCCTACATCACGCAAAATTATGTCGCCAAGATCAAGAAGTCCAAGGCCGGGAGTGAAATCCAGGTGGTCAAAGACCATACCAGTGTGGCCGATGCGATTCCGTTCCCTGCGACGGCCGTTCGTGAAATGGGTGAGGAGGCCAACCGCACCGGGCTGTATAACGTTCGCCTGATCAGCCAGAACCCCATGAACCCTTCAAACACACCGAAGGACAATTTTGAGAATGAAGCCATTCGGGCCATCATGGCCGGTGCTGAGTCCTATGCCCGCCGAGATGAAGTAAACGGTGTGCCGACCTTCCGCCGCGCCACGGTGGATAAAGCCACGTCGACCGCGTGCCTGAGCTGCCATACCAATAACCAGGTCGGCGATGTCCTCGGTATGTTGAGCATGTCGGTGCCGATGACCGAGGCCATTGCCCTCTCGACTCGCTCCATGTGGCAGACGGGTGGGCTGATGGGCGCCATCGTCGCCATCGTCCTGGTGGTGACCTATCTGTTGCTCCGCAGCATCGTCCTGCAACCGATGGCCAAGATGAGTGAGATTTCCCGCGACATCGCAAAGGGCGAAGGCGATCTCACCAAGCGCGTGCCGGCCGATGGCCACGACGAAATCGCGCAGATGGGTAAGTACTTCAATGAGTTCATCGAGAAGTTGCAGCACATGATCAAGAAAGTCGCGCACGTGACGGACAAAGTCGCTTCGGCCTCGGTCGAACTGTCTGCCACTGCCGAGGAGATTTCGAAGGGCACTGATACCTTGACGTCCAGGGCCTCGCAGACCGCCGCAGCCGTGGAAGAGATGAATGCCACGGTCGGTCAGGTTGCGCAGAATTCCGGCAAAGCCGCCAGCTTGGCGCAAGATACGGTCAAAACGGCACAAGAGGGTGGAACGGTTGTGTCGAGCACCATCTCGGGCATGCAGCAGCTGTCCGAGGCGGTATCCAACTCCGCCACCATCATCTCCGACCTCGGCAAGTCGTCAGATCAGATCGGCGAAATCGTGCGGACGATCGAAGATATTGCCGACCAGACTAACTTGCTGGCCTTGAACGCCGCCATCGAAGCGGCCAGAGCCGGTGAGCAGGGTCGGGGGTTCGCGGTCGTCGCCGACGAAGTCAGAAAGCTCGCGGAGCGGACGACCAAAGCCACGAAGGAAATCGGCGATATGATCCGCCAGATCCAACAGGATACGCGCGGAGCCGTCGATTCCATGCAGCAGGGCACACAAAAAGTCACGGCAGGTGTGGACCTGGTCAACAAGACCGGTGAAGCGCTGTCCCAGATCGTCCGCATGGTGTCGGAGAGCGCAGACATGATCCGACAGATCGCCGTGGCATCAGAAGAACAGTCGGTCGCAACGCAGCAAATCGCCAGCGACATCGAAAACGTGGCGAAGGTCACGAAGGAGTCGTCGTCAGGTGCACATGAGTCCGCCAAGGCAAGCCAGGACTTGAGCCAGTTGGCGGTCGAGCTGCAGGGAATCGTGGGTGGGTTCAAGCTCTAAGCAGCCAACCACGAGAAGGAGCCCAGCATGAGTGCGACTACACAAGCAGTGCAATCCCACTACCAGGCGGCCGCAGAACAACCTGCGGACCGTCTGGGGGATCGGGCCAGTGATGATCTGTTGCAGTTCGTCATCTGCCTGATCGGCAGTGAGGAGTTTGCCGTCGATGTGCTGAGTGTGCAGGAAATCAACCGCATCGTCGAGGTGACGCGAGTTCCGAAGACCCCTTCCTATGTGGAAGGGGTCATCAATCTCCGGGGACGCATCATTCCGGTTTTGGATCTGCGAAAGCTGTTTGGTCTGACTGGGGCGAAACAAACCACCCAAACCAGAATCGTGGTGGTGTCGGTACAATCGCGTCTGGTGGGATTGATCGTGGATTCGGTGGAAGAGGTTCTCCGTGTGCCACGAAGTGCGATCGAGCCACCGCCCTCGGTCGGCACGATGGCCGGGGCTGAGTTCACCCAGGGAGTCGGCCGTATCGACGACCGGCTCCTGATCTTGGTGGATCTCAATCGATTACTGCTGGCTAAGGGGGCTGCGTAACGCGATCCGAGGCGAAGCAGGTAGGCAAGGAGGAGTGCGCCGATCAGGAGTCATGGGTATCAGAGGAGTCTGTCAGGGAGGGTCCTCGGCCGTTTCTCGCGTCGAGGACCCTCTCCAGCAACTGGATCGACTCTGTGAGCACATCCGACGCGCAACTCAACGTGACATGAAATTGTTGCATGGCTTCCGGCCAACGACCCTCTTTTTGCAGAGCCTGAAACTTTCGATGTTGTTCGTCGAGGATGGCCTGTTTCGCCTCAAGCATCAAGCTGTCTGCTGGACCCACGACATCACCTCCATGGAAGACGTTTGTGACAGGCTGCACGCTATCAAAATCTTTTCGAGGCGCGCAATCCCACCATTCCGGCTTCATACGGGTACTTTTGAGGAACGTCGGCCGCATGGGGCACCGAGGTAACTGAACCGTGGATATCGCAACAATCCTGGGCATTGTCGTCGCCATCGGGTCGATCATCGGCGGTCAGGCACTCGAGGGCGGGCACCTGAGCTCCATTCTGCAGCTGACGGCCTTCATCATCGTTGCCGGTGGAACCCTTGGCGCCTGTTGCGTGCAAAACCCCCTGTCCGTCGTCATCAAGGCCTTGAGCGGCGTGACGCTCGTGATTACCAATCCGCCGCACGACGTGAAGGGCACGATCACCCAGATTCTCGATCTCGCCAATGTGGCACGAAAACAGGGGTTGCTCGCCCTGGAGGGTAAGCTCAAGGACTTGCACGACCCCTTCTTTAAAAAAGGCATTCAACTGATTGTGGACGGTACCGACCCCAAGCTGTTGCAAGAAATCCTCGAGATCGAGGTGGAACATCACGAGGAAGAAGGCGTCCACGCGGCAAAGGTCTGGGAAGCGGCCGGCGGTTATGCGCCGACGGTCGGTATTCTCGGAGCCGTGCTCGGGCTGATTCACGTGATGGAGAACCTGGCCGATCCGTCAAAGCTTGGTGGCGGCATTGCAGTGGCGTTCGTCGCCACTGTCTACGGCGTCGGCCTGGCAAACCTGTTCTTTCTGCCCATCGCCAACAAAATGAAGTTCAAACTCAAAGAAGAAGCCGGTTTACGCACGATGGTGATTCTGGGACTCGTCGGACTGGCTCAGGGCGAAAACCCCAGACTGTTACAGGAGAAGCTCGAGAGCTTCCTCCCTCCGCACGAACGTACCAAGGAAGACAAGAAATGACGCGATCTGTCTCTTCCGGTGCCTCGACACGACGACCTTCCGCAACGAACCCCTGATGTGTCACGGCTGACGCCATGGCCAAAAAGAAACACGAAGAACATGAGAATCACGAGCGCTGGCTGGTGTCCTATGCGGACTTCATCACGCTGCTGTTCGCGTTCTTCGTGGTGATGTATTCGGTCTCCTCGGTGAACGAGGGGAAATATCGAACGGTGAGTGATTCCATTAAGGCGGCGCTAAATCCGGTCAACAGCACCCCCACCAGCCGACTGCCGTTTGCGGTCGGCGACGCCAAGCCGAAGATGATCAATACGGACATGGCGAGCGCGAATGAGCCGGTCATTCGACGAATGAAGGAGATACTGAAAAAGATTCACCCCTCGCTGACGCTCGAGATGCCGGATATCAAGATCGTGGAAACCGGCAACGGCACCATCATGATTTCCCTTCCAGAATCCATCCTGTTTGCCAGCGGTGAAGCCCGTGTTCGCCCCGAGGCGCTGCCGTTCCTGAAATCCCTCGCGCAGATTTTGATCGAAATGGACCGTCATGTCCGGATCCTTGGCCATACGGATAACGTGCCGATCCGAACGGCTCAGTTCCCGTCGAACTGGGAACTTTCGGCCGTCCGCGCCGTCATGGTGGTCAGAATATTCTCAGAGTTGTATGAAGTGCCGATCTCGCATCTCTCCGCGACCGGATTTGCCGATTCAAAGCCCGTGGCCACGAACGATACCCCTGAGGGACGGACCAAGAACCGGCGGGTTGAAATCATCGTGCTGGAAAAGAATCTGACGGAAGAGACGCTCGATTCACTGCTGCCTGGGGAACCACCCCCGGCTCTCCCATTTTGAGCCGATCTCTTAGTCATGAATGAGACAGATGGGCCCATCCGGTATAGGCCTTACAGACACACCCTTACGAGTAAAGAATCTTACAAAACCAACCGATACGGCGTTATGCGGGGAGGCGTGTACCTCTCGAAAGGAATCTCTGTATGACTCTCAAGCCGACTGGTGATCTGACGATATTCGAGGTCGGGGCATTGTGCGAGGAACTGAAGCAGGCCACTGGGGCCCATCCTCAGGTCGAATTGGATCTTTCTGAAGTCGACAAACTTGATGCCTCAGCGATTCAACTGCTGCTTGCCGTTCGCCAATCGGAACAGTTCGTCCTGACGGGAATCACTGATTCCATGCGAGCGCGAATGGCCGACTTGGGTGCGTAAACATCCGGACCGTATGAGTCCGTACGGGAAGAGCGACCAATGATTCTCGACTGGTTATACGTCGTGTGTGCGTTTTGTGCGGGCGCCTGCTTGTCCTGGGTCTGGTTCCGTCGAGGAAGTGCCTCAAGTACGCACGAAGTCCGGTCCACGCAGGACGTCATGCTGAAGGAGCAGGCGGAGCGCACCGTGCTGTGGGAGCAGCTCGGCCATTCGATGATGCCGCTCGTGCTGGTCCTCAATGCGCAGATGAAGAGCGTCATTCATCAGACCGAAGAGGCTGCAACCGACCTCGGCCAACGATTCAGCATGATTGCCTCCCGTGCCGCGTCGCAAGGGAATGAATTCATGACCCTTTACGGCGGCGGGGAACTCAACCTCGATACCGTGCTGAAAACTACGGATACCATGCTCGAAGGGTTTGTCAGCGACGTCATGAAGTCGTCGGAAATGGCGCTCAATATCGCCACCATCATGGACGAGGTGGAGCGCAGCACGAAGGCGATTACCGGCATGATCGGCGAAATTCAGTTCATCGCGGATCAGACGCGACTACTCGCGCTGAATGCCGCGATCGAAGCCGCGCGAGCCGGAGAACATGGACGCGGGTTCGCCGTGGTCGCCGACGAGGTCACCAAACTCGCCAATCGGTCCGGCCAGGCCGCGAGCAGCATCAATACCATGGTGAAGGATGTACAGCGAAGCACGACCCACGCGATGAGCACCGTCGAGAGCCTGGCGTCCGTAGACCTCAGTAAGACCCTCTCCATTAAACATCGGCTTGATCAGATGACCCGCGGCCTCGCCGAACGAAACAAGACACTACATTCCGCCATCATGAACTCGAAGTCGCACGCCGATGAGCTCGCCCAGGACGTGGGGAAAATCATCATGGCGCTGCAATTTCAGGACATCACGCGTCAGAAGCTTGAACATGTCATCGAGCCGCTTACCGAAGTGCGCGAGGTGATGGACGCGCTGATTCAAGGCCAGTCTCGCGACCAGGTTGCCGCCAAGCTGGATTTCCTCGCGAGGCTCGACAAGAGTTACACGATGGAAGAAGAACGTGCGCTGTTTCATCAATCCACGAACGGGCAGTTTGCACAAGCGTCGCAGGCCGTCGCCCCAACGGAAGATACCAATGTCACCCTGTTCTAAGTAACGCCGGATCATCAGAGTAATTAAGGAGTGCGTCATGCCGAAAACAGTCTTAGTGGTCGACGATTCACCGACGATGCGCCAGATGGTGGCGTTTACCCTGCGTAGCGCCGGCTACCAAGTCGTGGAGGCCGGCAACGGCAAGGAGGCCGTCGGCAAGGTCAACGGCGGGACCAAACCGGACCTGGTCGTCACCGACTTGAACATGCCGGAGATGGACGGCATCTCGTTGATCAAGGAAATCCGGAAGATGCCGGCGCTCAAATTCACGCCGATTCTGATGTTGACGACCGAGGCCTCGGACGACAAGAAGAAGGCCGGGCAGACGGCGGGCGCGACCGGCTGGATCGTGAAGCCGTTCAATCCCGAGCAGATGATGGCCGTGATCAAGAAGGTGTTACCTGCATAGGAGCCATCAGCTGTCAGCGGTCACCGGTGAGATCCATTCATTCGGCCGATCGCTGAAGACTGAAGGCTGAAGGCAATTTATGAGCACAGACCTTTCCCATTTTAAAGATGCCTTTTTCGAGGAATCGCAGGAACATCTGACGACGATCGAGGAAGGATTGCTCCAGCTCGAACAACGTCCGGGGGACATCGACCTCCTGAACCGCATATTCCGCGGTGCGCATTCCATCAAAGGGAATAGCGGCATGTTCGGCTTCACGGCCGTCTCCCAATTCACGCACAAGATGGAGTCGGTCCTGGACCAGCTTCGCAGCAGCCAGATGGTCGTGACGGTCGAAGTCACCGATCTCCTGCTGCAATCACTCGATTGCCTGAAAACCTTAATCGATTGTGCGAAGTCGGGCGACGCGCCGAACGACGAATTAGTGTCCGGCCTGGGCGCGCGCCTCGAGGCCTGTCAGAGCGGCGCTGCGGCGCAGAAAGCAGGGGTGGCGGCGGCACCCGTGGCGGCACAGACGAAGGGTGATCATCACTATACGATTACCTGGGATCCTCCGTCGTATCTGTTTCAGCGCGGGCTCGACCCGACTCAGTTCATCAAAGAACTGGGGGAACTGGGCCGCGTGAAGATCGTGTCGCTCGACACCAGCCGATTGCCCGGCCTCAAAGAGTTGGATCCCGAACAATGCTATCTGGGCTGGACACTCGAGCTGGAAACGGTCAAGGACCTGAAAGTCATCGAGGCCGTGTTTGATTTCGTGCGGGAAGACAGCAGGTTGACGATCGTCGATCAGCCGCCGGCACTCGCTTCCGGTTCCGCTTCGTCTGACGGCGTAAAGCCTTTGGGCGAAATCCTCGTCGAAAGCGGCGTCGTGTCCCAGACGGAGCTGAACCAGGCCCTGTCTCAACAAAAGCGAGTCGGGGAGATTCTGGTCGAACAGAAAGTCGCGACCCCCGAGCAAATCTCTGAGGCCCTGAAGAAGCAATCCGATAACACGCCGGCGAAAAAAGCGGAGACGCCCTCCATACGGGTCGATACCGTCAAAATCGATCGGCTGATCAATCTGGTGGGTGAACTGGTCATCACGCAGTCCATGTTGAGCGATCTCGGCTCTCGCTTCGAGATGAGTCAATTGCCTGTCCTGCTCGAACGGGTGGCACAGCTGGAGCGGAATACACGCGAGATTCAAGAGCGGGTCATGGGCATTCGGATGGTGCCGATCGGCAATGCCTTCAGCCGGTTCCCTCGCCTCGTCCGCGACCTGTCCGGAAAGGCCGGTAAGAAAATACACCTCATTCTGTCCGGCGAAGAGACTGAACTCGATAAGACAGTCATCGAATCCATCGGGGATCCGTTGACGCACCTGGTGCGGAATTCGGCCGACCATGGGCTTGAACCCCCGGCCGAGCGCCTGTCGGCGGGAAAACCCGAACAGGGCGTCATCCGCCTCAACGCCTTTCATGAAGGCGGCAATATCTGCATCACGGTGGAAGACGATGGACGTGGCCTGAACCGCGAGAAGATCCTTGCGAAAGGCGTCAAGCAGGGATTGATCGCAGAGTCAGACAAACTGTCCGACGAGCAGATCTGGATGCTCATTTTCAAACCGGGATTCTCCACCGCCGACAAGGTCACGGACGTGTCCGGCCGCGGCGTCGGTATGGACGTGGTGAAGCGCAACATCGAAGGGCTTGGCGGTACCGTCAGCATCAAGACGACGGCAGGGAAAGGGACGACCTTTACTCTGAAGCTGCCGCTCACGCTGGCCATCATCGAAGGGATGACGGTCCGGGTAGGCAAGGACACCTATATCGTCCCGCTGCTGTCGATTCTCGAATCGATTCAGCCCAAACGAGAGATGATCAAGACCATCGTGGGCAAAGGGGAGCTGGTGAACGTGCGCGGCACCTACCTGCCCCTGATGCGGCTCTACGACGTATTCCGCTTGGAACCGGAGCTATCGGATCCGACCAAGGCGATCTTGTTGATTCTGGAAACCGAAGGCGAGCGGGTCGCCGTGATGGTCGACGAAATTCTCGGCCAGCAGCAGGTGGTGATCAAGAGTATGGAGCAGAACTTTCGAAAGATCGAAGGCGTCGCCGGCGCCACCATTCTCGGGGACGGCACAGTCGGGTTCATTCTGGATGTCCGCGGATTGCTCAACATTGCTCGGAAGGGAACGGCCAAGGCGGCATAAGCGACACAGGCTCGAACGAGAGAGACGACAATTTCACGAACAGGGTGGGAGGACACGATGGCAGACCAGGAATCCGCGAACAAAGAACTGAATCATCAAATGGGGATCAGCACGGACGGCAGTCAATTTCTGACGTTCCAGCTCGGAGAAGAACTCTACGGTGTCGACATTCTCCGGGTGCAGGAGATCAAGGGGTATACGGCGGTCACGCGTATTCCCAATACCCCGGCCCACATCAAGGGCGTGCTGAACCTGCGTGGGACCATCGTCCCCATTGTCGAGCTTCGCACGAAGTTCGGGATGCCGACGATCGAATACACCATGTTCACCGTGATCGTGGTGGTGGTCGTGAAGGAAAAAATCATGGGACTCGTCGTGGATGCGGTCTCCGACGTGCTCGATATCGACAAGAAAGATATTCAGCCCGCGCCGCAATTCGGCGCGCAAGTCGATGTCAGTTTCCTGAACGGCATCGGCAAAGCCGGCGACAAGCTGGTCGCGTTACTCGACATGGATCGCTTGCTGACCGACGGAGACATGACGGAATCCGAGAAAATTGCTGCTTAACCATCGCACCCAGGGAGACTAAGACATGGGATTAAACATCGAATTGTTGGAATCGAGCTTCAAACTTGTGGCGCCCCAGGGCGACGCGCTGGTGACCCGTTTTTATGAACGGCTGTTCGAAAAGTATCCGGTCGTGAAGCCGCTGTTCAAAAACGCGCCGATCAGCGAGCAGAAGAAAAAGTTGCTGGCCTCCCTGGTGCTGGTCATCCAGAACCTGCGTCATCCGGAAAAACTCACCCCGGTCCTGCAGGACATGGGAGCCCGACACGTCGGATACGGCGCCAAGCCGGCCTACTACGACGCGGTCGGGGAGAATCTGCTCGCGGTCTTGGGCGAATTTGCCGGGGAGGCCTGGACGCCTGAGGTCAGTCAAGCCTGGACGGACGCCTACGCCGCCATCAAGACCATTATGCTCGAGGGAGCAAAACGCGGACACCACACACAAGGAGAGAAGAAGATGAGTAAGGCACCGGCAAAGACTAAGACAAAGGCGTCAGCGCAGGCGGATATGAGCGGGTTTTACCTGGGCGCACTCGAACAATCACAGAACAACATTCTGCTCTGCGATCGCAATCTGGTCATCACCTATGCCAATTCCACGGCGAAGAAAACGCTCGTGGCCTTGGAGCCGGAAATTAAGAAGGTGTTGCCGAAGTTCAATGTGAATACAGTGGTGGGCACCTGCATCGACGATTTCCATCTTGATCCCAGCAAGCAGCGCAGAATCTTGTCCGATCCGGCCAATATGCCGCACAAGGCGGACATCCAAATCGGTCCGTTGACTCTCAGTTTGCTGGTCACCGCTGTGATGGGTCCGAACGGAGACTATCTCGGGAATGCCTTGGAGTGGGCGGATGTCACTGAGAAGCGAAAAATGGAGCAGCAGGCTTTGGCGATGAGCAAGTCGCAGGCCGTGATCGAATTCAACCTGGACGGAACGGTCGTCACCGCCAACGACAATTTCCTGGCCTGCCTCGGCTACACGTTGGATGAAATCAAGGGGAAACATCACCGGTTGTTTGTCGACCCGACTTATGCCAACAGCCTGGAGTACCAGGCGTTTTGGGCCAAGCTGAATCGTGGTGAGTTTGACACCAACTCCTACAAGCGGATCGCGAAGGGCGGCAGGGAGATCTGGATTCAAGCCACCTACAATCCCATCTTCGATGCCAGCGGCAAGCCGTACAAGGTCGTCAAGTTCGCCAGCGACATCACCGCGCAGAAACAGTCACAATTCGAAATGGAGAAACTTGTCGCGGAGGCCCAGGCCGTCCTCGGTCGCTTGGCTAATAACGACCTGACGCAAGAAATGACCGAGACCTATCGCGGCGATTTGGACAAAGTGAAGTGCAGCATCAATGCGGTGGTTCAGAACCTCACGCAAACCATCACATCCGTGCGTGAAGCCGTCCAGGCCGTGTCTTCAGGTGCGGAGCAGATCACCAAGGGGAACGAAGACCTTTCCCAGCGCACGTCGGAACAGGCCAGCGCGTTGGAGGAAACATCCGCCTCCATGGAGGAGATGACCTCCACCGTCAAGCAGAATGCCGATAACGCCAAGCAGGCCAACCAGCTGGCCATCGCGGCACGCGACATCGCCGACAAGGGCGGATCCGTCACAGTCCGCGCGGTGGAAGCCATGGGTGAAATCAACAAGAGCAGCAAGAAGATCGCGGACATTATCACCGTGATCGATGAGATCGCCTTCCAAACCAATCTCCTGGCATTGAACGCCGCGGTGGAAGCGGCCCGAGCCGGGGAGCATGGCCGGGGCTTTGCGGTGGTGGCGGCGGAGGTCCGGAACCTGGCCCAGCGGTCGGCGACCGCAGCCAAAGAAATCAAAGGGTTGATCAACGAGTCGATCCAACGCGTCAGTGACGGCAGCGAGTTGGTGAATCAATCCGGCAAGACACTGGAAGAGATCGTCAGCTCAGTGAAGCGGGTCACGGACATCATCGCGGAGATCACGGCCGCATCCCAGGAACAGGCCCAGGGGATCGACCAGGTCAACAAGGCCATCATGCAGATGGACGAGACCACCCAGCAGAACGCGGCGCTGGTGGAGGAAACCACATCGGCCAGCCAATCCATGAAGGATCAGGCCAAGGAGCTGATGAGCCAGATGGACGTGTTCGTCGTCAACGCATCCGAAGGCCATGCGCCTGTGCGCACAGCCGCGTCTTCGGCGAGGACTGCGGGCAAGCCTGCGGTTGCCGCCACGAAGCCTGGCTTGAAGAAGCCAAGCTTCTCGGCGAAGCCGGCGGAGACCAAAAAGCCTGTGGGTGTCGCAGCCGGAAACGGCCACGATCGCCACAAGAATGATGACGACTTCGAAGAGTTCTAGCATCCTGACCGCGCGGGTGGGCACATGTTGCCCACCCGCGCGGTTTGCCTCCGGCGACATAGGCTTTCTTCAACTCCCACCCACATGTGCAGCGTGATTCCCCTCAAGAAACAGGTTCACACAACCGATAAGTGAAGGTGCGGGTGTATTCATGCCGGACCCGCTTGGACGGCTCCGGTCGATTTCACCACTAGCCCAAGGACGAATCATGGACCTCAAAACCATCCTCTGGTATCTCGTCCTCACCAGTTTGACGGTGGCGTATCTCGTTGTGTTGGCCGGTGTCCGTGCCGCCAAGTCCCACGATGTCTCGCACCATTCTCATCGCATGATCGTCGGGTGCACCATCGTCGGTATCTGGCTGGTCGCCTACGTGCTCAAACAAGCCCTGTTCGGTCGGGAGTCCTTCAAAGGTCCGGAGACCGACTATTGGTCTATCTACGTGCCCATCTTCGTCACGCATATGTTGCTGGCCGTCTCCACCATCGTGCTCGGCGCCTACAACCTCTACATGGGACTTCATCGCATCCGGTTCGGCAGTGTGGGCGCCATGGTCGCCGGCATGACGACGCATCGACGCATGGGCAATGCTCTTGTATGGACGTTCAGCGGCACGATGGTTACCGCCTATCTGGTCTATCTGATGTTATTTGTGTGGTATCGGAGCTAACACGATGGAATACGCGATCTCGAAGCCGGAATACGAAAAGATTCGCACGTTGCTGTACGACGAAAGCGGCATCTCGCTGGGAGACAGCAAACAGTCCTTGGTGGTCTCTCGCCTGACCAAACGGCTCCGTGACCTTCACATGGACAGCTTTGCCTCCTACTACGAGTATGTGACACAGGACAACAGCGGCGAAGAGTTCACGCGCATGCTGGATCTCCTTTCGACGAACAAGACCGATTTTTTCCGCGAGCCCAAACATTTCGATTTTCTGCGCGAACGCATCCTGCCCACACTCGAAAAGGACAAGCAGATCCGCATCTGGTCATCCGCCTGCTCAACCGGCGAAGAACCGTACACCATCGCGATGACGCTGTACGAAAGCGTCCGTACCCCGGAGCAATGGAACTTTCAGATTCTTGCTTCGGATATCTCCACTCGTGTCTTGGCACATGCCGCCAAGGGACTGTACGCGGAAGAGCGGCTACGGGAGGTTCCGGCGGAGATCGTGAAACGACATTTTCTCCAAGGGCGCGGTGACAGCGCGGGGCTCGTGAAGGTCAAGCCGCATCTCTCGAAAATCATCAAATTCAGGCGGCTGAATCTGATGGACGATCGGTTCCCCATCAAGGCCCCGCTTGACCTGATCTTCTGCCGAAACGTGATGATCTACTTCGATCGCCCCACGCAGGAACGGCTGGTGAACAAGTTCTATCACCACCTCAAGCCGGGTGGGTATTTGTTCATCGGGCACTCAGAAAGCCTGCAATGGGTCTCCCATCCTTTCAAAACGCTCGCCCCGACCATCTACTGGAAGGAAGCCTGACGGACATGCCTGCCATCGACACCGATACGTTTTCTCATATCCGCCGGATGCACGATCGCCGGTTTCCTCATGAAATCGCCTGCATTCTGCCGGGCGAATTCTTCGTCAGCCGGGAACCGATGGTGGTGTACACGGTCCTGGGCTCCTGTATCTCCGCCTGCATTCGTGATCCGATCGTCGGCGTCGGCGGCATGAATCATTTTATGCTCCCCGCGCCGAAGGAACACCAATCCGGAGATAGCTGGGGCGGGGAGTCGACGCGGTACGGCTCGTTCGCGATGGAGCAGCTGATCAACGAAATTCTCAAACGTGGCGGGGTGAAGCATCGTCTCGAAATCAAACTGTTCGGCGCCGGGAGAATCTACGAAGGCAATATCGATGTCGGGGCCCGCAATACCGAATGGGTCCTGCAATTTCTGAAGACCGAAGGGTATGCCATCGCCAAGAGCGATCTCGGCGACGTGTATCCGCGCAAGGTGTACTACTTTACGGATTCCGGGCGCGTGCTGATGAAAAAGATCGAACGGGTGAAGAACCGTACGATTTACGAGCGGGAGTCCGAGTACCAACACCGGATCGCAGAGGAGCCGACGACGCAACAGAGCGATATTACGCTGTTCTAAATGTAGACACCCAGTGGTGGCCCTGTTCACAGGCACACCACAAGACCTGGAGATGTTCGGCAATGGCTAAAATTCGAGTCTTGACGATCGATGATTCCGCGTTGATGAGACAAGTGTTGGCTGAGCTGTTGTCAAAAGACCCCGACATCGAGGTCATCGGTAGCGCGCCGGATCCGTATGTCGCCAGAGAGAAGATCAAGGCGCTGAATCCTGACGTGCTGACCCTGGATGTGGAAATGCCCAAGATGGACGGCTTGACCTTTCTGGAAAAGCTCATGCGGGGACGTCCCACTCCGGTCATCATGGTCAGTTCATTGACCGAGGCCGGCTGCGAGACCACCCTCCGTGCCATGGAGCTCGGCGCGGTAGACTTTATCACCAAGCCGAAGATCGATCTCCGCCAGGGAATGGACGACGTGGCCGCCGACTTGATCGCCAAGGTCAAAGGCGCGGCCACCGCCACGCTTCGACGGACGCCTGCTGCAGGCGCACAAGCGGCTCCGAGGCCGACCGCCCTGAACTCGGCCATGATCAAAACCACCGACATGATCATCGCGATCGGATCGTCAACCGGCGGGACCGAAGCCGTGAAGGAGGTGTTGCAGGTGCTGCCACCCAATACCCCTCCCATAGTGATCACGCAGCACATGCCGGAGCGTTTTACCAAGACCTGGGCGGATCGCATGAACCAGCTCTGCCGCATCTCCGTGAAGGAGGCCGAAGACGGAGACAGTGTGTTGCCCGGTCATGCGCTGATTGCACCCGGCAACTACCACATGACCTTGGTTCGCAGCGGTGCGCGTTATTCGGTGCGCATCAATCAGAACGAGCCGGTGAACCGCCATCGCCCCTCGGTCGATGTCATGTTCGATTCCGTTGCCCAATATGCGGGAGGGAATTCGGTGGGGGTCATTTTGACCGGGATGGGCGGCGACGGCGCGAAGGGGTTGCTCAAGATGAAGGAAGCCGGGGCCTATACCATCGCACAAGATGAAGCCTCCTGCGTCGTCTTCGGGATGCCTAAAGAAGCCATTAAGCTGGGGGCGGCCGACGTCGTGCGCCCGCTCAAAGACATTGCCGCAACCGTGCTGACTCATGTCACCCGTGCCTGATCGTTCACTTTTTCCACAGAGGAGCCGCGATGAAAATCACGAAAGAAGTCAATAGTCGTAAGGTGACCTTAAAGCTGGAAGGCAACTTTACGTACACTCAGCGCAAACCGTTTCAGGAAATGTTGAAAACGGTCGACGTCGATGGGGTCGACCAGATCGTGATCGAGCTCTCTCAGGTGTCGTTCCTCGACAGCGCGGCCCTCGGACTGCTGATGATTTCCCACCGGCAGTTGCAAGCCAACAAGCGTACCTTGTCGCTGGCCTACCCTCAGCCCACGGTCAGGCAGATTATCGAGCTGGCCAACCTGCACAAGACCATTCCGCTGATCGATGCGGACGCCCCTTCGATGGTCAAGAAGAGCGCCTGAGCCTGTTCTGCCTCATGGAAGGAGCCGGGCATGCAAATTACTGAGCGGCGTGTCGGGAATGCCGTCATTCTCGACCTGGTCGGGGAGCTGACCTACGCAAACCGCACCACCTTCAAGGGGGCGGTCGATCGTGTGAAATCGAGCGGCTGTCGCCAGATGATTCTCAACATGCACGGGGTTCGCTTCCTGGACAGTTCCGCGCTCGGGACCCTGGCACTCGTGGCGCAAAGCCTGAGCGGCACACCGGGACGGATCGCGTTGTTGAACCCGCAAAGTTACGTGAAAGAAATCATCACCTTGGCCAATCTGCATCAGATGTTGCCCGTCTATCACTCGGAACAGGACGCCATTGCGGCAACGAATCTGCCTGCGGCCCGTTGAACTATCTCAGGAGCAGTCTACGTGGGTGAGCCCGCACCGCACATCACACCGCCGGTCAACGTCGAGACGGTTTCCAAACCGGCACCGGTCATTCTGCTCGTCGACGACGACGAAATTACCAGAATCGGCATGGCTGGTCGATTGAAACGCTTGGGGTATCGCGTCATCGAGGCCGTCGATGGAAGCGCCGGCTTGGCGGCGATCCGCTCCCACCGTCCGGATTTGGTGATCCTCGATTGGATGATGCCGGGCATGGACGGTCCCAGTGTCTGTGAGGCGATCCGTGCGGACCACGAGTTACGATCCAGTCAGGTCGTCCTCATGACCGCGCACGATCGCCCTGAACAGATTGCCGAGGGCCTCTCGCGCGGCGCCGATGATTTTCTCAGCAAAGCCGCCAGCAAGCAGGAAGTCCTGGCGCGGGTGCAGGCCAGCCTTCGGTCCAGCGCCCTGGTTCGTGAAATTGAACACACCCGGGACGATCTGGATCGTTCGCACAAATTGCTCTCCGCCAAACAGCAAGAGCTGGAGAACGAGCTGCAGTCGGCTGCCGCCTTCGTCCGCGCGCAACTCCCGATGCCCGGCATACCGGCACAGGGCATTGCCATGCACTGGGCTTATCAGCCCTCGCTCGCGTTGGGAGGCGATCTCTTTCAAGTCTGTTCCTGGGGGCCGGATGCGCTCGGGCTTTATATCCTCGATGCGTCCGGCCATGGGGTCTCCGCAGCGTTGCGCGCGGTCGGCCTCATGAGTTTTCTCCGCGAAGACAATCTCGTAAAAGCCGTGGGCAGCTTCGATCCCGGAGCGATCGTGAACGAAGCCAACCGGCGATTTCCGTTAAGCCAAGACGGCGACTATTTTACGTTGTGGGTAGGACGCCTCGATCTGAGTTCCTGTACCTTGACCTATGCCACGGCGGGCCACGGCGGCGCATTTCTGCATGCCGCCGCCGGTGAATCCCGATGGCTTGCCTCTGCGAGCCTGCCGTTGGGATTCGATCCGGACTCGACCTTCGAAAGCGCCCGCACACAGTTACAGCCGCACGACCGCCTCTACCTGTTAAGCGACGGAATCTACGAGGCGCCGTCGACGACCGGTGAACTCTGGGGCAAGCCCCGCCTGCAAGCCACACTCGAAGAGCATCGCACCTCCAGCTTGGTTCATAGCATCACCGAGACCATGGCGATCGCCCATCAGTGGCTAGATGGCGACATCTTTCCCGATGATGTCGCGCTGCTCGGGCTGGAAATCCAAGACCGGTCGACACCGCACAAGAGGAGGGGGTAGTGGAATCTCAATCAATCATGGACCTGCCCGCCGCGCTCGATCGGTTGGACGGGGATCAGGAGCTTTTTCTCACGCTCGCCGGCCTGTTCGTGGAACGGTCCCCACAAGCGCTGAGCGCCATCCAAACGGCGATGAGCGCGGGAGATCTCCCGGCTCTGATCAAGGAAGCCCACAAGTTAAAGGGTTCGGCCATGGAGTTTTGCGCCAAACCAGCTGTGGCCTGCGCAGCCCACCTCGAAGAATCCGCGCGCAAGGCCGCCGTACAAGAACTCGCCGCACTGGCCGAGCAGGTGCAGGCAGAGACCGCACGCCTCACGGCGGCACTGACGACGATCATCGAAAAGGGATTTCCCACATGACCGTGCCCGAGTCGTCCCCGACCTTGCTGGCCGTCATCCCCGATTCCGAGGTCTTGGCTCTCACGCTGGAACAAGCCACCTCTCGCAACCTCTCCGTCGTCACCGCTCCGGATCCGAAGGCGGCACTCGCTATGGTCGAGATGGCACGACCTGAGATCGTCATCACCGACCTGTTCTTGCCGGGGCGTATGGGGTTGGTGCTGATTCAGGACATACACAAGCGGGCTCCCGCCACAGCCACGATTGCGTCGACCCAGACAACGGAGCAGGGGACGATCCTCGCGGCCATACGCGCGGGCGCCACAGACTATCTGCCGCTCCCGACCAGCGGGAAGGAGATCGGCCTGGCCCTGGATCGAGCGATCCAACGGCTCTCACGCCCGGTGGAGGCGATTCCCGGCATCGATCGACTGGACTACCGTGTGACCATCGGCACCGATCCCCACCACGTCGAAGCCTGTGTGAGCTGGTTGATGGAGCAGACCGCCGGAAACCTGCCGGAATCTCAACGCCTGCACCTCCAGGCCACCCTCATCGAACTTATCGTCAACGCCGTGGAACATGGCAGCCTCGAAATCCAATATCACGAGAAACGCCAGGCGCTCAGCACCGACCGATTCGATGCGTTGATCGAGGCGCGCCGGCGGGACCCGCGCTTCGCCGAGCGTCGCGTGGTCGTCCAGGCCGGGTACGACCTTCGCCATCGACGACTCCACTACGCGATTGCGGATGAGGGGAACGGGTTTGCCTGGAATCGCCTGCTGACGCGGGGCAACCAGCCCTGCGACAGCCATGACGCCAACGGCCGCGGCGTGTTTCTCTCCAAGGCCTTCTTCCCCGATTTGACCTATAACGAGCAAGGTACCCAGGTGACGTTCTCCGTTCCGCTTCCGTAAGCACCGCCGCTCGCCGACTTGACGCCCCTCCGCTCCGCAGTTTATCTTCCCCTCCCTGAGACCCGCGATGCACCCCCGATTCACCATGAGGCTCTCCATGACGCGTCCCGCTCGCCTGCTGTGCTCAATCATGTTGGTGTCCCTGTTGACCGCCTGCGGTAGCGCAGAGTGGGTCCATCCGACGCGCCCGAAAGACCAGTACGCCCAGGACTACAACAAGTGTCAGGCCGACACCCTGCGCGATCCCAAGCTGCAACAGGGCATTCAACTCCTGATCATTCAAGCCACTGAGCGTTGCCTGCAAAAGCAGGGGTGGAGACTCGTCGAAAAAGAGTAACCGTTCATCGCTTCGTTTCTGTGACCCGCCGACAGCATCCTCACGCCTTTCCCCCGTGCATGGTGATCCGTCTTGCCCGTCCTCACCCTCCTTTTTGTTGACGGGTTGAGCAAGGTCCGCTATGTAATGAGTAGAGCCAGACCACCAGCCCGCATTATTCATGACGGTCTGTCGCGAAATTGCCGAGTCACGTGGCGAGACCGGCGAGCGGAGCCGGGAGGACCCGAAGCGTACTCCTGCAGTACGTTGAGGATCGGAGGGGCGAGCCCGCCGGCCGAAGGTCCGTCGCAGCAGTGAATCGGCGATTGCAGAAGAAGCGCTCATGAATAATGCTGGCTAGCACGACACTATAACTGGAAGCCTACCCATGAAGCGTATTGACCTGATCGCCGGAGCACGACCGAATTTCATGAAAATCGCGCCGATCATCGACGCGTTGCATGCTGCACAAAAACAAGGCGGGAACGCCCTGCACTATCGACTGATTCACACCGGGCAGCACTATGACAAAGCCATGTCGGGCAGCTTTTTCGAGGAACTGGGCATTCCCGATCCCGATATCAACCTGGAGGTGGGCTCGGGGACGCAAGCCGAGCAGACCGCAGGCATCATGGTGGGCTACGAAAAAGTGCTGGCGAAAGAAACGAGCGCGCTCTGCCTCGTGGTGGGAGATGTGACCTCGACCATGGCCTGTTCGATCGTGGCCCGGAAAATGGGCATACCCGTCGCCCATGTCGAAGGCGGCATTCGCTCACTCGACTGGACCATGCCCGAAGAAATCAATCGCGTGGTAACCGATTCGATCACCAATTGGTTTTTCACGACCAGCGATACGGCCAACGACAACCTCCGCCGCGCCGGTGTCACCGAGGACCGTATCTTTTTCGTCGGCAACACGATGATCGACACGCTGCTCAAGCACGAGGGCCGGTTGCGGCCGCCGGCCTGCTGGACATCCCTCGCGCTGAAACCGCAGCAGTACTGTGTCGTGACGCTCCATCGCCCGGCGAACGTAGACGGTGAGCACAAGCTGCTCGCCCTGTTGCAGGCCATCGCGGACGGCACCCAAGGCTTACCGGTCGTGTTTCCCGTCCACCCGCGTACTGCCAAGAATCTCCGTGAAGCAGGCAAGGCGCTCCCGTCGATGCACTACGTCGATCCGTTGGGGTATCTCGAGTTTAACTATCTCGTCAAACATGCCCGTGGCGTGATTACCGATTCGGGCGGAATTACGGAAGAAACGACCGTGCTGGGCGTGCCTTGCTTGACCTTGCGCGACAACACCGAACGACCGGAAACCGTGACGATCGGCACCAACGAACTCATCGGTACCGACCCCGCTAAGCTGCCTCCGGCCTTGACTCGCTTGATGGCCGGGCAGTGGAAGAAGGGCGCGATTCCACCCAAATGGGACGGGAAGGCAGCGGAACGAATTGTCGGGCAGTTAGGGCGGTTGCTCCTCGGATCATGAGTGCGTTGCAATACTCACGGGCAGTCAGACACCTCGCAGAGAGAGTAGTTGCATGATTTGCACCGTCAGTGCATATTATCCGCATGTGGATTGCGAAGGAAGTTGAAGGGCGTATTCGGCGCATGGCGAAGCAGTTTCCCGCTGTGCTCATCACCGGCGCGAGACAGACCGGCAAGACCTCTCTGCTGCGGCATCTCTATCCCCGTACTTCCTATCTGACTCTCGATCTCCCCGCGAATGCGTAAGCCGCGCGCACCGCACCCGACGAGTTGCTCAAGGCCTATCCGCCACCGGTGATCATCGACGAAATTCAGTATGCGCCGTCACTGCTGCGGCATCTCAAAGTCCACATCGACCAGGATCGCTCGCCCGGCCGCTTTCTCTTGACCGGATCGCAAGTATTCCCGCTCATGCATGGCGTGTCGGAGAGCTTGGCGGGGCGTTGCGCGGTGCTGAATCTGCATACACTCGGGAGGGCTGAATTGCTCGCGGCAGGCCATGCGATCGAGGAGTGTCGCTACCTGTTTCTCGGCGGATATCCCGAGCTGCATCTTGGGACCGATCCTGACCAGTGGTTTCCCGCCTACGTCGCCACCTATCTTGAACGCGATGTGCGCAACGTGCTGCGTGTTGCGGACCTGCCGGAGTTCAATCGGTTTCTGCGCGCCTGTGCGCTGCGGACGTCTCAGATGATCAATTACTCCGACCTTGCACGAGATACCGGCATTGCTCCCAATACCGCACGTAAATGGGCAGGGCTGCTTCAGACATCGGGAGTGGTGACCATGATCGAACCGTATTTCGGCAATCGCACCAAGCGGCTGATCAAAGCGCCCAAGCTCGCATTCCTCGACACCGGTCTGGCGGCATTTCTTGCAGGATTCCGTTCGGCACGGGAGCTGACGGCATCCACGCTCGCCGGGGCATTCTGGGAGTCATATGTCGTTGGCCAGATTCTTCGACAAGCGGCCAGCCGCGCCGATGCCGCGCCGGTCGGTTACTGGCGCACTGCGGGAGGGCCTGAGGTGGATGTGGTGATTGATCGCGCCGGCGCCCTCACCGCGGTCGAATGCAAATGGAAAGAGCATCCAGGGCCCGCGGACGCCGACGGGCTCAAAGCTCTAGAGGCCGCTGAGCCAGGACGAGTGAAGCAGAAGATGATCGTGTGTCGCACGAAAGCAGCCTATCGTCTCCCCGATGGAACCTGGGTCGTGAGCCCCTCCGATGCGCTGAAACGGTTGACCGTAACATGAGGCCGGGCGGCATCGGAACGCCCCGGGCGCCCGGCAGATGCTCTCTCCCCCCTTCGCATCTATGCGCACCCTCACTCGGCATCCGAGACATCCCGGAGCGTACTGACAGGGTCGTCGGCTCGCCGACCGACAAGGGGTCCGACGCCATGGTGATCGCCCGTCTCATCATGCGCTCACATCCCTTGCGCGCTGCAATGACTTACGGTACAGTAAGGAATGTCTTTCCTTGTAAGGAGCTCCGATGTCCACATCAACGTTGACGAGCAAAGGGCAAACCACGATACCGAAAGACGTTCGAGAACGGCTCAATCTCCAGCCGGGAGACCGTTTGGAATTTGTGATTGATGAGGACGGCCGCGTCGTGCTGCTCCCGGCCAGCATCGACGCCTCGTTGTTAACCGGTATACTCAAGGCGCCGGCTCGTCCGGTGAGTGTGGAAGACATGAACCGAGCGATTCGTAAACGAGGAAGCCGCCAATGATCGGTCTCGACACGAACGTCCTGGTCAGACATCTCGTGCAAGATGAACCGAGTCAATCGCGTAAAGCCACACACGTGATCACGAAGCAATGTACGCGTGACGATCCAGGGTTCGTCAATCGCGTCGTCCTCTGTGAGTTGGTATGGGTGTTGGAAAGTGCCTATGGGTATTCCAAGGACACCATTGTGGCCGTGTTAGAGAAACTGTTGCAGACCGCCCAGTTGAAAGTAGAAGACCCGCAGACGGCATGGACGGCATTTCGCATGTATCAGACAGGAAAGGCTGACTTCGCTGACTGTCTGCTAGGTGCCACGAACCGACTCCGTGGATGCGACGAGACGGTCAGCTTCGATCAAGCCGCGGGCAAGCTCGATGGGTTCCGGCTTCTTTAGCAAGTGGATGAACCGCTATTGTGTCTCGCCGGAACAGCGGACGCATTCAACGTCGCAGATGATACGAGAACGCACCCGTCGGATAGTTGGTCCGCCGATCGACCTGGATTGCCGGCATGGCGCCGACACCGACACGGCAGGTGAGTTGGTCGCGACTTCTTGTGCAAAAACCGGGTGATTCCGCAGTCTGCTAAATCAAACGGATGCGCGTCATGAATTCATGGGGCAGGGGACCGCGGTGCTCGACGCGGATCGTCGTGATCGGCTCTTTGCTCCCATAGCGACTGGACCTCCAGCCGGCCACAGGCTGGACGGAGCCCGTATAGAGTCGGCTCGCCCCTCCCTCAATGGTCATGAAGAGCGGCTCTTCCAGTCCTTCCAAGCGGTAGCCCCCATCGACTGGAACGACGCCGCACCCGACATGCCAATTCAATTCGAGATGGTGCGTGCCGCTGCCGGTCAGCCAATCCCAAATCATCCATGACCCGGACGGTTCGTAGGAGACGCCGCGCAAATGCACCACGCCCAGGCGCTCCTTGTAGCCATAGTGCCTCGCGATGACCGTCACTTTTCCTTCCGGCGTCTCGTCCCGATAGACCAGGTGCGTGTCGAACGGGTGTGACCAAGTCAGCGCCCCCTCCGGCACCGCTTGATCCAAGCCGTCCACCGTCACGGTATTGTGCCCGCGCGTGCCGCGGAAATAGGCACGCCATGCCTCGTCCCCCAAGTAGGTGTAGGTACCGGGATCGACCAATATCTCCTGCGGACCGATCTGGAGCATCATCGAGAGGGCATCGGCATGACCATGCGCGTAGCGCGGCGGCATCCCGAGCGGCCCGTGATCGAAGATGGCCCGCTGGGAACCACGACCGCGAATAATGGAATAGCCCGAGAGGTGAAACGTCGTCAAACCGGACGTGTGCTTCCGTCCGGGAGCCCGAAAACGAAGATAGGGCGACAGAGCCGTTTCGCAGTCACCGTCGCCGATGGCAGGCAACCGGTCGTCGGCCGGCATGCGAAACTCATTGAGAAACGCGCGGCTGCGGTCGAAGGCGTGGCGAACCTTCTCAGGAAGCGGTCGTTGCTGGTGATCCAGTAACGCGACGATCAGCCCGTAGAGGTCGGTGCTGAAGTGGAGGTAGCCGAGCCCCTGCTCCTGACTGCCGCCATCCTGGCTGATGTGCCGGGGCGTGTCTTCCTCCAACAGATACAGGCCGAAGGCCAACCATCGCTCCGCCTGTTCCAGTTCCGTGAACAGACTACCCGCATGGATCAACGCGGCAGCTCCCGCCAGCGTTTCGTGCGGAATCGGAGAACGCAGCGCCAAGCGCTTCCGAATCAGTTCCGCATGCCCCGACACCAGCGTCAGTAACGCGCTCCACACCTGTCGGGACTGTTGCATCCACGGACGAATCAAATCCAGGGCGTAACAGCTCGCAAGCAGGCGCAAGGCGCATTCCATGGGTGAGACGTAATGCACGCCGATCAGCAGGGGATTGGCCGTGACCCAGGAGAGAAATTGGGTTTCCACTGCCGCAACCGCGCGCGCCCGAATGGAGGGATCGGCCTTTTGAGCGATCAACCCCAGCGTCACGAGGTGCTGCAGCCGTGAGGGTTCCCAGACCACGCGGACATCTCCGCACGGGTTCCCTGTGTGAACCGGAATGTGAGGAAAGAACCGGCGCGGCCAGGTCCGCCCCGTATCCGGGGCCTGGTGCCAGCATGATCCATCGGGATTCCATTCCCAGGGGAGGCCGAACACCGACAGACGACCGCTCAATAGCTCTTCGGCCGACGCGGTATCGAGGTCACATTGCCAGGGCAGGGGAGGCAAGACCGGATAGGCGCTCCGGCAAAACGACGCGGCGGCGGTGTCCTGTTCGGTAAATGACCGGGATAACCACCGGCTGCCCAGTTGCTGCTGCAGTCGGAAGAGGGAGAAGAGTCCACGTTCCCTCGCTCCATGCCACCAATCCTCAGGGCGGCCGGCAGCAAGAGCTTTCGCTGAGGCTTCAAATGTGCGAGGCAAAAACGTCGTCTTGAACGAGAGCGTAACCCGCAACGCCTACCCTCCACCATACAACTCGCAGAGAGATCCATCTCGAAGACCCCGTCCATCCGGCCCTGGCGGACACCGGTCGTTAGGAGGAAACAGTACCTTCGTTCGACTCATTGGTCAATGCCGAATTATCACGTACAAGGTGTCGGTGAAAGTACTACGTAGGTGCAACGGGGATATGCGTCAGGTTGCGACACGGGGTCGGAAGACAGGAAGGTCCGGCTATTTGGCCCTCACACCTTTTTGTCAAAATATGCTAAGAGAGGACGATTCGCGATTACACGACACTGAGTAGAACTACAAAGCAAGTACGTGCGGCATGGCTGCGCCAAGACAAGGAGTCGCCCAACACGTGAAAAAAGCATTGATCACCGGCATCAGCGGCCAAGACGGTTCTTATCTCGCAGAGTTCCTCTTGGCTAAAGGCTATGAAGTGCATGGGATTATCCGCCGTTCGAGTTCGTTCAACACCGGGCGCATCGATCCCATCTACCAAGACCCGCATGTGCCCGATGCCCGGCTGAAGTTGGTCTATGGCGACCTCAACGACGCGAGTTCGTTGAACAGAATCCTTCGGACGATACAACCCGACGAAATCTACAACCTGGGGGCCCAAAGCCATGTCCGGGTCAGTTTCGATGTGCCGGAATACACGGCGGAAATTACCGCGCTTGGCACGGTGCGTCTGCTGGAAGCCATTCGAGAATCCGGGATCCGGCCGAAATTCTATCAAGCCTCCTCCAGTGAGATGTTCGGCAAGGTGCAGGACATCCCCCAACGCGAGACCACACCGTTTTACCCGCGCAGCCCCTACGGCGCAGCCAAAGTCTATGCCCATTGGATCACGGTGAACTATCGCGAAGCCTACAATCTCTTTGCCTGTAGCGGCATCCTGTTCAATCACGAGTCCCCGCGGCGGGGAGAGACATTCGTCACGAGAAAAATCACCCGCGCCGCAGCACGCATCAAATTGGGCGTCCAGAAGGAATTATTCCTCGGCAATCTGGATGCCAAGCGGGATTGGGGATTCGCGGGCGACTACGTGCAGGCCATGTGGATGATGCTGCAAGCCGAACAGCCGGACGACTATGTCATCGCGACCGGAGAAACCCATACCGTGAAGGAGTTTCTCGACCGCGCGTTCGGCCATGTGGGGTTGAATTGGCACGACTATGTGAAGATCGATCCGCGCTACTACCGGCCGACAGAGGTCGACCTCCTCATCGGCGATGCCGCGAAGGCCAAACGCACGCTGGGGTGGGAGCCGAAAGTCTCGTTTGAAGAGTTGGTGACCATGATGGTCGACGCGGACGTGCGGGCGGAGCGTCAGACATTGGAAGGGACGAGAGGGGCACAGTTGCAGTGAGTGTGAACTGACAACGGAAAGACCATGACATAGGAAGTTACTTCCTGCGGTCGGTGCCGAGGGAAATTGCTCAGGGACACACTCCAAAACTGAACAGGCACTTCAGGCGCAGTTCGCATTCCATTGAGACGAAAGAGTTGTTTGGATTTGAGGCCAACCTGGCGGATGTGCAAAGGTAGTGAAAAGACAATGGCATGGTTCCGTTTATACCAAAAGCTTATGGGAAAGACCCCGCCTCGTTATTGTAGCTAGTGGACCTGAGTCTCCAATCACCATGTTCGCATCTACACGGTTACTTCTCAAAAGCGAACTAGGCATGGTGGGCCGTTGGGTGCGTCCCACGTTGTCACGTTCGAGCGCCTCTCTTTGTAGTGTTGCCGATCAAGCATTACTCAGCGCAGTTAATTTTGCCATTGGAATGTACTTTGTACACTTCTCCACGAAGGACGAGTACGGCTTGTACGCAATATCCTACGGTATTATCACTCTCATGATCAGCTTTGCTGGAGCGTTGATCATGACACCTATGACCGTAAGTTATGCCGACAAACCAAAGGAGCAACGCGAAAGTTACTGCGCTTCAATGTTGATGGGACAATATGGGATTTTTCTGCCAGCAATAGGTTTGGTCTTACTTATAATCACCTTCCTATATCGAGCGAGCGTGCTACAACTGGATACGACTCGTCTCGCCACAGTGATTGGCATAGCGGCGGCGGGAGGGATGCTGTGGGAGTTTTCCCGACGTTACTACTATTTGCGATTAAAGCCGGCAACCGTTTTGCGATGGGATATCTGCTACGCAACAATAATGGCGATCGGGCTTGTGAGCGCTATGTACTCGAATGTGACGGGCATGCACTGGTGGATTTTCGTAATCTATGGACTGGCAACCACAGGGACAGGTCTGTGGGCTTTGTCACAGTCGGAGCTTGCTCACCCATCAGGTTTGTACCAAGTGTGGGAATCCGTGAGAGAGTCGTGGCACCATGGACGTTGGACGTTAGGTGGCGTGCTGGTCACGTGGGTTCAAAACCAGAGTTTCATATATTTCTTGGCAGTCTTTGCTGATTTATCCAGCGTGGCTGATGCCAACGCCGCTAGACTGCTGGTAGCGCCCCTGATGTTGGTGAATTCAGGTTTGACCAACGTGCTCTTGCCAAGGCTGGTTCTCCTGCGCTCTGAAAAGCGTTACACCGAGGCAGAACAAATGGCTCAACGTCTCATGTGGATGATAACGGGCATCTTTGTCTTCTATACGGCCATTGTAGTCATGGCCGAAGGAAGACTGACCAGGCTAGTGTTAGGCAACGCTTACACGGGACTGGAGTCGTTCATTCTGGCGTGGGGGGTGGTCAATCTGCTCACAGCGTTACGCGGCAATGTGTCAGTATTATTACAAGTGTTCAAAGCGTTCAGAATCATCACGTTGGCCAATATCGGCAGCGCAATTGCGGTAGTCCTTGTCACCTGGCCACTCATGTACTACTACGGGGTATTGGGTAGTATCGCAGCGGTGGCGTTGGGCGAAATTATCCTTGTCGTACTACTGAGGAGTGCCTTTGCCCATGTCAGACGAACGTACGCATATTGACGTGTGCGTGGCGACGTATAAACGCCCGGCGTTATTGGATCAGCTACTACAGAGCCTGATCAATCAGCGGCTTGACAAAGATGTGGCAATACGAATCGTCGTGGTAGACAACGATCTTGCCGAGACGGCTCGTGAGGTTGCCTCGCGGTATGCAGAAATGGGTATAACACCTGTCTGTTATGAAACGGAGCCAGTGCAGAACATTGCGCTCGCTCGGACGAGAGCCCTATCGGCGTGTACTGGCGACTATGTCGCATTCATCGACGATGATGAGGTCGCCACACAGGACTGGTTGCAGCGCCTTCTAGAGACTAGCCGCAGGTTTCAAGCAGACGTGGTATTCGGGCCGGTAGTCCCAGTCTATCCCCAAAACGCCCCAGAATGGGTCCGCCGCGGGCGTTTTTTTGAACGAGGCCGTATGCAAACCGGTAAACCCTGCCCTCATGGTGCAACAAACAACGTGCTTATTTCTCGCAAAACCATCGTAGCTACTGGACTTCAATTCGATCAGGCATACGGGCGCACCGGTGGCGAAGACACCCACTTTTTCTATCGCTTGGGCCAACAGGGTGCGCGTATGGTGTGGTGCGACGATGCCATAGTGACTGAGGAGGTGGCGGAAAATCGGATGACCTCAGCATGGTTGATCCGCCGGGCCTACCGGGGCGGGCAAATGTACGGAAGGCTGCTGATCTCACCAAAGCGACTTCCGGCACGTATCCCCTGGATTGCGCAACGAGTCGCATACTTGGGGGTTGCGGTTGCCCTTCTCCCACTTTCCTGGTTGTGGGGGAAAGAGACTGGCGTGCGTGTATTGATGAAAATCAGCTCGAATCTGGGGCACCTCACGAGCCAGTCTGGCTGGCTGTATGAAGGGTACCGGTAACCACAGGAGCCGACTAAAGGCCGTGCACACACTTCCCCTTACGATACTCGTCAATAGCTGCGACAGTTTCGAGGATTGCTGGCACCCATTCTTCAAGTTGCTGAGCATATACTGGCCGCAGTGCCCCCACCCAATTGTCCTCAATACTGAGCAAAAGGTTTTTGTCTATTCTGGACTTGATGTGAGAGCGAGCCGCGTCGCGGAAGGGTGGCGCGGCCAAGGGAGATTGCCTTGGAGTGACTGTCTCCTGCGCTGTCTTGAGCAGGTAGACACAGAGTATCTACTTTATCTCCAGGAAGATTACTTTTTGAATGGGCCAGTCGACGAGGGCTTGATAGGCGAGTTCGTTACCCTCATGAGTCAGCAACACATTCCGCATATTCGCCTTATGGAGTTGGATCGCAAAGCCGGGCACCGGCAGTCCACTGAACATCCTCTACTATGGGAGATCCACGAACGCGCCGACTACCGGCTCAATCTTCAGGCAGGACTCTGGCGCAGGGATACGCTTCAATCTTACCTCCAGCCCGGCGAAAGTGCATGGGAGTTTGAACGCTGGGGCACTCGCCGTTCATACCAGCGAACCGACAAGTTTCTCTGCCAGAGTCTTGATCACTTCAACGCCAGGCAGCGATTTGTGGTGCCCTATCATCCGACGGGTATCGTTCGCGGAAGGTGGTATGAACCGGCTGTCAAAAACGTGTTTGCCGAACACGGCATTATGGTGGATTTTTCAAAGCGAGGATTTCACCGCCCGGGGCTCGTGCGCCGCTGGCTGATCCCCTGGCGAGCCAGGCTACGACGCGCATTCATGAAGGTAGTGTGGCTGCAAAGCAAGGTTTCCGGAAGGTCGAGGGCGACAAGCCAGTGAATTCCCCCCCTCAGATAAAAGAGCGCAGGCTGAAGATACTCGTCTCTTGTTATGCCTGTGATCCGGAGTTAGGCTCAGAGCCCGGCATGGGTGGGAACTGGGTCGTGCAACTGGCGCGGCATCATGACCTCTGGGTCTTGACCGAAGCAAACCGGTTTGCCCCGGCGCTGATCAATTACATCGACCGCCATTGTCCGGAGCTGAAGTCAGCCATTCATGTCACCGGCATTCCTCGCCGACGCTTCGGTGAAAGCCTGTGGCAGCATTTCTTTTACTACTGGACATACAGACGTTGGCAGAAAGATGCTCTTCGAGTGGCTCGCGCGCTGCAGCACCAAATTTCATTCGATTTGGTGCACCAGCTGAACATGATCGGCTACCGGGAACCAGGCTACTTGTGGCAGCTGCAGCTCCCATTCATCTGGGGCCCGATCGGTGGCCATGCCCAAATGCCATGGCGGTTTCTGTTTGCGCTCGGTCTCAGAGGCGGCTTGCAGTGTGGAATCAGAAATGTTCTGAACTGGCTGCAAATGCGTGGCAGCTGGCGGGTGAAACAGGCCGTCAAACAGGCCATCGTCCTCCTCGCGGCAACCCGAGAGGATCAGGCGGCAATCCGACGTCTCCATAGCCGAGAGGCGCTCCTTCTGAACGAGCAAGGTGCCAATCCAATTCCAGCAGACGCGAGCCGGGATTTGTATAACGGGCAGAGGCCCCTGCGCATCGTATGGTGCGGGGTATTTGTGCCTAGGAAGGCACTCCCGCTCGCATTGAAAGTCACGCAGCTTGTGGCTCGGGAAACGTCTGTTGAACTGCATATTGTTGGGGCCGGCCCCATGGAACGGGCCTGGAAGACTCTGGCAGAACGTCTGGGGGTCACCGCATTGTGTCGATGGCACGGGATGCTTCCTCGCTCTGAATCCTTGGCGATTATCCGTCAAAGTGATCTGATGTTATTTACGAGTCTTCAGGAGGGGACCCCGGCAGTGGTGCTAGAGGCTATTCAGTCTGGGGTTCCGGTGATATGCCATGATCTATGTGGCTTCGGCACCATTGTCACCGAAATGTCAGGGGTGAAAATACCGGTTGAGGGGCCAGAGCGGAGCTGCAGAGCTTTTGCCGATGCCGTGGTACGAGTGGCTCAAACGCCGGAGATGCTTCGTAGACTTTCTGAGGGTGCCTTGCAGCGGGCCAACGAAATTGCTTGGCCAAATCAGACGAAGGTTATGTTGGATTGTTACCGGAAGGCGATGCGGCTCCCTTCGTTTCAAACGAAAGAGTACGCATTGTGATGACCACCGCTCGATTGGACCCTATGGAGCTCGGTTCAGCCCAGCCTCCCACTCACAGCGCTAGCAAGGGCCACCTGGTTCCGCTTCTGATCCTCCTATTGTTTGCAAGCGTGGGCCATAATCTCGCTGCTCCATCAGAAACGGCTACGGTTCAGGAAGTGGGGTTTCAGAACAATCCGGTCCCTCTTTTCATCAGAGGGCTCGCCTATGGATGGGCACTGTTCATTGCCCTGCAGCATTTGGGGAGTACACTTCATCTGATCAGACAGCAAGGGGCGTTTCTATTTTTCGTTGGATACATGGCAACATCGATGTTCTGGTCTGCCTTCCCGACCAAGGTCTTCATCAATGTGGGCCATTTACTGGGGCTCGCACTCGTGCTGGTTGCCGCAGACCGGTATTTCACGGAGAAGCCAAACGGATTGTTCACACTGATCAGCCTCGTCTTAGGATCGGCGTTGTTGCTTTCCATCCTCGTGGCGATCCTGGTGCCATCGGTCGGCGTTGCACTGCCCGAGGGCCGTTGGCAGGGCCTTGCCGGCAACTCAAATAGCCTCGGGATGATTGCCTTGATTTCTCTCTGGAGTAATACCGCTGGTCTCCATCTGCCGGCCTCCAGGAAGTTGCGCAAATGGCATTGCTTGGGGCTGGCGGTGTCCTGTGCTGCACTGGCTGGGTCGCGAAGCGTGACCGCCATTCTGGCAGCCGGGTTTGCCGTGACGTTGACGATCTTTCTTGTCCGCTTGGAAGGCCAACCACATGTTGTTCGCCTGATGAAAATTCTTGCCGCATCCTGGGCGCTACTGATTCTTGTGGTCGCGGTGTTTGCTTTCGTGCCGCACTTGCTCGAAGCCAAAGGGTTATTCGGTTTCCTTGGACGGAGCACCACCTTTAGCGGTCGCACGCACTTGTGGGAAGAGGCCTGGAAATTGATCGAGTTGCGCCCATGGTTCGGATGGAGTTTTGATTCGAATCTATCGGTATTGAAACACCTGGGTGGAGTTGGCCAATTCCACAGCGGCTACCTTGATCTTCTCGTGCGCGGCGGATGGGTCGGTATGGTGCTCTTTCTCGGCATTCTCATCAGCACTCTCGTCCGCATCGGCCGATTGTCAAGACTGGAATATCGCCGGGCCGTAGTTTTCGCCGCCATGGCCCTAGCGATCTTACTTCACAATGTGACAGAAGCTTCGATCGCACGCGAAACGCATCTACTCTGGACGTTGCTGTTGTTCTTCTATTTGTTTTCCTTTCAACGAGAGCGTTCTCTCCGGGAGATACCATTCGATCCACCCCGAGATGACAGGGGGCCTCAGGCAGACAAGTTGGAGTGGAGTGGGGCAGCCGACACACGCAATATGCAGACAATCCGATGAGTCTCACCATGCCGACCGTTACCATTATTCAACGTATTGTTCCTCACTATCGTGTTCCCTTCTTCACCCGGCTCAAAAATAGACTGGCAGCCTGCGGGATTGATTTCCAGCTCGTATACGGCCAGGAGTACCCGGGGACTGTTCCGACCAGTTCGCACGTGGAAGGCCCCTGGGCTATACGCATTGAAAACAAGTACCTCACTCTAGTCAATGAACAACTGGTGTGGCAGGATGCATGGAAGCATGCCAAAGCCTCCGATCTCGTCATCGTCGAACAGGCGAGTTCACAGCTGCTCAACTATTGGCTCTTGCTCTACGGGCGGTTCAGTCGAACGCAGGTCGCCTATTGGGGACAGGGGATCAACGTGCGAGCACGATACCCCAACAGTGTCGCCGAGCGCATCAAAGCCCTGCTCCTGAAAAAAGTTGATTGGTGGTTTGCCTATTCAGAACACACCCACGACATTCTCAGAAAGGCTCGTTATCCGGAACAGCGAATCACCGTGGTGCAGAATGCGGTCGACAATGAGGCGTTCAAATATGCCATTGAAGCCGTGACCCCGCAGCAATGCGCGAGTCTGCGGGACACGCTGGGCATCACCGGCTCAAAGGTTGGTTTGTACTGTGGCGCCTTCATCGCGCCGAAACGAATGGAGATGGTGATACAGGCGTGTCTTGCCATACGCAGAAACATACCTGAATTCGAGGCCATCATCATGGGAAGCGGTCCGGATCAGAGTCTCGTGGAGAAGGCGGCAGCTGCCTATCCATGGCTGCATTATGTGGGGGCGAAATTCGGGGCCGAACGCGCACCGTACTTCAAAATTAGCGACGTCCTGATTCAACCTGGCACGATCGGACTCGTAATCGTCGATAGTTTCGTGTCAGAGGTGCCCCTCTTTACCACTGATCTGAGCGCGCATGGCCCAGAGATTTCGTTTCTCGAAAACGGGTCTAACGGCTACATCACACCTGACTCTCTGGATCGTTATGTAGATGCGGTGTGCACATTCCTCAACTCGCCTGCGCAAAAGCACACAGTACGTGAGGGTTGTCGGAACAGCGCCTATAAGTATTCGATGGACGCGATGGTTAACAACATGGTTGCAGGGATCAGGGCCTGTCTCGAGTGGCGCCACTGAAGCCATGAAAGTGCTGTTAGGCCACAACTTCTATCGATCCAGCGCGCCCAGCGGAGAAGATGCTGTCTTCCGCAACGAGCAAGAGTTGCTTCGTGATCACGGAGTTGATGTTGTCCCCTATGAGGTCTTCAATGACCACCTCGATACCTCATCGTTGACACGTCGGATCACGCTTGCCTTGGAGACCGCCTGGTCGCGTGACACCTATCAAGCCGTGAGTCAATTGATCAGGCGCACCAGGCCTGATATCGCACATTTTCATAATACTTTTCCGCAGATCTCCCCGAGCGCTTACGCAGCCTGTCGCGACAATGGCGTCCCGGTCGTTCAAACACTCCATAACTTCCGCTTTATCTGCCCGGGTGGGCTCCTCCTCAGGGACGGCCGTCCTTGTGAAGACTGTGTGGGAACCAATCTGCTGCCTGCAATGCGACATCGATGTTACAGAGCATCGCTCCCCGCAACAGGCGCCCTCGTCTGGATGTTGTTGCGTAACCGCTGGCAGGGTACCTACCAAACAATGGTAGATCGTTATGTAGCGCTGACCGAGTTTGCTGCGAGCCGCTTGATTGCGGGAGGGCTACCGAAAGGGCGCCTGAGCATCAAACCGAACTTTGTGCCCGGGGTATCCTCGGCGGGTTCAGGGGATGGCGGCTTTGCGGTATTTGTGGGACGCTTGAGTGCTGAAAAGGGTCTGCGCACCCTCATCGCCGCTTGGGAGTACCTGCCGGGAATTCCGCTCAAGATTATCGGCGACGGGCCCTTGCGGCAGGAGTTAATGGATGTCGTTCTGCGCAAGAATCTCCCCATCCAGTTTCTCGGCTTCTGTGACCGCACCACTGTTCTACATACCGTCGGCGATGCTGCGATTCAACTGATACCATCCGAATGCTATGAAGGCTTTCCCATGGTGGTCTTGGAAGCTTATGCCTGCGGGACACCTCTGGTCTGTTCACGGATCGGCAGTCTGGACGAAATTGTCCGAGAGGGAGAGACCGGGATGAAATTCAGAGCAGGGGATGCCGCGGACCTGGCTCAGACAGTGAAACGTCTCTTGAATAACCCGACGATCTTGCTCAGCATGCGGCACAAGGCCCGAGCTGCGTTCCTTACTCATTACACTTCAGAGCACAACTTCCATCTGCTCATGGAGATCTATCACCGTACCTTAGCCGATGCATGTCGCACCCCTTGGAACTCAGCGGGGGCCCGTTGATGCGTAGGCGCTATATTCGTTGGTTGTTTCGTGCAGTCTGCGCCAACTTCGTGTTTCATCGCACGGACCGGATACGCCAGGAGGCAGCATGTTAACAGTATCGAACGACAGAAATGGAGTGGCTTCGCGTTCCATCATTCAGATATTCGCAATACTACTTGCACTCCTATCTAGTAGTCCCGCCATGGCTCTCCAAGTCACCGAGACGCCTGCTTTTCCTGTTTCACCCTCCAATATAAACAGCTTTGCAACGCCGGTTGCCTACTATCAAGGCAACATTTATGTGGTAAGCGTAGAGCCGCCCGTCGGCAACGGTAACGGGGTGAATCTCCGCACAGTAATCCGAAAAGGCTCCGAACGCCAAGGCCGCTGGCACTGGGAAACAGCAACTATTGACGGTGCTACGCTCGATGACACCTACCATACTCAAGCATCCGTCGCGATTGACAAAGCCGGACATGTGCATGTCGTATACAACATGCACAACATGCCTTGGCAATATGTCGTCTCCAAATATCCTGGCGACATCGCAGCGTTCGATTTTAAGGGAGACATGATCTCGTTAACCGAGAAGTCCACCGTTAAGCATTTGAACAAAACACCCTTTCCATCCATAGGGGCGGCCGCTATCCCCGGGAATCAGATCACCTATCCGGCGTTTTTCTATGATCGCCAGGAAGATCTCTATCTGACATATCGATTTGCCACGCGACCCAAAAAAGCATTCGGCAGCCGTGGATTTGCGTTCGCGCTTGCGCGGTATAACACGGCTACAAAACGGTGGGTTTCGCTAGGGGGACCGATCAAAGTCACCTCAAGCGACGCCACTCTACCCAAAGGTTTGGCCGAAACGGAAGTAAAAGCGCTTCTCTTTTCAGAAGGCTGGCAACCTCAATTGCTGCGCCTATTTTTTGACCGAAACAACCGCATGCATTTATCTTGGAGCTGGCGCGAATTTTATGGCAACTCGCCTTTTGTTCGTCCAAGTTATGCGTATAGTCGAGACAACGAGAACTTGTTCTACCGTGCAGACGGAGGCAAACATAACTTACCGGTCAACTTGCAAGATTCGGGATTGTTATTTCCTGATCGCAAGGAAAGTATATTAAGTTCTCCGCTCATCTATGTGACCGCAGATCCTAGTGGCACCCCGTATATCGTAACCAACGAAAAGGGGAAGACCAGCGAGGTACGTTACTACCAATGGGCCGCCAATGAGTGGAGCGCTGGAGAACCAGCTCCCAGTGGTGCGCAAATCTTGGAGATCGATGATACAGGCAGACAATGGGCGTTCGCGACAGGGCTCAAGCTTTTTACGCGAGAGGATGCGGCACTGACGTGGGCCAAAGTCTATGAAGATACCAGCCAGCCTCGATTCGGGTTTCTCAAGGCGCTTCATCTTCACAACCAAAACCGATTCTTGGTGTTTGCGCAAAGCGTGGATGGCAAGTCTGCAAAGATCTATGACATTCAGTATTGAAACCACAAGCGTGCGATGTTCACGAGGAAACCGGCACCCTTCGCGATGCGCTGATGGCAGTGCCCCGTCGGCAGGTATCAAGCTAAGGAAAGACCCAGGATGAAGCGGTTCATACGAAATATCTATAGCCTGCTGGTAATGTTTGGGATTGATCCGAGAAGAATGCTGTATGTGATGAAAGAACTCCCTCGCTACTATCTTGATTTCCGGCACCTCAAATCCCAATCAGCTTCACAGGGAAGAAGTTTTGTGTTCGGACGCCCCTTCCCATGCTTGGGAGAACGGCATGCCGCAAGTGGTGCCGCAAATGGCCACTATTTTCATCAGGATCTGCTTGTTGCACGCAGAATACATTCTAACACCCCCGACACCCACGTAGATGTTGGATCGAGAGTTGACGGATTTGTGGCTCACGTCGCATCTTTTAGAAGAATTCACGTAATAGATATCCGCCCCTTACCGGATACCATACCGAACATTGTTTTCCTGCAAGCTGATATGATGCACCCTCTGTTGGATAGCCACTTGATTGAGTGCTGCGATTCTTTATCTTGTCTTCATGCGGTGGAACATTTTGGCCTGGGAAGGTATGGGGATCCTATAACCTATGATGGACATATTCTCGGCTTGAATAATTTGTACAGGCTTTTGAAGCGAGGAGGGCGGTTTTACTTTTCTGTTCCAATCGGGCCTCAGCGAATCGAATTCAACGCCCATAGAGTGTTCTCTGTTTCCTATCTCCTGGAGCGTTTCGAGAATCTGTATCGCATTGATTCATTCTCGTTCGTCGATGATAAGGGAGATTTGCATGAAGATGCACCTCTCTCGGCAAGTATGGTAGAGGTCAATTTCAATTGTTCCTATGGCTGCGGAATTTTTGAGATGACAAAATTGTGAAAGGTTCTCTCTGATTCTGCATTCAGGAATCCGAGCTTACCGCCTTAGGTCTTGTTATCTCTATCCTCCTCGATTGTGATTTGATTGTTGCCGATTCATAGTGATGACTCCCAGATCATCGTTAACCAGTACTATGCATCGCTTTCATATCTGCCGTTTTCTCGTTGTGATATTCGCCCTCGAGTTTTTTAGCTTTCTCGGCCTTCTAGCCTTTGGTGGTCTTGCTCTGCAATCACCGGCCCACTCGCCTGAACCGGCAGATCTCATTGCGGTGTTGGGCGGCGGCTCTATGTCGGCGCGCCTACAAAAGGGGGCTGACTTGTATGAACGGGGACTTGCCTCCAGAATATTGGTTACAGGCTTCTCCGGAGAGTCATTGGCGGTTGTTGAGTTGCAGGCTGATTGGCGATACAGATACTTGCAGGGAATTGGCGTGCCTGCGGAAGCAATCCTGACCGATACGCAGGCACGAAATAGCGGAGAGGAGGCCCGGGCAATCGCTCAACTCATGCAGGACAAGCAATGGAGCACAGTGCTGATTGTGAGTGATCCTCCCCATCTGGTGAGACTCGCCTGGATTCTTAGAAAAGTGTTCCAGCCCACCAACATTCGGTATCAGCTGATTGCTTCGAATCCCACCTGGTGGAATGCCACCAGGTGGTGGACCAACCCAGTTTCAGCAACTTTCGTGATCGAGGAGTACATCAAGATCGGTTACTATTTGGCCACGTATCAATCTTGAAAACGTGCACGCTAAATTATACGCGAGAAAGCAATTAATCATAATGGCTCACTGGCTTGGATTGAGAGCATAAGCTGTATGCGTGCTACTGTGCCGATGCCGCTCTAGGAGATTTAACGGCAATATGAAGGTCCGCCAAGACATTGAAATTCTCAGAGTCTTAAGCGCCTTCGGTATCGTGTGGTTTCACTCCGGTGCGCCCGGCAGAGCATTTGCGTACTCGGGATTGGTCATTTTCATTGTCTTATCTGTCTACCTTTCACAACACGGCAATCAGCATATCTCGACACGCTTCAGGATAAGGGCAAGACGGTTGCTCGTTCCGTGGAGTATATGGTTTACCTTCTATGGTCTTATTAGACTTCTGACTCAAAAACCTCTTATTCCACTGGAGAACGGAGCTATCGCCGGTATACTTTCCGGCCCCAGCAGCCATTTGTGGTACTTGCCTTTCATTTTCGCTCTTCTGCTGATCATTGACAGTGTCCGAGTGAAACTATCTCCATCGATTCTCGCCTGGACAGGGTATGCGCTTGCAATACTGGCGTTCGTTTCTTGGGGAAGATGGAGCGTCCCAGAAAACCCATCAGAATACCCTTGGATGCAATATGGTCATGCCATGACCGGCATATTTATAGGCATTTTCATGATGCATTACGGGTCGCTTCCAAGATGGGTAGCGCCTTATCTTCTAGGCACTCTTCTCATTGCGTCGGCATCCGCTATCTCGATCAAAGGATATGGCATTCCCTACACAGTCGGCATTTGCTTGTCAGCCATCGTCCTCCTTGCACCGGAGCGAGTGATCACTTTTAATGTTCAGCCACTCTCACGATGCACTCTTGGGATCTACTTACTTCATCCACTCCTATTGATGGTACTGGGGAAATTTGCGATTGCGTCTCCAGCAGAGAAGGCGATAGTTGCGTTTGCAGGAAGTGCCTTGCTCATCTGGCTGTTTAAGAAATACTTCGCAGGCTTGGCAAACTACGTGGTATAGAGCCTCCTGCCCTATCGGAACACTCATCAATAGCAAGGAGTATGAACGAAAGTGCTCAAATTCCGCCGCTCTGGAGCAAGAGCCACCACGCCCAACCTGTTCTAATGTGTCTCACGTTTTCCAGATCCAGGTCTGCAGAAAACTTCTTCCTTCGTAGCTAAACTACTGGGGTGCGCCATGGTTCAACGTCAGACTGAAGTTATTCTAGATATTCCAGTCGATCGGATATCTCTTGAGGCAGCAACAGAAATTTCCGTTAAAGCCATTAGCGGAGGACACTCTCAAATAGTATTTGCCTGTGCAAATCCACATTCACTTGTAGTCGCGCAAAGGGATTCGGAATTCAGAACAGCACTAGCAAAGGCTAACCTTGTGGTGGCTGATGGTGTTGGGATTACACTCACGGCAAAAATCCTTGGCCTCTCAATTGGCCAAAGGATCACAGGCCATGATTACTTTTTCTCGTTGATGAAATCCATGCAGCGTCATGGAAAAGGCCGCGTCTTCTTTTTTGGATCTTCGCAACAGGTTCTAGCGCTCATAACGAGAAGGTTCATGGATGAGTTTCCAGAACTCACATTGTGCGGAAGCTATTCTCCTCCATTTGGCTACTGGGGAGAGGAGGAGAACCGCAAGATGACGGAGCTCATCAATGAGGCGAAGCCAGATGTGCTCTGGGTTGGCATGACAGCGCCGAAACAGGAGAAGTGGGTCGCAGACAATCAACAACGACTGAACGCCCAGGTGATTGGGTCAATCGGTGCCGTATTCGATTTCTACGCAGGTACTTATTCCAGAGCACCTCGATGGATGTCCAACATTGGACTCGAGTGGGCTTATCGATTTATCCGAGAGCCTCGTCGCATGTGGAAGCGCAACTTTGTCTCCACCCCTAAATTCATCTGGCTGGTGATCAAGCAGCATGTATTTGGGTTTGGACGAAAGACGGTGCAGGGAAGCAGGAGGGAAGAGGGATAGCTCAGATTAGTTTGATAGTTATGCCCACTTTCTAGGTGTCGCCCGTCGGATAATGCCTACGCGGCGGCCTGTCGTGCTAGCCGACAGGCAGGATACAGCTATGGGACATGCACGGCGGTGTTTTGTGGACAATCAGCTTTCGTCCGAAGAGCGATTGCTTCCATTCAGCGATTTGGATCGGGTGGGCGTGGAACTACTTCGCCAGTTTCGCAAACATCTTCCCTCCTTAGACGGCGACCAACGTCACCTGAGCATTGTAGGTCACTTCTTGATTGCGTCTACTTAGCCTCAGCGCCTGGCTTCGCCTATTCGCTATCACGCAGTAACTTTTGTGAGGCCAAGATCTACCTATCCACCTCTCAGCATTTTCCGAGCTTCTCTCACGAAAGTCTTCTCTTGGATATGATAGGTCCAAACAGCCCGATCCTAATGGACTGTGATGATTCATCTAGACGCACGCGATGTATCATATCGACACACAATGTATGCATTGACATACACGTGCGGCAACTACTTACACCTTTTGTGAAATAAAATAAAAAAATGTCTTGCGCTGTTTTTCACTTTTGAGTACTCTCCGAACGTACATGAAGGTAGCAGTCTGTTTATGCTTCTTTCATGCGTCTCGCAGGTGTCAAAATCGCCTACTCGGCCATGTTGTCCATGCCCCAAGCGAAGGAGTCATGATGAACCTGGTGATGAAGAACAAAGCAGTGCGAGCGCTAAGCTTTGCGGTAACAGGTGTATGCGCACTACTGGCAGTGGGGCTAGCGCCTGTCCATGCTGCCAATATTTCCTTCAGTTTCAGTGGTTCGATTTCGGACGTTCAAGGGGGAGTATTCACATCAGGCGGGGGAGGGGCAAATGGTTTCGGGTCCTCGCTTCCTTTGACGGGAAGTCTCACCTTCAATTCCGCTACCGGTGACGTTCTGGCTGGAGATCCTACATGGGGCCTCTATCCCAACGCTATACAGAACATGACTCTTAAAGTAGGAAACTATACGACGACCTTTTCGCCAGGGTCCAGCCTCATGCAGGTGATCAACAATCCGGGTCTTGGAGATACGTTTAAGCTCACGCTGAATGGATTGGCCGGCAACACTGTCAATGGGCTTACCCCGACAATGTTTGAGCTCGAATTGGTCAACCCCAATGGCAATGCATTTGCGAACGACCACTTACCTACCACTCCTCCAAGCCTCTCGTCATTCGCCTCCAACCAATGGCGGCTGGTCTTCAGTGGCGTAGGCAACAGGGTTCAGGGGGCACTGACCTCACTAGTTCCGTTGCCTGCAGCAGTATGGTTATTCGGTGCTGGGTTGATTGCACTGGTTGGGTTGGGTTCACGTGGCTTATCCTCAAGAAAAGAGTCGTAAGGCTGGTCTGGACTGAGGTCCCTGTTTGAAAAGGCCCTGACGCAAGTTTCGTTGCTTCGTTGCATAGCGACTACGTTACTCCCTGCGAAACCCGCACCATCCACGAAATTTTCCGCCTCTTCCCCTCTCCCCCGCTCGGGGGAGAGGAGTACTGCGCCAACAAGGTGTCTCATGGTGGTCGTCGGATTGCTCATTGTCGGCCTGCTAGGCTACATGTATGCCGACAGCCTGATGTTTCTAGTTGGCCAATGGGACAGCGACGACTATAGCCATGGGATGTTTGTACCCTTCATTAGCGGCTTCCTCATGTGGCAGCGTCTGGGTGGGTTGCGCCAGCTACGAGTCGCACCATCCTGGTCTGGTCCGCTGGTCGTGCTGGCTGGTCTGTTACTTTATATGGCGGGCAACCTGGCCACGTTGTATGTGATCTTACATCTCTCCTTCTGGCTTCTCATCGTCGGGCTAGTACTCTCTTTTCTCGGAATAAAAGCATTGCGTGGAGGGGCCTTTCCTCTCGTCTATCTTCTGACTGCGATCCCGCTTCCGGTCTTCCTCCACAACGCGCTTTCAAGCCAACTGCAGCTCTGGTCTTCTGCACTAGGCGTTGGCGTCCTACAGTTCATCGGAGTCACAGCGTTTCGGGAGGGAAACGTCATTGACCTCGGACCGGTCCAGTTACAGGTGGCGCAAGCCTGCAGCGGAATTCGGTATCTATTCCCGCTGACTGCTCTTGCCCTGCTGTGTGCGTATTTCTTCCACGATCGCAGGTGGAAACGTGTCCTTTTGGTACTTTCAGCCTTGCCGATTTCGGTGATGGTCAATGGTTTGCGCATCGGCATCGTCGGTGTCCTCGTGGAGTGGTACGGACCCCAGGCGGCCGAGGGATTCCTGCATCTCTTTGAAGGCTGGGTCCTGTTCCTCGCCACCCTGGGCCTTCTCCTCGTCGAAATGTGGCTCTTATCGAACGTCCATCCGCTTCCCGGATCAACAAGCTTGTCGGAACGGTTTTCCTGGGACATCGCTCCGGAAACTGCGGAATCGGGCACGGTCGGCTCGGGTGTGCCACACAAACCCCAGGCAGGGTTCCCAGCCTATGTCGGGAGCTTGGCCCTGATTCTTCCCGTCGCGCTATTGTCTTCATCAATCGGCGAACGGCAAGAGATCATCCCGGATCGTTCGGCGTTTGTGGATTTTTCCATGCGGATCGGGAAATGGCAGGGAAACCCGCAACCGGTGGAGCCTCAACTCATCTCGGCCTTGCGCTTCGATGATTACCTGCTGGCCGATTATGCGGCGCCGGGAAGCGGACCGCTCACGTTGTACATGGCCTATTACCGCTCGCAGCGAAAGGGCCAATCCGCACATTCACCGCAAAGCTGCATCCCCGGCGGAGGGTGGGAGATCACCTCCAAGCGAACGGTGAATCTCCCGATGGCCGGCCTCGCCGAACCGGTCAATCGCGTGTTGATCCAAAAGGATCGGCAAAAACAGCTGGTTCTCTACTGGTTTAAGCAGCGCGAGCGGATTCTGTCGAACGAATATCTGGTGAAACTGTATTTGTTGTGGGATGCCATGACCAGGCAACGGAGCGACGGGGCCTTGATTCGACTGTCCGCCGCCGTGGATCCCGGTGAAGATGAGCAAGCAGTGGAACAGCGATTGTTGCAATTTGCGCAAACCATTCAACCTCAACTGAATCGGTATATTCCGGACTGATATGACCAGTGCGGTCTTTTTCAGCTTCATCACCTCGCTCTTCATCTGCATGGCCTTGATCCCGCCGCTGCAGCTGAATGCCGGGCGCTGGCGATTCATGGACCAGCCCGGGGAGCGGAAGGTCCATGCCAATCCGATCCCGCGGGTCGGCGGGATTGCATTCGGCTTCGCGGCACTCCTCTCGATGTTCTTCTGGGTACCGCAAGACCCGGTCATTCCGTCGGTGTTGCTGAGTGCGGCCATCATCCTGGGATTCGGCATTTGGGACGACCGTGCCAACTTGAACTACCGCACCAAACTGCTCGGTCAACTACTGGCCGTCTTGGTGGTGATGGGGATCGGCCATATCCGTTTCGAACAGATCCCGTTTTTTTACGACGAAGAAGCGCCGCTCTGGCTGACGGTGCCCGTGACCGTGGTCTTTCTGGTCGGGGCATCGAACGCCGTCAACCTCTCCGATGGGCTCGACGGGTTGGCAGGCGGTCTGGCCTTCCTGAGTTTTGCCGGTATTGCCTATCTGGCGTATCTGTCCCACGACACCACCGTGCTGGTGCTGGCCGCGGGATTCTTAGGAGGCTTGCTGGGATTCTTGCGTTACAATACCTATCCGGCCAGGATTTTTATGGGCGACGCGGGCAGTCAACTGCTCGGCTTCTCGATGGGTATCCTGGTCCTCCTCATGGGCGACCCTGCGCGTGACCCCTTCCCAGTGTCCATCGGGCTCCTGCTGCTTGGGCTGCCGTTCCTCGATACGATCGCCGTCATGGGGCAACGGCTTGCAAAGGGCCGCTCACCCTTTATCGGCGACCGGAACCATGTCCACCACAAGCTGCTGGCTCTCGGGCTCTCGCACTATGAAGCGGTCATCGTGATCTATGGGATTCAGGCCGTGATGGTGGGCCTCGCCTATCTCCTGCGCTGGCAGTCCGATGCCTTGATTTGCACCATGTATGCTGCCTTTGCCACGGCGATGTTCGCGCTGTTTGTCGCCACTGAACGGCGCCGCACACCCCAACCTGTTTCATCGAGCGGCCGGGTCCTCTCCGACACCAAACTGGCCAGGGCAGGACTGTGGCTCAGTGAGATGGCCCCCGAGTTTCTGGCCGTCGTCGTCCCGGTCTTTTTAATTGCCAATGTCTTTTTGCCAGGGCACGTGCCGACGGATGTCGGATTGGCTGCCATCGGCCTCTTTGTGGTGGTCATGACAGGGCCCTGGTTCATGCCCCAATATCGCTCCCATTTCGTACGGGGAGGGCTCTATGTGGGCAGTGCGTTCCTCATGTATATGGGCGAGCAATCCGGCATGTCCGACATCTGGCCCATCTATGTCACGCACAATACGCTCCTGGCCCTGATCGCCCTTCTCGTGTTGTTGTGTATGCGCTTCAGTCGTGGTAATCGATTCCAAACGACGCCGTTGGATTATCTGATGGTCTTTTTTGCGTTGATTGTTCCCTTGTTGCCGGAAATGCGAGCCGACATGCCGACGCTGAGCATTCTCGCGGCCAAATTGATCGTGTTGTATTTCTCGTTCGAACTGTTGCTCCATACGTTTACCGATCGAGTCAAGCAACTTGGCCTGGTGTCGTTGTGGATCCTGCTTGGGTTGGGAGTCCGGGCATGGCTCTAACAGGATGCGGAAACAGTCCGCCGGCGGCGTTCTCGCATCACTCAGAGGCTCCCCGTACGGCACGAGTACGATTCGCCTCTTCGTTCGCTGCGGCCGTCCTGGACAACCGGTTTGCGCACCCTGTGGGCTATTCTGACGCCAGGCGGCCCGTGTGTGAAACCCGACGCATGACGCAATCATCGAGTTTTTCCGCAGCCTGCTCACATTGGGACAATCAATGAATCGTATAGTCGCCATGATCAGCCGTCAGCCATCGACCTTCAGGCCTTGCACAGCCTTGGTCGCCTTGTGGATGGTGCTCGCCTTGTCAGCCTGTGGAGGGCCACAGGAGCGAAAGGCCCAGTATCGCGCCAAGGCGCAGGATTACATCCAGGCGGGGAACTTTTCGAAGGCGAGGGTGGCCTTGCGAAACGTCCTGAAGATCGATCCGAAAGACGCCGATGCCTACTTTCTCGTGGCACAGGTGGAAGAGAAGGAAAAAAACTGGCGTAATGCCGTCGCCAACTACCAACAGGTCATTGATATCGTACCGGACCACAAAGATGCCCTCATTGTCCTGGCCAAGTACTATCTCGAAGCGAAGCTAACCGACGAGGTGAAGCGTGCCGCCGACAAAGTGTTGGAGAATCGGCCGCAGGATCCGCAAGCCGAAGCACTAAAGATTGCCATCCTTGCGCAGCAAGACCAGATATCACAGGCTTTGGCGAGGGCGGAAGACCTGAGCCGTCGCCATCCGACAGAGCCGGATGCCGCCATTCTCCTAGGAACTCTGTATGGTCATCAGCGGCGCTACCGAGAGGCTCAGGCTACCCTGCAGCGGGCAATCCAGGCCCATCCGCACCATCTGGATTTACTGAACAATCTCCGAACTATCCTGGACCAAGCACATGATGATAGGGCGACGGAGCAAGTTCTACGACAAATAATCCAGGAGGAACCCACGATCTATGACCATCGATTGAAACTGGCCCGGTTCCATGATCAACGCCACGCGCTGGACAAAGCGGAGTCGGTGCTGCGTGAAGCAGTACAAGTCTTCCCCGGCCTTGAGCAAGCCTGGTTGACATTATGCGACTTCTTGAGCCTGCGTAGGGGACAGGCGGTGGCGGAGGCAGGATTCCGTGAGGCTATGAGCCGATTGCCCTATTCCACGCAAATTCCCTTTGCCCTCGGAGCTCTGTACGAGCGCCACAAAGACGTATCGAAGGCGAGGGTGGTCTACGAGACGCTGGCTAAGGAGCATGAGAAGAAACCCGCCGGCTTGGATGCCAGGGTCAAAATTGCACAGCTGGATTTCAATGCCGGCCGTCAAGCCGACGCGGAACGCAGGCTGGCTGAAGTGCTCCGCGACAATCCTCGCTCAGCCGAAGGGTTGGTCCTGCAGGGCAAGATGGCCCTCATCGGAAAAAACAGCAAGGATGCGGTTCAGGCTTTTCGCACCGTCCTGCGAGACCAGCCGGAATTCGCCCATGTGCAGTATCTCCTCGGTCAGGCCTACATCATGACGGGTGAACCACAACTCGCGCGCGAGAGTTTCGAGCGCGCGGTCGCACTCCAACCCGATGCCGTAGAACCAGGCCTGGCCTTGGCGATGGTTGAGAGTCAGTCCGGACAAGCTCAAAGAGCCCGGGCTCGGTTGTTGGAAATTCTCAAAACCCACCCGGATTACCTTCCCGCCCTCGAACGGCTCTTCGCCATGGACCTTGCCGCAGGCGAATGGTCTCATGCCAAGACGGTCCTAAACTCTCTGCGCCGGGCGATGGGTCACAGTACTGTTCTTCTGATGGCGGAAGGTCGGCTGTACGAAGCGCAGAGGGATTATGCCAAAGCTGTCCGCGCCTTCGAGCAAGCAGCATCCATGGCACCTGCCGCCCCGGACCCCCTCATGGCGCTGGTTCGACTTGACCTTACGCAGAACCAGATAGAACGTGCGCGTCGGCGGCTGGAAACCATCGTGAACGCACAGCCATCTCACGCCTATGCTCACGGCATGCTCGCTGAAGTGTGGGGGATCCTCGGTCAGCTAGATGTTGCGGCGGCACAATATCGGGAGGCCACCAGGCTTAACCCCGCTTGGGTCACTCCCTGGCTTAATTGGGCAAGCTTGCTGCAAGCACAACAGCCGGATGCCGCAATCAGGATTCTCGAGGAAGGCATTGCCGTGAACGCATCAAGCGAAGAGCTGCATATGTTGCTTGCTTCGGTTTTTGCCGATCAGGGGTTGATCGATGAAGCCATTGCAGCGTATGAGACGGTATTGCGAATGAATCCTCGCAACATCCTGTCGGCCAACAACCTGGCGACGCTGCTGGCTGATCACAAGCAGGATGCGCCCCATTTGGAGCGAGCGTTCTTGTTAAGTCGCGAATTCGAGAAGCAGGCACCCCATCCTTTGTTCCTCGACACGGTCGGGTGGGTTCGGTTGAGAATGGGGCACATAGAAGAGGCACTACGGCTTATCAGGCAGGCCGTAGCCAAGGCGCCGGACATGCCGACACTCAATTATCATTTCGGGTCGGCGCTATACCAGTCGGGACAGAAAGGAGAGGCCAAAGTCTATCTGACCAAGGCGCTAAAAAGTAAAGTATCATTTCAAGGCCGCCGGGAGGCGGAACAATTGCTCGCCCGAGCGAGCGGATAGGGAATCGTTCATGCGTTGTGACAGCCTGCTAATTCTTCGGTCCGCCGCATTCAAGTTGCTCTCCTGCGTCTTCATTGTAAGTTCTTTCATCTCCTGCATCGAAGGGGGTCGGGGAGCATCGCCGATCACGCCAGTACCAGATTCTGGCTATACTCTCGGGCCGGAGGATGTGCTGCTCATCTCAGTTTGGAAAGACGAACAGCTGACAAGGGAAGTGGTCGTCCGGCCGGACGGCATGGTTTCCTTTCCCCTGGTCGGGGATGTGCCGGCCGAAGGTCGAACGGTGGAGGAACTACGGTTAGATCTTGCCAAACGATTGATCAAGTACATTCCGGCCGTCAATCTCACGGTCGCTGTGATCAAACCGTTAAGTTACAAGGTCTATGTGGTCGGACGCGTGGCGAAACCCGGCGAATTCCTGGTCGGCCACTATACTGACGTGCTTCAAGCCTTGAGCCTCGCCGGCGGCTTGACCCCCTTTGCGGCGGAAAACGACATCAAGGTCGTGCGCCGCGTCATGGGGCAACAACAGACCTTCCCGTTTCGGTATGGTGATGTACGGAAGGGGATTGACCTGGAACAGAATATTATCTTGCAGCGCGGCGACGTTGTGATGGTGCCGTAGTTAGTGAAGATTGTATCGAACAGCTGTGCATCTGAGGTTGGGGTCAGCCTCGGTATCGCGCTATTGACACTATTAGGAGTCATGTCTAGCTTCGCTGCCGAATGGTCGATGGTGCCGTCCTTGAGCACTAAAGCGTACTACAACGACAATCTGTTGTTGACTCCGTTGCCCCATGATCCAACCTACGGCTACTGGATCTCGCCTGGCGTCGAATTTGCGGGAAAGACCGAACGGCTGGAGGTGAGTGGCAGGGCGGCCCTGGACTTCGTGGACTACTATGGAGGTGAGCCTTCCCGATTCACGAATGTGTACCTCCCGCTTACCGTTCGATATAAGACCGAAAAAGATGAATGGGGTTTTACTGGAGGATTTACAAGAGACAACACCTTAATGGGGGAGCTTCTAACGACCGGTGTCGTCCTGCGCTTTACTCAACGCAATCTCTGGACCTTAAATCCAACGTGGACAAGAATGCTCACCGAGAAGTTAGCATTTCAAGGTGCGTTCCAGTTTAACGATGCCAGCTATCAGGATGGTTTACGGCTGGGGTTACTTGACTATCAGGTCTATGGAGGTTCGGCCGGATTCTTATACCACCTGACCGAGCGCGATGATATTCAGTTAAGTGGGACCTACACCAATTTCCATACGAGCAATCCATCCCTCGGGCTGCGGGCACATTATCCAGGAGCACTGCTGAGCATGTCCCATGCCTTCACCGACAGCCTGATAGTAACCGCCTATGGCGGACCGCGCTTTCTTAGGGCCACGTCTCAGCCCGCTAATAGCAATCAAACAACTCATGATACTATCTTCATCTATGGACTCAGCTTGAGAGAACAATTCGAGCGTACAGCCATTCAGATCGCTCTAAGTCGAGAGATTTTCCCCCTCGGTGTTGGCCTGCTTGTCCAAACAGACCGTATCGGCCTTATTGCCTCCTATAACTTGTCTGATCGCGTGACCACTTCAATGGATGTTTCCGGCTATTTCGTGAGCGGAGCAACCTCGCTGCCTAGCGGGAACGTGTTTCCAGATAGCCAGTTACTTTATCTCACACCTAAGGTCGCATGGAAATTCTCAGAATGGTGGAAGCTCGATGTCTCATACACCTATGGATGGCGTGACGCCAACACATTGGTGAGCCCTGTCATGTCAAACACCATGATCTTGATGTTGACGTACTATCCCACGAAAATTGCTATTGGTAACTAGCCAAACGTGGCTTACTAGAGGACGATCGATGGCCATTTCACAACGAGATCACGGACCAACATCGACTATGAATCTTCAGGATTATGTAGCGGTACTTCAACGGCGACGTCTGCTTGTCGGTCTAGCGGGTGGTCTGTTGATTTGTATAAGCCTTGCTGTAGCGACTCTCTGGCCCCCGACCTTCAAATCCACAGCCACCATTTTGATAGAAGAGCAGGAAGTCCCTGCTGAGTTGGTCCATAGCACAATCACCAGCTATGCCGACCAGCGGATCGAGATGATCAAGCAGCAGGTGATGAGCCGAGCCAGTCTGTGGAAGGTCGTGGAGCAATACAATCTCTATCCTGGCATGCGACAGGAAAGCCCCACTGAGGGAGTCATCAAACGCTTCGTCAAAGATATCGAAGTGGAAGTGATCAGCGCCGACGTGATCGACAAACGGACGCAGCATGCGACCAAAGCTACCATCGCGTTCACGGTCTCCTACAACAGTACCACACCTGACACCGCCCAACGAGTCGCCAACGAACTGACCAGCCTTTTTCTCGGTGAGAATCTGAAAAGCCGGGAGCGGCAGGCGCAGGAGACCACAACCTTTCTCAAGCAGGAAGCAGAAAGTCTCGCCGCCCATATCGAGGAGGTTGAAGCCAAGTTATCCAAGTTCAAGCAGCGAGCCAGCGGCGCCTTGCCGGAGTTGATGCCGCTCAACCTGCAGATGATGAACCAGGCCGACCGCGAGTTGGTGGATCTCGACCAGCAAATCCGCAGCCTCCAGGAGCGCAAAAACTACCTCGAAGGGGAACTGGCCACCATCAAACCCAACACGCCGATTCTGTCCGTCACCGGCGAGCGCATTCTGGATAGCGTCGAACGCTTGCGGGCTCTACGTGCCCAATATGCCGGAGCATCGGCGAGTTTTGCCCCGGACCATCCCGATGTGATCAAGATGAAGCAAGAAATCGCTGCGCTGGAGCGTGAAACCGGAGCGAGACCGGAAGGGGAGGAGATCGCCAAACAGCTGATCGATGCCAAGGCCCGACTCGCGACGTTGACCGATCGACTGGGTGCGGAGCACCCCGATGTCCTGCAGACGAAACGTACGATCGCGGCGTTGCAGCAGGATCTTGCTCGAGTCGGCGCCGGTTCCGTGAACAAAAATCAACCGCGACCGGAAAATCCGGCCTACATCAACATTCAGGCACAACTGAACTCCGTGGTCTCCTCACTCGACGGCCTCAAGAATAGCCGCACGATCGTCAAACGGCGCTTGCAGGACTATGCCACCCGTGTGGAACGCACCCCGGCACTAGAGCCGGATTATCTGGTGCTGGTCCGTGATCGAGATACCTCGGCTCAGAAGTACCAGGACATCCGGTCCCGGTTGCTGGAAGCGAAGGTGTCGGAGGGGCTGGAAGTTCAGCGCAAGGGTGAACGATTCTCGCTCATCGATCCACCGGGTTTGCCGGAGAGCCCCGAAAAGCCGAACCGGAAAGCCATCGTTCTCCTGGGTCTCATTCTCGCGATGGCGGGAGGCGTCGGGGCGGCAGCGTTGGCCGAACATCTCGACCATTCCATCCGCACGCCGGAGCAACTGTTGCGGGTCACACAGGCTTTTCCCCTGGCGGTCATTCCCTACATGCCGAACCGGGCGGATGTCGGCCGTGCGCTCCGACGGCGTGGGAGAATCAGGATGGCCGGGGTGGGGGCCCTGGCTCTTCTTCTGCTGCTCTGTCATCTCTTCTGGACCCCCTTGGACGTCGTATGGTTCGCAACCTTGAGGAAATTCGGCATCGAATGACCGTGGTCATCTCCTGACGCGAGGTCGTTGCACCGGTCTGCCAGTATGGAAAGAGGTCAGCATGGAATGGTTTCAAGCGGCGCTCGATCGCTATAAACAACAGCAGCACCACCAAAGCCCTCCCAGATCCGGCCCCGGCCGAACCCAGCCCATGCGGGCGATTCCGGCCACCATCGTGTATACCCGTACGCGCTCGGTACAGATCCCCGAACCGGTGCTGCGGGAACAGCGTATTCTGGCCGGATTTGAAGGAGGGCCGTTCGTTGATTCGTTCAAAATCCTGCGCACGCAGGTGTTGCATCGGGTCAGAGAAAAGGGATGGAACGTGATCGGTGTGACCAGCCCCGGAGAGCGGGAAGGCAAGACCTTCACGGCCGTGAACCTGGCGGCCAGCCTGGCCATGGATGTGACGCAATCCGTGCTGCTGGTCGACGCGAATCTCCGGCACCCCAGCGTGCATGAGATGTTCGATCTGGGCGACTGCCAGGGATTGGCCGACTATTTATTGGACGATGTGCCGATCGAACAATTGCTGGTCCATCCCGGCATCGGACGGTTCGTACTCTTGCCCGGCGGACGGACCGTGGCCCATTCGGCGGAAGCCCTGACCTCTCCCAAGATGGTGGCGCTGGTCGACGAGTTTAAACATCGCTACCAATCGCGTATGATCCTGTTCGACCTCCCGCCGATTTTGCAGACGTCGGATGTGCTGGCCTTTTCGCCCTATCTCGATGCCGTGCTCGTGGTGATTGAAGAAGGACGCACAAAAGCGGAAGATGTGGAACGGGCCTTAGCGCTGATCAAACAGTCGACGCCGGTGCTGGGAACGGTCGTCAACAAGGTAGGCCACGCGACGGCCACGCCGGCCGGCATGAAACGGATGATATAGGCCACGAATGTATAAACGCTTCTATCGCCTCCACAGTAAACCGTTTTCGCTGTTGCCGGACAGCGAGTTTCTCTATCTCGGCGCCACGCACCGCACCGCCTACAGTCTGTTGGAGTACGGCCTCCTTACCGAGGCCCCGTTCATGGTGCTGACCGGCGATCCCGGCACGGGAAAGACATCGCTGCTCCACAAGTTGATCGGGGACAATCGCGACCTCTACTCCATCGGGTTCCTGACCAATGCCCGTTACGATGTGGACTATCTGCTGCCGTGGATCCTGCTGGCCCTTGGGCTCAATACGAAACAACTCGACCCGGTCGAGGCGCAGCATCTGTTCGCGAAGTTTCTGGCGGAGGAAGCGCTCCGGAAGCGCCGCGTGGTGCTCATCATGGATGAGGCGCAGAACCTGGGCGTCAAGCTCCTGGAAGAGTTGCGACTCCTCTCCAATTTGAATCGAGAGAAATCGCTGCAACTGCAGATCATTCTGTCCGGCCAACCGGATCTCCAAACCCTGCTCCGGCGGGTGGACATGACGCAATTTGCGCAGCGCGTCGTAGTGGACTACCACATCCAACCCTTCACGGAAGAGGACGTGGCGCAGTACATCCATCACCGCATCCAGTTGTCCGGCGGAACGAGACCACTCTTCAGTCCTCAGGCCTGCGCACTGACGTATCGATTGAGCCAGGGGAATCCGCGCCTGATCAATCAGGTCTGCGAGATGGCGCTGACCTACGGCTTCGCCCAGCAGGCTCCGCGCATCACGGCCAAACTGCTGGCGCAGGCCGCGCTCGACCGGAGAAAAAATCGCATTCTTCCGCTGTCCGAGCTTGAGGATCTCGCCGGCATCGCGGCGGGCGAGGGGGAAGAGGCGCCGGAGCGGCCGGAGCAATTTACCCAACCGATGACAGCATCGGCGGCACGACCAACCTACAGCGATGCAGGGGAACCAGAGGCCGCGGAAACTGCCTATCAGCAGGGGATGGCACTCCGAAAGTCCCAGAAGTTTATCGCAGCCATCGCCCGGTTCCAGCAGGCGGCGCAAGATCCCGCCTATCATGTGCGGGCTTTCGGTCAGATCGGGCTCTGTTACCGCGCGCTCGGCCAGGTGCCTCAAGCCGTGGCCGCCTTTCGAAAGGCCTGTGCCGATTACGACGCACCTCATCAACAGACACTGAGTGTCCGCTACCTGTTGGGTCGCACCCTGGAACAACTGGGTGACAAGCCCGAGGCCCTGGAACAGTACCGGCTGATTTTTCGCACGGACCGCACATTCAAGGATACGGCCGCCAGACTCTCCAACCTTGAAGACGATCGGACTGCCCATCGAGGCCAGACCCGCGGCGAATCCTGGGGATTCGGCCTGGCCTGGAAACAGATGCGCCAGCTGTTGAAGGGGGAGCGCTAAGATCACAAGCCTGTCCCATCGCACCGTCCCGAGTCCATGAAACAAATCCTTCAACATAATCGATCCACCACGATACAGGTCGAGGAGGTGCCTCCGCCCACGCTACGCGGCAGCGGCCTGCTGGTCCTCAATGAGGCCTCGCTCATCAGCCCGGGAACTGAAAAATCGACCGTTCAAAGCGCCCAACAGTCACTCATGAGCAGGGTCATGGAGCGCCCGGAACAAGTCAAAAAGGTTCTGGCTGCAATCCAAAAGGATGGACTCACCCAGACCCTGTCGCGCGTGTTCGACAAGCTGGATACCCCGGTGGCGCTGGGATATAGCTGCGCGGGTACCGTCGTGGATGTGGCCCAGGATGCAGGCGGCTTTACGATCGGCGACCGCGTGGCCTGCGCGGGGCAAAACTATGCGTCTCACGCCGAAATGGTCTACGTCCCGAAACATCTCTGCGTGAAGATCCCCGATGCCGTCGATTTCGAGGATGCGTCGTTTGTGACGCTCGGCGCGATCGCCCTCCAGGGCGTCCGCCAGGCGGAGCCGAGGCTGGGCGACCGCATCGCGGTCATCGGTCTTGGGCTGCTGGGCCAACTGACGGTGCAATTGTTGAAAGCCTCCGGCTGCCGCGTGCTGGGAACTGACCTTGATCCTTCCAAACTGGAATTGGCGCGTCAATTTGGCGCAGACCTGGCCGTCGAGTCCGGTTCACTGCTTGATGCCTCGGCGACCTTTTCCGAAGGCCATGGCGTGGATGCCGTGATCATTACGGCAAGCACCAAAGACAACGGCCCCATCGAAATGGCCGGCGCAATCGCCCGCAAGAAGGGGCGGGTGGTGGTGGTCGGTGCCGTCGGTATGAATGTGCCGCGGGAACCCTATTATAAAAAAGAACTCGACCTGCGCCTCTCCATGTCGTACGGCCCGGGGCGGTACGACACCCGGTATGAGGAGCAGGGGCAGGACTATCCCTTCGCCTACGTCCGCTGGACGGAACAACGCAACATGCAGGCCTTTCTCGAACTGGTGGCGGAACGCAAGGTCCTCCTGAAGCCCTTGATCACCCATCGGTTCCCGATCGAACAGGCAGAATCGGCCTACTCGTTAATGATGGAGGGGAAGGCGCCGTACATCGCCATGGTCATTACCTATCCGTCCGACCGCGCGCGCTCCTTGCCGCGCACCATCGCCGTGGGGAAGGGGCAGGCCGGTCGAGCCGTGACGATGGGGATCATCGGCGCGGGCAACCATGTGAAGGAGATGCTGCTGCCGCCGCTGCAGGCCTTGAACCGCGTCGCCATTCGCGGCATCTGCACCGCATCAGGGATCAGCGCGAAGACCCTTGCCGGAAAAATCGAGGCCGCCTACTGCACCAGCGACGCCCAGTCGATCCTGGACGACAAGGCGATCAACTGCGTCCTGATCGGCACGCGCCATGACAGCCATGCGTCCCTCGTGGTCAGGTCGCTGTTGGCGGACAAGCACGTGTTTGTCGAAAAGCCGCTCTGCCTCACCGAGGACGAGCTGCAGGAGATTCGCGCGACCTATGAGAAAAAGTCGGTCGATGCGGTACAGCTGATGGTGGGATTCAATCGACGGTTTTCGCCCCACGCGAAAGAGGCTCGCAACTTTTTCGCCTCGCGAACCAACCCGCTCGTGATGCTCTACCGCATCAACGCCGGGCGCATTCCCCCGGACCATTGGATACAAGATCCTCAGGTGGGAGGCGGGCGCATCGTCGGCGAAATCTGCCATTTTGTGGACTATATGCAGGCGCTGTGCGGCGCGCTCCCGACGTCCGTCTTTGCCGGCCGGGTCGGGCGCCACAGTTCCGGCCTCACGGACGATCAGTGCAGTGTCACGCTGACCTTCAGCGACGGATCGATCGGCACGATCGTCTATACCGCTGAAGGTAATGCCACACTTCCCAAGGAACGATTTGAGGCGCACGCCGACGGTAAATCCCTCGTGATTGATGACTTCATAGACACATCGTTGTACGAAGGTTCCCACCACCGCAACTTCAAGACACCGAAGCGAGATAAGGGATTTACCGAGGAAATGACCCGGCTCGTCACCTCGATCGAGCAGGGTGGACCGGCGGTGATCCCGTTCGAGCAGATCGAGGCCGTCACCCGCGCCTGCCTCCTGGCCGTCAGGAGCATCCAGACCGGCGCGACGTACCATCTCTAGCCAGGCGTGGCTTTTCTCGCTCGGCCGCCCGGCTCCGTCCATCTTTGGGGTCTTGCATTAACACATCAGCGGTTGCGCGGCGGGGGGGACGATGGCATATCAAGATGGGGTCGGGCATGACGAGTGACCTTTTCGCAAACCAGGTCTTGCAACTGTCTCGTGATCCCACTCCATGTCGCGCACTCGGCACAAGCGGCAGACACTATGTTCTGACGCACTTCGACCGCCAGGTTTTGGCGAGGAAGCTGACCGATGCCATGCAGCACGTCGAGAGCAACGGTTGAGCGGGAGAGGAATGTTGGGCGAAGAAAACGGCGTCAGAAACCATTGACTTGGTTGGGTGAGCCACGCCGCATCTGGCGACGCAATTGTGTGTCCGCCCCTAGGTTCATCCGGCTGGTGCTTCGTCGGCAAATGTTCAGCGTTCCCATGACCTCATTAGCCCAAGATCGACCAGACTCGAACGGTATGCCGATCCTAAGGAAAAAGCTGCTTAGGAGCTTACGGGTTATGCCGTGCGAGACCGTGGAGTGCCGTCCGGCTATTCGTAAACCTCGCGCCGGTGCGCAATTCGCACGATGCTCACCAGCTTCACGGTTTCATCGATGAGGTACACCACACGCCAGTCCCCGATCCGAATCCGCCACATGTCCTTGTACCCCTTCAACTTTTTACACC
>Ga0268299_1000251_pt1 | contig 202658 bp, 190 predicted proteins | sample NOBtaG_FD_193484 | JGI IMG/M metagenome (GOLD analysis project Ga0268299, IMG submission 193484) | Activated sludge microbial communities from bioreactor in Nijmegen, Gelderland, Netherland - NOB reactor | ecosystem: Engineered > Bioreactor > Aerobic > Activated sludge | place: Netherlands... | reverse complement strand
CTCATCAATCCATCTATATTTACAACCAGCATAGACCTCATTGGTCCCTTCAACTCAGAACACCTAATGATCGCCATGCAGCCTAAAATCAATTGTTAAACCTGTTAACCTATTTCAGGACAAGACACCCAGCACCTAGCGCCCAGTACCCAGTGCCTAGCGCCCAGCCCCTAGTACACCACGCTCACCTCCACCATCGGCAACTTCTTCATCCTCTTCACCATATCATTCACTGGCTTTACCCTGAATTTACGCGAGAGCATGTCGACGCTGATATTCTCTTTTTCGTCGCGAAGTTTGAGAAATAGCGGTGTTCCGCCATTATATTCCGTAAAGATGGCTTCCATCTGCTTGACCAGTTCGGGGTTAAGGGCATCGGTAGATACGCGAACCTCCAGCCCCTTGGCGCGCTTCACGCCAATCTCGTTCAAAAGATCAATTGCGCGGATCTTGAACTCGAGATTTTGCTCGCCCCAGGTCTTCCGCAGCACGTTGCCTTCAACAAACAGGAACAACCCTGGCATCAGGAACGACTTGAACTTGAGGTAGTCGTCGCTCCAAAGCACGAACTCGAATTTTCCACTGTAATCTTCCAGGACCATCTTGCCAAACGGCCGGCCGGTCTTGGTCATCTTGTGTTCAACCGAGGCGACAATTCCACCCATCTTAAACTCCTTTCCTTCAGCGCCATTCAAATCATTGAGATCGGCAATCCGGGCGGAGCAAAATGTATCCATCTCAAAACGGAAGTTGTCGAGCGGGTGGCCGGAGATGTAGACACCTACAACTTCTTTCTCGAAGTGCAGTTTTTCTATTTCGCTGAACGGCTCCACGGGATCGACTTTTGGCTTGGGTACTTCACTGCCGGAGGCCCCGCCAAAAAGGCTCACCTGCGAACTCAGCGTCTCTTGTTGAAGTTTGGCCGCAAATCTCGTGGCCTTTTCTGTCAGGTTAATGTCGCCTTCCTTGGCAAACACATACTGCCTGCGATGGAACTCGGTAAAGCAGTCGAATGCACCAGACAGCGCCAGGCACTCAAACGTTTTCTTGTTGACCGACCGCTGACTGAGCCGGGTGGCAAAGTCGAAAATATCTTTAAACGGACCATGGGCGTCGCGTTCCTGGATGAGCGCCTCGACGGCAGCATCGCCGGCACCTTTGATAGCACCCAACCCAAATCGAATAGCACCAGCCTTGTTCACCTCAAAAAATACTCCGGATTCATTGACATGCGGGCCGAGAACTTCAATGCCCATCTTACGGCACTCTTCAGTGAAGAATGTGACGTTCTCCAGGTTACTCTGCGAATGGGTGAGCACCGCGGCCATGTACTCAGCCGGGTAGTTGGCCTTCAGGTAGGCCGTATGGTACGCGACCAGCGAGTAACAGGTAGAGTGGGATTTGTTGAATGCATACTGAGCAAACGCTTCCCAGTCCTTCCAGATCTTGTCGGCGATGCGTTCATCGTGGCCGTTTTTCTTACAGCCAGCGATAAACTTATCCTTCATCTTATCAAGGACGTCCTTCTGCTTCTTGCCCATGGCCTTCCGCAATACGTCGGCATCACCTTTGGAGAAGTTGGCGAGCTTTTGCGATAGCAACATGACCTGCTCCTGGTAAACAGTAATCCCGTACGTATCCTTTAGGTACTCTTCCATCTCCGGCAAATCGTAGCGGATGGTTTCCCGTCCGTTTTTCCGAGCGATAAAGTTGGGAATGTATTCCATCGGCCCGGGCCGGTACAATGCGTTCATCGCAATGAGATCTTCAAACTTGTCGGGTTTCAGCGCACGGAGGTAGCTCTGCATGCCGTCACTTTCGAACTGGAATGTACCGGTCACTTCGCCGCGCTGGTACAACTGGTAAGTTTTCGCATCATCGAGCGGAATCTTCTCCATGTCGATGTCTACGCCATGACGTCGCTTGATGTTCTTCAGTGCCGTCTTGATAATGGTCAGGGTGGTGAGACCGAGAAAGTCCATTTTCAGCATGCCGGCGTTTTCGACCACACTGTTGTCGAACTGCGTCACGAGCATGGAGGAATCTTTCGCTGTCGAAACAGGGATCAGCTTGGTCATGTCCTCGGGCGTGATGATTACGCCGCAGGCATGGGTGCCTGTGTTTCGGAGAGATCCTTCAATGACAATGGCCTGCTTCAGCACTTCCGCCCGTTTGTCGCTGCCTTTGCGGATGTCATCAAGTTCCCTGACCTCCTCAAACGCCCTGGCCAAAGTAGTTCCGGGGCGTTCCGGTATCATCTTCGCCAAGTTGTTGGCATCGGCCAATGGCAGTTCCATCACGCGGGCGCAATCACGGATGGAGGATTTGGCCGCCATGGTACCGTAGGTGATGATCTGAGCAACCTGGGTATGACCGTATTTTTCAATCACATAGTTGAGAACCTTGTCTCGTCCCTCGTCATCGAAGTCAATGTCAATATCAGGGAGGGAGACACGGTCTGGATTGAGAAAGCGCTCGAACAGCAAGTCGTACTTGATTGGATCAACATTGGTGATGCCGATACAGTAGGCAACCGCTGATCCCGCCGCTGATCCGCGTCCTGGTCCAACGGCCACGCCCATCTCACGGGCCTTGGAAGTGAAATCCTGAACGATCAGGAAGTATCCCGGGTAGCCAGTCTTCTTGATGGTTTCCAATTCGAATTCGAGGCGCTCCTTGATCTCTGTAGTAAGTTCAGGGTAGCGCCGCTTGGCACCCTCAAAGGTCAGGTGTTTGAGGTAGTCGTCTTCTGTCTTGAAATTCTTGGGGATGTCAAACTTCGGCAGGGCCACCTTGCGCTCGAGTTGGTAGCTCTCCACTTTATCCACAATTTCCGAGATGGTCTCGATGGCTTCCGGCAGATCGCGGAAAATCGCCTTCATTTCGTCTTGCGACTTAAAAAAATACTCGCTGTTGGGAAGCCCGTACCTTTTGCCGCGACCTTCGCCGATGGGTGTCGATTGAAACTCACCTTCTTTGATGCAGAGTAGTACGTCGTGCGCGTTGGCTTGTTCTTTCTCAAGATAGAAGACTTCATTGGCGGCGAAGTACTTCACCTTGTATTTTGTGCAGAGGCGAAGAAGGACCTCGTTTACGTGATCTTCTTCCGGGATCCCATGCCGGTTGAGTTCCACATAAAAATCCTCACCAAATGTTCTGTGCCACCACGCAAACGCTTCTTCGGCCTGCCGCTCGCCGACGTGCAGGATAAGATGATTGATTTCAGAATGCAATCCGCCAGTAGTAGCAATAAGCCCATGGCTGTATTCTTCAATCAGTGCTTTGTCGATCCGGGGATAGATGCCATAGAGACCCTCCACAAACCCAAGTGAGCTGAGTTTGGCGAGGTTGTGGTAACCCTCTTTAGTTTTCGCAATCAGAACCTGTTGATAGCGTTTGTCGGGGTTATCCTTGGTGAACTTTGTTTTCTTGCGATCATCAGAAACAAAAAACTCGCTGCCCACAATGGGCTTTAATCCTTGCGCCAGGGCTTCGGTTACAAATTTGAATGCCCCGAACAAATTGCCAAGGTCTGTTAGCGCAATCGCCGTCATGCCCGCATCCTTCGCCTTGGCAACGATCTCTTCAACATCGGCCGTGGCCTGAAGCACGGAGTACTGGGAATGGAGGTGGAGGTGGCAGAATGGCTTGTCGCTCAGTCCTACTTCTTCCTCCGTTCCACTGACATCGGCTTTCTTCTTGCGCTCGCGCTTAGTTTGATTGCCGGCCTCGAGGTCGGGTTCCTGGTAAGCGATTTCTGTGATGGGCGTTGCGTCAAAGGGTGTGACCACTTTCTTTTGGATCAAGCCAAAGAAGGCCCGTGCTGTGGCGGCTACATCGTACGATGCGTCGTGGGCATCATCGAAGCTCTTGCCGAAGAGAATTTCGTGTAGTTCGCCAAGGCGGGGCATTTTGAGCTTTCCACCGATGCCGCCGGGCAGCTGACAAAACTCTTTCGACACGATACCCGTGTCAATCTTGGATACACTCAAAAGCTGTTCAGTCGGGAGCGATTGACGAATTAATTCAGCCCCAAGAATGTTGATATCAAACTCAATATTATGCCCAATGAGCACGGATGTCCTGTCCAGATCGGCCTGGAATTTCTTAAGCACTTCTTCCAGTGGGTGACCTTCTGCCAGCGCGCGCTTCGTGGTGATACCATGAATCTGCTCAGCCTTGAATGGGATGTTAAACCCTTCTGGCTTGATGATGTAGTTACCCAGGGAAAGCAAGGCGCCCCTGGCGTCATGAAGCTGCCAGGCAATTTGAACGATTCTTGGCCAGTTGTCGAGATCGGTAAGCGGGGCAGTCTTATTGTGCGGAACACCGGTGGTTTCCGTATCGAAAATCAGATACATGAGCGAGTAGTGGTTGGTAAAATTAACCCCGATATGCCAAAGGCCAAAAGAATACTTGACGGTATTCAGGACAAAGTGGTGGTTTGTTTGTTAATCCTTATGGGAGTATTTTTGATTCGCCTGAAAACCTCAAAAAAACCTTATGAAGTGGTTTGTTGAAATGTTCTCCAGCACGCTGGGGAGAAAACTGGTGATGGCCCTTACAGGATTATTCCTGATCACCTTCCTGCTCGTCCACCTGATTGGAAATCTTCAACTTCTGAAAAACGACGGCGGCCATGCCTTCAATGTCTACGCCGAGTTCATGAGCACCAATCCACTGATTCAGACGGTTTCCAAGGTCAACTTTGCGCTAATACTTGTTCATATTATCTGGTCTGCCATGCTGTCGGCAATGAACCGGAAAGCCCGGGGACCCGTTGGCTATAAGGTTGGCAACAGTACCTCCTCGATCTGGTCGTCGCGCAACATGGGTATTCTGGGCACCATCATACTGGTATTCCTGGTCATTCACCTCAAGGATTTCTGGGGCCAGATGCACTACGGGGAGATGACAATTCTTGATTATGACGGTAAGCCGATCCGGGATATCTACACCACCGTCAATGAATGGTTTCATGTAGGCTGGTATGTGGCGCTTTACACAATCTGCATGATTGCGGTGGCATTCCACCTGTGGCATGGATTCATCAGCGCATTCCAGACGCTTGGTCTCAACCACCTGAAATACAACGGGCTGATCAGCATCGTTGGAAAGGCCTTCTCGATCCTGATCCCCGCGCTTTTTGCCCTTATCCCGATCATGATGTATTTGTCCTGAGTACGTAACGACACCAAAGAAATGACGAAACTCGATTCGAAAATTCCCGCAGGACCGCTTGCTGAGAAGTGGTCGAAGCATAAGTTCAACCTCAAGTTGGTAAACCCCGCCAACAAGAGGAAGTATGATATCATTGTTGTCGGAACAGGACTCGCGGGTGCCTCAGCGGCTGCTTCACTCGGTGAACTGGGTTATAACGTTAAAGCATTTTGTCATCAGGACAGCCCCAGGCGCGCTCACTCCATTGCCGCACAAGGGGGTATCAACGCCGCGAAAAATTATCAGAATGACGGTGACAGTGTTTATCGTTTGTTCTACGATACGATCAAGGGTGGAGACTACCGTGCCCGTGAAGCCAATGTGCATCGACTGGCAGAAGTCAGCGTGGATATCATCGATCAGTGTGTAGCTCAAGGTGTACCTTTTGCACGTGAATATGGCGGAACCCTCGCCAACCGTTCCTTCGGGGGCTCACAAGTCTCGCGCACCTTCTATGCCCGCGGTCAAACCGGCCAGCAGTTGCTGTTGGGTGCCTATTCTGCCCTGAACCGTCAAATTGCCAACGGCAAAGTGAAGATGTACAACCGAACTGAGATGCTGGAACTCGTGGTGGTTGATGGCAAGGCGCGCGGCATTATTACCCGCGACCTCATTACAGGGAAAGTAGAAGCTCACGCTGCTCACGCCGTGTTGATGTGTACCGGTGGATACAGCAATGTATTCTACCTCTCCACCAGCGCTAAGAACTGCAATGCAACAGCCGTATGGCGGGCACATAAGAAAGGCGCACTATTTGGAAACCCTTGCTTCACACAGATACATCCCACTTGTATTCCGGTGTCAGGTGACCACCAGTCAAAACTGACATTAATGTCCGAATCTCTTCGCAACGATGGCCGTGTTTGGGCACCCAAAGTTGGCGTCAAGGGACTAAAGGCCAAGGATGCCGTCAAGATACCCGAGGGTGATCGCGATTACTTCCTCGAGCGGCGGTACCCATCATTTGGGAACCTGGTTCCCCGCGATGTGGCCTCGCGCAATGCGAAGATGGTATGTGATGAAGGTCGTGGCGTCGGTGGCAGCGGGCTTGCCGTTTTTCTCGATTTCGCCGACGCAATCAAGCGTGATGGCCGGGCTACCATTGAAGCCAAGTATGGCAACCTGTTTGATATGTATAAACAAATCACTGGCGACAATCCGTACGAAATGCCAATGATGATTTTTCCTGCTGTTCACTATACGATGGGTGGTCTCTGGGTGGATTACAACCTGATGACAACCGTGCCGGGTTTGTACGCCCTTGGCGAGTGCAACTTCTCCGATCATGGCGCAAACCGTTTAGGGGCCAGTGCACTGATGCAGGGCTTGGCCGATGGCTATTTCGTTATCCCATATACCATTGGTGATTATCTCGCAGCCATGCCATGGGAAAAAATGGGTACAGACCGTCCTGAATTCAAAGAAGCCATGGATGCCGTTCAAAGCCGGGTCGACAAACTGTTATCCATCAAAGGCAAGAAAACGGTTGATGAATTTCACCGTGAACTGGGCCTTACCATGTGGGAGTATTGCGGTATGTCACGCAATGAGGCCGGCTTGAAGAAAGCCAAGGAAAAGATCCAGTCTGTCAAGCGTGACTTTTGGGAAAATGTCAACGTGCTGGGCAGCGGCAATGAGCTGAACGCCGAACTTGAAAAGGCCGGGCGTGTTGCCGACTTCCTTGAACTGGGCGAGTTGATGGTTGATGACGCGCTCAACCGCTCCGAATCCTGCGGCGGTCACTTCCGTGAAGAGTCAGCCACACCGGATGGTGAAGCCATGCGCAAGGACGATGACTTTGCCTACGTTGCAGCCTGGGAATTCAAAGGCGATGGGAAACCGGCGGAACTTCATCAGGAGCCTCTGGTCTTTGAGAATGTGAAACTAACACAAAGAAGCTACAAGTAGTTTATTAGGATAACCAACTAATCCCGGCCTTGTGCCGGGAACAACGATTACAGCCATGAAAATAACGCTCAAGGTCTGGAGACAAAAAAACACGAAGGCGAAAGGTGAGTTCAAGACCTATCAACTGGGTCATGTTTCTCCTGATATGTCGTTCCTGGAGATGTTTGATATTCTCAACACCGACTTGATCAAGAAAAACGAGGAGCCTGTTGCTTTCGATCACGACTGCCGTGAAGGTATTTGTGGGATGTGCAGCATGGTGATCAATGGGCGCCCGCACGGGCCGCTGCAGACAACGGCTTGTCAGCTCCACATGCGGAGCTTCAATGATGGTGATACAATCGTCGTGGAGCCTTGGAGAGCCAGTGCATTCCCGGTCATCAAAGACCTGGTCGTAGATCGTACAGCCTTTGAAAGAATTCAGCAAGCGGGCGGATATGTATCTGTGAATACGGGTGCAGCCCCGGACGCAAACTCCATTCTCATTCCGAAGAAAGTCGCCGACGAAGCCATGGATGCCGCTACTTGCATTGGTTGTGGCGCCTGCGTGGCGGCTTGCAAGAATGCTTCGGCCATGTTGTTTGTCAGCGCGAAAGTCTCTCAGTTTGCCTTATTGCCGCAAGGGCAGTCTGAGCGCAAGGAGCGCGTTGAAAAGATGGTCGCTCAGATGGATAAAGAAGGCTTTGGCGCCTGTACCAATACGAAGGCTTGTGAGGCAGAGTGTCCGAAGTCAATAAAAATCACCAACATTGCCCGCCTTAACCGCGAGTACTTTTCTGCGATGATGTCATCGTATGAAATTGTGAGCTCCGGCGGAGATTAATTGAACTATTCGCTTTTGCAGACTGAGATGCCGGTTCTGCCGGATGGCTTTGCCTTCGTAAACGACATGCCGATGTTGCCCCCGGCAAGGATAATGTCCCTGTCGGCACCCACATCACCCAGGTGAATTTTGACACAGGCGGATAGTTCGGTGAGCCGCGCATAGGTGATCGCCGATTCATCGGCCAGCATGGAGAAAGTCGTTAAACTCTTTCCCGTCTTGGCGGCAACAGGATTCAGCAAAAGGGCAATATCTGCGTCGGGTGTGGAAATATCTCCGAGGTGGAGGTGAACAGGATGCGTGGCATTGCCATCTGTGCCAGCGAGCTGCACTTCAGCGGTGACGCCGCCATCGCGCCGCTCTTTGAATGTGATCGTTCCCGTAACAGGGTATGTGGATCCGGATTGCAGATCGTATGTTGCTGCGTTACCGGTAAATTCAGTAACAGCCTCTGGCGGCTGGCACGCTGCCAGAATGAGTACGCCAGAAAGCAAAAGTCCAAACCCCTTCATAACACCTGTCGATTTCCTATAAAAGTAAAAATATTTGAAATTGGTTCCGCACGCCTCGATACTCCGTTTAGCTTTGCACAGTAAAAATACCCCATTTTTGGCATGAATCTGGGATGTGGATCTCCAAATAGACCCGCTTTTGTGAAATACCTCCTTTTTGCCCTTTTTCTGCTAGCTGCCTGCGGTCCAACGAAGACAGCCGTAGATCCCAATCCGAGGCCCGCTTGGATGAGCGCCAAGCCACAGCCAGAATCCTACTTTGTCGGTATTGGTCATTCAGCCAAGGGACAGGTCAATAACTACGTCCAGGAGGCCAAAAAGAGCGCACTGGAGGATCTGGTTTCCGAGATCAAGGTCAATGTGTCATCGACATCTGTGCTCACGCAAATCGACAATAACAAGGAATTCCAGGAGCGCTACGAGCAGATGGTCAAGACCACAGCCGCCGATGAAATTGAGGAATTTGAGACCGTCGATTCATGGGAGGATGAAAAGAATTACTGGATCTACTACCGCCTGTCCAAGCAACGGTACAGGGAGATAAAAGAAAAGCAAAAACGTGATGCCGTGACACTGGCCCTGGACTATTTCACCAAGGCAAAGCAGTCTGAGCGCGAAGCCAACACCCCGCAGGCGCTTGCCTTTTACTACCAGGGGTTCCGGGCTGTAGAGAAGTACCTGGCCGAGCCCATTTCACTGACCTTTGAAGGGAAGGAGATTATCCTTACAAATGAGATTTATGCCAGCATGCAGCGATTGCTGGATGATATCCAGTTGACGGCCACTCCGGCACAGCTTACCATCAACCGGCGTGTGTCGCAGGGAAGCCAGTCGGTCATGATTCAGGCAATTACCAAATCGTCCAAGCGGGTGCTTGCTGACTTACCCCTGAGGGCGGCGTTTGACAAGGGATCTGGGGATGTTTTCCCCGACTACAAGACTTCCGCAGAGGGGCAAGCTAAAATCCTGCTAACCAAGATCGGCTCCCGTGAATTGGAGCAATCGCTGGGTGTAAGCGTCAATATTCTGGCTTTTGCCGGCGCCAATCCATCACCAATTTTTGTGTTGGTTTCTTCAAAAATTACCGTACCCAAGGCATCAATAATCCTGGAAGTCCAAAGACCCCTCGTGTATGTGAACTCAAGTGAGAAGAATTTTGGCTCATCGCGAACCAACCTACAGATCACCAATAAAATCAAAAACTACTTATCCAAGGAAGGCTTTGAATTTACGGAAGAAAGGGACAAAGCAGAATTGTTTCTTGATGTTACCTCCGATTCCGAAAAGGGGGCTGTGTCCGGAAGTATTTATATAAGCTATGTGACCAGCGTGATTCATGTAAGCACAGCCAGGGATAACAAAGAAATCTACGCGACTACCCTCGAGCGGATCAAGGGTTACAGCCTTGACCATGAACGGGCAAGCCAGGAAGCATATAGTAAGTCGCTTGAAATACTGGAGTTGGAGAAGTTACCCGAATTACTGAATGCCATATTGCAGTAAAAACCTTCTTTTTGATATGAATTTGAGGGTAATTTGAGTGAATAACAATGTGGCCTGTAGTTTGCATTACGTACATTGCATAACCAAATGTTGAAACCGATATGAAAAATCTAATGCGTCTCTCCACTGTACTGGTCATTGTGGCCGTTGCCTTGATTACCGGTTGTAAATCCAAGCAGGCTATTCCTGAGGGTGAAAAGGAAGTTGTAGTTCCCTGCTCGGGCCCTGAGTACTTCACCAATACCAAAATATTCCGTGCCAACTCGATTGGCGAGAGCATGGATCAGGTAACCTCCAAGAAGAAGGCCCTGACCAATGCCCGCAACGAACTTGCCCAGTCGATCCAGACCACGGTGAAGACCGTGACGGATAACTACACCAATTCCCGTGAGATGAACAAGCGTGAGGAACTGGAGCAGCGGTTTGAGCAGTTGAACCGCGAGGTGGTTGACCAGACGCTTCAGGGTGTACGCACCATCTGCGAGAAATTGGTGCAGACCAAGGATGGCAATTACAAGACTTACATCGCTATCGAACTCTCTGCCGACGATCTCGTTAAGCAGTACAACGAGCGCCTTAGCAAGGATGAACGTCTCAAGATTGATTATGACTACGAGAAGTTCAAGGAGACCTTCGACGCTGAGATGGCCAAGAAGGCCAACAATTAAAACTGAATATCTTTCCATCAAAGCACCCCGTAGTGGGGTGCTTTTTTGTTGCTTGACATTGTAAACTCACAACATTAATCACCATGTCAGGATATTCAGGAACGCCGCTCCTCAAAAAACTTGGGATAACCAGCGGGGCCCGAATGCTGGTCAGGAATGAACCCATTGCTTACTGGGACTGGATAAGCCCTTTACCAGACGGTGTTGTCGTAAGGTCAAGGGCAACAGGTACCGTTGACTTCGTTCATCTCTTTGTAACCAGCATGGCAGCATTCAAAAAGGAAACCCTCCTGGCCAGAAAAGTGCTCGATCAGGAGGGAATGATCTGGATCTCATGGCCAAAGAAATCGTCAAAGGTTGAAACTGACCTCGACGAAAATCGCATCCGAGACTTTGCCTTGAAGAACGGCCTGGTGGATGTCAAGGTTTGTGCTGTCGACGAAGTTTGGTCGGGGCTGAAGCTCGTGATACCCGTCAGACTACGGAAAAACCGATAATCAGTGAAATTCTTTGGAGACTGGACTTTGGTTTCAGGAAGCCCTTATTCCAGAATAGGATTAATTGCGTCGGAGGGCCTTTCCTGGAGGTTGTACTGCATGATTGTGCGCGCACAGGTATTCCACCGCAGCACTGCGTCATTGTTGCCTGCCGGACTCTTGGCTTCCGCGCGCTCGAAAAAGTCCATGGCTTCGAGATACCATTCGTAGGCATCCCAGTCAGAACCGTGAACCGCCGATTCCAGCGCTACATTTCCCTGACGTTCATGAATGATTCCTGTGTAGTACAGCTTTGAATACTCGTCAGAAAGACTGTTGACGATTTCCTGTGCTCTCTTGGCGGTCGTGGCCAACGCATTTCCAAATTGATCAGTCAGCGCCAACAACAAGACGATCTTCGTCTTTTGGTTTCCTGGATCCACGTCGAGGATATCCAGACAAATGCTTTCAGCCAGTTTCGGCTGGTTAAGCAGCCGATAGTGCTCGGCTTTATTCATGGCCGCCTCCACGCCCTCCCGGGACAAGGGCTTTATCTTGAAATTATTCTTTTCGGAAGGGGAAGATGACGTATTCATGGCAATCGGGCTTACAGGTACGACGATGTTTACCTAAATATCCTAAATATTTTCAAAAGTGGGTCGTAAAATTTGTCCGCAACCCGCTCTTTAAGGGGAATAATGGCGTTATCAGTAATGGTTATTTTCTCCGGGCAGACGGTGGTGCAGCACTTGGTGATGTTGCAATAACCGATACCCCCCGCATCCTTCAGGTCATCGCGGCGATCCTCCACATCAAGGGGATGCATTTCCAGGGCAGCTGTGTATACCATGTGCCGGGGCCCCGCAAACTCTTCATGAAGTGAATGCTCACGGAGCACATGACACACATTCTGGCAAAGAAAGCATTCAATACACTTACGAAATTCCTGAACCCTGTCGATGTCACTCTGTGCCATCCGCCAGGTCCCATCGGCCGCATCCGGGGTTCTCGGCTTGAACTTCTTAATCTTCTTTTTGGTGCGGTAGTTGACAGAGACATCAGTGACGAGATCCTTAATGACCGGAAATGCTTTCATCGGTTGGATGCGGACGGGTTGATCCATGGGCAAATCCTCCAGCCGGGTCATGCACATCAGTCGTGGTTTTCCGTTGATCTCCGCTGAACAGGAGCCGCACTTGCCGGCCTTGCAGTTCCAGCGCACCGCAAGATCATTGGCGCTTTCTGCCTGAATGTGATGGACAGCATCCAGCACCACCATGCCTTCAGAGATGTTCGTTTGGTAATCCACGAATGAACCAGATCCTCCCGAATCGGTGCGCCAGATGCTGAATGTCCTGTTGGCCATAATCAGTGGTTAGCGAATTATTTCATTTCATTGACGATCTGCTGCAGGTCCTCGCGCATTTTAGGCTTTGGCAGAAACCTAATCCGCATTGTACCGTCTTCACCCCTTTGTACGCAAATGTTGCTTTTCGCAAATTCCTCACTCTTCTCGGGAAAATCCTCCCGAAAGTGACCGCCCCGGCTTTCCTTGCGCTCTTTGGCACATCGCGCAATCGCCTCGGCAACGGTAAGCATGTGTGTGAGTTCCATGGCTGTATGCCAGCCCGGATTGTACCCCCGGTTACCACCGCACGCTGCTTTCGTCGCGCGTTGCTTGAGTTCTTCAATCTTGACGACCGCTTCGGCAAGTTCATGCTCGGTTCGAACGATCCCAACCAGTTCGTGCATCATGTCCTGGAGATTGGACTGCAGTTCAAACGGATTCTCTTTGCTTTGTTGAAGGTCACGCTCAAACGGTGCCAGTGCTTCTCCCATGAGGACCTTCACCTGGTCCGGGTTGATAACGGGAGCGGGAGCCTGCTTGGCGTAGTTCGCAGCGTGCTCGCCGGCCAGTTTTCCGAACACGAGTAAATCTGAAAGTGAGTTACCGCCCAGGCGATTCGCGCCGTGCAGACCAGCAGCACATTCCCCCGCGGCAAAAAGACCCGGCACACTCGTCATCTGGGAATCGGCGTCAATGCGCACACCGCCCATGATGTAGTGCGTGGTCGGGCCAACTTCCATGGGTTCCTTGGTGATGTCTACGCCGGCTAGTTCTTTGAACTGGTGATACATGCTGGGCAACTTTCGCTTGATGTGTTCAGCCGCATGCGGAATTTTTTCCTTGATCCAGGCAATATCCAGGAAAACGCCACCATGGGGTGAACCGCGTCCCTCTTTGATTTCGCGACGAATACATCGAGCCACGTGATCGCGTGTCAATAGTTCTGGTGGTCTCTTGGCGTTCTTGTCGCCTTGCGTGTACCGCCATCCTTCCTCCTCATCCATGGACGTCTGCGCCTTGTAAAGATCCGGAATATCGTCGAACATGAATCGCCGACCCTGGTTGTTTCTTAGTACACCGCCCTCCCCGCGTACACCTTCCGTTATCAGCAGGCCACGGACGCTGGGAGGCCATACCATGCCAGTGGGGTGAAACTGGACGAACTCCATATCGATCAGTTCGGCGCCGGCCTGATAGGCTAGCGAAATGCCGCCACCGGTGCAATCCCAGCTGTTGCTGGATATCTTGTAAATACGCCCCATCCCGCCTGTCGCGATGATGATGGCTTTGGTTTCAAAAACTTTGAACGAGCCTTTTTCGCGATCGTAGCCCAACGCACCGACCACCCGCTCGCCGTCCTTAAGCAGGCTGAAAATGGTATGCTCCTGATAAAATTCCATCCCCTGATGGATGCCATGGTCCTGGAGGGTGCGGATGAGTTCAAGCCCGGTTCGGTCACCCACGTGGGCTAGACGGGGATACTTGTGTCCGCCAAAATTCCTCTGAAGAATGCGGCCGTCGCTTGTTCTGTCAAATACTGCTCCCCAGGCCTCCAACTCCCGTACTCTTGCCGGAGATTCTTTGGCATGGAGTTCCGCCATCCGCCAGTTATTCATGTATTGACCACCACGCATGGTGTCAGCGAAGTGTACTTTCCAGTTGTCGCGATCATCAACATTGGCCAACGCAGCGGCAACACCGCCTTCCGCCATCACCGTGTGGGCCTTGCCCAGCAAGGAGCGGCAAACAACGCCAACGGATATTCCGGCAGCAGAAGCTTCAATGGCTGCCCTCAATCCGGCACCGCCGGAGCCAATGACCAATACGTCATGCTTGATAGTCTCGTATCCCTCCATCAGAATATTCTAAAGTCTGTCCAGATACCCATTGAAACCAGCCTCACATAAACATCGGAGAATGCGACGCCGAAGAGACTGCACCACGCCCAGTTCATGTGACCCCGGTTCAGACAGCTGGAACAGTTGTAGGCAACCTTGTTCACGGGCGATTTAGAAAGTTGATCTTTGAATCCCCCGACCAAATGCCGGAACGAATGGCAGCCAAATGTGTAACCACCCAGCAGTGTCGTGTTGAGCATAAGGACCAGCGTACCGATGCCGATCCCGAATTCAATTTCGCCGGACACAGGATTGGTGAACCACATCGCTTTCCAGGCATCATAGGCGAGAATAATCACAAATAGTATAGCCAGATAGAGGAAGTATCGGTGAATGTTTTGCATGATCAGGGGAAAGGAATTTTCCCCCCAATAACTTTTTCGAGGCTCAGAAACGGCGCACGCCGGAGGATCAGCCCAGAAAGCTTTGTAGTAGGCCCCCCGGTAGTAATAACATGTGAACCGCATCCCGCCGGGTGCCCAGAGGATTAGCAATGCCGGGGAGAAGGGGAGGACCATGGGCCACCAGGATGGCTTGGGCCCGAACCAACTGTGAGGAGAATCCCCAAACAATTCTGGTGAATAGAAGGGAGAGAGGTAAGGACCGACTGCGTAATGTTCGCCCTGGAAGGCCGCCCAAGTAGCGTATACTATGAATCCGCTCAGACCGAGGAAAACGAGCAAACTGCGCAGCCACCAGGCATCACGTCGTGCGGTATGTCCGAAACCGGAAGCGTTCAAATCAGGGGGATAAATTTTCTTCAGTATAGAGAAAAAGGAAATACGAAGCAACAACTTGCCGGGCATGCGGAACCCGGCAGTTCTCCATTGTGCTGACAGTCAGGATGATTCTGGCCTACTTCTTCAGTCCGTTCACCAGCATGTCCGAAAGCTGCTGACCAAGGTCGGCAGGAACGATATTGCTGTGTGGATCGTACCACTGGGGCATCCAATTGAGGGAGGAGAACAAGGTCATGACGGCCAGTTTCTTGTCGATGCTCTCCTTGAATTCACCGGAACGGATTCCTTCTTCGATGATCTCCTTGAAGCGGTTGATATAATTGATTCTTAATAAAAGGAATTCGCGCAGGTATGGCTGGCTCAGATGACGGTGCTCATTCATGAAGACTGCGGAAGCGATAAGGTCTTTTGCCATGACCTCGATGTGCCCCACGATTCCATTGCGCAGTTTTTCGCTCGCCGGCACCTGCTGTTTTTCCACCTCGTCGAGCGATTTTCTGAATTCAGCTGCCATGTCAAAGCACAGGTGCTGAAGGATTTCTTCTTTGGATTTGATATGGGAATACAAACTGGCTGCCTCGATGCCCATCTTTTGGGCCAAATCGCGCATGGAGGATGCCACATATCCCTTTTCCCGGAAGAGCTCCGCGGCATGGCGGATTACTTGCTCTTTGCGGGATAGGGTTGCAATCGTTTCCATCTGCTTATCTTGCTACCTTAGACAGGTTATTTGCAATGAACTTTCTCTCTGTCAAGGAATTCTTCTACAAAATTAACACTATCGGCTTCATCCTCCTACTGATGTCCGTCCTGGTGTTTGTCTTTTTGCACTACTTCACACTGGATCGCTTCCCTGATATCTATGAAACTCAGGCGCAGATCGTGTTGTTGGAGGTATTGGTCGCGGTAGCGGTCGTTGGCCTAACGAGCGTTCACTGGCTGTGTCGCATACGCATGCAGCGGCTCAGATCGCAGGCAGAACTGGCAAAAAAAATGGATGGATACTTTGTTCTGGTCGTTATTCGCCATGGAGCCTATGTGGTGGCTTCAATGATCATGGCAGCTGGATATTACCTAACACACAGTGCCTACTTCACAGGATCCTTTATTGTGATGGTGCTGGTGCTGCTGGCTCAATGGCCCGGCCCGGCCCGTTTCTGCCTGGCGTTCAGATTGCGTGGACCTGACCGCGACCTCGTCATGCACAACCAGGATCTTCCCCGCCAATCACGCAGGGCTTAGCTGATCGGGAAACTATAGCGTTATGCCGAAACTGAAAGCGTTGAGTTTGGGCCCCTTATTCTCAATAAACAGATCGTTCATGTCGTAGCTGAAGAAGATATCGGTGTCGCGGAACCCGATTTGCGCCCTGAGACCATACCGGACATTGTTCAGATAATAATTATCATGATAGTGTGATTTGTGCTTATCGCCATTGTCTTCCCACACCTGCTTGGTATAGCTGTCGAGACGGTAGCCAACGTAGGGACCAACGCCAAACCGGAATGATCCACGCCTGTCAAAATTAAGCCGGTCGCCATTGAAAACCATCGGCTTGCGGCTGTAGCCCCCAAAGTCAAACATGGGTACCATGGAGAGATTGACATAACACACCGTCAGTTTGCTTTTCGTAAACTCAACATCCGTATTCGGGTTTTCAAAGAAGATCACGCCGTTATCATCTTTTGTAATGCCTGTCTTGAAGTTGGAGAACTTGAAATTGTACCAAGACACGCCGGCGCCCCATTCGAGGAAGAACTTGTTTGAAATCCGCGTGCGCAGTGTCGAGGTTAACCCGACATACCACGACCCCCAGGGCTTTACGGTATAAAGCTGGTTTCCGCCATCGGGAAAACTTCCATTTTCCAAGTAATTGTTCATACCGAGATCAATATTGAACGAGTGATACATTCGACGCGCGTAGCGATCCCTCCGTCGTGAGCCGCGGTATTCATTGGCCCAATTGTCATCGCGACGGTCGCGTTCATCACGATCGCGGATCCACGTGTCTTCCGGTGCCGGGGCCACGACTGTCTGCTGGGTTGTGTCCTTTAAATACTCGGTCGATGATTTTACAATGGCGCTGGTATCGCGTTGTTCAAGTTTCTTCAGCATGTCGTCCATGAGCGCCTGAAAGTTGTAGTGCTTCAGCGTCTCGAGGTCCTGCTTGTCCTGGATGGAAAAGATGACCTTCGATGCTTTGCCTACACGAACCACCAGGGTATCTGCCGGCTGGGCAACCACCGCTGTCGTAGCGGCGAGTAGAAGAAGAATGGGTAAGGCTTTATAGAGGGGTTTCATTGTTCAATTCTTTTTTGTTGATTTTTTCCGCAGGTCGAGCGCGAAGATTTCATCCTTCATCACCCGCAGGTCACCCAGCGGATCACTGTGCTTAACGGTTCGGGCAAGTTCTACGGCGCGCTCAAACGTCGACGGTTTCTTTTCTTCCTCAACTGGGCCACTGATGGTTTCCAGCGTGTAAACCAGAACGATCGGCTTGCTTTCAGCGACGACTTCTTCTGAAACCTCGCTAACCGCACCGGCAGGTTCAATCGCCACTTCTGTCATTGCGATAGACTCCGGTCGTGGTGACTGGTTTGCTGCTTCAGGTACTGGCGTTGTGACAGGTACTGGTTTCTGAAGTTTGCGGGTTACGTGGCTGGCAGATTGTGCGGCTCTCTGGGGAGCGACTGGTACGTCACCTTGGGGTGTAGGAAGTGCGGCCACGTTCGTACCAGCAGGGGTTTCCTTATTGTCTGCTACAGGCGTTATCACCGGAGCCTCCGCAGGTTTGTTAAACCAAAGGGTCGCTGCAACAGCTCCGGGCAGAAGGACGGCCGCCCATCGCATCCATGTTATGGCGCTATTTTTTTTTGAAAGTCCCGCTTCGATCCTTGACCATGACGCCGTTGAAGGCGTCGTGGTGTGGCCCGATAACTTTTCATTGAAGATTCTGTCCAGCTTATTCATGGTACTTGCTGTTTGGCTATGCTAATCTTTTCCAGGTTCTGCAGCCGCTGCTGCAGGTGCATCCGTGCGCGGCTCAGCTGCGACTTGGATGTGCTTTCCGTGATGCCGATCTGCTCGGCAATCTCCTTGTGGGAGAAGCCGTCGATGGCGTATAAGTTGAAGACCATCCGATACCCGGCAGGCAGTTCGTGAATCAACTTCATCAGATCCTCTGCTTCCAGGTCGCTTTCCTGAATGTGAAGATCGGATTCGCGGTCTGCCGTTTCCAGGTCGGTCTCCAGGTACATCGTCTTGTTCTTGCGCAGATAAGTCAATGACTCGTTTACGACAATCCTCCTGACCCATCCTTCAAAGCTGCCGTCACCCTTGAACTGGCTGAATTTTTCGAAGACTTTGGTAAACGATACCACCAGAATATCCTCGGCCTCCATTTTGTCGCGCACGTACCGTCGGCATACCGTCAGCATCTTGGGTGCCATCCGTTCATACAAGGCCTTTTGGGCCGCCGGGTTGTTCCGGCGACAGGACTCGATCAGTTCCGTTTCGCGTGCGCGATAAATCTGAAAATGCATTTCTTCGATTCGTAAATAAGATGCAAACCCCCTGCCGGAGGTTGCATGCCGGTTGATTTAATTGGCGGTCGCGGGTATATAACGGGAAAATCCTGCTACGGGTGCAAAAAAGTGCCTTAATAGGCTGCCTCGTAGTCGATGGTAATGGTTTTCCAGGCGTATTGGCCTGTCTTGACCGTCACGGGGTTGATGTTGCCTTTGCCGTCAAAAAGATTGGCGTAGAGTCCGTTGCGTTCTTTCGTGAAAACGGAATAGACGCCAACAGGCAATTTTATCTTGAAGGTTCCGTCTTGCCTGGATTGCGTTGTGGCGACAAGCCTGGTCTTGATATCACGAAAGAAGGGACCTACCTGCGTGGCATCCATCGTGCTGGTCAGTTCATAAATCATAACTTCCCTGACCGCTCCCTGATTGGGCGAAAGTACGGCATCAGGTCCGGGCATTTGATTTCCGGATACCCAAAAAACTTGTCCCTGCAGACCCTGCTTCTGGGCCAAGCCGGAGAAGGAAAGGAGGAGCAGGATGGGGAGCAATCGATTCATGCAGACTGGAAGCTCATGGTTGCCAGCTCAGACTTTGAGAAACATCTTGCGTCGGTACATCCATCGAAGGATGATGTAGAAAATGAGAACCAGGGTGAGGGCAAACGCCAATGAGGCAACCCGAGGCTCCATCCAGTTGCTGTAGCCGTGAACGTAAAGAAAATTCCATAGTGACTCAACATCTCCAGTATCGGTTGTCCAGCGGGTACGCAACAAAATCTTTGCCACCACCCCCGAAGCAACAAATGCAAAAATCGCATTCATACCGAAATAAAGAAATGGTTTTGTCAATGATTGGTACCCACGAACATCAATGAGCCAATGGGCTGCAGCAAGGGCTTGCATGGCCCATCCCCCACTGTACAGTACATAACTGCTGGTCCATAGCGATTTATTGATAGGAAAGGCCATGTCCCAGGTCAACCCCGCCAGGATCAGACTCATTCCAAACAAAAAAATCCACGTAACGCGTTCTGAGGGATTTTTGATGGCGTCAAAGAGTTGACCGGTAAGCATGCCCAAAATTCCCGTGACGATGGCGGGGAGACTGCTGAGAATTCCCTCAGGGTCCCATGTCTTTGACTGTGCCCAAAGATGCCCATCGAGAATCAGGCGATCGAGCCAGGCGGCCAGATTGGTTTCTGGTTCCAGATTGGCCTGACCAAAGCCCGGAACTGGAACGAGGGTCATCAGCAGAAAATACAACAACAACAGACTGGCACCGAGTCGCACCTGGGTTAACCATCCCGTCGTCATGTAGAGAAGAGAACAAAAGAAGAAGACAACCCCGATCCTTTGGAGAACGCCGGGTATCCGCAAAGTTTGGAGCCGTTCCATGTCAATCATGCGTTCGGGTGGGAGGGTGAACCATGCCAGAAGAATACCAAGCATAAAGATGATAACAGAGCGCCTTGTGATTTTGACAATGATTGGCTTGTTGATTCCGCTTTCTTTTGGAGACCGGTAAGCAAAATGAATGGATACACCAACGATGAAAAGGAAAAAGGGAAAGATGAGATCAGTAGGCGTACAGCCATTCCAGGGGGCATGGCGAAGAGGAGCGTAAACGGCATCCCAGGTACCTGGATTGTTCACGGTGATCATCGCGATCACGGTTGCTCCCCTAAAAAAATCAAGGGAGAGAAGACGTGGGCTACCCATCCCTTGAAGGTAGCACAAATCCGTGAATCCGGGAGGTGAATACCTAGCGACGGATCACCTCGGCATTACCTCTGTGGGAAATGCTGCTCGCAATGCCTCTCTTCATTTTGAGTGTCTCAGAAACATTGACACGGGCCATCGAGGCACCGTGTGCCTCCACGACGCAATGGGCCACTTCATAGCCATAAGCACGAAGGCCTGATGCACCGAGTATGTCGGCATCCATGTATCGGCCATGGCCGTCCAAGTCGAGGAAAGAGGCGCCGGTTAGTTTGATATTCAGCCGGTCGGCATCGATGTTTCCGGTTCCAACGATGGCGCCAGTTAACTTAATGTCAAGTTCTTGCTCGTCAAAACCTCTGATGGTCACCTTACCGGCACCGGTGACATCCAGCTCGTGGAGTTCAGGCATCGTGATGCGCACCGTGATTTCTTTGTCGCGAAGCCGGTTCCGCTTCCAGAAATTCCTGCGCCTGTCATCGTAGTCGATTACAAGAGTTTCCCCATTCACATAGACATTGTACCGCCGCTTTTCATTTTCTGGCCCTTCGAGTTCAATGCCATAGCTGTCGCCTTTTTCAATGCGGATGTCAAATAGCCCTTTCAAGTCAGCGGAGGTGAATGAGGCGAGCCCATACTGGTCATGGATGTTCATCGGTTCTTCATGGGCACGGGTCAGGCAATCCACACACTCCCAGCCATCTTTGGTAATCCGCACGGTATGGGTTTGGTTCTCATGCCAGAAATCGTGCAAGTCATTGTTATCAATGATTCGCCAAAGATCTCCTTCGATCACGATCGGCTGATCGTAAGGGACATAAACATCCACGTCAAGACGCTGTGCACGGAAGCGCGCATCTTCATGGAAGGTAATGTTGGAGTCGAAAGTGATGACACTGTCCGATTGCGTGATTTGATAGCTGACCATTTGAGCATTCTCTGAGGCGCTTTTTCGGGAGGAGCCCTGGGCCTCAAAGCGCTCAACTACCCGGATATCTTTTCCATCGTGGCCGCGCAGATACAGTGACGTTACCTTGTAGTCATCCATTCCGGTTTCGTTGATGCGCAGCACAGGAGTCTTTCCGTCCAGTTGAAAGGTCTGTTCGGTTCGATATTCACCTTCTTCCTTGAAGCCGAAGATGAACTGGGGAAGGCTGAAGCTGAGAATTCCGACGGAGAGAAAGAAAATGACAAACAATGACCATCCGGCCGTGGCATTAAAAACGATTCTGCGGGCTATGATCGAACTTCCCAAAAGGATGGCGAAGAGGGAAGGGATCAACACCGTAAAGAAAGCAGCGACCATCATCCAGGAGGGCAGGCTGTTGCGAATAGCGTTCAGGGGCACGTTGGGCGTTGAGAAGAAACCATCCCCAAACAAATGCCAGTCCGGTGCGGACATTACGCCGGCCACGACCCCAAAGGCAATCAGGAAGGCAACGATCATCATAAACCCGGTTAGCGAGATCACAATGCCGATCGCCACACGCAGCACATCAACCAGCGTACGCAGGAGGGGAGCCAATGCATTGAAAACTGCGGCAATAACACGGAAGGGGAAGAGGATTATTTTGGTGAGCAGACTCTCCTCAGTCGCTTCGCGCTCATTGAGACCCTTCTTTACCGACGACTCAATATTGGAAAGCGTGACAGGCTCGCCCTGCATTTCCATTTTCTCTGTAATGGTTTTGGCTTCAGGAAGCACAATCCACAGAACGATGTAGATGACAATGCCGAAACCAAAGAATGCCATGATGACAAACAGGAAGCGGATCAGTGCCAGGTCGCTGTTGAAGAACACGGCTATTCCAGATGCCACACCACCGAGGACTTTCTTGTCGGGGTCGCGGTACATCTTTTTCACCTTCGACTCTTCCAACTCGGCGGCCGGCAATACAAGCCACATAACAATGTAGATGATGAGAAAAATTCCGGTTGTACCCAACGTGAGCAAAGCCAGCAGGAGACGCGGCCATACAGGATCAATGTTGAAGTAGTGTCCTATACCGGCGCACACGCCGCCAAGAATTTTACGTCTTTCATCCCTGTACAATCTTCGGGGTTCCGTGAAAGTGGGCGGCTGTTGTTGCCTGGATTCCCGTGCCGACTCGCCGGAAGTGGGTTCCTCCTCTTCGGCGGCTTTGAAGTCACTCACACTACCCATGGTCGCGATCAGCGCCGAGACATCCTCAGCCGTGATCACCTGCTTTCCTTCATTCAGTCTGGCAAGAAAAATTTCCGCAATGCGACCTTCGATATCGGCAAGGATTTCGGCACTGTCTTCGAACGAGGCGAAGTATTTGTTGACCGAATCAAGGTATTTGCGGAGGATATCATACCCATCTTCCTCGATGTGAAAGATGATCCCACTGATGTTGATGCTGATGTTCTTTTTCATATCGCTGCTAAAGGCTAGGAGTATACTAGATGGTGGTTTTTGACTTTTGTGTGATCTGACTCGTGGAATGAATCAGGTCTTCCCAGGTTTCCGTTAATCCCGTCAGAAAATTTGATCCGGACTGTGTCAGGGTATAGTATTTTCTGGGCGGACCCGATTTTGACTCCACCCATTTGTATTCGACCAGTCCTGCATTCTTCAGTCGCGTCAACAGGGGATACAAGGTGCCCTCGACAACAATCATGCGGGCGGCCGTGAGCTCGTCCAGCATGTCGGAGGCATAAACCTCCCCCCTCGAAATGATGTGGAGGATGCAATATTCCAATATTCCCTTCCTCATCTGTACCTGCGTGTTTTCAAGATTCATACATCCGCTTTTTTAGCGCTCAATGGGGTATACGTAATAGGTACTATGTATGGCCAAGTACTATTGAAAATAATTAGAGTATTTTTGCCAATCCTTCGATTTTCAACGATTTGAGCCATTTACTATATGTTGCTGCACCTGTATTTACCTCATTAAAGAGGCCATTTGCATGAAAATCATGGGGAGATGGGTTGCTTGCAGCGCTTTTTGCCTGGCCTTGGCCCTGGCAGCCGCAGAACCCTCCATTGCCCAGATTTCCAATAGCTGGATCAACTTTGGACAACCTTATTATAAGATCAGGATAGCCGACGACGGCATTTACCGCCTTACCTATTCCGACCTCCAATCCGCCGGCGTCCCCGTTGGCTCCCTCGACCCGCGCCGATTCAATATCTACCACCGCGGAGTCGAGCAGGCGATCAATGTCACCGGACAGGAAGATGCCGTGTTTGATCCGGCCGATGTCATAGAGTTTTTTGGCAAACGAAATGACGGTACGCTCGACAAAGACCTCTATCAAACGCCTGAACAGCAACCTCACCCGCACTACAATCTCTTCAGCGATACCACATCATATTTTCTCACCTGGAATCCATTGCCCGTTCCCGGGAAGCGGATGGAAAACTTTTTTGAAGTCAATAGTCCGGTTCTTCCAGCCGAACAAGCGCATTACCATCGCCGGCTGGACTTGTTCGCCAATGAGTTCTCTTTCGTTGAGGAATTGCAGTCCACCAAGTTCACAACCGGAGAGGCATGGACGGGAACAACGATCTGTACCGTTTCATCCGGATGTACCGGACAACAGGATTTTCTCATTGATAATCTTATCGGACCGGTTCCGGCGTTTGACACACCCTCGCTAAAAGTCCTGCTCACCGGCCGTGGAACCATGACACACTCCGTAGAAGTGTATGCGGGCCCCAACAGCGGCTCCATCCGGTTGTTGGGAGCGACCGGTTTTCTAAGTTTTGAAACCACAGAGTTTACAGCACCCCTGGCATGGACTGATATCGGTTCCGATGGAAAAATGACTGTTAGAATAAGAATTGTACCGTCGGCCGAGCGCGACCTGGTCAGCGTGTCGTTCATCGAGGTGACCATGCCGCAGGATTATGATGCACGCCTTGCCGATGGCAAAGTATTTAATGTGGCGCCTAGTGCCGGCGGCAGAGCCTGGCTCGAAATGAAGAACACCGTTCCCGGTGCCAGGGTATTCGACATCACGGAAGCCGACCAGGTTCGCATCATTGGCACCACGCCGGCTGGTGCGGGGTTGAATGCGATCGTTAATCAGGTAACCCAAGGGAGAACCTTGTACCTGACTAACACGGCACGCCCAGTAACACTGCAGAGAATTACCTTCCGGTCCATTTCACCTTCGCTCCATAATTACATCATCATATCACACAAATCATTGATGAAACCGGCGCTGGGATATCCAAACGCCGTCGAGGCGTTTGCTGGATACCGGGCATCCGCCGCAGGAGGTGGTTATGATACCCTGGTGGTGACCATGGATCAATTGTATGACCAGTTCAACTATGGTGAAACTTCCCCCAGGGCAATTTTTCAATTCATGAAATACCTTGATGCGGGCGGTGATCCCCGTTTCCTTTTTCTGATCGGCAAAGGTCTTGAGGTATCCTATGGCTATCATCGGAAGACATCGCACGCACCGGGCGACTTTCATGACCTCGTGCCTTCTGCAGGCATTCCGGGGAGTGATATGATCTACACCGCGGGTCTCTCCGGAACCACCCATGAGCCCGGCGTGCCAACGGGCCGGTTGACGGCAAGCACGGCCGACCAGGTAGCGGCCTATCTGAACAAGGTGATGGAAGCGGAGGCTTTGCCGTTTGAAGATCTTTGGCGAAAGGACCTTCTGCACCTCAGCGGTGGCATTCAGCCGGGTGAACCAGCATTGTTTCGCTCCTTTGTCGACGGCTTCAAAGCCATTGCGGAAGACTATTACCTCGGCGGTCAGGTGGAAACCATCTCCAAACAAACACTCAATGTCGAGTTGATCAACGTGAAAGACGAGGTCAACAAAGGACTGAACCTGATCACCTTTTATGGTCACTCTGGCCCCGGCACCATCGACATTGATATCGGCTACGTCAGTGATCCCAGCCTGGGGTACCAGAACGCAGGAAAATATCCTGGATTTCTGATCAATGGCTGCAATGCCGGACGTTTTTTTGACAACCGTGTGACGTTTGGTGAAGACTGGATGCTGACGCCGAACAAGGGCGCCAAGTCATTCATTGCGCACAGTTCTTTCGGACTGGTCAATCCCTTGCGGCAATACTCAGAATTGTTTTACCAGGTGGCCTTCGGTGACTCTACTTATCTACACAAAGGTGTGGGAGAGGTTCAGAAGGAAGTTGCACGACGGTACCTGACCATTTATGGTTCTTCCATTGTCTCTGTCACCCAGGTGCAGCAAATGGTTTTGCTGGGTGATCCTGCCGTTTCGCTCTTTGGCACCAACAAGCCCGACTATGAAATTTCATCAGGGGCCGTGTCCGTCCAATCGTTTGATGGCAGTCCGGTGACGGCGCAGTCGGACTCTTTTGCGATAGAGTTCCGGGTCAGAAATTTTGGGCGGGCCCATCCCGAGCCGCTGAACGTTCGTGTTGTCCGGACGCTGTTTGACGGCTCAGTCAAAGTATATGATTCTATTTATTCACCGGTATTTTATCAGGAAACACTCCGCATGATAATCCGAAAGGGCGTTGGAAATACTGAATTTGGAAACAACGCATTCAGGGTCATGCTGGATCCTGATCAAGACACTGATGAATTGAAGGAAACCAATAACGAATCCGAGATCGACTACTTCATTCCTGTGAACGGCTCGAGGAACTTGTTTCCGCCAGATTTTTCTATCGTGCCCGCATCAACTACCGAACTGGTATTCCAGCACACCGATCTTACATTGGGTGAGCGATCTTTTGTGGTAGAGGTGGATACGGCAGCTACCTTCAACAGCCCATACCTTGGCCGTACAACAGTCTACGGGAAAGGACTCGCACGTCAACCCCTGACTTTGCTCCCGGCCGACTCGCTGGTATACTATTGGCGAACCCGCCTGGATAACCCCCTTCCCGGGGAAAGCGCGGATTGGACGACATCATCTTTCGCGCATATAGCAAACAGTCCCCAGGGTTGGGCGCAATTGAAGTTTCCGCAGTTGCAGATAAACGATACCCTGGGCGTTACATGGAACGAGGCCACCCGCAGGCTTGAGTTCCTTTCTTCGATGTCTACTGTGGATGTGGAGACCTACGGCAGCGCCAATCCCAACGCACCATCAGAAGTTTCAGTGAAGATCAACGGCGATGAGTGGAATATCTCGACGCAGGGTGTGCCGTGCAGAAACAATACACTGAATCTCATGGCCTTTGATAAATCCTCCAGTGCGCCTTACGCCGGGATACCTTTCGGGCACTTTGACCCACGCACTTGCGGCCGCCAGCCGCAGATGATCAACAGTTTTACACCGGCTGAAATGGACCTTGCCACAGATGGCATCGCAGCGTGGGTATCGAACATTCAGCCGAGTGATTCGGTGATCATTTTTTCAATCGGCGACGCGGGATACTCGTCATGGTCGCTGAATACCCGGCAGCAACTCGAGCAACTTGGCATCGGGGTGTCTCAACTGGATGTACTTGAGCCCGGCGAACCATTCGTCGTGCTTGGGCGCAAAGGCAGTGCGGGTGGTGAGGCTTCCTTGATCAGACCCACCGGCTCACCGGCCAATGAACAATCACTGTCGGTTAATACGTCCATTACAGGCAGATATTCATCAGGATCCCTTCGGTCGACGCTGGTTGGCCCTGCGGAACAGTGGGGTACCCTGACCGCCCGGATTGCCGAAGCAACAGCAAATGACAGCCTGTCCTTTGAGGTCATTGGCGTCTCTCTGTCCGGTCAGGAGACGATGCTCAAAGAGCTCACCGACGGGACGCACAACATCAGCGACATTGACGCGGCGGATTATCCAAACCTTCGTTTGGTCTATCACATACTGGATTCGATTGACTTGACAGCCGTGCAGCTAAGGAAGTGGCTGGTAACCTATACACCCACCGCAGAAGGGATGCTGATGTTTACTGGTACATTGGGTACTGAAGTGGTAGAGGAGGGGGCCACGTGGACTGGCGCGTATGGGTTTGTGAATATTTCCGGTCGTGCATTCCCCGATTCACTGACGGTGCGCACCGATGTGTTCACCCGGACCGAAAAAAGTCTTGACCGAAAAGAATTCAGGATCAAGGCTCCTGCGCCAGGTGATACAACCAGTTTTGAAATCATGGTCGGCACCACGGGAAAGGCAGGACTCAATGATGTTACCGTTTTTGTCAACCCCAGGATACTCCCGGAGCAGTACTACGACAACAATATCTTGCCGCTCTACGCCCGGCTCGACGTGGTTCCTGATGAAACAGGACCTGTCCTCGATGTCACCATTGATGGCAGACGTGTCGTCAACGGCGATGTCGTCTCATCTTCGCCGGTCATCCTCGCCAGGGTCATTGACAGGAACCCGTTCTTATTAAAGACCGACACGGTTGGATTTAATTTCTATCTGCAGTTTCCCTGTGATGATCCGGCCGGTTGCGGCTTTCAGCGGATCAATTTCACCGACCCCCTTTTGTCATGGTCGCCTGCGACGGTCACCGAGGATTTCAAAGTCGAGTATCGCCCTCAGGATCTGATGCCGGGCGACTACCTCCTGCGCATGGAAGCCACCGATGTAAAGGGCAATGCCAGCGGGAAGGAGCCTTATGAGTTGCTGTTCACTGTGAGTGATGAAGATGCGTTTATCGTCCGGTCGGTTTACCCCAATCCGTCGCCGGATGTCTTTTACTTTCAGGTATTCATCGGCGGCAACATTCCCGATGACTTTCGTTTGGATTTGTTTTCCGCAACCGGGACACCCATTCAGAATTTTGGAATGCAGTCAATTCCGATGCTTCACGTGGGAACCAATGATTTTCAAATTGGCGCCGTTGATGCTTCCGGGGGTTTGCTTCCGGCAGGCGTTTACATTTACCGGTTTACCGTGGTGGTCGGTGAAAAGATGGTGGTTGCCTCAGGAAGGCTGGTCGTCACCCGATGACGGCTACCACTCGGCCGTAGGATCCATTCGAAATACTTCACTCATCTCATCAAGCATTGGCTGAAGGTGCTCGCTGTGCCTGCCGGCGCGACCACCATTTACCGGCGTGATGACTTTCCAATCGGGAATTTCCAGCTGCGTGGATGACAAAACCGATTCGACTTTGCTCTTCCAGGCGGCCATCAAGGCCTTTTCACCGGCGAAGATCCCATCGGCGATGAGGGCGGCTTCCTGCGGCGACTCCTCAAACATGCCCATCGCGTAGGGCAACGCTTCTTTCAATGACTTCTGCAGCCGGCCGATACTCTCTTCATTCGCCGAGCCCAGTTGCTTTACCCAGGTATTGGCGTGAAGCGTATGGTACCTGAGTTCACCCTGTATCTTTTTTGCCAGCTGCGCCAGGGGTTCATACGATGAGCGCGTCAGCATTTCCCAGCGGAGCGCGTCGGCGGTGTCAAAAAGAAAATGGCGTATGAGGCTGAAATCGTATTCCTGGTTGGGGAGTTCGGTGAGGATGCAATTGTGAAACTGACCAGCATTACGCGTAAAGGCAACGGTGTCCGGGGCCTGTTCACCGAGACCGTGGAGCAGTTGAAAGAGCGCGTAGCTTTGGCCAATCTTGTCCTGCGCCATGGATGAAAAGGCGATGTCCTCCTCCAGCAGGGGACCCATGCCAGTCCATTCGGAATTGCGATGCCCGAGGATCAGCAGATCATCGGCCATCTTGTAGAGTAGCTCTTTGAGCGCCAGTTCGTTCATGTCTTGCGTCGTTCTAGGAATTCCTTGAGTTTGTCGCCCCCCTTGTAGTCGGAGGCATCCCTGAATTTCTTATCGGGAAGTGTCTCCCACAGAATGGCTTCTTCGGTGCTGGTCCTCCTGATGGCCGCACTGCGGACGGCCCACACATTGAAAATAGTTTTTGTATTTAATGTCTGCTTCGCCTTCCACATCGCTTCCTCCGGACTGCCTGCCATGACCGTTCCGGCATGCACGTGCTGTTTCCCTCTCCTGGGCAAGTGGTAAATTTCATAGGCTTCGGGGCTACTTGCAGAAGAGGCTTCGGCAATGAGATCATACGCGTTTTGGTCCCCATCGGTTGTGGGACTCACAAATACATCGCGGGTCTCCGCGACGTAAAGGGATACGCACGTGAACCGCCGTGTAAATGCTTCCTTGGCCAGCACATAGGCCATCTCCAGATTGGGCGCGTGCACGATGCCCTCGTGCTGAAACGGTTTGCCTTCTTTACCTTGAACAAACACCTCAAACGAACCGAATTGATCCAGCGGTGCCTTGGGTGCAATCACACCCGGAGTGCCTGGTATGGGGAGTCGGTTGACGCGTGGATCTAATGAGTTCACTGGAAGCTGTTGGCTGTTGGGTTTTGGCTATTGGGTAATGGCTGTTGGGTGTTGGCTGTTGGGTATTGGCTGTTGGGTAATGGCTGTTGGGTGTTGGCTGTTGGGTATTGGGTATTGGCTATTGGCTATTGGCAGATTCTCCTAAACGGACACGTGTTAATACCTCAACATTCTAATACGTTAAGCAAGAGGCGTGACGTACGCCGTCTTGGAAGACTTCAGCGCTTCGCGCACCCACTTTCCCCGTTCTTCGGCAATGCGGCGCACTTCGAGGCGCTCCTTGTTGCAGGGGCCGTCGCCGTTGATCACGCGTTTGAATTCTTCCCAGTCTGGTTCGGTGTAGTCCCAGCGGCCGGTATCCGGATTCTTTTTCAGTTTCGGATCGGGGATGGTGAATCCAAGTTCGAGGATTTTGGGCACGTACATGTCGAGGAACTGATTGCGCATGTCGTCGTTGGTTCCCATTTTCACTTTCCAGCGCATGAGCACCTCGGTGTGTACTGAAATCTTGTCAGACGGACCGAAGAAGTGCATCATGGGGGGCCACCAGCGGTTGAGGGCCTCTTGGAACATCGCCCTTTGTTTGGCCGTCCCGGAAGCGAGGTAGATCACGCAATGGTGACCATACTTGAGGTGAAAGGATTCTTCGGCACAGATCCTGTCCAGAGCACGGCAGTAGGGGCCGTAGCTTCCTTTCGCGTTGGCGAGTTGGTTGACAATGGCGCCTGCGTCAACCAGCCAGGAGATAAAGCAACAGTCGGCCCAAGTGAAGGTGGGGTAGTTGAAGATGTTGGAGTATTTTGACTTTCCGGTGATCAGGTCATCGATCATTTCTTCCCGTGACTTGCCGAGTGTCTCGGCGGCGCTGTAGAGTAGCTGGCCGTGGCCCACCTCATCCTGAACTTTGGCCATGAGCGACATTTTCCTCTTGAAGCCGGGTGCGCGGGTGATCCAGGTGCCTTCGGGCAGGGCACCGATGATTTCACTGTGCGCGTGCTGCTCGATCATCCGGATGAGCTGCTTGCGGTACAGTTGCGGCATCCAGTCGCCGGGCTCAATCTTTTCGCCACGGGCGATCCGCGCCTCAAATTCCGCCAGTTTTTGAGGATCTTCGTGTGCAATCGCATCCGTCTTGATGCCTTCGAATGTGTTACCGCCGCCGTACATAGGTCATTTTTTCTTACGGTAAAGATAGCAAGAATGACAATGGAAATCTGACAAACTGAGTCGATAGTCCATGGACCATGGTCAATGGACTATCGACTGTATTCAATGTGCGCCACCGGGCCCGTGCACGTGGCCATGGGCAATTTCATCCGTGGTGGCTGTGCGTACTTCCATCACTTCAACCTTAAAATTGAGGTCAACGCCGGCCAGGGCATGGTTGGCGTCAACGGTGATGTTTTCAAGTCCGACGTTGGTCACAGTTACGACCATCCCGTTGCTGGTGTGAAACTGCATGCCTTTTTCCACGGTCTGTTCACCGAATGACGAACGGGGTACCTGTTGTATCAACTTTTCGTCTCTCACGCCATAGCCTTTCTCAGGAGTGATCTTCAGGTCGAGCTTTGCACCGGTCTCCTGTCCTTCGAGGCCTTCTTCCATGCCGGGGATCAGGTTGCCCTCTCCGTGGAGATAGTATAGGGGGTCGCGGCCCGCGCTGCTGTCCAGTACTTTGCCGCTGTTGTCGGTCAGCGTGTAGTGTATCGCCGCGACGGTGTGCTTGGTAATTTTCATTTTTATGTAATTCGCGGCAAGGTAGGAAGAATTGAATTATTTGGCCTCGACTTTTTTTGATTTTGGCCTTTCCCCTCAGTAGCCGTCTGTTGAAAGCAAATCACCCCATAAGTTTACTATGATGGTTGGTCGTTGTGATTTGCTTTCAACAGACGATCTTTGACAACGTGGTAAGGTTACTGAGTTGATTCCACCACGTTGTGATTTGCTTTCAACAGACGATCTTTGACAACGTTATCCTCAGTATGTCATTTGTTCTCAGTGTTGTGATTTGCTTTCAACAGACGATCTTTGACAACATGTGATGGTATTTACGCATCAGGAAACCGTTGTGATTTGCTTTCAACAGACGATCTTTGACAACTAAGGCCCTGTGTGGCCAGTCCACGGGCTCGTTGTGATTTGCTTTCAACAGACGATCTTTGACAACCATCTTCAATAAAATAACATTCGGGACACGGTTGTGATTTGCTTTCAACAGACGATCTTTGACAACGGGCGGGTAGGCGATATCGTCGTCACAGATGTTGTGATTTGCTTTCAACAGACGATCTTTGACAACTCTTAGCCAGATATAAAAAGGAGAAACAATGTTGTGATTTGCTTTCAACAGACGATCTTTGACAACTTGCCAGACTTCACAAGAAGCTATCAAAGCGTTGTGATTTGCTTTCAACAGACGATCTTTGACAACTCCCGTACATCTCCATCTCATCTAACATCGTTGTGATTTGCTTTCAACAGACGATCTTTGACAACTGCGCAAAAACCTTCTTACCTTTGTACTGGTTGTGATTTGCTTTCAACAGACGATCTTTGACAACTTATCTTTGCCGAAAACCCAAACAAGTGTAGTTGTGATTTGCTTTCAACAGACGATCTTTGACAACGACGATTTATAGTTTCCGTCATCCATGCCGTTGTGATTTGCTTTCAACAGACGATCTTTGACAACCAGAAGGAGCTCCAGGGATCGTCACAGCCTGTTGTGATTTGCTTTCAACAGACGATCTTTGACAACTCCCAGAAACGGTTGAGGATTATCTAACGGTTGTGATTTGCTTTCAACAGACGATCTTTGACAACGAGGACTATTTTGACTATCAAATGACATTAGTTGTGATTTGCTTTCAACAGACGATCTTTGACAACTTTCGGTCACGCAGTTCTTGATCGAGTTGTGTTGTGATTTGCTTTCAACAGACGATCTTTGACAACTTGCGAGGGTCTTGGTGTGGTAGAGTCTTTGGTTGTGATTTGCTTTCAACAGACGATCTTTGACAACACGCGGGCATCAATTCCCGAAATGTCTACTGTTGTGATTTGCTTTCAACAGACGATCTTTGACAACTCTTCACCTTCGGAGGTAATGCTGCGCTGAGTTGTGATTTGCTTTCAACAGACGATCTTTGACAACATATCCACGTGCTGATCCGCGAGCAGGGCGGTTGTGATTTGCTTTCAACAGACGATCTTTGACAACATGAGCAGAAGATTAGCCTTGCGCTTGGTGGTTGTGATTTGCTTTCAACAGACGATCTTTGACAACCTCGCCCTGCGCGATGCCCGCCAGTGGACCGTTGTGATTTGCTTTCAACAGACGATCTTTGACAACTTGTCTTCCTTGGCAAGCTCCATCAGGCGCGTTGTGATTTGCTTTCAACAGACGATCTTTGACAACGGTCTCCCAGACGTAATGCCGACAGATCCTGTTGTGATTTGCTTTCAACAGACGATCTTTGACAACCTCCTGATCAACCCGGCCAAGACAGTGACCGTTGTGATTTGCTTTCAACAGACGATCTTTGACAACTGGAGATCCTCAAAACCAAAGACTACGATGTTGTGATTTGCTTTCAACAGACGATCTTTGACAACTGCCTGACGGGCGTGTTCTTCCTGTTTCCGGTTGTGATTTGCTTTCAACAGACGATCTTTGACAACCGGGCCGAGAGAATAAGACTGAAACGGGATGTTGTGATTTGCTTTCAACAGACGATCTTTGACAACCGTTAATGTAATTAATGCGGTCGTCCCTTGGTTGTGATTTGCTTTCAACAGACGATCTTTGACAACAAACATAATAAAACTACTCCAATCCACAAGTTGTGATTTGCTTTCAACAGACGATCTTTGACAACTGAGTCATTGCGAAGTGTTACCACACAACAGTTGTGATTTGCTTTCAACAGACGATCTTTGACAACACATAATGAGTGCACCTAACCCCTTTGAGTGTTGTGATTTGCTTTCAACAGACGATCTTTGACAACGCGGTGCCCTGTGGATACCATCTCCATTGTGTTGTGATTTGCTTTCAACAGACGATCTTTGACAACGTAGCTTTTCTTCTTCTCTCAAGTCGTAATGTTGTGATTTGCTTTCAACAGACGATCTTTGACAACATCATCTTTGAACCATACCCAAAGCAGCTAGTTGTGATTTGCTTTCAACAGACGATCTTTGACAACAGTTAACTGCAGCATCATCACTCTTGAGTTGTTGTGATTTGCTTTCAACAGACGATCTTTGACAACCGGGAATTCCTGTTCCGCAACAAGCGCTACGTTGTGATTTGCTTTCAACAGACGATCTTTGACAACGTAGCTGCCAGCCGTGCCTTCATGCCGGTAGTTGTGATTTGCTTTCAACAGACGATCTTTGACAACGTAGCTGCCAGCCGTGCCTTCATGCCGGTAGTTGTGATTTGCTTTCAACAGACGATCTTTGACAACTGGGTTGGGCCTGTCCAGAATACCACGTATGTTGTGATTTGCTTTCAACAGACGATCTTTGACAACGACGTCGTATCGCGCATGGAATTGCGTAACGTTGTGATTTGCTTTCAACAGACGATCTTTGACAACAAACGGTCAATCATGACTCTTTCGTTCTGTGTTGTGATTTGCTTTCAACAGACGATCTTTGACAACATGAAAGTAAAGATTCAATAATGGGTAGCTGTTGTGATTTGCTTTCAACAGACGATCTTTGACAACCAGGTTATCTTCGTTGATATTGAGGGTACTGTTGTGATTTGCTTTCAACAGACGATCTTTGACAACCGACGCCTATGTGGCCGCAGCTGCGCCCATGTTGTGATTTGCTTTCAACAGACGATCTTTGACAACTTTTCTCCAAATCAGACCATCTGATTTTATGTTGTGATTTGCTTTCAACAGACGATCTTTGACAACAAGTGAACAAATTGTTCACGAATTAGGAATGTTGTGATTTGCTTTCAACAGACGATCTTTGACAACCTTGGATAGCATGGTAGCTTTCATACCTAGTTGTGATTTGCTTTCAACAGACGATCTTTGACAACGAAGAAGGCACCAATACACAAACCAATAAGTTGTGATTTGCTTTCAACAGACGATCTTTGACAACCCGGGGCTGCCGATCGGGAACTACCTGAGTGTTGTGATTTGCTTTCAACAGACGATCTTTGACAACTCAACCATGAAATGTTAAAAACTGATGTGGGTTGTGATTTGCTTTCAACAGACGATCTTTGACAACCGCCTTTGCTACATCTCCCGGGAGGTATGCGTTGTGATTTGCTTTCAACAGACGATCTTTGACAACACCTTGTTGTTACCACTCTTATCCCCCCACGTTGTGATTTGCTTTCAACAGACGATCTTTGACAACTTTGATTTCAATGATGCTATTGCCGGTGCGTTGTGATTTGCTTTCAACAGACGATCTTTGACAACCTAACCACCAACCGCCCAATGAGCAAAAACGTTGTGATTTGCTTTCAACAGACGATCTTTGACAACCTTGTCCAGCTTCATGCCTGCACTCTCGAGGTTGTGATTTGCTTTCAACAGACGATCTTTGACAACGAGGATTTGAGATTGAAGATCAAAAAGCAAGTTGTGATTTGCTTTCAACAGACGATCTTTGACAACATGATTCGAATAAAACCTTCATGATTGATAGTTGTGATTTGCTTTCAACAGACGATCTTTGACAACTGATTCCGCTCCTTTGCACTGTAAATCAGTGCTTTGGAAGGGGTTTCAGGATGGCGAAATCAGCAAAAGTTGTCAAAAAGCCTCTGTCAGCCTGTGATTTTTTCACGGGTTGAAAGAGGCTTCTGTTTTTTGAACCCAACCTGCCTTAAGTCAGAGACCGTCAACTTGAACCGTGAAAATCTAACATGTCATTTTAGATTTTCACTGTTTCGGCCTGTACTAGAATAGCTCAAGTTGTTGGGGGATTGGCGGCTTTTCCCTTTCTTCCTTTCCGTAAAATATCTGCATCATCCCGAATTGCTTGTCGGTGATGGTGAGGATACCAACGTGACCCCTGGGCGGAAGCTTTTTACGCACCCGGTTCAGGTGAACTTCCGCGTTTTCACGGCTCGGGCAGTGGCGGAGGTAGGCGCTGAACTGGAACATGGTAAACCCGTCTTTCATCATGCTCTTTCTGAAAGCGGTGTAGTTCTTCCGGTCCTGCTTGGTTTCCGTCGGCAGATCAAAAAGTACCATGATCCACATAATGCGGTATTCGTTGAAGCGCATAGGCCTGCGTATCTCTAAGCCAGTCTTGGATAAAGCAATTTGTTTGCCGAACCTTCAAAACACTGTGCCAGTGAAGCCGTGGTTCGTTGCGCGGCGACCATGAGCGGACTCCTTTCTTTATCGATCCGAACGTCCAGCGTGGCCATCGAGAGCAATTGTTTCTTGATGGAGGGAGTCAGATCTGTAAAATCTTCGCCGTTGCTGACGATGCCGACCACGACAGCATCTGCTACCGGGCGGAATGGCTCCATGACGTCATCGGCCAGGCAGTAATGATTGTATTGATTTCTGTGATGGATGCCCAAAATGGGAAGCAGTCCGGACCCCACCAGACTGCGGGCAATGATGGCCCTCAAAATGGCGTAGGCATAGTTGAGCAGGTTGTTGGGCGGGGATCCCTCACGCTCCCTCCTGAATCCAGGCAACGCCTTAAAGAGATTCTTCCAATAGTAGGCGGCGGCCCTGGCTTCCAGGTTATCCGGATCGCCCGACCGAACATCGGCGGCCCACCTCATCATATTCTCCGACTCCATCCCCAACTGCTTGAGGAGAAGGGCCTGGTTTTGGATTTTGGCTCTGACAGTTTGCTGCCAAAGCTGTTTCATCAGCGGGGTACCGGCATCCAGCTGGGCCCTGAATTTCGCGGACTGCAGCTTGTTTCCAGCGAGGTTGAGCATGAGCCCGGTCGGATGATGGGTTCTGTCGCAAGTCACCAGCGCCACATTATTCTCGATCAGCCCCTCAATAAGAAACTGCGTGATCACCAGCCGTTGCTCATCAAGCACCACCACGCCGATATCTTCGATTGGGATGGTTGCCTGAGCTTCGCGTTTAAAGTTATCCGGCAGCGATTCATTTTTCTCCACTTCCGGCAGCCTCACCACGAGTTGGTCATTCTTGCGGCTCAGATAGGCCGGGTTGCCAAAGTAGAGGGTTCGTTTGATCATGGTTGGAATACAATTTCAATCATCATGCCAGTTCTGAAATTGATGAATGCGCCGGGTTATAGGTTTTACAACCGTGAAAAATGTAAGGTCAACCATACAATTTTCACGGATGGTTCACCGCACCTTGCCGGGCGGCGCGGTTGGTGATCGTTTGTGCGAGCGATCGCCACATTGTATTTTCGGTTGATTGGAAGAAATCACGCAATTGTTGTGGCAGGCCTCCGGGAGGCGGAGGGCCTGCCGGATTACGCTTCGCGGCGAGCCACTTTCCCGGGTGGTCCATCCGTATGGGGTTTGCCGCACCTCGGCCAAAACGCTTGTGCTGGTATGCTGGCAGGCCATGGGCTTCACCGGTGCCGGTGGCAAAGCGGGTTTCCGGAATCTGAAATTGTCTAAGATCCTGAGCGTGGAGATACTGGACTCCGGCTTCCGGATCAGCCCGGACTTTAACCCGACTGACGGGCAGTATGTGGAGTGGGTGTTTCATGTTTAGAATTGAAAACATGACTTCCTTCTATAATTAATCAGTATTCTCCCACTTTCACAATTTGACCTATGTGATTTATGCGCACTTTGATAATATTGCTAAGTTTTGCTGGTGTTTGAATAAACTGGAAGGTAACTCCTGACAGTAGTTTTTTGTTTTTCAAAGTGTCAGCATCTGTAGCAAGAGTTTCTAGATGGTTTGTGAACAAATAATTCTTTGTTGCCAACTTCTGAACTCTATACAAGTTTGGGCTAATCATAGTGTTGTTTTTTGGATCCACTAAGTCGATTGAGTTCGGATTAAATGATGTCTTTTCATTCGGGAATACAAAATATTCGTTCTGCTTTATACTGAACATAAACTGCCAACCTATTCCCTTGTTAAATTCCCGGTCAACCACAGGTAATCCCGCGTTTGTCAAAATCACGGCTTCATAGAAGGAGACCACTCTCTCCAGCAAATGCCCATTTTCATCACGATAGATGGCCACATGGTGATTGTTTCCGGTGCTGACGAAATCAGCGGGAATCTTGCTATTGTTTTCGCCCAGGATGAAGTTACCAAAATGGTCCTTTTTGTAATGCAGTGCCTCAACATTGCTAACGCCACTAATAGTAACGCGCTTGATGCAGATCCCTTTTTCTCTATTTAGCCAAATTGGATATTTGTCGAGGTCGGAGAAGGCTTTTTTGGGATCATTGCCATACTCTTTCAGACGCGCATGCAGTGTGCGTTTCACGCCCTCATCCAATACCTTTTCTATAACCTTAATATCCTTGAAGTTTTCTGGAGTCACATCCTTCCGGATAGAATATCCTTTCTCAAACCAGGTTAATCCCATGGTTTCTGCCAGTGTTTCACTTTTGGAGTTGTCAAGATAGATTGGGTTCTTGGATAGTGTGTTTTTTCCGGCAAATGCTTTCTTAGGGTCATTGTCATTTTCCGTCAGACGTTTGATCAGCAGCATTTTGAAGATTGGGTTGTCGACCTTGTTAATTGTTTCCAGATCGAATTTTGGTCCGACTTTCTCTTCCTTGTGAACAGGGTATCGATATTCGCCGTAAATGGTTTCTTTGTGCAGCTGCCCTCTTGGTGTGAATTCAGTCTTGATTTTTTCACCCTTGGCTGCTTTGATTTTGTTCTTGTTTTTGGTGACAACTTTGTTTTTAGCTTTGAATGAAACCAGGATCTTCTCCAACTGATCCTTGGCTTCGGTTCTGAAATTGGGCATGGGTAAGTTGAACAAACGCTTGCTATTGCCTCTGTCATCTTTGATCACTAGCATTTCTTTATCTTCAATTGCCTTAATGTTCCGATGTTGCTTGTGGTTTTCGTTGAAGCGAGCGTTGAGGTAATTGAGATACTGAATGTGATTATGCTTTGTAAAAGCGACCGTCAATGCATCCATGGCATGGTGCCTATGATCATTGCGCTTGCTCCAGTCCACAATCCGCTCTTTCATACTGCCATCCTTTTTCTTCACTTTTTCTGTAAGGCCCAGTTTCCTGAATTTTTCGATATTGAGTTCCTGCATGATATTAACCAAGTCCCAATCTTCTCGAAGGCGGGCAGTAATACTGCCAGAAGTAGAAACTACCGATCTGGAAATGTCGTATAGCATGCTCTTGGCTTTTTTGGCTATGTATTGGCTATCACGTAAGTCCCGCTCAATGAATCCGTCACCGATTTCTGAAGATCTTTTTTGCAGCTTCTGAAATTTTGCCTTGGATATACCCTCTTCTAAACTCTTTTTACCTTTTTCGAATAGGTTTTCTAATCGTTTCAGAAATTCTTCAGCAGACTCCTTGCCATATTGGCTTTCAAGATAATCGAAGGCAGTCATGTTTCCCTTTTTCAGATTGTCCTTGCGATAGATCACAGTTTTGTTCGAGAAACTGTCATCAAACAAACGTGCTTGCGGGATGATATGGTCGATGTCTATTTGCTTACTGAATAGAATATCTCTTGAGATGTAGGTGTCGGTGTATAAGTCTTTGTAGCCATTGTTCTTCAGCTCTTCATACAATTTGTACCGGATTATATCATTGCGGCTAGGGTTTTTTATCCCAAACTCATTTTGCAGGAGTTTGATAATCTTTTCATGCTTGGCTTTTGCCTCATTGATATTGGAAGTCATTTCAGCGCGCTCTGCTGCGTTCTTCTTCAATTCGCGTGCTAGCTCTATACGGATTTCATCAAACCGAAAGCACTCAGTAACATTTCCTTTTAGGTCCTTCTTGCTGTTTACTTCGATTAACGAATTGATCACATTGACCATTTGGTTGAGAATTTTCTCAACAACTGGGTTACGTAAACTGTTCTTTTTCAGCAACTCCATTCTATCCTTCAATGGTCGTTTGGCAATCTCTTCACTGGTTAAAGAGGCTGCTGAATGTCTATACCCAGCTGCGGCACAGGCCTTGTCATACTGAAGTTCTTTTAGGTGGGGATAGATTCTATGGATGGCCTTAGCACTTAGGTTGCCGTAGTCATCGGGCAATGCAATATTTGCAAGAATCTGACTGTGCTCCCTTTTGAAGCCAAACTTCTTGTTCAGCAATTCGTACAGCTTCTCATTTCCACTGACCGAGGTATCCTCTTCATAAGAATGGAGCAAGTGCCATAGTTGAAAAGATGCTTGTTGTTCAAACTCCTTTCCATCCATCTCAACGCTAAAATCCAGAATGGCTGTATTGATATCTAATGATGAAAATATGGACCGGACTTGTTGTTTAATCTCCAATGCCGAAGCCGAAAGATCTTCAAGTTCGATTTCATCTTTGAAGGATTTGGCCTTTAACAAATCCCTGATGTCGTAGCCTTCTGCATCAAGAATCTTGAGGTAGGCTTTATATAAGTTCTTATTGGTTTGGTTTCCCTCAAGTTGAGTGTAATTCAGTTCCCATTCCCGTGGATTGTAGCCTAGTAGCTCGATTACTTTATCGGCTTTCAAATTGCCTCTTATATTCAGTTCTTCAAACAATTGCTGCTTGGCCTGGAGATCGAGAGAGTAGACTCCTTCTTCTGTGCTTGTTTGACCTGCTCTGCTTAATAGTTCGCGTTTTCTGCTTCCTTTTTGCCTAATAAACACGTTGCTTAGAGTTTGCCAGATCTTGAATTCCTGAAACAAAGGAGAGGATTTTGGCGCTACCCTAGAGCCGATTCTTTTCTGTACCTTTTTGCCACCTCTTTCAATTTCAATTTCTCTGTTCTCAAGTTCACAGATTGAAATCAAGCCTTTTTGGGACTTTAGTCTTCTTTGATAGAAGATTATGATATCTCTCACTTCAGATTTTAAAGCATTGGTCAGTTCGATATGATATATGGATTGCTCTTTCCAAATGGCTTCAAACTCATCCAAATAGTCCTGTCGGTAGAACACTTGGTTTCTAAGGCTTGTGTGAGGGTTGTCTTGGAGTTGCCGGAACAGATATTGTCCTACAGTTTCCTTTCTAAAATACAGTTCTTTGCTCCGGTCACTTATGGCTCCCAAATAGCCGCTTGAATTGTTTAGGTTGTTATTAATGTCAGTAATCACGTAAGCAGCTTCTTCTTTCTCTAATTTTTCAGAAAGTGCTTTAGCTCGCCACTCATAGGCTCTGAGTCTTTTCTCCTCTCTGGTACCTTTGTTTTCGGAAGTGTTGAATTTGTATTTATTCCAAAACGAAGTTGAAGTTGCTCGTTGTCCTTTTCCTTGCAACTCCCTATAAAATTCATTTGTGAATATTTCAGAATGAAAGCGGTGCTGGCAATCCCACACTTTATCAAATTCTACCTGCAAATCAGAGCGATAGAAATCAGGTATGGCCTTCTTGCCGTCTTTAAGCATTTGATACACCAATTGTCCAGGTGTGAGGTTTTCTTCGTACAATCGCTTTGCAATCGCCATTCCATCAATGGCCTGCCCTTCTTCCTCCGTTTTTGCTTTACGGCTGCTTTTGTATCCACGTTTCTTGTTTATGGCTAACAACACTCTTGCAAATTGTTCTTTCTCAATTTTTTCAGTCACGGATTTCGCTCGTAAACACCACGTTTCATGTGTAGTCCCTTTTCCATCTTCAGCAAGGATGCTTTCCTTTGTGATAAGTTTGGCGTTGAAGAGTGCTTGAATGAGGTTTCGTCTTCTGTCTTGGTACCGGTTAAGGTTTCTCCTCATACCACGCTTTAGCCTTCTTTCCGCATTCGTAGTGATAGGTTTCCCTTTCTCAAAATTGATTTGCTCATCTGTACTCAAAGGAATTACGCGAACACCGATTCTTTCGATGGAAGATTGGTCTGGTGTTTCACCTTCAATTACATGAGCGAACCCGATGGAGGTAGTGCCCAAATCGAGGCCGAGGATATTTTTTCCACCCATACTTTCTAGTTTATAAATTATTCTTATATATTAGCCTTTGAAAGCAAATCACAATAAGGATTATTCCGTTGTGAAAACATCTAAGGCGGGGCAACTCGCCTTTTTTGTTTCTCGAGGGCCTTCCAAAGTCCAGACTCGAAATGACAACTTGTGTCAATCCCCGGGAGTCGGTCGACTAATCTACGGAATTCCCACAGAATTAAAGGTTAAAATGCTTTAAGCTGTGTGTTCTCTATCGCTGGCATAGGAGAAACACCTATGCCTGTTTTCTGAAACCATCCGGATTTCCCCATTTGCGCAATTCCGGGCTCAATTGACTTTCGTCACCCAAAGTGCCTGAGCGCTTTCCGACTTTTGCCCGATGACCCGACTGCTCAAACCTGTTTTGCTGGTTGCCGCCATGATGAACCTGGTGATCGGCATGCTGTCGGGTCTCGGCCGCCTTGGGTGGAGCGTGCCCATGCCCGAAAGCTACACGCACCACGGCGCGATTATGGTCGGCGGCTTCCTGGGAAGCCTGATCGCCCTGGAGAAAATCATCCCGCTGAAGCGGCCCTGGTTTTTTATCGGACCTATGCTCAGTGGCTCCAGCATATTTGTTTTCATCATGGGCGATCCGCAGGTGGCCATTGGACTTCAGCTGACGGCCAGCATCATTTTTCTGCTGGTCTATTTTACCTACCTCCGTGCCCAGTACTCTGTCTATCTTCTTCTGGCCACGGTGGGTGCACTGTGTTGGACGATCGGTACAGCAATGTTGTTCCGGAAGACATTTTACCCCATGGTCTTTCCATGGTACGTCGGGTTCCTTCTGTTTACCATTGTCTCCGAGCGCTTGGAGCTTACCCGCTTCCTGCCTGTGACCGCCATGAACAGGAACCTCCTGTACGCATTCATGATGTTGTTCATCATCGGAATCCTGATGCCATTTCATGGGATGGGCGTATACCTTGCGGGAACTTCACTCATTCTGGTAAGTGCCTGGCTGATGCGCCATGATGTAATTCGTCTCACCATCAGAAAAGACGGGCTGACACGGTTTACTGCAATCGTCTTGTTGTGTGGTTATGTCGTGCTGATGCTGGAGGGGATGTTCCTGCTGCTGATTGGGGATATACCATTCGGATATGATATGATCGTCCATACTTTTTTTCTGGGGTTTGTCTTCTGTATGATCTTCGCTCACGGACCGATAATTCTTCCGGGGGTGCTGGGACTTTCTGTCAAGCCCTATCACCCGCTCTTGTATGTGCCTGTCGTGATGCTGCTCGCTTCACTGGCGGCTCGCCTGCTGGCGGATGCTTACCTGCTTCCACTGTCATACAGGTCGCTCAGCGGCTGGTCGGCGATGGCCGGAATCCTGATCTATTTTGTCATGATGGCCACACTGACCGTCCGGGCTGTGCTTTCCAGGAGGACCTGACTTCCCAATACACACTCGCCTGACTAAAATCATTGGCTGTTGCCACTTTATCCAGCATCTTGGCCTTATGAACAGCAGCATAAAGAACCGGAAGATTCCATACGCGATTTCGGAATACGTCAGGAAAAATTTCACCGAAGATTTCCTGTTCGAGGTCAAGGACTTCAGGAAAGTGAAAGGCCAGTGGGAATATACCGTTGAGGTGACGAAGGATGATGTTATCCACACCTTGCGGTTTGATGAGCAGGGCGTCTTGCTCAAAGAGGAGACTGACCTCGCATTTCCTCCCGACGCGCATGAAGGAAATGTCCCTGATGAGATACCCGAGTAGGGTAGCCGATATGTGTGACAGCGAAGGGTAGTGGTTTCGCAGTTCCGGTAACCCGTTTTGAGTGATTCAATAAAAATTGAGATGAGATTCAACGGCCATCATCGGGCGTGCTCCGTTGTCAGGATATGGCACATGTTATCGCCGTTCTGATTTACACATTCTCCTTGTGGCCATATTGGATTGATCCTGCGCCCACGGTCAGGCGATATGCGCCTGAGCTGTTTCCATCCGCAGTCTCCGGCGCGGTTTGTGGCTACTCACAGGATGGCAACATCATTTACTTCGTACGGGAGGATACACTGGCTGAGAAATTATTTCTGTATCAGGCGACCTGGCGTTCTGATGGGTGGTCAGACGAACATGTGCTTCCGTTCTCAGGGCAACACAACGATATGGGTGCGCGATTGAGCCGGGACGGAAGGACGCTTTACTTCACTTCGGATCGCCCGGGAGGTTCGGCGCTGGAAAATGATCCATGGAACGTATGGAAGGTCACGCTTGACAATGGAAGTTGGTCAGAGCTCCAGCCGATGCTGGAAATTAATAATGGAGGTATGGAATGTTGCGCCGTGCCACTGCCCAATGGGGAACTATTGTTTTCGGGCGATCGGGGTCATACGGACGAGTGGAAGATTTCGAGCTGGCGTGAGCAGGGGGTCGAGGCCATTGTTCCATCACTGAATGAAGCCGGTGCCTGGCAATGGCCGTCTTCGTTAAACAAAAGCGAGACCATTATGTTCTTAAACAGCATGAAACGGGCCGATACGAAAGGAATGGATGATGTTTACGTTTCGTTTCGTAGGGATGGCCAATGGAGTCTTCCGGTCAACCTGGGGAGCGATGTCAATTCAGAGGCTTATGAAGATGGAGCCATACTGTCCCCCGACGAAGAGTGGCTCATCTTTTGCCGTCATCAGACCGGGAGCACACCGTCACAGGTTGTCTGTGTTCCATGGAAGCCACTGCTAGCCAAACTGACAAACCAATAACCGCACATCCGAAGATACACGATCTTGAGTCGCCCGCCTGCTCGCCGCTGTGCGGATCGGGCGGGTAAATGCGCTTGGGTAACCAACAAAAGAAAACCCTCCGTGTTTGGAGGGTCTCGTACCAAAGGCGGGAATCCCCGCCTGACCGCTGACGCAGTCAGTCGGGCAGGGAACCCGTTTTCCGATTTATGAATCGTCTTCCAGCCGCAGATTTTAAATACCTTTCCCTCTTGCGGGCGTCAAGAGAGGTATCAAACTTCTCTTGGTAGAGCAATTCCCAGGGTGTATGGCTGGATGTAAACTTTGATTTGCCGGAATTATGTTCGGTAATTCTGCGGTTCAGATTTTGAGTCATTCCAACGTATCTCTTTCCTGAACTTTGACTCAACAAAACGTACACTGTCCACATAAAAGGAAGGCCTCAGATCTGTTGACAACGCGATCCCCGCCTGACCGCTGACGCAGTCAGTCGGGCAGGGACCCGTTTTCCGATACTCTGTACCAAAGGCGGGAATCGAACCCGCACATCCGAAGATACACGATTTTGAGTCGTGCGCGTCTACCAGTTCCGCCACTTTGGCTTGTGATTTGGACCTAGCCAGCCGAAGCCTTGGCGTAGGCGGGGTGCAAATATGAGTATTCTTTGATTTTCTACAAAAAAGTCTCCGTAATCCAGCTTTCGTACTTGGCTAATTTCTCTTCCTCTTTCCGCTTTCGGGCTGCTTCATGCTTGCGGTTGCTGCGTATTAGAAAGAGAACGCTCAACGCGGAAGCCAGACAGATAACGGACCCAAACAAAGCGAAAGCAACGTACTTGTCCATTTTTTGGATTGCGTTATTGAGAAACTTATACAGAAAGATACAAAATCAGAAATTCAAGAATCAACATTAGGACAGGATACCAGGAATGGCCTGGTCGATTCTCTCATTGAAATGTGCGTTACGTAAGTCACGTAATGACAGTTTAATGACCAAAAAAAAACCTGCAGGAAAAGCATATTTCGGGTTGATTGACGGACTTATAATTGTGTCGTACACTATAATCGGCTATCAACACTTTTTGTGAGTTTAATCACCACCGTCTTCGACGTCGGCGTATTGCTCTTGTCGGCCGTGCTGTCAATAGGTACCAGCACGTTGGTCTCGGGAAAATAAGTAGCCGTACATTTTTCAGGAATCTTGTAAGGTACCACGATGAATTTCCGCGCCTGCCGGTGCACTCCCCCGTGATGATTGTGGAGATCAACCTGATCGCCGCCTTTCAGTCCCTCGCGGGCAATGTCCCTTTCATTCATGAATATGACCCTCCGCTCCTGATGAATGCCCCGATAGCGGTCGTTGAGTCCGTAAATAGTTGTGTTGAACTGATCATGACTGCGGACGGTCATCATCATGTACTCGTTTTCCTTAAGGATGTGTTCGGTGACAGGGGAGATGGTAAAATGCGCCTTCTTTGTTGCCGTAAGGAACTGGCGTTCGCGGTTAGCGTTTCTCAAATAGAACCCGCCCGGTTCGCGTACACGGACGTTGTATTTCTCAAAACCTGGAATCGCCTTCTCAATGTCGTCGCGGATATGATCGTAGTGATCAAGATATCTGTCCCAATGCACCTTCGACCGACTGCCCAGGGTAGCTTTTGCCAGCCGGCATACAATCGCAGGCTCCGACAGCAAGTGGTCAGAAATGGGTGAGAGATTGCCTCGTGAGAGTTGAACCACACTCATGGAGTTTTCGCAGGAAACAAATTGAGGCTCCCCGTTCAACATATCCCTGTCACTGCGCCCTAGGCAGGGGAGGATGATGGCTTCATTTCCATGTACCAGATGACTGCGGTTGAGCTTGGTGGATATCTGCACGGTGAGCCTGCAGTTGCGCAGCGCCTGCGCGGTGTATTGTGTATCCGGTGTGGCGGATAAAAAATTTCCACCCATCGCGATAAATACGGAGGCACGCCGATCATGCATGGCCTTGATGCTTTCAACCACATCGAAGCCGTCGGCGCGTGGCGAAGTGATTCCAAATGCCCTGTCAAGCCTGTCCAGGAAAACGGACGGTGGTCTCTCGTTAATACCCATGGTGCGGTCACCCTGCACGTTGCTGTGGCCACGCACCGGACAAGTACCAGCGCCTTCTTTGCCAATGCTGCCTTTGAGTAGCAAAAGGTTCACAATCTCCTTGATGGTATCAACGGCATTCTTGTGCTGCGTGAGCCCCATGGCCCAACAGGCAATGATGCGCGACTTGCCCTTCAACAAACCGGCGGCCTGAATCATTTGGTCCACACCAATTCCGCTGGCACGAGAGAGGTCATCCAGGGAAAGACGGCGAAGGTCTGCAACCAATTCTTCATATCCTGTTGTGTGTTGCTTTATGAATTCATGATCAAAGACAGATCCCGGCTCCCGCTCGTCTTCCTCCGACAGAATTTTTTCGATGCCTTTCAGCAGCGCCATATCACCATTGATCTTCACCGGGAGAAAGAGATCCGTAATCGCGGCCTTGATGCCCAGCATGCCTTTCAAGGTCTGTGGGTTGCGGAAGCTGATCAATCCGGTTTCCGGCAAGGGGTTGATGGAAATGATCGTTGCGCCGTTCTTCTTCGCTTTCTGCAAAGCGGTAAGCATGCGGGGGTGATTGGTTCCGGGATTCTGACCAAGAATGAGGATGACCTCCGCTTTGTTAAAATCGTCAAGGGTCACACTTCCTTTTCCCGTTCCCAGTGTCTCGATCAGCGCTACGCCGCTTGACTCATGACACATGTTCGAGCAGTCAGGAAGATTGTTGGTGCCATATTCCCGGACGAATAACTGGTACAAAAATGCCGCTTCGTTGCTGGTTCTGCCTGACGTGTAGAAGATGGCTTCGTCTGGAGACGAGAGTGAATTCAAGTGAGTGGCAATCTTTTGAAAGGCATCGTCCCAGGTGATGGGCTGGTAATGCGTGGCGCCGGGAGGGAGGTAGACAGGTTCTGCAACACGACCCTTTTTTCCGATTTCGTAATCACTGAGCTCCGCAAGCGATGAGACTGAATGTTTGAGAAAGAATTCTGCGGTGAGTTTTCGGTTGGTGGCCTCCTCAGCAATCGCCTTGATGCCATTTTCGCAGAATTCACCCAACGAAGAACGCTCGCCGTCAGGATCCGGCCAAGCGCAGCCGGGACAGTCGAAGCCATCTTTCTGGTTGAGTTTGCTCAGGGCCCTGATGCCACGGCCGATTGGCATTTCGTTCATCACGTGCTTCATGCCCGAAAACACCGCCGACATACCGGCAGCTGCATCCTCCGGATCGGATTGCCTAAGGTCAAGCAACGATTCCGGATTTTCGGGATTAGGATCCGTGCGCTTTTCGTCCATCAGATTATTCGTTGCTTGCCTGAATAGACCGTGAAGCGTTGGTCTCGTAGGAAGCCGACCAGCGTCATCCCGCATTCTTCCGCCATTGTTACCGCCAGCGTCGAAGGAGCGCCGATGGCTGCAATGAAGGGAATCCCAGCCATGCAGGCTTTCTGCACCAGTTCGAAACTGATGCGGCCACTCAAAAAAAGAATGCTTTCGCTCAGCGGGAGGTGGTTGTTGCGAAGGCACGCCCCAATGACTTTGTCCAGCGCATTGTGCCGGCCAACATCCTCGCGTACAAGCGTCAAATTTCCCTCACGGTCAAACAACGCCGACGCATGCAGTCCACCGGTGACATCGAACACTTTCTGTTGTCCCCGCAACTTCTCTTGCAGCGTGTGAAGAAGCGTAGATGGTACCCTGAGATTACTTTCGCCTGTATTGAACATCGACTTTGTTCTCACGGCATCCATGGAGGTCTTTCCACAAACACCGCAGCTGGAGGTGGTGTAGAAATTCCGATCGAGGGTGGAAAGGGCGGGGGTGATGTTTGCATCCAACTGAACAGTAGCAACATTGACCGACGCCTCGGATTTGATGCCGGCAATCTCCCCAGGGTTCTTTATAACGCCTTCTGTAAAAAGAAATCCGGCGGCCAGTTCTTCGTCATGCCCCGGCGTACGCATCGTGATAGAAATGGTTTTCTCTATTCTCGATCCTTCTGTCCCGCTGACAACCCGTATTTCCAGCGGCTCCTCCACGGCGAGCATGTCACCGGTATCGATGGTCGCTGTCGGGGTGACTTTGCGGACAGGGAATTGTTCGGCCGAAACGTTGATCATTATTCAAATCTACCAAACTTCAACCATTCGTTTGGCCGGCACGAATCGTTTCCAGGAGCCGTTTGGATTCATCTGGCGTATCGGCAGTGAGAAGACAATTGGAGGATACCGGAGGAACGCGCCCGGTATTACTTTTAATGAGGACTTTGCGGAGAGAAAATTCACCCCGCTTGAAATGACTGACCAGCATGGGGAAAATGGAAGGTTCATAAACAGCCATGAGGGGCTCCTCTGTTTGCCCGGCTTCATTGTATAAACACACGGCATCAAGGTCAGGTTGACGCGCCCCGATGAGTTGCTTCAGGTCATCTTTTGTGACGAGGGGATAGTCACAGCCCAGTGCCAGGAAGGGTGTGGAAGGGTAGGCACGGAAGGCGGTGAGCAATCCCGCCATCGGTCCGGCATTGGCAAACTTTGGTTCATCGGCCATCAGGGTATGCTCCGTTTTGAATTGTTTCGCCTGATCTGAACGGCAACTGATAACGACCCGTGAGCACAAGGGAGCCACCAATTTCGCCGCATACTGCCACTGGGCGATCCCATGATATTGTATGAGACTCTTGTCGTGTCCCATCCGCGAACTTCTACCTCCGCAAAAAATCAGACCGGTCAATGGCGTCATTTGCTGTTGCAAAGCGGAAAGTACTTAAAATCTGAGTGCAATGAGCCCAGTACCCAGCACCTTAGCGCCCATCATCCAGCATCTAGGATCCAGCATCCAGTTATAAGTGTCATTTATACAATTATTTTCTATATTGATCTCCCAATCCAATCCCTTCCTATGCGTTCAGCCTTCCTGGTGCTCTTTCTGCTGTCGGCCTGGTGTGGTATTGGCCAGCCCCTCAAGGCAAGAATCAAAATTGACACCGACCGTAAAATTGGGACAGTCGACAAGCTGCTGTATGGCAACTTTACGGAGCACCTGGGGCGCTGCATTTATGGCGGCATTTATGAACCTGCCTCACCACAAGCCAATGCCGATGGATTCCGGAAGGATGTCATGGAAGCTACCAGAGACCTCGGCGTCAGCATCGTGCGCTGGCCAGGTGGAAATTTTGTGTCGGGCTACCACTGGGAGGATGGCATCGGCCCGCGCGACAAACGCCCTAAAAGAAAAGACCTTGCCTGGGGTGACGTAGAAACCAACGAAGTGGGCACCGATGAATGGCTGAAATTCTCCCGTGCCATTGGCGCCGAGCCGTACATCTGCGTAAACCTCGGCACAGGTTCTCTGGATGAAGCACGCAATTGGGTGGAATACTGTAACGCAAAAACAGGACTCTACTATTCCGACCTCCGCTCAAAGAATGGTCACCCGGAACCATACCGTGTAAAGTACTGGGGCCTCGGCAATGAAATGGACGGCGAATGGCAGATGGGCCACAAGAATGCCGAAGACTACAGCAAGTACGCCCTGGAAGCAGCCAAACTGATGAAATGGTCTGACGACAGCATCAAACTGATTGCATCAGGTTCCAGCAACTACGTACGCGACTGGGCCGACTGGAACCGGACGGTGCTGAACAAGCTTCACAACCACATTGATTACATCGCCCTCCATCACTATGCCGGCAACTACGACAAGGACCACAACAAGTTTATGGCGCTCACCACACGGGTAGAAAATTCCATCCAGATCACAGAGGGCATCATCCGCGAGGTTCGCAGCAAGTACAAGATGACCAAACCGATCTACATCGCTTTTGACGAATACAACGTTTGGTACCGAGCCTGGAACGACAAGAAACTTGAAGAACACTACAACATGCAGGATGCACTGGTTGTCGCACTCTACCTGAACGTATTTGTTCGGAATGCCCACATTGTGAAGATGGCCAACATGGCCCAGCTGGTAAACGTCATCGCGCCGATGATGATTACCGACGGGAAGCTCTGGAAACAACCGATCTATTTTCCGCTCCAGCTCTTTGCACTGAATGTGCACGGGCAATCACTGCAAACCCTGGTGGAATGCGATCGTTACGATGCCGGAGATTTCAAGCAGGTACCTTACCTTGACGTCAGCAGTGTACTCCATGGTGGCGAATTGATCATTAATGTGGTCAACCGTCATGCCGACAAACCCATCGCGACAACATTGGTCAACCAGACGGGAAACCTGGCGACAAAAGCGTCCGTGTCAGAAGTCAACAGCGGAAAGATGGATGATGAAAACAGTCCGCAAAATGAAGTGGTCAAAACCGTCACGAAAGAAATCTCCGTTAACGGCAACACATTTCAATACACCTTTCCTGCACACTCGTTTACTCAAATCAGAATCAAAACCAGATGATGATGAATAAATCAATACTTCTTTTCCTCCTGGCAGCGTCCGCCGGCAGCTATGGCCAGGCGGTTACCCGCCAGTCCGAGCCTGTGGGGTTCTCACAAGTGACCATTACCGATTCGTTTTGGAAGCCTACCATGGATAAGGTGGCCACCGCTACCCTCCAGGCCTGCATTCTTCAGACGGAGGTAAAGACTCCACGAATTAGAAACTTTGAAAAGGTGGCGAGGAAGAAGGGGGAAAAATTTGAGGGAATTTTCTACGATGATTCCGATGTGTATAAAGCGCTGGAAGCGATTGCATACTCATTGAAAAACCATCCGGATGCGGCTGTCGAAAAGACCGCGGACGAGTGGATCGATAAGATTGCGGCTGCGCAGTTACCCGATGGGTACATCGGAACGTACTACACACTCGGCGACTTCGGCAAGCGCTGGAGCGACATGAGCATGCACGAGGATTATAACGGTGGGCATTTGATCGAAGCCGCTGTGGCCTATTACAACGCCACAGGCAAAAGAAAACTGCTGGACGTGGCTATCCGTTTTGCAGACCACTTCGATAACCTTTTTGGTCCCGGTAAAAAGCATTGGGTTACGGGCCACCAGGAACTTGAGTTGGCCCTGGTCAAATTGTACAACGTCACAAAGGATAAGAAGTACCTCGCCCTTTCACATTGGCTGCTGGAAGAGCGTGGTCACAAGTATGCAAAAGGGTATACATGGACCGACTGGAAAGACACCGCCTATGCGCAGGATGTTGTTCCTGTTCGCGACCAGAAAGAAATCACCGGCCATGCTGTCCGCGCCATGTACCTCTACACCGGCGCCGCGGATGTGGCTGCACTCACTGGTGACGAAGGTTATGTTAAGGCCATGAACACAGTGTGGGAGGATGTCGTCTACCGGAACATGTTCATCACGGGTGGCATCGGCTCTTCCGGCCGGAACGAAGGCTTCAGCGTCGACTATGACCTGCCCAACGAACAAGCCTATTGCGAGACATGCGCCTCCGTGGGTATGGTGTTCTGGAACCAGCGCATGAACCTGATGTCGGGCGATAGTAAGTTTATCGATGTGCTGGAGCGCAGCTTATACAATGGCGCCCGCGATGGTCTCTCCCTGAGTGGCGACCGTTTCTTCTACGGCAATCCCCTCGCGTCGCGCGGGCAGCATTTCCGACGGGAATGGTTCGGAACTGCCTGCTGCCCCGCCAACATCGCACGCCTGGTGGCCTCGGTGGGAGATTATGTATACAATGTCTCACCCAACGGACTGTGGGTCAATCTTTTTGTCGGAAGCACGACAACGGTGAAGTTTGGCAAGAGCGAAGTTCCTGTGAAAATGGAGACCAACTACCCTTGGGATGGCAGTGTCCGCATTTCGGTGGAGCCGAAGTCGAAGACAAAATTTGCCATGCATATTCGCATCCCCGGCTGGGCCAAGGGAGAAGCGGTGCCAGGTGGATTGTACCAGTTTGTCGACAAATCCGTGAAACCCTTCACGCTTACGCTGAACGGTAAGCCTGCCGATTATACGATGGACAAAGGTTATGCTGTGATTATCCGTGATTGGAAAAAGGGTGATCAGCTCGAGCTTGCGCTGCCGATGGATGTGAAGCAGGTTGTTGCCCGTCAGGAACTGACTCAGAATCAGGATCGTGTTGCGCTGCAGCGGGGCCCGCTGGTGTATTGTATTGAAGGGGCAGACAATGACAACCAGGCATGGAACATCATTGTTCCGGAGAACACTACGTTTGCGTCAACGCATCGCGCCGATTTGTTGGAAGGGGTGACGACCATTCAATTCCAGTCACCTTCCATCAAAGTGGGGAGTGACGGTGCTTCTGTGACGACAGAAATGAAGACAGTGACGGCCATCCCATACTACGCGTGGGCCAACCGAGGTCAGAATGCCATGCAAGTGTGGCTTCCGCGGAAGATAAAAGACATTAAGATCAACTACTGATATGAAAAAGCTAATTCTGTTTTGTTATGGCCTGGCTGTTTGCCTTGGAGCCTCGGCGCAGGCCTACCTTCCTGAAAAGAGCAATGACAAGATCAAGGTGAAGCCGGTTTCTGAGGTGGGGGCCTATGCGTTCAACCTGCGCGACGTCCGGCTTCTCGCGGGAAGTCCGTTCAAGAACGCGATGGACAAAGACGCGGAATATTTGCTTTCATTGGAGCCAGACCGCCTGCTGCACCGCTTCCACGCCAATGCCGGACTTCCCACCAAAGCCGAAGTCTATGGAGGATGGGAGAGCGACGGTCTTTCAGGCCACACTTTGGGTCACTACCTCTCTGCGTGTGCCATGATGTATGCCTCGACCGGTGATGTGCGCTTCAAGGAAAAAGTTGATTATGTCATCGTGGAACTTGACCGTTGCCAAAAGGCACGCAAGACTGGTTACGTGGGCGCTATTCCAAAGGAGGATTCCGTTTTCTGGAAAGTGCAGCATGGCATCATCAAGACCGCCGGCTTTGACCTGAATGGAGCCTGGTCTCCCTGGTATACGGTGCACAAGGTCATGGCCGGCCTGGCGGATGCCTACATGCTCTGCGACAATCCAACTGCCCTGACCATTCTTACCGGCATGTCGGACTGGACGGCGTGGATATTGAAAGATCTGAATGAAGAGCAACTCGAATTGATGCGCAAGTGTGAATACGGTGGCATGAATGATATACTGGTTCATACGTATGAACTCACTGGCAACAAAAAGTATCTGGATCTGTCCTACAAGTTTCACGACCAGTTTGTGCTGGGTCAGCTTGCCAAGGGCATCGATGCCTTACAGGGAAAACATTCCAACACCAACGTGCCCAAGGCCATCGGCTGTGCCCGCCGTCATGAACTCACGGGCGATGCAGCAGACAAAACCATCGCCAACTTCTTTTGGGAGACCATCGTGGGGCACTACACCTACGTGATCGGTGGTAACAGCAACTACGAATACCTCGGCGAACCCGACAAACTCAATGACCGGATCAGTGACAATACCTGCGAGACGTGCAATACTTACAACATGCTGAAGCTGACACGGTTCCTTTATTCCTGGAACCCAAAGGCATCTTATGCGGATTACTATGAACGCGCATTGTACAACCACATCCTGGCGTCACAGAATCCTTCCGACGGGATGATGTGCTATTTCGTGCCGCTGCGCATGGGGACGAAGAAGCGGTTCAGTCGGCCGTTCAATACTTTTACATGCTGTGTGGGGAGCGGCATTGAGAATCACGCGAAATACACTGAGGGAATATACTACGAAGGAAAGGACGGCAGCCTGATGGTGAACCTGTTCATTCCCTCTGAACTCACATGGAAGGAGAAAGGTGTAGTTGTACGTCAGGAGTCAAAATTTCCGGAGGATGACAAGATCAATTTTACCGTGGAGGCAAAGTCCTCTGCAAAGTTTACGCTCAAAATCCGCCAGCCGAAATGGACATCCTCGCTTGCCATCACGGTAAACGGAAAGGCATCCCAGGCTACACGCGATGCCAACGGATACTGGACGATTGCGCGCACATGGAAGGACAAGGATCGGGTGGAGGTGCTGGCGCCCATGCACTTGTATTCCGAAAGTATGCCGGATAATCCGAATCGCATCGCTTTGCTCTACGGTCCCGTGGTCATGGCCGGACAACTGGGAACCGAAATGCCCGATCCGATTTTTGGCACAACGGTATTGTTGACCGACAACCGGAATGTGAACGAGTGGGCAAGGCCTGCCGGTGCGCCCCTGACTTTTCAGACTTCGGTCTCGAAACCATCGGAGGTCACTTTGATTCCTTTTTACAAGACTGTGGATCAATACTACAATGTTTACTGGGACTACTTCACCCAAGCCGAATGGGCAAAGCGCGAAGGGGAGTACCAGGCCCAACGCAAATATGAGGCCGACATCGAAGAGCGAACGATCGACATCATGCGGCTCGGTGAAATGCAGCCTGAACGCGATCACAACCTGAAAGCCAGCGAAAAATCGTATTCCAGCGATGCCCTGGGTCGAAGAGGGCGTGAGGCAAGGAATGGCGGTTTCTTCTCCTTTGATATGACCGTGCTGGCCGATACGCCAAGCAGCCTTTTGTGTTCCTACATCGGCGATGATCAGAACCGAGGATTTGACCTTCTGATTGACGGCGTTAAGATTGGGACGCAGGAATTGAATGGCGGTACGACCGGACGGTTCTTTGATGTAACCTACCCGATTCCCAACGAGCTCCTGAAGGGCAAGTCAAAGGTTGAGGTGCGTGTGCAAGGTCATGCCGGGAAAACCGCAGGTCGTGTATTTGGCTGCCGGATCATTAAAAACAAATAAGGGAGATGATTTCTTCCCGTCATCGATCGAATGGACGGACCGTGTCCGGTAGATACCTGCACGCCACACGGTGCGTCGTTGCTGTCGACTGTATCATCTTCGGATTTGATGGAGAGCATCTCAAATTGCTCGTGGTACGCCGGGGCTTTGAACCGGAGAGAGGGAAGTGGAGCCTTGTGGGCGGGTTCGTCCAGCCGCGTGAAAGTGTGGAGATGGCCGCGGCAAGGGTATTGCGGAAACTGACAGGACTCAAGGATGTGTACATGGAGCAACTTCAGACGTTTGGCGATCCAGAACGCGACCCCGTCGAACGAACGATCTCTGTGGCTTTTTACGCGCTGATCGATATTCACCAATATGAGAAACAACTCACCGACACCAGTCACCCTGAGTGGTTTCACCTAAAAAATATTCCTTCATTGATTTTTGATCATGAACAAATGGTGGCAGCAGCCAAGGCCAAACTGCGAGCGCAGGCGCTTTACCAGCCCGTTCTCTTCGAACTGTTGCCGCACCGTTTCACACTTCCTGTTCTGCAGCAGCTTTACGAGAGCGTGCTGGACCGGCCCTTGGATAAGCGGAACTTCAGCCGGAAGATTCTTACCAGTGGATTGTTGGTCAAGACCGACAAGAAGGAAAAAAGAAGTTCGAAGAAGGGGGCTTTTTACTACACCCTCGACAAACAAAAATACCGCACATCGTTCTCAACCCTCGTAAATGGCTTTCGGGCTGATAAGTAAATGGATGCATGGGTAATCGGCATTGACTACGGAACCGACTCTGTGCGAGGCGTACTTGCCGATACGCGCAATGGACAGGAAGTGGCTACGGCGGTGTTTCACTATCCACGCTGGCGCGACGGTCTTTATTGCAACCCGGCAACAAGCCAGTTCCGTCAGCATCCCCTGGATTATCTCGAAGGACTCGAATCGGTTGTGAAATCCTGTTTGAAACAGGCTGGCCCCGAGGCAGGCAGACATGTAAAGGCACTCGCAGTTGACACCACCGGTTCCACACCCATCGCCGTCGATCAGCATGGTACGCCGCTGTCGTTGCTCCCTGCATTCAGCGAGAATCCCGATGCGATGTTCGTGTTGTGGAAAGACCACACGGCCGTAAGAGAAGCGGCAGAAATCAATACGCATGCGGCAACTTTTAAGACAGACTACCTAAAATATGTCGGGGGAATCTACTCTTCCGAATGGTTTTGGGCCAAACTCCTGCACGTCCTTCGTCAGGATGAAAAGGTGCGTGCGGCGTGCTACTCGTGGGTGGAGCATTGCGACTGGATTCCTTTTGTTCTGACAGGCGGGAGCGACGTCCATCAAATGAAGCGCGGTGTATGTTCCGCCGGACATAAGGCACTGTGGGCAGAAGCGTTCGGCGGATTGCCTCCGGAGGATTTCTTTGCAAAGTTGGACGGCCGGCTCAAAGGATTCCGCGCACGCTTGTTCACGGAAACGTTTACCGCGGATCAGGCAGCCGGCAAACTATCTTCGGAATGGGCGTCAAGACTCGGACTGCCGGCATCAGTCCTCATTGGTGTAGGGGCCTTCGACGCGCACATGGGTGCCGTGGGTGGGCAGATCGAGCCGTATCATCTTAGTAAAGTGATGGGCACTTCAACCTGCGACATGTTGGTGGCTCCCAGAAGTGATATGGACAGCAAGTTGGTACGCGGCATCTGTGGCCAGGTTGACGGCTCCATCATCCCCGGTATGGTTGGTCTTGAGGCAGGCCAATCGGCGTTTGGTGACACGTATGCCTGGTTCAGGAGTCTTTTGGGTTGGCCATTGAAACATTTGTTGGGTGACCAGCCAGCGTTGTCGAAATCGGTGATGGACAAGATGATCCCGGAACTGACGCGTCAGGCCCAGCAGCTTCCGTTGACTGATGAGGATCCGGTTTCTCTTGACTGGCTTAACGGGCGCCGTACACCGGATACGAATCAGGAAGTGAAAGCCTCGATCGCCGGAATGAATCTGGCTACGGATGCTCCTGCGATTTTTAAATCGCTTGCAGAGGGAACTTGCTTTGGAGCCAAAGCCATTGTGGAGCGCTTTGTGGATGAAGGCATTCCTGTGAAAGGTCTCATTGGTCTTGGCGGAGTGGCAAGGAAATCACCTTACATCATGCAGATGATGGCCAATATTCTGAATATGCCGCTAAGGATTCATGCCTCTGAGCAAACCTGTGCTGCCGGCGCCGCGATGTTTGCAGCCACTGTTTCGGGCATCTATCCTCGTGTAGAGGACGCTATGGCCGCCATGGGGCGCGGATTTGACAAGACCTACATTCCGGATCCCTCGACGAAAGATATTTATGCCCGACGCTATGCGCGGTACAAAAAGCTTGGAGAACAACAAACCCCATCGGCATGAGCAAGTATGACTTGATACGACAAACAGCACTGGAAGCCAATTGCCGATTGCCGGAACTCGGTCTGGTTCAGTTCACCTTCGGAAACGTCAGCGTTAGCGATCGTAAGCAAGGCGTGTTCGCCATCAAGCCCAGCGGGGTAGTCTATGATGACCTAAACCCCGAAATGATGGTGATCGTTGATTATGATGGCAAAACTGTGGAGGGCGACTTGCGGCCTTCTTCCGATACACTTACGCATGCCGCGCTGTACAAATCATGGTCTGATATTGGAGCGATCGTCCACACGCACTCCACCCATGCTACGGCCTGGGCACAGGCTCAGCGTGACATTCCCATACTGGGTACCACGCACGCTGACTATGTTGCTGGCAGTATTCCGTGTGCGGCGCCGATGAGTGAAGCGATGATCAAGGGCAACTATGAGTTGGAGACCGGTCACCAGATCATTCAATGCCTTGCGGAGCGCAAACTTGACTATCATGAAGTTGAAATGATGTTGGTTGGCAGCCACGCGCCTTTCTGCTGGGGTAAGGATGCAGCCACGGCCATTTATAATGCAGCCATTCTGGAAGAAATCGCTCGAATGGCTTGGCTCACCCTGCAGATTAACCCGCAGGCCCCAGCCCTCAGCGAAGCCCTGATTAGGAAGCACCATTCCCGTAAGCATGGTCCGGATGCTTACTATGGGCAGAAGAAAGCAAAAACTAACAACTAAAAACGAAGGGCGATAATGGAAACCAATTCTGTCATATGGTTTGTTACGGGCAGCCAACATTTATATGGCGACGATGTACTGAGACAGGTCGATCAACACGCTCAGGAAATTTCTCAGGGACTTCAATCCAACCTGGGCCTTCCTGTTCAGATCGTTTGCAAGCCGGTAATGACCAACCCCGATCAGATTCGCCAATTGTGCCTTGAAGCGAACCTCGAATCGAATTGCGTCGGCATCATTGCCTGGATGCACACATTCTCTCCGGCCAGAATGTGGATCGGTGGATTGAAGGCGCTACATCGCCCGATGTTGCATTTGCATACGCAGTTCAACAAGGAAATTCCATGGAGTGAACTCGACATGAACTTCATGAACCTGAACCAGTCCGCGCACGGTGACCGGGAATTTGGATACATCATGACCCGCATGCGGCTCAATCGCAAAGTCGTGGTTGGACACTGGAAGGACCCTGATGTCGCGGCCCGGGTGAACATCTGGGTTCGCGCAGCGATGGCATGGAGCGATTGGCAGGGTGCGCGCTTTTGCCGTTTCGGAGACAACATGCGTCAAGTGGCCGTTACGGAAGGCGATAAGGTCGAAGCAGAAATCAAGTTTGGATATGCGGTGAATGGCTATGGCGTTGGCGATCTGGTGAGGGTTATCAATGAAGTGAGTGAACAGGAGGTGAGGGCTTTGGTGGCTGAATATGAAAAAAGTTACTCCCTTGTACCGGCCTTAAGGAAGGATGGCGTCAAACGACAATCATTACTGGATGCGGCAGCCATTGAACTGGGTATTCGGAGATTTCTTGTCGAAGGTGGTTTCAAGGGATTTACCACGACCTTCGAAGATTTGCATGGCCTCAAGCAACTGCCAGGCATCGCTGTTCAGCGCCTTATGGCCGATGGCTATGGTTTCGGGGCCGAGGGCGACTGGAAAACAGCCGCTTTGGTACGCGCAATGAAAGTGATGGCCATGGGTCTGCCCGGAGGTAATTCATTTATGGAAGACTACACTTATCATTTTGCTGCGGGCAACAATCAGGTGCTGGGGGCTCACATGCTGGAGATTTGTCCTTCAATTGCCGAAGGAAAGCCTGCGTGCGAAGTTCATCCCTTGAGTATCGGGGGTAAGGAGGATCCCGTACGCCTGGTATTTAATGTTGGCAGTGGCTCTGCCATCAATGCATCAATGATTGACCTCGGTGATCGTTTTCGATTGCTTGTCAACGAAGTGGAGGCCGTAACGTCGGAGCAATCACTTCCGAAGCTCCCAGTGGCCCGCGTGCTTTGGAAACCACTTCCGGATATGGCGACGGCATGTTCGTCATGGATATTGGCTGGCGGGGCACACCATACCTGCTATAGCCAAAATCTGACCGCTGAGCATTTGGTAGATTTTGCCGAGATGGCCGGCATTGAGATGATCCGCATCGGATCAGGCACAACGGTTCATGCCATCAAGAATGAGCTGAGGTGGAATGACAAGTCTTTTGGCAGCCTGGATTGAGTTCATGAGCTCACCTCTATAAACCGCTCGAGGGTAAATGCCTGGGTCCTTTCAGAGAAAAGTGTCTTTACCCTTCCCCAAACACTGCCGAACAATTCTGATTTCCGGTAATTTTCCAGGTCATCGGTGTGGTTCCAATGGCTGAGGGTGGTGTAACACAACGGATCGTCAGGTTCTTTTAACAATTGCAAGTGTGTGCAACCAGGGAAGTTGCGAATGGCGGTCTTGTGCGCGTTGAAGATCTGTAAAAATTCTTCGACGCCAGCGTCCGTGAAATGCATTCTTACAATTCGGATGTACATGGGAGTAGGGGTCAGGGACGAGGGGTTAGGGGTCAGGCAGCTCTACTTTTTTGATAGGGATCGCAATAGACCATTGAGTAGCTTGTTGACTTCTGTGCATTGGGAAAGGAGGGTGTTGCAGTTTTCCTCGGCAGTGTATTTAAGCTGCTTGGCCAATAGAATCAATGTTTCAAGCTCGGCTAGCGATCCTTTCGAAATTCCAAGGTGGTATTTGAACTCGCCGGTACCATTTCTGGCATGGCCTTCAGCAATATTAGAAGGCACCGATACGGTCGCCCTTCGCATCTGAGAGGTGAGTCCATATATTTCAGATTTTGGAAACTGCGTAGTGTGTCCATAGATCTCTTTTGCGAGAATCATTGCTTTTTGCCACACAATCAAGTCTTGGTAGTTTCTTATAGTTGCCATTTTAGGAGCATTTAGTTGTTGCACCTAAATCAAGAATTATCATACAGCATTTCCAAAAAGTCGAACGCATGTTTACCTGACAATCTTCCGTACTAATCCCTCACCCCTGACCCCTCGCCCCTGACCCTCATTCCTCAAACAGTATATTCACTGGACTATCATAACTTAGTCCCAACAACTCACTCGCATTTCCCTTGTAAATTCCAATCTCCAGCAACCCCGCGCTGTTGAAGAGAAGAAAACAATCTCCCTGGTCTGCCTGATTGTAGCTGGTGTGAATGCGACGGAATTTTTCTCCACCGAATTGAACTGTAAAAACCTTGCCTTTGCTGAGTGTGTCAAACGCCTCTTTCTCGATATTGGTCACCAGGTTGCCGTAACCGTCGACGCGTATGATGTGACCAAGAATTTGTTTCCTCGTGGCCTTGACGTGTCGGTTGAACATTTTCTTGTAGTTCGCAAGTGTCGGGCCAAGGGCCGTAATAGACACACCGCTGGCCAGGCGTGCTGCGGCCGGAGCAAGGATGTCGCGCTCGGGAAAGGAGGATGCTACAGCATTAATGGTATTGAGTTCAACGAGGTTTTGGTGCGATTTTTCTGAGAGGAGCCCCAGCAAACCATTATCGACACCTAGCAGAAAATGATCTTCCAGTTGTAGCGCTATAAACGGACTGTCAGGGTCGCCAGTTGAATGGACAGCCACCAGATGGACGGTGCCTTTCGGAAAGTCGCGGAATACCGAGCGAAGCACGTAGGCGCCATGGGCAATGTCGCAGGGGGCGATCTTGTGACTGATGTCGACCAGCGTTAAACCAGGGTTGGTGCTGAGAATCCGGGCTTTGATGGCCGCAACATAGTGGTCGCTTTCTCCGGCGTCGGTAAGAAGGGTGACAATGGCCATTCAGGAATTTATTCGCAAATTTGTCCCGGAACTTATCCGGGGTGTCCGGATCATGTTTGGGATGATAGTCCGGGACGAAATTAAGTCATTTTTAAGTTAATTCATTGATAGAAAAGACCATCACGTTGGACAATGTTCCCCTGTTAGAATTCCTTGGAGCAGGGAACCGCAATATCGACGAGCTTTCTTCAGCCTTTCCCAAGAGCAGGATTGTTTCTAGGGGCAATGAGATCCTCATCAAGGGCGAAACAGGCGACATCAATCAGATCACCGATATCCTCAACGCCCTGGTAGACCACTTTCACCAGTTCGGTAAGGTGACCGAGGAAAATGTGCGCGGTTATGTCACGCAGGAAAAACAGGAGTACGTTCCGGACGACTCCCCGGACGGTATAGTGCTGTACGGCACAAAAGGTACGCCAATCAAAATGAAGACAGCCAACCAGCGCAGGCTGGTCCAGGCGGTTATCGAAAACGATCTTGTGTTTGCGCTGGGACCTGCTGGAACCGGCAAGACCTATGTCTCCGTTGCCATGGCTGTCAAGGCGCTGAAGAACAAGCATGTCAAGAAGATCATCATCACCCGACCGGCCGTGGAGGCGGGTGAGAACCTTGGCTTCCTTCCGGGAGATCTCAAAGAAAAGATCGACCCCTACCTGCGCCCGATCTACGATGCGCTGAACGACATGATCCCGTTTGAGAAGCTCCAGTATTACATGGAACGCGAGATTATTGAGATTGCTCCACTAGCCTACATGCGCGGCCGGACGCTGAACAATGCCTTCATCCTGCTTGACGAGGCGCAGAATACCACCCCGATGCAGATGAAGATGTTCCTCACCCGTATGGGCCCGGATTCGAAAATGATTGTCACAGGCGATACAACCCAAATTGACTTGCCCGCCAACCAACGCTCCGGGCTCAATGAAGCTGTCAGGATTCTCGGCAATGTCAGGGGCATCGGGTTTGTGGAACTCACAGAAAAAGATGTCGTACGCCATAAATTGGTTCGGGATATTGTCGAAGCCTATCAAAAGCACCTGAAGCCCAATACTTAAACGGAAAAGTCGCTCGCACGGCCCCTGACTCATTTGCCTGAGTCTCCCTTAAGTTCTATTTTCCATCTATGCGTTGGATTCCCTACGTTATGGTGCGCATCACGGCATTTTTTGTGGCTGGAATCCTCCTGGGATTATATTTTCCGTCACTCTTTCCGATGCGTCACTCGACGGTTTTCCTGACAATCTTCGGCGCATTGTATATGCTCACCCGTCTCTTGCTAAAGCGGACAGCACTCCTGCGATGGGCGTCTGGCGGTCTGGGCCTGGTGTTCATCTTTCTATCCGGATACCTATGCGTCTTGCTTCGAGATGAGTCGCTGAGCGACCGTTCATTGGTGAATATCCAGGACACTATCCTTGGCTTTCGGATGAAGGTAATTTCCGGCGCTGAGCGAAGGGAAAAATCCTGGCGAACCATCGGTCGAATTGATGCGGTGCAATCGCCGGCTGGTTGGAAGCCTTGCGACAGCCAACTGTTGGTCTATTGGCCCCTGACCGAGCGACCCGATACGCTGAACTATGGCGACATCCTGGTGGTGAAGGGCAGCCCCCGAAAGGTCGTGGGTCCGCAAAACCCCAATGAGTTTGACTACCGCCGCTTCCTGTCGCGCCGAAATATCCATTACCAACATTTCCTAAAGCCAGGTTCGTGGATATTGCTACAGAAGACTCAGGAACGGGGTCCTTCATATTATGCCGTTAAAGCGAGAGCATGGACCATGGGCGTGTACGAACGGTTCGTTGAGGGCCACCGTGAACGAGCTATTGTCAATGCTTTTGTCATCGGCGTCACGGAAGGCATCGACGACGAGTTGAAACATGCCTACGCGGCAGGTGGAGCGATGCATGCGTTGGCGGTTTCGGGAATTCATGTCAGCATTCTTTACGGAGTGCTACTTTTTCTGCTTCAACCACTAGCCAAGCGACGTGCCGGTCCCTGGTCAATTGCCGTGATAAGTCTTCTCGTTTTGTGGATGTTTGCGTTCATCACCGGACTATCACCATCGGTCCTCCGTGCGGTGACCATGTTTTCTTTCGTTGCCATCGCGAGGCCCATCGGCCGGACAACCAGCATCATTAACACACTTGCAGCGTCGGCGTTTTTTCTACTGCTGTATGATCCGTATTTGATCCTGTCAGCCGGATTTCAACTTTCATACCTGGCTGTGTTTGGCATCGTCTTGCTTTATCGTCCCATCTACAATCTCTGGGAGCATCGCTGGGCGTGGTCTGATTGGATTTGGCAGGTCACCTGTGTCTCACTGGCGGCCCAGCTGTCCACACTTCCTGTAACCTTATACTATTTCCACCAGTTTCCCATCTACTTCCTTCTTTCAAACCTGTTCGTTGTTCCAGGTTCGGCAATTGTACTGCTCGGTGGTATCCTGCTCCTGTTGATCAGCCCGATTCCATTCCTGGCACCATGGTTGGGTAAGTTGCTCGGGCTCTTGGTTTATGTATTGAATGAGGGCCTCTTTCTGGTGGAGCGTCTACCCTCCAGCCTCATTGAGCCCATATCTCTTACGCTATTGCAGGCGTTCTGTGTGGCCGGCCTGATCGTGGTCGTGTACTTACTTCTTCAAACACGGAAATTCTATTGGACATTGATATTGCTTGGACTGGCATCGGTCATCTCCATCGCAAATTGGCTGGACAAATCAGACAATGTCGGGCAGTTTGTTGTGTACAGAATTGCAAATCAGGGATGTATTGATTGGATTGATCGCCGTCGTGTTTTCACACTGGCGGATTCGGCTGCGCATATCAATACAGATGCTGGGCGGTTTCATGTCAGGCCAAACCGACTTGCCTGGCGTGTAGCCAATGCTCAAATGGCCAAGCGTGAACAGATCGGGAGCACAGCTTTCGTTGTATTTCATGGACGGCGTTTTCTCTGTATTCGCGGAAAGCCGTTTGAAACAACCCCCGGACAGGAGACTGACTACCTGATTGTCGGGAACAACGCGGTTCCTTCACTCGAAACGTTGATCCGAAACATTAAATTTGACACATTGATTTTAGATAGCAGCAATTCGTTGCGTTATTGCGAACGTTTGAAGGCAGAAGCTGCCCTGCTGGGAAAACCTTGCTTTGCTGTTTTGACGGATGGCGCTTTTACCCTGAATATGTAACTATGGCACTGATCGACTATTCCACGAAAGACCGTGTTGGTTATATCACCATCAACCGGCCCGAAAAGCGCAATGCACTCAATCAGGAAATGGTGGATGCCCTCTCGGATTCGTTTTCAAAGGCCGCCGCCGACAAGGATGCGAAGGTGATTGTTCTTCGTGCCATGGGTGAAGCCTTTTGCGCAGGGGCCGACCTGGCCTATCTGCAGCAGCTTCAGGCTTTCACCTTCGAAGAGAATCTGACTGACTCGCGCAACCTGATGGCGCTGTATAAAAAGGTGTACACACTTCCCAAAGTAGTGATCGCCCAGGTGGAAGGCCATGCATTGGCTGGCGGATCAGGACTCGTCACGGTCTGTGATTTTGTGCTGGCGGTACCCGAAGCAAAGTTCGGATACACGGAAGTTCGCATCGGCTTTGTCCCCGCCATCGTTTCGGCTTTTCTGATACGAAAAATTGGTGAGGGAAAGGCAAGAGACCTTCTGCTCTCCGGTCGCCTGATCACGGCTGATGAAGCGGTCCAGATCGGAATGATTTCACGGACGGTAGGGAAGAGTAACATAGCCGGTGAGGTTGATTCGCTGGCACAGCAACTTGTCACGTCGGCATCGGCCCAGTCATTGGCCGCTACCAAAATGCTCATTGACCAGGTACAAGGTCGGCCGCTCACCGAGGCGCTTGATTTCGCGGCCCAGGAAAATGTCAAAGCCCGTTCCACGGACGACTGCAAGGCGGGCATCGACGCTTTTCTCAACAAGCGTGATCTGAAATGGTAAGCGAACTCTCCTGATGGCCGCGGCATCACCCGAGTCAGTTCTGAAGAAATACTGGGGGCATGATCACTTTCGTCCCCTCCAGCGAGAGATTGTTCAGGCGGCCCTTGAGCATCATGATGTTCTTGCCTTGCTGCCCACAGGAGGAGGTAAGTCGGTCTGCTTCCAGGTTCCTGGCCTGCTGCTGGAGGGCCTTACCATTGTTATCAGCCCGCTCATAGCGCTGATGCAAGACCAGGTGCAGCAACTGAAGCGGAAGGGTATTCCCGCTCTGGCCGTTCACTCGGGCATGCGTCGCAGCGAAATTGACATCGCTCTCGACAATTGCGTTTACGGCAAGTACAAATTCCTCTACCTTTCGCCGGAGCGTTTACAGACTGAGCTTTTTCGGGAGCGTTTCAGGAAAATGAATGTGTCGTTCGTCGCCGTCGATGAGGCGCATTGCATTTCTCAGTGGGGGTACGATTTCCGGCCGCCCTACTTGCTGATTAAAGACCTGCGGGAAATCAAGCCGGATATCAGGTTCCTTGCCCTTACGGCGACAGCCACACCGGAAGTGAGGAGCGACATTATTGAGAAACTGGAACTTAAGGCTCCGGACATTTTTCAGAAGAGTTTTGCGAGAAGCAACCTTTCTCTGGTGGTGCGCAAAACGGAGAATAAAGAAAAAAAACTACTGGAAATTCTGCGAAAAGTGCCGGGTTGCGGCATTGTTTATGTTCGCTCACGCAAAGCTACGGTTGAGATCAGCCGATGGCTCGAGCGTCAGGAAATCTCGGCAACATTCTATCATGCCGGCCTGACTTACCAGGAGCGGATGAAGCGCCAGCAACAATGGATTTCTGATGAAAGCAGGGTGATCGTGGCAACAAACGCTTTCGGCATGGGGATCGACAAGCCCAACGTGCGGGTGGTGGTGCATATGGACTTACCGGAGAATCTTGAATCATATTTCCAGGAAGCTGGGCGCGCAGGGCGTGATGAGAAGAAAGCTTACGCCGCCGTGGTGTACCATAATGCTGATGTGGCGCGTCTGCGGGCCAATGTCCAGCAATCCTATCCGGCCATTGAATATCTTAAGAAGACCTACCAGGCGTTGGCGAATTACTTCCAGTTGGCCGTAGGCAGTAGCGAGGGAGAAAGCTATGAGTTTGACCTTGATGATTTTGCTCGCCGGTTCAGTCTTCGCGGACCGGCTGCCTTCGCGGGGCTTAAAAAGTTGGAAGAAGAGGGCCTTATCCAGCTCAGTGAAAGCTTTTACCGTCCGTCGCGCATCCATCTGACCACGAATAAGGCCAGCTTGTATGAGTTCCAGGTCGCCAATGCAAAATTTGACCCGCTGATCAAAACGCTCCTTCGCTTGTATGGCGCAGAACTGTTCAATGACTTTGTGCCGATTTCCGAGCGGAATATTGCCGCGAGCCTGAAGCTGGTTGAGGCTGAGGTGACCACGCCGCTACATCAGTTGGCAAAACTGCAGTTATTGGAATATGAGCCTGCCTCAGAAAAGCCCCGGATTACCTTCCTCATGCCCCGTCAGGATGCCGATAACCTGCCGCTCGATACAAAACGACTGGCCCACCGTCGTGAGTTGGCACTTAAAAAGGCTGAGGCAATGATCAACTTTGCTGAACAACACCACCGGTGCCGAATGCAGGTGGTCATGGATTATTTTGGTGAGACCTCGTTTGCTGCTTGCGGCGCCTGTGATGTTTGCATCGATAAGAAGAAGGTCGATAACGTAAGCTCCTTTGAGGAATATCGCGAAAAGATCATCTATCTATTAACCCAACGCCCGATGACGGTCGACGAACTGGAAGATGGTGCAATGCCCCATGACCGCGATCTTTTTGTCGAAGTAGTCCGTGACCTTGTGGACCAGGGTTTGCTCGCGTATGACGGCTCCTGGGTGTTGAGGATTGTCAAGTAACTAATCCTGCCCCCTCTTCTCAAAAATGTAGTCGATTCCTTTGTCGCCCGCCGAAACACGCGCGTAAACTTTCATGCCATCGAATCGGTAATGGATCGTCTTGGGAAAGTCGTGACTGGGGTTCTCACAGGTAAACGAGTCCTGGGTGATCGATGTTATCTCGAAATAAACAGGCTTATTATTTTCGGGAACATCGGCGACATAGAACAGTTTATTGTCCTTGGTGACGATCTTGAGCACCTCAACAAATGTCGTATCTGCGCCCTTCATTGACCATCCGCGACCACGCCATTCCTGATCGTTAATTTTCTTCCAGGACTCGAATCCTGCAGACCCGGGTTTGCTGTTGGTGCGTACCCAGTTGCCAAGGAGCCACTCCATGGTTTTGAAATTGTACTTGCCGGTGGAACCCGACTGCGCATGGCCAGTCAGGCATTGTGCCAGGAAGATCGTGATGATAACTGCGGCCTTTTTCATGGTTAGGGTTTTCCCGGCAATTAGGCGGATTTCTTTTGCGTTGTATTGGACAAATCCGACCTTCTTGTTTTTCTGGCGAAAAAGTTGGTGAGCGAGGCCTCCCTGAATGGAAATGCGGTTGGATCTTCTCCAGTGAATGATTTGAAGTCCCGAATAAAGTGAGATTGGTCGTAGTAGCCTGAGGCAGAGACAACATCTGCCCACGAAATCTTACCTTCCTTGATTTGGGTGAATATGGTGCTGAACCGTACAATCCTGGAGTAATACTTGGGTGATAACCCTACATACTTGTTGTACAACCTTTGCAGTTGGCGGTCTGTAATACCCAGCTCGGAGCACATGGATAGGACAGAAATCATGCCGGCATGCTGGCGCACCATTCCGATGCTCCGGTCAATCACGTGTTGCTCCGGTGCCTCTGTAACAAAGGCCTTAAGAAAATTCTCGACCGCTGCTATGCGGCCCGACAAACTGGAATGGATTCCGACAGCGTTGGCTATTCCGGAAACAGAAGACGGAAGCTGGGCGATGGGAATAACCTTGTCGGTTAAGGGTTGCATCGGCAGCTGAAATAGGTGCGCCAAGGCAGTGGGTTTGAACGTGATCCCGAAAATGTCGGTTGTCCCGGTGTTTTCCAGATGGAAGTATTTGCGTATTTGTCCGGCCGCCAGGGCTTTGCCTTGAAGTTCCCATCGACTATGCAGGTAAATCCTGAACGGATCTCCGTAGTGAAAAATGAATTCCGGGTAACCGTCTGGAATGATCTTCTGAATACGCGGAGTCGGGTCATCTGACTGTACATACCAGTACCATTCGATATACGGTGCTAAAATGGGTCCCGGACGAGTGCGTTCAAAATCCATGGCTATCCCAAAGCCTGAACACCCGGAAGGACCTTTCCTTCGAAATATTCCAGCAGAGCGCCACCACCTGTGGATACATAGCTGACTTTTTCGCTGTACCCAAACTGAGCAACGGCCGCTGCAGAGTCACCGCCACCAATCAGGGAGAAGGCGCCTTTCTGCGTGGCGCGGACAATAGCCTCGGCGACAGCTTTCGTACCTGAAGAAAATTTTGGCATCTCAAAAACACCCATAGGCCCATTCCATAGAATCGTCCGCGAGCCCTCAATGACATTCGCGATGACCTGCTGGGCCTGCGGCCCGATATCCATACCCATCCAGCCATCAGGGATGGAATAGTTGTTTACAATCTGGGTATTGGCATCAGCGTCAAATTTGTCACCGGCCATGGAATCCATCGGTAGGTGCAATTCAACACCCTTTGACTTTGCTTTTTGAATCAGTTCTTTGGCCAGGTTCAGTTTGTCCTCCTCAACCAGCGATTTTCCGATGCTGCCACCCATGGCTTTGAAAAAGGTGTATGCCATGCCTCCGCCAATCACAAGATGATTGACCCTGTCGAGGAGTTTTTCAATGATCAGAATTTTGTCGGAGATCTTTGCGCCGCCCATGATCGCTGTGAATGGTTTTTCGGCGTGCTCGAGTACTTTGCGGGCGTTCTCCAGTTCAGCGGCCATCACATACCCGGCGCATTTGTCTGATAGAAACTTGGCCACAATCGTAGTTGATGCATGTGCGCGGTGGGCAGTTCCGAAAGCATCATTTACGTACACATCGCCCAGTGACGCCAGTTTCCCCGCAAAAGACTCATCGCCCTTTTCCTCTTCCTTGTAAAAGCGAAGATTCTCCAGCAGCAGCACCTCGCCGGGCTTCAACGCACCGGCTTTGGCATCTGCTTCGGCACCCATGCAATCGGCCGCAAACTGAACCGGCCGTTCGATAAGAGTCTGCAGCGTACTCAGTGTGTGTTTAAGTGAATATTTTTCTTCAGGTCCGCCTTTCGGCCGGCCAAGGTGCGACATCAGTACGCAGCTTCCGCCATCGGCGAGGATCTTCTTCAGTGTAGGAATGGTTGCCCTGATGCGGGTATCATCGGTAACCACGAAATTCTTGTCCAGCGGGACATTGAAGTCGACCCGAATGAGAGCCCGTTTATTCTTAAAGGAAATGTCGTTGAGTGTCTTCATGGCAATATATATTTAGTCACCAAAAGAAATACCCAGGCCTTTGGCAGCTTTAACTATATGGGAGTCACGTTGTACAAAACTGGGTTCCCGTGTGGCTTCCTCCAGGGTAACGGAGTGGATGTCGTTATTTTTGTATGTGACCATCCTTCCAAATTGCTTTTTGAGTACGAGCTCGAAGGCGTGAACACCAAACAGCGTTGCCAGGACCCGGTCAAATGCCGTTGGGCTTCCGCCTCGTTGGATGTGACCCAGGACTGTTTCGCGGATCTCGGCGTTGCATCCTGCCTGCTTCAGTTGTCTGGATAGCTGGTAAGCAACGCCACCCAATCGTACATGTTCAGAGCCTTTTTCTCCAGCGGAGGCAGTTACTGTACCGTCTTTTGGCTTTGCGCCCTCGGATATCACGATGTTCACAAAGCCCCGACCGTCTTTGTAACGGGCATTGATGCGCTTTACAATCTTGTTGATGTCGTAGGGTATTTCGGGAATTATGCACACTTCGGCACCTCCGGCAATGGCAGTATGCAAGGCAATCCATCCCGCGTCGCGGCCCATCACCTCCATGATCATGACCCGATGGTGACTTTCGGCAGTGGTAACGAGCTTGTCGAAGCAGTCGGATGCAATCTGTACGGCCGTCTGGAAACCGAAAGTCATATCGGTTGCCGACAGGTCGTTGTCGATGGTTTTGGGCACACCAATGATCGAAAGGCCTTTCTTGGAAAGTGCCTGGGATATGCGTTGTGACCCATCACCTCCGATATTGATAACCGCGTCAAAGCCGAGCGAGTGTATTTTCTTGACGAGTTCTTCGGTCCGGTCTGTATTCTTGAAAGTGCCATCGGGCTGTGGCATGGGGTAATTCATTGGATTACCCTTGTTGGTAGTTTTCAGGATGGTCCCGCCGCGCACATGGATCCCACCGGTCACCCTGCGTGTGAGTTTGATGATCTCCACAGGATCGCGGAAGACGCCGTTGAAGGCTTCGATGCTGCCGTAGACCTCCCAATCTTTTTCTTTCCGGGCCCGTTTGGCGATTCCCCGTATGACCGCGTTAAGTCCGGGGCAATCACCGCCGCCTGTCAGTACCAATAGTTTCTTTTTCTTTTCCATATTATTTCCAATTAGCAGGATCAAAACGCCAGGCCTTTATGTGTGCCAGCTGAGCCTGGTCAATGAACTTGTTACGAAGGGCCTCCTCGAGGAGGTGGTGGAAGTCACTCAGACAAACCAGATCTATGCCTTCCTTATTGAAGTTGTCTTCGGCAGTGGCAAAGCCATAGGTAAAAATGGCGACCATGCCGCCGATTTTGGCACCGCTGTTCCGGAGCGCTATGGCCGCCTTCAGGGAACTGCCACCCGTGGATATCAAGTCCTCCACCAGTACCACGCACTGACCCTTTTCCAGCTTACCTTCAACCAAATTCTCCAGCCCGTGATCCTTCGGCTTGGGCCTGACATAAAGGAATGGAAGGTCAAGTTCCTCTGCCACCAGGGCCCCCTGCGGGATTCCTGCTGTGGCTACGCCGGCGATGGCTTCAGCGGCCGGGAAATTTTCACGGATGGCCTGGGCAAGACAGCGCTTGATATAAGAACGGATGTGAGGGTATGACAGGCTGAGGCGGTTATCGCAATAAACCGGCGATTTCCAACCGCTGCTCCAGGTGAACGGTTTCTCATGACTAAGCTTGATAGCCCCGATTTCCATCAGTTTGGACGCAACGGGTCCTGCCGTAGACTCCATAATCGTGATGCTCATAGGATCGGCAATTTATCAGGAAATGCCTTCAGACCAAGCGTTGGCCGCTTTTGAAAAAGACGTAAATTGAGGTTGCCCGTTTGAGAAATATTCTTGTTTTTGCAGTATCAAGTACCTCATGAATCTTTTCGTCAACGACATCCCGGTGCGTATTTGGGGCCCTGCTACCAAACCGGAAGCAGGCAGTTTCAATTTCGAGATCAGTGCAAACCGGGAACCCATTACAAAGGCCAAACTGCTTCACCACGTATACGTCAAGGATGCCAATGTCCAGCACCTCAATGATATTCTCGACCTTGTCAATTCAAAGGTACCCATGAACCTCCTTTCGCTGGATGTCGCTGTCAACGACTATGAAGCCGTGAAGCACTATCTGCAGGAGAAATTCAAGATTGTAAAGGCTGCCGGAGGACTGGTGAAGAAAAAGGACCGCTTCCTGATGATCTACCGGATGAAAAAGTGGGATCTCCCGAAGGGCAAGAAGGAAAGTGGCGAAAAATACAGACAGACTGCCGAGCGCGAAATTGAGGAGGAGTGCAACATCGATGTGAAGGTGGGCAAGAAAATCTGCACGACATGGCACACGTACACCATGAACCGCAGTAACATGATTAAAAAGACCCGTTGGTACTTGATGGATCTCCTGGATGACTCCAAAAGCAAACCGAGTCTGGAGGAAGACATTGAAGAGCTGCGCTGGATGACACAAAAGGAGATGTATCACGCACTGGAAAACTCCTACAAGTCAATTCGCTTTGTGCTTGAGGAATACTACAAATTGACCGAGAAAGCAGACTCACACTAAAGTTTGTAGGGCAGCATCACGGAAACGTCTCCGCCATAACGATGTACTTCGCGGATAATCGAAGAACTGATTGCCGCAAATGGGGGTGAGGTAATCAAAAATACTGATTCAAGGTCCGCATTGAGGTGACGATTCACCTGGGCAATGCTGTTCTCATATTCAAAATCCGTCGTATTGCGGAGGCCACGCAACAAGTACTTTGCATCGTACTTCTTCGCCAGATCGGCGGTCAGCTGCGCATAGGTGATCACATTGATCTGAGGATACCCGGCGAAGGTTTCCTGAATCTTCTCAATCATGAAATCAATCTTGAAATAGCGCTGATCCTTCTGACTGTTGTAGCCAATAGCCACAATGATTTCATCAAATAGCCGGAGTCCCCTAATAACAATATCCTCATGCCCTTTGGTAAAAGGGTCAAAGGATCCGGGAAAGAGGGCTATTCGTTTCATGATGACATGAGTTGGATAGAAAACAGGTCAAAGAAATGATGTTCCTGCACCTCGTCAAAGAGGTAGCCAAACTTGATGTTTCTTGGTCTATCGCCGAAACTGACGTTGCGGATGTACTTGACAAACTCCTGGTAGTGCGGAGAGTTTTTGCCGATGTAGCCCCACAGTACCACCGGATTGGTTTCCTGGTTCAGTCCCATGACATTCATGACCAACATGATGGACTTGGCGTAGTCGGCAAACTGTTTAATAAGAAACTGGTTGTAGTATATGAGCTTGCCCTGCCGAACATAGAGGATATGCAGCTTGAATCGGTCAACATAGACATAAAGCGGCTGGTCATTCCGTCCCGAAGCGTAGGCCAACACACCTTCAATAAGGACGGCTGATTGGTGAAAGATTTGTACATTGGTGTTAACGTACACTGTATTCAGGAATTCAATCAGGTCGTTGTAGACAGCATACACGGTTACCGAATCCGTCCGGCTATTCCGGCAATACTTCACTGTCTCCCTTGCAGGGTCCACCACAGCATTGAAAGTAAGGTATTCTGCCGCCGCTTCTTCTAGGAAGAGTGATCGGGGGACTTGAATAAATTTATTGTTCTTGATGGAAAGTCTGACTTCTTTCCAGAATCCGGCCGTGAGATTTTCGTGTGATTCAAACAGCACCTTGACGGCCGCGTTGAGCTCATCAGGAGAATCGACACCACTCAATACGTAGTCCTCAAAGAAAATCAGTCGGTCATCATCATTGTCAATGACGGCTGTCTGAACGTCCTTTATGCCTATCTGGACAAAGAGTGTGTACCGATGAAGTTTTTCCTCGTCAAACTTCTCATCCTTGATCTTCTTGATCAGCTTATGACGCGTGGCAACGGTTGACAAGGTATGTGGTTATTCCCAATTTCCGGCTGTCGACACATCCAGGCGTGAGCCGAAGCGAAGGGGCTTTCGGGCCTTTTGTTCATTGCTCTCCTTACGCTCGGGGTTAGCAGGTTTAGGATCTTTAACCTCAATCACGTCAACCTTGAGGCCGCTCTTATCCACCCTTCCGGCAAAAATTTCAAACTTCACACCTGGGCTGCCGGGGACTTCATCCAGCTTGCTGAGATCAACGTTGGGATTGAAAATGTAATCAGAATAGTTTATCAAAATTGTTCCTTTGGTGACCGATGTTCCCGGTTTGACATCAGCCAGGCCTTGAATCGTGCCTTTTTCCTGGAAAGGTGGCTCATTGGCGTTGTCACCAACTTTGAGAATGTAAGCTTTCTGATTCTTGATGACCTGGTCGCCCACCTTCACCTTGTAGCCCATGAACACGCCGTTGTCAGATGCTGCGAGGGAATAGTTCTTCTTGAAAATTCTCTCCTTGGCAGAAAGAAAACCCAGGGTGTCAGTCTCAATCTTAACCTCTTCACCGCCATAAGGCTTTTGCGTTATGATTTCACGGCGCTGGAGGATTGGAACCTTACCGTTTTGGATGAAATTGACCAGGCTATCCCAATTTGCCGTATACCTTCCATGTTGCTCCTGGAAGACAATTTCGGCTTCCCGAATGAGTTTTAGACGCTCGATAACTGCCTTTTCTGTCAGTTCAATCTGCTTGCGTGTCTCGATAACAGATTGAATGCTGTTGTAAAGGAAATATCCCAGGAACAAGCTTATGGCGGTAAAAACAATGGTGAGGATTTTCGTCAGATTCATTGCGGTTCAGGTTTAGCCTGCAATAATAAGTTCGTTTCTTGAGATTTTTAAGCCGATTTTGGAGTTTTTTGACAGGTTTTCTGTGAAATCGCCTAAATCCGAAAATAACCGTTTAACTCAGTGATTCTGCCGGACGCTGAGGTCAATCCAAAAGCTCCGTGCTTCTCTCCGGGCGGCATCGCGTCAATCTCTTTGAAGTGCATAAACCTGACATCATGGATCAGTTGCACGGCATCACCCATTTCAGGATCGCGACCTGTCTGGAGGGTGCCACCTGCTAATGTCACGGAAAAGAAAAGTTCCACGGCGTGCAGTGGTGGGCGCACAAGCTCAGTGACGAACAGGAATGACCCCACTTCAACGATCAGCCCTGTCTCCTCTCTGAATTCCCGCACCAGGGCTTCATGTGCCGAAATGCCAAACTCAATGCCTCCGCCCGGGGGAGACCAAAAGGATCCATCCGTCAGTCCCCGGTGATTGACCAGCAGAATTTGGTCGTTCAGGGCAAGAATTCCGCAAACCCTGACCCGGGTGCGGTTACCATAAATTTCCTGAACCGATTTATCCACGTATTCGTTTCTGCGTATACATAGTCAATTTGAATGCCTAAATTTGACAAAAATCACAGTTATGAGAAAACTATTTTTCTTGCTGCTTTTGTTAGCGGCATCCGGAAATGTTTCGGCACAACTGACAGGTGCCGTTATCGCCTGGGAAAAATCAACTTTTGACTTTGGGGATGTTGTGCAGGGAGAGAAAGTGGAGCACACGTTCAAGTTCAAGAATACAGGCAATGAACCTCTTGTGATAACCAATGTGCAAGTCACCTGCGGTTGTACAACACCCAAAGGATGGAACCGGGATCCTATCCTGCCCGGTCAGGAAAGTGAAATTACTGTCGGGTTTAACTCCTCCGGAAAATATGGTAAGCAGGAAAAGGTGATCACCATTGTTTCAAACGCCGTAAATCCGGAAGGAGCCCAGATTCTTTTTTCAGCCAACGTGCTGGAGAAGAAAGCACCGAACGGATCAGGCCTTTGACCTGAATACGGTCCACGCGGCCACCAACCACCCGGCGATCAGTGATGAACCGCCAATGGGTGCTACGGCACCCCAGAGGGACTGATCTGTTAACGAAAGTACGATCAGGCTTCCACAGAAAAGGAAAATACCCAGTACAAGCAGCCAGGCGGCTTTGCTAAGCCCGGACCATTGCTTCACTTGTGTTCCCAAAACAATCAACGCAAGCGCATGAAACATGAGGTAGCGGATAGCCAGCTCGAACGTTTCTGTCCTTCCGGAGGCTATGAGCATGCTCTTCAGCGCGTGTGCGCCAAACGCACCCAGGGCGACAGCAGATGCCATCAAGATCATTCCAAGAGCAATTGTATTTCGGGGATTCATGGCGTTCGAATAGTTAATCCTTCTCACGGTCACCAAAAATGGCTGTGCCAACACGGACCAGGGTGCTGCCTTCTTCAAGGGCAATGTTAAAATCTGAGCTCATGCCCATTGAAAGCTCCTTCATCGCCACATTGGCGGGAAGCGGCTTCGCACTTAGTTCATCAAATAGATTTTTGAGTATGCTGAATTCCGTTCGCACCTGTTGTTGGTCGGCCGTCAGTGAGGCCATGCCCATCAGACCATCGATCTGAACGTGAGAAAGTCTGGAGAGTTCATCCGAGGATAGGAGTTCCCGCACTTCGCTGGGGTCAAGGCCAAACTTGGTCTCCTCCGTTGCAATGTAAACTTGCAGGAGACAATGGATTATTCTGCTGCACTTTTCACCTTGCTTGTTGATTTCCTCCAATAGTCGAAGGCTGTCCACCGCATGAATCAGGGCTACAAAGGGCGCGATGTACTTTACCTTGTTGCGTTGAAGATGGCCTATCATGTGCCATTCGATATCGGCGGGAAGGTTGGCATGCTTGTCGACAAGCTCCTGAACTTTGTTTTCGCCAAATATCCGCTGGCCCGCATCATAGGCCTCGCGGATTACTTTCACGGGATGTGTCTTGCTAACGGCAATCAACCGGGCTCCGTAAGGCTGCAGGAGCATGGTGAATTTTGTTATGTTATTCTTGATTACCATTCTATCTTTAGCCCCAGGCCGTTGGCAATGCAAAAATATGGCGATCCTCGGTACATTGTTAAAAAGAAGTATAAAACTTCGTGAGAACCTCGAGCAGGAGTACTCGTCGCCGTTTGAGTTGCAAAAGAATGTTCTCAGGGACTTGTTGATTACGGCAGCCGACACAGAGTTTGGTCGCTATTACAATTTTCCGGGTATCCTGAATCATTTCCGAAAGGGACCAAAGGAATTCTACCGCCACTTTCAAAAGATACCACCCCATGACTACAACAAGATCTACAAGGATTGGTGGCAATTGTCGCTGAAAGGGGTGAAAAATATCTGCTGGCCTGGACGGATGAAATATTTTGCCTTGAGTTCGGGCACTTCGGAGTCGGCGTCCAAGTACATACCGATCACCAAAGAGATGACCAAGGCGATCCAACGGACCAGCATTCGCCAGATTCTTTCCTTGTCCAAGTACGACCTGCCAAGCTCTTTTTTTGAAGCAGGCATTTTGATGGTAGGGGGGAGTACGCACCTGAATAAGCGAGGAAGCTATTTTGAAGGAGACCTGAGCGGCATCCAGGCGGCCCGGTTGCCATTCTGGTTTCAGCATTTTTATAAGCCTGGAAAAAAGATTGCGAAGACGCGGAAATGGAGTTCTAAGCTGGATGAAATTACCCGCAAAGCAGATGCGTGGGATATCGGGATAATTGTGGGCGTACCTGCGTGGATCCAGATCCTTCTCGAGAAAATCATTGCCTACCATAAACTGAAGAACATCCACGAAATTTGGCCAAATCTCCGCGTGTATGTCCATGGCGGCGTGTCGTTCGACCCTTACCGAAAGGGTTTCGAAAAACTCCTGGGGAGACCGATCAATTACATCGAGACTTATCTGGCCTCCGAAGGGTTCATCGCTTACCAGACATCCCCACAACAAGGATCGATGAAATTGGTGCTCAACAACGGGATCTTTTACGAGTTTGTCCCTTTCAATGATAGCAACTTTCTTGCTTCGGGCGAACTGTCGGCTCAAGCCAAGTCCATACTTATCGACGAGGTGGAGGAAGATAAGGAGTATGCGCTATTGCTCTCAACTTGCGCTGGAGCCTGGAGATACCTCATCGGAGATGTGATCAAGTTTACGTCTGTCGAAGAGTCGGAAATTGTCATCACCGGACGAACCAAGCACTTCCTCAGTTTGTGTGGCGAACATTTGTCGGTTGACAACATGAACAAAGCCGTGGAAATGGCGGCCAATGAATTGAATATTGATATCAAGGAATTTACAGTAGCCGGTGTTCCGCACGACACACTATTTGCGCATCACTGGTACATTGGCACCGACCAGGCTGTCGATGTCGTGGTCCTGAAGGATCGACTGGATCATTTCCTCAAAGAACTCAACGACGATTATGCAACAGAGCGAACCGCCGCTCTCAAAGATGTGTATGTTGATGTGCTCCCGGTAAAAACGTTTTATGACTGGCTGGAGGCCAAAGGGAAGTCAGGCGGGCAAAACAAATTTCCCCGCGTGCTTAAGAATGCGCAGCTCGAGGACTGGCGAAAATTCATAGGCCGGTGATCGATGCGGTACTAGATGGAATCAAGTTTGGTATTGTCCTGTCGTTGCTGATTGGTCCGGTCTTCTTTACCATCCTGCAGGCAAGCATAGAGCGTGGATTCTGGATCGGTGTTTTGGTAGCCGTCGGCGTGTCGCTTAGCGACATACTCTATGTGATCGTAGCCTACTATGGACTCTCATCGGTTGTTGATAACCCAGCCGTGAGGATATACATGGGCTATGGCGGTGGGTTGATCCTGTTCGGTTTTGGTGCTTATTACCTTCTTTATAAGAGCCGGCTCAACAATGTAAGCAACCCGGGTGCGATTCGCGAAAAGAGCCTGCTCATGTACATTGGGAAAGGTTTCCTGATCAATGCCATGAGCCCGATGGTCCCGCTCTTCTGGATCGGCACCGTGAGTATTGCTACGATAGACTTGGGTTATTCTGCCTCGCTCCCGTTCACACTATTCTTTTCCGGGGTTCTGGGCACAGTCCTGGCAACAGATATTGGTAAGGCCTACTTGTCAGGAAAGCTGCGTGACTTGATCACCCATCGTTCGCTGACCATCATGAATGTGGTTGTCGGTTTGGCCCTCATGGTATTCGGGGGAAGATTGATTATTGTCACGTTGCAGACTACTTAGTCCTGCAGAACATTGGTGACGAATGTGGATTTCAGCAAAAGCCACAACAGGAACAAAGCGATGGCCCAACGTACATACACAAAATAGAAATCACTGGTGTCTTTGAAGCGGGTTTCTTTGATCTCTGCTTTTTCCAGAGCATCAATCTTCTGAAACACGCGGACCAAAGCACGCTGGTCGGTGACACGGAAAAATTCACCGGATCCGATTTCCGCAATCTTCCGCATCGTCGTTTCATCAACTGTATTTTCTACCATATTGGGCCTGCCAAAGAAATCCTTGCCGAAGGGCACCATGCCTTCCTTTCCAACAACAATGGTGTAAGTTTTGATGCCATACGCAGAGGCAAGCTCAGCGGCTGTAATGGGATCAATATTTCCGGCCGTATTGTCACCATCGCTCAGGAGTATACATACTTTTGATTTGGACTCGGACTCCCGCATCCGGTTGGTAACCACGGCCATGGCGCTGCCGATAGCCGTTCCCCGGCTTTCAATCATGTCAAAGCTGAGTTCGTCAAGGTAGGCGTTGAGCAATGCGTAGTCGGTTGTCAGCGGGGCGAGTGAGAAGGCATCACCGGAAAATACGACGATACCGATGCGATCCTGAAGTCGCCCTTTGATGAAGTCACGCGCCACATCCTTGGCGGCCTCAAGCCGGTTGGGCGTGAAGTCTTCTATCTGCATGGATTGCGAAATGTCAATGGCCAGCATGATATCAATACCTTCCGTCCATTGCTCTACCTTTTCGTTGGTCCGCTGGGGCCGAGCGAGGGCCACGAGCAGGAGGATGACAATCAACATCAGTAGGAACTCTGGTAAGAACCGAATAAGCGTTGCGGGTGACGTGCGTGCCTCCTGACGGGCAAAGGCCACAGGGAGTTTTTGATTAAAGAAGTAACGCCAGAGCCAACGACCAATGAACAGCAAGGGAACCAGTAGGATCAGATATAGAAACAGGTTGTTGGTCCACGTGAAGGCACGAAGTGTGGACAGTGAGAACCACTCAAGAGACCAAACGTTCAAATTATCCATTCCTTACTTCGGCTTCGCGCTTTTGGAATTGTTGTTGGGAGTAGGCCTGGAGGAATCGAAAAGACTCCACACTGGTGCCGTAACTGCCGTAGATCCCCCTATCAATTGACCGTAAGGCATTTCCGAGACCGGCATTGGCAAATTTGCGTAGAATTTCCCTCGAAGTAGATTTGGTGTACGGATACGCTTCGAGTTCTTCCATATACCGCTTCCAGAGAATAAAGGCATCCTCAGCCTCGCTCGCAGACGATTCTCCACCAAGTTTATCCAGTGCCTCGTTAAACCTTGCCATAAATCTCTCATAGCTCCGCTTCATCCTGCGTATGACAAAGTACTTACGGATCCGTTTACCAAAAATCATCCAGATGATCACCGATGTGATGATCAGTAAGGCAATGACGATCAGAAGTACCGGATAATTAAATAGCCATTTAACTCGCTGATAGGTGGTGTTCGCCACCAGAGGAAGTTGTTCGACAGCAATGGAGTCAAGCGACATGGTCACTTTATAGCGAAGCATCAGGCTGTCCGGTACGGCATAAACGGCTACGCAGTCTCTGGCCTGAACGACAAATACCGGGAGGCCAAGGCTTTGCACGGAGTCGATTTCGAACGTTGAAAGCCAATACACCGCGCTGTCATAGCTCCGGGTACCTTCCGTCCGCGTCGGAAAAAATTTCTTGCCGGCAGACTCAAAAGGAGTAAATGCAAAAGTGGTATCGGGGAATACCAGCTGCATGTCGCGGGGATAGGAGGCAGTCAGTATATATGGAATTACCTCACCTACAGCGGCACTGTCGGCACGGAAGAAACCGTGCACCCGGACAGGTGACTGTGCCATGGACCCGGCAGCGGCCAACAAAATAATGATCGTAAGCGTGGATTTCAACCTCTTCATGTCAGTACAGTAGTGCTTACGAAGTCTTGAGTGATTTGTTTCTGACCTTGAATAAGCGCAGCAACTTCGGGACAAAATCCTCTTCTGTCGATATGCTGAGGTAGTTGATTTGGTGCTTGCGGCTGAATTTCTTGAGGTCCTCCTGACGTTGCGCATGTGCCGTCGCAAATCGTTCACGAAACTCTCCAAACGATGTGTTGATCCAATGGGTTTGCTTCGATTCCTTATCAAGCACGGGAATAATGCCGAGTCGAGGCAAGGCGGTCTCACGCTTGTCAGCAATATGAACAATGACGAGGTCGTGTTTCCTGGCAAGCGACTGCAGGTTTCGCTGGTATCCTTCATCAATGAAGTCGGAAATCATCACGATAACACTTCGGCGTTTGATCGAGTTAAGGGCAAACGAAATGGCCTTGGCCAGATTTGTCTTCGAGGATTTAGGATCCAGTCTTTCCAGATGGGAAATGATCTGGTACGCTTGCCCAATTCCCTTCTTGGGCTTGATGTATTGTTCACGCTGATCGGAGTAGCAAATAAGACCCACCTGACTAGACTCCTTCGCACCGGACAAAGCCAGAACACCACAGATTTCTGTGCCAATGTCAAACTTTGTTCTTCCCGGACTTCCGATGTCTTGCGAACCACTCACGTCCAGAATGAAGAAAATGGTTTGCTCCTTCTCTTCCTTGAATGTCTTGACAAAGGTGCCATGGCCTTTGGCCGAAACGTGCCAATCAATGGTACGTATGTCATCCCCATACTGGTACGGGCGCACATCGTCAAATTCCAGGCCCGTTCCCTTGAAGATTGAATGAAAATCCCCCTGCATCTGGCTGTTGATTGCCTTGCGAATCTGGATTTCATACCGACGAAGTTTCTTGAGAAGGTCTCTCACCCTGGCATCATTTTCGTTTCATGGATAGCATAACCATGGTTGGCTCGTGAAAAAAGGGTGAACCGACCATGGATACGCAGACATGGCGCAAAAATATGAGTAATTTGCCTGCCAAAAGAACGTTTTTGTATGACTATTCGCTTCTTCCTGTTTGGTGTCCTGCTGGTAGTCCTGTCTTCATGCAGCAGGTCACGGAATGAAGTGCCCCCCTTGTCGAGGGACCAAATGGTGAGCCTGATGATGGAGATATACCTGGCGGAGGCCAGAATGTCATTGCTGCCCCTGGCCAAGGACTCTGCTTACCGTCTATTTGTGCCTTACCAGGATTCCATTATGCGCCGTAAAGGAATCGAGGATTCAACTCTTCGGTCGGCGTACAGCTACTACCTGAAACGGCCTGCTGAGCTTGAGAGCATCTACGATGCCATTATTGACTCGTTGAGTCTCCGGGAGAAACGTCTTCATGAATCCCCCCATCAGCCAGGGAAATGATCTTTCCATCCGATGTTGAGCAGCGCTTGGGCTTTGATCAGATACGCGATCGCCTTCTCTCGTCGTGTCTTGGTGAACCTGGACGCCAAAACGTCCGGAATATCCGGTTTCTGACGGACCCGGAAGCTATTCGCAGCCTGCTGCAACTTAACCATGAGACGAAAGGCCTCTTAGAGCAGGGCGAGGAGTTTCCGATCGCCCCATACGCGGATCCATCCCCTTGGCTGGATATTCTTTCCGCCGAGGGTAGTTATCTGGAAGTGGAAGACCTCGCGGAGGTGACCAAGGCCTTTCAAATGATCGTTGCACTCAATGCTTTTCTGGGAAAGGACCCTGAGACCCACCCCGCGCTATCACTACTGGCGTTACCGGCACATACAGGAAAGAAGATTGTATCCACTTTGCGATCTGCCATCGATGACGAGGGAAAGATAAGAGACAGCGCATCACCCGAATTGGCACGTGTGAGGAAGCGCTTGCGAGAGGAGGAACTGAAGGCAAGGCGCGTCGCCGACCATATCATGCGGCAGGCTCTTGACAAAGGGTGGAGTCCGGAGGGATCGAACCCGACTGTGCGTGACGGCCGATTGGTCATCCCCGTGCTGGCCGAGCATAAGCGTAAAATCAAGGGTTACCTTGTCGACCAGTCATCAACGGGACAGACTGTATTCCTTGAACCGGCCGATGTCCTTGAAGCCAACAATGACCTTCGTGACCTGGTGCTGGAGGAGCGGAAGGAAATTGTCAGGATACTGCGCGAGCTTACAGCCTTCCTCCACCTGAATCTGGACGAATTGCTGGCCGGCTACGAACTGCTTGCTTCCGTTGATCTCCTCAGGGCAAAAGCCCGCTTGTCTCTCGACCTGAGCGCAGTCATGCCCACCATCACCTCAAAGCCTGCGCTTCGCTGGACCAAGGCGCGTCATCCATTGCTGTTCATCAGTTTGCGCAACAAGCGGCCGCTGGTGCCGCTGAACATTTCATTGACCGACGAAAACCGCTTCTTGCTTGTTTCCGGACCTAATGCCGGCGGAAAGTCTGTGTGTCTCAAGACTGTAGGATTGATCCAGTACATGGTGCAATGCGGACTTCTGGTACCCATGCATGAGGATTCAGAAGTCGGTGTTTTCAGTTCTATTTTCCTTGACATCGGTGATCAGCAGTCCATTGAAAGTGATCTGAGCACCTACAGCTCACACCTGAGCAACATGGCCAATTTTATCCGTGCCAGTGATGCCAGCTCGCTGGTACTCATGGATGAGCTGGGCTCTGGTACCGATCCGAATTTCGGAGGAGGCATTGCCCAGGCGGTGCTGGAGCAATTGTTGAAGAATAGCGCATGGGGTCTGGCCACAACGCATTATTATAACCTGAAAGTGTTTGCCAGTCACACGCCGGGTATCCGCAATGCATCGATGCAATTTGATACCGATAAACTGGCCCCTCTGTTTCAACTGGAGATTGGTCAGCCAGGAAGTTCGTTTGCATTGGAGATTGCCAGCAAAACCGGGTTCTCTCAAGAAACCCTGCAGGCAGCCGTGAGGATCATTGGCGCCGAGCTCATCGGTCTCGAAACGCTGATGAAGCAAGTCGCTGAGGAGAAGGTGCGTTTGGCTGATCGCGAGAAGGAGGTGACTGCACGCGAACAGGAAGTACTTACATCGCGTCGCCAGTATGAGGAATTGATGGGAAAGCTAGAAGCACAAAAGAAGGAAATTATCAACCGGGCGAAAACAGAGGCTGCTTCGTTGCTTCAGGAAGCCAATCGGGAAATAGAGAAGGCCATCCGACACATTCGCGAGAACAAAGCAGAGAAACAGGAAACGCGCAAGGTGCGCGAGGGCCTGAAGGACCTGCATAAAAAGGTAAAGCCTGTACAGCCAACGGTCCAGCCGAAGCTTGCGGTACCATTGAAGGAAGGCGACAAGGTTCGGATGAGTGGGGGAGAGGTCACGGGTACTATACTCAGTTTGAAAGGCAAGGTGGCCATGGTTCAGTTCGGTGATCTTCGCTCATCCGTTAAGACAGATCGACTTGTTCGCAGCGATCTTGCAGACCTGCAACCGGTGCAGCGCATCATGGTTGGGTTGTCACGGGCAACTTCGACCTTTTCTCCGCAACTTGATGTACGCGGGATGCGCGTAGAGGAACTGATTCCGGTGTTGACCCGCTTCATGGATGACGCAACTCAATTTGGAATGACAGAAGTTAGCATTCTCCACGGCAAGGGCGAGGGTGTCTTGCGCAAAGTGGCGCGCGATTACCTGAAAGGATTGAAGCAGGTGGTAGGATTTCGCGATGAACATGCCGACCGGGGAGGGGCTGGCATTACGCTGGTGACGCTGAGGTAGAAAAAGCAAAAGACCCTTCAATGAGGGTCTTTCCAAAGCCAAGTGGCTTGACTTTAAAGAATCTCGAATCGGAAACCCCAGGATCCCTGCACGTTGGAGGTCCTTCCCGTGAAACCCGTGCCTGCATACGTAAAGGTCATCTCGAGTTGAGTGGCACTAACCACATAGGTGACCGGAATGGCATCATCGCGAATAATGACTTCACTAAAGGGTGAACCAAATGTAAAGGTCCCGGAAGCAGGCCAGGGGGTAAGCGTTCCACTGGGTCTTCCCGTCACCGAATAATTAAAGACGTCCTGCCCGGCTGTCCCTGACAAGGTAATCTGGAAGTTCTCGTAACCCGTTACCGGTGTTGAGTTGAATGTTACGACAGTTGCCCTCCAAGTCTGTGAAAGCTTTGTTAGCTGCTCATCCTGGGGGTCGGGCGCAGGAGCAGGATCACTTCCGCACTGCCAAAAAGAAACTGACCCTGCGAACAGAGCCAGAATGATCAAAACCTTTGTTCTTTTCATTATTGTCGTAGTTAGTTCAAACATACTAAAATCGCGCTTATTTTGAATGGGAGGCCTTCAAAAAACTCTGGAACTGGCATTTTAATAAGCCCAGGAGTTCATTTGTAACCTGCCTTGTGGTCAGCCAAATTGACTTTTAGCGCGTTTGCAGGGTACTCCGCCTCGTGATTCGAACCAATAAATACCACTGTTTCAGGGGGAATCTGTTGAAAACGTTGCCAATACCATGCCACGGAAGGTTTGTCGAGATTCGTCGTGGGTTCGTCTAGAAACAGGATCCCGACATCAGAAAAAAGGGCGAGCCCAAGCTTTAGTCGCTGTTTCATACCTGACGAAAAGTGACCCACCTGCTTGTCTCGGGCATGCGTGAGTTCCAGGATGTCCATCAATTCATCTGGCCGAAGGTTGGCACGGATCTTCTTGAAGCGAAAATGGAACCGTATAATTTCTTGCAGGGTCAGTTCTTCGATCAGATCAACATAGGGTGCGGCAATGCTCAGGTGTTGATAGATATCTTCTCCAGGAATTTCCAAAGCGCCTTCATGATAGCGCAGGTTTCCTGATGAAGGGGGCAGTTGTCCCCAAAGTACCTGCAGCATGGTCGATTTTCCAGAACCGTTAGGGCCGATGATGGCATGAATGCCTGGGGAAAAGGTGTGGCTAAAGTCCCTGAAAATCCATTCGCGATTGAATCGCTTGCAGAGGTTTTCAGCGGTGACGGTCATTCAAACGATGCGAAGCTGGTGGAGAATCCTTTCATAACACCTCGCTCAGAGCTACGGATGAAGTTCACAATGTAGTCGCGTTCGGGACTCACGGGAAGGTCTCTCTCGACAGCATCAAGTGCTTTGCTGTTGTTCAGACCCTTCAGAAAAATATAGCGGTAAACTTCCTGAATCTCGCTGATTTTGTCGGCACCAAATCCACGGCGACGAAGGCCGACACTGTTTACACCGGCGTAGGTAAGTGGCTCACGGGCAGCTTTGGTGTAGGGAGGCACATCCTTGCGGACAAGTGATCCGCCGGACAGCATGACATGAGCGCCCACTTTGACAAACTGGTGGAGTGCGCTGGCCCCGCCAATGATTGCCCAATCTTCAATGACCACATGGCCTGCTACCTGAACAGCATTCGCAAAAATACAGTTGTTGCCAATGATGCAATCGTGCGCGACATGCACGTACGCCATAAGCAGACAATTCTTGCCAATCACAGTTTTGTGTTTGTCAACCGTTCCGCGACTTATGGTGACACTTTCGCGGATAACCGTGTTGTCACCAATAAACGTTTCTGTCTTCTCTCCTGCAAACTTCAGGTCCTGGGGAACAGAGGAAACAGAGGCTCCTGAATAGACCTTTACATTCTTTCCCAGGCGAGCGCCTTCACAGATCACCGCATTGGGTCCGATCCACGAACCATCGCCAATGACCACATCCCGTTGAATGGTGGCAAAAGGCTCAATGACGACATTGTTGCCAATGACCGCTTCAGGATGTACGTTGGCTAGTGGGTGCTGGCTCATGTGTCTTTTCTGACGATACTGGCGGTCATCGTGCCCTCACAAACAAGCGTATTTCCTACGTAGCCGCGGCCATACATTTTGGCGATACCCCGCTTGATCGGCGCAAGTAAGTCACACTGAATGACCAGTGTGTCACCGGGAAGCACCATCTTGCGGAAACGGAAGTCGTCGATACCGAGGAAGTAGGTCCAGTAGTTTTCAGGATCAGGTACAGTGTTGAGCACCAGGATACCTCCGATCTGGGCCATCGCTTCTACCTGGAGAACTCCAGGCATAACGGGATTCCCCGGGAAATGACCGGCGAAGAAGTTTTCATTCATCGTCACGTTCTTTACACCTGCAACGGTTTCCTTATCGAGATAAATGATCTTATCAATCAGTAGAAACGGATACCGGTGTGGCAGTGTCTGCGTGATTTTGTTGATATCCATCACCGGTGGAAGGGCCGGATTATAACGCGGCACACCTTTCTTGTCCGATTCTGCCATGGCCTTTTTGAGCTTCTTGGCAAAAGCCACGTTGGCGGCATGGCCCGGTCGGGCGGCCAGAATTTGTGCCTTCAGTGGTCGCCCGGCGAGTGCCAGGTCGCCCACAATATCCAACAGTTTGTGGCGTGCAGGTTCGTTATTGTATCGGAGCTCAATGTTGTTGAGAATTCCTTCTTTCTTGACTTCAACTGTGGGCTTCCCCAGCATGCGGGCTATGTTGTCAAGCTCACTGGGCTTCACAACGCGGTCAACGATCACGATGGCATTGTTGAGATCGCCGCCTTTGATGAGATTGTTTTTATAGAGCATCTCCAGTTCGTGAAGGAAGCAGAAAGTCCGGCAGGAAGCGATCTCCTTTTCAAACTGCTGAATATTGGTAATCGAAGCATGCTGGCTGCCGAGAACGGGTGAATTGTAATCAATCATGACCGTTACGCGGTAGTCATCAAGCGGAAGGGCCGCGATTTCTACATGGCGCGAACTTTCGCGATAGAAGATGCTATCTTGGACCTCAAAGAAATCGCGAAGGGCATTCTGTTCTTCAGTGCCCGCTTCTTTTAGCACTTGTACAAATTGGATCGAACTGCCGTCCATGATGGGGGCCTCAGGGCCATCAATCTGGATCAGAACGTTGTCGATTTCAAGGCCCACCAGGGCTGCCAACGTGTGTTCGATGGTGCTCACCCTTGCACCACTTTGTTCAATGGTTGTCCCGCGCGAAACATCCACAACGCGGTCGCAGTCGGCGTCAATGATCGGTGAACCCGGAAGGTCCACGCGCTGGAATTTTATTCCATGGTTGGGCTTTGCCGGTACAAACGTGACTGTGGTCTGGACTCCGGTGTGGAGGCCAACGCCGGAAATGGCTACCGATTTCTGAATGGTCCTTTGCTTGTGATTAAGCATGCGTCAAAATAGGGACGCAAATTTAAGAGGATCAGGGCACTATGCCAAAAAGGGGGAGTCTGGGGGTCAATTCTGGCCATTCTTGGTCGTTTCAATCGAATGGGCCTGCTGCTCGGCGACTTTTTTTTCAAGGTCGCGAAGGCGATGATTGAGGTCGGGCAGCTTCTTGAATACGGCGTACGAACGGAAATACTCTTTGATATCGATGGCGGGATAACCCAGGAGCCGTTGTCCCTCCTCTTCAATGGACTTGGAAACGCCTGCCTGGGCGCCAAGGCTCGTTTGGTTTGCAATGATCAGGTGTCCCGCAATGCCAACTTGTCCCGCAATCATGCAATTCTCGCCGACTTTCGACGAGCCCGAGATGCCCGCCTGTGCGGCAATCACCGTGTTCTTCCCGATTTCTACGTTGTGGGCGATCTGGATGAGGTTATCCATCTTTACTCCTTGTCTTATGATCGTAGCATCGCCTTGCAGGGTGGCGCAATCGATGACCGTGTTGGCGCCGATGGTGACATCGTCCTCAATAATTACGTTACCCATCTGCGGTATCGATTTATAGGATCCGTCTTCCTGGGGTGCGAAACCGAAACCATCGGAGCCGATGACACTGCCGGCATGAATGATGCAATGGTTGCCGATACGGGTGCGAGAATAGATCTTTACATTGGGGTGCAGGATTACATCGTTTCCAATGACAACATCATCACCGATAAATACCTGAGGATAAATCTTGACATTGTTGCCGATGGTGGTCCGGTTGCCGACGTAGGAAAACGCACCGCGGTAACCATCTTTGCCAATAGTGGCCGTCTCACTGAAATAGCTGGGTTGCTCAATCCCTGCTTTCTGGAAGCTGATCATTTTGTGATACTGCTCCATGAGTATAGTGAAACTGGAATATGGATCCTCAACCAGAATCAGCGCAGAGTGAATTTCTTTCTTCGGCTGAAAGTCTCGGTGTACGATGACCGCGCTGGCCTGGGTCGTGTACATGAATTGCTCATACTTGGGATTGGCAAGAAAGGCAATTTGACCTGGTCGCGCATCCTGAATCTTTGCCAACATGCTGATCTTTTGATTCCCGTCGCCGCGAACCTCTCCACTCAAAATATGGGCGATTTGATTAAGCGTAAATTCCATCATGGTCAGGTCCCGTCTGCAATCGGCAACCAGAAGGTGGGATTACTACAAAGATAGGTTTTTGGGCCAGCATAGGTAGTTTTTTTTCACGATTTTACTCATGGCCTTGATATGGGGAAGGTCGCTTGCCTGAGATACGTCCAGCAAGGCACCCGATTTCATGACAACCTGGATGGAATTGCGCTCCAGCAGGTAAGCCTCATTGGAAACGTTTCCATGTGAGAAGAGATAGATGGCATCACCGCGGGTAATCTTCCACTCCTTTTGGATAGCCATCCGAACCTTTTCCACGTCTGACTTTTGAATCGGTTCTGCTGAAAGCCGAATACGGAACAGGTTTCTGTTGAGCAGCATCGTGCAAAGCTTCGACAAGATCGGGTCACTGTTCGACTGCCACAATTTGACTGCACCCCAGACATCGTAGTCGTCTAGTTTTCCAAAGGCATGAAGCAGTTCCCTGCTCTCCGAAAAATCATCCAACGTATATGAATGGTTTAACAGCAAAGAAAGTGATTCGCTGCACGGTACCGCCTCACCCGAGCGTACCAGGTATTGTGCCCGCTTGATGAGGTTGACCAGCAAACGTTCAGCACCGACGGCCGTTTTGTGCAAGTACACCTGCCAGTACATCAGCCGGCGAGCGTTGAGAAAACTTTCGATGTTGTAGATTCCTTTCTCTTCCACAACGAGTTGACCCTTCACGACATTGAGCATCGCAATGATCCTGTCGGTACCGATCGCGCCCTCAACAACACCGGTAAAGAAACTGTCGCGATTGAGATAATCCAGTCTGTCGACGTCTAGCTGCGAACTGACGAGTTGGTGCAGAAATTTCTTTGGATGTGTATTCTGAAATATTCGGATGGCAAGGTCCAGCCTGCCGCCAAATTGCCGGTTGAGCTCTTTCATCAGCAGAAAGGAGAGGCTCTCATGACGGATATTGGTCAGTAGGGTTTCTTCCAGCGCGTGTGAAAAGGGACCATGGCCAATGTCGTGCAGCAGCATAGCGATCTGCGCTGCCTCCATCTCGGCATAGGTAACATCGATGCCTTTTCCACGAAGAATATCAAGCGCCTGCTTCATAAGATATGTCGCACCGAGTGCGTGGTGAAAGCGGGTGTGAATGGCGCCCGGGTAGACCAATTCTGCAAGGCCCAGCTGACGGATGTGGCGCATGCGCTGCAAGAAAGGATGTTCAAGCAATTCGAAAATCGTATTGCCGGTAATTGGAATAAACCCGTAGACGGGATCATTAATGATCTTATTCTTGTTCACTGGGCATGGCGGCTGGTCGTGGGACCGATTCCGTGTTTATCATTAACTTGTAAAAAAACGTGCATGCAAAGATATTCGATTTTGTGGGCTGATGATGAGATTGATCTGCTGAAACCGCATATCCTGTTTCTCCAGCAGCGGGGCTATGACATCACGCCGGTCAATAACGGGGCAGAGGCGGTAGAATTGAGTGAATCGAGAAACTTCGACGTGGTATTTCTCGATGAGCATATGCCGGGTATGTCGGGTCTCGAGGCATTGGGACACATCAAAACAACCAAGCCCAATGTGCCAGTGGTGATGATTACCAAAAACGAGGAGGAGCAGATCATGGAGGAAGCTATCGGTTCGCGTATCGATGACTACCTCATCAAGCCCATCAATCCCAGTCAGATTCTCCTTTCCGTAAAGAAGATCCTGGATAAGAAAACACTGGTTAGCGAAAAAACGACCTCCAGCTATCAGCAGGAATTTCAGCGGATCAGTATGGCCTTCCTCGACGATCTAAGCCATGACGCGTGGGCTGATCTGTATAAGAAGCTGGTTTATTGGGAATTGGAAATCGGACAATCGGATGCCAGCATGGTGGAGGTCTTGGAATCTCAGAAGGTGGAGGCAAACCTGAACTTCTGCCGGTTCGTAAAAAAGAACTATGAGAGCTGGCTCAATGACCCCGGCAGCAAGAAGCCTTTGATGTCACACCAGCTGTTGAAGCGGAAGGTGTTTCCCGAGGTAAACAAGGATCGCCCAACATTCCTCATCGTGATCGACAATCTTCGATACGATCAATGGAAGGCCATTGAACCTGAGCTCCTTGACTATTTCACCATCGACAAGGAGGACACCTATTATTCTATCCTGCCAACGACAACAGCCTATGCACGGAATGCGATTTTTTCGGGAATGCTTCCCTCTGAGATGGCTAAGACGCACCCTGATCTTTGGGTCGGTGAAGACACAGAAGAGGGCAAGAACAACTTTGAGGATGAATTCCTTTCCCGACAAATCAAACGCAACAATTTTTCATTCAAGTTTTCCTATCACAAAATCAAGCGTCTGGAGGAAGGCCGCGACCTCGTTGATACGGTCAACAATCTGTTCGGCAATGATCTGAATGTGATTGTTTACAATTTTGTCGACATGCTTTCGCACGCCCGCACGGATATGGCTATGGTTCGCGAGCTGGCACCTGATGAAGCAGCTTACCGCTCCATCACCAAGTCATGGTTTGTCCATTCCCCACTGCATGAGTTTTTGCGGAAGATTTCAGAGCATAAAGCCAAGGTGGTAATAACAACCGATCACGGCACTATTCGGGTAAAGAAACCTTTCAAGATCATTGGTGACCGCAATGTGAATGCGAACCTCAGATACAAACAAGGTCGTAATCTTGGATACGAGGGCGATAAAATCCTGGTGGCCGCCAAACCGGAACGATTCTTTCTTCCCAAGAGCAACGTGTCAACATCTTACGTGTTTGCCATTGAAGATCAGTTCTTCGCCTACCCCAACAACTATAATTACTATGTGAGCATGTATAAGGACACATTCCAACATGGCGGGGTGAGCATGGAGGAGATGATCATTCCACTTATTTTCTTAACTTCGAAAAATGCCTAGTGGTTGGCGATTAACCTCACTGGGACAGGAAGTCTCGCAAGATGAATTGGCGCAGGTGGCCGACGAACTTCTTGAGCATGCTGAAAACAGGACAATTTGGTTTTTCTTTGGTGAGATGGGTTCCGGAAAGACAACGTTGATTAAGGCCATAGCCCGGCGCCTGGGCGTACAAGAGACCATGAGCAGCCCCACTTTTTCACTTGTCAATGAGTATGCGGCTCCCATAGGAAAATTGTACCATGTTGATTTGTACAGGCTTCGGAGCGAGCAAGAGGTTATCGATATTGGGATGGAAGATTATTTTAATTCCGGTGCCTATTGTTTCATTGAGTGGCCGGAAAAACTGGGTCGATGGGCGCCGACAGATGCCATGAAGGTTCGTCTGACGCCGACAGATGCCCTTCACCGGAAAATTGAGTATCAAACAGCATGACAGCGAAAGCACGACCGGGATTTGAAACACTCGCCAAGGCGAGCTTGTCACCCCAGGAACAATTGATGAAGGTGAAGAAAGACCGCAATACGTTCCTGATCGGTCTGCCCAGAGAGATCTCACTGCAGGAGAATCGCATCTGTCTCACGCCAGATGCTATCGCGCTGCTTGTTAGCCACGGCCATGAGATCTGGGTGGAAACCAAAGCAGGCATTGGCTCAAAGTTTACGGACAAGCAGTACAGTGAAGCAGGCGCCAAGATTGTCTACACTTCCCAGGAACTATACAAGGCAGACATCATCCTCAAGATAGAACCACCAACGCTCACCGAGATGGAATACTTTAAGCCTGGGCAGATCCTGATCAGCGCTTTACAAGTTGGACACCTTGAGAAGGCATTTGTTGATGCATTGCTGACTAAGCGGGTAACATCCCTCGCATGGGAATTTATTGAAGACAAAGTGGGAGGTATGCCCATCATCCGCAGCATGAGCGAAATTGCCGGAAGTACCGTCATGCTTATCGCAGCCGAGTATCTAAGTTCGATTCATAATGGCAAAGGGATCATCCTCGGAGGAATCACTGGTGTACCACCCACCAAGGTAGTGATCATTGGATCAGGCACCGTGGCTGAATATGCCGCACGCGCCGCACTCAGCCTGGGTGCTGAGATTCAGGTATTTGACAACCACTTGTACAAACTTAGGCGCATCAAACACACGCTTGGCCATCAGTTTTATACCAGCACCATCGATACCGTAACGCTTGGCCACAGCCTGACGACGGCAGATGTGGTCATCGGGGCGCTCCGCGCTGAGAAAGGGAAAGCCAGACACGTTGTGTCGGAAGAGATGGTGAGCAAGATGAAACCCAATTCCCTGATCATTGACCTAAGCATCGACCAGGGCGGTTGTATAGCCACGTCAGAGATCACCACCCACGCCAAGCCAATCTTTCGCAAGTACGATGTGATTCATTATTGCGTGCCCAATGTTGCGTCGCGTGTGGCGCATACCGCAACCACTGCACTGAGCAATATTTTTACGCCGACCATCTTGAGGGCCGCAGAAGAGGGCGGGGTCAACGAAATGATCTTTGGCCACAAGTGGTTTATGAAGGGAGTCTACACGTATAAAGGGGGATTGACCAATGAGGCCGTAGCCCGTAAGTTTGGCATGAAATTCAAGAATATTGAGCTGCTAATGGCAGCCCAGATGTAGCGCTCCAACCCAATGATCACATTTTCGCCTTTTGTTGTAAGTAAAAGCATTCCTATGAGATCACCCGTGAGGCAAAGCATCCTTGTGGTGGTAATGGCCTTTATGGCTGGTCAGGGTATGGCCCAAGACCAGAATTTCAATCACAACCGTGCCATCATGGAGCGTATTCCAGCAGGTTCCGTGGGCGGTACTATCGCCTTGGGTAACCTGTCCTATTCGCCAGCGGGTACAGTAGGCGACGTCTACCTTTATGAGGAATATAGAACCAGTACATTCTGGCTTTATGACGGCGACCAGGTTGTGCAAGGCCTTGCATCCCGTCTGGACATGCAACGCAATGAATTTGATATTAACCTCGGCTCCGGCAAAGGTATCCGGGCCCTTCCTGGCAGCAAGGTGCGTTCAATGACCTGGACTAACATGCAAACCAACACGCCCGAATACTTTATCAATGCCGGCGAATACAAGAATGATAAAGAAAATCCGTACAACGGCTTCTTTCAAATAATGTCTGAAGGAGAAATAACGCTTCATAAACTTAATCAGGTTGTCTTCAAACCGGCGGACAAGAATCCAACCCACAGTACTGGCAGCAAAGACAATCGATTTATAAAAAGCGCCGATTTGTACTACGCGATCGGTACCAAGGCCTTGAAGCTTCCGGGTAGGAAAGGCATTCTCAAGTTGCTCGAATCACAAAAGCCCGCCATCGACAAGTTTATCGAGGTCAATGATCTCAACCTCGGTAAGGAGTGGCACCTGGTTCAGTTATTTGACCACTACAATTCCTTGGTTAAGAAGTAAGGGTATTGATCAACGAGGCCGAAGCCTGTAAGTTTGGCTTGAAATTTAAGAATATTGAATTGCCGCCCAGATGTAGGTTTTGTATTTGAGATGGTGTTATTTTCAACCCATACAATTAGATATCCAACAATTTCCATTTTTATGAATTCACCAGCGCGCCAATTTCTCCCTGCCGTTCTGATGACCTTTGTGGGGAGCCTGGGTATGGCCCAGGACCAAAACTTTAATCACAACCGCGCCATTATGGAGCGTATTCCAACAGCGGGAGCCGTAGGCAACTCTATCGCCTTGGGTAACCTGTCTTATTCACCTGCGGGTACCGTTGGCGATGTCTACCTTTATGAGGAATATCGAACCAGTACGTTCTGGCTTTATGATGGCAACCAGATTGTGCAAGGCCTTGCGGCTCGCCTGGATATGCAGCGCAATGAATTTGATATCAACCTTGGTCAAGGGAAAGGCATACGCGCACTTCCGGGCAGCAAAGTGCGTTCAATGACCTGGGTAAACATGCTCACCAACACGCCCGAATACTTTATCAATGCCGGGGAATACAAGAATGATGATGAAACCCCATACTACGGCTTCTTTCAAATATTGTCTGAAGGTGACCTAACACTGCTCAAACTTAATCGGGTTACCTTCAAGCCGGCGGACAGAAACCCAACACACAGTACAGGCAGCAAGGATAATCGGTTCTTAAAGGGTTCCGATTTGTACTATGCCGTCGGTACCAAGGCCTTGAAACTTCCGAATAGGAAAGGCATTCTCAAGTTATTGGAAGCACAAAAGCCTGCCATCGACAAATTTATTGAGATCAATGACATCAACCTCAATAAAGAGTGGCATTTGGTAATGTTGTTTGACCACTATAATTCCCTGGTCAAGAAGTAAGGCGGGCCAGGTTTTCTTCGAGCATGCGGATCTTTGACTCCGCGTCCGACTTCTTCTTCCGCTCGATTTCGATCACCTCCGGGGGAGCTCCGGCGATGAATTTTTCATTCGTCAACTTCTTTTCAACTGATACAAGAAACCCTTTGTGATAAGCAATTTCCTTAAGGATATCGGCCTTCGCGGCCGATGCATCTACCTTGCCTTCCAAAGGGATGCTGCATTCAAGAGTCCCTGCCAGAAAAGCTACACCCTGACGTGGTTCGTCGGACATGGTATCAATGCCTACATTGGCCAGTTTTTCGATCAACTTGGCAAAATGAGGGAAGGGGCGTTTGCCGTCACGCGTCTGCAGGATTAGACTTTCTTTTGGTGACAAGCCTTTGGTATTGCGTGTATTGCGCACCTGAGCGATGATATCAAAGGCGATGGCCGCCTCGCGCAGCAATTCATTCCGAACGGGCTTAACCTTCGGCCAGGGGGCTTGAGCGAGAAACTCTGTCTCACGCCGATCGCGCAAAGCATGCCACAACTCTTCGGTAATGAACGGCATAAATGGGTGCAACACGGACATCAGCTCATCAAACAGTCCGGCAGTCTTATCGTAAGTTTCGCGATCGATGGGCTTGCCGTATTCAGGCTTGATCATCTCAAGATACCATGAGCAGAAATCATCCCAGATCAGCTTGTACAAAGCCAGCAAGGCATCGGAAATCCTGAACTTGCTGAAGAGATCATTCACTTCCGCCATCGACTGTCCCAAGCGGGACTCAAACCAGGCTACCGCGTTGCGGTTTTCTTCCGGTGCCGGGCCGTCGGAAATCTCCCATCCTTTGATGAGACGGAAGGCGTTCCAGATCTTGTTGGCGAAGTTGCGTCCCTGTTCGCAGAGCTTTTCGTCAAAAGGCAGATCATTGCCTGCCGGTGAACTGAACAACATGCCCGTTCTTACGCCATCCGCGCCGTAGGTTGCAATGAGTTCCAACGGTTCAGGTGAATTACCCAGTGACTTCGACATCTTTCGTCCGAGTTTGTCACGTACGATGCCGGTAAGGTAGACATCCTCAAATGGCTTTTCGTCCATGTACTCGTAACCGGCAATGATCATCCGTGCAACCCAGAAGAAGAGGATCTCAGGTGCCGTAACAAGCACTTGCGTGGGATAGAAGTAGTTGAGGTCAGCACGACTGGACTTGATAATCTTTCCTGTTTTATTGTCGAATGCTTCGTCGGCAAAGCCATCAAAGACGGCCATTGGCCAGAGCCAGGAGGATGCCCAGGTGTCGAGCACGTCAGGGTCCTGCCGCAAGTCGGCTGGTGTGAGTTTCCTTCCGCTCTTTTCCGAAGCCGCACGGACAGCTATCTCCAATGTTTCAGCCACTACAAATTCGTCCTCACCGGTGCCATAATAATATGCGGGAATGCGGTGTCCCCACCACAACTGTCGGGAAATACACCAGTCGCGCACGTTCTCCATCCAGTGACGGTACGTATTCTTGAATTTAGAAGGGTGCAGCCGTATTTCATCGCGCTCTATGGCGCCCAACGCGCGGCTGGAGATATCCTTCATGCGAACAAACCACTGGAGTGAAAGTTTGGGCTCTACCACCGTGTTGGTCCTTTCGGATCGGCCTATCCGTGTAACAAATTCCTCCTCCTTGATGAGGTGCCCCGCCTCTCTCAGTTCCTTCACCAGCATCTTCCTCACCACGAAACGATCTTTACCGACATAACGAGGTAGTTCGCATCGCTCATTGAGTGTTCCGTCATCATTGATGGTGTCGATGACCGGAAGTTGATGGCGCAGGCCGATCTCGTAGTCATTCACATCGTGGGCCGGCGTCACCTTAAGACACCCGGAGCCAAAGGCCTTGTCCACATAGTCGTCGGCAATAATGGGTATGGGTCGTTCGATGAAGGGGACCAATGCTTTCTTGCCAATGAGGTGTTGGTATCGCTTATCAGATGGGTTGACCGCAATGGCGGTATCACCCATGATGGTCTCAGGCCGTTGCGTTGCGATGATTACCCACTCGTCGGCAGTGCCTTGAATTTTATAACGCACGGAATAGAGGATAGATTTCTCACCATCCTCTTTGTACAATACTTCTTCATTGGACAAGGCGGTCTTCGCTTCGCAGTCCCAGTTGATCATCCGCAGACCGCGATAGATGTATCCTTTGCGGTGGAGGTCGACAAACACACGAATGACAGCTTTGTAGTAGTTGTCGTCCATGGTAAAACTGGTACGATCCCAGTCGCAGGAGGCGCCCAGTTTTTTCAGCTGCTCGAGTATGATTCCGCCGAATTTCTCGCGCCACTCCCAGGCGTAAGCCAGGAACTCATCGCGGGATAGATCGGACTTCTTGATGCCGCGTTCCCGGAGCATGCCGACAACCCGGGCTTCCGTGGCGATAGAGGCATGGTCGGTACCCGGCACCCAGCAGGCTTCCTTGCCTTCCATGCGGGCTTTTCGAATAAGAATGTCCTGGATGGTATTGTTGAGCATGTGCCCCATGTGAAGCACGCCTGTGACGTTGGGAGGGGGGATAACGATACAATAGGGGGCCTTTAGGGGGTTGGGCCTGGCATGAAATACACGGCCTGCCATCCAACGGGCGTACCATTTGTCCTCAACTTCGGACGGATTGTATTTGATCGAAAGCGACATGAAAGACATTTAAAAGAGGCCAAAAATAAGGAAATGATTGGAACGTTGCGTGTTCTAGTAGTAACCGGGCACCAAGTGCCCAAGGACTTGCGATTTCTGCAATTAGTTGATTCTGCTGAGGCGATTAATGAAATTCACTCATGGTTGAGGTTTGGCAATTTTGAGTTTGGAAAAATTGATGAGTATGAGCAGCCACTTGATCAAGGACAAAACCACAATGGCACTGTATCGTTTGATTGCTGTTATACTGACCGGGGGTATCATGCCGCTGAGTTCACACGCACAAACTTACAGCCCGCATAACGCAAAGGTTCAACTATTGAGTAACGAGGTTTTAAAAGGCCATTTGATAGGCATTACACCAGATTCATTGTCAATGGAAATAGGGGGCGTCACAATCAGGACTGTGCATTATGGTTCGGTTGAGTATGTATGGATGTATCGTCAGAGTGGTTTCAAAAATGGATTCCTGCTTGGCGCGTTTACAGGCCTCGCGGTTGGTTACGGACTCAATCAGGCTTCCCAATTCACTACTGCAGCAGGGGCCGGATTTTTAGGTGCTCTGGGGGGTGCATGCATTGGTGCATTCATTGGTTCGCAGCCTAAGAAATTGGTCATTCACGGTAACAGGAAGAAGTATGATTACCTAAGGACGCAATGCCTGATGACTCTCTAGAATCACCACGACCCGGAATGGGTTCTCAATGATTTGTATGGGGCGCCGCTTCCCTGGTGTCTCCCTCTTCCGGACTTTTGCGATTTCTGCAATTATTTTACTCCAGCTGTGGCAACAATTGAAATTCATCTATGCCATGGGAAAGTCAATTTTGATACGAACAAAACACAGCAGAAATGAGCAACCAATGGCTTAGACCTAGCGTAATTGTGACCAGTGCACGACTGATTGCGCTAGCTATACTCGTGACGGGGATCGCACCGCTAAGTGTTGATGCCCAGATGTATGATCTGAACAATATAAAGATTCAATTACTGAGTGGCGAGGTGCTGAAAGGTCGATTGAAAAGGTTGTCAGTGGATTCGTTGTATATAGAGACCAAAAGCGGAATGCGCAAAACAGCGCACTATCGATCGGTGGATCATGTGAAAATGCACCGTAAAGGTGGAGTTGACAATGGAATCCTTATTGGCGCTGGTGCTGGCACGGCGATTGGCGTCATGCTGGCGGTAGCTGCCCAAGACGACGGCTCAGGCACTTCAAGCAGTTCAGGCGGTTGTTATTTATGCAATATCAATCCAATAGACCCGGTCTTGGAAGTAATAGGAGCCGGACTACTCGGCGCGTTGGCCGGGGCAACAGTAGGGGCTGTCTTTAGTTCGCAGCCAAAGAAAATAGATATCCAGGGTGATCGGAAGAATTATGAGGACCTGAGAACGCTTTGCCTGCTGTCCCTCACTCGGCAGGCTGAAAAATCGAGAAAATCGAAAAAAAGCGCTAGGGTTTAGGTTCATCACCGAGCCGAACTCTTCGTGAAGCAGGAAAGAGATTATTGACGCGGCCGGGGAGGATATTCACCCACCCCAGGCCCAGACCTTCAAACGCTATCACTTGAAATCCCGTCTCGCAGTCCGGGAGGTGAAGGGGATTTTTGCGAAGGTAGTCCAGGGCCAGGGTTCGATCCAGGTCAATGCCGGGAAACAGATTCTTGTTTCGCTTCACCGAGAGCGCCAGCGCGTGATCGGGTACAATCCGGTTCTTCATGATCTCGCCAATTCCAGTTCCCGCTTGCAGCACATGCAGCCGCTCGAGAATCACTTGCAGGTTACCCTTCAGCAAAGCAGGCATCACGCGAAGATGCTGCCCATGAAGAAAGAAGAATTCATCTTGACCATGCATGACCCAGTCTTTAGCAGTTCCCAATTGTGTAGCGGATGGCAATTGCAGTGTCTCTTTGCTTCTGATCCGTTTTTCGATCGGTTCTCCTCCCTTACGAAGTACCGCGAAGAAAAATCCTTCTCCATTGACGCGGTGCGGTAAGCACTGGTATCCCGTGATGGTGTTCTGGCTCATCGTTTCTACACCCCAGGCTGGAGGGAGTTTCAACTTCTCAAATGTCAGGTCGCATTGCTTTGCGAACCAGGCCAGGTTATCCATGTTTTCATGGTGGTTGAAGGTGCATGTAGAATAGATCAGTACGCCACCTTGTTTCAGCGCGGGCCATACATCACTCAAAATGCGACGTTGCCGCAGGGAGCACAAGTCAACATTTTTGGGCGACCACTCCTGCATGGCTTCGGGGTCTTTCCGGAATAGTCCTTCACCCGAGCAAGGCGCGTCGACGAGGATGAGGTCAAAGGATTCAGGCAAACGGTCAAAGTCCGACGGGTCACTGTTGGTCACCACGACATTGTCCGCACCCCACTTTTCTATGTTTTCAATGAGGATATTAGCCCTGCTCCGGATCACCTCATTGGCCACCAGCAGGCTTTCGGGGTCAAGTAGACTAAGCAGATGGGTCGACTTGCCTCCAGGAGCTGCGCATAGATCGAGCACTACCCGCGGTTTGCTGAGGTTAATTGATTGAAGCACTGCCTGTTCGATGAGCATGGAGCTTGCTTCCTGGACGTAATATCCACCTGCATGAAATCGGGGATCGAAGGTAAACAAGGGTCGCTCGTTGAGATACCGGCCGCTGGGACACCAGGGGATTGGTGTTCCAGCAGCAGGTTGAAGCTTGGCGGTGTTATACCGGATACTAACCGGGGAAGGTTGATCCAGCGATTCGAGAAACGCCTCAAATGCTGGACCCAGTCGAGTCTGCATCTGATTTTTAAACGCTTCCGGAAGATCAGCCACAATCCAAATTAGACTATTTTTGAAGAGCAAAGAAACATACCATGACAGCAAACGATCCAAAACGGAAGAGTTGGGTGGAGGTACCACCGGGATCGGACTTCCCTATTCAAAACCTTCCCTTCGGAATCTTCAAGACAAAATATCTCTCACCGGTAGCCGGCGTAGCCATCGGCAACCATGTGCTCGATCTGGTTTATCTGCACGAACACGGTTTCTTTGACGGGCTGGGCTTGCCACCTGGGATCTTCAATCTCCGTTCACTGAACGGCTTCTTCTCTTTGGGCAGAAAAAAAGTTGGTGAGGTGCGGGAGAGGTTATCCCAAATCCTTCGCCATGACAACGAAGAACTCCGTGACCACATTGCCGCACGTGAGATTGCGCTCATCCCCATGGTAGAGTGCCAAATGCTGATGCCGGTCATCATCCCCAACTACACCGACTTTTATAGCAGCGAAGAGCACGCAACCAATGTCGGGTCGTTATTTCGCGATCCCAAGAACGCGCTTCTCCCCAATTGGAAACATCTGCCCGTTGGATATCACGGAAGGGCTTCGTCAATTGTTGTATCAGGGACACCCATTCACCGGCCTCGTGGACAGGTGAAACCAACTGACTCAGATAGCCCTGTCTTTTGTCCAAGTGCCAAGATGGACTTTGAGCTTGAGTTGGCTTTCATCACTGGTACTAATTCAACCCTGGGGAAGCCAATACCGCTGAAGGAGGCGGAAGATCATATCATCGGTCTTGTGTTGTTTAATGACTGGTCGGCCCGCGATATACAGCAGTGGGAGTACGTCCCGCTCGGACCATTCCTCGGTAAGAACTTCGGCTCCACCATTTCTCCATGGGTGGTTACCCTCGATGCATTGGAAGCATTCCGGTCTGACGGACCACGGCAAGTTCCTCATGTACTGCCATACCTTGCCTTTGAGGGACCGCGTAACATCGATATCCAGTTGGAGGTGCAGCTCGAATCATCGAAGGGTGAAACAGCCATCCTTTCGCGCACCAATGCGAAATATTTGTATTGGAATATGGCTCAGCAATTGACACACCACACGGTCAACGGTTGCAATATCCAGGTAGGTGACCTCTATGCCTCCGGAACCATCAGTGGACCTTCGCCAGGATCATACGGTTCACTGTTGGAATTGACCTTCAATGGACAGAAGCCGTTGCATCTTCCCAGCGGAGAGGAGCGGAGATTCCTCGAAGACAATGATACAGTGATTATAAAAGGACATGCTGAGCGCGATGGCGTTAGAATCGGATTTGGCACCTGTACAGGGAAGCTCATCCCGGCAATTGGTTGAAGAATTGGCCATGATAACGATCAATCCCCAAGAAATTCCCGTAGCCCGTATGCACAGTCTCCTCCTGGGCGCCGTGATTCCTCGACCGATTGCGCTGGCCAGTACGGTGGATAAGGAAGGCAGCGTCAACCTGAGTCCGTTCAGTTTCTTCAACTGTTTCAGCGCCAACCCACCGATCCTTGTATTCTCCCCGGCTCGCCGCGGTCGCGACAGTACGACGAAGCACACCTATGAGAACGTGAAGGAGGTACCCGAGGTGGTGATCAATGTGGTCACCTATTCCATGGTAGAGCAAGTGTCGCTCGCCAGTTGTGAATATCCACGTGGTGTCAATGAATTTGTGAAGGCGGGCCTTAAGGAAGTTGCCTCTGAGATAGTGAGGCCGCCGCGGGTTGCGGAGTCGCCGGTGGCGTTTGAGTGCAAGGTAAACCAGGTAATAGAATTGGGCACAGGTGGCGCAGCAGGCAATCTGGTGATTTGTGAGGTATTGCGCATGCATATCAACGAGGCTGTGCTGGACGCCGATGGTAGGATTGACCCCAACAAGCTTGATGCAGTGGCCCGCATGGGCGCTGATTACTATGTTCGCGTTCGTGGTGAAAACATTTTCAAGGTTCCGAAGCCAAATGAAAAGCTCGGAATGGGAATCGATGAGTTGCCGGAAGCTATCCGCGCAAGTACAACACTTACCGGCAATGATCTTGCAAAATTGGCGAATGTAGAGCGGCTACCCGATTATGCAGGTCTTGCAGGAACCACCACCGAGTTTCTTGAGGCGCGAAAACAAGGAATCCAGTCTGTGCACGGGCTGGCGCAACGCGCTTTGCATAATGGAGACCTTTCAATGGCTTGGCAAATCCTGCTGGCACGCTAGAAAAACGGTTTACTGTTCAGCCGTTTACTGTTCACCGTTCACCGATTACCGATACATCACCGCCTTCACCGCCCGCACCGTCTTCTCCACATTCGGAAGAATTTCCGCGATCAGTGTCGGTGCATAGGGGAGGGATACGTCGAGGTTGTTGATTTTGTGGATGGGTGCGTCGAGGTAATCAAAAGCGTATTTCTGCACATGGTAGGTGATCTCCGTGGCAATGGATGACAACGGCCAGGCCTCTTCAACAATCACCAGACGGTTGGTTTTCTTAACTGACTCAACGACAGCTTTGTAATCGATAGGCCGCACTGAGCGAAGATCGATGACCTCGCAAGAGATGTTCTCCTTTTCCAGTTCCTGTGCCGCAGCCAGGGCCACCTTCATAATCTTGCCAAACGAAACGATGGTGACATCTGTTCCTGCCCGTTTCACATCAGCCAGGCCGATGGGAATCAGGTATTCTTCGGTGGGTACTTCGCCCTTGTCTCCGTACATCATTTCTGATTCCATGAAAATGACCGGATCATCATCGCGGATAGACGACTTGAGGAGGCCCTTTGCATCGTACGGATTTGATGGGACCACCACTTTCAAGCCGGGTGTATTCGCATACCAATTTTCAAAGTTCTGTGAGTGCTGAGCGCCAAGCTGGCCTGCGTTGCCGGTGGGTCCCCGGAAAACAATGGGTACATTGTATTGGCCGCCTGACATGCTGTACATCTTGGCAGCCGCATTGATGATGGTGTCGATGGCAACCAGTGAGAAGTTGAAGGTCATGAACTCAACGATAGGCCGCACACCGTTTGCAGCAGCGCCAACACCAACACCGGCAAAGCCCAGTTCGGAGATGGGCGTATCGATCACGCGGTCAGGACCAAACTCATCGAGCATACCCTGGCTAACCTTATACGCGCCATTGTATTCGGCAACTTCTTCGCCCATTAGGAATACACGGGGGTCGCGGCGCATTTCTTCACTCATCGCTTCCCGCAAGGCCTCGCGGAACTGAATTTCTCGCATATCGTTGTGTAAGTCGGTAAAAATAATACGCGGATCAACAGAATGAAAGCCCGCCGGATATTTCAACGGCTTTTCTTTCCTGTCTATAAACAAAAAACCCTGTCACGTATCGGGACAGGGTTTTTTGAGGATTTGATTGTTTACTTCAGCGCATTGCGGAATGCTTCGGAAGTGTTGAATTTGCTGAACTCCAGATCTGTGAGCGCAGCCTCCTTGAGGGAAGCATCGATGCGCACGGCGTTGGTCAGGTTGCTAACCACCTTCTCGGCGTTGCCTGAACGGGCAGCGGCTACCGCAGCGCCATAGTAGGCTACGGCCATGTTGCTGTTGTTCTTGATGGCTTCGTTGAAAGAGTTTTCAGCGCTTGCATAGTCTTTCGTGAGCAACTGAGCCAGGCCTTTGTTGAAGAGGTTGACATCGGTTGTCAGCGCAGAAGACTCTGAGCGAACGGCAGCATCATACTTCGCCGTGTAGATTTCAGAAGAACCCTTTACGCCATTCACTCCGCGGGCTACATCATTATTGGCACCGTTGAGCGCCTTGTTGGCATAGCTGGCAGCCAGGTATGGGTTGTTGTTCATTAAGGCCACGGAAGCCATGTTGGCATTCACCTCCGGTGTCTCACGGATCTTCTTGGCGAGCTCCAGTTGGGTAGTGGCCTTACCGGCCAGTTCGGTTGCGCGCGAGGGATTTTCGATGGCCTGCTGGATGTATGTTGCGCCAAGGTTGTTGTGCGCATTCCAGTTGGTGCCCTTCTTCGTGGCGGCTTCATAAATGGCAGCCTTCTCATCCAGTGAAGGTGTGAGAGAAGCGGAATACATCAGCTCCTCAAAGCTGAGCGCATCGGCTGAACCGCCCTGCGTGATCTGTTTGGCCAATACAGAAATCTCTGCATCAGTCTTCTTATTCTTGATCGTCAGGATCTCAGTCTTCGCGGTACGGAGGCCGGGATAAACATCCTTGAACACTTTCTTGTAGGTGGAAAGTTTCTTCATTTGCTTCTCCTGGTCTTCGAATGAGCCACCGCTGTTGATGATGTTCAGGTATGCTGATTTTTCATCTGATGAAATGCCCTCGTAAGAAGCAAGGGCAGCTTTGAAACCATTCCAGTCATCAACGACAGGCTTGAGAATAAACTTGATGGAATCGGCCATTCCTTTGTAGTCGTACTTCTTCATTTGGTCGCGATAGTACTTCTCAATGGCCTTGGCACGATCTTCAGAAAGCTTGCTGTTGATCCGCTCACGGCCTTCAGGAGAGTGAGTACCGGTGATGCTGACAGTACGGGTCACGTTTTTGGAGGCGATAAATGCATCCAGTTGTTTCCCTTTCTCGCTTGAAATTTCTGTCTTGCGAAGAACTGCTTTACTCTGCTCGAAAATGAAATCAGGAATGATGATCGGCACAATTTCCTCCTTGTTGTTGTATCCGTGATCCGCAAATGCAGCGAAGTAAGAATTTTTCACCAGCTTGGAAGTGGTGATAACACCCGGAGCAACGTCCATACGAGGCGTTGTCTTTGAGCTGGTGCCCTTGGCAGCCACTCCTTCTACCTGAACCGTACCGGTTTTGTAGGCAGGCTGGTATGGGAAAGCGATTGTCTTGGAGAGTTTGGGCTGCTCAGTGGCTGCACTGGCGAAGTCATCGCCATTGAAGACGATGGCCGGCAGGGACAGTTCCTGGTCACCATACTTGTAAAAGCTGTTCAGGGTATAGGTCGTCCCTTTTTTCAGCATTTTCACTGGGAGGGACGCCGACATTTCATATTGTACGGAATCCTTGTGCACTTCCAATGGGTTAGGAGCAACCTGAAGGTTCTGCTGCTTCGCCAGTTTGATCATTTGTGGAAGCGTGCAGCCGGTCACACCGAGCATGCTGATGATGATTAACGAGTATACTGCTTTTCTCATGGATGGTTTATTTGAGGTTACAAAATCGAGTGCCAAAGCTACGTTTATGAGCCTTTTTATGCAATTAAAGTCAAAAAATTAACTGCCGGGCGGCCCTGAGGGTCGGCAAACGGCGTATATTTGCTGCAGATTTTTATCATCAATGAAGTGCCTCAGCGAGGCAAATGTGGATATTGACCCTGTGGAGCAAATGAAGCGAATCAGTCAGTTTTTTGAGAATCACGCTTTTGGCGTATGCTCCGCATTGGGTGAAAAACTTGGCATTGCCTCCTCCAGCATCCGGTTGTTCTTCATTTATGCCTCCTTCCTTACGCTGGGTTCCCCGGTCATCATTTACCTGGGGCTCGCATTCATCATGAACTTACGCAAGCATCTCCGCCGCAGCAACAGTTCGATCTGGGACTTTTAGCCAAGCACGTCGGTCGCTTTTCGCTTTCCGAGTATAAAAAAATCCCACACCACCCAGCCAGGGTATTGGTTGGTAAGATTTCGGTATCCAAAGACTGCTGACCGCTTTCGGCGAGCGATCTCTCTGCCAAAGTACCTTACAAAATGCGCATGTGCGCGCAACACCGCAAGGCCATCCAATACAGTTCCAGAAAGAATAAACTTGAACGCTGCGATCCAATCAAGGATGATTCGTAGCGGAAACTTTACAATCAATTCACCGGGTGGGAGGTTGTTATACAACAGGCTGAGGCCATTGCGGAAATTGTAATAAGTCTTGCGGGGATTCGATGCCGATAAGGTGCCACCACCGACGTGATAAACACAGCTCGAGCCCGTGTAGTAGATACGGTACCCTGCACGCTGTAGCCGCCAGCAAAGGTCAATTTCCTCCATGTGGGCAAAAAAATCCTCATCCAACCCGCCAAGTTCATGGAAACACTCGCTTCGAATCATCATGCAGGCGCCCGATGACCAGAAAATTTCCCGCTCATCATTGTATTGACCATGGTCCTTTTCCAGAACATAAAACAACCGGCCCCGGCAGAATGGATAACCCATTGTGTCGATCAGACCGCCACCCGCACCTGCGTACTCGAAATGATCTTTCTGTCCCTCGGACAAGATCTTGGGTTGGACGGCCGCCACTTTAGGATGAGCGTCAAGAACTTTCTCCATGGGTAGCAGCCAATCTGGCGTGACTTCTACATCAGAATTCAGGAGCACGTAGCGACTTGCCTTAACCTGCTTCAGTGCCTTATTGTACCCGCCACAGAATCCGAGGTTGGCATCCAAAGAAATCCGCTCAACATCCGGATGATGATCGGCTAACCAAGGAAGAGAATCATCTGTCGATGCATTATCGGCAACAATGATGCGTGCATTACCGCTGTAGGCCACCACAGAGGGAAGAAATTTCTGCAGCAGCGCGCGACCATTGAAGTTGAGGATGACGACCGCCGTGTCACTCATCCCATCATCTGACTAAGGTCGAAACCAGGAATGTTGGGCAGCAGCCCTTCCGTACTCTTTTGCAAAGCTTCCTTGGCGCGGATTTCTGCCTCCTCCATCGCTTTGTTGACGGCGGCGACGACGAGATCCTGAACGATAACTTTGTCGTTGCCGGTCAGGATGGACGGGTCAATTTCAATGGCCAGAATTTTTCTCTTTCCGTTAACCGTAGCCCTAACCATGCCCGCACCGGCTTCACCGGTCACGACAATTGTGTGCAAGTTTTCCTGCGCCTCGCGCAATTTAGCCTGCACCTCCTTCACCTTACCCATCATCTTCATCATGTCCAGCATAGGCATGTCGTTCGTTTGTTCGGCAAAGGTAATGGACTCCGGGGATTTAGCGGAAGAGGGCCACAGTGCCTTCTTCTGAAAAGGTCCTGCCAGCCTTGTCGGTGATTTCCACCTTCCATACATAGGTTGACGCAGGCATCGGTTTCCCGTTGCTGCTGCCATCCCAGGGCTCGTTCTTTTCTGAAGAAAATATCAATGCGCCCCAGCGGTCAAATATGCTCATCTTGATTTTGACTATGTATTGCCCCTGAACGATAAAGCCATCATTGAGGTTATCGCCATTGGGAGTAAAAGCCGTCGGATAAAAGAGGTTGGCATTGCGAATGAAGATCAACTCATTAGAGTTGCCTTCGCCCATCGCCACTTCATTGGGAATGGCCCTCACGACATAGCGTAGATATTGATTCTCCGGGTCTGCCGCATTGTCCAGAAATGTGGTATCCGTTTGTGTGATTGCCTGGATGAGCACTCCGTTGAGGTCATATTTTTCAAGAATGTAGTGCTGGACACCGTTCTTAAATCCGTGATAAGTCGACCAGACCAGGTTTACGTCATTATTTTGGCTGAGCACGCCAGTCAGCTGTACCGGGCACACGGCACTGCCTGGACTGCTGGCATTGTCGCACTTGTCGATGTAGTCAATCTTGTAGCAGAACTTTCCGCTGGTTGTGTAGACCCCATCATTGAAAGGTGAGCCGGGTATATTGACATAAAAACTGTAGGGACTTCCTGATGAGGAACGGTTAACCGAGTGATTGACGGGTACGAATAGCGGGTCCTGGGTCCAGGTCAACGTAGCGCCGTTGGCGGCCACTGTAGCGGTGACGTTGTCTATCGCCGTTGGAATTAGATTCGAAAATGCAGTTCCACATTTTTCCAGCGACACGCTGGTCCTTCCACTGCCATAGTTGGCTGTGACACGATAACAGTACTCCGTTTTGCATTCTACATCCCCATCATTGAATGGTGATGCACCTACGGTAACGTATGGATTGCTGTTACGGGTAATGCTGTAATTGACAATACCGGTTGCTACCATGTTTGAGGTAACGACAACGACATCGCTCTGTGGGGTAACCGTGAGTCGATTGGTGCACATGATGTTGGAATAGGTGTAGGTATTCAAGCAGGGATCGTAGGCACCCAGGCGAAAACAATAGAAATTCTCATCCAACTTCAGGTCGTTGACGTCCAATGTGCTTACTCCGTATAGGGTCCTGAAACCCTGGATGGTGCTCGCATTGTTTAAGGCGACCTCAAGTCGGTATTGTATGTTGATGGCCGTGGTGAAATCAAGCGTGATGCTGGTTGGGTCCACAGCGGTAATGGTATTCAGCGTCGGCGCAGGGAGTGTTAGCAGCGTCGTGAAAGGTTCGGTTTTCGCTGTACAGTTATCGGCCGAACTGAGATCTCTCCCTCGAACCGAAGCTGTGTAGGTTCCGGGCCCCGGAAAGGTAAAAGAAGGTGTTTGAATGTTGTTGGAAAAGGGAAGAATGTGTTCGGGTGTTCCGTCGTTGGTGAAGTCAATCAGGTATTGATCGTAGTTGTTGTCTGTAACCTTGATCGCAGCACGTGAACCGGAGCAGGCATAGATTTCAAAGGTTGGCTGGATGTTTTGGTCGACTGTGATGACGATATCATCAGCCGAAATACTCTGAGGCTGAATGGAAAGGGTATAGGTTCCTGGCGTATTATAGGTGTGTGTGAATATGTTCTGTTGATTGGGCGTATTGTCGCCCCAGTTCATGGTGCATGGCTTCGTAGTGTTGCATTCACCCGCAGGAACACTGACGATGGTTACCAGGAAGGGGGCACACCCTTTCTTCTGATCCACCTGGAAAAATCCATTGCGGCTGTTGTAGGGTTGCGCCAATGTTTCCAGGCCTGCGAAAACCAATCCTGCCACCCACATAAGGTGGAGCCATCGTTTGTTGAAGCGATACTTGCGCGTCGTGGACTCCGTCATTTTCTAAAGGTCGATATTCATACAGAACGCCTCCGCTTTTATCAGATCATTGTGCATCAGACGGTCTGTTTCCATAAACGGTACTTGCGCCCGAAAAGTATCAACAAACTTTTCCAATACTGTTGAAGTCTTTGTCGGATGGCGGAAGTGGAGCCCCTGCGCCGCTGTGATCAGTTCGATGGCCAAAATTCCATATGCGTTCTTCACCACCCGGTGAGCTTTCAGCGCTGCATTGGCCCCCATGCTTACGTGATCTTCCTGACCGTTTGATGAAACGATCGAATCCACTGAGGCAGGGGTGCAAAGTTGCTTGTTCTGGCTCACCAGTGAGGCGGCTGTATACTGAGGCATCATGAGTCCTGAGTTAATCCCCGGATTGGCCACAAGGTAATTCGGAAGTTCACGGGCTCCGCTAATCAGTTGATACGTGCGCCGTTCAGAGATGCTGCCCAATTCCGCCACAGCGATGCTGAGAAAATCCATGGCAAGCGCCAGCGGCTGACCATGGAAATTTCCCGCTGAGATGATTTGATCATCTTCCGGGAAGACGTTGGGATTGTCGGTCACGCCGTTCACTTCCGAAAGAATGACGTTTGTGCAATAATCGATCGCGTCCAGACTGGCACCGTGAACCTGCGGGATACAGCGGAAAGAGTAAGGATCTTGAACGTGCTTTTTCTGTTGCTTGATGAGTTGGCTGTCTGAGAGTAAGCTGCGAATTTCTTCAGCAACTCTTGACTGTCCTGCTTGAGGACGGATGGTGTGCACCTTGCTGTCAAAAGGTTCTATCCTTCCGTCGAACACATCGAGTGACAGTGCACCTATTCGGTTGGCGAGTTTGAGCAGGCGATGGGCATGGATTACACACCAGGAGCCGAACGCAGCCATAAACTGGGTTCCATTCAATAGGGCAAGCCCTTCCTTTGCCTGAAGATGAATGGGCTTCCACGCGAAGCGATCGAGAATTTCTTTCGAAGGGTATTCTTTCCCCTCAATGCGGACTTCTCCTAGCCCGATCAAGGGAAGGCTAAGATGGGCCAATGGCGAAAGATCGCCGGAGGCCCCGAGGGAACCCATCTCATATACCTTTGGGTAAACGCGATTATTGTAGAAATCGATCAGACGCTGCACTGTTTCTACCTGAACGCCGGAGTAGCCATACGACAGTGACTGTACCTTCAGAAAGAGCATGAGTCTTACAATCTCGTCAGGAATGGCAGGGCCCATGCCACACGCGTGCGACTTGACGAGGTTTTCTTGCAAACGCTCGAGGTCCTCACCCGGAATATGCTTGTTGTACAGTGACCCAAACCCCGTATTGATACCGTAAACAGGATTTGCGTCGGACCGGATCTTCTTGTCGAGATATTCGCGGCAACGCTGAATCTTTGCGTGAGCCTCCTTGCCCAGCGAAAGAACCTGGCCTTCATCCAGCACCGTCTGCAAGTCATGGAGAAGAAGCTGTTTTCCGGAAATGGTATGGGTACTCACTTCGATTGGGTTGAAAGAAATTGCTCCATCGTCTGCATGTGCTGTTCACCGGTCTTCATGTTCTTTACGGCCAGCACACCCGATTTCATTTCGGCGCTGCCGATAACAACGCATAATGGAATTTTTTTTCGGTCGGCATATTCAAGCTGCTTCTTGAGTTTAACGGTGTCAGGATAGATCTCTGAAGGTATCTCCCGAGCGCGAAGGGTTTGAACGATGCCCATGCCATAGCGCATACAGGCATCGTCAAGATGACATATCAATACTTGCGAACTGCGTTGTGTTTCTTCTGGGAAGAGATTGAGTTCTTCCATGGCATCGTAGAGCCTGTCGACACCAAAAGAAAAACCCACGCCGGAGCTTTTCTCTTTGGAGTCAAAAACGGCGGTCAGATTGTCGTAGCGGCCGCCTCCACTCACACTGCCGATTGCGGCATCATGTACCTGGACTTCAAAAATGCAACCGGTGTAATAGCTCAGCCCTCTGGCGAGTGCAATGTCGATTTCTACCTTATCGGCGGATGCGCCGAAGGCTTTAACATAGTCAAGGACTTTCTCCAGGTCATTGATGCTATTGGCTGCCTTTTCCTGGGTTCCGAGTTTTTGACGCAACAGAAGGATTTTATCGTGCGAGGTGCCACGGGTATTGAGGATCCCGAAGAGTGCATTCATGGCGTCTGATGAGAATCCTTTTGCGATAAGTTCCTCCTTCACACCGGCTTCGCCAACTTTGTCGAGCTTGTCGATGGCAACAAACAACGCACCTTCCTTGTCGCCCGCGCCAGCGAGTGTGGCGAGTCCTGCGAGGACTCCACGATGGTTGATCTTGATGGTATAGTGTTTGATGCCGAGTCCAGTGAACACGTCTGTGATCATGAGAATGATCTCCGCCTCGCAGACCAGGGAATCGGTGCCCACTACATCAGCATCGCACTGGAAGAATTCGCGGTAGCGCCCCTTCTGCGGGCGATCGGCGCGCCACACCGGTTGAATCTGGTAGCGCTTGAACGGGAAAGTAATTTCGTGCCGGTTCATTACCACGTACCTGGCGAAGGGTACGGTGAGGTCGTACTTGAGTCCTTTTTCAGCGATTGCCTGCGTCAGTTTTCTGGAATCCCGGGACGAGAGGAGGGCGCCATCGGCAGCTTTGAGGAAATCGCCGGAATTAAGAATCTTGAAGAGAAGTTGATCACCTTCTTCGCCGTACTTTCCAGTGAGGGTTGAGAGGTTTTCCATGGCTGGCGTTTCGAGGGGCAGGAACCCGTACCGTTCAAACACAGAACGTATTGTTTGAAAGATAAACTGGCGCTTGGCCATGACGGCAGGCCCGAAGTCCCGAGTGCCTTTGGGAAGAGTAGGTCGATCCATAATTCGAGGGCCAAGTTAATCACTAGGCTACAGATTCATCGATTTTGTAGCTCATTGGAAATAATCCGGAATCGACTACCCGAAAACCGGGAAATCTGATTAGTTTTGCACCCTTTAAAATAGAACAACATGTCCGTAACCCGATTGAAGCGCAAGAACCGCAAAGACAAAGCGATCGCCGCCCGCCGCAGGCAAACCCTCAAGATCCAGGGATTTAAGCCGGTAGCAAAAGGTATCGATGTCGAGGCGATCAAGGAAGAATTCAAGGCCAAGAAGGCAGCGAAGAAGTAATTCGATGATTCGATGATTCGTTGATGGAATTCCTAATTAAGGATTGATTCATCGACTTGCTGTCCTCGTTTTCCCAATTCTATTACCTCCATTTTGCCGATTTTTCCCCTTTGGATTTCCATGCGTATGAGCGTACGCATGGCGTGGAATCCCTGCTGCCCGGCGGCGCCGGGATTGATGTAGAGCAGGTTACGGGCTTCATCTTTCTTCACCTGGCAGATGTGTGAATGTCCACAGATGAGGACATCGGGGATTCGCTCTTTCAATACCTTTTTTATTCGTGCGTTGTACTGCGGTGGTCTTCCTGCAATGTGGGTCATGAAGATCGTCACGCCCTCGCGCTGAAGCCACAGGTCTTCCGGAAAGCGCGTGCGCATGGCGGTGTCATCAATATTTCCGTAGACGGCCTGCACGGGCTTAATTTTCTTCAGCGCATCAATCACCGCCATATCACCAATGTCACCAGCATGCCAGATTTCGTCACAAGAGGCAAAGTGTTGCCCGATGGTAGGATCGAGGTAGCCGTGGGTGTCGGACAGTAGACCGATGAGCAATTTGAAAATTTGAAGATTTGAAAATGACGTTCACTGACCCAATAACGCGTCAAGCGCCTGATCAATTTCCTTTATCCTTGGGTATGCGTTGTTGCTGAGGATGATGATGGTTTTGTCAACATCAATGTATCGGACTAGGCGTGTGGAATAACCTGGGTTGGAGCCGGTGTGCCATATCTTCTGGCCCAACGCAGGATGCCGGGAGATCATCCACCCAAAACCATAGTTCGAAATGGAATCGTTGTTGAGCGTGTAAGGAGTGAAGGCCTCTTTCAGTGTTTCCTTCTTTATCAGATTATCGCCGTACAAAGCGCGATCCCATCGCAGCAGGTCTGCTGACGTCGAACTTACACGACCCGGGCCCTTGCGGTTGCCGAGCCATACGATATAATTGGAAGAAGGAAAAGAGTCGGCGCTGACGTAACGGTTCTTCTCCGGTACGAATATGAACCCACGGGCGAAATTCGTCATTGCTGCTTTCTCTTCCAGTGTACGAATGTCGGTGGCCGTCATACCGACGGGAGTAAAAATTCGTTCGCGGCATAGCGTGACAAAATCCTTGCCGGTAACTGCCTCAGCAATGCTGCCCAGCAGCACGTAGCCGGTGTTGCTGTACTGGTATCGTGTGCCTGGCTCGAAAAGCTCCTCGGGATGATACGCGATCAGGTATTGAATGATTTCCAGATTGCCAGCGACTTTGGTCTTATCCCAGTTTTCATCCATGACAGCCTGGTAGTCGGGGAGACCTGACGTGTGGGTCAGCAAGTGCCGGATGGTAATGCCCGGGTACGGAAGGTCCGGGAGATAGTCTTTCATTGGACTATTGAAAGATAGTTTTCCTTCTTGTTGCAGCATCATGATAACCATCGAAGTGAAAGTCTTGGAAACTGATGCGAGTTCAAAGACCACTGTGGTATCCATCGTCAATTTGCTCTCCATGTCGCGGAAGCCAAATGCCTTATGAAAGACGGGCTTGCCGGCATCGGCGATCATCACCACGCCCGAAAATTCCGGATGGGCTATGAATAACGAATCCAGTTGAGTGTTCAGCGATTGGGCATTCCTGTCAGGCGTCTGGCAGGCTGCCAGGATGAAAAGGAAGAGAAGCGTGAGGACAGATGGTCGCATAAGTGATGGAATCAACTGGAATAATTGAACTACTTGATTTTCTTCTTCAGATCCTCGATGTATTGTTCCATGGTGGCCGTATGACCCATCATATACTTTGAAATGAACCGGAACATGGGATTATAAACTTCGCCATTCTCGGTAATGGTCAATGTACAGCCCGTACCCTCCATAGTAAGTTCATAAGTCCAGGACCCGCCAAATGGGAGGTCAGGTGTGATAATCGTAGTGACCAGTCGTTCCGGAGGCATAAAATCGTCCACGCGGTATTCAATGGCCTCACCATCGGCGTTGACTTCGGTAAATGAATTGTTCCCATCGCGGATTTCCTTGAGGTCGGATCGCCAGGCTGGCCACGAATTAAAGTCCGTGAGAATGGCCCACACTTGTTCCCGGCTGGATTGAAATGTGTAGGAGGCCGTGGCTGTGTGTTTTTCAGGAAGGGTACTGCCGGTGATGAACATCGCGACAATCAGAATCCCTAGAATAATCAGCAGACGGATAAACCACTTCATCGGATGTGTGAGTTTGACCGACGAAGTTAACAGACTTTTTCTAATTCGGTACAGGTTACAATCCTGTCTTCAGGTCTGGTACAAAATCAAGAATAATGGAATTCATGCAGTATCTCAGTCCCGTGGGAGGAGGGCCATCGTTAAAAAGATGGCCGAGATGGCTGTCACATCGACCGCAAAGCACTTCGGTGCGATTCAGTCCATGGGAAGTGTCAGGTAGATAGGTCACACTGTTTTTGCGCGATGTCTCAAAGAAGCTTGGCCAGCCGCAGTTGCTCGAGAATTTTGAATCGGATCGGAAGAGTTTGTTGCCACAGACAGCGCAATAGTACGTTCCCAGTCCAGTGTAGTTCCAGTATTTTCCGGTGAAGGCCTTCTCGGTTGCCTTCTTCCTTCCCACCTGGAAGATGCTATCGGGCAGCACCGTCTTCCAAATGGAATCAGGTACCTGGATAACCGTCGTATCGGTACGGGAGTAGTAGGGGTTGCGCACCATAACCACAGGGGTGGTATTCTGGGTAACAATTTCTTTTTTCGTTGGCGTGTTACAAGCCACGATAACGAAGAGAAAGATTGCGATCAGTGGGGGAAATGTTTTGTTCATGCGGAAGGACAAAACTAGGCAATCAGCACGAATTGGGGAATTTTATCCTTTCAGTCCGGCATCCTTGAGTATGGAATTTAGAGTCCCTGTTGGAATATCCTTGCTATGTATTGGCACAACAATGATCTTAAACCCCTGTTTGCGGTAGATCGCGTGGCTCCCCGATTGACGCACAAAAACGAAACCTGCTTTTCCCAGTTCTTTGATCAGCTCCTTAGGCTTCATCCAATGTCTGGGCTGTCTGACGGGCGATTTCTTCCTCCATTACCGCATCAAGATAAAGCTGCACGGCGTCCTTTAGGTTCTCCAGTGCCTGGTTGACGGTTTTTCCATGCGTGTGACAACCCGGCAGTTCGGGGCACCAGGCATGAAACTCCTCTCCATCTTTTTCAACCTTGAATGAAAACGGCATTTTTTCCATAGTTAAAAATACAAATATTTTGCTCTATCCAGTCAACGGCAAGGTGCCTTGCGAAGTTCCCCTTAGAGGAACCACCTTATTGGAGTGAAGCTAAAGCTCACACGGTTTAGCCGACTGATGAGGGAATCCCCAGCGAACAGTTTGTCCCTCACCCGACAAGCGGGACCTTGATAACCATGTCCACTTTGAACCTTAGACTCCTTCGACTTTGGACTGGCCCCCTGCCCCGACCATTGGTGTAAACTTTTTTCCTTTCCTGGGTAGGGCCCGTTGCAACAAACAATAGTGTTACCTTAACATATATTATATGCTGGTCAGCTACCTCAAGATCGCTCTGCGGAGCCTGCTCAAGAACAAGGTCTATTCGATCATTACGATCTCCGGGTTGGCCATCGGCCTCACCGGGTTCATACTCATCGGCATCTACGTTCGTAAGGAAACCAGCTTCGACAAGGTTTTTTCGAAGGCGCCGTTGATCTATCGCATCAATACAAAGGTCGACGTCAACGGTATCCAGAATACATACTCCGGTGCGCACTATCCCGCCTCCCACGACATGGTGGAAGAATTCCCTGAGGTGAAGAAAGCATTGACCCTATACGATCCGATAACATTCCAGGGTGTGGTGCCGCGGATCAGATACGGCGAGCATGTGTTTTCTGAACGCCGCTTTTTGTTTTCAGATTCATCGTTCTTCTCATTCTTCGATTTTCCGCTGGCCTATGGTGACGCAAGGACGGCCCTTCATGAAGTCAACTCCATGGTCATTACTTACGAGACCTCGCTGAAGCTGTTCGGGCCCGGGAGCCCATTGGGGAAGCTTGTCACGTTCAACGACTCCATTAGCTTCAGGATCACGGGTGTTCTCGAGCCCATCACTTTCAATACGCACCTGCGCTTTGACTATCTCGTCTACTCGAAGAATCTTATTCAATCATTTGTCGGACGCAACATTCAGCTGGACGATGCCTACATCGGCATGTGGTACTTTTCCTACATCATGCTCGCGCCGGATGCCTCTCCGGAAAAGTTGCAAAGTCAGTTTCCTGATTTTGTCAAACGCCACTATCCGCCGCGGTACACCGACAACCATGCGGCTTTGGTGATTCAGAACGTTCAGGATATTCATCTCAAGTCGCAGTTCTCGAGCGGTGATCTTTCACCCAATGGCAATATCGATTACCTCTACATCCTTTCCATCATTGGCGCGCTGCTACTCATCATCGCCTGCATCAACTTCATCAATCTCTCCACGGCGCGGTACATGAACCGCGCCAAAGAGGTGGGTCTGAGGAAAGTAGTCGGCGCCCAGCGCATTCAGCTGATTGCCCAGTTTACGGGCGAGGCGATCGTCATCACATTGCTTTCCGGTGTGGTTTCTTTGGCTGGTGTGTTTTGGATGATTCCATTCTTTAATCAATTGGCGAGCGCCTCACTAGACGCTTCCGAGTTGCTTAATCCAGCCACAATCTATCAGGCAGTAGCCTTCTTTGTGCTGGTCGGCGTTCTTTCCGGCGTATATCCGGCACTGGTGCTTTCCGGCTTCCAGCCCATTCGCGTGCTTAAAGGCATGGTGGAAATGCCCGGCGGCAATTTCAGTTTGAGGAAGGTTCTTGTGGTGCTGCAATTCGCCGTATCCATCACACTCATCATCGGAACCATCGTTGTGTACAGCCAGCTGGACTATTTGCGCAACCGAAGCATGGGCTTTGACCGGGATCAAATGGTCATCCTTCCTGTTCCGGGCATCCCCATTTTCAGGCAGTATCCTTCGTTTAAAGAAGAAGTGGAGCGTTTGTCGAATGTGAAATCAGTCACCAATGTCTCCCACGACCTCGGTCAAAAGAACCTGCCCTACTATCCGGTGATCGCCGAAGGCAAGGACGAGGAGCAGATGGTACCGGTGATGTACGTGGGTTATGATTTCCTTGAGACTTTTGGTATTTCCTTAAAGGAGGGGCGGTTCTTCGACAAAGCATTCAACTCCGACAGTTCGTTGGCGTTTGTCGTGAACGAGGCTGCCGTGAAAACATTTGGATGGAAGGATGCGCTGGGCCGCAAGCTGAAGGAAGGATTCCGCGGTTCGGACTCGACACGCGTCATCGGTGTAATCAGCGATTTTAATTTCGATCCGCTGAAGTCGGGCATCAACCCGCTGGTGATCCAGTTCAGCGGCGCGTTTGGCAATGTGGCCATCAAACTCGGCAGCGGCAACAACATGCCGACGATCAGAGAGATTGAGGATATCTGGGCAAGGATCTACCCGGAGATTCCTTTCAACTATTACTTTCTGGATGAAGGGCTGCGCGCCACGTACGCAGGGGAGGAGCGTATCAGCAAGATATACACGGTGTTTTGTTCGCTGGCACTGCTGATTGCTTCGATGGGCATGTTTGCCCTTGCCTTATATACCATTCGCAAACGCATGAAAGAAATCAGTGTGCGTAAAGTGCTAGGAGCGACAGAATCAGGAATTGTCATCCTGATCTACCGTGATTTCGTACTGCTTATTCTAATCGCATTCGCTGTGGCCACCCCTGTGTCCATCCTGATCTTCAGGGACTGGCTATCAGGCTTTGCCTATCACATCGACCTGAAGCCTGTCTATTTTATTCTCGCGGTAGGCGTGGTGATCCTGATTTCCTGGTTGACGCTGGCCTTCCAGATGATCCGGGCAAGCCGGGTAAATCCGGCGGTAATACTAAAATCGGAGTGAGCTTCCAATTTCTAATTTCCAGTTTCAATTGTGAGACTGGAAATTAGAAATCAGATTCTGACGGGCTTACATCCCCATACCCATCTTGCCTTCTTTTTTTGCGCGCTTCTCCGCCCTCTTTTCCTTGAGGGTTTTCAGCGGCTTCTTCTTGTCTTCTTTCTTCTTGTCTTGACCTTTTGACATAACGGTTCAGCGTTTTAATTGAACAATAGTCAAATCTAATACGGGGAAGATTGTGATGCAATACAGAAAGCCTGCCTGCATAGCCCGGCAATCACACAAATCGCACCCCCGCATCGGAGTTCGTACTTGGAATGTGGTTCATCCGTGCGGGCCAAGTCGTCAGACCTCACAGAAAAGGTTTTCCTGTGGCCCTCTGCCCCACCATGCTCTTTTCCCCGGACTAAAGTCCGGGGCAATCAAACTGATCGCCCCTACGGGGCTTGACCAGTTATTTTGCAACGCAATCAAGACATCCTTCCATCAGGCGAATCAAGGTCCAGATTTTTTGAGGAGTGCTCTCTTAAACGGAGTTCGTACTTCGATTGTGGTTCATCCGTGCGGGCCAAGTCGTCAGACCTCACAGAAAAGGTTTTCCTGTGGCCCTCTGCCCCACCATGCTCTTTTCCCCGGACTAAAGTCCGGTGCAATCAAACTGATCGCCCCTACGGGGCTTGACCAGTTATTTTGCAGCGCAATCAAGACATCCTTCCATCAGGCGAATCAAGGTCTGGCACGGTATAAAATGAAGATGGGCTTGATACTTCTACCAAGCCCATCTCATCAAGTTAATCCTAATTCAAGGCAATCCTCAATCAAGGCAATCCTTAAATCAAGCGAATCAAGGTCATCGCTTTCCTCTCCAGTGTCCTGACCACTGCTTCTTCGGCCTTCTTCCTCCATTGGACGATGACGATGGCTGGTGGACCCTTGGACGGCTGGGGTCGGCGTTACCTGCGGAATGGTATGGGTGACTGTCTACAACAGGCACTGATTTGCTGATCAGCTTCTGAATGTCGCGGAGGTACTCGCGTTCTTCGGTATCGCAGAACGAGAGGGCAATTCCGCTGGCGCCGGCGCGGCCGGTACGACCGATACGGTGGACGTAGGTTTCCGGAACGTTGGGAAGCTCAAAGTTGATGACGTGCGAAAGGTCGTCGATATCAATGCCACGGGCAGCGATGTCGGTGGCAACCAGCACGCGCGTATGGCGTTCCTTAAAATTGCTGAGCGCCTTGATGCGCGCGTTTTGTGATTTGTTTCCGTGGATGGCTTCCGCCCGAACACCGGCTCTCACAAGGTCTTTGGCCACGCGGTCGGCGCCGTGCTTGGTGCGGGTGAAGACCAGAGCCGATTCAATGGCCTCGTTCTTCAAAAGGTGCAGCAGCAGGGAGCGCTTGTCGTTTTTCTCAACGAAGTACATCTCCTGACGCACCGTGTTGGCCGTTGAAGATACGGGCGCGACTTCCACGCGCACCGGGTTGGTGAGGATGGAATTGGCCAGCTTCGAAATCTCGGTAGGCATGGTAGCGGAGAAGAACAACGTCTGCCTTTTCTGAGGAAGACGTGCGATAATTTTCTTCACGTCGTGGATGAAACCCATGTCGAGCATGCGGTCGGCTTCGTCCAGGACAAAGAACTTGATGTGATCGAGCTTGACATAGCGCTGATCCATAAGATCGAGCAAGCGGCCGGGTGTGGCGACGAGCACGTCGACGCCTGAGCGCAACGCGTCGGTCTGCGATTTTTGTGATACACCGCCAAAGATCACCGTATGACGGATACGAAGTTGCTTGCCGTAGGCCGCGAAGCTCTCACCGATCTGAGCTGCAAGCTCGCGGGTAGGTGTGAGAATCAAAGCTTTGATACCGTTGGGGCCTTTCTGGTAGAGTTCGTCGTTGTGAAGAAGTTGCAGAATGGGGATCGCGAAGGCAGCGGTCTTACCCGTGCCGGTTTGTGCGCATCCGAGCAGGTCGCGGCGCTCAAGGAGCACCGGGATGGCCTGTTGTTGGATGGGCGTAGGCGTGGTATAGCCTTCATGTTCGAGCGCACGTAAAATGGGCTCGATAAGATTCAATTTTTCAAATGACATAGATTGTTTTTACTTCCGGCGGAATCGCCAAAAAATGTTTGTTAAAAGATGCGCCTCTTGGGTCAACGCATGGGCTCCGCTTGCAGTGGGGATGCCGTTTTACGGGAATTTGGAGGACTAAAGTGCAAAGATACGAATAATTCTTCGATTGTTCATCAGCGGAGCGAGGAACCGACTGGATGCTGGATACTGGATACTAGATGCTGGACGCTGGATACCGACCGCCACTTACCGTTTACCGATCACCGATTACTGTTCACTGTTTACTGTTCACTGTTCACTGTTTACTGTTCACTGTTTACTGTTCACTGTTCACTGTTCACTGCACCTCCACAATCATCTCCACCTCACAGGCCAAATTCCATGGCAGCGAGGCAACACCAATCGCTGACCGCGCGTGCTGCCCGCGGTCCCCGAAGACTTCGATCATGAGTTCAGTGAAACCGTTGATCACCTGGGGGTGTTCGGTGAACGTTGGCTCAGCGTTGACCATGCCCAGGACTTTCACGATGCGCACTACTTTGTTGAGATCACCGATTTCGGCTTTGAGTACCGTGAGCATGTTGATGCCGGTGGATCGCGCGGCTTGATAGCCCTCGTCAACAGTGAGATCGACGCCGACTTTCCCTTTGTAGGCCTTACGGTCAGAAGTCTCCAAGGGCCCGTTCCCCGAGAGGTAGATGAGGTTGCCGGTTCGTACAGCGCTGATGATCTTTACATTGGGCGGCAGTGTCGGAGCGGTAAGCTCGATACCAAGCTCCTTAATCCGCTCCTCAACATCGTATGCGTAAAGGTCTGTGGTGGATGCTCCTTTCGGATCAGACGCTGTGCAGGCCGCCAAATGGAACAAGAGGAAAAGACTGACTGTTCTCATCGCAAGACTACTTCACAACGGCGCCGCTATTGTCCAACACAATCACATTGCTCCTGAACTTCTTCACTTCTTCCAACTGCGTTTTCTTATCGCCCACAATGAGGTAAACCATATCGGATTCTTTCATGTACTGGTTGATGACAGATTGAAAATCAGCCACGGTCATCTTCATCAACTCTTGCTGATCAGCTTCAATAAAATTGGTGGGCTTGGCATATTTGCTGGATTCACGCAATAAGCTCAGTTTGGAACCGAGGCTCTCATAGGAAAGCGTATTGCTTTTGAGCACTTTGTTTTTGGTTATAGCCACTTCAGCTTCACCGAAGTTCTTGCCATAGTCGGAGAGAATGGATTGAATGATCTGCAACGATGGCAACGTCGCATTGCTTCGAACACTGGTGTTGATAAAGAACGGGGCCTTCTCCTTGACTCGTGAAATGCTGGAGTATGCCCCGTAGGTATAACCTTTGTCGACGCGCAGAATCTGGAAGAGCTTCCCGCTGGAGCCACCGCCCAGAATCTCGTTGGCAAAATCCAGATTGTTGCTGTTCGGGTCCGACGCTGACAGTGCAAGATGTCCGATGGCTATCACGGATTGCTTGGCATCGGGAAAGTCAATGAAATAGACGCTGCCGGCAGGCGCCGAAACGGGCTGACTGGCGGTGATGGGTGCGACCTTCTTTGCTTTCCATGAATCCCTCAACAAAGTGGCTTGCTTCTCAACACGGGCCTGGCTGACCGCACCGGCGATATGCAGGGTGGCATTCTCCGGCGATAAACTAGTTTGGTAGTAATTCTTCAAGTCATCCAATGTAATGGTGCCGGTTGTTTCCAGGGTACCGTTGAGGGGAAGCCCGAGATTGTGATTGGGACCATACATGAGCTTATAGAAATTTCGGCTCGCAATCGCTTGTGCGTTGGCGTCGACACCCTTGAGGTTTGTTTCCAGTGCCTTCTTCAGGCGGTCGTATTCGGCGACGTCCCACCGCGGTTCAAGCAGGATCTCGCGTACCAGCGCGAAGGTGGGCTCAAAATTGCGGGCAAGGCAGCTGGCGTTAATGCGGATTTCCTCGCTGGTGCACTGCACGATAATTGACGACCCCAATAGCCCGATAGCCTCTTCGAGTTCCGCCGGTGTCCGCCGCGCAGTCCCTTGATTCATCAATTGCGCGGTCAGGTTGGCCACTCCGGCCTTCCCTGCTGGGTCACGCATGTGGCCACTGGGGATAGTAATGTCAAAGCTCACCAACGGAATTTCGTTGTTCTCAATACCGATCAAAGATAATCCATTCTTGGCGGAGTTCGTCCATACGGCAGGCATTTTGAAGAGCGGCGTTTCTCCAAAAGGGGGCTCCGAGCGATCGTGCTTGGTAGGTGTCTTTGGCGTGTTGGCTTCTCCGCCGCGAGAGACGGATTCGCTTTGCACGTTGGCGACGACTTGTTCCTGCCAAACAGTTGCCGGCACAGATCCGGCTACCGCGAGCGCTGTCTGTCCTTTTGGAACGACGCTGGTCATCACGTAGTTCTTTCCTTTGATATACTGGTTGTACACGCGCATGACATCTGCACGCGTTACGGCCAGCGTGCGTTCAGCGGAGGTGACAATGAAGGCAGGATCACCGGCAAATTCGTTGTCTTGGGAAAGGGTGAAGGCTTTGCCGAGCACGGTGGAAATCCTTTGGTAGAGACTGGTTTCCAATTGCGCCTTGATGCTTTCGAGTTCGGAATCTGTGAAGCCGTCTTTCTCAAAACGGGACATGCCCTCCTCCAGGGCAGCCTTCACATCGCCCAGGTTGACACCGGCGTTGGCGCGTACGCGGAATTGAAACTCTCCGGCAAGTTCATTGCTGCTCTGGCCACTGCTCACACCCGGGGCCAGTTTCTTTTCCTCGACGATGACTTTGTAGAGTGGGGACTTGCGGCTCCCGCTGAGCAGTTCGCCCAGGACATCAAGAGCATAAGTATCGGGATGTAGATTCTGCGGTGAGGGATACACCATTCGCAACTCGGGCAGGCGGGCAAAACCGTCTTCAAAAGACAATGACTTGGTCTGCGTGAGCGTCACGGGCATGGGTTTCATCGGCTTGACATCAGGACCTTTGCGTATTTCGCCGAACCACCGCTGAACCTTTTCCTTTGTTTCGGCGATGTTGATATCACCGGCGATCACGAGCGTGGCGTTGCTCGCACCGTAAAACTCATCATAAAATTCCCTTACGTCAGCCAAGGTAGCCGCCTGCAGGTCGGGGAGAGAGCCGATGACGCTCCAGTTGTACGGATGATCTTTGGGATACAGATTACTGCTGATAATTTCATCGGTGTATCCATAGGGTGCATTGTCAACGCGCTCCCGCTTTTCGTTTTTCACCACTTGCTTCTCTGCTTCCAGCGCTTCCGGGGTCACCGTATTGATCATGAATCCGAGCCGGTCGGAATCAATCCAGAGAATCTTGTCGAAGGCATCTTTGGGGACCACCTCATAGTAGATCGTGCCGTCTTCCCAGGTTCCTCCATTGCGCTCGCCGCCCCATTCGGGAATAAGTTTTCGGTTGGCACCCTGTGGCGTGTTCTCCGAGTCATTAAACGACATATGCTCAAAGAAGTGGGCAAAACCTGTCTTTCCAGGCTTCTCCCGGCTTGATCCCACGTGCATCATGGTAGCTACCGCCACAATGGGATCGGAATGATCCTCATGAAGAACCACCTCCAGTCCGTTATCCAGCGTGAATTTTTCATACTCCAGCTTGAAGTCCTTCATACCACCAGCCTTCTGACTGAAGCCAGCAAGCGAGAGGCCAAGCGAAACGATGATCAGGAATGTTGCGCGAAATTTCATAGTGCAAGATTTATCAATCCAATTCTCCTTAACGGTACTACCTATTATCAGGTTGTACCCCGATGTTTGGGTACTCACCCCTGACCCCTGTTCCCTGACCCCTCACTCTTTCTCCAAAAACGGATACCGATAATCCGTCGGCGACACAAACGTCTCTTTAATGGTCCTCATCGACACCCAGCGCATCAAGTTTGCCTTCGCACCGGCTTTGTCGTTGGTGCCGGAGCCGCGGGCACCTCCGAAGGGCTGCTGACCCACCACAGCGCCGGTTGGCTTGTCGTTGATGTAGAAGTTGCCGGCGGAGTTCACCAATTTCTTCGTCGCCATCTCAACAGCATAGCGGTCCTTGGCGATGATGGATCCTGTGAGAGCGTATGGTGAAGTCTGGTCAACAAGCTCGAGGGTTTCTTCAAAGTTTTCGGCGTGATAAACGTATATCGTCAGTACCGGACCGAAGATTTCTTCACACATGGTAATAGAGGAAGCATCTTTGGTTAGGATTACCGTGGGTTCAATGAAATATCCTTTGGACTTGTCGCACTTGCCGCCGGCGATGATTTCATTCATGGGGTTGGCTTTGGCTTTTTCGATGTAGCCAGAAATTGAGTCAAAGGCTTTCTCATCGATCACCGCATTGATAAAGTTGCCGAAGTCTTCGGTGCCGCCCATCTTGAAACTCTTGAGGTCGGCAATGAGATATGCCTTCACATCATCCCAGATGTTGGAAGGAATGTACGCACGTGAAGCAGCCGAACATTTCTGCCCCTGGTACTCGAATGCGCCGCGCGATAATGCTGTGGCAACGACTTTCGGATCAGCGCTCTTGTGCGCGACAACGAAATCTTTTCCTCCGGTCTCGCCGACGATGCGTGGGTACGACTTGTACTTCTGAATGTTGGCGCCGATGGTTTTCCACATGCCCTGGAAGACGCCGGTGCTTCCCGTGAACTGGATGCCGGCAAAATCACGATGACTGAAGATCGCATCACCGGCCGTGGGTCCGCTTACATAAACAAGATTGATAACGCCGTCGGGGAGGCCTGCTTCGCGGAGGATCTGCATGAAGACGCTGGCAGAGTACACTTGCGTATTGGCGGGCTTCCACACAACGGTGTTGCCCATCATCGCCATGCTGGTGGGCAGATTGCCACCGATGGCGGTGAAGTTGAAGGGCGTCAGCGCAAACAGGAAACCTTCCAGCGGGCGGTACTCCATGCGGTTCCACACCCCGGGGCTTGACTCCGGCTGCTCGTTGTAGATCTGTCCCATAAAGTAGACATTGTAACGAAGGAAGTCGATGAGTTCGCAGGCAGCGTCGATCTCGGCCTGGTAGGCGTTCTTCGACTGACCGAGCATCGTGGCCGCGTTCATTTTATAACGGTAAGGACCTGCCAGCAAGTCGGCGGCCTTGAGGAAAATGCTCGCGCGGTTTTCCCATGAAAGGTTCGCCCAGAGTTCTTTCGCATTCATGGCCGATTGGATAGCCTGCTCCACGTGGCTCTTGTCGCCTTCGTGGAAATGGCCGAGGATATGTTTGTGGTCGTGGGGGGGAGCGATGTTTTTTGTTTTCCCCGACCGCACCTCTTCACCGCCGATGTACATCGGGATGTCGAGTTTGGTGTTGCGGGCTTCTTCGAGGGCTTTTTTTAGTGCCGCGCGTTCTTTCGTGCCGGGGGCGTAGGAGAGAACGGGTTCGTTTTTCGGGATGGGTATGTGAAAGAATCCGGTAGACATGGTGTGCGTTTTTTGGAGTGCCAAAAGTACGAAAAAACTGCCCGCCAGATCAGAGCAGTTTCTTCAATTCCTCGAGGGAATAAATCTCATGGGTAACGGTCGCCGAGTGGGCTGTGCGGCCTGGATTGAAGAAAATGGTATCGATCCCGGAAGCTCTTGCGCCGGCGATGTCGGTCTGGAGATTGTCACCGATCATAACAGCAGACTCAGGTTCATGCCCGGATTGCAACAGAGCGAATTCGAAGATCTTCGTCGATGGCTTCTTGTTGCCAGCCCGCTGGGATGTCACCACGTGCTTGAAATAATGACGGATGCCGGCCGAGTCCATCTTTGTGTACTGGATCTCGTCAAATCCATTGGTCACGACTGTCATCGGGTAGCGGGGGTGAAGGTAGTCGAGCGTTTCCTTTGCCTGGGGCAGAAGGTTCTTTTTCAACGGGAGTTCGCGCAAGTAGACAGCCGAGAATTCCACCGAGAGTCTGTAGTTATCTACGCCTGTTTCCTGAAATACTCTCTGAAATCTTTCCATGCGGATCACCTCCTGGCCGATCAGTCCGCGGTCGTATCGGTCCCAGAGATCGACGTTTACACGTCGGAACGTTTCGAAGAAATAGGGGAAGCTGGTGACGCCCTGATCTTCCAGACGGAAACGTTCAAACAAGTCCCGGAGTGTCTCCTCCGAGTTGGCTTCGTAGTCCCACAACGTATGGTCGAGGTCGAAGAGAATGCAGGAATAGGATTTCATCGGGAGGCCGTGTACCCCAGGGGCTGGATATGGAACTTGTTGAGCGCCAGTTCGCGGTTGTTGAACAGGGTTTGAAAAGTCTGCAAGTCCTTTTCCAGAATCGGATCGCGTTTGAGGAAGTCGAGCATGCGCTTGAGGATGTCGATCACTTCTTCTTTAATCTGGTAGAAGACCCACTGGTTGTGTTTGCGTGAGGACAAGATGCCAGAGTTTTTCAGATAGATAAGGTGTCGTGATGTTTTGGCCTGCGTGAATTCGAGAATATGCTCCAGGTCGCTGATGCACATCTCACCGTTGGTCATGATGAGGTGTAAAATGCGCAGCCTGGACGTGTCGGAGCAGGCAAGGAAAATCTGTGCCCCCAGGTCGATATTAAAGTGTTTTAATCTCACCGTATTTGCGCGACCAAATTAGTCAAAAACCATTTGCCCCCATCGGGGTTAGGCAGATACTGACCTTCTCCATATCTTTGGGCCCTTTGGCAGCATGAAGCGTTCGACAGTGTATGTATGGGTGTTGGTCCTCGTGGCGGGAGCGCTTTTTGCGAGTTCACCCGCGCACGGGCAAGGGTACAATAAGCGTCGTATCATCCAGCTTTCCGGTATCATCCTGGGTGAGGACAGCGTGAGTGGTCTACCCGGTGTGCACGTCTATGTGCCCAAGGCCGGCCGAGGCACTTCCACGAACATAACGGGTTTCTTTTCCATGCCGGTTCTGGGTGGCGACAGTATCGTCATCAGTTCGGTGGGCTACCTCCGCCAAAGTTATATTGTTCCAACCGACCTCAATGAAGATTTCCTGACCATTGTCGTTGAAATGACGACCGACAACACATTTTTGCGAGAAGTAACCATCCTTCCATTCCCAACGGAAGAGGTATTCAAGCAGGCAGTCCTGGCGCTCAACGTGCCGATGGACAATGGTATTGACCGAAGGAATCTGAATTCCGAGCTGATGGCGCTGATGATGCGCACGACACCGATGGACGGCAATCTCAACTATCGGTATTATATGGATCAGTATAACAGCACCATCTACAACAAGCAGTTGGGAGTGACCAATCCCTTCCTGAATCCGTTTAACTGGGCGAGGTTTTTCAGGGACCTGAAGGCCAACAAAAAGAAGTGACCTTGATTCGCTTGATTTAAGGATTGCTTGATGTTTGATTTGAGGATTGCTTGATAATATTCAGACTCCGTAGCTCAGCTGGTAGAGCAGTTGACTCTTAATCAACGGGTCATAGGTTCGAATCCTATCGGGGTCACTTAGTGCTTATAAGCCAGGTTTAGTCACCTGGCTTTTATTTGTCAGCTGAGTCAGCCCAGTCAATCTTTGCGCGATTGGCCCAATAGAAGAATATGGGAAAGATGAGTAGCGTAAAAATCGTGGCCGTGACAAGTCCGCCGATGATCACGATGGCCAGTGGCTTTTGTGATTCTGATCCGATACCGGTTGAAATGGCTGCCGGGAATAATCCGAGTGCCGCCATCAGCGCAGTCATGATGACAGGACGGGTCCTGACCCGAACCGCCGCTTCAATGGCAGCATCAAGGCTCATCCTGCTCTTGAGATTCTTATAAAACTCAGACTGGAGGATCACGCCATTTTGCACACAAATGCCAAACAGTGCGATGAATCCCACGCCGGCGGATATCCCAAAATTGATGCCGGTGAAATGGAGTGCCGCAATTCCCCCGATCAGCGCAAACGGCACGTTGGCCAATACCAGCGAAGCATCCTTGATGTTGCCGAACAAACCAAAAAGAAGGAAAAAGATCAGCAAGAGGCTGATGGGTACCACTTGGACCAATCGTTTGGTTGCCCTCACCTGGTTTTCAAACTCGCCGGTCCAGCCGATAACGTACCCCTTGGGGAGCTGAACGGAAGTGATAACCCGTTGCTGGGCCTCAGCAATCGTGCTGCCCAGGTCTCTGCCACGTACCGAAAATTTTACCCCCACGAAGCGTTTCGTGTTGTCGCGATAAATGAAGGCCGGACCGGTAATGATGTTCACGGTGGCGATTTCTTTCAAAGGAATCTTTCCTCCACGCATGGTGGGTACCATGAGGAGCATAATGTCATCTTCATTTTTTCTGTAGTCGTACTGGTATCGGATCCGGATGTCGAATTTTTTTTCGTCTTCGTACTTCAAGGTTGCTTTCTTTCCTCCTATGGCCATTTCGATGATACTCTGAACATCTGACTTGAGGACACCATATATGGCCATCTTTTCTTCATCGAGAGACACACTGATTTCAGGCTGCCCGATATTTCTCAATACGCCGACATCTTTGATTCCGTTTACCGCCTTTATTTGGGCAACTACCTGGTCAGCCAATTCGTTGAGGACGTTCAGATCATTGCCATAGATTTTTACGGCGTTGGACGCGTTGATGCCGGCAACCGATTCGGCGACGTTGTCAATAATGGGTTGGGAGTAATTGTAGATAATACCCTGATACTTTCGCAACTGGTCATCCATTTCCTCAACGAGATGGTCCAGCGAGATACTTCGTTCCCATTCATCCCGGGGTTTCAGATTGACTTGCATTTGAACATAGTAGAATCCGCTCGGGTCTGTACCGTCGTTGCTTCTCCCGGTTTGCGAAAGCACGCCGTTGACTTCGGAAAAGCTTGTCAGTTCCTTACGCAGGGTAGAGACCATCTTGACGGTCTCCGGTAGGGCCGTGCTCATGGGTAGCTTGGCCTCCACCCACAACGCACCCTCATTGAGTTGCGGCAGGAATTCGGTCCCCATAAATTTCACTGAGAAGAGTGATGCCGCCAGGATCACCGCCGACACGGCAGCGCTCTTACCTTTGTGCCTGAATGTCCAGGAATATCCCCGGTGGACAACCCGATTGAAGAAGTCGACAATAGGATTGTGTTTTTCCCTGACGTCTGACTGGAGCAATATAGAGGTCAGAACAGGAACCAGGGTGAGTGTAAACAGCAGTGCCCCCAGCAAGGCAAACCCGAGGGTGTAGGCGAGCGGTGAGAACATTTTTCCCTCCACTTTCTGGAACGCAAATATGGGAAGGAGGGCCGAGATGATAATCAGCTTTGAAAAGAAGACTGCCTTGCCCATTTCTGTACCCGATGCCTTGATAAATCCATGCTTGGAGAGTTTGTTGAACTTCTCCATGCCCGTTGTATGTGCCAGTGTAGCCATGGTTACGAAAAGACCTTCAACCATGACAACGGCGCCATCGATGATGATTCCGAAATCCACAGCTCCCAGTGACAGGAGATTGGCGCTCATCCCTTTCAGGTTCAGGCACAGAATAGCGAACAGCAGCGAGAGTGGTATGATGATGGATACGATCAGGGTTGTGCGCCAATCTGCCATAAACAGGAAAACGATAACCGTCACCAGGAGTACCCCCTCTACCAGGTTCTTCATGACCGTTTGCGTACAGTGATCCATCAGGTTGTCGCGGTCATAGAAAACCTCCATACGGATGCCGTCAGGTAATCCAGATTCATTCAGTTCGTTGATTTTCTCTTTGAGCCGCACCAGGACTTCATGAGGATTTTCTCCCTTTCGCATCACGACAATACCCTCAACGACATCGTCCTTGTCGTTGAGGCCAACCTGACCTACACGTGGCGCGCTCGACTCAGCTACCGTTGCAATATTTTTTACAAGGACGGGGTTGCCATTAAAGCTGTCAACAATACTGTTTTCAATGTCTACAATGGAGTTTAAGAGGCCCAGCCCACGCACAACGTAGGCCTGCCCGTTTTTTTCAATGACATCACCGCCAACATTCAGGTTGCTCTTGGCTACTGCCTCAAAGACTTCCAGGGGTGTGAGGTCATACTTTTGAAGTCTCACCGGATCAATTGATATTTCATAGATCTTCTCCTGTCCCCCGAAGGCTACCACATCGGCGATGCCCGGTATGGCCCGGATTTGCCGGTCAATGATCCAGTTTTGGACTGTCAGCAGTTCACGGGTATTGTGCTGATCACTCTGGAGCACATAGCGATAGATTTCTCCTGTTGGCCCGTATGGTGGCTGGATGTCGGGGTCCACATCGTCGGGAAGCGATATGTTGCGAAGTTGGTTGTTAACCTGCTGCCGGGCGAAGAAATCCTCGACATCATCTTCAAAAATGATCTTGATAACCGACAGACTGAACATCGTTATGCTCCGGACATTGGTTTTCTGCTGAACAGCATTCATGGCAATCTCGATCGGTGTAGTCACGAAACGCTCAACTTCTTCGGCGCTCCGGCCTTTCCATTCCGTTACAATGATGATTTGCGTATTGGTAACATCAGGGAATGCTTCGATGGGGATATTGACGTAACTGACCCAGCCGGCAATGATCAGTACCCCAACCCACACAAATGTGAAGGGTTTGTTCTTTAGCGAAAAGGAAATAATCCCTCTAATCAGTTTTGTCATACCGGTGAGGAAAAACTAGTCGTTAAGCGCGTCGAAAATGAGTAGCCCATTCATGGCGATAACCCGTTCTCCCGGTTCGACGCCGGAGATGATGTAGGTCAGGGAACCCAGCTGCCTGTACACGTTGATCTGTCGTGTCTCCACATCAGTCTTGCTTCTGTAAATCATTACCCAATTCCTGCTCTTTTCAAAAAGCACAGCCGATGAGGGAATGGCAACCAGCTGCCGGTTTTCCGAGAATCGGATCATGACGGTGGCATTCATTTCCGGTTTCAAAAGAAGTCCGGGGTTTGGAATCTTGATCAACACTTTCATGGCCTTGGTGGTTGGGTCGATGGCGTTGAAGATGCGGTCAATTTTTCCTTTGAAAATCTTGTCGGGATAACTGATGGTCTGCACGTGTGCCTCATAGCCAACGGCGACCTTGGCGATGTTGGTCTCGTTGACATTGGCCAAGACCCATACTTCATCAATTTGGGCAATGGAAAAAACGACATCCGATTTGTCACTGCGCAATTGCTCATTCTGATTGAGGTCTTTGTGGATGATAAACCCGCTGATCGGGGCAATGATGTTGTAACTTGACTCACTGCCCAATTTGTAGATAGCGTAAACCTCATTGATGCGGCTCAATTCCGCGGTGGCCTTTTGAAGCTGTTTTTCCGCTGAGACTACATCGCGTTCTGAATTCAATTTCCCTTCATAAAGTTCTTTGGAGATTTGTACATTCTTTTCCGCGACCGCCACATCGGCAAGTGCGTCGAGCCGCTGCCGCTGAAAATCCGCCACCTCACTGCTTTGGACGGTGGCAAGAATTTGACCTTGCTCAACGTAGTCACCCAGCTCCACATTGATTCGCGTTACATTGCCGCCGGCAATGGGATAGACGTGCGCCAGTTTGTTGTTGTCCGCCTCCACCTTGCCAAAGAGACGAAGTTCGTCCTTCACATCCATCAGTTCGGCGCCGGCGAATTCACACCTTGCCAGCATGGTGTCGGTCATTTCAAAGGGGATCGACTGTTCGGTCGACTCCGTATGACAGCCTGTCGCGAGCAAGCCCAGGAACATAAATATTGTGGTTCGCATGCTAGTAGACTGGTGAAGCAGTGACATAATTTATTTGTTCGGCAGCCAGTGCCAGCTGCGTTTTGATTCGCTGAAAATCAGCGAGTGATTCGTTGTAGGCTTCGAAGAAATCGACAAATTCCAGTATGGAGATGTTTCGCCTCTGGAAGTTCTCATTCACGCCAGTGAATACATCGCCGAAGTCTCTGGTGTATAGTTGACTGGCATTGGCGTACTCACGAATGCAGTGTTTCATGCCTTCCCAGGCGCTGATTACTTCAGCCTGGACCTGGTTTTGCTTTTGTTTATTATATATCTCCGAATTGAGTTTGTCGTAAGAGGCCGCCTTGATGTTGCCCTGATTCCGGTTGAAGATCGGCAGCGGTATGGCCAGTCCGACATTGACCTGATTTTGGAATGCACCGCCACGTTGATCATAAGCCGTGTGGAGGATCACGTCGGGAATGGCTAATTGTTTTTGTAACTGCAGACTGGTCTTGGCCCGCTCAATTCCCAACGATGCGGCCTGCAGGTCGGGACGGTTTTGCATGGCCAGATCCAGCAGTTCTTCGTATGTGTGAGGCGTCTGGAAATCGGTGAACACATGCTCACCCAATTGTGGCACCACCATAGCGGAAAGTTGAAGAAGAATCTGGAGGTTTTGGACATTCTCCAACTGAAGCGCCCGCACGTCCAGTCGGTTGTTGCTTATTCGAAGGTAGACAGCTTTCAACCGGATGACATCTTTGAGCGGAATATTGCCTTTCCTCGCTTGCTCGTCATAGGCTTGAATAATTACATTGAGGAGTTCCAATTGCCGGTCAAAGTTGCTTAGGATGGTTTGATGCTGGTGAATCTGGTAAAAGTTAATGTGCAGTTGCTGCCTGAGGTTGCGCAACAGTTCGGCAAGTTCATTTTCAGCCAGCGACTTATCCTGCCGTGCCAGTGAAATCATACTTCTTCGTTTACCCCCGATGATGAGCAGTTGTTCAAGGGCAAACTCCTTCTGCCCGTCTTTTCCCACGTGGAAATACTTTTCATTCTCCGGATCAATTGCGTTGAGATCCATAGTAAACGTTGGATTGGGATAGGCTTTTGCCTGAATGATCAGGGCATCCCGTGCTTCGATATTGTAGAGCTGGGCGAGCAACATCAGGTTGTTTTTCAGAAACAGACTGTCAACTCCCGGTAGGGAAAGTCGTAGTGTGTCGGGAGCATTGCTTTTTCCGGCAATTGGAGCCTGCAGGGAAAGAACCCATACGATCGCGAACAGCCGAATATGGAGGATCATCTAAGTATAGATAGTGAGTGATTTTGTCAGTATGTAAGAAGAAGGCTGGACCGGACTTACCAGCCTTCTGAACGCCTGAGCCGTTTACTTAATCCCCACACCCTTTCAGGGCCCCTGGCGCTACACTTCAAAATCGATCAAAGCCCGGTTGAAGTATGTATAGAAAACGCTGCCGTTGGGCAAGTAACGAATCGAAGCTAAAGCTGATATTAATGAAGAATTAAATCGGGATAAAAGGCCACGATATGGCTAGCGGGATGCGATAGGGAACTCCAAAACGACCAAGGTTCCGCTATTTTCAGAAGATCTGATATCAATTTGTCCTTCGTGTCCTTTGACAATCCGATATACAAGCGACAAGCCAATACCATGACCTTTCACACCCTGCGCATTTGCACCGCGAAAGAATGGCTCAAAAATATGGTGCTTATCTTCCGCACGAATGCCAATGCCATGATCTTCCAATTCGATGACTACCGCATGGTCCCTGTTGAACAAGCGGACCAGAATAGCATGATTGCCGGAGAACTTACATCCATTGTCCATGATATTGATCAGCGCAGCTTTGAGCAACTGCTCATCGGCCAGAATATTGAGTTTGGATTCATCATCGATTGAAGGATCCATCTCAATATGGATCGCATATTCCGGGTGAAGTTTGGTTAACTCCGATTTTGCTTCCCATAAAAGCTGGTCAGCACGTTGGGGAGTCAATCGCCGATCAACGTCTTCAACGCTGGCCTGCGCCAGCAGCAGAAGGCGGTTCGAGACTGCCTTCAATTGCGTGATGTCTTCGCGCAATGACCTCAGCACCGCCTGGTACTCTTCGGGCGATCGGGCATTGATCAGGCAAACATCAATCTGTCCCATGATGGCTGTCAGCGGATTGCGAATCTCGTGGGAAGCATTGGCAATAAACTGCTTTTGGGTTGTAAAGGCCTGCTGAATCCTGTCGAGCATGCTATTGAATGTGTGTGCCAATTGGGCAATCTCATCTTTACCACCTCCGGGATCTACACGACGATGCAGGCTTGTGGCAGAGATGTCATCCACCTCCCGGATGACATTTGAGATTGGTTTTAGTGCATTGCCCGCGTACAAATATCCTGAAATGAGAATGACGATAATACCCACCAACAAAACAATCATGAGAATGGTCCGGAGATTCCTCAGTTTATTCAGTCCGTAAAAATCTATGGCCGCCACAATCACAACGAACTTTCCTTCCCGGTCGACAAAAAGAAAGCCTAGACCTTCATAATTACCCTGGCGGAACTTGACGTAGCTTTCTGTCATTACCCGGTTTCTGAGTTCTTTGTCGACCGTGACCATTTGCCGTTCATCCGATCTGTATAAGACTTCGTCATTTTGCCCATAAATAAGGATATTTTCATTGGACAGGCTGATGAAATTGTCCTCCTCGATTTTACGCAGCACATCCTCATTGACTTCATCCACTTCTATGAGCAGTTTAGCGGTGATCCTTCCTTTGTTTTCCAGGCGCTGGTAGAATTCGTCTTCCCGGTAATCGGATGAAAAGAAGTAAATGGCGATGGAGGTGCCAATCAGGATCAGGGCCACTATGGAGACGAAGAGTAAGGTGAGCCGTGTCCGGATGTTCATGATTCGATGCTCAGCATGTAGCCAAGACCAATACGGGTATGGATGAGTCTGGAAGAAAAACCCTTATCAATTTTCTTTCTCAGGATATTAATGTATACCTCAACAACGTTTGTTCCTGTATCGAAGTGGATATCCCAAACCTTTTCGGCTAGCTCGGCTTTGGAGATCACACGTCCAGCATTGCGGAGGAAGTATTCCAGTAATTCAAATTCTTTGGCTGTAAGCGATATGGATTGATTGGCGCGAATGGCGATTTTTCTGTCGAGGTCAAGTTTTAGGTCGTCGAGTACCAGGAAGGTGTTTTGGGGTTGGTATGGCGACTGTAGCATGCGCTTTGTCAGCGCCTTGATCCGTGCCAGGAGTTCTTCAAATTCAAAGGGTTTGACCAGGTAGTCATCGGCACCCGCGTCAAATCCCGTCACCTTGTCCGAGGTAGTGCCCAGGGCAGTAAGCATGATTATCGGAAGGTTGGGACTCCGCTGTTTGATTTTCCGACACAATTCGATGCCATTCACAGATGGAATGATGATGTCGAGGAGAATGAGGTGATACTCCTGTGAGCCTGCCAGCCGCTCGCCAGTGAAGCCGTCATATGCCAGGTCAACTGCATAGCCATTCTGCTCCAGTCCGCTCTTGATAAAGGCAGCCACTTTCTGCTCGTCTTCGATGACCAGTATCTTCATTCTTGGACTTAACAAAGTTACCAAAGTTCACGGACCCCTGTGATAATGGAGCGATTCGAGATTAAAACGGACTGAATTCAAGATTAATTTTTGCTTAGAGAGCGTTGTTGATTGTTAACTTTGATCATGTATAACCTATCCCGCAGACCATGAAATATGCAGCTATCCTTCTCCTCTTTGTGCGCTCAGTCAGCTACGGCCAACTGACCATGGAAGCGGCTCACGACAGTGCGGTGCTGAAATACCACATTGGTTCGTACAGCTATCACGAACAGTTTAAGGGCCACAAAGGGTATGGCGCTTCCCTGATCCAGACTTTGGATGGTGGGGCTGCAGCTTTTGGTGATGGAGATGAGGGTTGCATGCTGGTCAAGCTTGATAAAGATGGCCGGGAACAGTGGAAGCGCATCATCAAACCCAAAGGCGACGAGATGGAATCGCAGAGCGTCGTTCAGGATAAGAATGGCAATTACTACGCTTTCATTCTTGTGTACGACAATACCAAATACCGCGGAGGCTGTGAGCGGGTTGTTTTCTTCAACAAATCGGGCGTGATCGTATGGGACAAATACATCGGCGCTTTCGCGCAGCTCAACAATCCAACGATCGGCTACAGCCGCGCTCTGCCGGACGGACGCATAGCACTTAGAGGACAAGTTGTGAAGAAACCACCGGTCAAGGACCAGGACCCTCAGTATCAGTTTTGGGAGGGCTGGATAAACAGCAAGGGTGTGCTTACACAGAAAGCGGGGGCTGTTATTGACTGGAAAGACCAGAGCTGGAAGAAGTTTTTTGAACCGCAGTAGTTAGTGATTGGTGTCTACTTAGACGCAAACACCACGCCAATCAAGAGGCTGACAAATCCAAAAATATTGGCGATCTGCCGGTACTGAAAGATCTGCAGCCATCGGCTGCGGTACTCCGTCCAATTGGCGGGAATGCTTTCGGTTGTCCAGCTATTGATCACGTCATTGATGGGAAGGCTTCCCTGTAAGGTCAGCAAGGTATCGCCGACCAGGGCAGCCAAGGCGATAGCGCTGGTGATGAACAACAAACTTCCTGGATGCTTCATCGTGGCGACGACCAAAGCCAGATTCAGCAGCAGCGCACTGTAGACTGCATACTTGAAGTTGGCCCGCATACTAAAATCAATCAACTTACGTAGCTCCGTATACGCTGAAGCATCCAGACCCAACTGTGCGTGCTTAAACGCGAAAATGTACATGAACGACTGGCTGACAATCATGCTGTAGGCCAGGATCGTGAGCAACGTGAGGATCTTGGTTGTCATGGGTGGGTATTTATTGGGTTTGAAGTGAAATATATTGATCAATTTCATGAGAGACCTGAGGAGCTTCGGTGCTTGCCTTCGAGAGCCTCAGCAACACCTTTGGGAACTCAGATTATGGGGGCTGCCTACGTGAATAGATCAGTTTATCTTTTATGAAACTAAGGTAACTATTATCGAATCCAAATGAATGTAGATGGATTTCAAAAAAGGGAAGTGCAGTCTCGGGGGTTTAACAGTTCCATCGTTCAAGGTTAGTGAGGCCTCAAGCCTTAAATTGTCCATTATGAATCTTTAGGAACTCCTTGTCTGGAAGAAATTTCCTGGGCAGAATTATTGACTTGCCATCATATTCGCCAAAGTAATGCGCTATGCTCTCTACCTTTGACTTCTTCAGTAGTGAAGAGATTTTGATTTTGTAGTCTTCATCGATGGTTATCAAGCCATGCTCGAATGCTCTGTCATGAAGTGCATTCATCAAAATGCCATTCTTAGGATTCAACCGGTTGTTCTTGTCTTCGCTCCATTTTACGATGTGACCAGCAACCAGCAATTCAGGTCTATTGAGGCCCGTTACACAACATTGGCTGTCATAATTTGCCAGTACTATCTTTCTGAATATGGATTGATTGAGTCTAACTTTTACAGATCGCATTTCCTCTTCGCCCACCATTGATGCTTCAAAGTCAAATTCATATAACTTTTCGATCGTGCTGTGCTTTCGTTTTGCGACTTCTTTCTCGCTCTCAATGAATAATGAATCCCAATTTTGGTAGAACTCGTTCCAGATTGCACGGTCCAGTTTGCTTGCATTGGCCAGGCCTTTGACGCCGCGGGCTTGCAGGCTGGGGTCAAAACTTGCAAAGTTTCCGAGCTTGCGGGCTACAGATGAAGGTGATCTTCCAAGAATCGTTGCCAATTCCCGGATTTCTGCATTTCGGCTATGCATCTTGCCAAATGGAAGCTTGATATACAGGTTGATGGCCAGTATCAATTCTTCTTTGGTCCAGAGTTTCTGCCCTTCCTTCATGGAAGAAAGTTAGGGGATATTTCCGGACCAATTGCTAAATTTCAGTTGTGAAGGACTTGCGTCGAAACATTGAGATAAGCTACCTGTATAGGGACGCTGGCAACTACAAACTCTTTGGCTCACAGGTATTTTCCAATGCTGCAAACCTCGAATTGGAGGTTGTACGTCGAAGGATAGAAACCAAGCTAATTGATGGGCTTTATTTTGTGCCAGAATGCTGGGGTATTGATCGGCTGCGGTTTAACAAGTTTGATCAGGAAGAGGATCACGATTGGCATGAACTTGTCAGCATCGAGTTTTCCTCAAAAGTTGAGGAGACCGGATCAGATATCAAGGACTTCCTCGAGAAGTTGGAATTAGTGTCCAGCCGGGCTGTATAGCTTTCAAATATTTGCTAATATTGCACCCTCTTTTCGAAAGAAAAGTGGATTTCGGGGTGTAGCCCCGAGAAACTCGGGGTAAACTCCGCCCTGGTTGTTTGAACGGAGAATGAATTTCGGGGTGTAGCGCAGCCCGGTTAGCGCATCACGTTAGGGACGTGGAGGTCGGATGTTCGAATCATCTCACCCCGACTCGCCCGTCAAGCTTCGGAGGAAGGTTGACGGGCATTTTCTTTTTTTGAAACTACCGGACTACTTGCGCGGGCTCGTCGGGGCAAGCCCCGACTCTTTCAAGGCTGAAACACTTTCATCAAAGGCAGCCCGGCCTGCCCCGACGTAGCGTTTCGCGAAGTCGGGGTTAGCGCATCACGCCTGCCCCGACTTTTGTCGGTGGTTAGGGATGTGGAGGTCGGCTTGCCCCGATGGAATGAAGCGTTAGCGGAATGGAATCGGGGATGTTCGAATCATCTCACCCCGACTCGCCCGCTAGGCTTCGATGGAAGTTTAGCGGGCGTTTTTCTTTTTCAAGCTTCGATGGTCTGGGACGGGCTCGTCGGGGCAAGCCCCGACAGTTTTGAAGAATGTCATGAAAACCGTCAGCGATACTTGATTCCAAATCCGTTCTTTCTCAAGATTTTAGTTGATGCCATTCACATACATCATTGAATCATCTTCCACCAAGCAATGGTACTACGGGTCGAGCGGCAACCCTATAGAGAGATTGTATTACCACAATAGGGGCTGGAATAGATCGACGAACGGGCGAGGTCCATGGGAACTTATCTTTTTGAAGGAGTTTGAGACAGCTCATCAAGCTAGGGAATTTGAGTTATTGTTGAAACGTCACAAAAGAAAATCCTACGTTTTGAAAAAGTACTCTGGCTACTTTCTCGATAAGGAAGCCTGGCTTGCCCCGACGTAGCGTTTCGCGAAGTCGGGGTTAGCGCATCACGGAAAGGGACGTGGATGGTCGGCCTGCCCCGATGGAGCGTCACGCGGAATCGGGGATGTTCGAATCATCTCACCCCGACTTCGCCCGTCAGGCTTCGAAGGAAGTTTGGCGGGCGTTTCTATTAATGGGTTTCAAAGTTCGTTCGCGGGCTCGTCGGGGCAGGCCCCAACTCCCGACATTGTGTCTTCGACTCCAAATGAGTCCTGGAAACCGTCATTCCGAGATGGATCAAGCCGCAAATTCCTCTGTTTATTTGCAAATGCCTTTTACCTACATTATTCAATCAGATTCCACTGGCCGTTGGTATTTTGGATCCACGTCAAATCTTGAAGAGCGAATCGAGTATCATAACCGAGGGTGGAATACGTCAACAAAGGGCAGAGGGCCTTGGAAGCTTGTCTTTGTTCGTGCGTTCTCAACAATTGAAGAAGCAAGAGAATTTGAATTCCATCTGAAGAAGGTCCGCAACAACTCATTCATTTCTCGAAAGTTCAAGGAATACTTCATCGGCAACTCGCCTGCCTAACAAAATGCAGTGCCGTAGGGGTTAGTGCAGCACAGTAAGGGTGGTGAGGGTCGGCTTGCCCCGATGGAATGAAACGTTAGCGGAATGTAATCGGGGATGTTCGAATCATCTCACCCCGACTCGCCCGTCAGGCTTCGGAAGAAGGTTGGCAGGCGTTTTCTTCTTGTTGGCCTCCGAAGTACTAGCTCGGGCTCGTCGGGGCAGGCCCCGATTGATATTACTGGCCTTAACTCTTATTGAGATAGTGACCACTCAGGCTCCCCACCAGTTTCGCGCCATTCGCCGATACGAATATGGGCAGGAAAGCCAGCCAATCAGGAACCCCGTAAAGCGTCACGACGAGGAGGTCCCATACTACATAAACGAGCGGGAACATTAGCGCAAGGTTGAAAGCATTCGGCAATTGCTTTCTGGTCCAGTATCGGGATACGAAGAAGAAGACAATGAATCCGAAAATCCCGGATATCCATGGCGCGGAGACCATGGCATGGGCCTCGTAGACGCTTTCTTCCTTTCCCGAATTGATAAAAATGGAATAGCCAAAGACTTCAGCAAAGGAAATGGCTACCAACACCACCTGGGTAAGGAGTGTGAGACCGAATAGTTTAAGGATCGTATACCGCTGCATCGGTTAATGGGTGAATATAAATGTATAGAAAATTGAGTTTGAGCCGGTACTCAAATTTTCTTTGCGTACGAATTATTAAGCATCTTTAAGCGGTCAGCATAATGAGATTCGAAAAGGGTTTTTGCTTCCGCGCCTAGAAACGAGCGTTTTATCAAGTTCTTTGTTTCTCCATGCTCATTCCTGTACTTATCCAGGGTCTTCACTATTCGGCTCTCCATGAGGCCGATCCTCCTGCCAAATTCATAGAAGTCGTCATACGCGTAGAAACCGTTCGCCTTGAAGCTCTCACTTGTGTGGTCTTCGGAGAATAGGCCGTCCCGTAAAGCAAAAAAGGAATCGGACGCGATATGTATCCTTGTATCAATCAGGTCATAGGCCGGGCTCAACACGTAGTCCCCACGTGGTGTTTGGGACAGTGAGAAATTCTTCAAGTGTGCATCGCCGTTGTTGACCAGATAATTGAACACAACACGCTCAAAATATTTTTCCGATTCAACGGCATAGGCGCCGACGTATCTTTTCATTACGCGAGCGATATCCTCGTAGCTACCCTGATTTTTGTATTCCTCTCCGTCTCTTCCTTTTGTAAGCCCTGAGAGTGAAGCAAAATCTTCCTGTGCTATTTTCACTCCGGTATCGTTGTAGTCAAATCGTTTAGTGATGTATGCCGGTTCTCCATTCTTGAAAAAAATGAGACCGCATTCTGCCGTATGTATGCCGTAGACCTGCTTAGCGATTTGCATGGTCAGGTGTTCGTTTGCTGGCAGCTCCTCTGCTCTTCCGAAAGGAGGTCGAAGGGGCACAGGTTTTAGAATGTATTGACCACTTTCCCCTGGTTGCGTGAGGCGCAGTTTGTTTTTCTCAAGCACCAGCGACTGCTTAAACTGTGCGCCGCTGATTGAAAGGATTTTGCTGTTCTGTCTGAATTTTTCGGCAACTTCTTCGCTGACGTCGGGAGGGTCGAAATCAAGCATGTGACTTACCTTTTTTCCGAAGAACATATTCCGCAAGGCGGAGGGACTGTAGGTATTGAATCCTTCGGCCAACGTACATGGACAGCATTTCAGGTTCGAGGGATTCATGATGGTTCGATCAGTTTGACTGTGACTGCCCCAATGGTGTCGCTGGTTGCCGTGGCGGCAAGCAAACTTAGAACATCGTTCTCATCAATCTTCAGGTAGCGACTTTGTATTGCCAGGTTAGTGCCCTCGGCAACCATGTTACTGAAAAAAGGAAACATATGGTCGCTGCGATATTCCTGTTGTGTTTTCGGAAGCGTAAGACTGATTGCGTATTTGTTGTTGTCATTGAAGTAGGCATCGTCATAACGGAATGAAAAGCTGTTGCGGCTCTCTTCAGCGAGGATACCGGCAAAAATTCCATTTCGATATACTTCTGATTTTCTCATCTAAGTTTCTTCACTTCCAGTTTCAATTCCATGCCCAGCACCTCAGCCAGTTTATTGAGGACATCGAGTGTCGGGTTACCATGCCCTTTTTCAAGCTTGTACAGCGTATTCGTGCTCACACCTGCCAATTCAGCTAAGTGGGGCTGAGTGATTCCAAGTTCTTTTCTGCGGTCTCGGATTGCTAAACCAACACGGTTATCTGACATTATACTGTGATTTTGGTGGCAAGATATCAATTGGGTAGCCTATTTGCAATCAAAATCACATTATGATGTGATTAAAGCGATATGGAACGGGAATCGGTCGTGTTTGACTTTAAAATCACAGCAAAGTGTGGTTTATGGTAGCTGAAAGTGCCGGTTAAACCCTCGCAACTTGACAATTAATGAAGTAGAGTCTGCCAATTGCCAAAAGCCAAAAGCCAAGGGCACCCAAGGCAACCACTCACCGCTTAAGTGATCGCATCGTAAGTGATTTATTCATCCACTGTGGTACCTCTGACCTTTCGATAAAATACCAGGCTGCCAATGACACGGTGCTGCCCACCAGCGCTCCGCCGGCGACATCCAGCATGAAGTGCTGGAGAAGATACACTCTGGAGAGGCCAACGAGCATGGCCACAAACATCAATACGATGGCGACGGGACGACTTCGAAACAGGAGGGAGGCAAACACAGCGGCACAGAATATCGTGGCCGTGTGACCTGATGGAAACGAGAAATGCGTGTGAACCTCCACGCCGGGAACGAAGTATAGCAGTTCATTGTCCACCACACCCACAGGACGCATCGTGTTTGGGAAAATCAACCGCTTGATGATTGAACTGAGAATTCCATGGCCTGCCGCTACAGCCAGGCAGCCTATTGAATAAGCAAAACGACGGAACAAAGACAACACAAGGATGGGAATGAATATCCATCCCTCACCGAGCCTGGTAACGGAGGAGAACACGCTGTCAAGTACCGGATTGTGCAATCCGTTGATCAATACGACATCAGGACCTCTTCCCACAACCAAGGCGAACAAGAACAAGCCCAGGATGCTACCCGCACAAAGCCAAAGCAGAAAACGGAGAAAGGGATCAGCCGAAGAAGTCGCGCCAGTTTGGTTCACAGAGCAAACCTAAGCAGAACGGAGCTTCCTGAATCATTGTTAAGATTGATTTATTTGGGAAAATGGATAACCACCGGACGAACAATGTTCCCCGAATATTACCTTTGCCGGAATGAAAAATCAGCTCCAGTGAAGAGTGAATATCAGCGGATTGCAACCTGGACGGTGGCAGCAGCCTGCATCGTATATGTGATTGGGTGGTTTATCAATGTAATGGACGTTGATGCCAGCCAGTACGCATCCATGAGCCTGGAGATGCTCAGAAAAGCAGACTACCTGCACTTTACAGATCGTGGTGTAGACTATCTGGACAAGCCGCCCATGGTGTTTTGGACCTCGGGTCTGTCCATGTCGATTTTTGGTATAAACAACGTGGCCTACCGGATACCAGCTTTCCTGGCTACACTACTTACACTTTACGCTACCTATAGGCTCGCGACAGTTTTTTACAGCGCCAAGACCGGATTCCTGGCCGTTTGCATTCTTGCCACTACACAAGCTGTATTTCTCATCAATCACGATGTACGAACGGACACATGGCTCATGTGCTGGTTTGCTTTCAGTATGTGGCAGTTTGCCGAACACCTCAATGGTGGCGGGAATGTTCCTCTTCTTCTTGGCTTTGCCGGTACGGGCTTGGCCATGCTCACCAAAGGCCCGATCGGGTTGATCGCACCCGGTATGGGTGTAGCCATGCACCTCTTATTGAAAAGAGACTGGTCAAACATATTCCATTTCAAATGGGTTGCAGGGTTGGTCGTCGTTGCGATTTTGCTTTTGCCAATGGCCTACGGACTATATACGCAGTTCGACCTTCATCCAGAAAAAGTTGTCAATGGCAATGTTGGCGTCTCTGGATTGCGGTTCTACTTCTGGACGCAGAGCTTCGGCCGGATAACCGGTGAAAGTATATGGGACAACGGTGCGGGACCATTCTTTCTGACCCACTCCACCTTGTGGGCATTCGCTCCCTGGAGCCTGCTCTTGATCATGGCGATCGGTAGTGAAATACGAGGCGTTTACAGACACTTCATGGGTAAGCGAAAAAAGAGGGAGTTTTTCATATTGTTCGGTTTCCTTCTCCCTTTCATGGCACTATCGTCCAGCAAGTATCAATTGCCACACTACGCGTTCATTGTCTATCCGCTGGGTGCCATCATGACCGCGCGCTATGTCATGTCGCGATTGCACAAACTTGATCGCATCAAAAGCGACCGGATTTTTCAAGTTCATCTTGGTCTCGTCATCCTTTGCCTGGCTACTATCACGTATCTTGTCATTTTCGCTTTCCCGGAAAGAATGATAGTAACGGCAATCCTCGCAATCTTATCCGTCCTGACTTTTGGCTTTGTACACTTCGGCATCCGAAGTCGCTACGCCGGTATTCTCTCCACAATCACCACAGCAATCTTCATTAACCTGATCCTGAACTTCATCTTCTACCCGGAACTCCTCCGATATCAAGCGGGATCCGAGCTGGGGAGCATAGCCCAGAAGCAAGGTGTATCCGACGGTACTTTGTTTGTATATAAAGGACCTTATCCCTATTCTCTTGACTTCTATGCGCAGACGCTCGGCAAACACGTGTTCAAAGTTGAAGACGTCGCGTCACAAAAGAACGTCTGGGTGGTGACGGGGGAGCAAGGGATAGCCGAAATCCGTGCTCTGCGTCCGGATCTGACTGTGCTTGGCGAGTCATTGGACTACCCCGTCAGCCAACTTAGCCTGGAATTCCTTGATCCACGCACCCGGGAATCTACAGTTAGGAAAGCATACCTGGTGAAACTCTGAATATACCATGCCCGGACTTACGATCATCATACCCGCCTACAACGAGTCAACAACCATCACCCGGGTTCTCGACGCAGTCAAGAACGAGACCCTGATCGGGCAACTCGACAAAGAGATTATTTTGGTCAATGATGCCTCGAGTGATGACACGGAAGCAAAGGTCAGGGAGTATATCGATTCCAATAGTCAGAGCAACATCCGTTGCATCTCTCATCCTAAGAACAAAGGGAAAGGTGCAGCGATAAGAACGGGCATCGAAGCAGCCACGGGTGACTATGTACTTATTCAGGATGCGGATCTTGAGTATGATACTGCCGAGTATAACAACCTGCTGAAGCCTCTCCTGGACAACCGGGCGGATGTCGTATATGGTTCACGCTTTATGGGAGGGAAACCCCATCGGATCTTGTTCTTCTGGCACTCCATCGGCAACAAATTCCTCACTTTTCTCTCAAATGTTTTCAACGACCTCAATCTCACCGATATGGAAACCGGATACAAGTGTTTCCGGCGACCAATGCTCCAGCAAATATTGCTGAAGGAAAACCGCTTTGGCTTTGAGCCGGAAGTCACGGCCAAGATCGCCAGATTCGCGGGCATCCGGATCTATGAAGTAGGCATCGCGTACTACGGCCGGACTTACAAGGAGGGCAAAAAGATCAACTGGAAGGATGGCTTGCGCGCGATTTATGCCATTGTGTGGTATGGCATGCTGGATAGAAAATATCTCAAGCCCGGCGCAAAGCAGCAGTGAACAAAGGGAGTGCACCAGACAAATAGCCTCAATCAATCGGCAAATTATACACCAGCCGCACCGATGCCATCGGCCCGCTGGCGAATGCCTCGTTCTTCTTGGTCCGGTCGTCGCCGAAGCGAATGATGCTCAGGCGCAAGTCCATCTTTTCATTTTCACCGTATTGCTCGTAAACACGCGCCAGCGAATAGCCCACCCGCGTTTCGAGGTGAATGTTTCCTGCAACACGCCACCGAGCGAACAAAGCTTCATCGATACTGTTGCGCTCAATGTAGTCTGACTTAAATTCCTGCTGACTGATACGGTAGGTTGTAATAAAACCAAAATGACTGAACCCGACCGTCATGCGCTCGCTAAGGGTGTAGTTGATCTTGAGGTTGATGGGAAAGAGTCCCACCATACTCCACCGGTCGTTCATCCGCCAGTCGATGTAAGCGAGCGGGACCAGCAACGGCCCGAACAATTCCTGGTTGAACATGGCGCCGAAACGCATCATCAGGTTTTCATTGTACCGGTGTTCGTAAAGCGCGATTCCGCCGAATTGCCAGTTCTTGGGATCGCTGCCATTGAAGTCGGAGTTGTAACGCGGGAGGAACAGCAATTGGTAGCCGTTCTTTTCATTCAACTTCCGCGATATCCCTGTCTGTAAAATGAACGCGTGCACTTTCATGGAAGTGAGATAGCCAACCGGCTCAGGATTGAGGTTGGTGGTTACGGTGAAACCCGAGTACGTCAGGTCGTTGAACCAGATGGTCTTCTCATTGAGTACAATCGGCGCTTTTGCGTTAACAAAAAGATTCGACTCCGTCGCCTTGCCATCGAGCGGAGCCTGGTAGGCCGAAGGGAATCCCATAAATCCTGCGACGGTGAATAGATCAATGGAAGAACGTTGCCCCCAACAGGAAATGGAGAAGCTAAGCAACAACAGGAATGACAGTTGGATTGACTTTACCATACAAACGAAAACTAAGCATTGGCTTTGGAACCTGCAAGGGTTTTGGGTGTTAGCAGTTTACACGCCGTTCTTTTAACGCAGAGATATCAAAGGAATGCACGCAGAGCTCGCGAAGTAATTCCCTTTGTGCCCTTTGCGTGTATTCCCTCTGTGTCCTTAGCGTTTAAATGCTTCTCACCTCAGGCCTTCACGTCTTATTGTCTCAACAACCCCTCAGCCAGTTCCTGCTGCCGGTCCACGCCTTTCAACAAATCAGCAACTTTTCTTTCTAAGCCCACATCGGGTAACGTTCCCCGCCCCCTCTCTGCTTTCACAGCATTCCAATAACCATACATTTGCACCCTTAGCTTCAATCCTGAGTTGGGCAATTTAACCATGGCGTTAAGTCCAGACGTATTGCCTTCCGCGCCACCGCCCGTCTCTTCGCCCACAAACTGAGCCCGGTTCATTCCGCGGAGTACGGCACAGACGTCCGCGGCAGTGGAGAAAGTATTTCCGTCTATCAACACCACAAGCTTACCGGGATAAGGCTCTGCAACCGGCCGTTGCTCTCCTACACCGGGATGCAACTTTGGCGTTGCCAGGAAGCCACCACGGCTATTCTTCACAGTGCCATCTTGCAAGTCGGTGTAAGTATCCTGCTTCCAGGAGGTGAACGATGGATTGAGGGTCTTTATCTCGATGCGGTCGAAGTACCGAAATGACTTCGGCGCAAATTGCGAAACGAGATATGCGCCATACATATCAACACCGCCTCCGTTACCACGCAGGTCAAGTATCAGTCCCAGTGATGCTCTTTCCCGCACCTTCGCAAACGCGGCGTCTAGCTCCGCTTCAAACGTGCCGCCGCCAAATCCACGAACCCTGATCGTGGCAATTTTGAAATCCGGAGTGAAAGAAAGCATGATGTTGTCTTTTTGCGCCCCGGGTACATAGGCGTTCTTCAGCGCAACCGCGTTCACCGGGTTACTTTCCCGAGCAGAAATCCGCTGCCCGTTCGTAACCCCGTTCACCCTGGCGCGAATTTCTTTTCCATCCGTCGACCGGGCCTGAATGTCAAACACGGATGCCTGGTCGACGTGGAGCCAAAGGCGGGTATGAAAAATGCGCTCCAAAGATCTGAGTTTGCCGGTCTCAATAAATCCGTCTCCAGGAAGCTTCGGCAGAATTTCATCCATGATCTGTTGAACCGGGCGACCGTTGATAGTCTGCAATTCCATTCCCGGTAATAAGCTGCGGTCGTCCGGTGAGTCATTGTAGAGAATCATCACCTTGCGACCCTCGATCAAAACACGCAGCGGCAACAACGGCGCCTGGGCCAGTTCTGCCGTGGTCTGATCGTCATACTCCAGTCGGTTGTGTCCGTCACGTATGGGGGACATCATTTCCGACAGGAGGGAAGCGAATTGAATGCGTGAGGCCGTGGCTGGAATCTTGTTGCGGAAGATCCTGAACCGGCTTTCCAGTTCATCGGGTTTGATGTACCGGGTCAATCCTCCATGGGCTTCTTTCAACGCTGCCACGAGGGCATCGTAGTCGGTCTCCATCTGAGCCTTCGTGAGGGCCAATGGGGATTGAGCTGTGAGAGTTAATGAAGTGAAAACGAGAACTAAAGGGAGGTAGCGCATACCTTCCTTTTACCAGATTCATGGGAATTAGTTACATCATGTTCGTGGAAATTCGTTTCCAATTTATCAGGCGACGACCGCTTCCTGGTCCTTGAGCATGCCTTCCCTGTCGTCGCGTTCGGCCAGTTCCTTGATGGTATTCAATTGAACATACTCCATAAGACCGTGGACGGGCGGGTAAATTACTTTCGCCATCAGCCAGGCTTTCCAGGGAGGCGTGGCTTCCATCCTAACCCTGGTCAACAGCCGCGTGGCATTCTCGCCGATTGGCTGCAGAAGAAATGCCCAGGTCATTCTGAAAACCTCCTTCGGTTTCTTTTGTTCGCCGCCAATGACAAAACTTTTTTCCCTCTCCAGGGAGTATACTTCGAAGAAGCTGTCTAAAGCAGGCGTAGCAGAAAGGTGGTCTCCCGGTTTCCGGTCAATCCAGTCTTCTACAATATGATCAAAGCTCTTCTTACCGCCGTGATCCAGCGCGTCGATGCTGTACCACCCGGCACGGTCGCAGCCGAGTTGCATGAGGTAACGCCACACCAATCGTGTGGGTGCTTCAATCCGCCGCGTCATGGTGATTTGATAGGGCGTACCCGGAAGTCTTTCGTCGCCCGGCATGGTGAGTTTTTCTCGCGATGTAAACTTCATTTTTCCCAGCTTGGCTTCCAGACTTTTCATAACGCGTGAGCGTATGAGACGTGAGCCCTTGCCGATGACAGCGTAATACCGCGAAAGTTTCTTCCAACTGACATCATCCGTAGCGGTCGTTCGCAATTCTATCGCAATGGTGCTTCCGCTACCGAATGGTTCCACTTCGATCGACCAGGCGATTTTGCCAAAGCCAGACGTATTGAATTCTGCGAAAGCTCCTGGGTCAACTCTTTGGAAGGGGATATTCAGGTGCCAGAACTGACCTATCGATCCCACCACCACAATCCTGCCGGGTAGCTCATGCAAGATCTCAAAGCCGGTTTCACTTTGCGTAATGGCGTCAACACCAAGGTGCATTTTTTCTTTGGGTCCAGTATGCCGGAGCAGTTCGGGCAACGTACGGATCTCGAACAACATCCGGATCCACGGAACCTCGGCCATGTCAAAATGCCGGGCAGCTTCCCAGGCAGCTTCGGGATTGGCGTTTACAAAAATCCGATGTACCTCCGTGTGACGGGGGTTTGGAAGGAAGTTCTGAATCGCTTTCATAAAGTTGTGGTTATTCTATTTCTACAGACAAGTAACTAGCTCTTTATAAAATCCCCAATGACAAAGTACTGGGTATGATTCTGATAAAAGTCACACAGCAAGCTCATTGGAAGCGCAATGGCCCGATTGCTCAAATTTTCTTAGCTTAACCAACGAATCATTATGCACAATGAAACGATTGCTTGTAATCTTATTATTTGCCGCAGGTTCTTGCACAGAACCGCCTGCCGACCTGCTTTTGGTGAACGGAAGAATCTGGACCGGTGATGACAATCTCCCTTGGGCCACATGGGTAGCAGTCCGGGATGGCCGCATCATCGCCGTTGGTGAAAATAGCGAATCATACACCGGCAAGGCAGCAAAAACGATCGAACTTAAGGGGCGGCTGACTGTGCCTGGTTTTAATGATTCTCACGTGCACTTTGCCCAAGCGGGTCACCTCTTGCTCAATATCAATCTGCTCGATGTAAATAATACGGAGCGCTTCATCACTAACGTCCGCGAAACGACCAGGCGCTTGCCTGCGGGCAGCTGGATCACCGGTGGCGACTGGGGCGCCTATGAAGCCTGGTCCATGGGCTCGGCCGGAGGAAAGAACAAGATCACCTTTGTTCCCCACAAGGACATGATTGATTCGATCACCAAAAATTATCCGGTTCTCGTTTCGCGTTACGACCGCAAGTCAGGCCTTGCCAACACCGCCGCACTGGAATTTCTGGGTATTGAATCTGAAACGGGGCTCCTGGATGAACGCGCGCTTGCCGATGCGCGTGAGAAAATTCCAGAGAAACCCTTTGAGCAAAGGATGGCGGAGGCACGCCGCGCCTTGGAGGAGTGCCGGAGGTGGGGGGTCACCACAGTTCAGGATATGTCGCCCTTGGATCAACTGGATGTGTACAACAAACTCCGCGAACAGAACGAACTCACCAGTCGCATTAATTTCAGTCCCAACCGACTGGTGGATTATACCATGATGAAAGACAAGGGCTGGGTGATCGATTGGTCCGACCGGGAACATCCGCACCCGGCCGGCGATGAGTGGATCAGCTTCGGGACACTCAAGACGCACATTGATGGCATCATGGGTGCTCGGACAGCAAGATTTTATGAACCGTACTCAGACAATGATGTAGAAAACGTTGCCTGGCGAGGAGGGTGGAGGGAGTTCTCCCGCGAAATGCCGTCGTTCAAGTCAATGATTCTGGCGGCAGATGCTGCCAACATCCAGGTGCGGGTTCATTCCATTGGTGATGAAGCCAACTCCATTTTGCTGGATATTCTTGACACGATGAAGTTGGTCAATGGCGAGCGCGACCGGCGCTTCCGCATAGTGCATGCTCAGGTGATCCATCCCGATGATTTCATCCGGTTCAGGAATCACCAGGTCATCGCCGAGGTTCAGCCATTCCACGTCACTGACGACATGCGTTGGATGGAGGAGCGAATTGGATATGAACGCTGCAAAGGGGCATATGCCTTCAAGACACTAAAAAATAATGGATGCACCCTGTCATTCGGATCCGACTGGCCTGGGACAAATGCGTCATACTATCCGGTGAATCCATTGTATGGACTCTTCGCGGCAGTTACCCGTCAGACAGTACAGGGGGAGCCAAAGGAGGGATGGTTTCCCGATGAGAGGCTAAACCTGGAGGAATCATTGCGCGCCTACACCCTTGGGTCAGCCTATGGCGCCTATGAAGACGGAAGCAAAGGGACCATCACGAAAGGGAAACTGGCGGACTTCGCCGTTTTGCACGAGGACCTTTTTACGACGGAATCTGCTCAGTGGCTTAACAATAAGATTGACTTGACAATTGTCGGTGGGCGAATCGTGTATCAGGAAAAGGACCTAAGTAATTAATTAATCTTCTTCAGTCCTTTCGACTTTTCGTCTTTGTCTTTGGACTTGCTCTTATGCATGTCTTTGTCCTTGTACTTGAAAGAGTGCTTATAGTGCTTTTTCTTGTGCTTGTCGTTTAAGTCAATGTCGACATCAATATCTAGTTCATCCAGTTCATCCAACTCATCCAACTCATCCAGATCTACATCCAGTTGGTCCAGGTCCATGTCCAGTCGTTCCAGGTCAACCTCCAGGGAACGGAGTGCGACTTCTACACTTTCCATGGCAACTTCCATGGCATGGCTCACGATCTCCTCCACATCAACATTTACTTCGATCGGTTCTATGTGCATGCTTTCAAGCGCTTCTTCCATCGCTTCGAGGGCAGTTTCCATTGCTTCGAGGTCGACCTCAACGGGTTCGACAACCACCTCGACAGGCTCTATTTCTTTTATAACCTCTTTGGGAGGAGCCATACGCTGGGCTATGGCGGCCGCGGAAATGCCGGCTACGAGAAGGCCGGTGACCAGAATGATGCGTTTGAGGGAGTTCATGGCGGGTAATTTTATGAATATACTTTGAATCGCTGGCAAGGTTACGTGGAGTTGCAAGAATTGTGAGCGAACTGTAGTTATTCCGTCCTCAACGCCTCCGCAGGGTTCATCATGGCCGCCCTGACAGCCTGAATACTCACGGCCAGGAGGGTAATGCACAGGGTAAAACCAATCGCCAGGACAAATACCCCCGGACCGATCTCCACCCTGAATGCAAACTTGCCCAGCCACTGATCCATGAGCGGTAAGACGAGGGGCACCGCAACCAGGCTCGCAGCGGCCACCAATGCCAGAAACTTGCGGCTGACCATGAAGTTGAGTCCCATTACCGTCGCGCCCATCACTTTGCGGATGCCAAGCTCTTTGGTGCGTTGCTCGAGGGTAAAGGAGACCAATCCGTAAAGCCCGAGGCAGGCAATAACCAGGCTCAATCCGGCAAATGTCATCACTGTCTGAAATAGTTTTTCTTCTGACTGATAAGCAATGGCAAAGGCGTCATCGACAAACGTGTATCGGAAGGGGTATCGACTTTCGAAGACCTTCCACTTTGCTTCAAGGAATGTCAGCAGGTCCCTCGGGTTTCCATTGAACCGGATGGAGAGATTTCTTTGGTTGCGCGGACTGATCCACATTACCAGCGGTTCAACCTCTTCGTACAATGACATGTAATGAAAATCTTTCAATACACCGATCACAGGCCGTGCGATGTCGTCGGCGCTGAACTTGATTGTTTTCTCCAGGGGGTTCGTCCAATTCAACTGCTTAGCCAGTGTTTCATTGATGATCACGGCGGCGGAGTCACTGGCCTTTTCCGGCACGTCAAAGAACCGCCCGTCGGCCATCTGCAGATCATAGGTCCGCTGAAAATTTCCATCGGAAGGGAACATCCGTATCTCTACCTGATCGGGCGGGAAGCCTTCGGGCTGGATGCGCGTACTGGCTCCGCCCATGCCGAGAGCCGTCCGCCCCAACGACGTACTCACTACGGATGGATGACGCGAGACTTCCTCTGCCAGGGTACGACCTTTAGGAAGCATGTCTGTTGTCAGGCTCAACACCAGCACATGGTCTTTATCAAAGCCCAGGTCCTTGGAAAGCACGAAGCGCATTTGCTGGTAGACCAGCACGGTACCGGCGATCATGACAATGGCGATGGTGAATTGAAATGTAATCAAGACTTGGCGCGGCCAGTGGCCCGTCAGTTTGCTCCGCGCACTGGCCTTCAACACTTCTGCGGGACGGAATGCGCTCAAAACGAACGCGGGATAGGTACCCGAAATCAGCGAGACGATCAGTATGAGCACCAGCAACCCTGCCAGTGAAGGTCCGCTCCAAAGTATGCTGAATGGTAGAGACTTTCCAGCCAGGCTGTTGAAGTAAGGTATTGCTAAGCTAAGGAATGTCATAGCGAGCAATGCCGCAAAAAGTGTTGTGGTCAGCGACTCGCCCAGAAATTGAACAACCAACTGCTGCCGGGAGGCGCCAAGGGATTTGCGCATGCCGACTTCCCGCGCACGGCGCGTAGCCTTGGATGTGCTGATGTTGATGTAATTGACGCAGGCAATGAATAGAATGAAGCTGGCAATGACAGAAAACACCATAACATACTGACGACTACCTGCCTTCGACATCCCATGGTATTTGATTTCACTTGCATCCAAATAGACATCGGAAAAGGGTTGCAGATAGAGGGCGTATCGATCAACACGCGTCGGCATATGGTCCTGCATGAATTTTGGAAACTTCGCCTGCAGCGCCTGCGCATCTGCCTCAGGCTTGAGAAGTACGTAGGTTTTGATGCCCTGGGCAATCCAGTTGTTCATCCATTCGAACGGCATCGCGCCAAGCTGAGGGACCGTGGAAGACCACGACACAAGGGCCTTGTATTGAATGTGTGAGTGGCGCGGTGCTTCTTTGGCGATGCCGGTGATTTCAAATTCGAGGTTGTTGATGCCAACGATGGTCCGCCCGATAGGGTCCTCATTTCCGAAGAGAGACACGGCCAGCCCTTCGGTGAGTACGATCGTTCCGGGGCGTGTAAGTACCTTTTCAGCAGATCCTCGCAGCAATTCGAAGTCGAATACCTGAAAAAATGTGCTGTCGACAATAACGATATCCATTTCGCCCAGCTCGACATTTCGGTCCTTGTTGGTCAGTACAACATTGTTGAACCAGGGAGAATACCGTACTACACGCTCAACTTCGCCAAATTCGGCGACCATGGTAGGGCCCATCATGCCGGAGGTCTCAGCCGTCTTGAAGGTTGAGCCGTCCTCTTCCCGGCTGATCTTGTTCAACCGGTACATCCGATCCGCCTTCGAGTGAAAGTTATCAAATGACTGCTCATCAAGGACGAACATCAAGGCCAGGAGGCTGGTCATCAAGCCGAGAGCAAGGCCCAGCACAGTGATGAAAGTGTGGAGCTTGTGCTTCTTTACGTTGCGCAAGGCAGAAATGAGGTAGTTGGTCAGCATAGCCCAGTGGGTATGATTTTTGACTAAGATGTTGAGATGTAAACTCGAACGGGATTGCCTGGTTACAAGGATGACTAGGAGATGCTTCAAAAACCACGTTAGTTTTACCAGATCAGGTGCATTTTCCGGAAATTCACGCAAATTGGTTTATTCATTTTCTGTCCACTATTTGACGTGTTAAATCGTTATTCATATATGATCCGCGCCCTGCTTGGAATTACCTTACTCATGGCCCGGCACGGGTATGCCCAAACAACGCCCGAAAAACTCAACGCTATTACCGACCGGTCAAAATGGAGCAAGGCAGAGCAGTCAATCCGAAAGTCGATGGCAAAGGACTCACTCGATCCGGAGCCGGTATATCTGAAGGCGCTCTGGTACTTCAATCCCAATCACCCCACGTTCAATATTGATTCCGCAAGCCAGTATCAGCTCAAGTCGGCAAGGCTCCTTGTGGGAAGAGACTTGGGAAGGCGGGCCATTATGGACACGATCTCGTTAAGAAAGCTTCGCACATTGATCGATAGTGCTGCCTTTGAGCGAGCCAAGCACGTTGACACAGAGGATGCTTACCAGGACTTTATTTTGAAATTCCCTTATGCGAAGGAAGTGCCTGCCGCCGTCGAGCTTCGTGATGAGCAGGCTTTTGTAAAGGCACTCAAGGGGAACACTTCAAAGGCGTTCAGGCAATTCATCGACCGCTACCCCTCATCGCACCGGTCGAGGGAAGCAAAAGAACGCATGGAGAAACTGGAATATGACGAAGTGACCAAAGATAAACGCCGTGCAAGCTACGAGCGGTTTTATAAGGACTACCCGCGCAGCCCATACCGTCCGCTGGCCGAGCAGAAAGTGTTTGAGCTATCGACAGCATCGGGCTCTCCGAAAGCCTTCCTGCGCTTCCTGAAGAGCTACCCGGAGAGCCGATATGCGCCGCGCGCGAAGATTCTCTTGTTCTCACTTCAGCGCGATGGGGAAGAAATAGCAGACGGTTCCTGGAAGACAGATTCCTTGCGACGCGAATCAGCGCAAGGAGTCGACGGTTACTGGGTCCCGGTCATCAAATCCGGAAAGTATGGTTTCATGAACGAGCATGGAAAGGAAGTTATCTCACCTCGGTTCAGGAATATTCCAGAAGGCTATCTATGCGGAGAAATCACTGACCGCTACCTCGTCACCTCCGCGGGTCTCCTCGCTCGCAATGGAAAGATGGTTTGGAATGGAAGGGTAAAAGATTTCGATGATCTCGGTCTCGGCTATGTCTATGTGGCTACCGACAGCGGAGGGTTTGTCATCCATGAATCGGGTTACCACCTCACCACCACACCGGTAGACGATGCGATGGTCATCGCCAACCGGTTTGTCGGAATCAACTACAATGACAAGTGGACAGTGATGACACTGACGGGCGTCCCATTGTTGTCTGCGGCATTTGATGATATCGTTGTCCTGGATTCGGTGGTGCAGCTCACCAGGAACCGCAAGAAGATTCTGACTACACCGTCACAGATCGCAAGAGTGGCAGATGGTGCTCAACTCAGGGATGACTTTGTGTTTGACGAGACAAAGAAATGGGGAGACCAACACTACTGGGTTCGAAACGGGGTACTCGAAGGGGTTGTTGATCCCAACCTGAATTACATCATTCCACTTGACCGTCAGGCGCTTCGCAAAACAAGTTTCGGATTTGTCACCACAAGGAATGACCGCGTCTACATCAAAGGGATCAAGGCGCTCGAGGATAAAGGATACAAGCAAGTTGTGGAGCAGGGTGGATGGGTTCGCATGGTGGATGCCGCTGGCAAGCATTGGGTGTTCGACCGGGGATTTGGAACGCTGATGGCCGGTGACAGTGCCTGGTTTCGCGGACAGCTGGCTTTTATTCAGGACAAAGACTCAGTCCGTGCGGTGCTTCCGGATGGACAGAAAATTGCCTTTCTGAAAGGGGTGTATTTTCAGTTTAAAGAATTCCGTGATTCCTCGGCATGGATGATAACGGAGGAAAAGAAAAAGAAAGTTGTGTACCACGCTGCCTCCGGAGCCAAACTGTTTTCGGCCGAATTTGATCAACTGGAACCTGTTTCACCATCGCTGTTTCTGTTCACCCGAATGAACAAGAAGGGACTTGTGCGCGATGATGGAAAGGTGATCCTGCCCGCCGAATACGATGCGATCGTCGCGGCAGGAGACCATTCGTTCTCACTTCTCAAAGACAAAAAGTTTGGCTGGTTTGATGGGCAGTCATTGTTCCTGGTGAAACCTGTTTATGACCGGAATGTTCGCCCCTACAGTAAAAAGTTCTGGCTTGCCTATAAAAGCACAGGCTATGCCTTCATTTATCCGGATGGTAAACCGATAGGGGCGTTTGGCTGGGATGAAGTTGAATACTGGAATGACAGCGTGGCGTGGGTGAAGAAAGGTTCCATGTGGAAGCTTCTGGAGATAGCTTCACAGAAAATTAAAGTAGACAACATTCGCCATTACCAATATATGAAGGACTTGCCGGAGGAGAAGCTGGCCCTGATCAATCAGGACAAGGTGTATGGGGTGCTCAGCAATCGCCGTGGTACCGTTATTCCCGTACAATACACCGAGGTAATCAACCTGGGCACCCGCGACTTGCCGCTGTACTTCACAGAACGCTTCATCACCGAGGCAGGCATCTCGGTGGTAGTATATTTCGATCAGCACGGCAAAACAATCAGGAGCCAGGCCTTGGAAGGCGACGAGCTGGAGAAAATAACTTGTGAGAACTGACCAATCCGTTAGTTTTGTGGCGAATTCAATCTCATGAAATACCTCGTTTTATTATTGTTCTTATCATGCTCGGTTCCACTCTCTGCCCAGGAGCGCCCCAAGCTTGTGGTGGGCATCGTGGTCGATCAGATGCGGCAGGAGTATTTGTATCGTTTCGAAAAGAAATATGGCACCGGGGGATTCAGGCGACTGATGGGTGATGGATTCATGCTGAGGAATGCGCACTACAACTATGTTCCGACTTACACCGGACCTGGCCATGCGTCTATATATACGGGGACAACTCCAGCCATTCATGGAATAATTGGCAACGACTGGTATGATAAAGATTCCCAGCAGTCTGTGAATTGTGTGGGCGATTCTCGTCAGAAAGTGGTAGGCGCCACACAGGGCCGCGGCGCTGTCTCACCGTGGCGTATGCTCTCAACTACCATCACGGATGAACTGGAAATTGCCACACAACGGCGTGCCAAGGTCATAGGTATTTCCATGAAGGATCGTGGTGCGGTACTCCCGGCGGGCCACATGCCCGATGGCGCCTATTGGTTTGATAGCCCAACAGGGAATTTCATCAGCAGTACATTCTACAAACCCGGACTTCCGTCATGGCTGACCAAATTCAACAGCCTGAAGCTTCCCGAACAGTACATCAGCCGTGAGTGGAAGACAATGCTGCCGATTCAACAGTATGAAGAGAGTGGACCCGATGACGGGCTTTATGAAGCGCGGATCAAAGGCAAGGACCAGAAGCCCGTATTTCCGTACAAGCTGAAAGAGATTCGGGGGCAGCAAACCGGATATGAATTGCTTATTTATTCCCCCTTTGGCAGTGACCTGTTGACGGACGCTGCCAAGGCTGCACTGGATGGTGAAGAGATGGGTGTTGATGATATCACTGACTTCCTGGCAGTTTCTTATTCGGGTCCGGATTACATAGGTCATGGGATGGGCCCGAACTCCGTGGAGGTTGAGGATACTTACTTGCGCCTCGACAAGAACATTGAGGACTTGCTCAATACACTGGACAGCAAAGTAGGCGCGGGCAAGTATGTCGTCTTTCTCACTTCCGATCACGGTGTGGCTGAAATCCCTCAGGAAATGCTGACCGCCAAAATTCCGGCTGGCATATTGAAGAAGTCAGTGATGCAGGCCGGCCTTGTCGATTTTCTCAAGACTTTTTTCGGTGACAAGAAGATTATAGAAAATATCAGCAACGGACAAGTCTTCCTCAATCCGGATGCCTTTACCGGGGACCTCAAGAGCGCCGGTGTTGATTTGCTGGTGGCCAACGAACTGATTACTCAATATCTGATGGGTGTTGATGGTATTGCCGAGGTTTATTCAGCCAGCCAGATTCGTGGTTCGGAATTCGGTGGAGCAGGCATGAAGGGCGGCATCGTTCGGGGATTTAGTCATAAGCGATCCGGCGATTTGGTCTACGTCCTGGAGCCACAGTGGTTCGAGTCTGAGAACAACGAAACCGGCACTACGCACGGCTCACTGTATTCCTATGACACGCATATTCCTATTATTTTCTATGGCTGGGGCATAGCGAAAGGGAGTTCTGTCGAATATCAACGGATCACCGACATTGCGCCTACATTGTCGGTGCTGCTGAATATTAAGTTGCCCAGCGGTTGTACGGGACAGCCGGTAGCCAAGGCTTTGAAGCCGTAGCGTTATCCGAAGATTCCAAAAACATTCAGAACCACCAGCAGGATAATGACCGGGCACACGTAACGGATAAAAAACTTCCATCCGGTGGCCAGGAAGGTAGTCTTGAAGTAGGGCGAGCCCTCGTGGATTTCGTCTATCACTTTGTTCGTATCAATTACCCAGCCGGTGTACAGGCAGGTGGTCAGTACCACAATCAGCATGGATACTGTGCCGAAAACGTGATCCATAATATTGAGCACGCCTGTCTGGCCGAAGAGCGTAAGGGATGAAAGCGCTTCTGAGCTTCCATTCGACAAAGCAGATGGGATTCCAACGACAAAGGCGGCTATGCCAACCGTCCAGGTAGCTTTCTTGCGATTCCATTTCCCGGAGTCTATCAACCATGAGCCCACGACTTCTACCATCGAGATGGTGGAGGTGATGGCGGCAAAAAACAGAAGCATGTAGAAGAGTGCGCCGGCAAAATTTCCGAAAGGCATTTGCGGGAAGATATTGGCGAGAACTTCAAACACGAGAGTTGGTCCTGACCCGGGATCCTGACCGAAGGCAAAGACAGCGGGAAAGATCATCAGCCCGCCTAGCAAGGCAATGGACGTATCCATGAGGCCTACCCAGGCGCTGCTTGAGGCAATGCTTTGTGTTTTGGGTAGATACGATCCGTAGGTGATCATGATGCCCCAGCCTACGCCCAGCGAAAAGAAGGCCTGCGTCAGCGCACGGAGTACGGTCATGCCGTTCAGCTTCGAAAAATCAGGGATGAGGTAATACTCGACGCCTGCCATCGCACCGTCAAGGGTCAGACTACGAACGATTGTTACCAGCAGTAATATGAACAGGGTTGGCATCAAAATCTTCGATGCTTTCTCAATTCCGCCTGAGATACCTCCAAGAACGATGATGATGGTCGTCAGCATGGCCAGTCCTGTCAGGGGAAGAACATATCCAGGTGTGGCAATGAATTCGTTGAAGGGTATGGGCGAGTTCGTCAGAGAGGTTGTCATGTACCCGATGGTCCATCCCGCGATGACGGTATAGTAACTCAATACGAAGAAACTGACCATCACGGCCAGTACGCCACCCAGGATCATGAATAACGGCTTGGCGCCCGTAGCACGAAATGCGCCGATCGTATTCTTTCCGGTCATTCGGCCGAGCGCCATTTCATTCATGAGCACCGGAACCGCAACAAGAACAACGCACAACAGATAAACGATAACGAAGGCTGCACCACCATTCTGCCCGGTGAGGTAAGGAAACCGCCATATGTTGCCAAGGCCAACCGCCGACCCGGCCGCGGCCATAACAAAACCGAACTTCGAACCCCATTGACCTCTGCTGTCTGTCATAGTATTGTTTTATGATCGGGAAAGATTAAGAAATATTACCATAATCGAAAATCATTCTGCCAGCCGACAATCGACGTCGCGATTATTTTGGAGAATAGAATGCTTAGCTTAGTTGTGTTGCAAGGATGCCAAGACCTTCGGAGAACGTGTGGGGTGCATATCCCAATTCGCGCCTTGCCTTGTCAATGATAAAACCGGTCTTCGGTGGCCGGGCCGCTGGTTGCTTGAATTCACTGGAATTGGTTTCAACAATCAGATGCGTGTTCAGGTTAAAATGTTCGGCGGTGCGCAAGGCGATCTGATAGGGTGTCATCATTTCATCACCGCTGATGTTAAAAATTCCGGCAGCCTTCCATTTGGCCACCAGCCAGCATCCCATAGCAAGGTCTTCAGCAAGAGTCGGTGTGCGCCACTGGTCGTTCACGACCCGTATTGTCTTACCATCTTCAAGACTTTTCTTTACCCACAAGACGATATTCGACCGGCTTTGATCTTTGGTGACACCATACACGAGAACAGTACGCACGATCGTCCAGGGTGTTGTGAGCGCCTTAACAATGTGCTCCGCGGCAAGCTTCGATTCGCCGTAGTAGCTGATGGGATTAGGCACCGCTGCTTCATCCAGGGGCCCGGCGGTCCCGTCAAATACAAAATCGGTTGAAAGGTGAATGAGGTGCGCCTTATGTCTTTCACAGGCACGGGCGACATACCCAACAGCGGTCACGTTGTTGAACCAGCAGGCTTCTCGCTCCGTCTCGCACTGATCTACCTGTGTCATGGCTGCCGTGTGGATGACGGCATCCGGTTGCGTCTCGGCAATTACCTTATCAACCTGGTCTTCGCGGGTAATGTCCATTGTGTGGAATGTACCGGCTGTCAGCGGCGCCCGAAGCGACCCACGTGCGGTGGCAATCAGCTCGACGGCGGGTTCGCGGCTCAGCAAAGCGATCAGCTTTTGACCGAGCAACCCGTTCGCGCCGGTAACCAGGACCTTGATCACTTCTTGGGGGCAGGAGGGTATACGTAACCGTACTCCTTGGTAATCTTCTTCCTGGGAAGTTCCTCTACGGTAACCGTCATTCGTACGTTTTCCAGCGGCCGGTTGGCAGCATCTACAGAGACTGCTGCGATCTTGTCGACGACGTCGAGGCCTTTGATCACTTTGCCAAAGATCGTGTACTGCCCGTCAAGATGAGGAGCACCTCCTGCCGTGGTATATGCCTTCACTTTCTCATCAGATAATTCCCTGATGATAGCAAGCCCTGTGGCTTTCTCCACGCGCGGTGCCAGCGCGATAAGCCTTGCCTGATAGGCGGGCATGTCGCCTGAATAGTAGAGTTGGTTGAGGGAGTCGAGCAATGGTTTGTTGGCCGGATCTTCAAACATTTTGCGCAGCCCGGTCATTAGCTGCATCTGATCGTACTTCAGATTTTGAACTTCAGATGGCGGGATGACCGTCCCCTGTACAATGTAGAATTGACTTCCGCTCGAGGCTTTCTGGGGATTGACCTGGTCGGGTTGGCGTGCTGCTGACAGGGCTCCCTTTTCATGGAAGTATTGTGGGAGGAATTCAGCCTCGATCGTATAACCAGGGCCACCGGAGCCAAGCTGTTGCCCGGGCATGGCCTTCTTCGAATCCGGGTCTCCACCTTGAATCATGAAGCTCTGCATTACGCGGTGGAAGAGCAGGCTGTCAAAGTAATGTTCTTGGGCCAGCTTGATAAAATTGGCCTTGTGCTTGGGGGTCTCATCGTAGAGGATGGCCGCCATGTCGCCGTAAGGAGTCTTGATAGTAACCAGGAAGTCCTTCTTGTTGTCCTGGGCACAGCCGGTGATCAGGAGCAGCGTGACAAAGCAAACGGTGATCGTTCTTTTCATGGATGATTCAGATTTTATTTGGCGTTCAGCCTGTGTATAATTTCAAAAAAACTGGGCAAAAATATACCCTGGATGGTTAAAGAGGAAATTTTAGTTCATGGCTTTTGCCAGACGGACGGACATATCCAGAAAGATCATCTTGGCACTGCCGTTGCGCTCAAGATGATATCCGGCATCGTTGAGTAGCTGGTAGGCTTTCTCGACGGCCGACAATCGCATGACGGTGCTGAATTTCTTCACAAATGCCTGCTCCTCATCCCGGCTGCGCATCAGCGACGGTGTGCCTGCAGACACCAACAAAGTCTCCCGGATTAATTTCATCGCCTGCGCGAGGAGGCCGTGCTGTTCTAGTTTGTCCATCTCATGAAATTCATCGGCCATGGCCAGCATTTTCCCCGCATCCTGAGCATAGCAGGCCCTCAGCCAGTTGGCCAGCTGCTCATGCAGATTCTCGGCTTCATGGTCGATGAGTTCGATGGCAAGGTGCAGGTTTCCCTCAGCACTGGTCACGATGGCTGCCCGTCGCTTTGAGTCGGGGACAGGAGTCTTCAGAAATTCATCCACCACGGTATCGGAAAGCAGCGGCACCATCACCTGCTGAGTCCGCGAGAGAATCGTTGGCAGCAACCGCTCAGGGTTGTTGGATACGAGAATGAAGAACGTATTCTCCGGAGGCTCCTCGAGAATCTTGAGAATACCATTGGCGGCAGAAGGATGCATGAACTCCGGCTGCCAGATGATCATAATCTTGACCGGGCTCTCAAATGGCTTGAGTGAAAGGGCCTTCACGATTTCACGGCTCTCATCCTTCGAGATGATAGCCTGCTTGTCTTCCCCGCCGTAAAATGTGGTCCAGTCGGCCATGTCGCCAAAGGGCTGTTCGAGGAGGAACGCACGCCAGCTTTTCATGATGTCGGCGCGGAAACGATCTTCATCTTTGTCGCCTTTCACATTGCTGAGCGGGAACACAAAGTGTGTGTCGGGATGGATGTACTTCAGATTCTTTGAACAGGCCGGGCACACTCCGCAAGCGTCGGCCTCGCCCCGGTTGGTGCAGTGGAGATAGGTCGTGTAGGCAAGGGCGAGCGGCAAGTTGAGTGCACCTTCGCGTCCCATCATCAGTTGGGCATGAGCAATCTTTCCCTCCTTCGCGGAGCGGGTGAGGCGTTGCTTAACCTCGCTGAGGCCGGGGACGTCCTGGAATCTCATTTTCCTTTTTCCCATACCCGCTCGGCAGCGGATAGTTCAAATACCGTTGATAATATTTTCTTGTCGGTTTCAGTCAGGATCATCTTCCTGCGTTCCATAGCCTTCGCGGCGGTCTCAAACACTTTCTTGAGTTGGAACGTCGTGAATCCTGAAGCGCCACCCCAGGCAAATGACGGTATAAACGTGCGAGGATACCCATCGCCGAAAATATTGGCGGAGACGCCGGCAATCGTTCCTGTGTTAAACATCGTATTGATCCCGCACTTGCTGTGGTCGCCCATCATCAGGCCACAAAATGTAAGACCGGTACTTTGAAAGCCATTCTTGCTATAGCTCCAGATCTTTACATCTTCATAGTTGTTCTTAAGGTTGGAGGTATTGGTATCGGCACCCAGATTACACCATTCACCGATAACAGAGTTGCCGAGAAAGCCGTCGTGGGCTTTGTTGCTGTAGCCAAAGAAGACCGCGTTGCTGAGCTCGCCGCCCACTTTGCAGTGAGGTCCTACGGTGGTGTCTCCCCGCACCTTGGCACCCATGTTGACTACCGACCCTTCGCCAAGCGAGAACGGGCCTCGGATCAATGCGCCCTCCTGTACCTGCGAATGCTTCCCCAAATAAATGGGACCTGCAGCGGCGTTGAGTACGCAGGAGCTGAGTTGTACGCCTTCTTCGATAAAAATATTTTCAGGCGAGTAGGTGCGCGTATGCGGGTCGGTGATGGGATGTGATTTCTTTCCTTTGGTAAGCAAGGAGAAGTCTGCACGGATCTCCTCGCCATTGACCTGGAAGATCTTCCATACCTGGTCGATAATAACGGGCGTCCCCGAAAATTCCCGGACACGCGCTGTAATTTCAGGCCTGGGCCCCATGGCAGCCAGCAGCCGTCCTTTATAGATCAGGCATTCTCCTGACGATAGAGATTTTACAGTTTCGACAAGGGTTTCGTCGGGGCAAAGGGCGCCGTTGACAAAAAAGTTCTCAGTGGCTTTACTGGCGGAAAATTTTTCTTTGAGGTAATCTTCTGTGTGGAAACCGATCGTTGCTTTCGTGTGGTGAGCCCATTTCTCTGCTATCGTCAACGTTCCAACCCGGATGGCAGCCACTGGGCGTGTCAGCGTGAAGGGCATGAGGTCGACCCGGATAGCAGGGTCGTCAAACAGAATGAGGTTCATGCTGCTAAAATATACGCTTTCAACTTAAAATTCGCATCCATAAAAAAAGGCCTCCCGGGGGAGACCTTTTCTCATATGCGTTGCACACTCAGTCCAGGTATTATCCGGATTATTCTGCCTTCTTCGTGTACTTCTTCTGGAATTTCTCCACGCGACCTGCCGAGTCAAGAAACATCTTCTTGCCGGTATAGAATGGGTGCGATGCAGAGCTCACCTCGACCTTGATAACGGGGTACTCTTTGCCATCTGTCCAGGTGGTCGTTTCCTTGGTCTTCATGGTAGAACGGCTAAGGAATTTGAAATCGCTTGAAGTATCCCAGAAAACGACGTCCTTGTACTCAGGGTGAATATCTTTCTTCATAATAGTGGTTCCTTTAAAAAGGACTGCAAAGATAAATACCCCGGAGGTATTTGCAAGGGCTCCCCGTTGTTAAAAACCCCCTTAGATTGTATTTTTGACACCAAATCGCGAAATCCTGCCCCTCCACGGCCCCTTATACCCTTACAAGAATACCCCCCGAATCCATTCTGGCCTGGTGAGGATTTTATTTACCCATAGCCCTCAACCAGCACCCAAAGCGCCCAGCGCCAAGCGCCCAGCGCCCAGTGCCCAGCACCAAGCGCCCAGCACACAGCGCCCAGAGCCCAGCGCCCAGCACCCAGTACCCAGCGCCCCAATCGAGTACCTGCTCCTTGTCCTGTTCTCAATAACCCTCCAGTTCCAGTCCCACGCCCAGAGCACCAACGCCCCCCTCGACGAAGCGTACTACCACTGGATCGACCGTTACGAGGTCAAGTCGGGTACCATCGTCCCCGAGCTCTTCACCACCGTAAAGCCATACAAACGCTCGGCGATCGTTGCCATGGTCGACTCCTTGCAAGCCAGGGGCAAGGTGTTCCAGTCCGGGGCTGACCAATACAACCTGGAATACCTCCGAAATGACAACTGGGAGTGGTCGCGTGCGGAAACGGCTGACAGCAAAAAGCCCTTTCTCAAGTCATTGTATAAAAAGAAGTCTGACCTCTTTATGGTCGACAACCCGGACTTCGATCTGCATGTCAACCCAATTATTTATCTGGGCGCGGGGAAAGATTCCCGCCTGAGCGAAAGCGTATTCATCAATACCCGTGGCGTAGAGATTCGCGGTATGGTAGATAAGAAAGTGGGATTCTACACATTTCTTACGGAAAACCAGGCGCAGCTGCCGTTGCATGCGACGGAATACTCGCAATTGTATGGCTACAACTTTGTTCCGCACCAGGGATTTTACAAGCCATTCAAGACATCCGGTGTCGATTTCTTTGAGGCGCGCGGCTACATCGATTTCAATATTTCAAAGAGTATCTGGATGCAGTTCGGTCATGACCGCACGTTTATCGGCACGGGATACCGCTCACTGATCTACTCCGACTTTGCACCGCCGAGCCAGTTCCTGCGGGCGAATGTGAAAGTGTGGAAACTCAACTACCTCTTTCAGGTTAGCCGTATGATTGCTAACAACTTCAACACGAATCAACAGCGATACCCTGACAAGTATATGGCCTTCCATCATCTGAGTTTCAACATCGGCAAGAAATTCAACCTTGGATTCTTCGAGTCAGTGATGTTCTCGCCGCAGGATTCCATCAATGGCGGAACATTTGAGCTCAGTTACCTGAACCCCGTGATTTTCTACCGCGCCATCGAGCATCAGAATGGCAGTGCCGACAATGTAATTCTCGGCTTGGACTGGAAGTGGCTGATAACACCGGGGCTTTCATTTTACGGACAGTTTGTGCTGGATGAGTTCCTGCTGGATCAAATCACCGCCGGCAATGGATGGTGGGCCAACAAGTACGCCATCCAGGGAGGGGTGAAGTATATCGATGCTTTGGGCATACCCAATCTCGACCTGCAACTGGAAGGCAACGTGGTGCGACCGTACACATTCTCACATCAGAATCTGTTCACCAGCTACAGCCATTTTCTGCAACCCATTGGTCATCCCATGGGCGCCAATTTCTATGAAGTGGCCATGATCGGTCGTTATCAGCCCATTCCGCGGTTGTCGCTAACGGTGAAATCTTCTTACTTACGCACAGGGCGGGACAATGTCGTGGGCACCAACCCGGCCACCGACTGGGGACAGGATATCAACAAGAGCTACAATCTTCGCATGCAGGAATACGACAATAAAATTGCCCAAGGGACCGACAATAAGATTATCTACAGCGACTTGCAGGCATCCTACATGCTCCGACACAACTTCTATATTGATTTCCGCCAGACATTCAGGAACAGTACAAGCCCGGATCCGGCCTTTAACAACAGTACTTCCGTAACTTCCTTTGCCGTGCGGTGGAATATTGCCGCGCGCAACTACGACTTTTAGCAGCTCTGATGAACGTCTTCCTGCGCATATTGTCCTTTGCCAACCGTTTGAAGATTCGTTTGCCGCTGTTCTTTTTCTATTCCATTCTCGGGATCATCTTCGGTGCCTTCAACATCGTGCTCGTTATACCCATGCTCAACGTCCTGTTCGACAATTCAGGCGCTGCGGTTGTTGTTCCACCGATACCGGACTTCACTTTTTCCACCGACTATGTCACGGGAATGTTCCGACACTATTTTCTGGGGATTGTCCAGGAAAGCGGAAAGCTCAATGCCCTGCTGTTTGTCTGCGCCTTGATTGTGGGGTGTGTGATCTTTGCCAACCTGTTTCGTTTTTTGGAGCGGGTGGTGGCGACCAAAATCCGGGTCGATCTGGTGCGGAACATTCGCCTGGAGATCTTCCGCAAGGTGTCATTGCTGCATATCGGGTTCTTTAACAACGAACGTAAAGGCGATCTCATATCACGTTTCACCAATGATGTGCATGAGATGGAGAATGCTGTTATGAACAGTCTGAAAGCCGTGCTGAAGGAGCCCATAACGATCATCGTTTATTTCTTTGTCCTGTTCACCTTGTCACCCAAACTCACCTTATTAACCCTGCTGGTCCTTCCGATCACGGGTGGTGTGCTGGCCGAGATCATCAAGCGTTTGAAACGTCAGGCCATGGCCAACCAGGAGTCGCTGGGCCGGATCGTCAATATTCTCGATGAGACGTTCAGTGGTATGCGGGTGGTCAAAGCGTTTAATGCGAGGAATTTTGTTATCAAGAGAATTGAGGATGAAACGTGGTTCTATCGGAAAGTCAACAAGTCGATGTCGTACAAGAATGAACTGGCCTCTCCGGTTTCAGAAATCCTCGGCGTAATCATTGTTTCAGGTATCATCTTCTTTGGCGGGAACATGGTGCTTTCGGAAGATTCTACCCTGAAGCCTGAAGTGTTCATCGGCTTTCTGGCCGTTTTCTCCATGATCATTCAGCCGGCGAAGAATTTTTCCAATGGAATTACCTCTTTGCAACGGGGCACCGCATCGGCCAAGCGAATCTTTGACATCATTGATCTGGAGCCTGCGATAAAGGACAAGCCCAATGCGGAGGTGCTTTCGGAATTCAATCAATCCATCGAATTCAGGAACGTCTCCTTTGCTTACGGTTCGGAGGAGGTGGTGAAGAATATCAACCTGACCATCGGTAAGGGAAAAACCGTCGCCCTGGTGGGTCCCTCCGGCGGTGGCAAGTCGACACTGGCAGACCTCGTACCCCGGTTCTATGACCCCACCCAGGGCGAAGTGATGATTGACGGAAAATCACTCACGGAATATAACCTCGAATCGATCCGGAAACACATGGGCATCGTCACCCAGGAATCAATATTGTTCAATGACTCTATTTTCAACAACATTGCCTTTGGAAAGGAGGGCGTGAGTGAGGCGGCGGTGATGGAGGCGGCCAGGATCGCTAATGCCCACGACTTCATTATGCAGACCGAGCAGGGCTATCAGACGGTGATTGGTGAGCGTGGATCGAAACTCTCCGGTGGACAAAGACAGCGGATCAGCATCGCAAGGGCTGTGTTGAAGAACCCGCCTATTCTCATCCTGGATGAGGCGACGTCGGCGCTCGATTCCGAATCGGAAAAACTGGTGCAGGAGGCCCTGTTCAACCTGATGAAAAACAGGACATCGCTGATTATTGCTCACCGCCTCAGTACCATCCAGCATGCCGATGAGATTGTCGTAATTCAGGACGGTCAAATTGCCGAGCGCGGTACACATCAGCACCTTCTGGGCCTGCAGGGTGTTTACTGGAAACTCAGCACAATTCAGAAAAACTGACATCTGTGCCCTTCCCGTGGCATTCCATCGGACATGTTTATTCGCTTTTGAAGGAATTCCATTATGTTTACGCCAATCAAATCCAATGAATAGAAAACGGCTGGTCTTGTATGCAATCCTGCTTTTCTTCCATGTATCTGCATTCATTTATGCTTACAGGATCGATGAATTGGACATCCTTCAGCTGGCCAGTCACACCGAGTACATTCCATTCTTCAAGTACATGGCCTTTATCGGTGTGGTTATGGTGGGCCTGGATGTGACCTGGTCGTTTCTGGACTGGAGGAACACGGCCAGGGAAAACAAGGAACTCAAGGAGGAGAACACGAATTTGAAGGCAAGGCTTTATGACATGGAGGAAACCGCGCGCAAGGAGCCTTCCAAAGGAGTATGAGTGATCAGGAATTAATAGAGCAAGAGCTACGGGAGGCGTCTGCCGTATTGGATGCCTTTCTCAAGGATCCCCAAACGACATCCACCATTGCCCGGGCTGCTGCCGTCATGGCCGCTGCCGTAGAGGGTGGTGGGAAGATCATCTCCTGCGGAAACGGCGGCTCACATTGCGACGCGATGCACTTTGCCGAAGAGCTCACGGGCAAATACCGCAATCCGCGCAAAGCGATCCCGGCCCTCTGTATTTCTGATCCTTCCCACATCTCCTGCGTTGGCAACGACTATGGATATGACTTCATTTTTTCACGATACCTGGAGGCCCTCGGCAACCCAGGCGACGTTCTTCTCGCCATCAGCACCAGCGGCCAATCCGTCAATGTGATTAAGGCTGCAGAGACAGCGAAGCAAAAGGGTATGACGGTGGTGGCCCTGACGGGCAAGGACGGAGGCAGACTCGCCACTCTCGCCGACATCGACCTCCGCGTCCCCCACAACGGCTACGCAGACAGGATCCAGGAGATCCATATCAAGATCATCCACATCCTTATTCTGCTGATCGAGAAGCGAGTGGGGTAGGTTGGGTTTTGACCTTTGGCCAGAATCTGTGGTAATCTGTGAAATCTGTGGCAACCTTTCAATTCATCAGGAAAACCGTCACTTCCCTAACCCTGCATTCCAAGGAATTATTCCCTCCTTGGAAGTATGGTAGCCAAAACCTACGGAAGCGCTGTTTTTGGTGTTGACGCCCGGACCATCACCGTAGAAGTGAATGTAACCTCGGGCCAGCACCTGTATATCTCCGGCTTGCCCGATAGCGCCGTGAAAGAAAGTGAACACAGGGTTGAGTCGGCCATGAAGACGGCCGATTTCTACATGCCCCGAAACAAAGTGGTGGTCAATCTGGCGCCCGCTGATATCCGGAAGGAAGGTTCTTCCTATGACCTGCCCATCGCGCTGAGCGTGTTGCAGGCATCGCAGCAGATGAAGGCCGTCGACCTGGAGAAGTTCGTCATCATGGGCGAACTCTCCCTCGATGGTTCGCTTCGACCCATACGCGGTGTCTTGCCGATCGCGATTCAGTCCAAAAGAGAGAAGTTCAAAGGCTTCGTTCTCCCAAAGGCCAACGCTCGCGAGGCTGCAATCGTTGGTGACCTTGAGATCATTGGCGTTGATACCCTCCAGGAGGCCGTCGATTTCTTCGAGGGTAAGAAGACAATTGAACCGCTGGTTGTCGATACCCATGCCATCTTCGACACCCGCAGCAATGTGTATGATGCTGATTTCAAGGACGTCCAGGGTCAGGAAAACATCAAACGTGCTTTGGAAATCGCTGCGGCCGGGGGTCACAACGTGATCATGATCGGTCCGCCAGGCGCCGGCAAAACGATGTTGGCCAAGCGATTGCCCACCATCCTTCCGCCGCTTACGCTCAATGAGGCCCTCGAGACAACCAAGATTCATTCTGTCGCCGGCAAACTGATTGGCAAGGATGCCTCCTTGCTCACCATACGACCATTTCGCTCGCCACACCACACGATTTCAGATGTTGCCTTGGTAGGTGGCGGAGGGAACCCGCAGCCAGGGGAAATTTCCCTGTCGCACAACGGTGTATTGTTTCTGGATGAATTGCCGGAATTCAAACGCACAGTACTCGAAGTGATGCGTCAGCCCATGGAAGAGCGGCGCGTAACCATATCCCGCGCACGCATCTCGCTCGACTACCCCGCAAACTTCATGCTCGTGGCCAGCATGAATCCTTGCCCGTGCGGATATTACAACCACCCCGAGAAAGAATGCGTCTGTGGCCCCGGCATTGTGCAACGCTACCTCAGCAAGATCAGTGGCCCGCTGCTCGACAGGATTGACTTGCACGTGGAGGTGGTGCCCGTCAGCTTTGATGAGATGACCGCCCAGCGACCTGCGGAGTCGAGCCAGTGCATTCGTGAGCGTGTAGTAAAGGCACGGGAGATCCAGACGCAGCGATTCAGGGAAAATGACACCATCTTCTGCAATGCCATGATGCCGTCCAACATGGTAAAAGAAATCTGCGCGGTGGGCGATGCGGGGATCAACCTGTTGAAGACGGCGATGGAACGCCTTGGGCTTTCGGCGAGAGCCTATGACCGAATATTGAAAGTCTCCCGAACCATAGCCGACCTGGCAGGGACAGCCGAGATCCGGGTGGAGCATCTCGCGGAGGCAATACAGTACCGAAGCCTTGATCGGGATGGATGGGCGGGATAGATTCATACCAACATCACAGATGACTAGTTCGCGCGATATGACCTTGCCGGACGAGGTAGTGATGAATAAGATTCTGACGATCAGGGGTCACAGGGTATTGTTGGATGCTGACCTCGCCGAACTTTACGGAACCGAAACCAAGCAATTGAAGAGGGCTGTCAGGAGAAGCATTGATCGCTTTCCAGACGATTTTATGTTTGAACTAAATAATCAGGAGTATGAAAACTTGAGGTGCCAATTTGGCACCTCAAGTTGGGGAGGCGGCCGGTATGCTCCCATGGCCTTTACCGAACAGGGTGTCGCGATGCTCTCGAGCGTACTTCATACCAAAAGAGCCATTGCGGTGAATATTCAAATTATCCGTGTATTCACCAAAATGAGGCAACTGCTACAGACCCATAAGGACATTCTTTCAAAACTCGAAAAATTGGAGAAGACAGTGACAAAACATACCGATGATTTTCGGGTTGTGTTTGATTACCTCAAACAATTGCTCCATCCGCCTGCCAGACCGATGCGGAAGATTGGATTTAAACAGTCGAGAGATTCGTGATTAGGTGCTTCCTGTGTCTACTCATTTTTGCGTACTTTTCTCCGCATTCGTTGAGCATGTATCGAACAGTACTTCTTTACGGGGCCTCGTTGGCCGCATTGGTAGCCATTCTCAAGTACATTGAGTACCGTTTCCTCATACGCGACGTATCGATGGAGATCTACGTCGGTTTGATAGCAGTCATGTTTACGGCGCTCGGGATTTGGGCCGGCCCCCGGCTGACCAAGCGCCGGGTGGTGTTCGTCGATCCGAACTTTGTGCTCAACGAAGAGGAATTGGAGCGGCGGGGCATCAGCAAGCGGGAACAGGAAGTGCTGGAGCTGATGGCCAAGGGCCTCTCTAACCGGGAGATTGCCGATAAGTTGTTTGTGTCAGTCAATACGGTAAAAACCCATCTGTCGAACCTCTTTCTGAAACTTGAGGTAGCCCGCCGGACCCAGGCGATCCAACGGGCCAAGGAATTGCGGCTCATTCCCTAGCCCTTTCGGGTGAAATGACTATTTTTTCAGCAAATCATCCTTTCGGGTGAAGGATTCCGCCGCCAGGACTGCGTGGTTTGGGCAAACAAAACAAAAAGACCTATGCAACGAATCATTCTCATTTACGGACTCATCGCCGGTGCCATTGTGGGCGCCATGATGTTCATCACCATGCCCATGTATAATCAGGGCACACTGAACATGGACAACGGTGAACTGGTTGGCTACTCGACCATGGTCATCGCACTCTCGCTGGTGTTTTTTGGCGTGAAGAGCTATCGCGACAAACACCTGAGTGGCGTAATCGCTTTTGGGAAGGCCACCAAGGTCGGACTCCTGATCACGCTGGTGGCTTCTGTAATCTATGCCTTGTCCTGGGAGGTTGTCTACAGCCGGATAGGAGAGGAATTTACGGTAAAGATGACAGAGCATTATTTCGAAAGTATGAAAGCCGACGGAGCCTCTGAAGGCGAGCTTGCCAAAGCAAAAGAGGACTGGGCCGGATATGCCGAGATGTACAAGAACCCGATCATCCGGTTCGGTATGACCATTATGGAAATCTTCTGGGTAGGTGTTGTGATCACCCTGATTAGCGCGGGCCTTCTCCGCAAGAAAGACTTCCTTCCGGCATCTCAAGTCTCATCCTCATGAAGCGCGTCACAGGCATCGGCGGTATCTTCTTCAAGTCAGAAGATCCGAAGCGAATCAAGGAGTGGTATGGCAAGCACCTGGGGTTCAATGTCACCGACTGGGGTTGTTCATTCTTGTGGAAGGAGCTGGGTAATACCGAGGCAGCGGCACCGGCCCGGACCGAGTGGAGTCCGTTCTCCAAAGACACCACCTATTTTCAACCCAGTGAGAAACCGTTCATGTTCAACTACCGGGTGGAAAATCTGGTGGAGCTTATAAAAGTACTGCGCGAAGAGGGTGTGACGATTGTCGGCGAAATCGAAGAGTTTCCTTACGGCAAGTTTGGATGGATTCTGGATCCTGAAGGGAACAAGATCGAACTGTGGGAGCCAATCGATAGCGGATTCTGAGATCGTTGACCGTTGTTCGTTGACCGTTGTTCGTTGACCGTGGTTCGTTGACCGTGGTTCGTTGACCGTGGTTCGTTGACGGCTCGCAAGACGAACAACGGCCAACGGACAACGACTTACCCCATCCACTGCTTCACCAAATACCCCACAATCAGCACCAGCAACCCGATCGCGACCCAGCGCGTAGCGCCGAATGGCCGCGAAAATTCATAGCCACATATCGGACACGTAGCGTTGTCCTCGTCGATATCCATCGCGCAGGATGGGCATTCTTTCTTCTTCACCCGACTATTTCTTTTTGATTTTTTCGAATCCCTGTGGAGGCATCGTCAGCAGGACAGACATAAGGTCAATGCCGTACCAAAGGTTTCCGATTCTAACGTTCTCGTCTTCCGCATGCTGATTGTTGTCGTGGTTGACCATGTTTACCGATATGCCGGGCTTCTTCAGTCCGTCGAAGATCAGGGTGAAGATGCCGTTGGATCCTCCTTCGCTGGGGAGGAGAACCAATTTATCTCCAGTAAATGTGCGCACAGCCTCAATGACCGGCAACACGGCGGGGTGATCCATCGGAACCTTGGCCGCAGGAAAACCAAACTTGTCGCGTGATACTTTCACTATCTTCGGATACTTCATTCGGGTCTCCTTATCAGGATCTTCATACACAATGTGCCATCCTTGCTTACGGATATGTGCTTCGACCAGGTCGAGCATCTTCTCCGGCTCATTGCCACTCACCAACCGCAGACTCAATGATCCCACCGCATAGTTGGGTATTACATTGCGGGCCAGCGCGCCTACGTTACCACTGTACAACCCCTTTACCGTGAGTGATGGGAGCAGCAGTCGCTCAAACAAGGGTTCTCCGCTGCCCTCTGTGAAATCAATTTCCAGGTCTTCTTTGAGATACTGCTCGATGTTGGGCACCTTCTTCAACTGTTCCCTTTCAAAATCGGAAATAGGCTGAACGGAATTGTAGTACCCCTCAATTGTTACCCGGCCCTGAGCATCTTTCATCGATGCCAGCAGCTGCGACAGCATGAAGCCCGGATCAGGGGCATAGTTGCCATAGTGCCCGCTATGCAGCGGGCGGCTTGCGCCGTAGACCGTCAGCTCCATATCAGTGACACCGCGTCCACCAAATTTGAGCGATGGATTGCCGTTCTGGAAGACAGGGCCATCGCAAAGAAGCCAAACCGTGATGTCATCGAAGAGCGTATGATATTTTTCCAGGTAAGCCTTCATATTCGGCGAACTGGACTCTTCCTCACCATCGAAGAACAGTTTAATATTGGAAGTGTAGCCCATGCCCGATGCTTTCAGCGCATCGACAGCAGCCATCAGGGCGATGATCGGTGCTTTGTCGTCACTGGCTGATCGCGCATAAATGCGCCAGTCTTCGTTGATGGGCTCGCCTGCTTTGGGAAAGGCGATGGGCTTTCCCCCCTTGTACATCGCATTGTCATAGAGCACTGGTGTGAAAGGTGCATTCTTCCAGGTGCTGGGATCGACAGGCTGACCGTCGTAATGTACATAGAAGCATAGTGTGCGCTGCGCATTGGGCACCTTGCGTTCCCCGTAAACGATGGGTGGCGCACCGTCAAGTTCCAGGAGTTGCATGGCAAAACCGCGGTTGGCAAAGAGATCCTTGATCATGTTGGCGTTCTTCCTGATGTTCGGCAGGTCAGACGCATGGTTGGGCAGGGCCAGCAGTTGAGAATAGGTATTGAGAATGGCCGGGCCTTCCTTTTGGATCCATGACCGGCTGGCGGTCACGGCCTTGTTCTGGGCCTGGAGGGCGATTGGCAGCAGCAGGAGTAGAAGTAGTTTCTTCATAGTCGGTTGATGTACGATGTCAAATTAGCGAATGACACCGACATAAATTTGGAAATTTCAAATTGAAAATTGCGTCAGGAAGGTGACAAATGTTAGCGATGGATCATGGCGCAGGTTGTAACTTTCGTTTATGCTCAAAATCCTTGATATCGGACAGATCCGCCAGTTGGATGAATACACCATCCAGAACGAGCCGATTGTCTCCATCGACCTCATGGAGCGGGCCTGCAAAGCGTTTGTCAACTGGTTTGTCCTTCACTTTGACAGTGCTCAGCGCGTGGGCGTCGTGTGCGGTACCGGCAACAATGGCGGTGATGGCCTTGGAATCGGTCGCATGCTTCATGAATGGGGATATACCGTGAATGTGTGGATAGTACCCAGTGAAAAGGTATCTCCTGATTTCAGCACCAATCGAAAACGCATCGAAGGGAAAGTCCCGGTGATTGATTTCCTGGCCGGCACCGAACGATTCACTGGCTGCGATGTGCTGATTGACGCCCTCTTCGGTTCAGGCTTAACCCGTCCGGCAGAAGGAATCTTCGCAGAGGCCATTCATGCCATGAACACAACCGATGTCATTCGGGTGGCGGTGGATATTCCTTCTGGATTGTTTGCCGATCAGCACACCGAAGGTCCGGTGGTCAGGGCGAACTATACCATTACCTTTCAGCTGCCTAAACTTTCCTTTTTGCTTCCGGAAAATCATGTGCATGTCGGCGACTGGTACCGCGTCGATATCGGTCTCGATCGGGGATTTATCCGCGACTGTGAGACGTCCAGATTCTACATGACCCGAAAGACGGCGAAGAAAATTGTCAAACCCAGGGATGCATTCAGCCACAAAGGCAACTATGGTCATGCGCTTCTGGTTTCCGGCAGCCTGGGCAAGATGGGCGCGGCGGTGCTTGCTGCACGCGCGGCTCTCCGGGCGGGTGTCGGATTGCTGAGTGTCCACGTCCCGGGGTGTGGAACAGAAATTCTCCAGACATCGGTTCCGGAGGCGATGGTTTCCCAGGATACTGATGCGGAAAGTTTCACGGAGATTCCATCGCTTGACAATTTTGACGTGATCGGAGTAGGCCCGGGGATCGGACAAGGGGTGAAGACGATGAAGGCACTCAATGCGCTGCTTGATACCGGGAAACCCATGGTGATTGATGCCGACGCATTGAATATTCTTGCTGCCCATCGCGAATTGCTTCACCTTATTCCCCGTGGCAGCATCCTGACACCACACCCGAAAGAGTTTGAGCGTCTCGTCGGCAATTGGACCAACGACTTTGACCGTCTGGCCAAACAATTGATGCTTGCCCGGCAGCTGAACAGCATCGTGCTCGTGAAGGGCGCCAACACGGCGGTCGCGACACCTGAAGGGGATGTTATCTTCAACTGCACCGGCAACCCCGGCATGGCCACTGGCGGAAGTGGCGATGTGCTCACCGGAATCCTGACCGGACTCATGGCACAGGGCTATTCTTCCCGTGAAGCCGCTTTGCTGGGGGTATACCTGCACGGCCTGGCCGGTGATTTGGCGGGTCGCGAAATGGGACAAAATTCCCTGATTGCGACAGATTTGATTGACTTTCTGCCCGGAGCCTTCAAAACGGTCGCCTGAAAGGGGGATGCAACGCCCTGAATTGGGTATTTATTGCCTTTGATTAAACTTTTGGCCCACGATTTGCGTCTTAGAAGTATATATCCGTGATGAAAAGGGCGAAAATGTGGTTGGCAAGTGTGATCCTGGTGCTGCTCTCTGTAGTGGCCTGGGGGCAAACGTCCGAAATCATGCCTGGGACCGCGGGTGACCCGCTCAAGTCAGCCCATGTTTATCCAAATCCTGCAATCGACTACATCAACCTGAAATTTGAGCAACCCGTTGCCAAGTCGGTGACGCTGGAACTGCACTCCATTATTGGAAACTTGCTGGAGGTGGAAAGCGAAATTGTTGATGACTATGAAGTGCGGGTGAGGGTCAAAGATCTCCCTTCAGGTTATTACCTGTTGGATGTGAAGATGCCCGGTGTTATGCACAACGCCTTCAAGTTCCTCAAGCGCTAGTCGTTCGTCAGAACGTTACACTCACGGTCATTTCTTTCTCGGCACGAAGTAATTTAACCGGAATGGTTTGCCCTTTTTCAAATTTGCCCAGCGCATCCATGTACGACTCCATGTCTTTAATGGTGAGCTCGCCCATCTGAATAATCACATCGCCGGTAAGTATTCCTGCCTTTTGTGCAGGCTTGCCTTCGGAAACGCCATCGACTTTCAAGCCGGCAACCTTTGACGAGTAGCTGGGCATCACACCCATCGTGACTTTAAAAGATCGTGCGCCACCCATCGACTTACTTTTCGTTGTGAGGTAGGCCAGTTTGGGTTGTGTATCCATCGTTTCGATGACTTTGATGATGACGTTGAGTACAGCCACTTCACCTTCGGCATTGATCTTCTCTGTGTCATCCGACGGCTTATGATAGTCGCTATGCGAACCGGTGAAGAAGTGGAGTACAGGCATTTTCTTGAGGTAGAATTTTGTGTGATCGGAGGGACCCGTTCCTGAAGAGTCGGTGCTGATGGGAACCTCCGTGGTGCTCAATTGCTTGAGGAGCGGTTCCCACCCCGGGCTCGTCCCGGTACCTGTCACCGAGAGTCCTCCGTTCTTCGGATCCAGGCGTCCAACCATATCAAGGTTGATCATGTAGTTGACGGAGGCCAGATCTATCGTAGGGTGTTCGACAAAATGGTCTGCGCCGAGAAGGCCGAGTTCCTCACCTGAGAAGCAAATGAACAGAAAGTTGTTCTTCTCTTTTACCTTGTTGCTCTTAAAATAGCGCGCCAACTCGAGCACCCCAGCCACACCGGATGCATTGTCGTCAGCGCCGTTGTGAATTTTTCCGGCAGGATTGGCATCCAGCGAACTGCCTTGCGTGCCTGTGCCAAGATGGTCGTAATGTGCACCGATGATGATGGTAGTCGGCGCACCATTATCCAAATAGCCGATGACATTGCTTGCTTTGCCAGCCTCTCCGGTGCCATGCATGCCGCCTTTAAATTCAAACTCCTGGCGATAGGTCTTGTTGTCGCCGTAGGGTTTGAGTTTCATTTTTTTGAATTGTGATTCTATGTACTTGGCAGCCATACGCTCGCCTTCTGTTCCCGTCCCTCGCCCCTGAAGGTCATCACTGGCAAGAAATGAAATATGTGCCAGCACTTTGCCGGGTTTCGGTTCCTGGGCATGGATGGGGAGTGAGCAGCTGTATAGTATGGCAGCAACGAGGAGGCTAAGGGCTTTCATTGTGTGTGTCATTGATTAGGCGGGTACAAAAGTAACTTTGAAACCAACGTGATCACATCGCTGGAGCCTGATTTTTTGCACTTGGAGGATAATGCCTTATTTTTGAAGGCCATCGCCAGCGCTTATGAAACCTCCCAAAATTGTATTGCTGACTGACTTTTCCTCGCTCTCAAAGGTCGCCATCAAATTTGCCCTGGAACTTGCTGGACCCCTGAAGGCCGAGTTCACCTTGCTTCATGTGGTGCGGCTTGAAGGGCCTTCAAAGGCGAATCTGAAGCTAAAGCACATCGAGAAACTGCTGGTGTCTGCGTCGGAAGAGGAAGGAGCGTCATTAATTAAGCAGCTAAAGTCTGAAGTCAAAGGCGATTATACGCTCCGTTTCAAGGCCATGCAGGGACATACGGTGGCCCGCGCCATAACTTCTTATACCTCAAAGAATCCCACCAACATGGTGGTGATGGGTTCAAGAGGCGCTTCGGCGCTGAAGAAGGCCCGAATGGGAGGCACCACCGTATCCGTCATTGATGACTGCGAAGTGCCCGTGCTGGCTATTCCGGAATTTGCGCAGTACAGGAATCTTCAAAAGATCGTTTATGCCTCCGACCTGGTCAACGTAAAGCAGGAACTGGAGATCCTGATTGAGTTTGCAAAAATCTTCGGTTCGCACATCCATATGATTCATGTCGTTCCTGCCCTGGATAAAAAAACAGAGATTGCCAGACATGGGGTGGAGGACCTTATCCAAAAAATGAAGTACGACAAGATCGACTTCAGGATAATCATTGATGACAATATCCCGGATGCTATTGACAGGTTCATCAAGGATTCCAAAGCAGAACTGCTTACCACGTTTACGCACCACCTCAGCATCTTCGAGAAGCTCTTTGCGCGCAGCGTCACGCGTACGCTGGCGTACCTGGGTACGATACCATTGCTGGCATTGAAAAGAAAGTAGGGTAGTTACACGTTTACCGATCACGGATCACCGATTACTGTTTACTGTTTACCGTTCACTGTTTACCCAGGCACCATGGAACAAGTCGGGGGCAAGCCATTTATTGTTTACTGTTCACTCTCCACAACCCTCTTACTCCAATAGTAATAGAACGGTACACCTGTCAACATTAGCCCAAGGCCCAGCAACGCCTCCCTGGGTTTGCCGATGAGTGTGATGATGATCAAGGCCGCACAGAAGAGGATGAACAACGCCGGTACCACCGGATATCCCCAGGCTTTGTAAGGTCGCGGGGTGTCGGGCATGCGGTGGCGCAGGATGAATACGCCAAGGGCCGTTGCGCCATAAAAAATGAACGAGGCAAACACGAGCATGTCGGTAAGCTGATCGAAGCTCCCGGACAGGACCAGCACGGAAGCCCAGACCGCCTGGATCACAAATGCTTTTGAGGGTGTGTTGAACTGTGGGTGGATGTACGCCGCTGCTTTGAAGAACATGCCTTCCTTCGCCATCGCATAATATAGTCTCGGCGGCATGAGGGCGGTAGTATTCGTGGCACCAAAGGTGGTCAAGATTATCAGTATGGAAATAAACATTACACCGGGACTTCCAAGTATATGCTGCACCACGACCACCGCGGCGATGGTGTTTTGCGTTTTGCCAACTTCGACGATCTGGTCGATAGGCAGCACGTATAGATAAGTGAAGTTGACGATCACATACACACCCATAACGAACAACACGCCGAAGACCAATGCGAGAGGCAGGTTGCGGTTGGGGTTCTTAATTTCCCCGCCGAGATATCCGGTCGTCGCCCAGCCTTCGTACGCCCAGAAAGCTGCGAGCAGTGCTGCAAACATGGCTTTGATGAGCCCGGCGTCGTACCAGGGTCGTTCCACATAGTCAACGGCATCAACTTGCAAGTTGTCCAAACTTCCGCCGCCGATGGTGAGGCCGAGGACAACAATAATGGCAATGACCGCCGTGACGAGAATAAGCACATAGCGGCTCAGTCCTTCTCCACCTTTGAGGCCGCGATAGTTGATCATGGTAAGGACAATGATGAGCCCGATGGTAAGTCCTTTGACACCGAAGTTGTGAAACGGCGTGAAGACACCGAAGACCGAAATAGAGGCGAAGGCATCGGGCAATTCCGGCAATGGCACCAGGGCATGGAAGGACTGTGAAAAGACGTAGGCAATTGACGCGAGCGATGCCGACCGGATGACGGTGAAGCTGGTCCAACCATACAGAAAGGCGAAGAACCGGTTGTAGATTTTACGGTAGTAAACGTATTCACCACCGGAGTCGGCGAGCATGCTGGCGATCTCGGCGTTGCTCAGCGCGCCACAGAGTGTAATGACGCCGGCCAGTACCCAGCAGAGCAGGACGAGGGAAGGGGAGAGCAGCTCGACAGACATGGGTGCCACTTTCTTGTAGATGCCGGATCCGATGACGGAGCTGACCGTCAGCATGAAGGCGGCGAAGAGGCTGAGGGAACGGACGAGTTGACCCTGGGGTTGGTTGATCATGGTGAGAAAGAAAACTAAAGGTGCGTGAAACACTTGGAATAATCCAACCGTTTGGTAACTTTGAAATCAAAAGTACTTTGTTATGAATCAGGACGACGCCTTTGAGAAAGACCTGGCCTCCATTCACCAACTCATGGAGCGGTCAGTGAAATTTGTCTCCCTAAGCGGGCTGTCGGGCATTCTCGCCGGCACTTATGCCCTGGTGGGGGCATGGATTGGCTATTACCTGTATCCGGCATCCATGATGGTTGGCGACAACCAGGTGGCTGAACCGCAGACTGCGTGGAGTCTGGCAGGGATCGCGGCTGTCGTGCTGGTGGCCTCCATCGGAACCGGACTGTGGCTGAGTGCCCGGAAGGCCAAACGAAGCGGAGTCTCCGTATGGAATGCAACTGGGAGAAGATTGTTCATCAACCTCAGCATACCCTTGATAACCGGAGGATGCTTCAGCCTCATCTGCCTTTGGCAAGGACAATTGGATCTCGCGGCATCAGCCACAATGATATTTTACGGCCTGGCCCTCATCAACGCCAGCCCCAATTTGTATGATGAGGTCCGATATCTGGGTATTTCGGAGATTGGCCTGGGCCTGGGGTCGATGCTGATACCCGGTTATGGTTTGTTGTTTTGGGCCGCCGGCTTTGGCCTCCTTCATATCCTCTACGGCACCATCATGTATCGGAAATACGAGTAAGCCGATGAAATCTCCTTTCGACAATCTGGATAAGGTCCTGGAACACAGGGTGAGGCTGCAGATCATTTCGATCCTCGCGGTTAACGACTCCAGCGATTTTACTTCATTGAAAGAATTGCTGGATGTCACAGACGGAAACCTCGCGACGCACATCAAAGCCCTGGAGCGCGAGAAATATATCGCTGTGACCAAATCATTTGTTGACCGTAAACCCAATACACGATACAAAGTCACCGAGCGCGGAAGGAACGCGTTCAAACGTCACCTGGAAGCCATGGCTGAGGTAGTCCGTCAGCAGAAACGATAATTCTTTTTTTTGCACGCATACTTTTAAAAACAAAGTACTTTTAAAATATGAATATTATGGAAACAGACAACATCGCAGACCGCATCAGTACGTGGATGAAGGAGTCCATCATGATCAAACTTTTCTCGATTGGCATTCTCATCTTGATTCTACTTATCCCCAGTTCATGGATCATCAGTATTATGGAGGAGCGCCAGACACGGGCCACCGCAGTCATGGACGAAGTGGCCGGTAAATGGTCGGGTCCCCAGACTTTGGCGGGGCCGGTGCTTGTCATCCCCTTCACGAGGATGGAGGAGGTAAACGTTGGGAAGGAGGTCGAGCTGAGGACGGTAACGGACTTCGCATTCTTTCTACCTTCATCCCTCACCATCCATGGTGACATCGCGCCGCAGGTACTTCACCGGGGCATCTTTGATGTCGCTGTTTACGAATCAACACTTGCCTTCGACGCAACGTTCCCCAGACCGGATTTCCGAACACTGGGTGTTACGCCTGAGAATATATTGTGGGAAGAAGCAAGAATCTGCGCAGGCATCTCTGACTTGCGGGGCATTACCGAGACTCCCGTATTCAAAATCGAAACCAGGGAGCTGACTGTGGAACCCCAAAGCAACATAGGGTTTCAATATTACGGAGGTGAGTCCATTCAAGATGACAACCCGCTCATGGGGATATCCTCCGGAGTAGAAGCGCTGTTGGGTTGGACTTCGGAAGCTGACTTTCAAAGCGCAGTCAATATCCGACTGTCACTCAAAGGAAGCCGTGTCATTCATTTCCTTCCCTTGGGTAAATCATCGGAGGTCACCTTGCAGGGCCCCTGGTCAGACCCAAGCTTTGAAGGTGAATTTCTTCCCGATACCCGAACCATCGATAACCAGGGGTTCAAAGCAACTTGGAAAGTCCTGCACTTCAACCGGCCCTTTGCACAGGCATGGGTGAATGCCGGAAGGTCATTGGAAAAGTATAACCTTGGCGCCCGGCTGATGATTCCTGCCGACCAATATCAAAAGAGCATCCGGACGGCCAAGTATGGGATCCTGCTCATCGTACTCAGTTTCACCGCGCTCCTGATGGTCGAACTCATTAAGAAATTCCGGATTCACCCCTTTCAGTATATCCTGATCGGCGCAGCCATGATCGTTTATTACTCTCTGCTGATTTCCCTTTCGGAGCATGTGGGCTACGACATTGCTTATCTGGTCGCAACGGTATCCACGGTGATACTCGTGACGTTGTATGCCCGGAGTTTTCTCAGTGATTATCGATTGCTTTTATTGCTTTCAGGCCTGATCTCGTTCTTCTACCTCTTCATTTTCATCATCATCCAGGCGCAGGACTTTTCCATGCTTATCGGCAGCGTTGGCTTGTTCCTGGTGATAGCCTCCATCATGTACTTCTCACGATCCATTAATTGGTACGGTGAGCCGTCAACGCGGTCGTGACCGGTGTGAAAAGAAAGATGGATCCTGAATCCGGGTCCATTTTTCTTTTAATTGAGCCCAATTATTCGTTTGATCTTCTTCGTTCGAGTTGGGTGATATCCTCCAGGTCTTTCGCTCTTCTGGACATCAGTTTGTTCTGGATCAGCGCATCGTAGCCAATAACTTTGACTGGAGTAGCCTTGATCTGAAAATCGAATGCTTTGTGGTAGACGTCATCAAAAGTGAGTTTCCCGTCAATCATGGCAAGGAATTCAATGTAGAATGATTCGAATGGAAGGCGAATGAATCCTTTTTGTAAATCATCCGTCCTCTTTTCTAAATCAGAGGTATCGAATCCGTACTCACGTATGGACTGTAACAGTTTGGAGAAATTGCCTGCAGAGGGTTCATACCAAATATCCAGATCACCTGTCGCCCTCGTGTAGCCGTGAATGTTTACTGCAACGCCCCCAATAATGAGATACCGGACGCCATTGCGGTTAAGAATCTTGAAGAAACCCTCAACCTCTTGCAGAAATGTCATTGCTTCCGCTTAAGCTCAATGAAACGATCGTCCGTAAAGACTTTCAGACGTCCCGTGGGTGAGAGGGCGATGCTAAGCTCAATCAGTTCAATCATCTTCATGAACCGCTCTTCGGGCGTCATGCGTATATCATCCAGCACCTGCTGGTCTTTCTTCTGGTCGAATGGGATGTACTGAGCCTTCTTCATTCTCTACCAATGTAACAAATTTGGCGCCAGTTTCCCGGACTAGAACTCAGCATTCCCCGGAAAACGGGGGAAAGGAATCACGTCGCGGATGTTGGTCATCCCGGTTACAAACTGCATCAGGCGCTCGAAGCCAAGCCCAAAACCACTGTGTGGCGCTGAACCAAACTTTCGCAACTCGATGTACCACCACAGATCCTTTTCGGGAAGTTTCAATTCCTCGATGCGCTGCTTCAGACGATCCATTCGCTCTTCGCGCTGCGAGCCGCCAACGATCTCACCGATGCCCGGGAAAAGAATATCCATGGCAGCCACAGTCTTGCCATCGTCGTTCTGGCGCATGTAAAAACTCTTGATCTCTTTGGGATAGTCCCGGAGGATCACAGGTTTCTTAAAGTGCTTTTCCACAAGATACCGCTCGTGCTCACTCTGGAAATCGGTACCCCAGTTTTCGATGAGGAACTGGAATTTCTTCTTCTTGTTCGGGTTGGAGTTTCGCAGGATATCAAAGGCTTCCGTGTAAGTAAGTCTCTCAAAATCATTCTCCGTGACAAACTTCAACCTGTCCAGCAGGCCCAGTTCACTGCGCTGCTCCTGCGGTTTTGTGGCCTCCTCTTCGGCTGCGCGCTTGTCGAGGAACTCAATGTCATCCTTGCAGTTGTCAAGGGCATACTTGACCAGGTATTGCAGCAGGTCCTGGCCGAGCTGCATGTTGTCATGGATGTCGTAGAAGGCCATCTCAGGCTCGATCATCCAGAACTCCGCCAGATGGCGTGTTGTGTTGGAGTTCTCGGCCCTGAACGTAGGACCAAATGTATAGATCTCAGAAAGCGCCAGCGCATAGGCTTCACCTTCGAGCTGTCCGCTCACCGTGAGGTTGGTCTCGCGACCAAAGAAATCCTCTTTGGGGTTGATGTTGCCCTGCTCGTCACGGGGCGGCTTGTTGATGTCCAGGGTAGTGACGCGGAACATCGCGCCAGCCCCCTCGGCATCTGAACCGGTGATAATGGGCGTGTGCACGTAGAAGAAGCCTCGTTCATTAAAAAATTTGTGTACCGCAAAAGCCATTGCATGGCGCACGCGCATGATGGCGCCAAAAGTATTCGTTCGGGGCCGCAAGTGTGCGATCTCGCGGAGGAACTCCAGCGAATGACGCTTGGGCTGCAGCGGGAACTTTTCCGCGTCGCTGTCGCCGAGAATTTCCACCTTCGTTGCCTTCACCTCAACGGCCTGACCCTTGGCGGGTGAGGCAATCAATTCGCCGGTCACGGCAAGACACGCACCTGTGGTAATGCGGCGCAGGACCTCCTCTGGCTGCGAGTTCAATGCGACGACGGCCTGGAGGTTCTGGTTGGTAGACCCATCGTTGATGGCGATGAACTGGTTGTTGCGAAACGTCCGCACCCATCCGCAGACCAAAACGGTCTGGCCGCCAGGCGGAGTTTCGAGGAGTTCCTTGATCTTGGAGCGCTTCATATTCAGATAAAACAGGGGTGCAAAAAACGTGATTTTGGAGGCCAGTTGCAAATTCGTTGTTCGTTGTCCGTTGTTGGTTGTCTGTTTAGGGTAAATTCCGACCATATGTCTACACCCTGGAGTATGAGTCGGAAACATGAACCGTAACCTCACTTTCCCGAAAAAGAATTTTCCACCCCATCTCATTAATCCTATTTTTGTGGTGAGTCATATCCATGCAACGCCTCGGCCTCAGCCAGAACCTTCAACAGAAGCTGTCTCCTCAGCAGATACAGTTCATCAAACTGCTGCAGGTGCCCACGGCTGAACTGGAGAACCGCATCGAAGAAGAGCTCGAAATCAATCCCGCCCTCGAGGAAGGCCCTGAGGCCGACACGGAAAAGGAAGAAGTCGACAGCAACGAGGACTCGCCGACAGAAGAACCCGAACCTGCCGAGTCGCAGGAGACGGCTGGCAATGAAGAGGTAGACATCAAAGACTACCTGCAGGACGATGACTACAGTGGCTATAAGTCGCAGAGTGACGGCGATGAAGAGGAGCGGGAGATGCCCGTTTCCATCGCCTCGTCCCTGCACGAAAACCTCAGCACCCAACTGGGATTTCTGGGCCTTGATGAGCGAAAGCTCGCCATTGGAAAGCAATTGGTGGGAAGCATTGAGAATGACGGCTACATTCGGCGCGAACTGGAGTCAATCGTCAATGACCTGGCATTTTCGCAGAACATAGAGACGAATATCCAGGAGGTGGAGGAAGTCCTCAAGCGTATCCAGGCATTCGATCCACCGGGCATCGCAGCGCGCAATTTGCAGGAGTGCCTGCTCCTTCAACTGGAGCGGATGGACGACGGTCAGGATGTCGACGTCATCGTGGCACGACGAATCCTCGCAGAATGCTACGAGGAGTTCACCAAGAAACATTATGCCAAAATTCAGAAGAAGCTCGACCTCGACGACGAAGAATATATCAAAGACGCCATCGACCTGATCATCAAGCTGAACCCGAAACCAGGAGGCGAGGTAATGTCGGGGATGGTGAAGAACCAGTATGTGATCCCGGATTTCATTCTGCACAACAACAACGGCAAGCTGGAGCTGTCCCTGAACTCACGCAATGCCCCGGAGTTGCGCATCAGCCGATCTTATACGGAGATGTTCAAGGCCTACGACAAAAGTGACAAAAAGGACAAGAAGCTGAAGGAGGCTGTTACGTTTGTCAAGCAGAAACTCGACTCGGCCAAGTGGTTCATCGACGCTATCAAGCAGCGTCAGCATACCCTGTTGCGAACCATGCAGGCCATCATTGATTTTCAATATGATTATTTTCTGGAGGGAGACGAGACGAAGTTGCATCCCATGATTTTGAAAGATATTGCCGAGCGCATAGGGATGGATATTTCGACGGTGAGCCGCGTGGCCAGCAGCAAGGCGATACAGACCGACTTCGGTATTTTCCCGTTGAAGTATTTCTTCTCTGAAGGGATCAGCACGGATTCCGGCGAGGAAGTCAGTAGTCGCGAGGTGAAACAGATCATTAAGGAATTGATCGACGCTGAAGAGAAGAGCAAGCCGTTTTCCGATGAGAAGATAGAAGAAATCCTCAATCAAAAGGGTTACAACATTGCCCGTCGCACGGTGGCCAAGTATCGTGAGCAACTCAACATCCCCGTTGCACGTTTGCGCAAGGAACTATAACATGAAACCATGCGCATAGCTGCCAGGCTGATTTCCTATCTTTTCCATCCCCTTTTATTTGTCACCTACCTGGTTATCATGCTCGGTTGGTTCATGCCGCGCTTCCTGCTGATTCCGGCTTCAGCGATCTGGAAGTTTGCGGCGTTTGTCAGTGTGATTACGTTTGTTTTTCCCGCGGCCAATCTCGTCATGCTGAAAGCATTTGGTTCAATCCGGTCCCTGGAAATGGAAGATCGGCGCGACCGCATCATGCCCTTTGTGATGATCACCGTTTTTTATGGCGTGGTATGCGCCATGTTTTATTACAAAGTGAGTGTCAACATCAATTTCAACAAGATCATGCTGATCGCCACTGCGCTTACGGTGGCCGCCACGGTGTTGACATTTTTCTTCAAAGTCAGTGTCCACAGCCTATCGATGGGCGGCGCACTGGGCATCATGCTTCCCCTGAACAAGGCGGCGGACAATGGTCTGCTGATACCTTCGGTGGGCATCATGGTGCTTGCCGGACTTGTCATGTCGGCAAGACTATACCTCCAGGCTCACACCCTCCGGGAGGTAGGCTACGGCGCTGCCGCTGGCTTTCTGGTCGGCTTTATGGGTATGATTCTTTTGTTCTGAATCCATTAACTTGAGACTACTATGAGCTACCAGTTTCTGACCTATGAGGTCGCCGGCGGTATTGCCACGGTCACCCTCAACCGACCTGAAGTGTACAATGCACTCAACGACGAGATCAAGCTTGAACTCCAGGATGTCATGAAAGCCTGCGCCAAGGATGACGGCGTGCGGGTGGTCGTGCTGACGGGCGCCGGAAAAGCCTTTTGCTCTGGCCAGGATCTCAAGGCGGCGGCCGGACAGAAGCGATCGTTCCTTGATTCGTTGAACAAAGGGTACAATCCGATCATTCGTGCGATGCGCAATCTACCCAAACCCATTCTTTGTCGCCTCAATGGTGTGGCGGCAGGAGCGGGCTGCTCGCTGGCACTGGCCTGCGACATGATCATCGCTTCCGAGGATGCCACGTTGATCGAGGTGTTTATTAACATTGGACTCGTTCCCGATTCAGGGTCATCATACTTCTTGCCTCGTCTGGTCGGGATGTCGAAGGCCTTTGAACTTTGTGCGATGGGCAACAAAGTGAAAGCGTCAGAAGCCTTGCAGCTTGGACTCGTGGCCAAGGTGGTGCCGGCGGATCAGTTGGATACGGCTGTGAAAGGATACACCGACTATTTTGCCAACGCACCCACGCGCGCCATCGGGATCATCAAGAAAATGCTCAACAAGTCGGCGACCTCCACGCTCGATGAGATGCTTGACTACGAGGCTTACAGTCAGGAGACAGCGGGGTCAACGTATGATCATCAGGAAGGCGTGAAGGCGTTTCTAGAAAAACGCAAGGCTGTGTTCTTGGGGAAGTAGGGTAGTTGACAATTGACAAGGGGAAGTTGACAAAGTACGTGTCAACTTCTCAGAATCCATTCACGAACATGGTCACCGTAACCGTGTTCATCTTCGTCATCTCAGGTCCCTTGCCGGGCTCGAAGAGCGGCGTGTAGTTGTAATAGCAGGAGAGGCCGAAGCCTCCGTAGCCTATGCGGGCGTATACCGCCTGACGCCACTGGTTCATCCCGTGCCATTGCTTGTCTTTCATGCTCTTGTCTTCACCGTTATGCGTGTAGTCAACTTTTGTGAAGGCGTCGTACAGAATGCCTACCCGCCAGCCGAGAGAGAAGTTCATGCTTCGGGCGATGTCATCGGGCTTGGAGTCGTAGCGGAGTTCAATGGGTGCTTCGATGTAGTTGTTGACGATGAACGATCGTTGAATGGTACCCGGGTAAATATCGGAGGCCGGTACCAGGGGGTAGGTTCCGTCGGTTTCGGCTTCAAAGGGCAAGGTATAGTTGTTGGAGAACTTGAACCGCTCAAGGCTCAGGCCAATGCCTGGATTGAGGCTGACATTGGACTTAAACAACCGGATGGGGTAGTGGTAGTAGACATTGAGTGTCCGAGAGCCCCACCAGCTCTTTTGAAAGTCGGAAGGCGTAACCCCGTTCTTAAAATTCCACCCGAATTCGACCATAATCGACCCCGGGATATCGGGTTTCCATGATTTCTTTGTTGGTTCAACAACCTGAATATCTTGTCCATAGGCAAGGCTACCTGTCAATATCAGCCCAAGCAATGCGATCAAACGTAACCCCATGAGTATTTTAAAAATTAAGCCCCAAAAATAGGCTTTTTGTCCGAGGGGCAAAATGCCTGTTGGCTACCGAAGGGGTAATGCGGGCAAATGTCGATTACCAACTCATATTTCAAATGGCATTGTCTGCACTAAATCTGTGCAAATCAGTGTAATCTGTGGCAAGCTTTATTTGCATTTCAATTCGTGTTTACCCGCGCAATCCGTGGTCGGCCTTGTTGCCACTCCTGCCCGCCTAATGTGAAGGAAAGACATTTTGGGTAGTGGTGCGGTCAGGCGGGGATTGCACAGATTACCACTGATTAGGGTACTGGGTAGTGGAGCGTTTGGTTGATTGCTTTAGGCTGATCTGTTTTGCTGATGCTCAATGATCTTTTTGATGTTGATCAAGTCCTTTGTATTGGCCTTTCGCATCATGGTTGCCATGAGTGGTGCAAGCAATCTTGAAAAACCTGACGGGATCCCTCTGTTCCGCAATGTCATTCTGGTCGTATGGTTATCAATGGCAGTCCATGTATAGGTCGTCTCCATGGGAAAGGGACCTTCTGATGTTCTCATGACAAGCTTCTGCTGGGGGATTAATTCAATAAACTCATAGGTGTAAGCAAGTTTTCGTCCCAGGAAATGTGCGACGAATGCTACTTGCGACCCTACCACCAGCGGTTTTGAAGTCTTCCACTCCGCAGATTTGATGTTGACATACCATTCCGGGGCGTTGTCGGGGTTGGAGGCATAATCTGCAACGATGGCGATCGGCGCGTTGATGGTTATTTCTGTTACTACATCAACCATATTCAAAGTGGTTTTGCGGGTGGCCTTGACACACTTGTTAATCCCGGCCCTACGACCCCGTTGCCTTTGCAGCTTAAAGGTAGCCTGCAGAGGACTTAAATCATCGTGAAGCTACAGACAATATGTGAGTCTATCCACAAGAAGTAACCGAAGCGCGATGCGCCAACCGAGCGGCTCATCACTCGATTTACAATCACCAAAATCAAGTACAAATTCAACGCTCGGCTCCAGGCCCACGTCATGAGCACACCTTTGACTGTGCTTCAGACGTGGGCAGCAAGAGCGTCCGGGCCATTTGATACTTAGAAGCCTATTTTTAACCCTACATTAATTAAAAATCCACTTGAGTATATAGGTTGGCTTACTGCTTTATCTGCCACGGCACCCGTACTTACTCCACCTAGCTCAATGAAGTAAGCAAATCTTGGGACCATCTTAAACTCAAAACCGAACAGTCCATATCCGCCAAAAACAGAACTCTTAGAAGAGAAGTCACTGTTAGGCAGGATAATGAATGAACCGCCCTCCCCATAGACAGATATGTTGTCAGTAACCGTAACGCGTCTACCTCGAATTCCAATCTGAATATTTTGATACGTTGTCAAATTGGTTTCTGTGCCATTAAAGTTTTCAAGCCATTGAATATTGGTGCCTGCCCTGATGGCAACACATTTCTTGAAAAAGTATGGACTTATCACATGCACGCCGATACCAAAATCTTTTTGATATTGACTAACATTGACACCGACTTCCAGTCTGTTTGGAGTGGTTGGTACCACATCGGTTTCGGTTTGCCCATGGGCTAAGCCCGAAGTCAGCAAACTGGCGAAAAGGAAAAACAATGCTCCATTGCTTAACCTGTTTCCGAATTTTGAATTTGTTGTTTTCATGGTTGTTGTAATTAAAATCTTTGTGTCAATTAATCATTTGTGTTTTAGTCTCTATCGCGAACTACTTGTAATCATGTTTCCATTTGCGAATGACCATCAACAGGCAACCAACAAGTGTAGACCCCATTGTGATGATTTCAATTAATGATATGGAATGACTTGTATTCATATTAAATCGTGTGACTATTACTCCTCAGGAGACTTCATTATAGTCATGCAAAATTAACGGTGAACAATACAAGGGGTTGAGTCTAACGGCTTGATCTATGTTAGGTTTCTCATCAGAATGCTCATGTAGACTCCTGGGCTTTAGAGACATCCTTAAACGAGAGCATGTCAATTACTTTTGACGAAGCCCCATCATAAAAACCCGTTTCGGAAGCGAAACCGCGTGGATTTCTATACGTTCCAAACAAAATGTCAAAAATTGGAAGATCAGAATAGTTGTAGGCATGTACGCCCTTGGCGTGATGTATGGAGTGACTTTCGGGGCGTTGCACAATGTATCCCAGCCATGCAGGAGTCTTAATGTTGGCATGCTGGAACACATTGAAGAAGTTCGTCACCAGCAGGAAGATGGTGATCGCTGAAGGCGGCATACCCACGAGAATGGAGAGGCAAAGCGTGCTCAGTAGTGTAAAACCAATCATGTCCATGGGGCTGAAGAAGAATGCCCCATAGGTATCGAGCCGCTCGGCGCTGTGGTGCATCTGGTGAAATACACGCCACAATAAATCTTTGCTGTGCATGAATCTGTGCCAAAAATAGAGGCCCAGCTCGTATACCAGGATACCCACAAGAGCGGCAACCAATGCATTCATAGAACTAAGGTCTACCAGTGCCGCGGAAGGTAGCAACGCCGCATAGGCCAACGGCAGATAGGTGGACAGCAATAAAAAGAACAGATAGGATCCAATTCCTTTCGCTTGCCAAAGTCGAATATGGGGCAGTTTGCGGGCGGGAAAGATCCCTTCCCAAAGCATTAATAAGCCATAGATTCCGGCAAAGGTCAATGAAACCGGATCGAGTAAGATGTCTGTTGGAGTTGGCATGGTTCTTTTGTTAAGGATTCATCGTGAGAATATGCTGGTTGCACAGCCTTGTCATTTTTCAGTATAGCGGAGGATAGTTCTGGCAGCAACGGACTGCAGCTCGTGCTTCAAAATGAGCTCATGCTCATTGAGACGGATGACTGAAAAGCGTTCAAAGCCTATTTCCAGCGTCGTTGTGTTGTCAAGAAATTTCCAATTGAAGTCGCTTTCACCACCCAATCCGCAAAGAATTGCATTATCGGAATAGCGACCAGTTCCATTTGAATGGAAGACGTAGGTGTTATCCTTCTGACAATCCAGGATCGCATCCTCCTCGGCGTCAAGAAGGTTGTTTTCGTTGGTGTCAGCCCCATACGCCGTCAGTTTCCAGACTTTTGAAGTAATTATTTCCATGGGAGAGTCAATGGACTTCTCTTCCTGGCAGCCTAGCAGTAGCACAATGAGGCCTGGACCTATCGCCTTAGCCAGTTCTCTGAATAGATTCATTTCTGGGTTGATTCGTTTGTTAGACAGAACGAACCACCAACCAGGCAGTTTCAAGAAGGGACTTGACCTATGTTAGGAACTCAGCTTTTTGCGGATACGGCTTAGGCTTTCAGGATGAATGCCCAGGTAGCGGGCAATTTTGTTCACGGGAATTTGAACAATGTAGTCAGGATGAATTCTCAGAAGCTCGGTATAGCGTTCTTCCGCCGTTTTTGTTAGTAAATCCTTTTCGCGTTGGGCCTTGCGTAAGTACGCTTGCTCATTGATTATTCTACCCACATAGTTGGCCAATAACGATTGACTGTAGGCACTTTGCAGGTCAGCGTAGCTAACCACCTCGGCTTCACAGTCTGTCAGTGCAACTACCCGTACATCAGAGGGTTGTTGTGTAAGAAAGGAGGAATAGGCACACACAAATTCCCCGGTAAAAAAGAAATCGAGGGTTTTAAAGGTCTGGTAGCTGGGGATGGCTATTTCCACAACGCCAGCATTCAAAAAATAGGTTTTAGACTCCACCTCGCCAAAGTCTGTCAAAACCTGCCCTTTCTTAATTACCATGTTTGTAACAGGGTAGGGCAATACCCCATCAAAGTCAGCACCCATAAATGATGAAAACAATTGATTCAGATTCATGGCAAGACAAATATAAGTACAACAAAATTCTATTTGCCATTAGTTTGTGCTGGGTTCTATCGAGCCAGGACAAACAGTCCGCTCGCGGCGTGCCAATTACCGCTTGCGGTTGCTGTCAGCAGCTTATTTCATTTTGTTAAACATGTAGCGGGCTATTTTCCATTGTCCGTTTGTTTTTTGAAGAACAAAAAGTTCTCTGTTTTCTTCTGCCACGGTTTGCTTGTTAGCATGTATCAATGTGGTGCCTTTTGAAGTCGTCCGTGCAAAAGCATAGTCGCCATTGACCACTATTTCGTCAATATAGAATTCAATATTTAATTGAATTTGTGAAAACACAAACTCGTAAGCGGCTTTTACTTGGTCTTGTCCCATTGCCGAAGGTGCATTGGATGGCATAAATACTCCATCGTTTGTATAAAGTGGGAGCACTTTATTTACGTCGGAGGCATTCAGTGCATCGCGGTAGGAGAATAATAGTTTTTCGATGGCTGTTTTTTCTGTTGTCTGTTCCATGGTATTTTCGTTTGAGTTGTTTAATTGGTTTTCTGTTTTGCTTTGGCAGCTTGCCAAGGTTATGAATAGGGCTATTGACAGGTGTTTCATTTTGTTGTTTTTATTACGAGTTGGTTATTATTCTTTACTTCTTCGAGTGTTATGGTTTTGCCAAGTGGGCCAAATTCGTGCAAGTCACCAAAAACCTCGATTCGTATGGATTGGTCAATGCCTCCAACGTGTAATGGATCAAAACCACTGCTTGAGATAAGTTCTTCAATTTGTTGATTGCTGTTTGTGCTGTCGGAAGCGTAGAAGAGAACTTTTCGCTTTGGACTGCTGAACGCCGCTCCCACCAAAGACCCAACTCCCAATGTGCCAAAGGCTTTAATCAGTTTGGCGCTTTTTGGAATTAGGCTGGATAGAATTTGTCCGGCCGATTCATGTTCTCCAACAATTTTCTTAAACCCGCCATGGCCGTCAGGAGCGATTGGATTGGAAACGTCAACAATGATTTTGCCATCCAGCTCCACTGCATAGGTTTGAAGAAACTCTTTTAAGGAGTTGAAGTATATGGCAGGAATAATTACATCGGCTTCTTTGATGGCAGCAGACGTTTCTTTGGCCGTTGCCAAACTTCCAATTTTGCTTGCCAATAACCTGGCCTTTGCGATATCTCTTGAAGCAAGAATAACCGAATGGTTTCCTTTGCCGAGGTTAGCAGCAATGGCCTCACCAATCTTGCCAAGCCCGATGATGGCTACCTTGGTTTCTGTTTTTTCTGTTTTCATTTTCTTTGTATTGAATTTGCCTTGTGTCAAAATTGACAATACAAAGGTGGGCTCAGCGAATGGCCCGTACTTATAAACTGGTTTAAGAATTACTCTTAATGTAGATTAAGAGTGCATTATTTGCCGCTTCTCTCGTTCCTTATTTTACTAAGGAATTCGGGTGTGATGCCAAGATAGGACGCAATTTGTGTGTTGGGCAGTCTATTGGAGAGATTTGGATATTGCTCCAAAAAACTTTCGTATCGTTCATAGGCGGTGGTACTGAAAGTCTGAAGCAATCGGTTTTGAAGTTCAATGTATTTGTCTTCAATAATTACGCGAAAGTTTCTGTTGAATTTTAGGTGGTTGGTGTATAAAAACCAAAGGTCTCCCTTGGAGATTTGGAGTATGGTAGAGGGTTCCAATGCCTCAATAAACAATTTGGATGGTCGCTCTTTGTGTAAACTGTCCAGGTCCGTAATCCAGTCGTCTTCCGCGGCAAACAGAAGATTGTGTTCTGTCCCCGATTTATCCACTCCATACATTTTGAAGCAACCTTCTACAACATATGTAAAATGTTTGCAAGTGTCGCCCTCTTGCAAGATGAATTGCTTACGTTTTATTTTCCTCTCCGTTAAACGACTTTTTAAGGCTTGGCTTTCGTTATCGTCTAAAGGAAGATAGCGGTCAAAATGAGATAATAGTTTCTCGGTAGCCGACACAGATTATTTTATTGAAGACTAAAGATAGTGCTTGCAGTACTATCATGGAAGGCTGGAATGGGAGCCATGCATGGGCTTAGCGGGGGATTGTCGTAGATCAGCGAGGTCCTTGTCAGGAGCTGAAACTGGCGGACTGTCTGTGAAGCCGTTCACTTGTTGGCGAGCCCCGACCAGCTGCTGCGATCCCAGAGGTCTTTGGGTTGAAACGAAGTTAAGTATTTATTTCAAAAGGGAACGCCCGGTATGACGTCATACACACTGTTGGCGGGCGTTGCTTACCGAATCTGACTTATTTCCAATGTCAATCTACTCTTGTCAATGTTAATGTAATCCAACTTTACAAACCCATTATCCTCGTTATAGTAAGCAATTAGTCCTGTGGATCCAATGGAACTGGTCGCTGTGCTTTGAATTATCCAGCAGCTCATTTCTCCAATCTTGGTTTGTAATTTCTCTCTTCCAATGATTTCATACTGGTATTCATTTCTTATTGACCCTGTCCATTCCTTCCACCGGACATCTTTCCAATGATCTCCAATTCTTATTGTCCATTTCCAACTATTTCCAGTCTTAAAGGGTTGTTGAATGAATGGAAATGGATTCAGTTCGAGGATCATGAAGTATTTGTCGCGATGGGGATGCATCCAAGTGTTCATTTCATTTTCGATGACTCCTGAAACTGAATTGAAGGTGCTGTTACCTATGTCAGGATTATATTGATACTCATATTTCAGTGTTGTCTGATTTTCATTTGTTATGCCGGACAGCACAGCGATTGATATTGTTTCAATTTTGTCTTCATGTATACTGTTCTTGGACACGAAGTTCCATTCTTTCTGGAAGTCGCCCTCAGGGTCACCCATTCTTGGTACGGTAATTTTCAGTGTATCGCGGGCGTTGATGATATAATAGTCAAATATGAATGTCCTCCTAATTTTGTATGCTCTATTGTCGCTGGAGTATCTATCTGGGTCGTTGTCTCTAAGAACGGGTTTCTCTATGTAAATGCCCAAGTCATCAATAATGTAATTCTCTTTAAGTCTATCCAGGTTGGGTGTCCGGGTGCAAGACAGCAATAGCATTCCAAGCAGTCCAAGAAAAGTACTATTTCTCATAAGAGAGAATGTTAAAGGCAATGCCCGCCAACCTTTAGATTCGAATCATCATTAATCATCATAACTTTTGTGGGTAAGTGGGTAACCAGGCGGGTTATTCACTTTATGTAAACCAAAAGTTGTGGAAAACACATCGGAAATTCAACGCTTCAGCTGGATCCTGGGAGTTGACGTCTCGAAGGCCGAACGTTGAGTAGTCTGAAATGCTGTAAGGAGGTCTAAACCCCGAGTTTACCAGCCTTACGATAAAGTACGACAAACCTGCATTTGGTGTAAAGAGCGATTGCAGAACGCTCAATGAACCGCGTAGTAACGAGGCCCGTACGCTATGTGGTGTGAGAAGCGCACCGTGAGCACTATGGCTCACGGTGCGCCTACTCGATTGTGTGCAGTGCTCATTCCAGTCGCTCATTTCTATTCTTCACCAGGTCATAGACTTGGACTCCATTTGCAACTGCATAATCAGATAAACTTGAGTCCGAAGTAATTAGGAGGTCACATTCTTTTGCACACTCTAGTAATAATGAGTCTGTCAGTCCTAAATGGAAATAATTATAGCTTTCAGCTCCCTTTATTGATTCAATGTACGTTTCAGTTGTTGTCTTAATAGTCTCAATAGTCTTGATAACATATTGATACTTTTGTTCTCCTCCGAAGTTGTTTAAAAGATTGTCGGCTTCTGTCCAGACATTAGGTAATACAATAAGTCTATCTACACTTCCAATTACCGAAATTAAATCATTGAAATCTTGCTCTTCATAAATGGACGTCCTTTTGTGTTTATCAATCAGTCTGACATCCATAAGTCCAATGAGCAATAGAATTAAGGCATTAGTGTCTATTAAGATCATTCTTTGAAAATAAAGAAGCCAGTTATTTCACCGTTCTCATTAATTCTTAACTTCTTATAAATTCGGAAGTATTCGAATTCAGCTAAGGTTGCTAAAAGTTTACGCTTGTTAGTGTTTTCAACTAAATAGGATACGACAATATCCCAAGAGTTCTCATTAGTATTGAATTCTGCCTGTTCTAATCTAAAGTCCGGGTTTGGGGCAGTAGGTAGTTCTTTCAAATGCTCCTTAGCTATTTTTAAAAGTTCACCAAATTTTATTGTCATTTTCTTGTCTTTTAGTTAGAGCATTGCACAGTTAGATACGCATTGGTGAGTTAAGAGCCTTCAAGGAATTAAGAAAAGATATTTCCTCTGAGAAAATAATAATTTCGTCTCCAACTCGATTTGAAGTCGCTTGCGAAAGTTTGTAGACAATTTTTCTTTGTTCGGCATAAAGGTTTAGAATGAATTCATGATGGTCGTACGAAACCATCCACCTCTTTTCCATTTTATGAACATATTTTGAAAGCCTCGAGTGGTCACTTTTAGAGTAAAAGTTCATATATAGGTCAGCTCCTTTTTGATAATAAGGAGGGTCTAGGTATATAAAAATCTCTTCTTTCTTTTTGTTTAGCTTATTTATAAAAGCTAGGCCGTCTAGGTTTGACACAGTAAATCGGTCTTTTAATTTCGAAATTCTTTCAATCCTTGAAATAAGGTCTGCCTTGTTGAATCTGACGTCAATCTTATATTTTCCTTTTTGCTTTTGGCCGCCAATGATACCTCCGCTAATTACTCCAGATACGTTAGTCCTATTTAGAAAGAAAGTTGATTGAGCAAGCTCAAAGGAGTCAACTTCATCTGAATGATTTTGGACCTCTTTGTACCTATTCCAATTCCTTACTGATACTTTAACGTCACGCACCCATTTACAAAACTCGTCAGGTCGGTTTAAGATTGTATACCAAAACGAATATATAGACCTATCTAAATCATTTATGTAAATGTTATTGACATATCCCTCGAAAAGTAATCTTAATGCAAGTCCAGCCCCTCCTGCGTACGGCTCTGCATAACTTGAGCCGATTAACTGATTCTCATAGAAAATGCATGATACAAATGGAAAAATACAATTCTTACCGCCAGGGTATCTTAAAGGTGAATAGTAGATATTGTTGTTACTGCTCTTTACCATGCGAAATAGAAACTATTGAACCAATAATAATTGATAGCGCAATTGTTTGCTCTAAGTTATTTGAAGACTGGTAATTGTGTGCACCAGTATGTAATAATTGAACTATAGTCCCTTCATTTACATTCTGATTTGAAAGAGTTGTCTTTATGTCTTTATCCAGTGTTTTCTTAGCATCAGTAAAATGCGCCTTTATGTAATTGTCAATCCTTTTGTTGTTATCATCTTTGGCGGCTGTTTCAACCAAAAGTCTTAGTGACATTCTAATCAATGATGGGAAGGTTTGAGATAATTCATGCTGCTTTGAGATATAGAATTGATATAAATCCTCAATATCTCTATACAGATTACTGACCTCACCAATTTGTAGATATAGCCTACCTCCGAATAATGCTTTGGCTTTCCTTTGAGTCCGCCTTGTTAATTTTAATTCACTGGGTTTGACCTTGGGGCCAAACTTGACTTTCGAACGGTGGCTTTTCTTGGATTTGTTTTCATCTATTAATCTTTGAGAAACGGGCTCAAGTACTTCAATTACTTTGCCCCTGTTTTCACGAGTTGAAATTTTGTTATCTCTTATTTTGTTAGAGATGTCTGTTAAGATAGTTCTGGCTTGTTCGTCTGAATGTACGCTATTCAGTTTTCCATTTTTTATTGAGAACCCCATTGAATTGAGGATATCTTCTCTAAAGATTTCTTCCTTAACAAAGCGTTTATTCAAGTGAGGATTTGAACTAACAATTCTAGTATCTTCTTCAAGGACTAAAAATGGACTTTTTTCCTTGCCCATAAATTTATGAAGAAAGACATCTCGTTCGAGGGGCAACCAAGAGCCAGAATCACTGTGCTTCCTAAGAACGTTGTTTAAAGCAACTTTAGGAGAACACACATTACAAGGAATATCTTCCGGAAAATCTGGTAATTCAATAGTTGTTCCTTCCGGAATTGTTACTAGACCATGCTTTATTTTTCCAAGAATAATTCTCCTGTTACCATCGTAAACAACCGGTTTTTTTCCATCATAAACCACGGTTGGCAATTCACTAAAATCATAGTAGTCACCCATTTCTTTAGCTAACTTAGCTAAAGTCCATTTTGAAAGTTTGTCATCCAATGCTCTATCTACAACGTCTTGGTCAGTTGCGTTGGGGTCAATTGGGTCACGGGGATTTTCCGTCCACAAAACCAAATCCCTAATGTTGATGTACTCAACTTTTTGACTCATAACCGTTGTTGGTTTTGATAATAGCGTCTAAAATAATCAAAAAATGCAATAAGGCTATTATGTGGGGAGGTTTGGCTCTTGCTATACCTTTGGTGTCGCGTGGGTTTCCTTCGACAAGCTCAGGACAAGTGTGCGGCTATGGAATGGGCCAAATGCGCGCGGCAAGGCGAAGCACAATGCTGTCCTTTGTCCTCTGTTCTAGTATGATAGCATCAATTTCTTTGTCGGTGGCTCCGGCCTTTATTAACTCTTCTTTCAATTTGCTGTAATCTTTTTTTCCATTGTCAACTTTGAGGCTTCCTTCAACACAGTCGAGACTTTCTTTCTTATAGTTCAAAGTAACTAAGTCCCAAAAGTTATTTTCCCCATTTCCAATCTTAACTAAGTCTGGCTCCTTGATCTTATTGATTAAACATTCACAGTATAATTTAGCTCGATTCTCCTTAGTCTCGGTCGGGACTTCATCCTTGTCCATTTGCCTAATAACACCATCGGCACATGGCTTCAATAAGCGTATTCTAATCATTGACGGGTCAGTATTATAATGAAATTGTGAATAACCCATAAACAAAAAGATTACCCCAAGCACAACTGTAACAGTAACCACTTTGGAAAATACAATTACTCGTCTACCCTTTTTGAAGAACAAGCTTATAATAAACGGCAGCAGGAAAATCCAAAACACATGATTTATAAGTCTGCTAAAAAATGTATTAGAATCAAAGGTATAACCCGGATAAACAAAGGACCAGACAAATATGCTTACACTTGAGAAACCAATCGCAACTAATATCGGTGTTGAGTACCCATTCTTAGTTGTTGCTATTGGTGTCGCAAGGTCAGAGAAGATTGTATTCTCTTTTAGTTTGTTTATTTCCTCTTTCACTCTTAAATCAAGGCCACAATTGGGGCAAAACGAATGTTCCGTCAGTAGTTCCTTCTTGCAATTGGGGCATTTAGCAATCATTTTTTCTCAAGACTTTCTAGCTTCGATAAGAGTTCCTTCTTTTCAATTTGTTTCTTTATTATTTCATTTTCCTTATCTAAATCCTCGAGTAATTTAGATTTCGCTGCTCCAAATTTAGTTGCAACTACGTAGTATATCCCGATTGATAAAAGGACAATAAATATTATTGAGGGAGGTATATCCTTTGCATCTGAGAGACTCTCATAGTCTTGTAATCTTGAGTAGTCCCAGATTATAATGTAAATGCAAAATATGATTCCACCAACGAGGCTGATAAAATGAATTATTCCAAAAACTTTTTTCATTTTTTTATTTTAATGTCTTTTCGTAATAATCTAAGATTATATTAAACGACCCTTCAAAAGACTCTCCCAATCTTTTAAACCCTCTGCTTGTAAGAAAATTCCTCATTGCATCATTGTTCGTTGTCGCATAGACGGTTTCATTTTTATCTATCTCTTCTAACAATTTATCATTTAAACTTGAGTTTATCTTCTGTCCTCTAAATTCCTCCTTTGTCACTGAATAACCAAGTTCAAATTGTGGTATGGTTACATTATGAACTTTAGCTCGTTCCTTAATTCGTTTAGTTTTTGTCTCGATTGGTTGCTTTATTGCGGATACTCCAACTAGGTCATTATTAATGAAACAGAGTCCAAGAAGTCTGCAATTTAAAATTCTGTCCCCCAGTCCATTTGGTTCGACTTGTCCACCGAGCAAGACCAATTGATTAAACTTGGTCAGTTCTTCAGGTGTACAGTCCTTTGGTGTCTTTATGAGAATTTTCATTGCGGCTTGCAGCCAACGTTGGTGCTTGTGCAGTGGCCGGTCTAGGGAGGGCTTGGCAATGAAGCGAAGCGGGATGCCAAGACCGACCCAGTTGTAAATTGTCCACCGTGACAAATGTAAATAATGAAACCAAATGTTTAATGCAGTTGCGAACCCGGCCATTGCACAAGCACATTGTTAGCGCCTGTGCCCTTCTCATGTCAAAATGTAAAAGTGTTGTGGTATTTGCATTCCTGTCCAGTCTATGTCGTAGTCATAATTTATCGTGAGTCCAGGTCGTCCGTTAGCCACTGCTAAATCTCGATTCCAATTTAGAAATGTCCCAGCGGCAAGGTGTCGTCCTTGGTGAATAGAAAACGGAGCGTAGCCAGCATTTGGATTTAATGGTGCTTGTTGGTATGATAAGTCATTACTTACAAACAATGTTAATCCTCTTGAGACTTGATTAAATGTCTGTTCAAGAATTTCAACTCTTTTTAAATCCTTCCAGAAGTCATAACAACCAATATTCTGGGCTCCATGTTGTCCCAGTGCTACATTTATATTATGTCCGAATACATTGAAGGGCAGAATTTGTGTTACTGTTTTATATTTTATTTCAATTGGGTAGAATTCTTGTCCATGTCGTAATACAATGTCAACGTAAATGTTATTTATATCTGCCCATGGATAGCCCGCTATTAGATTACTAGGAACATGATACTCAATAAATACATCGTCAAACAATTCTGTCAGAATAAATTTGTTTGCTAAATACAACTGAATGTCTTCTTCTCTTAAAAAGAAATTATTTCGGTCGTTAAGTGAGTCCCGAATTATTTGAATAATCTGTTCTCTCATTTGTCAGTCGAATTTTTCTCGGGCATTGGCGCTAACGATCAGTGTATGCGTCCGTAGCTGGGCTCAGGAGGACTTGCTAAAGCCGAAGGCTGGCAAGGCCGACCAGGACGAACGTACACGCAACAATCGCGGTGAAACGAAGATAACATTTTGATTTAAC